>JAABUU010000020.1_pt1 | contig 389335 bp, 550 predicted proteins | sample 5559301 | NCBI WGS metagenome assembly JAABUU01 (sample SAMN10711884, study PRJNA513360) | rock metagenome | isolation source: Antarctica rocks | place: Antarctica: Victoria Land, Richard Nunatak white
CCATTGCAAATTGCTGCAATTTCGATGTGCAATACGCACGCAATATGCGACGCTGAAGGGACATTGAATTGCAATGGCATTGCGGTGCAATGCCGCCCCGTCGATGGCGTGCAATACCTCCGTGTGAATCTCCCTAAGAGGGTGCCAGAGTGTGGTCATAAGCCCGAACATGGCCTACATGCCGCCAAGAGCAGACACTCCTGTGGCTTTCCTGTTGTTGCTGCAGAACGTGCCACATGGGCAATGCACTGCCGCTTCTGTGCTCTTCGGTTACAGAAAGCCATTTACCGCCAGAATGTGCCCCCTCTCTGATGACATTTCACTGTGGCGCCAGCCGGCAGAACATGGTAAGCCTGACTTGCAGCATGGGGCGAGGGGTGCCCAGCACATGTCTGATTTCAGATCTCGTTGCAGACTGGACACTCACAAGGTCTGGGCCAGCAACTGGGTCATGACAGGCCCGCGCAGTTTGTGTGCACAGCATCCACGTCGTCCACCGCCAGCAGCCGCTCCAGCAGCGCCTCGTTCGCCTCAAATGCCCCGTCATCCACCTATGCGGTGATAATGAAGCCCGATGTCTGTGATGCATTGGGAGGCCTGCGAGCCCAGCTGTGACCGTAGACAAGCAGGACAAGTTCCGCTGAGCACTCTCACACGTCACCACACGCATCTGGTCTGGCCCCGCAGCTGCAGACTGCACATGAGTGCTGGCAGAAGGCACGCATGACGCTCCACAAACGCATTGCCGTGTCGCAGACAGAGCGCCGGAGGCCCAGGCCCTAAGAAGAAAAGAGCTGGTGAGCGCGCCTCGATGGCAGTGAGGGGCGAGAACACCAGCCCTGACCGGTCTTCGGCTACCCGGATGCCGAGCGCTCGCAGGCTGTCTCGTACCGATGCGAACTCGTCGGCGCTTGTCAGCACCTGAACACCACGGCATCGCTGATACAGCCACCACTGATAACAGCCACCAGTGCGTGAAGCACCAGCTTCCCTCCCGCCTGGTATCTCCTTGAGAGGCAGAGCAGGAGTCCCGGAACAGCCCGCAAGAGCAGGCAGCCACGTCAAAGTTCGACATGCTGCGCACGTCAGCTTGCATCCAGGGCACAGGGCAGCATGCAATGCCGCATACTAGTCGCAGGAAGGCTTCCAAGGAGCGTGCCTTGTAACCCTCCGTGGCATCGTCCTCGCCCTCTACTCGCTGCACGTCCTCCGCGCCAGCATCCATGGCCGCCTCAAATGCCTGCATCCGCACAGGACGATGTAAAGTCAACCTAGAAGAAACAAACAGCGAGGCGAGCAGACGGCAACAATTGCAGCATGCACCACAGCAAACACGCACATCAAAGCTTGTTGGAAAGTTTGTAAACTGTACGTAGCTGGAGGCTTGGATGAACATGCAACTGCAAGCCTAAGCCTATGTGTAGTAGATGTACGCTGAGCCTAAATGCTTGCTCACACAAGGCAGCACATCATACACTGGCAGGCTGGCTAGAACTCGCAGGACAGTCAGGCTCACCTCGTCCTCACTGATGCCTGCTGGCACGAACAGGAGGCCCTGGCGCTCAAAGTTGAAGAGGACGCTGCCCGAGTCCGCCATCTTGCAGCCGGACTTTGTCACCGCTGTCCTCACCTGCGGGCAAACACAATACGGCGTACATATCCGGCGCATGGTTGGGTCACGTGTCACAGATAACGTGCATGCCGTGCATGCCGTGCATGCGCACCTCGGTCGCTGAGCGGTTTACGTTGTCCGTCAGGCACTCTATGACAAAGCCGGTGCCGCCCGCGCCATACGCCTCGTACGTCATCTGCGCGTCACACAAACCACTCTCGTGGTGTGACTTTTGCAACGCACATGCAGACACGTCGGAGCTCTGCTGCACCAACAAGGTGCGCACTGCCTCATCACCTCTGAGAAGTCGGCCTGCGACTTGTCAGACGCCTTCTTGAGGTTGCGGTCCATGATGTCCCGCGGCACCTCCGCCATCTTTGCTGCCCTCAGCACCTGTTGCGTCCGCTTTTAAGGGTCTCAGCGCCTGTCCGCACGGCGGCACTGTGGCCACAATCAAGTCCCTAGGCAAGCTGCACTTTGAACAAGAGTCACATGAGCTCCTTGAATATGCTGGGCACTTCAACCTGTGCTTGCATTTATGACTTTGCTAGACACGAGGACCAGCTGCCCACACTGTCCAGGTGCTTGCATTTCTGACTTTGCTAGACACGAGGACCAGCTGCCCACACTGTTCAGGAGGTCAAGCTTGGTTACAGTCAGCGGTGAAGGTCTGCTCAGGAGGGTATGATGTGCACCACAAGATTGCCCATACTTTGACCGACCCGCACCTCACCTAGCCGCAGGTTGCTCTCCGGGTTGGGCCCGCCCGCCTTGGCGGTCTGGACTATCAGCTTCCCGTACTTGCCCCAGACCTTGGCCTTCTTGGCGTCCTCCTTGCCTGCGCGAGTGAAAGCTCTGCCTCAAGGCCTGGTTGAGCTCAGCGGAGGCCATATACTCTAGCAGCACAAGCTCTTGTGGACCCCAGCGGAGGTCACATACTCTAGCAGCACAAGCTCCTGAGAATAAGCGATAGCGCACGACACATTTAAGCAATAGCACAACACAGCAGGCCAGGCTAGCTTGCCTTTCTTGAAAGCTATCTTGGCGCTCTTGCGGCCCATCAGCACTGGCGGCAGTAGCCTGTAGTGCCGTCGCCTCGTCGTGGGCCACGACACATGTCGCAAGCAAGCAGGTGCCCCGTGTGCGCCCTGCAGGCAGCCCAGTGCAGCTGGGAGCGCTCCACAGACGCAGCGGCGAAGATGTGTGCTGTGCAGCATGTTGCGGAAGACTGCCCAGAAAGAAAGCCCAGACTACTACTGACCAAGAAAGACGCTCAGAAAGACTGCCAAGGAAGACTGCCCAGAAAGACTGCTTAGAAAGACTGCTTAGAAAGACTGACTGCTCAGAAAAGTAGCAAAAAATGGTGGACAAATAAAGGCACCGTGAGCAAACTAGCTATGCTAGCTAACTAGCCAGGCTACCGCCATAACTGGTTCAGGGTAGGGGCCGGGTGTTACACTATTTGGCTGATAGATTGGCCTGACCTGCGGTCCCAGGCGTACGCCTGTGCCGCTCTCTATGTTCACTGCCCTGCTCAGCGTGCCACCGTATAAGTGAGTGTCCCCACTGGAGACAGCTCTGTGTTGGGTTGAGCGCGTGGCAGCTGCTCAAAACGCACAAGTCCTTCGTACTCAGGGCAAGCAGCCGCGTGTGGCAGTATATTGCATGCATGGTCACAGCATGCTCCCAGCATGGCCTTGCAATTGAATGCCTGAAAATTTGGCTGAGGCTAAACAGTAGAGCACATGTGCACTAAGCATGCTCTGAGATTAGAGCGCCAATATAGTGGCACGTGCCACCAACACTGCATGCACATGTGCACTACGCACACCAACAGAGATACTGAAGCACAGCGCTGCACAGGATGCCCAAGGTCAAAACGCTGGCCAGCCAGGACAGCTACTTCTCCGTCACGCCCTGGCAACCAAAGAGAAAGGCTGAAGTACTGACAGATGCGAGCGACGTCCTGGTTGTGCCACCGCCGCGGCGCACTGCTCCAGCGGCGAGTCTGCACGTGCTCCCTACGATCCCTGCAGCGCCAAGCGCTCCTTCCCCTGCCGCCTGGCAGAGGAAAAGGCAGGCATGCTTGGCAGCGGCGCGCTCAATGCAGCCAGAGAACGCTGTGCCAGCCCCGCAGTCACCGGCTGGAGCAGAAGTATCCACACTTGAAAGTGATAGCCCGGACACAGAGCCTGAGCCTGTGGCAGCGTCACAAGCAAGCGGCCTCGGCTACGTTGCGGTGACTCCTGATGGAATGTGCGTAGGTGAGACGACTCCCTCTGCGTGAGCCGGCTTGCTTATCCAGCACTGACATCTAAGCACTGCGACCTAGTGAGCTGTGCCTACTCGGTTCAGATCACGTGCCTACTTGCTTGTTCCAAAGCTTGTGCGTGTGCATATTGCTTGTGCAAACGTCTGGCAGTGCCCAAGCTGCTGATACCCGGCGCTGCAGGCCACTTTGTGGATAGGCGCACGCGCTGCCAGCTGGGGCTGTCTGGTGCGCAGCTGCTGTCCCAGCGCGAGTGCACGCGTGACCCCGATTGGCAGCTAGTGCGCCTGACCCTGCTCGGCTTCGCCAGCGGCGCTGAGGTACGACCCCCTTCCCCTGCTTGCAGCCTGTGCCGCGTCTGGCCAAGTCCTGCGTGCCTGGAGGCAAGCTGCTTGACACCCCTCGCAGGTAGCTTTCCTAGCTGAGCGCACGGGCGGGAGCGCGGCGCGCCTGCGTGCGCCACTTGACATGCATGGTAACGAGGGGGAGCTCTTCCGCGACTTTGGTGCTCCTGGAGATGCGGATATGGAGTTTGCCTTCGACTGCGAAACCATCCTGGTGCACCCGGCAGCCGCCCACGCCACAGCACAGTCGGACTTCCTGAGCCAACATACGGCAACATGAGCTCTGTCTGGATGCATGCGACGCGGGCCAATGAGCAGCAGGCATGTGACACCATGCAAGCTCGCAGGCGTACGAGGCCGCAGACGACCATTTGCGCAAGTTCCACCGCAGCTGGTGCGGCTTGGACGCGGTGGTCAGCCTGGGGCGCTTCAGCTGCAAAGGCGCGGCCGTCGCATCGCTGCTGCGCACCAAGGCGCCAGCAGAACTCCCGTACGACTCTGATCTGGATGGCTGAGCGCTGCCGCCCTCTCTGAGCAAACGTGATGACGTGTGCAACGGGCATTTACTTGTCGGCTGTACTTCTAACCGCACATTGCATTCGTGAGCTTACAACGCTACGGAACGTAAAAACGTGATGAGACATGCATTGGGCATCTGCTTGTCAGGCCGTAGTTATCGGGCTCCAGGGCTGTGATGCATGCCGAGTCTGTGATTTCCCTTGTGGCGCTACGGGACACTACCCTACAGCCATGCGTTATGCTCCAATGGCATCCAACAGCTTCCAGTGGTCAAAGACGCTCACCAGCGTATTGGCGGCGATCTGCCCGCTGGCCGCAACGGCGGGGACGCCGATGCCCGGGAAGGTGCTGTCTCCGCAGCACAGCAAGCCTGCGCGCCCCCACGGCCCAGAGTCAGTGAGACAATCCGTATGCATGCCTGAAAATGCCTGGCCTTGGAACAGACGCGCGCCTTTTGAGTGTGCTAGAGAGGGAGGGCGCGCCTGGGATCGGCGTGGTGGGCCCTGGGAACGTCCCCTCCCCGGCGCGTATGCCTGGGCCGTAGGAGCCGTTATGCCTCCGCAGGAAGCGCTTGTGCGTCAGCGGCGTGCCCACCTGCGCGCACGCGCACTGAACTGGTCAACCTCCAACTACCACCCGCCGACAAGGCAGTAGCGTATTCTGTGGCCAGGTAACCTGCAGCGCTGGTCAAGCCAGCCCTTGTCGATGTCTAAACGCGGTTGCATAAGCTCTGCTTGTGCCTGCCTATAAACACTGGTGTGAGCCGGAGCCGCGCTAGGTGCCAGCGCAGCAGCACGCGCGCACTCATGCACCGCCGCGCGCTGGGCATGCTGCGTTCTGCCAAGCGCCAGAGCGCACACATGCTGCTGACCAGCGCCGCGCGCTGGCGCACCCGCGCAACCTCAGCGAACTGGCGCATGCCTGGGATGGCGCGCTACCCTAACCATAACGAGGTGCCCAGCTGCACCCGCCCCAGGCGAGGGCGCGCGGCCGCCAACGCACCAGCCTGATCTCGGCGCGCTCGCGCGCGTCCGGGATGACGCGCTCGACTGCGTGCCACAGCACTTGTGACCTCTCCTCCTTCATCTGCTCGTACTCCGGGGTGTTCCGCTGCAGGCCTGCCGCGGGCGCGGCGCACGGGACGCTGAAGCGCTGTGCGCCGCCGCGCGGCGCTGCACTAGACAGCAGCACTTTCAGCAGGTAGCGGCAGTCGCCCATGCGCGCTTTGCTGCCCAGGCTGCTCAGCATGACAGCACGAGGGCCGGAGCGAGCTCATCCAAGGGAAAAGGATTCTCAGGCTGGTCAGCATGAGGACAGGTTTGCCTCACATGCAGCTGACCGCTTCCTCCAGCGTGCCACTGTGCAAGGCCTGGGCGTTCCACGCAGAGGCAGGGACCCAGTGGCACCCTAACCCGAAATCTAAACCAGCAGGCAGGGGCGCGCCCTCCCACAGCGACCAGGGCTCGGTGGCGGGCAGGTAGGCGTGCAGCGTGTGCTTCCCGCGCGGCGCCAGCGCCGGGTCCATCACCGACGCGATGGAAATGAGCGCCACGTTCTGGCGCGCGGCGCGGGGGTCGGCGGCGGCACCGCAGTCGTGCAACGGCCAGGCGCCATGACTCTTGCACTCGCAGCGGCAGGCAGCACAGGACCGTCGCGCCCCGGGGTCACAACAAACCAGCAACCGCCTACGTTGCAGCGGAGGTGCCTGTCCATGAACATCATACCAGCTTGTAGAAGCTGAGAGAGCCCACCCGCATGGGAAACATGAACGCCTGGCTGGGCCACACATCATGAAGGACTGGTGTGGTAGCAAAGGAGATATATCAGATGAGTCCTATTGGACACCGCGTCCTACTGCAGCTATGCAGGACGAGCCGGGCAGCATGGCGTCGTGGCTTGCGCGCCTGCTCGGCATCCACGCCGCGCTCCCAGGAGGGCACGACGATGTGGTGCAGCTCCGGCGTGTCCAAGCCGTCTGCATCCAGCCCCAGGTGCAGGTGCATGAAGCTGGGGTTGAGCGGCGTTTCCTGCACGCACCACCCCTCAGCTAGAGAAATGACCCCGCATCAAACCCTGGGTGCATGTGCGTGAAGCTGGACTTGTGCGCGCAGCCCAGATTGCAGCCTGCACAGTCTGAAGCAAACTCCCATCAGCTCCTCTGTGCTCTCAAGATTGACCCAAATTGAGCATATCTTCCACCATAAGCCAGTAGCCCCCGCAAATGATGATTGCGCAGAATTGCCAAGAGAGACCTGAGCAGGCGCTGTTTCACCACATCTCAGAAGTAACAGCCCCTCTGCGGTGTTCGAGTGAATCTGAGCGATGGCTGCGCGCGCCTGCGCCCAGCGCGCCATCTGCGGCGGAAGTGCGCCCTCCGGCAGCAGCGCCTGCGCGACGAGACCACAAGGCACTGAGTGCTGCGCTGCGCAACGACCACGCTCACCCCGCCTCCCACCTGTAACATGCAGGCGCTGCATGGCAAGCATGCAGTGCGTGAGCGCACGCTGCGCACGACAGCGCAGCTCGCGCACACGCAGGCTGACGCCACCCGCGGATAGGAAGAGAGCGCATGCATGTCAATCGAGGTGTGGCATCGACTAGCCCGCCAAACAGCGCGGTCATAGGCATGCTGCCATGCTGGCCCGCCTGCGAGGCTGTCGGGCACTCTGCTAGGATGCGCAGCACCGCGCCGGTCGCATGCGAGCATGAAGGAGAAAAATTCAATCGGAACATTATGAGAGGAGAGGCACACATTGGAGGCGGAGGTAGCGCTCAGGGAGCAGACAGAGCGGAGAGATAACGGCAAGCTAGAGACATAGCGGGGCAGGAAACTCTTGAAACTCAATGAGGCTGGGCGGCGCGGCGCGCCTGCGTGTCCCACAGCGAGGCGTTGCTGACCACCGCGCGGCGCGCCGCCACGCGCGCGCCGCCGCGCAGGCGCACGCCCGCCGCGCGCCCGCCCTCCAGCTCTATCTCTTCCACGTGCGCGTTGAGGAGCACGCGGCCGCCCGCCTTCTTCACGCCCCTGCCGCGCCGCGCGTCTGAGCGTACCCTAATTCAACCCTAGCTCTATCTCCTCCGCATGCGCGTTGAGCAGCACGCGGCCGCCCGCATTCTTCACGCCCCTGCGGCCGCGCATGGCTGAGCCGCGCGGTGCCCGCGCGTGCGCGCTGCCGCCCCAGCAACGGCAACACCTGCAGTTCAATATTGCGGGCACAAGCGGGCGCTCACAGGGGCGGGCAGACGCAGGCGGGTCGATCGCTCTGGCGCCGCACCTCACAAGCGCGTTTACGATTGCCTGGCTGCCGCCGCGCGGGTACTCCAGGAAGGCAGCCGGCTTGAACCACTCGTTGAACATGAAGGCCACCTCGGCGGCGATGGTCCCGTCGGCTGGCAGGCCTGCGCACAGTCGCAAGCGTCAGCGCCTGAGCCAGTGCATGATCTGCTCACCCTGCTTGCACCTGCCCTCCGCACCGCAAGGGACCGCAGTCGTCAGGCATGCGTTATTCCGGGGTGCCGCTGCACCACAGCCCATCGTTGATGCGGCGACAGCCCCCAGCAGGAGCTCAGAGCAGCGCATGCTGCCCAGCCTCCCTGAATAGGCTAGGGTAGGGGTTGGCAGCAAGGGCGGCAGCACGCCCGAGAGCAGGAAGCAGAGCAGGTCCAGGTAGTTGCGCACGAACGGGTCGCGCACGACGCCGTCCAGCACCTTGGAGAAGGGGCCCAGCAGCTTCAGCGCGTCCAGGCCGCCCTGCGCGGCGCCCAGGCGCGCCCCTGGGCGCTCACGACCTCGTCGACGCCACTGCGCCAGGCAACCTGCGCCACGCTGCAGCGCAGCGGCCGTGCGCGGCGCCCAAGACGCACAGCAGGGCAGCGCACGCGCGACCGGTCCACGCCCTCTAGGGCCGCCTGTGCATGCTGCCATGGCATTCCGTGTTCTTCAGCAGGGCGGTTGAGCGCGACCTCACACCCTATCCTGTTCTGCTGCCTGGCAGAGCTGCGATCGCTCTTGGCGGCGCTTGAAGCGGGGCAGCATGCGGCGCAGCCAGGTGCGCATCCCTAGCCGCCGCACCGTGAGCAGCGATGGCGCGTAGCGCGCGAAGGCAGTCAGCGCCACGCCCGCGTCCGCTCGCAGCGCGGCAGGCGGCAGCAGCGTCGCCGCGCGCGCCAGCGGCTTCATCACACGCTGCAGCTCCTGCGCGCCGCGTCCACACGCTCAGGGTCTCAGGGCATGTCGCAGGCGCGCTGCGGACACGGAACAGCCCCCACTGACCCGCCGCATGTCCGCATGGAGCTGCACCGAGCCGGTCGAACCAAGCAACCACCACGCAGGAATGGGCTACCTAGATTAAGCACTAGAATTGGGAAGTGCGAAGTGTAGCCGCGCCTGCCAGTCGGCAATTCCCGCCGGGGACACCTGGCGCAGCACGTCCACGAACTGGTCGTTGCCGACCTGCGCCCAAGCGCGGCTTGTCATGGGCCGGCCTCGCCGCACCAGCGCAGCTGTCTGCTGCAGAGGCGCAGACGGCCGCCAGGCGCTGGCAGCTCCCGGGGTCGGCCTGCACAGTGCAATCGCAGGACACTGACTTACTATGGACAGCTCTTTGCCCTTCTAATCTTCACCATGGCGGCTGCAGAGTCAGCGACAGGCAGAGCACAACGGCCCTGGCCTGCTCCTGCAGGCGCAAACGCTGCTTTTCCAGGCACGTCCCGCGGCGCCGGGGCCGCGCCTCGGTGAGGAACTGGCCCTCCGGGATGATGACGTTCCAGCGGTTGTACTCGATGAGGTCCAGCGGCTCGTCGATGGCCTGGAGCACGTGCGCGATGGGGTTTGCTCCGCGGCCCCTGACCGCCCGGTCCACACGCGGCATGGGGCGGGGCCGGGAGCGGCGGGCGCGCGGAGAGGGACAGGCACGTCGCGCCGGCCGCACGGGCTGGCGGACCCGCGGAAGGACAGGGAGAGAGCGCCATGCGCAGGCACAAGCGCGGCCGCAGCTGCCCAGCGCCAGCAGAGGTGCGGCTGTGCTTCACAGGCGGGGTCACTTAAAAAGCGCAAGGCAGCAAGGCCGCCGGGCGCGCCTGGCCGCCATGCCGCTGTACAGCGACGGCCCGCTCTCAAAGTGGTACCCGTCCTGCACCCAGGCGTGCGCCGCGCCGCCCGGGATGCCGTGGCTCTCCACTACGGTCACCTGCCGCGCCGGGTCGCGCCGGCTCAGCCCCGCGCCGCCCTCCCGCCCGCCGCGCGCCCGCTGCCAGCCAGCGCGCGCCGCGTGCGCCGACAAAGAGGGGCGCCTGAGAGGATACCCTATACCCTATCACGGTGGCGGGCGGGGCGGCACCTGCACGCCGTACTTGGCGAGCAGCGCGGCGCAGCACAGGCCGCCCAGGCCCGCGCCCACTACCACCACCTCGGTGGAGTGCGAGCGCGCGTCCGACGCGCCGGGCGCGGCGCCGTCGGGCGCGCCCCGCCGCTCGGGCGCCGAGACGCGTGCCGCCGCTGCGCTGGCCGGCCGCGCCCTGGCGCGCCTCGGCCTGCGGACGGAAGCGGCTGTGAGCGCCCGGCAGGCGCGCGTCAGGTGCATGCAGCCCCTGGGCCACCTCCCCTCCTGGCCAGCACCTTGCCTGTACTCGCATCGCAACATGTAAGAAGAACAGGCGAGGGGCAGAGACATCACCCAGGAGCACACCTCGGTGGCGTACATGCCCAGCCCAGGCCCTGGGCGGGTGAGCCAAGCTGGCGTGCGCAGAGCATGACTGCCTGGACTGCCGTGAGCTGGTGCAGATGCAGCTCCTCAGCACAACTGCTGCTCTCCCTCTGCATCTGCCACACCTCCCTCTCGTGCTTAGGGGTAACAGCCTGTACCATCCCGTCCCGGCCTGTGAAGTCACGGGCTGTATGTGGAAGCCCGTGACATGTTCTGACCAAGTGCTGTCATTGTCGAAGGACGGCCTTGCCAGTGCAGGGTGACACGCAGAGTTGAGGCAGCGCAGGAGATAAGGATGGTGTGCCGCTGGAGCGCCGTACTCCTCGCTATGGGCTGGGCGCTGGCGGCAGCGCGCGCGCAGCAGATGCCAGGCATGAGCATGCCGGGTATGGCCGCCGCAGCGCCGGCGACCAGCGAGTCGAGCTGTATCCGCAATCCAACCACGCACAACTGCACCGACTACAAGTACCCCGAGGCCAGCGTCCAGGCGGACATGCACGAGCTGTGCGACATGATGCCGTATATGATAGGCTGCTCGATATGGCGCGCGTGCCAGGTGAGGGGCACGCGGCTGCCGCTGCGCACCTGCCAGGCGCAGGCCTGGTACAAGCAGCGGTCATGCTGCTCCTTGTCAGGACGTGCAGGGCTGCTGCGAAGGGCGTACAGTGCGTGGTTCTCTGGCAACTGTGGCTCAGGCTGCAATCCTGCTCCGGCAGGCGGGCGAGGCGTCGGGGCCATACTGCCGGCCCATGAGCATCCTGGCGGACTCCTGCATAGACATGGGCGGCATGTCCGGCTGCATGAACTACAAGGCGCTCTGCCTCAACCCGCGCAGCGTGGTCCAGCAGTGCAGCGACGCGCCCGCGGTGCCGCGTGTGCTGAAGACCATGTCGGTGCGCGCCGCAGCGGCAAGCAGCCTGGTCTCGAGGGTGCAGGGAGTCGCGTGAACTGTCCCTGCTTGGCCACAGCCACGCGGCCTCATCCCGAGTGTCTGGTGCTGCGACCGCGTCCTGCTCCTGGTGTTTCGGGTCTAGGCAGCAACTCAACATCAGCAGCTCAGCTGAACAGATTGCTTTCTCACGATATCTTTGCAATGCTGCATGAGCCTCCTGCATGAGCCTGCTCGTGCTCGTGCGCCGGCACGCCCGCCGCGGCGGCTGCCGCGCGCGCGCCGCACGCTCAGGCCGGGCCGCGCGCCGGCAGACACGCAAGGACATCGACTCCATGTGCAGCTCGCACTCGATGGACGGCTGCCAGGACTGCAGCGGCACCGGCTTCTCCAGCTGCCCGCGCCCGCTGGAGACGCTCAGCCGCCTGTGCCTCGGTGCGCCGCCGGGCTGCGCAGCCGCGCGTCACTGTCCATCCACATCATATGTTGCCTCACACCGACGTCGTGTGCCGTGTGATTTGTACACGGGTGTTTGTGCGTCAAACGGTGATGTGGCAAGTAACTAGCGTGCGTGCTATGTGTACGGTCGCAGGCCTGTGTAACGCCCACGTGTCTTGTGTCTTGCTCTCAGATCATCAACACCAGCGCAGCAAAGTAGCGGGTACAAGCGAGGTGTGCTCACGGCGCGTGCAGGCATGCCCGGCATGGCCGAGTGCCGCGGCCATGACGCCTTCTGCAACGCGGCCGGCGCCGGCTTTGAGCCGTTCTGCAGCGCCGCGGGCATCAGCGACGCGCTGCCGCCCATGCGCATGTACTTCCACACGGGCACCTACGACCTGATCCTGTTTAGGCGCTGGGTGCCGACGGCCGTCTGGCAGTACGCGCTGTCGTGCCTGGCCATCGTCGCCATGGGCGTTGTCGTGCAGGGCATGCGCGTGCGGCCCCACCCCGCACGAGGCGCTCCCCACCGATTGCGCCCAGCTCGACCCCGCGTGGGACTCGGCCTATGAATCCTGCGTCTGCTGTGTCTGAGGGCCCTTGCGAACATCCTACGCGGCGCTGGGCAGCCTGACCTGCGTCTCTGCATGGCAGCAGGTGCGAGGAGCAGGTTAGTGGCAGTGCTCGCAGTGTCAGTGTGCTGCTGCGTGCAGTATTCTCTAGCTGGGAAAAGCTGCAAAGCAACATCTCCAAACCTGCAACGGGCATGTGGGAGCCTGCTGAGGCGCTCGGCACGGGCGCAGGCGCTGCGCTCGGTCACCGAGGTGCGGTGGCAGCGGCAGCTGTACGCCGACAGCAGCTGCGCGCCGGGCTCGGCGGGCTCAGAGACGTCGACAACTGCGCTCACGGGCGGCGGCAGCAAGCTGGGCGCCGGCGCGTACGTGCGTGCGCAGCTGCAGCGCAACGCCGCGCGCGCGGCGTTCACAGGTCGCCCGCCTTTGCTTGTTACTTTCCCTGCGCTGCCCCCGCTCCCCACCTTCAACCCTGACCATGAGCCTACTCTTATCCCTGTGCAATATCGTGGGTCATACGCGGAGGTGTGGATGCACCAGGCCTGCAGGTTTTGTATCTTGTGGCATGGTGGCAGGGCTTGAAATTGCGCAGTAGGCTTTTCACCTAATGGTCAGCACATGACGCTTCTAGCGAGGCGCACAGCGGCGCTCTTAGCAAAGTTGCCAGGACAGCGCACAGGGCAGCGCAGCTGTCCTGACCGGCGGCGCGCGCATCACAGTGGTGGCCGCCACGCTGCAGCTGTCCTGACTGGCAGCGGTGCGCGCCGCAGTGGTGACCGCCACGCTGGAGTTCCTGCTCATGCTGGTGGCCATGACGTTCAACGTGGGCCTGTTCGTCTGCGTCATCGCCGGGCTCGCGCTCGGCACGCTGCTCTTCGGCCACATTCTGGCCGCCGAGCCGTTGTTCGGCTATGATGGTGCGCAACGCACTCACAAGACTTGGGTAGATTAGACTTTTGGTAAGGCGCTCTCGCAAGCGCGACGTGCGAGTGCGGAGGCCGGTGAAGGCAGCGCGCAGCCGCGGGAGGCGCGGCAGCCTGACAGCGTCCCTTGCGTCTGTCACCCGCCGCGACTGCCCCCACGTGCTTGACTCGCCGCGATGGGTCGCACGGCGAGGTGCGGTGCGGGGCGCGCGCAGGCCAGGGTCACGCCAGCGATGGCAACGCCGCCCTGTTTGCGGCAACGCACGGCGCCGCAGCCAACGGCGGCTGCGGCTGCAGCTCATAGCGCGCGACGTAATGGAGCCCGAGCTCTCACCCCGACTCTGGGGTTGGGAGCTTTCGGGTGTAAGGGCGGCCCATCTCTGCATGCCCGCAAGAATTTTGAGTGTTGGTTGCACCTCGGGTCTGCACCTCTCATAGCTATGCGGTGTGCGGCTGAGCTATGTGCTCCACAGCACACAGCAGTGCAATCTATGCTCTGAGTCTGTATGTGTCTGCGAGTGGGTCGGCGTGTGCTGCGCATGCGGTGTTAGCTTTCCAGGGTCTGCGACGTTGTATGTCAGTAAGATAGTGCTATGCCTTGTCTTTGCGCGAGGGGCGACTGCCTGGGCTTTTGAGCGCTACTGGGGTGTTTGCATGGTCATGTTGAGCTTCAGGCGTGTTGTAACAGCGCAAGGCGCGTGAGATACGACGGCAAGCAGGGAGATGCTGGTCTGCATACTCTTGACACCTTATAGGCCTCTCACATCCCTTTCAGGAATGTCACTTCCATTAGTTACAGACTCACCATGCAAGCTGAAGAGAAACCTGCAAGGCATGTGAAGCGATGCGGCCATGTCTGCATTCGCAGCACAGGCAGGCAAAAGCAATTTTGGCACCGACAGTCAAGAGTCCTAATATAGGAGTCAGTCACAGGCCAACTCTCTAGCAAGTCAGAAGCTATGGTAGGCCAAGGGGACCTGCCGGAACCTAGCCTTGCTTGTATCTATCCCAACAAATCATGGGTCTATTGCTGCCAGCAGTGCCAGCACAACCGCTCGGCCCTGCCGCGCAAGCACTCACGCATGCGTTTGCATGGCGCGCGGCGGGGCGCCGCGGCGCCACGCCCTGCAGCACAGGCGCCGCGCAGGGCGCGCGGCGCCTGGGCGGCGACGGAGGCGCGCCTCTGGCGCGAGCGCGCATGCCGCGGCGCAGAGCGCCCGCTCACTCCAGCTTCACGCGGCGGTAGAACAGCTGCGTCAGCACGCACGCCACCCCCTGCGTCGCGCGGCCGCTCCTCAGCCCCGCGCCTCCCGCACCGGCCTACCCGCGCGCATTCCGCGAACAGAGCTCCAGGGCGCCCGCCCGTGTGCATGCGGCGTCCACACGGATCGCGGGCCGCGCGCACGCGCAGCGCGACAAGGCACAGCCGCGCGCGGGCGCGCTGGCGCCCGCAGAGCCAGTGCGGGCAGGCCGGTGCAGGCAGCGACGCTTTCCAGCGCTCACAGCAAGAGCGCGGCGCGCCGAAAACCCAAACCCCCATGTGCAGGTCTGGCTGATGACTGCACACACTTGCAGCGAGGCACAGACTCGGGCGACCTCCACAGTATGCGGCAACACATAACGAGTGTGGGCCTGAGCGCACACCGCCGCCCCGACCCTGGTGAAGCTGGGCTTGCCAGGTGAGCTTGGTCCGGGCCTGCGGCTCCTGAGTCACGGGAACTGTGGCGCGCGGGCGCACCATGGCCGCGAAGCCGGTGAAGGTGAGCCCGTTTGGCAGCGACACGCAGACCGCCCAGGCGGCGCCGCCGACGGCCGGGCCCAGCGCGCGCGACAGCGACGCCAGCGCCATGGCCATGCCGTTCACGGCGCCCATCTGGTCGCGCGGCGCCGCCTGGCCGCCCGCGGCGCGCCGGTCAGCGCCGGGTCGGGCGGCATGGCGTGTGCGACGGGCGCCCAGCGTCGTGCGGCACTGCTTGCCATGCTTACACACTGGACGCCTGTGCTCCACCTTGAAACGGCTGCAGGGGCAGTGCAGCGCTGCCCCTGCAGCGGTCTGAAGGTAGAAATCAAGCGTGCAATGCGTAGGCGTAGCAGGCGGTGCCGCGCAGCACCCTTCTCTTCCCCCCCGTTCACAAATGTGACACAAGCACACGCGCATCCTAGAGGAAGGCAGCAGCGAGAATCCTACAGCAGCGGGCTGGGGGCGCGCCAGGTTGATGATGATGGTGGACGAGGTCAGCGAGATGATCTTGAAGATCGCTTTGAAGCCCATGGCCGCAAACAGGACCGCCTGCGCGCGCAGACGGGCCGCGCTTGGCGACCACAGCACTGCAGGGCACCAGCACCTCAACTCCTGCCTCTCCTTGCTGCCTCGCATGTACCTGCTTCACCGCGCACACTGCACATACCATGTCCACAGTGAGCGCAGCGGCACGGCCGATGCCATGCAGACGCAACGCTCAGCAGCGTTCCCAAGCTCCGACACGGCACGCTCGCATGTGCACAGCACAGCGCATCGGCGCGCTCGGACGCGCGGACGGCGCAGCGGGCGCGCCTGCTCAATGTAAAAGTGCGGCACGAAAACCGCAGCGAAGGGCACCAAAAGCGCGCAGGGGATGCCGCCCCAGAGCCCGGTCTGCGCGCGCGGCGCAGGGAGGTCAGTCCCTGAGCACGCTGCTGAGCGAGTGGTGCTCAGCTGCGCTGACGCGGCAGCAGTGCGCCATGACAGCCACGCTGTCCGCGCTTGTCAGCCGGCTGCAGCAGGTGGGCCTCCAAGCGGAGTCACGACTTCCCAGCATCGGCCAGACCTTCCACCTTCAAAAAGAGGCAAAAGCTGTTGAGCCAGCGATTTCTTGCAGGAGCGACAGCTGAGAGAGGCTGCACCCTGCAGGCATGCCTGAGCGGGCACACTGCGACCCGCCTGAGCAGAGCACAGCCGCCGCGCTCGCCAGCGCGGGGAGCGCTGCAGGCCATGCGCGGGGCGCGCCTTGCAGGCGTTCAGCGGCCCCACGCGCCGCTGGTAGGCCGGGTAGTAGGTGAGGCTGAAAATGGCCATGACCACGCCGCCGAAGATGATCGACGGTGTGAACGAGCTGAGCGACAGCCCCAGGCCTCCCTGCCGCCCCGCCAGTGCACCGCAGGTTGGCGAGGGCATGTGACGCGAGGGCATCTGCCAGGGCGACCGCCACAGGCGCTGCAAGAATGCCGGGACAGCTTGCTTGGGCAGAGAGCGCTGGACTCTACGTGGCATTGGTAAACACGCAAGTGCATGGACACTCGCGTACTTGGGTGTAAAAATGTGGGTCAAACTGCCTTCACGAGAAAACAGAGCGTGGTCGCTGCAATGTCGCACAGGACGTGCCATCCGTCATTTATGCATCAACCAAGAGGGGGCGCGCCCGCTCGACGGGCGCGGAGATGTAGATGGGCGTCAGCTCCTCCAGGTAGTTCCACAGGAACGCCACCACGCCCGAGCCCATCAGCGCCAGGCGCACCTGCGCGCGGAGCCCCCGTCAGGGCCAAGCCCTGTGAAATGCCCTGCATTCAACACCAGCACGCCCGAGCCCATCCTGCACTATCGTACTATTGCGTTCAGCAGGCCCGCAAGGAGTCCCTACACTGCACATGCATCCTCAGCTTCACAGTGTGACATCAATTCTCACAACGTCATAACAAACACTGGCCCTACCTTTTTAACCATCGTAGAGCAGGCAAACAATATAAACCTTGTACACATGCTTCCGGAGACGCAGGGGCGCACGTTGGGGATCTGGTGCCACTTGGCGATCGGGGCGGAGCCCTCGCTGCCCTCGCCGTCGTCCTCTGCGACGGCTTCCTCGTTGCCGCCGGGCCGCTCGCCGTCGGGCGCCGCCGGCCACGCATTCCACTTCGGGCGGCTGGGCGGCAGCCCGCGCGACGCGCCGGGCGCGGGGGCGGGCGTCGGGCTGGGCGCCGTCGGCCGGCGCAGCAGCATCGGCGGCGGGGAGACCGTCATGCAGCGCAGCCTGAGCGTGACGTCTGACACCGCGACCCTGCTGGGGCCCTCCTTTGACCGCGAGGCGTTCCGCAATGCCGACCGGCAGCTCGGCGCGCACGGCGCTGGCCAGGGGCCCCCTGCCGGCCGTCCTCGCGCGCGCCGGCGGCGCCGTCATCGCCGTTCAGGCCGACGGCCGACGCGACGCCGTCAGCGGCCGAGGCGAGGCCCTCGGCAGCGCTGCTGACGGGCGGGGCGATGTCCGGCGCGTAGTTGGCCGCCATCGCCTGCGTCGCGGACGGCTGCGCGAGGAGCGGCTCCGTGGCGTTCGCCTCCACGTCGCGCTCTGCGCGGCCGCGCCCGCCGCGTGGGCGCCTGCCTAGCAAACCAAGCATGACACCCTGCCTGCAGCACACCCTGCTTGCCCTTTATACTTACACCTTCTGGCTTGCAGAGCATGGTGCCCTTGCGGCCTGCCGCCACTCGGGTCGCATCTTTGCGCACCTCGGACACGGGGAACCCTGCAGCGCGGTGCCAGCAGGAGCGCCCAGGGCAGGCCACGCAGGAGAGCTGCAGGAGTGCCCAAAGGCAGGCCGCCGCGGCCCGCACCGCCGTTGGTCGCGTGCGCGCCGCCGCCGGTGACGTCCGCGGCGCTGCCGCCCAGGCGCTCATACACGCCGACCAGCGCGGACTGCCCCTCCAGCTGCGGCAGCGTCTCGTCCATGAACAGCACGTCGCACACGACTGCCAGGATGCCCACCGCGCCCGCCACCAGCGTCGGCAGCAGGAACGGCCTGGCGGCGCGCCGGGCGCGCGCTCGGGCGCGCGCCACGCACAGAACTTGCTGCGCTCCGCAGGCAAAGCGCGCATCATGTGCCAATCACAAACCTGCAGTGGCTGCCAATCAAGCTCACTTCCAATGCAAGCGCAGCGCAGGCGCTTGTGAGCACCGCCAGACCAGGACAGATCGGGCCAAGCCTCGCCCGAGCCGCCGCCTTGCATGGACAGACTCCCAGGCGCGCCGGCGGCTGCCTGTGCTGGTGCGCGCAGCCGCCATTGCCCGAGCAGGCAGGCTGACGCGGGCGCGCGGGCGCACCGCGCGGCGAACAGGCCGTTTGCGCCGCAGAAGGGGAAGCGGTCGCCGAAGACGTCGCACGGCTCCGCCAGCAGCCCGCCCAGCGCGGGCCCAATCACCGTGCCCATGCTGAAGCCCAGCGTCAGGACCGCCATCGCGCGGGCCTGCGCGCCGTGCGCGAGCGCGCCGGCGTGGATACCTTCGTCTGGGGCTCGGGTTTTAATCAGCAGGTCAGAGCACTCCCTGCAGGCGCCCTGGCGCGCTCCCCGCAAGCGCCCTGGAGCGATCCCTGCAAGCGCCCAATGGACAAGTGCGCGGGCACAGATTCGTCGCTGCCAGCCTCCTCCGGCTGCCAGCAGCCCACCCAGCACATTACGCAGCCGCCAGGTACACGCCGGCCCCCGCCACCGAGCGGCCCACGCCGGCGCGCGCCTGGTTGCTGGCGTCGCAGCTCTCGCCAATCATCGACTTCAGCGCAACCGCGGTCCCGTTGAAAATGCCTGCACGCACACGCCCCGCGTCTCAGCTCATGCTCACTACACGCATGCGCATTGGCAGGCGCCGACAGCGCCGCAGGCGCCAAACTCGCTCTTGCACAGCAGTCGCTGCAATGCGCCACTCACAAGCAAAGTCTGCGGCAGGGGCGGCAGGAGCAAGGGGCCAGCGGGGACGCCCGCGGCTGCAGCAGGGCAGTACTCCATTAGCCACGCTCCCCATAGCTGAGCTGCACTGCACTTGCGAGCGGTGCTGCAGGGAGCGGCCCAGCAGCGCGCTGCGCCGCAGGCGCCAGGGGCGCTGCAGGGGCAATCCCCGCGGCGCACCGGGGATCAGGCGCGCCAGGAAGGCTGCAGTGAAGGACGTGCTGGCGCCGTACAGCACGATGCCGCCCGACGCGAACACGCACCCGACGAGCACCACCACCTGCCGCCCGATCGTCCCAGTCGTCGGCCGCAGCCGCCACGCACGCGGCGAGCACCCTGGCACGCCGGTGCGCCGCACGGCAGGCCACAGCACAGGAGAAAGCGCGCTGCACAACGTGACGTTCAGAGCGGACGGCCAACGATTCCCAAGCAAAGGTCCGCGCCGCGACAATGGCGCTTGGCCTCAACCCCAGTGCGCACAGCCGCGTAGCCATAACAAGGGTCCTGCTGACTGTGAAGGTGTGTGCAAGGGCAATGAGGACCAAACCCCTCACCCCTTGGCTGAGCAGGCCAGGAGCAAGCACACAGGCCTGGAACTACACTGCTGTTTCCGCTGGCTGGCCGCCAACTGGCAAGGCAGGCGAAGCCGCAGCACTCACGCCAACCAGCTGCCTGCAGGCCAGCCGTACAGCATGCTGCCCGCTCTGCTCCCGGGCCCTCCGTGGAACATAACAGACGAGCCGGCACCAGTGGACCCACGCCCGCACACCTCTTGCACCGCACACCGCTCCCCGGCCGCCCCCGCTGCGCCAGGGGGGGCGGGCTGAGTACCTTGCGGCCTATCCGGTCAGACACGACGCCCCATGGGAATGAGGAGATGGAGCGCGGGAAGGGCCCGGCGGCGGCCAACAGCCCGGCGAGCGCGCCGATTGTCTGCTCCGACTTGCCCTGCCCGCGCGCAAAGCTCCGCACCTGCCGCGCGCCGGGCATCTGTAGGCTGCCGCGGGCTGCGTGCCAGCACGGCGGCACGAGGCTGCACTCTGTGCGGTCGACATACGCGCAAAGCAATGTGCTGGGTGATGCACAGCGCGTACAGCGGTGGACACACCATGTAGATGCTCAGCGTGTACGGCATGGTTGTAGCTATCGCCTGGAATGTCTGTGTTAGCCTGCGGCGTCCGCGCGAAAGCTGTGTAAATACCCGCTGCATGACTCACCCAACTTGCATTGTCTGGCTTTGCGTGCAGGCGGCCGTCACTTCCAGCACTGAGCACCCCTCCCGTAAGAGCAGCCCTGACCCACCAGATGCAGCTCATCTGGCGCCAGCTGAGCATAGCCTCCTCGGAGCCATCGTCGCTCAACGCTTGCTTTTCTTCCGCCTTCCGCATGGTGCCAGCTCGTACAGATGTAGAGGAGGCACCAGAGATGCGCTCTTTCGCTTAGAGCTGTAGGCACGTCTCGTAAAAGACCTGTTGCAGCCCTATAGCACTGGACCCCCCAGCTGGCTGAATTTATTTCGAAAGAGCATGAATGTATCGTGCCTAGCTACATGCTCATTGGAATGCACCAGCCCTGTGTAGGCCCGCGCCCTCGAAATGTCAAAACACAACAGTTGTCATCCGTTTGTTCATTCAACCCTATTCTGGCGCCAGTTGCATGTCGTGGCTACCCCTCATTCACCCCCAGTACTCATTCAGGTAAGCTGTTTGCATGCATACGACGCTCGGGAGTGACGCCGCTAGGCCGTCACAGCCCGAGCGACCTTGCTCCAGCAGTCCAAGCAATCCGCAGGGCTCAGCCCTGCCGGCCCTCCTAGCCGCCGCGCTCGGCCGCAGCCATGCCCGCGGCTGTGAACGCGCCTGCCGGCGCCGGCACGGCGTCGGCTGCCCCCGCGCCGGCGGCCGTGAACGCGCCGGCCGACAGCTGCAGCTCCGGGATGGCGACGCCCAGGCGCCTGGCCAGGCGCTGGATAACAAAGCGCTCCTGCGGCTCCACCAGCGACAGCACCGACCCCGGCCTGCGCGCGGGGCGCCAAGGCCCCCTGAACCCTAACCCTATGCGCAAAAAGCCTGACACGTGAAGCAATTCAGCGTGAGTGCACAGCCGTCTGCACTTCAAACACACCCTTAGCGCGGCGGCGCCAGCTCGGCGCGCGCAGCACACTCTTGCTGCCCCCTCCCAAGCCACTGCTGCCTCGCAGCTGGCCAGGCCCGAGATGCGCTCCAATGATTATCGGACCATTGCGCGCTCCACGACGGCACAGGCGTCGCCGCTAAGACACGTTCATCTATATTTGCGGCGCGAGTATGCCGCAGGGCGAGGGGCGGCCGGCGCGCACCGGCCGGCGCGGCCGGTGCGGCCGGCGCGATGCGCATAGTGCGCCGCGTCGCTGGGCAGCTCCAGGTTGATGACCGCGTCGCAGCCGGGCAGATCCAGGCCGCGCGCGGCCACGTCGCTGACCACCAGCGCGCGGATGCGCCCGGCCGCAAACTCTCGCAGCACCGCCTGGCGCCCCTGGCCGCGGCACGCGCAGCGGGTCACCTCCGCCCGCGGCCCGCATGCAGACGCTGCAGCTCTCCTTGAAGTGCTTCACTTGCTGAGCGATGCGCACAGCTGCTCAGGTGAGTCCGTGGGGGCGGGGCGCTGACCATGCATCACTAGGTGCCGGGCGCGGCGGCACGTGGCGTGCGCAGCCCTGGCGCGGCCTCCAGGTGAGCTCGCATGGGTCCCCGCCACGAGCACGCACACGTCTTTTCGAATGCAGCAAACCTTGCCCCAACCCCCCGGGCCGCCGCGCGCCTGCTTCCCCATGTCGCCGCTCAGGCAGCCCGCCGCCAGGCCGTTGGCCATCAGCTTGTACTCTGTGTCCTGCGCGCAAGGCCGCCCAGCTTGACGTGTCAAGCGCACAGCGGGCGTGCAATACAGCATGTCAGCGCTGAATCACAGCACCCACCCACTGTCACCGCACCGACAGGCTGTTCCTTTGTGTGCGCCCTCACCGGGCAAGAGGGTTTGCCACATTCAGGCCAGTGGCGATGGCCAGCACACACAAAATGCAAATACAAATCGCTGCACTCCCACGCGCGTATTACAGGTGGCGCTGAGATGACCCCATGACCGCACCCGGCGCGGGTGCGCTTTGCTCCCGCAAGCACGTGTGTGACCCGTCTGGTGTGCAGGCCTAACAGTCCCCACACGCCCCCGGGAATGCCCCCGCATGCCGAGCACGGCCCTCGCCGCACCTTCAAGCGCTGATGGAAGTTCATGAAGACGAGCGCGCGCTGCGCGCCCAGCGCGTGGATCGCGCGCCGCACCGCGTCGGTGCGGTGCCGCCGGTCCACCGCCAGCCATGCGTGCTCCAGCGTCGGCGGCATCTCCGGCGCGCTGCCGGCCGTGCCGACGCCGCCCGCGCTGCCGGTCGTCGCTGCGCGCCGGCGCGACCGCAGTCAGCCTCCGTGTGTTCAGGTCACTGCATGTATCGCTGACAGGTAACGTCTGTAACAAGGACGGAGTGTGCACGAGCAACCCCTGCCTTGAGTCGACATGAGCTCCCCACACATACAACATGCCGTGGCAGTGAATTCAGGGCGCCAGCTGCAGCACAGCGCCGCCAGCGCCGCGCACAGCTCGCACGACCCGCACACACTCCCCCGCTCCGGTTGCCACACATGGTCTCGCCGGCCACGCGCGGCGCACCGAGCGCGCGCGCGCCGTCGCCGCGGAACATCTCCCCCCAGCCCAGCAGCGTGGGCGGCGCGCTGAGCGGCGCGCCGCCCTCGCCCGCCGGCGCCGGCGCCGCCGGCTGAGCGGGCGCCGCCGGCGCCGCCCGCACCAGCCGTGCGTCGGGGCACCACGCGGATGCCGCGGCCACCACCTGCACCAGGACCGCACTCAATTTGTGCCGGCCGGCACGAAGAAGAGCGTCCTCCTGCGCTCATGGGCTTGACGCATATGAGGCCTGCATACTCCAAGGCGCCGGCTCAACATGCTCCCCAGCCGGGCACCATGCAAGGAGCAGGCAGATGGCGGACCCAGCTCGTGCTCAGGACCAGACTCAAGGCAGACCCAGCTCGCGTCCAGGACCACGCTCAAGGCATCATAGGTGCCAGGCCGGCGCGAGGCGGGCGAGCGGAAGGGCCCATGCGCGGCACCTTGGGCGTGAGCGTGGCGGACACGAGCACGGTCTGGCGGCCGCCGTCCGCGCGCCGCCCGCAGTGCTGCACCAGCCGCGTCATGTCCTCCTGGAACTGCACCGCCAGCAGCTGGTCCACCTGCGCGCGCGCCCTCTCCCCTTCACACCTTGCCCTACCCTGACCCTATCCTGGCTGCCGAGCGGCAGACACGCCCGCCAGCGCCAGGGCTCTTGCAAGGCTCCCAGGGGTCGGCCGCGGGCGGCGCGCGCCTCGTCCAGCACCAGGATGCGCGTGGGGTGCGTCTGCAGCACGCCCATGCGGCTCATCTCCGCCAGGCGCCCCGGCGTGCCCACCACCAGCAGCGGCCGGTTCAGCTTCACAGCCTCCGCCTGCGCGGCAGCATAGGGTATAGGGTTGCTGCGGGCGCCCGCATCAGCGCGCCGCTGTGCAGGGCGGGCGCGCGTGCCAGCGCCCCGGCCACCGCCCACCGAGCAGGTCGGATGGCACGGGGTGGCCAGCATCGCATGCGGCAGCTGCGACGGGCATGCCCCGGAGTGCTGGGTGGCCCCAGCGCCTATCGCTGTCGTCGCTGTCAACTGAGTACACGCACTACCGCATGCCCACAACAAGGAGGCCGCCCGCCCTCGCGCGTCCCTACCCAGCGCCCGCCACACACCAGAATGAGCGCGGCCCCGCGGCGCCGCGCCCCTGGGACCAGCCCCAGCCTCAGGGCGCCGCGCCTGGCGGTGCGGGTTGGCGCCGCCGATGCACTGCTGCACGCAGCCGCGCGCGTCGGGCGGCAGCAGGCCGTGCGCGACGCGCACGATCTGCATTGCCAGCTCGCGGCTGGGCGCGCAGACGACCGCCTGCAGGCTGCCCGCCTCGTGCGGCCGGCCGTCCGCGGCGAGCGCGAGCGCCTCCGCCTCCGCGCGCTGGATCGCCAGCGACAGCACCGGCAGCATATACGCCAGCGTCTGCCGCGCACGCGGCACTGGTCCTCTCGCATGCCTTTGCTCATGGTCGGGGTGTCTCTGCAGCATACCGAACCTCGGCTGCACGTTTACACCCACGCCAAAAGCCTCGCATTCACCAGCAGTGACAAAGGCTGCCAGACGGCTCTCTAAGAGGCACGCCTGAGCTTGCTCCTCCCTCTAAAGCGGTGGAGCGCCCTGGCGCGCCTTGCCAGAGCCGGTGTAGGACTGGATGGCGACGTTCTCGCCGCGCAGGACATGCGGGATCGCGGCCTCCTGCACCGGCGTCGGCCCCTGCACGTCCATCTCCGGCAGCCGCGCCTGCAGGGCGGGCGCACGCGCGCTCAGGGCGGCGAACCCCGTCAGCTACCGGCCCAAAACATACGCACGTAACAGCCAGAGGCGCGTCGTCGCGCCCCCTGCCACGCTGCCAACGCCAGGTCGCGGCTTGCACCTGCAGCCTCGGTCATGTAACGCTGCAGAGACAAGACAACATGGGCTCCTGCTGCTTGCTCCAAAGCACTACCTCTCCAGAGTTGCCGCAGGTCGCTTCGCGCAGCGCACGCTGCTGCAGAGAGTTGACCTTCCTCAGGCCGTCGCCAGCACCGCCCTGCCCCAACTCGCCCCCGTCCCAGTGCACAGGGGGCTGGGCCAGCGCCCCGGCGTCCCCCGGGACGCTGCGGCCGCACAACAGGGGCGGCACAGGACGTGCACAGGCTGGGCCAGCGCAAACAAACCCTGCCCCATGGGGACCCCATGGGGCAAGGCGAGCACCGTCACGCGGTCGTCCACGCCCAGGCTCATGAACGGGCCCGAGGCGCGCCGGGCGGGGCGGCCGCGCGGCGCCCCGCCGCCCTCGCGACCCGCCCCAGGCTCGGCTGCGGCCTCGCTGCGCGGCACACTCCCCTGCGCCGCCTCATCGGCCCGCTCCTCGGCTGCCAAGACAGCCGTCGCCGCCGCGCCGGGCGCCTCGCGCCGCCGCGTCTCCGCCTGCGGCGCGCCGTCCGCCTCCTCGCCGGCCGCCCTGGTGCGCCGCGGCTGCGCGCGCCGCGTACAGCCAATCCGCGCCGCGCCGCCGCTCTCGGGAGCTGCTTGTCCCGGCGGCGCATCAGACGCAGGCCGCTCCAGGACTATGACGTCCGGCGGGATGTCTGTCCGGCCTGGCGGCGAGGCCGGCTCCCCGGCAGGGCCGCGGCGCGTGCGGCCGGCGCCGGCGGCGACCGAGCCGCGGCCGCCCCAGTCCGCAAACAGGTGGCTGGGCCAGCTGCGGAGCGCGAGCTTGCGCGCCGCAGCTGTCGCAAAGCCGTGCTCGTGCAGGAAGCAGGCGAGGCAGAGCGGCCGCGCGCTCAGCGCGGCGCTGCGCGTGAAACACGGCTGCATTGGGCGAAGGACAGCGGGGCCCAGGACCAGCCTGGCCAGCATACCCTCTTCTGCGCTGGCCTTGTATCGTCAGCGCTTACCGCCTCCTCCACTACACTACCTGCAGAAGAAAGCTTTGCTGGTTCCAGAAACCTGCTGACCCTGCTTCCTTGCCTGCCTCGAGAGGTGGCGGTAGGATGCCCTAGTGCTCCTGTGAGACCGAAGATCGCCAAGCAGAGGTTGCCAGCGTGCTACAGCGGAGCGCGGCTGTCTTTCGAGGGGGAGTGTGTTGGTGCGTACGGCGCAAACAGACATCTGCTGTCACGCGTAAAGGAAGAGCCATGCCGCCACGCGCGCTGAACTCCCTCAGCGCTGAGCGGAGGCGGCCGGGCGCATACATTGCCACACTGAGGTGAGCCTTGGTTGGCAGTCAGAAACGCTCTTTGTGCACACATGGTGGACCAAGGCTGGACCAAGTTTGCGAGCGAAAACATATAGTGAAAATCGACCGCTGCTGCTTTCTGTCCTATGAGCAGTCCTGCGAACAGCTTGCGGCGACATGCACGCAGGCTGCTGCTGCGTTTTATCAACCTGCTGCTGGCCGTCGCCGGCCTAGCAATGGTGTGCTACGCGTGCTACATGTACTGGCTCTTCGCCAACAACCAGTTCCCGGAGGGCAACACGCCGCCGCACGAGAAGCTGGGCTTTCCCTGGTGCGCCCCGCGGCGCACCAGGTGCAGGGTTAGGGCGCACCGGGTGTAGCTTAGGCGCACCGCGGCCGACGCCGGCTCGCCGTCTTGGTGCCACGCAGCGAGCGCTCACCGCAGCGGGGCGGCCGTGCGCGCGCGCAGGTTTGTGTTCGCGTTCGGCGGCGCGGGCGCGGTGACATTCCTGGTGGCGGCGACGGGGCTGGCGGGCGTGGCGTGCAACAGCCGCGCGCTGCTGGGGCTGTACTCGGTGCTCATGGTGCTGCTGCTGCTCGCGCAGGCGCGGCGCCCCGCCCTGCCGCCGTAACTGCTGCTAATTGTTGGCATGAGCGTGCCTAGCACCACCCATGGTAGAGCCTGTGCTATGTGTACAAGTGCCTGCGGAAGGCCTCCAGGCTCCAGGCTTGCAGTCGCTTGCACGAGGGCGCACAGTTGGCCACAGGGTCACAAGCTGGCCACCGACCTGGCTGGCCGCGGCGCAGGCGGCGGTGGCGGTCGCTTTCTTCGCGGACGGGTCCTGGCGGCGCCACCTGCCGCACGACGACACTGGCGAGGCGAAGTGGGTGCGCGCCCGGCCTGGCGCTCCCGCCTGTCGGCGAGCCTTCCTCTGCTTGTGCGCGACTGTGGTGGCGCTCCTGCGTGTCGGCGCGCCTTTCTCTGCTTGCGTGCAAGCCTGGTCTCGCTGTGCCCTACACACCCAGCAGGTGTAAACATGGTCTGACGTGACGGGCTGGCTGGGTCGTGGAGAGGTAGGGCCTGCCAGGAGCCAGAGGGCAGGACTGCGGCAGCCAAGTCTTGCAAAGCACAGTGGGCAGATCGTCCGCTGGGCAGGCAGGCTGGCCCAGCTGGAGCAGTGGAGACAAACTGAGAGAGCGGCGTGACAGCCACGCGGGCCCAGGAGCGGCGGGGCTGTCCCTGTCCGGGGTGGCGCTCGCGTGAGCAGTCGCGCGGGCAACCGGCGTGCAGATCGCGCGCGCGATTGAGCGCAACGTGGTCGTCTGCCGCTGGGTGGGCCTGGCGGTGCTGCTGGTGCAGGTGGCGTGCATGGGCCTGGCCTACGCGCTGAGCTCCGCGCAGCAGCGCCTGCTGCTGGACGCGAGCATGTGCGCGCCCGCCGCCCCCCTCCCCCTCCCCACCCGTGCCGGCGCCCGGGACCGGCAGCTTCGTGTCCATAAAGGGGCTGCGTGCAGCGCAGCGCCGGGCGCCCCTGCGGCGCCGCCGGCGTGCGTGGCGAGCATGAGCATGGGCCATGCATAGAGCTGCACGTGACGGGCTGCGGCTGGCTGGGCTCGCGCGCCGCGCTGAGGTTGCCCATCCGGACGCCGAGGCACGGGTCTGGCGGCGCGGCGAGCTGCTGAGGATGACCGCTGCTGCGGTCATGCCGGAGCCACATGCGGCCTGCATGCAGCCAGGCAGTGCACAGCCAGGCGCATCTCGTCGCTGCGAGCAGCTGCCGTGCAGCACGACTCTCGAGGGTGCCCACCGTGCGGCTCTGCATGCGCGCGCAGGGAGGAGGAGGACGAGGTCTGGGGAAGGCAGCGGCCGCTCTTGCAGCAGAGGTGCGGCCTCCCTGTGGCCACCGAGGAGGCAGGCGTACGAAGGCAGCATGGCCTGGGCAGACGTCAACAAGAGTAGATACCATTCTGGGTATTTTGGCATGCTAAGTGTCGCCACACATGACCAGGCGCATCACGCAGATTGTGCAGGGCGGGTGGCAGGCTGTGCATGGTGTGAGAGGAACACGCACATGGTCCATGTCGGATTGCTGAATCTGTGCGAGGGCAGTGACACCGCACCTCATACAGCGCTGCATCCAGCCCCCCTGCGCCTGCGGCGCGCAGTGCGGGCGGGGCTGCGCCGGCGTCGGTCGGGCGGACGCCGCAGCTGCCTGCGGGCGCTGCGCCGACGCGGACAGACGCGTGGTCGGCGCGCATGCGCGACAAGTGCGTGCCAGCGCGCGGCTGCCCACCAGACGCGGCCTGCTAGCCCAGCCGGGGCGTGTCCAGTGTCGTCTGGCGCAGTGGGCTCGGCAGGCCTTGTGCCGGCAAGTGCTCCGGCGTGGATGGTGCTGGGACATGCATTTGCAATACAAGGCTGTGCGGTCAAGAGAATGAGCGCGTGGAGCATCGTTGCTGGCAGCGCTAAGAGTACGAACGCACATTTGCTAGCAGGCGGGGTGGTCGGGTGCATCAGCTGCTCCGGGCGAGGGCTGCGAGCTTGCGTGTTGCTGTGGAGGGTGTGCTGCAGCATGGCGCGTGTGTCGCCTCTCGCTCGCAGCACAAACCTGCACGCCTGGCCCACGTTCGAGAGGCGGGCGTGCGGCCCACGACGTGCCGGGCGCGCGCAGGTACGGCCTGGACACAACCCAGTTTGGGTACGACCCGGCGGCGGCTGAGGCGGGCGCGCCGCCGCCGCCGCCCCTGATCCCTCGCGAGGATGGGCGCGCTGCGCAGGCGCGGTGCGCGGTCATGTAGAGCCGCACGCGCGCATGGTGTCTACGCGCCTGCACCATTTGTGAGGATTTTGTGGTCGTGTGGAAGTTTGGTGGCACAAATGCATCATGTGCGGCAGGCATGCCTTGAGTGTGATGACACTCCTGCTTGCTAAACGACTGAGGCAAGTGCGGTGCAGCCAGAGCGCTCAATGCTCTGCCCTGCTGGCCAGTTTCTGCATGCCATCATGTTGCATGAGCAGAGGTCCATGCATGAAGGTGTTAAGGCACGAGTCAGCAATGCTGGAATGTGTGAGCATACCATACAGCCAGTGGTGTCTTATATCATAGAAGCACAGAAGCAGCAGCAAAAGCACAGCAAAAGCGCATGGGCGGGTTCTCCTAAAAAGCGTTTGACACACAGGAAAGGGGAACTGAAGGGCCAGTTGGCAAGGCGTATCAAACACACATGTAAGTAGCACACGCTGTTTCTGGTGCAGACATGGCAGGTACTGAGCACAAGCTGTTTCAACCTCTCGCCACTCGGTGCATGCATGCAGGCAGCTGCAAGCCTGCCCCACTCCAGCCCGCAGCCGTGCTCCCTGACACGCCGAGGCCAGGGCTGAAGTTAGCTGGCGTGAACGCCGCGCAGCTCACAGTCGCAGGGTGAGCCAGCGGCTAAGCTCGCGTTGGGTCAGGGCAGCCCCGCATCCTGGTCCACGCTTGGCCGGTGCGTCGCAGGAGCGGCCGCGCGCGGCGCGCCGGCCCCGAGCACCGCCCCCGGCCCAGCGCACCCGGCCGCGCCGAGCTGCGCGCGCAGCGCCTCCTCGATGATGACGCCCAGCGCCAGCAGGCCCGCCGGGTCCATCATTTCGGCCACCTGCGCATGCACACTCACCCTTCAGCTCGCCCACCTGTGGGCGCATTCACCGCTCAGCTCGTCCATTTGCGGGCACACTCACCCTTCAGCTCACCCACCTGCGGGCGCACTCACCCTTCAGCTCGCCTACTTGCGGGCACAGTCACCCTTCAGCTCGCCAACCTAGGCACGCATTCACCGCTCAGCTCGCCCACCTGCGGGCGCTCTCACCATTCAGCAGTGACCTTGCTGCCCGCATCTGTGAGAGCCTGCGGGTGCTGCCTGCAGGGTTTCTGTTGAAGCAGGCGCAGCTCAGGAGGCTTGCCTCCGGCGGGAGTCCCGCAAGGTCGCATGCGGCGCATCCCTGAGCGGTCAGCAAGCCAGAGTCGATCGGCAGGGGACCCATGCAAGCACATGTCAGAGCCGTCACATCAACATCATAGCAGCATGCCCTCCCGACTGGAAGTTAGGGTAGGGAAGCGGAGGGGCCGGGCTGCGGGCGGGCTCGCCTGCGCATCGGGCGCGGCGGCCGCGGCCGCGCCGCCGAGCGCGCGCAGCGCCGCCAGCAGGCGCTGCAGCTCCGGCGTGACACGCTGCAGCCACGGCGGCGGCGGCGGCGGCGGCGGCCCCTTGCCCGCGCGCGCGCCCGCCTGCGCCGCAGCTGCGGCCGCCGGGCGATCGTGCGCCAGCACGGCCAGGGGGCAGTGCGTCGACCGGTGGCCGCACATCTGGCACAGGCCACACTGCACCTGCGCGCGCGGCGGCCCGCTGCGCCCATCACAGCAGTGACCCCTCGGTCCCTGTGCCGGCGCACCCTGCCTCGCACACGCTCACAGCGAGCCAGCCTGTCGTCTGCTGGTCGGGCTCAGTGTCGCAAGTCGCGGGGCAGCTGTCGCAGAGGGCCTGGGCCAGCCCTGGGCGGCACACGCCTCAGCTGCGCCACCAGAGCGCCATTTTGGTAAGCAACAGGCTGTATCCAGTTTGGAGGGCACCCCGCTGCCTCGACATGACATGCCCGCCTGCCAGAGAACGGGGTGCGAGCGCGCATGCATGCCAACACCCTGCCGCGCCCCAAGCCCTGCGCCCAACCCGCCCCGCCAGCACGGCGAGCAACGCAACGCCGCGACACATGCAGGCTCGGAGCGCGAGTGCAGCACCTGCACGGCCTGGGGATCGTCCGGCTCGGCGTCCGCGTCGCGCGCGGCGCCGACCTCGTACACGCGGCCCTCCGCCGCACACCTGCGCATGGGCGGCGCGGTCCCGGGCGGCGGGGCGCATGCCGGCGCTGGGCAGTAAGGCTGGCACGGCGGCCGTGCCCGTTGGGGGGCCCTACTCTACAGCTGGGCTCAACTGGTGCAGGTTGCTGAAGCAGCTTCAGGCGCTCTCCGCTATGGTCAGGGCTGGACCCAACCTGAATAATCTCACAGTAGTGTCCAACAGCGCAGGCGGCTGCGCTGCCGCACAGGCATGCGGGCGCTGTGCAGCCGCCGCTGCCTCGGACGCGGGTCACTGTGGGCCGGCGATGCAGCAGAGGCTCAGCGCCCTGCACCGAGCTCGCGCACTGTGGGCGCACGGCCTCGGGCGCGCCCCGCGTTCGCTCCTGCGGACTCTGCAAGGCGCGCAACAGGCGCACGAGCTCGACAGGAGACTACTTGAGGCAGGCGTTCGGCTGGGGCGCGGTGCGGCGGCGCGCCTGCGCACGTGCGCGAGCTCGCCCGCAAAGTCGTAGCCGGCGCCGAAGTGCGAGGCCGGCGGCGGCGGCGCCAGGCCGGCCGCGAGCGGTGCCAGCAGAGCGGGCCGCGCGCTGGCGGCGTCCCCCTCGCTCGGCGGCACGTCGCCAGCCGGCAGCGCGTCCGCGCCTGGCGCGGCGCAGCTTGTCAGCTCGCGCTTGCAGCCGGCTTCCTGGGCGCAGGTCGGCTCGGCCTGGTGCACAAGCAGCTCTGCCAGCCTCAGAGTGGTCGCGCTGTATGCACCGCGCCGCGCTGTATACACCGTGCGAGTGCAAGCAGCCCGCCGCGGCGCAGCATGCCGCAAACGGGGCCCCCTGCACGCCCTGCGTGGCTGCCAAGCCTCGGCCGGCACGGCCGCCGCGGCATAGCCGGGCAGCCCGGCCACTCACTGCGGCATCCGTGTCCGCTCGAGCTGCTGCTGTGGAGCCACCCACTGCAGCAAAGATGCGATCCAAGCCTCCAGCTGGGGCCACAGCGCGCACGTGTGTGTGCGCGTGCACCGCCTGCGCTTACGCCCACATGCCAAGGCCTTTCCAGGCCACGGGCTATTTCTGCCCGCCCCTCCGCAGGCGACCATGCGCCGCCGGCGCCTGCGCGCCGCATCAGGCAGGGCAGGGGCCTGGGGCACGGTGTGGGTGCCGGGGGCGCGCCGCGGACGAGCGCCGCGTCCATGCGTCGCTGGGTCTCCTGCCGCGCGTACGCGCGCTGGTTAGCCACCGCCAGCTCACCCACCGCCGACGCCGCGCGCCTGGCGGCCCTCCTCGCCGCGGCCGCGCCGCCTGCCGCCCCCGCCGCCGCCGCCGGCCGCTGCGGAGCAGCCACCCCGGCAGCCGGCGCGGTGGCAGCTGCGGGCGCTGCGGCCGCCGCCGCGGCGGCGCCGGCGCCCTGCTCCGGGGAGCCGGCCGGCGCCAGGGTTTCAGGCTCTGCGGCGGCGCGCGCGCAGGCGGGCCTGCCACGCGGGCCCGCCGCCGCCGCGTCGCCCGCGCCGCCCGCGGGCGTGCCCGTGCAGTGCAGGCGGTGCCCATGCGCGCCGCGGCGCCAGGGCTGCCGGCACGCCGCGCAGCGCCCGCAGCGCCGCGCGGCGGCGCTGCTGGGCGCGGCGGCCGCGGCGCGTCCGGGGTCGCCGGCGCGCGGCGGCGGCCGCAGCGCCAGCAGGTAGGCCTTCAGGTCGTCGCCGGAGCGCTGGCACGCCTCGGGGCCGTAGCAGTCCAGCTCGAAGTTGGTCACCGCGCGCGCGGGGCCGTGCAGCGCGATCGTGGCCCGGTCGGCCGCGCGCGCCGCCGCCTGCGCGTCCACCACCAATCCCGCATGATCAGGCGCATCCCCGCCTTAACCCGCCGCCAACAAAGAGTTGCATTCCCTCTGTGCCATAGCCACGCTAGCCAGTGAGCTGATCAGCACAACATCCTGTGCGCTGTCCTAGAGCATGACTTTAAGAGGCAAGCCTCTAGAACTGCTGCCCCGACCGCGGCTTGAGGGACAGCCTCATGTCCCCTGTCGCAGAGCAGAGCAGGGCACTCGTCGAGCATGGCAAGATCGGTGCCGTCCATGGTGGGAAGGGCGGACGCCAGGGCGCCGACGCCCGCAGCCTGCACCCGCCACCGTCCAGAGGCGCGCCGCTGGCGTAGCAAGTCCGGCGCCGACGCCTCAGCGCGGAGCCAAGGAGCGGGTGCCTCCCAGGCGCGCGGCTGCCGTCCCCGGGGCGCGCCTCGGGCGTCGTAAAGCCGGCGCCGATGGTGACGCGCGGCGCGCCGCTGCCCCGCTCGGCCGCGCTCGGCAGCACGTACGCCACGTACTTGCTCAGGCGCTGCCCTTTGGACCAGCACGCGCGCACGCCGCGCCAGGCGCTCTGGTTGCCGGGCAGGCGCCGGACGCAGCGCGTCCACGGGCGGCCGCCGGCCGCGGTAGTGTCGGGGTCCCCCGCCTCGCCGCCGGCCGGCGGCTCAGGCGGCGCCTCAGCGCCGCGCCCGTCGCCGGGCCCGGCGCTGCCTGACGCCGCGTGCGCGGCTGCGGCCGGCGCCCCGCCGGCCCCTTCAGGCCGCTCGGCCGCGGGCTGCGCGGCAGCGTCGACCCGCGGCCCCGCCCCGCCCTCGCCCTCGTCCGCGCCCGGCGCCGGGGCCGCACGCCTGGGGCCCTCCCCGCCGACCGCCGGCGGCGCGTCACCGGCGCCGCCTGCCCTGGTCCCCGGCGGGGACGCCTCGGGGCCCGCGCTCGTCCCAGCCTGCCCCCCGAGTGCCTCTCGCAGCAGCCCCCGCCGCCGCTTCTGGCCGGGATCCGCTGCGGCGCCCGGGGCGCCGTCCCCGCCGCCGGCGCACGCCTTGCGCTTGGCGGCGGCGGGGCGCGGCGCCGTTGTGGCGGCTGTTTCGGGGCTGCAGGCTGGCGGAGCTTGTGACTGCTCCGCCGCCATGGCCTGCCGCACAGCCAGGGACGCATCATGGCGCAGACTGCAGCAGACTGGTCGCACCAAGGCGTATGGCGCTGGAGGCACAGAGGCTTGCAGCACAGCACACCTGCCTCACTGCTTCATATGCTGCCTTTCAGGTGGCACGCAACGCGCCGTGGACCTCACCCCTTTCGGCGTGCCCTGGGACGCCTTCTCGTCTGCCTCTGCAGTCCTGGTGGCCTAGTACGTACTTGCTGGTGTGCGTTGGCACAACGTTTGCCCGGACGCTGACTTTACATCAGCTGACAGCTCAGCCTGTGACAGCTGGCCACCTGCAGGCTGGCATCGATGATAGTATAGTGACAACATGGTTACCAGGGACGTCAACGTCGTTAACTTAACGATGGTGAGATGTAGAAATGGAATGAAGTCCAGGCAAATGGGGCCCAAAGTGACCTGCTCGTCGGGTCAAGGTTTCCACATGCTGGCACCAAACTTACAGCCGGCCAGTTACGCTCAGCGGTGCAGGACTGCAGGACTGCCCAGTGTATCAAGGCAAGGCATCACACATAGCCTACGCAGGAGCCGCGGTTTCGCCGTGTGCAGTTCACGCTGGCAAGCTCTTCGGCCGCTGCGCTAAAGAGGCGTTTGCCACGATGCGAGTTCGGGGGCAGGCAGGCAAGCAACACCGAAGACGTCGGGCCCCAGAATTGGACAGTCCGCGCTCACGCACGTGCCAGGCGATCAACTCAAGGCAATATAGCACGCGGGGTCCCTGCTAGTGGCACATGCGCAAGGCCCAGCCCCGGCCGCCTGGTGGGGCGCTAATCAACTCGCTAATCAAGTGCTCGCTGGCAAATGTGCAGCATGCATCAAATGCTGGGGTAACTGCGCGATTACCTGCGGCCCCCCCTAAGTTGCGCCCTGCACTGCGGTGGGGGTAGCATAATCGCCAAACTTTAAAGAATATCCGCATAATCTCTCTTAAAAGAGCGGCGCTCGTCCCCCGGCTGGGGTCCTGCCGCAGCAGCCTGTGGGCACGCCGCGGCACCCGCAGCAACAAAATCAGGGCGCCGCCAGCGCTTGCGCTGCTTGCAGCCCTCCCGACACTAAATAGAGGGCCCGTGGCCCCAACTCCTGCCTAATCCCACCCAACGCCACCAACCTCTTGACCCAAGCGCACAGCATCCGCGAGCGGGTAACCCACAACCAAGCCGCCAGCGCCCGCTGATCACTGCACATGCATGGGTGGAGAGCGGGCATGCTGGTGCTGCAACGCCCGCTCAGGAGAGCGCGCGCACGGGCCAGCTTTGCCGCGCCCAGCGGGCGCGCTCACGAGCGGTGCGGCCCGCCCGATGTGGGCCGGTGCGAGGCGAACAGCAGGCGCAGCAGGCGGCGGCGCAGCGACAGGCGCCGCTTGTGGTGGTGGCGCGGCGGCGCCACGACCACCGCCGTCCCCACAAACGGGGGCGCCGGAGCGGCGGGCGGCGCGCCGCCTGCCGGCTCGCAGCCGCTGCTCGCATCGGCGCGGCAGCTGGCCGCGCCGCCGTGGGCCTTGACAGCCTGGCCCTCCGGCGCGGGCGCCTTCGGCGCGTGCGCGCCGCTGGTCAGCGCGCCCGCCGGCTGCGGTGGCGCGCCCTGACCGGCGCATGCGCGCGGCGGCCCCGCCGGCACGGCGGCCGGCATCGGCAGCGCGCCCGGCGCCAGCGCGAGCGGCAGCGCCGACAGCGGGCCCAGGCCCTTGGCGGCGGCGGCGGCCGCCTCGGCCGGCGGCAGGCCCAGGCCGGCGCCCACCTCGCACGCCGCGCCGCCCGCGCGGCCGGCCATCTCACCGACCACGTCCACGCTGCTGGCCACGCTGCCGCTGCTGGCGCCGCGCGCGTGCCCGCCGCCGCCGCCGCCGCCATTGTCGGCCGGCGCCGCCGCGCCGTCGGCCGGCCGGCCGGCGCTGGGCTTGGGCGCGTCCAGCACGGCGGCGGCAGCGGCCGCGCGCCGGTACGGCCCGACGAGCACGCTGGACGGCGAGGCCGGCACGGAGCGGCTGGCGCGGCGGCCGCCGCCGCCCGCCGGCTCGTCGTCGCCGCTGGACGCGCCCAGCTCGCCGCTGGACGCGTCAGAGCTGGTGGCCGACAGCAGGCTGGCGCCGCTGGCCGCGCGCCGCAGCGGCACCACCACGACGCCCGGCAGCGCCGGCAGCGCCGCGCCCAGCGCGGCGCGGCCGCCGCCGTCAAGCGCGCCAAACGCGGGGCCGCCTGCCGGCGCGGCGGGCGGCCAGGGTGGCAGCGCGCCGCCATGCGCGGGCGGCGGCAGCGGCGAGGCGCCGCCGAAGGAGGGCATGCTGGCCTGGCCGGCGAGCGGGATGCCCATGGCCCAGGTCTGCGGCGGCGGCGAGGGCCCCGCGTAGCGCCCGCGCGGGCCCTCCCATGCAGCCGCCCAGGGCCCCGCCACCAGCGGCCGCGCGTCCGCCTGCAGGCGCCGTCGCCGCTCAGGCACCTCTGCATGCACACGCATGCCAGCGACGGGTGCGCACGACGTGTGCCGCCGGGTGCGCCAAGACCAGCGACGCGCCAGCTTGCCGTGCACATCCGCAGCCACACAAGTGACCCAGTGCGGGGCGCCTGCATGGTAGGACTTTCAAGACAAGGAGCAAGGCGATTTGCCTGAAACAGTGTATGCATGCCAGCTGCAGCAGTGTATGCATGCCAGCTCCTGCGTGCTGAGCAGCTGCCGCCCCCCGCGCAGGTTTATGCGCCCGCCCAGGCGCGCACCAGCGCCGCGCCGTCGGGCGCACAGCCATGGCGGCCGCCCGCGCGGCAGCAGCGCAGCGCGGCCGCGGCCTGCGCGCGGCAGCCGCCGCCCGCCGCGCGCGCCTGCGCCGCCGCCGCGCTGCCGAGGGCGAGGCGTCGCAGCGCGTCCGCGGCCGCCGCCTGCGTCGGCGGCCGCGGCGGGCGCCAGCTGGCGCCCGCGGCCGCCGCCCCGCCGCCCGCCGCCTGATCGGGCCGGCTCGGCTTTTGGCCGCGGGGGCTGCGGCTGTTGTGGCCGCGCCCGGCGGCCGCATGCCGCGCGAGCAGCTCGGCCTCCATGCCGGCCGAGGCGGCGGCGGCGGGCGCCATGGCCGCCAGCCACGGGTGGCCTGCCAGCTTCGCCAGCGGCGGCCGCGCGCACGGGTCATGCGCGAGCGCGGACGTGACCAGGGCGGCGCAGGCCGGGCTGACGCTGGGCGGCAGCGGCCGCAGGCGCCCCGCCGCCACGTTGCGCAGCGTGTGCGCGATGCTGCGCGGGTGCTCATCATCCTGCGCCGCCCAGGCCCGGGCGTTGCCGGCCGGGCGGCGTGCTCGCAGCGCAGGGCGGGCAGGCGTGCGCACTCATGCCGTCGCCACTGCCAGCCTGCTCCGACACCAGCGCCTGCTGGGCAGAGAGGCAAGGGCGCTGAGCAGCGAATGACCACAGGCTGCGCACAGGCAGGACTGAGGCGCAGGTGACACGCGCCGGGGGCGCCTGCGCCGGGCGGCATGCCTGGAACGGGTAGCGGCCCGCGACGAGCATGTACAGCACAATGCCGGCGCCCCAGACGTCGACCGCCTGCGGCGGCGCGGCCGCGCCGCCCGCCTTGGCCTCCGCGCCGACCAGCATCTCGGGCGCGATGTACTCGGGCGTGCCCAGGCACGGCGACGCGGCGTCGTCCACCGAGTGCGCCAGCCCAAAGTCGATCACCTGCGCACGCACGGCGCCCCGGCTCGCGGCCCAGCCCCTTTCGCTGGCCGGCAGGCGGCGGAGCAAAGGCGCGCCCTGTGGCGCCGGGAACTCTGGAGAGCAGTCTGCACAGTGCGCCGGCACTGAGCGCCAGCAACAAGAGCGGATGAGCTATAGCAGAGCGGGCCGCACCTTGAGCGTACGCGTCTCCAGGTCCACCATGCAGTTTTCGGGCTTCAGGTCCTGGTGCACCTGCGCGCACAGGGCCTCCCACGTCAGCACCACAACCCACGCCGCTGCGCCAGGCGCTGTGCCAGGTGCTGCGCCGGGCCGCTCGCGGCCGTGCAGACTGGCAGCCCTGCTCTGCGCAGGCTGGCGCTACAAGCCGCGAGGCTGGCGCTACGAGCTACATGGCGCCTGCGCAGCGCGGGGCGCCAGCAGGCGCACCACGCCGCACGCGTGCATCGCGCCCAGCGCGTCCACCAGCTGCCGGAAGTAGTGTGCGGCCATCGGCTCCGGCAAGCGGCCGCCGCAGCGGTTGATGAAGTCGAGCATGTCCGGGCCCTCGATCATCTCCCACTGCGCGCCGCCAGCCGCGCCGCGCGTCAGCTCACAATGCGCCACGCGCCAGCGCGCGCGCCAGCTGCACCGCGAGCTCCCGCCGGTCGCCACCGGGCTGTGGAAGCGCCGGGCTGCCCCGGCGGCGGGCGGAGGCTGCCAGGCGAGGCGCGGCAGGCGGCCTGGCAGGCCCCATGGCGATGCTAGACGTCAAGATTGGGCCGGCGCGCGGGCCCGCGGCGGGGCCGCGCACCACCAGCACGAGCTGGTCGCCGTGCGCAAAAACATCCAGCAGCCGCGCGACATTCTGGTGCTGCAGGCGGCTGGCGCATTCGATCTGCGCGCGCGCACGGGGCCCCGTCAGCGGCTCTGCGCACAGAAGGCGGCCCCACCTTGTACTGGGGCCGCTCGGTGGCCGCCCCGAGCGCGCAGGCCAGCCCGGAGGCGATCCAAAGCCGCCCTCATTGGGTTGGTGGCAGCTGACAGTTTGTGCGGGCGCAAGGTGGCGGTGCCCGAAGGCCCGGACACCACAGCACGGGCGAGCAGCCAGGAGCTTTTGTAGCGGCCTTGGGCAGCGGCCTACCTCTCGCTGCGCAAGGTGGGCCACGCTGTGCGACAGCGCCGCCACATCCGCGCCGCCCTGCGCCCGCAGCACCTGCACGCGCGCGCCGCAGCGCCTCAGGCTCCCCCCCCGCGCCCGCCAGGCTCAAGGGCTGCCCAGCCACCACTGCCGCCAGCACAGGCGGTGCATGCGAGCTGCAGCCTAGGGCAGGCCGGCAGGGTAGCACCTTCAGAGCCACCACTCCGCTGCCTGGCCGCCCTCCAGCCTTCAGGTCCAGCGCACGCCAGACGGTCGCGGTCGCTCCCCCTGCAAGCCAGAGGCCGGCGTCACGACCCAACGGGCCAAGGGCGATGCATTGGACCGCCCCAGCGCAAGGCGTGGCCATTGGGTGTACACGCGGGCAGGACACGGCTCTGTGGGCCGAGACGCACGGTTGAGTTCGGCCTGCACGAGGTATCGGCCTTCCAGCACCGCATTTTTGCTTATCGCGCCCTTCGGCCCCCGCCGTTGGTGTGCGTTGCACTTAAACGTCATAGCAGCCTTAGACCATTGTGGGAAGCGGCATAACAGTACACGAGCACCCGGAGGTCCTGTCTTACAGGCGCCCCTATGGTGCCAGGGTTGTAGGGGGTTTATATAGGGTAATTTGAGCACCTGACACTCCGTCTGACTAACTACTCACCATTCTATTATCCATTCTCTGAGTTGTGGAGAAGCAAGACCTGCGCAGGCGCCCTCCACTTCTGGCCTCACGCGTGACTCTGGGCTTCCGCAGCGGTCCACAGGCGCACCGCCCAGTCGCGCAGACCCTCTCCAGGTCACGCAACACGGGACACGGGCGCGCCTACTGTTTGACGTGTTGAGGGGACAGACAGCAGCGCGGCGGAGCACAGCCTTTTTTAAAAGGCAGCGATAGTGAGTGTGCGGCGCGCCCTGAGCTCCGCTCGCTTCGTGCCCCGCTCTGGCTACAGAGCAGCTGGCTCGCTGCCGGCTGCTGCGCGGGGCTTGCGCCCCGTTGGTCCCGCCAGGCGTGCGTCAGACATGCAGCGTGCGCCACGCCCGCTTGCGCTGGCCACCTGGTGTCCAGCGTCAGGCTATGTGAGCAGGCCCTCACGAGGCTTTGCGAGCAGCCTGCAGTCACCATAAGGCGCGGCTGCGGCACGTTTGCCACAACAGAGGCCCTGACTGCTTACAGCTGTGCAGAGCGCCAGGGAGCTCCCGCCCTTCCCCGTAAGCCTCACCGTGACGCCTATGCTGCTCGCTTTCTACACCACCAGCCGCTCCAACATGCCACCAGCTGCTCCAACACGCCTCAGCTTGGGGCCCTTGGGATGCCTGCAGCGCCCAAGGAGCACAAGCCGCACGCGCCGTCCTGGGCGCGCGCCCGCAGCGCCGCACAGCTCACCCGCTGCCGGCGGGTTGCTTGCCCTTTGCCTTGGCGGCCGCGGCCGCCGCGCCTGCCGCGTCACTGCTCCCAGCTGCCGGCGCGTGAGGCGCCTCATCGTCCTCGCCGTGCCCGCTGAGCACGGCCCCCGGGACGCTGCCCTGCGGCTCGTGGCCCGCATACTTCTCCTGGGCCTCGCGAATTCTGCGCTGCGCTTCCTCTGGCAGCTTGATCACCACCGGCGGGTGCTCCGCGTCGCACGCCGTGACGGGCACTGCTTGTGGCGCCATGAGCCCGCACCTGGCACGCTGCAACGCCAGTGACGGCTGTGCACTTACAGGTGAACTGCGCTGAGCATACAACGCTGTGCACCTGCAAAGACATAACACCATGACACGTTCTTACACCAGACATGCACCTTGCAGAGCCCTTGAAACAAACACGCACCTTGCACAGCCCTTTTACGCGCTCCTACAAACTGCAAGGCACCCTGACGCGCATGCGCTCAGCCTGCCCATACCTTGGCGTGCTGCTGCTGTACAGCCAAGGACTTCGGACGCTTGAGTGCAAGAGCACCACCACAAGTGTAGCGTAGCTTGTCAGGCGGCTGCTTGTGTTGCTTCAAGCTCAATTCCGCACGACATGAGTCAGCACTGGCAGCGGTCTCAGCGCAGTTGCAAGTGACAGGGGACTGAGCAGCCTTCGCAACGTTACGAGCTGCCTCACTACGCGCCAAGTGTGGTCCTAGGAGCAGGCCTTTGGCACGGGAAGCAGAGCGAGCTGGAAGAGAGAGCACATTCCTCGATGAGCGTAGCCCGATGAGACCTCCTCTCACAGCAGACTCACAGGGCTTCGCTCATGGGAGATGCCAGACGGTGCCTGGCACTTTCAGTGGTTCAATAAGCGCTTACGAGCTAGGAAGCACTGCTCACACAGACCTTGGAGTTGTAGCGGTTGCGGCGAAACCTTTACACAAGCACAGTTCTGGTACAGTGTAGTAGCTCCGCGAGAGAGGTAGCAGGGCGTGTGCACCATGCAGAGGTGTCGCCCCTGCCTGCTCAGGGCGCTGGCCGCGGTAGCCAGGAGCGGCGCGGCAGCAGGTGAGCTCTGCCGCACACCTGCCCTTGTGACATGACTTCTGAGCTATTCGCTCTGCCACGCCCTCGTGTCGCCTGGGTCTGGCCTGAAAAGAGCGTTGTTGCAAGTAACAGCAGTGTACACCCGGTTGCGCAGGCGTGCCACTCGGTAGGGACGAAGCGCATTTATGCGCAGCGCAGCTAGCCGCGGCCAGGCGCGCGTTCACGGGCGCGGCAGCCTGGCCAGCGGCGCACGACGCGTGCAGCTCGCCGTGGGCAGCGCGGTGGGTGCCGTGGCAGCTCCACAGCGCGCACGGGCTGGCCAGCGCACCAGCGGCAGCGGAGGCGCCTGTTGACCCGGCAGCGGAGTCAGATGCTGCTCAGGAGCCCGTGCGGCTCACAGACAACGCCGTGCAAGTGCGCGCCCGCGCTGCGCGCTGGCCAAGCTCCGCTGTGCGTCATAGTGCGCGCTCACCGGCGTCGTCACGACCGTGGGTTGCGGGGAGACTGTGCGTTGCGGAGAGTTCTACGGCAGCTGCCAGGGCCTTGAGTCGCTCTCACAGCTCACGAGCCTGGGACACGCCACTGAACGCAGTGCTTGGTGCGCAGAGGCTGCGGGAGCTGCTGGCGGATGTCGCAAAGCCCGAGGAGAAGGTCCTGCGGCTGACTGTGGAGGCCGGCGGCTGCTCAGGCTTCTCCTACAGGTCCACGGCACTGTGGGCGGCTAGGACGCCTTGTATCGGCCGCAGGCTCCTTGCCTGTGGAGGGCAGTTGACTTGACCTGGACGCGCGCCAGTTGTCCGCAGCGCTGCAGAGGTGCAGGGTGTCTTGACCGCTGTCGCGTCAAGCCCTAAGACTCTGGCGGGGCGCTGTGGAACACCCTGTCTGACACGGCAGCTCTTGGGTAGCCTGGCAGTTGCTGAGACCTGCACACCCCTGCGGGGCCATGGCCGACAGCGTTGCTGGGATGGGGAGGGGCCGAGGCTATGGCTGCACCTGTGCCGAGTGCAGCGCTGACAGGTAAATGCAACATGCGCAGCTTTGACCTGGCTGCCGGCGCGCGCGATGACGACCTGGTGTTTGAGCGCGACGGCGTGGCGCTGGTGGTGGACGCAGTGTCGTACGAGTTTGTGCGCGGCGCCGCCGTCGACTTTGTGGACTCGCTGATCAAGTCCACGTTTGAGGCGCGTGCCGGCGGGCCCGCAAAGGCGCAAGCGGCGCCTGCCTTGCATAGAGGCCTGTACGGCAGAGTGGGCTCTGCCGCTGCTCGCTCTATATGCTGCTGGTGTTGAGGCCGTGCATGCGCGAGCTGTGTTTCATTCCCACGTATATGGGGCGCCCAGCCACGGCGTTCCCGCAGGCGCGCGTAGGCCAATTTCTGGCAGCTACCTTTACCGTCTGTGGTGGTGTGGCTGGAATGCCAGCGTGCTTGTGGCTGCGCGCGATTGTATGCACAACTTTGCCTTGTGATACGAGGGCGCCCACAGCTGGTGCTCATGCTTGACCGACTTGACCAAACGCTGTACATTCATTCTGTGATATGCAGACACTCTATTGACAAGCCTGGGCTGCTGCGTGCAGGTGGTGCAGAACCCAAATTCGGCATCCAGCTGCGGCTGCGGGAGTTCCTTCACACCGAAGTTCTGAGCGCTTGTGGCGGCGCATGTGGCTGTAGGCCCTCTGTTCTCAGGTTGTCTGAGCAGTGATTGGTTTGGTTTTTGTTCAGAAACCCATGCAAGCGTTGTAATGGCCATCAGTGTATTGTGGCTATGTATGTTGGCTATGTAAGCACTTGGGTCAGCAATGCCCGCTGTTCACACAGCACACCAAGTGTTCGCTGGGTAATGCGAAATGCTCAGATTCCTGACAGGCGCATCTTCACGCATCCACCAAAGCCCAGCTTACAGAGCTGCTGAGCAGGCACACGATGCCGGGTGCAAACGTCATGAGCAGGTCATAGCGCCGTGTCGCGCTGAGACTGCTTGCAGACACGCTACCCCGAACGCATCACGTCAGACCCTACCTCCTCCATAGAATAACAAGTATCTGTCTTGAGGCCTGGCATGTACGCTGTGGTTACGCACGTCTCTCTCCAGACCTCTGCGCATGCGGCGCACGCAGCGCTGCTGCCCGCCGGCAGCGCCGACGCCCTCCTGCGCGCTCCGCGCTACCTGACCGCCGTCCGCCCTGGCGCTGCGCTGGCATGGGTCGGCGGTCGCCGGAGCGAGCCCACAGCGGCAGGCAGGCAGCCACGGCACTGGCTGGGTGCGCACGCCCGCCGCTGCCACCATGGCGGTACATGCACGCGCCTGGGCGCCCAGCACACAGCTTTGGCGCTCGAAACTTCTTATCTGACCCTTTGCTGGCTCACTGCTTCCGCCCGACCCGATGATGGACTTAAAACGTCCACATGCAACCACCTCAGCCATGCCTGCCTTGCTGCGTAACCCGCACGACCCAAATTCGTTCTCAAGCAACTGGAAAGGAAGCACGTGCCTGTGCACGCATTCTTGCACAGACCGGTGGAACGCAGGTCCGGTTTTGTCAACCAAGACCGCATCATGCATACGAACGAGTCCCTCCATGCCAGCGCCGAGACTGCAGCAGGGCCAGCGCGCACCAAGATCAGGAGCCACCACACGCAGGGCAACGCGGCTGCTGCAGCGCCCGAGGCGGTTGCTGTGCACCCCGCCACAAGCGCCCAGCCATGGTGCACGCCGCGGCAGCCGCCATGACCATGGCAGAGTTCCTCACTCACTCACCTCCCCTCCCTCACGAGGGGTCAGGGCCAGGACGGCGATGGCGGCTGCTGCCAGCCGCGACGCTCCCCAGCTCTGAGTGGCGTCACGCTGCGGGTAAGTCGCCGCTGCGCGACCCCTGCTGCTGCCGCTCGCCTAGCCCAAGACGCGCCAGCAGGGACACGCGCGGCACACGGCCGGGACCGCCGCCGCCGGCGCCGCCACTGCCGTCTGCGGCGCCTCCGCCGCTGCCGCCGCCGCCGCGCGCCCACCACCAGGCGCGGTGGGGACGCAGGCCGGGGCTCCCCCGCCCAGCCTCCGCCGCCGCAGGGCGCTGGCCGGCCTGCGCTCGCGGCGGCGCCGCGACGGCTAGGCTGTGCACAAGCGGCCCGGCGCGGTCCCCGCGCGCGTCCTGCCCCCTTGCAGCTTCGCTGGCGCCCCTGCCGTGCAGGCGCCCCACGTCATAGGTCGGCCTACCCGCCTCTGCCGCGGCCGCCCCCGCGCCCCTGCTCGCGGCGATGCCGGCCACGAGCGCCGCGGCGCCCCAATCCGCGGCGCCGCCGTGGCGCCGGACAGGCGCGTCACGCGCCGGCGGGCTCGCGGCCGGCGCAGCTGCCGCCGACGGTGCCGGCGGCTCTGCGGCCTGATGGCCCACCCGGTCCGCCGCGCCGCCGGCGTCGGCGCGCGCGCCTGCCTTCCCTGCGCGCGCGCCGCCCCCCGGCGCGCCCGCCTCGCCGCCGCCCGCCAGCCTGCGCGCCACGTGGACGCTGCCGTCCGGGCCGATGACCAGCACGGGCGGCCCGCTGTGCCCGCCGGCGGGCGCCCCGGCGCCGCCGCCGGCGCCGCCGCCGCGCCAGCCCGCGCGGCGCCGCGCCGCTGCTGCGTGCTCGGCGACCGCCTGCGCGAAGATGGCGGCTGCGGCGGCCTCCGCGTGCGCACGCGCCTGCAGCAGCTCCTGCGCGCCCGCCGCGGCGGCTCACGGCGCGCTGTTAGGGTAGGGTTTCCAGCCTGCCCTACACCCTACCACGCTCGGCAGGCGGAGAAGCGCAGCGCACGCTGGTCGAGCGCACCACGGCGGCGCCTGCCGCGCCGGGCACCCGGGCACCCGCGCAGCACCTGACCAGCTGCAAGGCACAGGACGCGCGACGACCCGCGCGTGCGACGGTAGGGTCGGCGCCGTGCCAGGCGGCTGCCCTTGGGAGCAGGCACACAGATGCCCCAGCAGGCTGCGCCGTCCTGCAGGGCGGCCGCGCGGGCGCGCCTGCTGCATCTGCCGCCTGCGGGTGCTGCGCCCGAACGCCGTCATGAGGCCCAGCAGCAGGCCGCCCGCGATGACGACCGAGATGGCGATGGCGCAGGTCACCTGCGCGGGCCGCTGTTTACTGGCCTGCCTTCATGGCCCCAGCTTTTCACACATTGGGTAGTACGATGGGCAGGGTGATGACGTCAGCAGTGAGGACAGCGGGGCTGTCTGCGCGCAGGTGCGCTAATGTCAACCCCTGGTGTGCCCCACCTTCACCCATACCCGTGCCGCGCGGCCCGCGCGCCTGCAAAGTGCTCTGCACGCTGCCGCCGCTGCCGCTGCCGCCGCCGCCGCCGCCGCCGTCCGCGGCGGCACCGGCGGCCGCGGGCGCCGGCGCGGCTGCGGCGGAGGCGCCCGCGTGCGCCATGCGCGCGCTGCCGCCGCCGGGGCATGCGTCGCCCTGCGGGAGCGTGCCGTCGGCCGCGACGGCCGCGTCGCGCCACAGCTGCGGCCACGCGCACAGCGCGGCATTGCGCGACAGTTTCCTGCGCGCCCGGTCCCCGGTCAGACGACCGCCGGCGAGGGCGGGTTGCCCTGGGTCGCAGGTCGGTGGCGTCGCGACACGCGCCCGCCATGTCAGTCAAGCTGAACGGCCGCACACAGACGCCAAGTACCGCAGCGCTGGCAAACCAACTCCCCTCAGCAAGCGGACCGCTCCTCTCAGCAGAGCAGCAGGCACGCTCGGATACAGGCACAGCTGCGCATGCACAGCGCGCATGCGGTCTGTCGGCAGCCCCCTGGTGCCGGCCCCGCAACAACCTAACGTGGTATCAGGAAGCGGGCGCGCGCACAGGGAGCGCAGGCCGGCCATGCTGTACCACCGCAGCGGCAGGCTGCCCTGCAGCGCGTTCCCCGACACATCCCTGCGGGGACATGGCACCTCGAGTCAGCGCCGCATTGCACACACTCGCGCATTGCAGGCTCCGATGCTGCTGCACACCGGCCTGTCTGCACAGTGAAGCGCGAGCACCGGGCACGGGATGCTGCCGTGCTTGCAACATCGCTTCGCATCGCGCCGCATTGTTACACTCAGGTGTTGAGGCTGGGATGATGCCAGCACGCGCGTCGCAGCAGCCCTGGAGCGGGTGCACCAGCGCGAGCGAGCAGTTGTGGGCCGACGTTATGCTTGGTACTTTAGGTTAAGGGTCAAATAGGGTCGGGCAGGGCTGCGCACAGCTGCGCCAGCGCGCCCAGCGCGCCCCACTCCGCCGGCAGCGCGCCGGTGAGGAAGTTGTCGCGTAGCACCTGCGCGCCCGCGCTCCAGCCCGTCGCGCCGCTCCCGGCTGCTCACGCCCGGCCATGCGCCCACATACCCGACAGCCTACCTGACCTGCGAAGAGAAAGCACCAAGACCTTTGGCTGCATCTGCTCTCGCAGAGCGCAGCCTCCACCGACGGCGCACGCAGCCACACGCAGCAATCGACATGGTATCAGCAAGGCGGTGCGGGGCGCGTGGGCGGGCGCGGGCGCACGAGCGTTGTGAGGTTGCTCAGGTTGCTGATGTTCGCTGGCAGCTGCCCGGTGATCCTGTGCGCGCAGGCGCGCGTCAGGCGAGCAGGGCTTCGGCAGCCAGCCAGGAGGGCGCTGCCGTCACTGCAGCCCTGACCGCACGCCCGACTGATTCACGGCATGGCACCCCTGAAAAATGGAGGTCTGCTTCTATACATTTAACCGAAAGAAAAAAACACAACACCCCACCACTGCGCATCCCAGTCGCTGAAACAGTACTAGTGCCGCCAGGCGCCATGAGCCCGTCTCTGCTCGCCCGCCGCGACCACAAGGAGCCCTCACACTGGGCGGGGGGGCCCACATGCGCTTACCCGAGTCCTGGCAGTTCCAGCGCCTGTACCGCCGTCAGCAGCCCGATCGCCGGCGCCAGGCCGCCGACGCGCTGCGGGGGGCTGCCGGCAGGGTCCAGCTGCAGCGCGGTGACGCGCCAGCGCCTGCGCCACCCGCCAATGCACTATGTATTAATGTTTGTTATGTCAAAGTAAGCCCAGCCGGCACCGACAATCGAGCATATGAAAAGTGAGTCGCTCTGCCGAGAAGAGCGCATGTGCCGCGCATGATACGCGCCCATGGAAGAGGCAGCGCCCTGGTGTTGCATGACGGCCCCATGCATGCTGCACTGACAGGCGACGCCCTGCAGGCGCACTGGCCCTGCTAGGGTTGGACGTCATACACCCCGTGTCGCGCCCAGACGCGACCGTCCGGCCCTGCTGGGGACCGCGGCGGCCACGCGCGGCGCACCTGCACGTTGCGCCTTCCCAGGCGCACTGGCCGCGCTCGCAGTCGGGGGCGCCGCAGGGGTCCGCGCGGGCGTTCCACTTGGGCGCCCAGCCCTGGCCCGAGCGTGGGGCCGCCAGCAGGCTGGCGCGCAGCGCCAGCAGCGCCATGACGTCGCCCACCGCAGTCCCCTGCCGCTGGGCCCCGCAGGGTAAGGGAAGCCCCCGGAGGGAGCGGAGGGGCCCCTTGCACACGCCCCACCTCCTCACAGAGCAGTCCCTGCTTCCTGACACACATATGCCCATGCGCAACTGTTGCTCTGCCAGCCAGGACAGCCATCTCCCAGCTGCTGGGGAGTGTAGCGCTAGGTTGACGGCAATATATCAAGGCGAAGCGTGGCACAGCGTAAAGCAAGCCAAGAAGGACCCCGCTGCAAGCAGCTGCCTGCAGGGGGCCAGGCGGCGGCGCGCCTGGCTGGGCGCCTGGTCGGACGCGCTGCCGGCCGCAGCGGCCGACGCGCCGAGCGCGGCCCGCTGCTGCATCGCCGCCTGCACGGGCGGCCGGCCCAGCGCGTCCACGGTCACCGTGCTGCGCGCGTCCTCGCCCGCGCGCGCCGCGCCGCCCTGCGCGGCCGCGCCGGCGTCCGCGCTGGCCAGCCCGCCGCCGCCGCCGGGCGCGCCGCGGCGGTCCAAGTGCCGCGGCGCGCGCGGCTGCCCGAAGGCATCCGTCAGCGGCGCCGCCGCTGCCGCGCCGCTGTCACCCGCCGGCCAGGGCTGCAGCACTGGCGCCGCCGCCTGCGCGGCGAAGCTGGCGTACACGCTGGAAAGTCTGCCGCCGAGCGTCGCCGCTGCCTGCGCGGCGGCGGACGGAGCAGCCGCGGCTGCACGTGCCCAGGCTTGTTCACCCGGGGACGCGCGGTCGGCGTTGGCGCCGCCTCTTTGAGGTAGCTGAGCTGTGACGACGCTTGCGGCGGCTAGGACGGCCAGGACTAGCTTTGCTGCGAGCCGCATGTCCACCAGTGCGCTCTCCGGGGCCCTGCTGCGGCACTGGCACAACACCTGCTCAGTGCTGACAGTCTTTAGCTCAGCTAGACGCGCCATTCAAAGACACCATGGCCTATAGCAGGACTTCGCGGACACTCTAGCATGCGCAACGTTACTGAAAACAACACGCCGTCAAGTCCTTGGACTCCAGAGCTCCAAGGTGAGTGGACCTACTCGCAAAAGGCAGTCGAGCTGGTGTGTAGGCAGCCGCACCTCACGCAGCGTATTGCATGAGGTTCACCTCGCTCATGTGGACGCGTCCCTGCGGACAAGTGCAGGAGCAGCAAAAGCAGAGAGGCTGGCGTATGTGTGGGACAACAATGAAGCAGGGCTACGCCTGTATGCGGCACACTTGATGAAAGCCAAAATAATTATTGTGGTCTATCTAGCTACGTTGGACCCACGTAAATGTTAGGTGTCTGCAGCTCTTGCTGGAGCCCAGCATGCATCTTGATGACTTTTCCGCATGACAGAGGCAAAGCCGTTCAGCCAGCACGACACGGGGACCAGCACGAGCAGCGAGTTCACATAATTTACTCTTGCTGCACGCTAAACACGGCAGCATGGTTGCACCATAGTTAGGGCACTTTCTGCAACCAGGCGTGACACCTGATGTGTCAAGTGGACAGCACAGATGCCAGTCTGCTAGGTCAGACCTGGGCATCCGCATGTTCCGTCACAGACGTGTTTCAGGCACTCAAGCTGCGCCTCCATGCGGGTTTCAACCAAGCTAGTTATGCGGCCTGACCACCCGGGACCACCACAGAGGACACTGCTCGCTGCAGCAGCAGCGCGGTCCAGCCGGGCCTCAGTCCAGCTTGAGCGCGCGCCGGCCGCGGAACAGCCAGGCGCGCGCGCGGAACTCCAGCGCGACCACGCCGAAGAACGCCCAGCAGGCGGAGTAGATGCCGGCGTACGCGGCCGGCGCCCACGGCGCGCTCGCGTCCAGGAACGGGTACAGCCAGATGCCAAACACGCGGTACACGGTGAACGCTGCGGCGCCGGGGCGCGCGCAGCGTCGGGGGCGGGACGGGCGCCGTGCGGCGCGCACGGGAGCGCGGGCTCGGCGCGTGCGCGGGTGCGCCACATGCAGGCGCCCGCGGCCCAACCCAGCAGGCCCCTTGCTTGGCTCTTGAGGTGCGACTGTGGAGTGGCAGCCAGGGCAGATGCGCGCATGGGGTCGAGTGCGGGCGCTGCAACGTGGCGCCGGCAGGCGCGCAGGACTAGGGCGCACCCCAGATGCCAAACGCGGACGTCCAGAAGCCCACGTAGCCCATGAGGTGCGGCACGAACGGGATGGTGTTCAGCAGCAGCTCGCCGATGGCGAACAGCGCGTTGGCGCCGTGCTGCGCCGGCGCCCCCGCAGGCCGCATGTCAGCAGCAAGTTGAGCCGCAGATGCGCGCAGTGGGAGAGCCACGCAAGGTTGCATGGTCCTGCATGGCCTGCATGATGATGGAGAGCCACCATGTGGCGCTCAGTAGCGCTGCGGCACGCGCACATTGGCTGCCAGCATGATATCCGTGACGGCCGCACGCGCACTGGCGGCGCACAGCAGCATGCATCCAGCGCCTGGCATCGCTGACGTTTTGACATGGCCGGCATCAATGGACAGGCTGCTTGTCAACAGTTTGATAAACACCGCTCACGCCTGCCCGACGGTGAGAGCTCGACGCACCGCATCGAGCACAGCGCAACACCCCAAAGGCTGTGCTTGCGCCATGCACCACTAGAAGCGCGCCATGCACCACTAGAAGCACGCCGTGCACCAGCGCGCGCGTGCGCGCGCACCGTGTTGTAGCTAAAGAAGTTGTAGAAGAGCTCGCGCGCGTGCGCGACCTTGACGGGGTCGGGGTTGGCCTCCAGCATGGGCACGAGCAGGCCCCAGGTGAAGATGTCCACCATGGCCGTCGTCTGCGGGCGCGCGCGCAAGGCAGCGGCGTGTTATCACAGGTTCATGTTAAGAGCCCATGCATCCTATGCGTCAGTGAACATATCACACACATGTAATGTTCGAACATCACAGCCAGAGATGTTGCCCCTCTGCAGGGCTTGCATCGACCCGGAGCTGCTGTGCTGGCACGGCGACACCGGTGCCCTCTGAGCTTGCAGCACGTGACCAGCAGACACCCCCACAGGACTTGCACCCGCGCAGACCCTTGTAAAGCGGCATGAAACGGCAGCTTGGCAGCTGGGGGAGCGGCGCGCGCGCACCGGCAGGATCAGGTGGAACAGCACCACCACTGCGTAGCCCAGCCGGTCGAGCGGCGCGCCGCGCAGCATCAGCCGCTCCTGCCCGACCGCCCGCAGGCTGGCCAGGGTCGCCAGGCCAAAGTAGGCGACCAGGGCCCACCAGCACCTGCGCGAGCGCGGGCCCGCTCAGGACGCGGCGGGCGCACAGCAGCCTGGCCTGCCGCCCCCGGACCACGCATGCAGGCGCTCACATATTGCAGTAGTCCTGTCGCGGGTGCAGCAATAGCAGGCATAAGGATGCTGCGTCTGTTTATGAGGCGGGTCCCGGCGCGCTCGGACCGCCCGCCAAAGCGCGCACCACATGGTGTAGTAGGCAAACACCCAGACGCCCCGCGTCAGGGTCTGCGAGATGCCCAGGCCGAGGCAGTAGCAGAAGAGCAGCGCCCGGTATGTCAGCAGCACCTGCGGCGGGCCTGCACGGCAAAGCGTCTTTGTCAAGTAGCTGCCGTTCTGGAGTCTCTGTGCCGGCTTGAGGCGCACGCCTTTGATAGTCTGACAAGGGCTGCACACACATCCTTCGCATATGCCCATGTCAGGCAGAGAGCGCAGGCACACCGATGCTGCAGCGCGTGATGACGTCAGAGGGGATGTCCCACGCGCCATTGGGCCTGTGTCAACACACTGCGCGTCAGCCAGTCCAGCACTGCCGCTGAGTGGTGCACCTTGGCAGGGTCAATGGCACGCTTGAGCATGCATGCAGTGTTACGGAGGCGCACGTCTTGGACCAGGGCTTGATGCCGACCAGGAAGGCAGAGGTGCTGAAGCCAAAAGCTACGACTGCCAGGACCGATGCTGGGATGTGCGGCTCTGTGCGGTCTGGTTCCAAAAAGAAGCTGGGCATTGGATTGCTCGAAGGCTGTGACTAGTTGGCCCCCCAAAGAGGACCCGTTGCTGCAGCTCGATGCCTCCCCCTCTTGCTAATGTTCTTTGTGTCGACCAGCAGTGCTTCTGGTGAAGGTAGACCCGCATTCCCACCCACAGGCATTTCCAAGCAGAGCTGGGCTTCATGAGGCTTTGGCAAAGTGGGAGCCTCTACAGAGCTGTGAAGAACACACTTCCAATCCGTTGCTAGCGCACAACACATCCACGCTGAGTGCAAGTGCCACCTATGCCATGAGGACTGCCTTGATGCACGCCCATTGCTCAGCGACCTGCAGTGTGCTCTGTGCCGTGGTGCTGCCTGCATAGAAGCAGCGCTGACAGACGCGGCACCGTGTAGCGATGTGCAATCACGCCCAGCCTGACCGCATGGACACGGCGGAGGACGACGAGGAGCTGTTTGACGTGCTCAGACCGGACGACCATCAGCCCGCCGGCTATGCAAAGCCCCGCAGCGCTGTGCACAGGGACGGTGCGCCTGTGGCCGCCTGGAGCCTGCTCAGGCAGGGAGCGCATGCGTCCCCGGGTGAGCGCGCAGCTGCCAAGCCGGCTGCGGCGCGCAGGCGACTGGCACCGTGCGGCCCACGTCTGGGTGTTCTGCCCGAGCACGCGGGAGCTGCTGCTGCAGCAGCGCGCGCTGGGCAAGGACTCCTGGCCCGGCCTGTGGGACATCTCCGCCGCCGGCCATGGTGCGCGCTGCCCGCTGCCCCCGTGCTTGCCCTCCAGCAAGTGGCTCAAGGCCTCTATAAAAGGGCGCACCGCGGGGGGCATTGCAGAGGTCATGCTGCAATGCCCCCCGCGGTGCGCCCTTAAGCATGCTGTGGCTTACGCCTGCAATGTGCCAAGCCCGGCCTCGTCAGTGAAAGCGGTGTGGCGCGCGCCGCGCAGTGACCGCCGGAAGCGACGCGCCTGCGACAGCGCAGCGCGAGCTCGCAGAGGAGCTGGGCCTGGCCCTGCCAGCGGCAGTGCGCCCCCGCCAGGCACTCTATTTCGCAGGCGTGTGACCGCCGCGTTTGCTTAACACTCGCTCGCACGCAGTGTGCCTGCACACATACGTCAGTGTCCCTGCACACAAGCAAGCGCCCCGGCCTGCGCTGCGCGCACGGCGCTCGCTGCTGCGCTCACGTCAGTGTCCCCGCAGTGAGCAGGCACTGGAGCGGCTGTTTGCGCTGGCCTCGTCCTCCGTGACCAACGGCGGCGCTTTCGTGAACAACGAGGTCCAGGACGTCTTCCTGGTGCGCGGCCGCCTACCCCTACCCTAAACCCGGCCGCCACGCCAGCAGGGCAAGGCCCGGCGTGCGCTGCTGCGCCTGACGCAGGGGTGGCAGGGTGCCGGTCTGGTAGAGCCCGAGCGGGAAGGGCCCGCGCTGTGCCTGCAGCGTGCGAGCAACACACCGCAGGCGCCCGGCTGTGCTATGGAGCAGGGTGCATGCAGTGCACCGCGGGACGTGCGGCATTTGTGCCAGGCACTTTTCTTTACAGGGGGCTCATGTGCTGTGCTGCATACGCTACGCCGTGAGAGGCGGACAGAGCCGCCCCTTGTGCAGGCCCTATCCGTGCAGGGTGAGCTGGTCGAGAACTAGTGCACAGGGGCAGAGTGCAGACTTGCGATTAGGTATTGCATGGGCAGCACGCATGCTCTGGTGGGCATTAGGAGTGTGACGCAGCTGCTGTCACCGTGGAGCAAGTGAAGCTGGCAGGGGTGCGTGCCGGCGAGGGTAGGTATAGAGTAGGACTGCAAGTCCTGTCGCATGGCTACTAGCGCGGCGCAGGCGGCATCGGCGGAGCGACGCTGGCAGCGAGGGTCGGGGGTGGGTAGGGGCGTAGAGCATGTCACACAGCAGCGCAGCGCAGCGCAGGTGACGCTGGCGAAGCGCGTGCCGGCGAGCTCGCTGCAGCTGCAGGAGAGCGAGGTGGCGGACGCGCGGTGGGTGCGCGTGGGCGAGCTGGAGGCGCGCTACCGCCGCGCCGATCCCACGCTCGTGCCCATCGCCGCCGACAGCGAGGCGCGCCGTTCACAAGCCGCATAGCTAGGGTTTCCTTTTGCCTCAGTGAATCTCAACTTACCGGAAGCAGCATGACACAGGACGGGCCTCTAGTTACAGGGAGGTGCTTCTGACCGCTGCCGCGTTGTGCCAAGAGAGTGAGCGGAGAGCAGAGGGAGCAGAATCGTAAGGGTTTGCCTGCTAGTTCTAGCTGTTGCAGAGGTGCGCGGTACACAAGCACAGGCTGCGCTGCTGTGAGCAGGCTCATGTCAGGGTGCTGCGGGAGGCACGCCCGGGGTGCCTGCGCGGAGCGGGGAGGCCATGAGGAACAGTGACACAAACAGGTACTGCTGAATGCAGGCTGTGCGCCGCGCTCGGCTGTGCCGCGCGCGTGTCACGCGCAGCACTGCTACAGATGAGAGCATGCACATGCGTCTGAAGCCTCTCGCCGCTGTGCCGTCAGGCGTTTGCCCGGCGGGCACTGTTCAACTTAGATGTGAACGGTGGGATGTTGCGTGGTTTTGAGTTTCCAAGACAAGGGTCTACCAGTGTGCGCCACAAAGTTAAGAGCCTAGTAGATGACGGCTGAGGACAGGTTCAGTAGGTCAGGTCCAGTGGGTTGGCAGTGAGGCGCGGACGAAGAAGGACTGATGAGTGACTGATTTTGTACAAAAGCCACATGCGCGACGTGTGGGTGCCGGCAGTACTGGCGCCTCTTCCGCATCCTGGACAGCCGCAGTGATGGAGCCGTGTCCGGCGGGCCTGCACGGACTGCAGCAGTCACGTTGCCGGTAAGCTAATCATGCTTGTATGGTTATGGCAAGATGGTACCAAGGCCTTTGCACTGTACTTTTCCGTGTTGTGTGCTGCCCACGTCAGTGAGTCGCGCATCTCAGGATCATGTGAGCAGGTTTGATCGCCTTGGGGTGTCTTTGCTGAGTACAGCGCATGCGCGCGAACAGGGAGGAGTTTCTGTGAATGTTGTGCTACATGAAGAGCGCGCGGAATAAGTGCGTCATGAACCGTTGCCACCCATTCTGTACAGGACCATTTCATAGCGGTGGGACAGGCGCAAGTGCTAGCTTGTCATGCATTTATTGGCTTGCAATGGACACTGCCCCATGTGGCAGCTTTTGTGCAGGCTTCAACTGCACCCGTGCTAAAGCAGTGTCAGGTTCATTATATGCCCTGGCTAATGTCGTGAAGCTATAGGCAGTGCCTGCAAGTGCGTGCGACACTGAGCTGCTAAGCGGTAAAGTGGTTTTAGCATGAAAGACCTGTCATCCGTTGACAGGCATGCGCGTCGTCCGTGCTGGAAAGCGCAACCATGCGGTGGGCCCAGACGTACGGACCAATCTTATCTTGGTGCTTCACAGCGACACGGTCTGCAAGCGTTGCACTGGCGTTGTGGACTCGGCAAACAGTTTTGCCCGGCTACGCATGCATGCAAACAATGAAATGCAAACACAAGCAAGCGCATGGACAGGTTACTGGCATGCGTACCCCGTATACGGTAGGCCTCACACTAAGCAGAGGCTGTAAACGTTCTTTTACAGCACAATGGGCCCTGAAGACAAGGATTGCAGCAAAGAGCGCTAATAAGCACAGCACTTGTCTCAGGTCGTCAGAGCACACCAATGGACCGCCTGTTTGGGGCCCCGGCTCCTGCCCCAGCGCCGGCTGGCGCTGTGGCGGGCCAGCCGGGCGCTGCGGCCCAGCCGGCGCAGCGGACGAACCCGCTGTTCGGCATGCTGCGCATGGCAGTGATGTGGTACATGGTGCGGCAGTTCATGGGCAGCGGCAACAAGCAGAAGGACATGCCGCGCGAGCAGCTGATCATGCCGAAGCTGGCGCGCGGCACGCCGCTGGACATGTCGCTCTACATCTCGGAGCAGCCGGTGTTCAGCGACTTTGGCAGCCGGGAGGCGCTCATCTGGCGCGAGACGGACCTGGAGCTGGGCGTGAGCGGCGAGCGGACGGCCACATACACCTACCGGCCGTCGCAGGTGCGCAGCGGCGTGCGTGCTGGCGCCGCCGGAGTGTCGCTGGCCGTGCCAGGTTTTCCAACGTGCGCATGGCCAGCCAAGCCCGCTGTCTCGCGCTCATGCCCGCTATGTTGCTGAGGCAGGACGCTCTTTGGTCATGTGGCTAGCGGCCCATCTGTTTGCAGCGTGATTGCCCTCTGCTCTCGTCGGCTCCTGTGCCGCCTTCCTCGGCCAGTTTTGGGAACCGGGAGCCTCAGCTGCGCGCGCCTCCTGTATGGTGCGCAGGCGGTGCAGAACAACGGCAGCGTGTACCTGCACGCCTTCTTCGCGCCGACGGGGCTGCCGCTGGACCCCAAGGACCCCGACCATGACGCGCAGACCGTGTTCCAGCGCACCGAAAGCGCGCGCCCCAGGGCCCGCCGCCCCTCCAGCGGCCTTGCTCTCATTGCTGAGCTTTACTTGCTTTCTCATGCGGGCACGGGCATCGCCGACGCTCGGAAGCAGCTCTGCATAGGCGAGCTGCCTCCTGTGAAGTGCTCACGAGCGGCATCGCCCTGCCAGGGATAGCGTTGTCTAGAACCTGGGTCATTGCTGGGCGCCTTCACACCGGCCCTGCCTTGCAGGCGCTCTTAGAATTCTTGCAGGCAGTCGCGTGTTTGCACATGCCCCGCCACTGACGCTGCCGCATGCTTTCCTGGGGCCAGTGCTGAACGTGTACCTGCCGCGGCCGCGCAACAAGACGGGCGTCAACCTGCTGTCGACGGAGGGCGAGCAGCGCGCAGCGCGCGAGCAGGCCGCCGCGGAGGCGGGCCGGCCGCGCGAGATCATCTCGCTGCTCAAGCCCAACGTCACCCTCGCGCTGGTCGACGACGCGACCGTGTACCCCGCGGAGAAGGTCCCCGAGCATGTGCGCGCGGGGGAGGTCTTTGGGGCTCTCTGGTGTCCCTTGGCATCGGTGAACAATGTGACCGCGTACCCAGAGAAGCCTTGCGCATGAATGTGTGCACTAGCCAGGTTCAGGACTTGCAACCTGCGGGCTTAGAAGTTTGTGCTTGTGGGCGATGCGGCCATGTCGCTCGCAGCAAAGGTCCCCACGCATGGCCCCGCGCCGGCTAGGTTGTAGATGTGCGTGCCCTACCTGGCGTTGTGCCAGGGATTGGCTCGTGCCTCCTGGAGGCTGCACAGGGGAAAGGGACATGCAGTCCTATGCGGTGCGTGCGTCAAGTCCGGGCGCTGAGGCCCTACGGTCCAACATGCTGTGCTCGCCTCGCCCCCACGCGCCCTCAGGACTACCGCATCGAGGCACGCATGCGTACGGCGCAGTCTGCGGCATTGCACGCGTGCGCCTTGCACTGTTGTGCAGGCACTTGCAGCCGCCTGCAGGACTGTGCTGTGACCACGGGTCACCTGCGCCGTGGCTCGCGCGCAGGTGAAGCCGCACCTGGACGTGGACTATGGCGACATGACGTACCGGCCGGTCGTGTGGTTTAACGAGTTCTGGCTGCTGCGCGACAAGCTGGTGCCGCTGAACGGCAGTGTGGCGGAGGTGCCGCTGCAGCTGAGCGTGTACCCGCTCGCGCTGTGGAAGTTCACCATCTACCAGCAGATGGAGCAGTCGTTCAACATGCAGGCGCGCCCCTCGCTCGCCCGGCGAGGCCCCGTTTTTGGAGCTGGTCATAGGCAGTGCGGAAGAGCGGCGCGCATGTGGCGCGGGCCGCAGTGCAGGCGGTGTGGTGCGAGCTTCCCGGTGATGCGGCGGGCGCGGCCGCGCCCGCGCGGCGCCGCCTGACGCGCGCCGCGCGGCGCCGCGCGCGCAGAAGACCATGGGCGCGATGGCGGACGGCGAGAGCGACGACTTCAAGCGCATCCTGCTGGAGGGCAACCCGGTGCTGCTGGGCGTGACGTTCGCGGTGTCCATGCTGCACAGCGTGTTTGACATGCTCGCCTTCAAGAACGACATCGGCTTCTGGAAGAACAAGAAGAATGTGGAGGGCCTGTCCGTGCGCACCATCCTCATCAACTGCGTCTGCCAGGCGCGCCCGCGCCGCCGGCCCGGCAGCCCCGCGCGAACCCTGGTGTGCGGCGACGCGCATGGCGTTGCGCTTTGCTTGTCGGCAGGTGGCAGGGCCGCGGTCCTGCAAGCAATGCACTGCAGACAACTTTTGGGAAACTTGCCTGTTACTTTGGAAGATTGTGTGCTGTGGGCGATTGGCTTGACTGTCAGGCCAGCGCAAGGCGATGCCGGCGAGGCCACCAGCGCGGCGGCGCCAGCCCAGCGCCGTCTCGGCGCGCGCCCGGCGGCACGCCCAGGGGTCGGCGGGCCTGACGCGGCGTCGGACTCGCGCGCGCGCGCCAGCTGGTCATCTTCCTGTACCTGCTGGACAACGACACCAGCTACGTCGTGCTCATCAGCAGCGGCGTCGGCCTGCTGATCGAGCTGTGGAAGGTCACGCGCGCGATGAACGTCACCGTCGACCGCAGCCGCGGCTTCCCCTGGGTGCACTTCTCCGACAAGGCCGGCTACGGGTGCGCCGCTCCCGTCCGCGGCGTGCGTACATAGGCTTAGGGTTAGGTTGTGCCTGCTGATCGAGGTGTGAAAGGTCACGCGCGATATGAATGTCACGCTCGACCGCCGCGGCGGCTTCCCTGGGTGCACTTCTCCGACAAGGCCGGCTACGGATGCGCCCCTCCTGTGTGCGGCGTGCGTTTTCAGGGTTAGGGTTAGGCTTGGTGCATAAGGTTGTGTACCATGCGGCATGCGCTTTGACAGTCGCTGCTCCGTGGTCGACACAGTGCCCGGTGGTTTCCGGCCCGGCGGCTGCACGCCAGCGACTGACGCGCGCCGCGGCGCCGCGCCCGCAGCAACACCATGACCAAGCAGTACGACCGCGAGGCGATGCGCTACCTGAGCTGGGCGCTGTACCCGCTGATCGGCTGCTACGCGGTCTACGCGCTGCTGTACGAGACGCACCGCTCCTGGTACTCGTGGGTGCTCAACTCCCTGGTCGGCGCGGTGTACACCTTCGGCTTCATCCTCATGTGCCCGCAGGCAGCGCCCGCCTCAGGCCCACCGCGCCTGATCCCCGACGCCGGGCGGTGTAGCATTAGCACCAGGAGTGTATGCTCACGCTGCAGCGCTTGTGGGAGCAGGCATGCCGGGCAGTGCAACTCAGCATCGAGATGTCTTCCGTGTGTGGGAAACGTCGTGCGCAAGTTAGGATGGTACAGCACTGCTTTCAGTGTAGCTGCCGCTTGTACATGCGCGGCAGCCACGAACCGGCGGAAGAGCACACCCGGCCGTGCCCGATGCATGGGAAGCAGATCAGAGTGCCCCGTGTCACGTGGCCCGTTCAACGGTCTCCCGAATTTGACGGCAGGCCATGGAGGCCCCCCGTCTGTGCGGGGCCCGACTGCGGCCAGCGGGTCGCTGACGCGCGCTGCGCGCGGCCGCACAGCTGCACCCGAACTACAAGCTGACCGGGTGTCGGCCTGCGTGGGCCTCAGTGTGGCCAGCGGGGTGCTGACGTGCGCTGCAGCCAGCGGGGCGCTGACGCGCGCTGCGCGCGGCCGCGCAGCTGTACCTGAACTACAAGCTGAAGAGCGTGGCGCACCTGCCCTGGCGCCAGATGACGTACAAGTTCCTGAACACCATCATCGACGACCTGTTCGCGTTTGTCATCAAGATGCCGCTGCTGCACCGGCTGTCGGTGTTCCGCGACGACCTCGTCTTCCTCGTCTACATCTACCAGCGCTGGATCTACCGCGTGGACCGCAAGCGCGCCAACGAGTTTGGGCGCGCCCCGCGCGCGCACCTGCGCCTAGCGGGCCCCTGCATGGGGCAGCGAGCACACATAGTCGTTCTCCGACTGTGGTTGACTCAAAATCGGTGGCGTAATGCCACAAGCAGCGCGTGCAGCCTTGGATGTCATTTCGCGGACTGCCTCATCAATCTATCTGTGACCTAGTCACAGAAATAATGGGTGAAGTGGAGAGGGCGTGCTCGAGTCAGGATGGCGCCGAACCGTGAAGCGCATGCGCTGACGCCTCGAGCTTGGGGAGATTGTGCTCGCAGACTCACAGAGGGCTTCACATGCCGATTCAACGCGCGTGGCATGATGCCGGCAGTGACCATTACGAGCTTGACATGTCCGCTTGTGATGGAAGCGGTCGTCAGGCAGCGTCAAGGTGGGCCGCCGCCGGCAGGTACGCCGCGGAGGAGGACGAGGCGGACGCGGTCGCGGGGGGCGCCGCGCCCGCGGCCCTGCCGCCCGGCGGCGCTGCTGCGGACGGGGTCGTGGCGATGCCGGCCAGGGCGCCGGCCGCGGGCGCCGCGGGCGCCGCGGGCGCGCCGGACAAGGAGCGCGAGCTCGACGACTCCGTGGATGTCAGCGGCGAGGTGCCCACCCCTCCCGCCCAGACGATGCAGTCCTTGCGCGCTCTACGCGATCCTGCAGCATCATTCGTCATTCAAGCTGTTGGAACAAGCCCTTCAGGACTCGAGCACACTGTCGCTGAACTTCCGCAAGCTAGATGCCCCGGCGTGCCTGACTAGGATGGGGCGCCTCAAGTGCTACATGCGCTGAGAGCACGGGCGCCCCTGCAGGTACAACCAGCGGAAGGCAGCGCGCGCCAGCGGAGGGCAGCGGATGTCGCAGCAGCGCCGGTTGTGGCGGCGGAGGTGAAGAAGGAGAAGTAGCGCGGCGGCTCGGCGGGCTGCCCGCTGTCCGTGGGTGTACACTGCTGCTCTCACATGTGTGCTTGTGCACAGGATATTGGCCTCTGTAAGCATCGTTACGACAAATGTGCCTGCTTCGTCACCCCCATCAGTCCAGCACGAGTGATATGTCATCTTTCAGTCCATCCGTATGGTGGGGCTTGCAGCTACATTGCCTCAGGCTTCCACCGCGAAGTATGTTGAAGAGGTGTGTGGCCCGGTGCAAAAGGGGTTTATGGCAGACCACGGGTCAAAACAACAGCTGCGCTGTGCAACATGGCTGCTCCCTGTGGCTCTGAGAATATAATAGGTATCTGGACACGACGCTCCGTGCGTGTCACGAAACTTGTATCAAAGGCTCTGTAGGGCAGCATGGCCTGAACAGGCACATGTTGACAAGACTGCCAAACCCACACTCCATGCCACCTCACCTATAAACTACATCTGAGCATGACTGCTTGCCAGACTTGGCAGTCCCACTGGTGTGTCCTGCCCTTGCTGAGACGGGACCCTGAAGAAGCCTGCAAATCTGGCATGTCCAAGAGAGACATTCTAAAGTGCATGGCTGCCATGCTGGCAAGCAAGCAAACAGAGTGAACACTTCCTTTCGCCTTGTAAGTGTGGTCGCATCCTTGTTGGGGACGTGCGAGGGCCATATGCGGTCAGCAGACAGCTATCTTGTGCAGCGGGTCAGCGGCACGGGGCCCCATGCTGAGGCGCTTTCATCTGGCCCTGTTCGCGCTGCTCACCGCCGAGGCAGCCCTCCAGCAGCACCTGAAGGGCACGATCGTCATGTTCAGGGTGAGGCGACTGCTGTTCTGGACGGGTCCCTGTCGTGCCCTGCCTCGCACATGCAGCCCTGCAACGCGGACGCGCGCGCCTGGGCCAGAGCGCCGCGGACGTGCCCTTGGCAGCCGCCTTTTGCGCTGACGACGCTGGCGCAGCAGCGCGCCTGGCGGAGCGCTTGGGCCTGCCGCATGCGTGCCACATGCCGGGTGTGCTGCCCCTCCGTAGCGAGCTGTGGGCTGCTACAGTCGAGCTCTTAGCTGCATGGCAGCACGGATGGATACACAAAGGCATGCCGAGCGCGCTCAAAAGCTGGTTCGTGTGCGCGCCGTCACGGCGGGCGGATGCCTCAGGCGCCTGCGCGCACGTCTACGCCGCCCTCGTCCCCGGTGCGCTGCGCCGCATGCGGTGCCCCCCCGTTGTGTGTCCATGCAGGCTGCGGCGCATGCGCACAGATGAGCAAACGTCTTTCTCAGCCATCACTGCCGCGTGGCAGGCCTGGCGGGGCGCTTCACTGCGGAGCAGGCTGCGCTGCTGGGGCGCTGCTACCTGGGCGGCATCCTGCATGTCGAAGAGGACGTCGAGGCGCGCCCCTGCGCCAGCCCGGCGCATGCGCGCCTTGCACTCTCCGCTCATGGCGCCTTCTGCACTTCAGGTCCGCCGTCTGTGTGCGTTTTGCAAGCTTGGCATCAGACAGTCTCTCACTCCTTCTCACTCGTGCAGCTAGGAATGCACCGCACCGTTGAAAGGTTCCACGCCATGGGAGCTTGTAGCCACCGCGCCGGCACAGAGCAGAATATCTGGGGCAACTGCCGCCCAGACGCTCAGTGCCATGCAAAATGGCAGGCGCATGTTGGCTCTCGCGCGCTTGCGGGGGACCAACCTGCTCACCCGAGCAGCGCCCAGCAGCGCCTGGCTCACCGCCATGTTGAGGCCGCCAGGTATTCAAGGCGGAGGGGAGCGCACCGGAGCCCGCTGCCAGCTCCCCTGATCGGGGCACGGGCCTGCTGGTGGACTCGGCAGGCGCGCGTGCACGCTCCGCTGCCAAGCCCGAGCAGACACGTCCGTGCTGCTAGCAGCCCTCTTGCAGGTCCATTGCCCGCCGCGAAGCATGCAGCAGGGCTCGCCAGGACCCTCGCCAAGCAGGCCGCTGTGCGCACTGTCCGCATATCGCAGGGCGCCGCATGGTCTGCGCGTCACGCCTGCAGCCTTGGATAAGCCCAAGCGGCGCTCGCCCCGCGCGGCAGAGGGCGGCATGACGACGGACCCGAAGCTGCTGGCGCTGGCCGCGCAGCTGGCCGCGGCCGCGGGCTTCGCGGCCAGCGCCCCTGGCGCGCCGCTCGTGGCTGCGCAGGCCGCCGGCAACGCGGGGCCCGCCCCTACAGGCCGCGCCGGCCCAGCAGGCGCGCAGGCCCTGGTGCCGGCGCTGTGGAACCTGGACCGGCTGGACCAGGCGGCGCCGCCGCTCGACGGCCTCTTCAGGCGCGATTGCCCACGCCGCGCTCCTAGCGTGGGACGTGAAGCAGGCGGAGGGGCGCTGCTTGGGGTCCCGCATCCCACCGGAGTCCGTGCGGGCAGGCGGAGCGTGCAGGCCACCGAGCAGTGCGAGGGTTAGGTGAGGGGTTTTGCCGCCGCCTCACAGGGCAGGGCCTTACGTGCCCGCAGGGTTGGCGCCGGTGGCGGGCGCGGCGTGACGGTGTACGCGCTGGACTCGGGCGTGCGCGCGACGCACCAGGAGTTCGTGCCGTGGGGCGGCGGCGCCTCGCGCGCGGCCTACGGGTGCGCGCGCGTGGCCGGGGCGGCGGGCGGGCCGCCGCCCTGCCTGAGGCGCTCTTTCGCGAGGCAGCGGCGCGCGCTGTCGCCCGGGTGCTGGACAGAGGGATCCATTCCTTTATGCGGCGCCTCTCGTGTCATATCAATAAGTGCGCGCCCGGAGCAGTATTGAGGATTTGGGGCAGCGGGGGCGCCGCATCCACGTGCGTTACACATTGTGTGCGTAGCGCCTGCCGCATGAGCCTAAATGCTTCTCAGCCGCCAATGCATGGAGCAGTCAGCCACTCCGCCCGATGCATGCCATGCACTGAAAGTGGCCACCCTCGCCGCGCGCACGTGCCAGGCGCGACATGACGGCGGGGCCGGGCGGCGCGGCGGCCGCGCCGGACTGCGACGGCCATGGCACGCACGTGGCCGCGGTCGCCGTGGGCCGCACGGTGGGCGTCGCCAAGGCGGCCGCGCTGGTAGCGGTGCGCGTGCTGGCCTGCGACGGCAGCGGCAGCGTCGGCGACGTGGTGGCGGGCGCGGGCCTGGCCCGAAATGCGGGGACCTGCGACTTGCACCATGACTAATGCTTTGCTGAGCACCGTGGTAATTGAACTCCTGCGTGAAAATTTTGAGTGGTGAAGGAGGCCCTGCGCCCACGCTTATGTCGTTTAGATGCATCCCTGGACTCAGGAATCCTCCGTTTGAGCGCTCCGCCATGCACCAGGCCTGGAGTGGGTGGCGGCGCATGCGGCGCCGCCGGCGGTGGCCATGCTGTCGCTGGGCGTGCGCGGCGGCGCCTGGAGCCGCGCGCTGGACGCAGCCACCAGCGCGCTCGTGCGCGCCCGCAATGTCACGCTCGTGGTCGCCGCCGGCAACGGGCGCGGCGGCCCGAGCCCGCGACCTGGCCCATGACCTAACCCTAACTCTGTCCCTATCCTTGAAGGTCTCAGGCCCATGCTGTCCTTGGAGGTCTCCTTGTCAGGCAGAGGCCCCGGCAGCGGTGGCAGCGGGCGAGCGGCGCGTCTCAGAGCGCCAGCCGATACCGTGCCTGCTAGCGCCTCAGCATTTGCTTGCGATCACGGGATGTGGCGTGCTGGGAGGCGCCTGAGCAGGTGATCTTGTAGCCGGCCACGAGCCACAGCGTGTGCTGCCCCGCCCTAGCCCTATGCCTGCCAGCCTCCTGCCTGGGTGCCCCTCTCGGCAGCGGCACATGCGGCTCTGCAAGTGCAGCGTGGCGCTGTGGCATGCTGCGCCGGCGACCCTGTGCGTGTCCGAGCCGCCAGGCGCGGCGACGCCTGCCTCTTCGCGCCAGCGGACGCGCGTGACGCGATCACGGTGGCCGCCTCGGACCTCGCGCACAAGTTTGACGGCGAGGCCGCGGGCCAGAGCGACGCGGTCTACCCGGCACGTGGCCCCCTCTGGGGTTGCACCGCAGGGTACAACCAGTTTGCAATGCGGCTGTCCACCATTGTGTGCACTGGTGTCTTCACTGCAAGGCACGGCTGCATGAGAAGCAGGGCCGAGCAGTTTGGGCTCGGGGAGTGCGCGCCGCCCGGGCCGGGCTGCGTTGCAGGGCTTCGGGCGGCAGAGCGATCCTGACGCGCATGCCGCGCCGCAGTACACCAACTCCGGCGCATGCGTCGCCCTCTTCGCGCCCGGCACGGAAATCGCATCGGCATGCGGCGGCGTGCGTGCGCGCCCGCATCCCACCCCTTTATCCAATCCTGGCGCCTCCTGGGCTCGCAGCGGCAGCCGCCCTGAGCCACGCCCGCAGGCGCCCTGCCTGCCCCGTGCACCGCATGCCTGCCGGCAGTCAGCGCAGGCTGCCGCGGCCGTGCTGCCGAGCGGGAGCGGGGCTAGTTTGGCCTCATTCGCGACAAAGTGTCAGGCTGCGCCGCACGCGTAGGCCGCTGCGCGGAGCTGAGCGACGCCGCATACGCCTGGGCGTCCGGGACGAGCATGGCCGTGCCGCATGTGGCCGGCGCGGCGGCGCTGTACCTGGCGGCGCACCCGGCCGCGCCGCCGGCCGAGGTGCGCGGCGCGCTCGTGCGCGCAGCATCCGCCGGGCGCCTGGCCGCCGCGACGCTGCTGCCTGGCACGCCCGACCTGCTCCTGCGCGTGGGCGGGGCGGCGGGGGTGGCGTAGGGCTCGGCCGGCAGCGGCCGCTGGTGGTCCCAGCGCGTCCAGCAGCGCACGCGTGTCACACCTGGACGCATGCGGCAGCGTGCTCATGCATGCTGTCCGCCGCAGCCCTACTGCCCGGCGCGCTCGCCTTCTTGCTGCGCGTCAGCGGGCCGGCCCGCGCGCGCGCGCGCGTAGGGTCTTGCCCTACGATGATACGCAGGCGCTGCCACCCGGCAGGCAGACCATTCTCTGCGGCGCATCTACGAGGCGGCTGCTCGGTGAAGGCGGGAATTGCTTCGCGGACAGCGTCTTGGGATTGCAGCTGCTTGGCACGGATGACCTGACACCTGGGGTAGTGAGGCCGCCCAAATTGTGCGTAAACACTATACGCCAATGGATCAATGGCAGTGCACTGGCTGTTGAGCGCGGCTTGCTGCCATCACGAACAGAGCATGGTCAAGTTGGGACACCTCACCAGGGCACATTACCAGGATTAAGGGTGTGCTCAAGGGCAATTAATGGCAATCGAACACATCTTATCCCTGGCTGGCACCGTTGCAGCACCACTCCCTGAACGCCAATCCGCACAAACCAGGACGCTAACACTTAACAAGACTCTCGGTGCGGGTTTATGTTGCAGGCCATGCACACATCGAGTTCGGCCCGTGTCGCTCGCACGCTTCGTTGCTCGTTTGGGTGGACATTGTCGAGTGTCTGGTTGCTAAGCGCATGCAGTTCTAGCAGCAGGTCCAGCAGCTGTCCGCCGCCCCACCTGAGCGGCTGATTTTCACTTCTTTTGTTCATGCAAGGATTTCTGCTGATGCAGGTTGCTGGCGCGTGTGCGAGCAGGACTCAGGATATAAAAAGCATGGCGTTCAACCTGGCTACCGCTTTCAAGCCCACCGTGGCGGCGCCGCGCGCAGCAGTCCGCCCCCGCGTCGCAGGTGCGCGGCCGGCCCAAGAAGCTTTCTAAGTCCTGGCAGCCTGCGCTGGGTGGCAGCTGGTAGGGCAATGCGCGCGCCTTTCTATCCAGCGGCTGTGCAGCGCACAGGGCGGTCCAAGGGCGCTTGCTTCTTGATGCCCGGGCACCTGCCTGACTGTGCTTGCGTGATGGCTTGCAGAGCATCCTAGAGTGTGTTGCTTGGTGCTGAAGGAGCCCGGGTGTAGCTGCGGCGGCGCAGTGCTCCAGCCAGCGTGCGGTGCCACACGTGCAGATTCTTGATATTTTGAGATGCACCCCCAACTCAGGCTTTTGTTGTGGTGAGGTGCCGTGCGCAGGGCTCGTTTGCGACTGCGTTGCAACTGACGCTGGTGCGCTTGGGGCGCTGCAGCGCCGGTCGCCATGGCCATGCCGCGCGACTTCGTGGCGTCCGCTGGCAAGGCCGCGGGCGTGAGCCTGGCAGCGCTGGCGCTGATGGCACAGGCGGCGGGCGCCGTGACCATCAAGATGGGCAGTGACACTGGCGGGCTCGTGTTTGAGCCCTCCAGCGTGACGATCAAGGCTGGCGACAGCGTTACATGGAAGAACAACGCTGGCTTCCCGCACAACGTTATGTTTGACGAGGATGAGATCCCGGTGCGGGCACACTCGCTTGTGCGGCAGGCTGGGCCCGCTGCAGTGGGAACATAAGAGTGCACATAAGGTAGGGAGTGCACAGCATTCTGAGTGGACAGGGTTGCTCTCAAAGCGGACGGAGCAAACCAGTGGTTTGTGTACAGTGTTGTTGCAATCACGGAAGCAGCGTAGGTGGACAGTTTAGATGTGCGGACGGCGTCGTGCTGAGTCTGTGCCGACGGCGTCGTGCTGAGTCTGTGCCATGGGCTTGCTCTCCTTGCAACTTTAAACACTCTGCAGTAGACTCGGGAGCCCAAACAATAAGGAAAAGTCAGTTTATGCCGGTCCAGACCCTGTTGTGCAGGTGCTGCTTTGCTTTGTGATAGCAAGTTCATAATAGCAAGTTTGTTGAAAGTGCATATATATACCCTGTCAAGGTGAGGGATGCGTTTAATGTCCAGTGCGCCTTCGGGGCAAGCAGGAGGCTGTTGAGCCTGCTTGGAGTCGTTCACCGTTGGCTGTGCTGACGCTCCCTGAAGTGTGATGCTGACGAGCGCCGCTGCGTGCCGGCAGGCCGGCGTCAGCGTCGACGCCATCAGCCACGAGGACTACCTGAACGCGCCTGGGGAGGAGGTGACCACGAAGTTCACCAAGCCGGGCAAGTACGCGTTCCACTGCGAGCCGCATGAGGGCGCCGGCATGAACGGCACCGTCACCGTTGAGTAGGTCTGTAGCTGCAAAATGCGGGCATAGTGGCCGTGCTCTTGCGCACTGGGCGTTGCTCTTGGCCGTTGGGTGTTGCTGGCAGGCCTGGATGCTGCGGAGTATGCATGGGGTAGCAAGGAAAAAGCTAGCCTGGTTTTGCATGTACCGATGCAATGAGAGACTGCGACGACACAGTAGGACATGCTGAGCGGCCTGCAGCAGAAGAAAAAAAGCAGAGTTTTGGCTTGCATCACAACACGTAAACAGTCTCTCGCCTGCAAATTGACTCTGTGCCTATCGACCGCGCAGCGACATCAGAGCAGACACTGCCATGCAGACCTGGCATCAATCTACCACCACGCACACTGCTTTCTTCCTACTGTCACCATCCTGCTTGCAACAAACAGCGGCCTGCGGCCAAAGCACCTGGTGATGCAACAACTCTTGAATGGTCTTGAACCCAGCAGGAGCTAGGCAAACAGCGTGGTGAGGTACCCATAGAGCAGCAGTCAGCCTGCTAACGCAGAGAACACTGATGCATCCGTGCCGGGCGGCGCCGGCACGGGCGTGGTGAGGTACCCATAGAGCAGCAGTCAGCCTGCCAACGCAGAGAACACTGATGCATCCGTGCCGGGCGGCGCCGGCCCCGTGCAGGGGTTGCTGACCCGGCTGGCCGGGCAGGCGATCTGCGCCGCCTTGGCAACTGCGCGCATGCAGCCGCCCTTGAGCTGCAGCGTCCTCACTGTGGATGTCTGCTGCGCATGCTCACTGTGGATGTTTGTACACACAGCTCAACACGGGGCCGTCGCTAGCATTTATGCATGGATGCGATTCGGTAGCCGGCTGCGGCAGCGAGTAGGAAAGCTGGCAGAGAGCACGTCAGTTGCGCGCCGGCGCCCGCTTTGCCTCTTGTGGACTGCACGCGCCAGCAGCAGAGCGGCAGGCAGGCGGAGCGTGGGCGCACTGACGGACAGGGCGTTGGCATTCAGGTTGTAGTACGCTGCGAATGTGGCCACGCCCGCGTCGCACACGCAACCCTGCCGCACCGCTCCCAGCCGGTCAGGGGACCGCGGCAAGGCGGTCTGCAAGCACAGCAGGCTGCGTTCGCCGACCCCGGCCGACCAGCGGGCGGCACTGCGAGCTGTGAAGAATCCGCTGCATGCGCGGGGCGGACTCCGCTCGCGTCAGCACGCCGCTCGGCACACTCTAGAAGGTGAAGTGTGCGTCTCCGAACCCTCTCGGTGCCCCACTGCCCCTGCGCCAGCCCAGACGACAACGGGCACATCAGGTCCAGGCATCACTATGAGCCTTGATTGACCCTTACCCTAGACCTGCGCGGGCTAGGACGTGGTTCGGACAAGCCGCTGATGCGCTGAGCCCGAGCTTGCATGCGGCGCCCCAGAAGTGGCCCATCAAGGCCTCGTGTCCTGCACCACCTCAGCATGCACACATGCTGGGTTTGGTTGGCTTTGCGTGCAGCCCATGGTGCGGCGCCGCTGCAGCCGCTCGCGCCGGGCGCTCGCACGCCTACTCCGCTGCCCGGCGCCTGGCGGACGGCGGCAGCCGGGCCGGGCCGCCCGCCGCCGCGCCGACAGCATATGCCTGCGCCGGTGCACCGCGCGGGCGCACCCCGTTGACGAACGCCGCGGCGTCGGAGCAGCAGCTCGCGTCGGGCGCGGGCGCGGCGCGGATGGCCGCGCGCAGCGTTGCGTCGCTCGCGCTTGCCAGGGCGTCGGCCTTGTCCTTGAACGCGCCGACGAACTGCGCGCAGGAGCCGCCCACCAGCGTGCTCCCCAGCGGCACGCAGTCGGCTGCACGCGCGCGCGGCGTCGGCGCGCTGCTGTGCCGAGCGCTGTCGCTGGAACCGATGTTCTGTGACAGTCCTTGTTCAGGCGCAGCCGTGACCGCAGGTGCTTCAAAAGGCGTTGCTCAGAGTAGGTCTTTGTCACATGCGCGTTCAAGCTCGTCTCTAAGCTTGCTTGCCCGCAGAGGGCTGGTCCAGCCTGTACAGACAACGGGTTAGTAGACAGAACATGCTGCCACGCACTTGACGGCGTCGCCAGGACTGCTGGCGGCGCAGGCGTGGCTGCGGCGACCGGCTGCGCGGCGGGCGTCGCGGCTGGGGCGAGCGCGGCCAGCGGCTGAGACGCCGGCGTGGGCGCCGTCGGCACTGCCTGCACGCACGCACCCCGCGCAGATTCAGGGACACCCTGTGGCATGGGCACGCCATCTCTGGCTCCCATGTGCACAATCGTCGCACCCGCCCTGTGGCACCAGGCGAGCCGCGAGCTGGGGGACGCCCAGGACACGAGTGCCCTCTTGCGGCGCAGGCTGGGCCGCGCATGTGGGGTGAGGGAGGATGCTGCGACTGCCAGGGTGCATTGCACTTGGAATAAAAGGCAGGTACAACGAGCAGGTACAGGTGAGCCTGCTGCCCACAAGTCCTGACCAATGAGAGAGCGTGGTGTCCAAGCGCCACGCTGCCGTCTCTCTCACCTTGAGGCGATGCGGCACATGCTGCTGCTCACCAGGTCAGAGGGCCCTGTCCCACCCCATCTGTACTACAAGCAGCCCGGCTAGAGACAAAGGCTGGGGCTGGCCGCGCCGCCGCACCTTTGCCGCAGGCGGCGCCGCAGCGGGCGCTGCGGGGGGCGTCACGGGCGCCTGCGCTGCCTCCGGCTGCACGGGCTGCTCGGCCGACGCGGCCTGCGGCGCCACGGCCGGGCGCGCAGAAGCTGCGCGCGGCCCCGCTGCGGCGGTTGCTTCAGCGCCGGCCGAGCTCCCCGTCGTCGCCGGCGGCGCGCCCGCCGCGCGCCCGGCTGCGGTCGGCGGCGCGCCCGCCGGCGTCAGCGAGTTGGCCAGCGCCGCGAGGCTGACGCCGCGCGGCGGCGGCGGCGCCGCGGCCGGCGACTGCGCTGATGCGTTGCTGCTCCGCTCGGCCAGCTGCACGGGCGGCAGCCGCGGCAGGCTCTGCGCCAGACCGGGCGGCAGCTGCGGCAACTCCGGCTGCAGCAGCGCGCGCCGCGCGCCGCGCCCCATGGCCGCGGCGGCCGCTGGGCCCGCGGCCACGGCGATCAGCGCGCACAGCAGCGCCGCGGCCGCGCAGGGCAGCGCTGCGCCCACCCTGGGCCCCATCAGGGGCTCTGCGATCGGGTTCTGACCAGAGACGCTGAGTGGCTAAGAAGCCGCGCGTCCAGGAGGTCGCCCGCTGATCAGAGCCCCGCGCCTCGAGCAGCAGAGTGCCTGCAGAACAGATGAGTCACGGTAAGCGCCGAAGACATAAGGCCACAGTGCTTTCAGTCCCATGCAGCAAGCTCAAGTCACTCAGCGGTCTTTGTGACACGGTATATATGCTACGCACACGCAGGGAGCTCTGCACACAGCACAGTGCTCGTGCGTCTGTGCACCTTGCGAGGTGTTGCGCGTCTTTGCCGCACGCTCCCTGCTGCCTGACCGCAACAAACGATTCTACGTAAGGTGGTGGAGGCTGACCAGTAGCCGGCAGCTGTAGGTGGATATGCTTGACTGGCCCACTGTCCTGCCCCTGCGATTTAAAATCGCAGTTTGATTGGGTAGCCTAGTAGGGTAGAGGCGAGGCCCAGCCATGACTTGGAAGAGAGCATGCGTTTAGATCGAGCTCAAAGTGTGTGCTGTGATGACACGCACTCTGCCGAGCTGCAGTACTTAAAGCAAATCATAAGCTGGGATGCACTGCTGACCCGTTACATATTATCAGCACCTGTGGGCGCTCCCAGCTGGCTTCATGCCGGCCTTGCTGGCGTGTTAGCGATGATGCAGGGGCTGGCAGCGGTGGAGCGAGGGTACGGCGCGCGCCCAGGGCTTGCTGAGGGTGAGACCAAAGCCTCAGGAGTGTGTGAGCGTGCACAGAGCCAAACACTTTCAAGACAGTCCTCGTGCACACTTCGACTCCATCGTGCCTCCATGATAGTCGCATGCACCAGCACAGACGGAAAATGCAGCCATATCCAGCTCCTGTGCCACACGGTGGGTGCATGCCTGACCATGCATGCATGCCGGACGTGACACAGGGCGTCCCGCACAACGCGCGGTCGGCCACGACACCAACGCCTCCGGGCCAGCCCGCTCGCAGCGCACACGCACACAGGCAGCAGCTGCCAGCCCCTGCTGGTGCGGCACGCAGGGCGCCGCAGCCGCCCGCCGCCCCGGCCCTCAGCGGAAGCCCGGCCCCGCCTCGGCCTTGCGCTTGCGCGCGGCAGCGGCCAGCCCCGCCGGGCGCGCAAAGCCGGCGGCCGGCCCGGCGGCCGGCCCGGCGGCCGGCGCGCCCGGCAGGCCGTGCGGCGTGGTGTTGCGCACCGCCGGCAGCGGCGTGGTGTGCCGCACGCCCTGCGCGCGGCGGCAGGCTCAGGCGAGGGCTCGAGCGAAGCGTGTTGCTGCGGACGGCACTGCGGCATGGCCTTCGGCACAGCCGGCAGGGGCATGGTCCCGCGCACACCAGGCAGGGACTTGCAAGCAGGACGCGCGCCCGCTGCGCGATCAGCTGAGGCCTATCAGCACGCATCCTTGCGGAGTGACTTGCTACCCTATGCCATACCCCATGCGGCCTATCACCCGCCCGCGTTTGACACAATCTTCAGCGCAGCTGGCCACCGCACTGAGGGGCCCGGTGCACTACCCAAGGCGTTTTGAGCCGTGACTGCACAGATGCCAAGAAACTCCACACAGCGACCCATATGCGGTAAAGCGCGTCCCATTCGCGCCTGCGGCGTGGTGTTGCGCATCGCGGGCGCGCCCAGGGCGCCGGCGGGTGCCGGCGCGCTGGCACCCCCGGGCGCGCCCGGCGCGTCGTACCCGCCGCCGCCGCCGCCCGGCGCGGCCAGCGCGGCCGGCGGCGCGGCGGCCGGCGCGTAGCGCGTGCGACGCGGGTAATGCGCGATCTGGCGCCCGCGGTGCACGAACGCGTTGGCGCCCGGCAGCGGCTCCTGCGCGCGTGATAGGATTAGGGTTAGGTGTGGTGCTTGACCCCGCCGCCTGCACAGGCTGGCGCCCGGCACCTAACCCTGGACTGCGTTTGCACGGCCGCAGGGCCGCACTGCAGGCCCCTCACTGCATGCCCGCCCTTCAAGGCGGCCTGCGGGCGCTCGCGCGTGCTTGCGGGCGCGCGCCTCCTTGAACCAGGCGTGCTCCAGGGCCTGCGCGGGCGTGACGCGCTGCGCCGGGTTGAAGCGCAGCATGTCCTCCAGCAGGCCCATGGCCGCGCTGCCGCGCTGGAAGCTGCGCGCCGCGCTGCCGGCCGGCGACGCCGCGCTGCGCGCGCGCAGCCCACCGGCATCAGCCCGCTGTGTGCACGAACGCGCGCGCTCGCTATGCCGGACTCTTCCTGCTTGCGCCGCCTGCAGCCGCGCCGCCGGCCTGGCGCCGCGCGGCCAGCTGCTGGCGAACAGACCCTGCACGCAAGCTCTGGGCAGGCACGCCATGCCGCTCCGGGCGGGGGCGAGGAGTGCGGGCGCAGCGCGCGCGCAGCGGCGCAGCAGCGCCCGCAGCCGCAGCCCGCTCGACGTGCCTGCGCTCGCGGCGGCGGCGCGGGCGCCCCCAGGGGCCACGCGCCTGTGCTCGGCCAGGTACTCCGGCAGCCGCGAGGCGGGCGGGTGCTCGGGCGCGCGGCCGCGCACGCCCTCCGTGTTCTGGCGCCAGTGCGGCAGCTGCTCCAGCTCCGGCCACGCGCCCGCGTCCGGCGCGCCCAGCACGCGGAAGATCCTGCCCCGTGCGCGCGCCGGCACCCTCAAGCAGAGCTCCTTCGCGTCAGGGTGGCCGGGCGCCTGTCCTTTCGACAGCTGCACCAGGCAGGGTCGCGCTGGTGCGGGAGCAGTGAGCTTGGAGAGCACCGCGGGCGCGCGCGCACTTGTCGCACTGGTCGGCCTGGAACGCGTTGCCGGGCTGCTTGCGCTCGTCGCCCTGGAACAGCGGCCGCAGCGCGAGCAGCTCGGCCAGGATGCAGCCGGCCGCCCACATGTCGGCCGCCGGCGTGTAGTGCCGCCCGCCCAGCAGCAGCTCCGGCGCGCGGTACCAGATGGTGACCACCACGCCGTTGTCGCTCAGCGGGCGCAGCGGCGCGGCGAAGATGCTGCGCGCGCGCGCGCGGCGCGCCGCTCAGGGGCGCCGGCGTGCAGGCCATAGGGTTGGGGTTATGGGGGCGGCGCGCGCTGCAGGCGCGCGCTGCGGGCGCGCGCCTCCCGAAGCTCGGCGGCCCTCGGGCGCGGTGCTGCCTGCGGCACAGCAGGCCTGCCGCGATTGCTGATTCACGTACCGGCGGCGGCCCGGCCGGCGCCGGGCTTGCCGCCGCGATTCACGGACTGGCCTCACCCAGGGTCTCCACCAGACATGGTCCGCCGCGTATGGAGTGCGCCTGCCGGGCGCATCCCTGCCCTAACCGTATCCCTATCTTGTCCAGCATGCCCCCTTGCGGGCATGCGGGCGCGGGCGCGCACCGCGCGAGGCCCATGTCGGCCAGCTTCACGCGGCCCTGTTGCGGGCCGTCGCCCATGACGAGCACGTTGCTGGGCTTGAGGTCGCGGTGCATGACCCAGCCGGCGTGCAGGTGCGCCAGGCCCGCCAGCAGCTGCCGCATCAGGCTCTTGAGCGTGTACGCCTCCAGCGTGGGCCCCGTGCGGTGGTGGCGCACCATCTCGTACAGGTCGTGCTCCGCGTAGTCAAACGCCAGCGACAGGCTGGGGTCCTGCGCGCCGCGCGCGGTCACAGGCTCGCGCCCCGCCGCGCGGGCGCCCCGCCCGCCGCGCAGGCCGTGCAGGCGCGGCGTGCAGGTGCCTGCAGCAAGCTCGGGCCCTGCATCGCACAACCTTGCGCGCAGGCCTGGCTGCTGCGCCCGCTGCTCAGAGGCTTTGCTGACGTCGCAGGGTTGACAACCTTGGAGACGGTCATTGAAAGAAGGGCTGGGGGGCACGGTGATGTGCCGCGCGCGCTGCACACCCACCCACGGCAGCTCGCTCTGCTGATGGCACAGGCTGGGGGTGTTGTCTTGCGCAAGGCGACCCCGCAGCAGAGCAGCGGACATGGCGGCCCCCACGCCACGTACGATCCGTCTCCTCTGAATGGCAACAAGTGCGGAGGGCGTTCAAGTGCGCCATCGGCGCGCGGGAGCTTCGCTACACGGCAAGCGCACGCCCCGCTCCCCAGCGCGCGCCTGGCGGCAGATGTGGACAGAGTCCAGGCGCACGATGTTATCGTGGCGCAGCTCGCGCAGCAGCATGATCTCCCGGATCGCCGTCGGCGACACGCCATCGCCCTCCTGCACGCCCGCCGCGCCTCTGGTGACACCTCCGACCCCCGCCAGGCTGGGCGCGCCCCGTCCTCCAGGTTGCTGCCGGCCGCACGCCGGGCTCTTCCCGCGTGTGCGCCACGGCTGCAACACCCTCCCCCGACTCTCCCTGTCCTGCTGGTCAGGTATGCATCGGCGCGACCTCACGCGCACCACGCTGCGGCCCTCTCATGCCAGTGCTGCACAGGCCGCTCCCCACGCGTGAAGAGCAAAGTTGGCAAGCGCAGCACTCCAGGGAGTTAAACAGCTGCAAGCAGGGCGCGCAGGCTGCCTCCTGCTCCTTGGGCGGGCGCGCCTAGCCGGGCTTGGACATCTGTGTCGTCCAGCAGGCAGGGCGCACTAGCTGGCTCTTCCGGTGTGGGCCGAGGCAGGCGTTGCTGGATCGGGCGTCTTGACCACCAGCGGGCAGGGCGCAAAGGCTGGCTCCTGCAGTTGTGGGGGACGCTCGCGGGGCGAGGCGGGCGCGCCTTGCCGGGCTTGAACGTCTTGACCGCCAGCAGGCAGGGCCGCGGCTCGCGCGACTTGGCCAGGTACACGACGCCGTAGGTGCCCTCGCCGATCTTGCCCACCACGTCGAACAGCTGCGCCACGTACGCGGGCACCGGCTGCTGCGCGGGCGCGGGCGGCGCCGCGGCCGCAGGCCCCTGCGCGGCGCGCCTGGCTGTGCAGCTGCAGCACCTCTATGACCTCTCTGTGCTTGGCTCTGACTGTGTGGAGCAAGCGCCGGGGAATGCCAGCGGCACATGTCGTGCCTGCGCCGGGGGCGCTGCTGCGGCTGGGCCCCACGGGGCATCCGCTTGGCTTGGGCACATGCACTCATGCTACACAAGCACTTACGCTGTCCAGGCGTGGACGCAAGGGTGAGTCAAGCGGTGTGTATTGCGCTGGGGTGGCAGTGCAGTGCATGTACGACGAAAGCCATGACACAGTCCTGATTGCAAAGCTGTTTGCGAGCGCACCAAGCACTATCAAACGGCAGCACAGGCGCGACTGAGTAAGGGGAGGGAGGTACCAGCGCAAGCCCGCTCTGCTGCGCCCTGTGAGTGTCTACTAACGGACCTCGCATGCCCGCCATGCCTGTCAACCTTCATTCCCAGCGCGAGGCTGCTGATGGGCTGCAGGCGTAGCCCAGCAACCTGTTAGGAAAGACGAGGTGCAGCAATGTAGAGTGCTGAGTACAGTCAGGCACGGTTCCACTTCGCCATACTCCTCAGCGGTGCACTACTGCGTGTTCACAGGTCCAGGTGTGACGACGTGAAAGGGAGCAAGTGTAACGAAGAACTTGCCTAGAGAAGGACGCGCACGTGCAGCCCTTGTTTGGCCCTGACAGCGTCTTGTTTTGAGTTCGTTCTCAACAGCTGGCGCTCTTTCATTCAATGAGCGCCCAAGCACGGAGGGTGTTTACGCGTTTACATCCGTGAACCCATGGACGATGCAACGCGGAGGCAGGTTGCTGATCTTGTGGCGGCGTGGTGGGTGGTAGACGAGCAGTGCGAGACAGAGCTTGAGAACATTCAGGCGGAGAGAAAGCGGGAGACGACCCGCCTGCTCCTGGTCCGTGCGCGCCAGCGTCGGCAGGAGCGGGAGGAGCAGGAGTGCCTGGAGCGCCAGTGGCTGCTGCTCCTGGCGCAGCACCACAGGCGCGGCCTGCTCGCCAGCCTCCCTGCCCCAGCCCTGCCTGCAAGTGCTCAGGCCCCGGCAGGCCCTTGGGTGTGCAGGCTGAACTTGCTGCTCGCCGTGCTGGCGGTCCAGCTGGAGCGCGAGCGGCGCGGCCCGCAGACAGACCGCGAGTACTGAGCAGCAGAACGCTTAGGAGCGGCCGTTAACCTAGCAAGCAAACAGCCGATGTCGGCTGATGCACGGCTGTAATCTACTCCTTCTGTCACTAGCGTTGACAGTCCAGCTTCACTGAAGATGAGCAGTGCTTGGTGACAGCAGGCACTGTATTCTGCTGGAAAAATGCACATATTAGGTAGAGCGTGAAAAGAGCGGTACCTGACAGTGACTGGCTTAGACAAGGTACGTGTACAGCTAAACGTCTATGAGTCCTGAGTCCATGTGTGTACAAAAGCATGGAGCCCGCTTGGGAAGCGGCCGCGCTGCTTGTGACCTGGGAGTGCATGATTCATTCCTGTTTCAGTCTGGCCGCCAACGAGTAACGTGTTGACAGTTAACTGTTATTTGACGTTGACTCTGTCGTCTGCAGGATCATATGTGTAAGTAAGAACTTTATTACACAGCAGTAACAGCTTTAAGTGCAAAACTTTGACATACTAAGGATCACGAGCACAAAATCCAGCGTACACTCACTGCACGCCATGCTGCTGCCGCCCTACCTACAAGTTACCACCCTGCTGGGAAAACAGCCAAGCCTGCTCAGTCGCTGCACGACGTGCAGTGCAGTGCATGTGAACTGCACTGCACGTCTTTGCATTGCACGTCACTGCACTACACGTGAACCGTGGGGCCTAATACTTGGCCTCGTGGCCATGTTGGCGCAAGCAGGGAGGGTAACGCACTGCACATACAGACACTTCGTCAAGCGCACACCTGTAAGTGCAGCACAACACAACACACGCATCATCTTGAACGTCCAGCAGCATCCATCACGACGTCGCCGCGTGCTGGCTCCCATTCTGCACGCCTGCGCCTGCAGCGGTGTGCAGTCCTTGAGCAAGAGCAAACGTACAAGCGATCCGAGCGTATGACCAGCCACCAAGCCCACTTGATCGGCAGGCGCCGCACGCGCTTAGCTGGAGCGGTGTGCTCCGCATGATAACTGCATTAGGTGTGGCACGCTCCTGTTTACTTCGAAGCAAGGCTGTTCAGCGCCTGCAGACACGGTGAGCGCCCTGGCACAATGAGCACTCTCGCGACAGCACATGGACACCCCCTGCCGCGGGCGGCCGCGCTCATGCTCACCGCTCAGCGTGGGCCGCTTCGCCGCGCCGGGGTCCTGGCTGTACCAGGGTGTCAGACCCATGTTGATCTGCAGCCAATCCACCTTGTCCCAAGTGACCTGCGGCACGCGCGCGCCTTTGTCAGCCGCCCTCCACGGCAGGGCGTTGCTGCCGCGCCCCGCCGCCTACGACCCCAAACAGGACACCGGCGGTCAGCGGGCGGCAGCGCCGCCAAAAGCGCCTTCCAGGGACGCAGGGCTGCTCAAAGTCCCGGGGGCGCGCGCGCACGTCCGTCCACGGGGTGCCGTCCGGCGGATCGCGCGGCAGCACGATGTGGTCGGGGTTGTTGGGGTCCTTATTGGGTTTCCACATGTCCTGCTCCGGCGTGGTCAGGCCGCCGGTGTCCCCGCCATTGGCGTTCCACGTCCACCAGATGAAGTTGGTGATGTTCCGGTCCTGGAAGTACCTTGCAGCCCCCGCACAGCTGTTGTCAATCTCTGCTGCTTCCCTGGTGACCGACACGGTCCTGGAAATACCTTGCAGCACGCGCACAGCTGGTCAAGCTCTCTGCCTTATCCCCCTTACAGACTGGGCCGAGCCAAACTGCGCCAAATAGGTTTTGAGACGGTGATCATTGCGGAGCATGCTCAGCCTGGTGCGCACCACGCCAGGGCCTTCATGTAGATGGGGTCGAACTTGGGGAAGAAGGCATAGTTGTTGGGGCCGCCCTTGGTCGCCCACGGCCCTGCCGCTGTTTTGCCCATATCCTGCCGCCGCAGTTGCACACACCGGCTGCTCTGATGCGCATTTTGCTATGTGCCTGCAGTGTGCCTGCTTACGGACCGCAGGCATGCTGTCTTTGAATGCACACAGGCATTTGAAGGCACAATGCCAATGCAGACAGGCACATGAGTACACACCGTGCACAACCTCGTGTGTGGTGCAGCTGCAGCATCTTGATGGGATTGGGCATGGCAGCCGCGCCATACCATGTCTTGGACATGGTATGTCTAAGACACGCGAGCACAGGCAGCATGACTCGCAGAACTGTGATGCAGCTCGGGCGAGAGCGGGCGGCGCACCGGCTCTGGCAGCGGCCAGTACAGAAAGGCGGAGCCGCTCTCGCCCACGCAGATGGGGAACTGGTGCGCGACGCCATTGCTGCCGACGAACTTGCGCGTGAGGTAGCCGAACAGGTTGTCCAGGCGCTCGAACAGCGCGGGCTCTGCCCGGGGACTGCTCTCCAGCTTCAGGTCGCGCGGGTCCGGGCCGGCCCTGCCGGGCGGATGCAGGTGGGTGGGAGCAGAGCTTCCAGCGCACCCAGGTCTTCGTCGTCCAAGCAAACAGGCAAGCATGCCGCATGCTAAAGTGCATGGCTCCATGGTGCAAGCGTGCATGAAAGGTCGTACCATAGTCAGCTCTGCCTAACATGCTTGGACCTCTTGCATTCAGGAGCATCTCTGAGCAGTGGACAGCCACCTGCACCTCTGAAGCGCACAGCAGTCCCAGCCGTGTTGCACAACACCAGGCTCTACAACCTGCATGCGGAAGCAGCTCTTATTGCGGCAGCAGCGGCACACCTGGGCGTGTCCTGAGTCACGATGCCTTCAGGTGTATACCGGATGGGCCCGGCGCCCAGCCACGCGTCTGGGTCGCCGAGCTTGGTCACGGACGGCGGGTACACATGCGGGGAAATGACGACCTTGTCGAAGTAGCTCTTGTGCAGGACGTCGTCCAGGAACCCCGTGACCTGCGTATCGTATGCACGGTGAGGCACGGTGAGGCGCAGGCGCCCTGCGCTGCAGCGCACACTTGCACTGCATGTGGCACAAGGCATGCATTATTGATGAGCGTGTGTGCGGGCTGTGGGTCTGTGGAGACCTGCGCGCCTGCGGGTTGTGCTGCTCGAAGTAGTCGCCCCAATTCACGCTCTTGCCGCTGCTGTACGAGCGGTCGCCGCAGCCCTCCACGAAGAACAGGGTCGCCTTGTCGCCGTCCGGCTGCCGAGAGGCAGGCGCCCGTCTGTCAGCAGCTGCTCCACGGTGATTGTGTTCGCTGCAGACCTACCAGATCAGCACAGGGTGCGTACCATGTTGGACATGTACCCAAATCAAGTATCAGATGGCCGAATTTCTTACGAGCATCAGGCGGGGATGCGCCCATGTATGCACTCATGTGTCGGCGCTCCCAGAGGCGCGCCTGCAGGTCGTGGATGGCGCTGATGGCGGCCTTGTACAGGTCGCGCACGCCCGGCAGGTTCCACGGCGGCCCGCTAGGCTCCCACCTGCGCGGCCGGGCAGCCGGCGCGCGCATCTCGGGGCGCACGTCACCAAGGCAACTCCAAGAATCAAGCGGGGCGGCATGTCATGTTTTCGCTGACGGTGTGCGCCTTCCAATAAAGCTCAGGGAAAGCCGGCAAGCCATGACGACCCCAAGAATGGGCGTGTGTTCCTGTTGAAGACTGTTGATGAACGAAGTGAACATGCTGCGATGCGCGGTCGCATGCGCACTTGAGCCAGGAGTTGTCGGGCTCGTTGAGCACGTCGACGATGACATAGTCCCGCACGCGCGCTCCCTTGACGGCGGGCAGCGCGTAAACGCGGCGCATCAGGTCGACCCAGTTCTGCGTCCACTGCTCCGCGCCCCGCGCGCCCTGCTGCGTGAGCAGGACCTGCGGGCGCGCGCCGCGGCGTCAGGCACCGCGGCCGCTGGCCCCAGACCGTGCGTGCTGCACTGCAAGCAACCTCCGGGCCAGCGTTTTGATCAACCGTCCCTGGTCGAGCTGCTTGCCAGAGTCGTGTGCGCCAGCGCGCCCCGCCGCAGCTTGCTATTTGCCGCCCGCAGCCTGCGCCAGGTTGTGCATCCTGTGCATCCCAGGCCACCGCAGCCATTTGCGCAGGTGAGTCAAGGGGTTGGTGGGCGGGTAGCGTTTCACCCGGCTCTGGCAGGGCTGCCAGGCGTGACGTGCTCCAGCCTGCGGCACTACGCTGGCCAGCCTTGCTGCTGCTACCCTAGTCAGGGCTTGCACTTGCGCGAATTTAGGCACCGTGCGCGACCTGCGCATAACCTGTAGCACAGTGCCTGTGCTACAAGTGTGATGTGCATGTCACGAGTGCGCGCCTTTACCATGGAAGGCCGGCACATGGTTCGCGTCTGGTGGTCCGCGCGCTACACCCCGGCAGGGGTTTTGGGTTGGGGTGGGGTTAGGGGCCGGCAGGGGCGGCGCGTGCCTGCGCCTCCGCGTCCTGCTGCAGCTGGTTGTCGAGCACGACGAAGAAGCCCAGGCCGACCAGCTCGCGCACGGTGTCCAGGAAGCGCTCCAGCACGTCACTCGGCGCGCCGTCGCCGTAGCGCGCAGACCGCTTGATGTCCGAGTTGTTGTTCTGGGGCAGCACCTCGCGCGCCAGCGCCTGCGCGGCGCCGTCCTGCGGGTTGCGCTATATGTGTCTGTAGAGCCTGGCTTTCTATATCCACCCAGGCGATAATCGCGCCAGCGCCCGGGCGCCTCCCAAGCGCGCAACAGTGGGCGCACCGATCAGTCGCTGCTCTGCGGCCTGCTGCAGCCGCGCGGGGCCAGCACGTTGCTGGATCGGCGCACTTCCAGCTTCTGGGCACCCGTAGACCCAGCCCATGACAGAGCTGCGGCAGCTGCGCCTGCACTGCAAGCTGCAGCGGTGCGGCGCAAAAGAGCCCACAGCGCAGACCTTGGCCTCGGCGCCCCAGGCGCCCGACGCGGGCGTGTGCGCCGGGTTGGTCAGGTTCTTCCGCAGGTCGTCCTCGCTGACTGGAACCACCGGCTTGTTGACCAGCTCGTCGACGGACCCGTCCAGAGCGCGGATCCCGGGCCTGGGCAGCACGTACTGGCCGCCCCGGCGCGCTTACAGTCAGTGCAGAGCGTAGCACCAGCGCGTCAGCGGGACCAGCACGAAGGGCGGGCGGTTAGAAGCACAGCGCTCTGCATGGTGAGCAGGTAGGCGGCAAGTGCGCAGCAGCAGCGCATTAGCGCGATCCGCGGGAAGCTGCTTGCGGGCGGCGGCGGCGCGCACCGACCAGGCGAACGGCAGGCGGACGGTGTTGAAGCCTAGCAATTTTATGCGCGCGGCGACCACCTTCCAGTCGCGCACAATCGCGGAGTCCAGGCCGCGGCCGTCGTAGGCCTTGTTCAGGCCGTCCAGGAAGCCGAACTTGCCGTCAAAGCCGAACCAGGACACGCCGCGGAATGTGAAGCGCGCGCCGTGCCTGTCCACGAAGGCGCCGCCCTCCACGCGCAGCGGGCCCTCCTGGGCAAAGCGCTGCTGCGCGGACATGGCTGCACTGTGTGCTGCTCAAGTTTTGTGAGTTATTCCAGGCGGTCCCGCTGGACCGTGCTTCTCGACATTCATCTTGCATCTACTGGCCAGCTGCTGTACGACAGAACCCACCCTGCAGGCCAGGTGGCTGCCACAGCCACCCCACCCACCACCGCAACGCGCGGTCAATGGCTCCTACGTTCCCAACTTCCCAGGGGTCTACTTCGTTATTATCCTCCAAAGCTGCCAGGGCATGCTTCTGGCATGCCTCTGCAATGCGCATGGAAACTTCAGTCCTACCGAACACACACTAGGCATACTATCTAAAACGCGGCCAGTGACGGGTCTTTCATATACATAGGCAGATCACCTTGCTTTGCTAACACGAAGGTCAAGGTTGGCAACATCTGAGAACTGCATCTTGGCATGGTACTATATACATGCAGCGTGCGCGCCAGAAGCCACCAAACAAAGGATGTTGTATAAGCTGTGCTGCTGTGCGTTTGCGGCCCGCAATGGTTGTGCAGCTCCCAGCAAGCTCCCAGCAAGCCCCCAGCACGACCTAGCTGCCGGCGATGTCAGGCTGTCAGGCACGGCAGCCCTCAGGGTGAACGCGCCCGTTTGCACAAGTAGCCACGAACGATGCCTGGCATAATGGAGTAGCCGACCAGAGCTCACCGGCCCTTGCCGGCAGCAGCGAGGAGGCTGGAACCCTGTGAGCTAAACCTCAGCACGCCGCAGCACGGCACCACCGGGGCTCTGCACAAAATAGCCTCAGCGGGCACTGAGCCTCAGTGTTGGTCAATAAGTTGGGCTGCGATAGCTGGAACACGTTCCTGATGACTGGAGGTCCGCCGGGAAGGAGCAGGCCAGGCAGGAGCACGTAAGCAACATGCGCTGGTTCATCCAGTACGTGGGCGCCCAGCCCCGCGTGACCAGGCCCGTGGAGCCCGGCAAGGAGCTCGTCCTGGGGCGCTCGGGCAAGTGGACAATGGAGAATGACGAGCGGGTGTCGCGCACGCACGCCAGCGTGGCCCTGCACGCCGGCGGCCTGCTGCTGCGCGCCAACAGCCGCGTCTTCAGGCGCGCCAGCGGCAGCCAGCAAGCTGTGCCCGTCAACGCCGGCGCCTCCACGCAGGCGCGCCCAGCAGGGAGGTCCTGTCCGCCCGGCGCTCTGCCTCGGCCCTGCGCCTGTGTGTGCAGCGCGCGGCCTCGCTCATTCGCCTCGCCCAGCCGGGTGTGAACGGTTGCGTGAAGCGGCCTTGGTGACTGGAAGGGCGCTGAGGCTGTGCGTCAGCCTCGTGGGACGCACATGAGCGCAAAGCGGGCGCGCAGCTCGAGCTCGGCGACGCGGTGTACCTTATCTTGGACAGCAGCGGCGTTCCGATGCCGAAGTTCAAGTTTCTGGTGAAGGCGGGCAGCGCCGCGGCGGACGCGAAGCAGGTGCGGCTAGTGGCGCGCTCACCTCGCCTAGCCTTGCCTCTGTGGACGGTGAGGCGCTCACATGCGCAGGAGGGCTGTGAGCGGGGATGCAACTGCTGTGATGCTTTGCAGGTCTTGGGGCTTGACCTGCAGCGCAAGGCGGCGCTTTGCCTCTGCAAGGTTCAGCCGCTGCAGGGTCCTGGGCCACGCTGTGGCCAGGCTTCGCTCGTGCATGCTGTCTGGGATATGCGTAGTGTTCCCGCACACTCGCACCAACACGCCCCAGACCCTGTGCTCAGACAGCTGCTGGCTGCTGACGCGTCGCGCGCGCGCGCAGGCGGCCCGCCTGGACGACACGTTCAAGCAGCAGCGGCAGCGCGGCGCGCCGAGCGCGGCCGCCGACGCGGGCGGAGCAAACGCGGGCGGCGCCAAGCGCGCCGCGCCTGCGCCCGCCGCGGCGCCCGCGGCGGGCGCCAAGCGCGCGCGCGTGCAGCCGCAGCCTCCCGCAACGCCGCAGCCCGCGCGCGCGGCAGGCCAGGCCAAAGCGCGCGCCTCCGCGGCCGCTGCGACAGGCGCGCTGCCGGAGACGGCGGCCGGCGTCCAGGGGGCGCCCGCGGGCGCTGGCGCGCTCGCTGGCTGCACGCTGGTGATCCTGGTGAGCATCGGCGGGCAGCGGCGGCGCCTGGCGGACAATGCGGCGGCGGCCGGCGCGCGGGTCGTCGCCGACGTGCGAGCGCCGGGCGTGACGCACCTGGTTGTGGAGGCCGATGCGGGCGCGGCTGCCCTCGCGCGGGGCCTGGGCCGCCCCGAGCTGGTGCCGGAGGGCGGCATCGACGGCCCGGCCGCGGCGGCGGCCGCGGCGGGGGCGCTTGCGGCCGCGCTGCCGGCCGGCGCGGCGTTCGTGGCGGCCGAGTGGGTGGCCGCCAGGCGCGAGCAGGGCGACGCGGCGAGAGCCCAGGACTTCCCCGTGGACGCCATGGGCGCGCTGACGCGCGGCGCGGCCGGCGCCCCCGCGCGCGTGTCGCCCGAGCGCGAGCCGTCTGGCGCGCCCGGCGGCGCCCAGGTGACCGCCGCTCGTGACACCTGCAGCGCTGCGTGCCCTCCTTGTGGTCACTTTGTCCACCTCTGCACAGCATGGATCAGGAGTGCCTACGCCTGGATAAGCCTGTGAAAACCAGGATATTGTATATCATGTTCTGCGGCAGGGAACGAGTGTTGTGTGTTGAGTATTGTCAGGTCGCCTGATGTGCTGTACCCTTTGCCATAGTTAGTGACACTTGCGTGAGGGCGGTCTCGCGCTGTGCAGGCTGTCGGCCAGGACCGCGGCAAGCACGGCGCAGCGCAGGAGCTGCGCTGGGCGGCCGCGCTCGCCTGCGCGCGAGGCAACCCTGCTGTGGAGCTGGGCTACAGGGACGTCTGGGATGCCTGGCAGCGCGATGAGGGCGTTGTGCGCGGCCCCAGCCTGCTGGCTGATCTGCTGACCACCTTTCATGGGTGGATGAACAGAAGCAGGCTCTGCATGTAAATGCGAATCGGAAGCTTTTGGGCAGAAGCACACTGTTGGAGTGAGGAAGTGAGCACAGCGTTCGAGCGGGTTTGTACCTGATGCAGACGTGTATGATGCCTGGGGACGAGTGCGGCTCAGGCACTCCGTCAAGGTGCGCATGTTGACATTGGTGCCACTGACATTACACTGTTGCGGGCACCAGCTGTACTTACTTCCTGTGTTGCCACGTCCAGGCGGAAGACACGAGGGCGATGCGCGAGCGGCGCGACTTTGAGCGCAGCCTGCGCAGCTTTGCAGTGCAAGGCATGGGCGTGCGCCAGCACTCGAACGATGCGGCGGTCAGCGCTGCCGCCAATGCTGCGGCTTGCGCCGCTCCCAGCGCCGCGGCTGCGGCCACCACGCCTGCGGGCACCGGCCAGGATGCGGCCGCGCCTGTTCCAGAGCCTGCGGCCGGCGGCGCAGCGGCGATGCCGGGCGGCGCTGCGGCGATGCCGGGCAGCGCTGCAGCGATGCCGGTCGGCGCTGCGGCGATGCCGGGCATCGACCCTGCAACTGGCAGCGCGGCCGTGCCGACCCAGTTCACGGGCGGCGACACTGGCGTGCCGTACGGGCGCGACGGCGTGTTTGACGAGCCGTTTGATGCGGCGGCCGCGCGGCGGATTGTCGACCTGCTGGATAAGCAGTGGCACCGCACCCGGGAGCGCAGCGACGGGGATGCAGCTGCCAAAGACGGCGCCGACGGCGAGGCGGCGCCGAGCAACGACGTGTGCAAGCATGCGGCGTGCGCGCGGCAGTCCGCGTGCATCGTGCGCGCGCTGGAGAAGTTGCACGATAACTACCGCAGCTCGGACGACAAGCACAAGAACTTCCAGATGAAGGCGCGCACGCTGTGGTCGGGCGTTGACAGACATGGAGTGCACTGGCAGTAGCATGTGTGTCAATAGCGTGCGTCGTCACACAGGCGGCCACCAACGGCATCAGGGCGCTGGCGAGCCTGGATGTGCCCCTGGACACCGAGGAGGATGTGGACAAGCACCTGGCCTCGCTGGGGAAGAAGACAAAGGAGAAGGTGTGCGAGCCAACATAGGTTGGTCTGCTTGCATTACATATAAGAAGAAGGTGCCTCTGCGTGCTTGAGCACTGGCTGCTTCTCATGACCACTTGCTGCACTGCTGAGTTGGGTGTGCACTGATTACAGTCAATCTGCGTGCGCGGTTGTGGAATTACAGACAGTATTCAACGCCTGCGCGCGTGTGTGTAAATGTGCAGCTGTGTTTTATCTTACTTGCCAGCAGGCGGGAGGGCTGACAAGACTTGACAGTGAGTAAAACCTGACGTGCCCTACAGATTAAGGAGGTCGTCACAACGGGGGCCCTGCGGCGCAACACGCTGCATGAGCAGGACCCTGAGCATCAGGAGCGGCTGCAGGTACGAAGCCGCGCCGTGTGTAGTAGTTAGGTTGAAATGAAAGGTAGTAGTATGTAAAGGTGAAGCAACAGGAATGGACGCAGGTACGGGGGGTGATCAGTGCATGCAGCTGCGCATTGCCTGCACCTGACGTGCCATGTACTCAATGTTTTTGGTACTGACATACCCTGCAAATCCTGTCACCAGCAAGCATTCAGGAAACATAGGGTTGTGTTATGTATGGCACGAATGGGGTGTTATGCTTGCAGCTGGCTGTGCTTGGATGCTGTGGCGTTCTACACTGTGCGCATGACATGATACAGCAGGATAAAACACAAAGTTAGGGCAACCCTTGCTTGCTTTGGCCACTTGATCCACAAATCTGGGTCAGTGAAAATGTGGAAAGGCTGCGGTGGTGAGGCCGTGCTTGTCTGCGCACAGATGCTGGAGGTGTGGGGCGCCGGCGAGTCCACCGCGCGCAGGTGGCAGCAGGAAGGCTGCCACAGCCTGCAGGATGTGGAAGCGCGCTCCGACCTCACCACGCAGCAAGTGAGCCGGACCCGCGCTCCTCCTCCTGCAGATTTGTCACCGAGCGCAGTCCTGCTTGCATCACCGATGATCCACCGAAGAGTGAGTGTTATGCTGTGAGTCTCTACAGAATAGACTTGGATGCACTACATAGCAATTTGTACATGAGTAGGCACTGCTCTGTTTGCCTGCAGGGGCAGTATGCATTGCAGTGCATGGTTGCATCAGGCTGTCCAGAGGTAGCATGTGTTGCATGGCGTGGCTGTTGCCAGGGAGCGCTCCTCTTGCTCGCTCACTGCATTGCGCTTGGAAAACAGATGCACCGCTGACTCGTAACATTTTGCATGCCGGCAGCGATGCTGGTTTAAATATCGCGAGGACTTCCAGCACCGCATCCCTGCCGCGGAGGTGGCCGCTGTAGAGCATATCGTGCATGAGGTATGCGGGATTGGTGCGAGGACCAGTGCCCCTATGCATAAGAGCATCAGTTGTTGATTGCTGTGTGTTGAGCTATGGTATTACTCCGCTTGTTGCCATGCACATAGTTCTGCAGGTCGACATTCCTGAGCGTGTGTGCTGCACGCAGGCTGTTACGGACTTGCTGGACTGCCGGAGCGCGCCTGCCGATGACAGGCTGTACTGCCGCGTCACGGGGAGGTTTGCCACACACGGGTGCACAGTTGCGGGATTGAAAAGGGATGCGGTGCTGCTTGAGATGCCGGATACCTTATAAGTGATGCATGTGCTGCCAGCACTTTCTTGGTTTGCACAGGATGCGAAGTCGCTGGGCTGTATATCTTTTGGGGCGTGCTCGTCACAGCAGATCTGCTTCTTGGCTACTTAAAGGCACCTGTGTGTGGTGTGCGCAGCTATCGCCGCGGCAAGCCAAACTCAGGCGACATTGACTTCACCATCCTGGCGCCGCTCTCGTACAAGGAGACATGCAAGCCTCTGCTGAACCGCATCCTACTCCGCCTGCGCGAGATTGTGTGTTGCGAATCTCCCTCTCACTCATGTTCGCTTGTTTCTTTTACACTCAGATGCGTGCGGGCGCGCACTGCGTGTGTTCGCGTGCATGCATGCGCACTCCCGTTTGCAAAATTTGCAGCAGTGTGCATGCATAGACACTGCGCACATCAAGCGCACGTCTACTGCATAGCATTGTAACCAATTGAGGAGCGCTGCGCAGAACCTGCTGCTGGACGACATGCTGCCCGACTTCAGCGCCCCCGTTTCGGTCGATGGCGGCTCGGCCACGTGGCTGGGCGTGTGCCGGCCGCCAGGCAGCCCGTACGTGCGGCGCCTGGACATCAAAGTCTTTCCCCGCATGTGCGCACTGCCCCCAAGTCGTTGCATGCGCGGGTGGATATGTATTTCGTAAAATCAACCTGTCACCGTAAGGAATAGGGCATGGGTTTCCACTGGCAGACACGCCAGAGTCGACTGGAAATGAGGTACCTGAGGCCCTTGCTTCTGTGCACATGCCCTGCGCTCCCACGTGACAGCACTGCAGAAACCCATTTCTTAGTTGCATGGCCTTCGCGCGCCATGCCTGCCTGTGGACGAGCGCCCCCCACAACACATGCCTAGTGTGCTCCGGCGCCCTAGAAGCCTGGTGCTCGCGCAGCTTCCTGCCCTTCGCCGTCAACCACTTCACCGGCTCGCGCGACTTCCTCCGCGCGCTGCGCTACTGGTGCCAGCGCAGCGCGGTGGCGCGCGCGTCCGCGGCGAAGCTGCGCCCCGGCGCGAATGGCTTCCGGCTGAACGAGTACGGCCTTACGCCGGTCTGCCACGGCGCCGCTGTCAGGTACGGCGCTGAGTCTGCCGGCCGCGCAAGCAAGCACAACGAGGTGCGCGTTAGGTCTTGTGACCCATATGCTGTCTTGACCTTGGTGTGATGCAGGAGTGGTTTCCAGGCATGTTCAATTCAGGAGTAAGAAAGCCAAGTGCTTGCAAAAGGCGCGGAGGAGTGCCAGGCTGGAACTTTTGGCAGAGGCCTCTGCCACCAGAGCTTACCATGAGTTTTGCAGGTGCTCATGGGCCCCGGCGTGGAGTGCAAGGACGAGACCAGCATCTTTCGGGCGCTGGGGCTCGAGTACGTGCCGCCTCACATGCGCTGGTTCCACGAGTGGCAATGAGCCGCTTTCGCTCTGTTTTGCCCTGCGTGCGCAGTAACCTCAGCGGAGCGGTCTGCCTGACTGCTTCATAAAGTGTGTAGGACCTGCTTGTTAGTTGGCTTGTCAGTGCCACCCGATTCGTAGCTGGCAGCCTGCCTATGCTTCCTGGACAAGTCTGCTGCAGCTGTGCCCAGCTGTTGGTTCCATCATCGGTGCACAAAACCAATTTTGGCTCATTGCATGGACCTGTTGAAACTCGGCGGGTTGCACCTGTCTCAGTATGTATGCTGCTTGGCCTCTTTGTATGTAACAATGACAGTGTTTCATAAAAGCGTAGCTTGTTAGCTGTCCTTACTGTGTGCACTTATCTCATGGACAAGTAGTCCAAGAAAAGGCGTCTTCCACAGTGCGATGCGATGGCGCTCAGCACTGAGCACAGGTGCGTAGCAAGGCCTGACGAGCTCTTGCAGACAGTACCAGCTTCCTTGTCTGCTTGGGAAAGCCAAACTGCAAAGTCACCGCAAACAAAACATCAAGATGGTCACAGGCAGGTCGTGTGGCGCTCTGGGCGTGCACTTGGCGTGCGCCATCCTTCTGCAGACTTTTGCACCCAAGGCTGGCCGCTTGAGCCAGCTGGCAAGTGCGTTGAGCGTGCTGCCACTCCTGCGGCGCCGCCCCGCAGTGCCCGTGCGTCTGGCCCCATCCTATGCGATTGCTTGTTCGCTGCCGAAAGTATGTTGATGTTGTCAGAGTCTGACTGTGACAGGACAAAGCAGGTGACGGCCGGCGCTGTGCGGCAGGGCCTGGCCGCACGCGGGCAGCTTGCTAGGCGCGCAGCAGGCAAGGCGCTGCCGTTGAGGAATGCGCTGCTGCTCTCCGCCGTCCTAGGCCGCTTGCTGCGCCTGCTGGCGCCAGACACCAGCCGAACAGCCCGTTTCTGGTCCAGGTAGGCTGCAGCGCCCCTGTCCCTGCTCGCTGCAGTGCACATGTCACGTGCCTACACGTTGCGCCGCGGAGAACCCCGTTGCCCGCTCGTGCCAGGTTCATGCCGATCTACATGCGCTACAAGTGGACGAAGTGGCGGTTCCAGGAGGCGCGTGGCTTCTCCGCCAAGGTGCGCATGCTGACCCTGCCGAGCCAGTGCAAAGGACAGTGCCCTCCCTTCCTGCTGCGCCTGCAGCCCAGTCGTCCACACCATGTGCTGCGAGTGGACGCGAGGCTGAAGGGGTCTTGGCTGGAGCAGCGGGTCGAGGCGGAGTGGCAGGCGCGGCACGAGTGGGGCGGCGTGCGCGTGCACGACATGCTCCTGGACCTCAGCGGTGCGGCAACCACGCGACATGCATCAGCACGCACTGTGGCGCGTCCTCATGCATGTTCTGAGGGCTGTCCAGCAAATGCTGGCATGACAGATGGTGCTAGGGGCTGCGGCCAGGGTACTATGTGAAGGGCGCGCAGCTGCTGGCGAGCAAGCCCGACTTCCTGTGCGGGCCCCGGCACCAGCCTGTGGTGCATGTATGCTGAGCGGCATGCGTGCGCCTGCCTACGCCTGACCCAGAGACCTTCCTTTCGCTTTCCCAGCTTGCCAGCACTGCGCGCAGCATTTGTAGCGCATGCCAGTCTCTGCCATGTTGCCATGTAACAGCTTAGCAAAACTCGCAAAGACGACAACTGCAGAGTGAAAAACCTTGCCTGGGATGTCATGTGGATCTCACACTCACGCACACAGCATGGGACCAGGCATATACAGGACATGCATGGCTGACACGCCTGACCTGCCTGCAGACCAGAGCCCTGGACACGGCGCCTGGCCGCGATGTTCGACCGTATGCCGCCGCGGCCGTGGCGCCAGGTGGAGCAGGTGCGCCTGCGGGCCCCTTGAATGCAGGCCGGCCCTGACAAGGTGTGCACACGCCCTGTCTCCATGCATATTTAGGGTACGCCTGCAAGCCCACAGCGGCATGTGGCTCTCTGCTGATCTCTCCTGAAGCGCACCAGGCATGCGCCTGCAAACCATGTGATGTGTTCGTGGTGTGTAGATAAGGACACCAATAGAAAAGGTCATGCGGCGTCCCTGAGCGTGCTGGCTAAGCGCCGCTGCGCTGGTGGCGACGGCGCAGGACATCGCCCAGGGCCTGCTCAGCTGTCCGGAGGGGCGCGCGCGGGCGGTGCATGGCCGCCGCCTGCTGCCGTGCGACGCGTTTGCGCATGTTGCGCCTGAGTGCCTGGCGGCCGCATCCATCGCGCAGGCAGGCCCACGTGCTTGGGTGCCGTGCTGGTGAGCCAGAGACGGGTTTCAAGCGTCATGAGGGTGAGCAGTGCTGTCAATTTGTTTGCACCTCTTCTGAGTCCAATGGTCTCAACACCCTGCATTCGACCCGGCGAAGGTGATGGGGTTGATGCAGGTGCATGCGGCGCGGCTGACGTTGGACATTGAGGTTGACCTGGGCTGGAGGTGGCGGCATGGCCCAGAAGTGGTGCTGAAGGTGCAGAATGCAAAGATGCAGGCGCGGCGCCTTTCCAAGCACCAAACCACCCCATAGCAGGCCTTGCCTGCATACCCACTGCTTATGCTACCCTGGTGTGAGTCACCTGATTACACTGATCGCGCAAAGTAAGAAGCGCTGGCAGAATGCATGCTTGCTCATCTTGGTCATGCGACCGTCCCGCTATGAGGACAAGCCATTGCCTCAGGGCCACTTGCGCATGCTCAAGCGCGTGACCCGCAGGGCCTGATGGACAGCGATGTGCGGAATCTGCGCCGGCTATGTGCTTTCGTGTCATCCGTGCTCCCGTTCGACCCGTACTTGGTACGGATGCATGATGCCCAATTCATGCATACGCAGTTGTCATGGAGCAAATGGAGCGATGACAGGGAGTGTGCATGCAACGCCCAGCTGCATACAGCCAGCCTCAGCTCTGCGGAATTGCATATGTCACATTATGTAGTTTTGCCGGGGCAGAACTGGCTGCCCTTGTCAGGGGACCCGTAGAAGCACCGGGCGCTTCTGCCGTGCAGATGCTGGACGAGATGAGGGAGACGGTGCCGCGCGAGTTCGACTTTGCCCGCGAGGCGCGCCTGATGAAGGCCCTGGGTGAGCGCCTGCGCGCGGCCGGCCACGCTGCGGTGCTCGTGCCGGAGCCGCTGGCGGCGCTGACCTCGCCACGCCTGCTCGTCATGCAGCGCATGCAGGGTGACGACCCCGCTGGCGACCCGCGTCATACAGTCCCGAGTAGCCGCCGAGTCACCTGACACTGCTGCATAAGCCTGTCACGCGGTGAATGCTGGATGCGCCTGTGCACGCCCTCCAGGCAGCCGCGTGCCTCCACTCACACTGTCCCAGGGCGTTTTGGGCCACACGCCAGTGCAATTGGCCATGCACCCTGCTTGTGACCGCAGAGTGGGACAGTGGCGGGCGCATGTTGCACACGCTGCACCTCTGCTCGTTATCAGCGTGGGCTGACAAGCCCAATGCTACCTGACAACTCAAAATTACAGCTGGGGAATCCTTTGGGCCCAGGCGTGCCCTTCTCAGCGGTGCTGGCGAGCGAGGATGTGCGCGTGCGGCGGCGTGCGGCCGCGGCCATGGTGCCGCTGCTGGACGCCCTGGGCTTCCTGCTGCTGCGCGGCGGCTGCTTTCACGCGGACCCACACGCCGGCAACCTGCTGCTGCAGGCGCGCCCCCGGCGCTGGCGCTGACGTGATGCCATGCCACGATTCACACAACATCGATACCATATCAACTTTGCCCGTATGGTCTTCTAGAGCTGTTGATTGAGTGGCTGAGGTTAATGAGGACAAAGCAGCGGGGCCTTGCAGCTCTGCATGTGTTTGTACTCTGATGAGTGGCTGGGGTGGAGGGGCACATAGCAGTGGACCCCCGCGTCTGTACATATCACTGTCCACAGTGCGCATGCAGAGGCCGGCGCTCGCCAAGGCACCTGCCGATGAGCTGGGCGCGCGCGCGCAGGAAGACGGCGGTTTAGCGCTGCTGGACTGGGGCCAGTGCAAGGCGCTGACGGCGTCGCGGCACCGCGCGCTCGCGCGGCTGTACGTCGCGCTGGACTGCGGGTGGAGCCTGGGCATCGTGGCGGCAATGTCGAACATGGGCCTCGGCTTCCTCGCCAAGGCAGGCCTCCCGCCTCGGCCGCCGCCCACACCCTGCGCAGAGCGTATCAGCAACAGTGGTTGCAGTGTGGTTGCTGTGCGTTGGTTAGCATCCTCCTCCCAACCAAGGACGTGGGACCAGCACTCGCAGTTGTGGCCTGTGTTGCCAGGAAGAGGCCACGCCATGAGAGCAGCCTCAGATGGCGTGCAATTTGGCACGAGGACTCGTGAATGATGCTTCGAGGAGCGTGATGCTGAGTGAGGGCGCGCAGGAAGGCGGGATTGCAGACCCGCAGCTGATCGCCACCGTCGCATACATCATGTTTGATGTCAGGCGCGCCCGCACATCCCGCGAGTGACATAGCTTATTTCCTGACATGCTGAAGTACGAGCTGCTATGGTCCTTTCTTTGTGCAAGTGCGGTACCCCATGGCCTGGGAATATGCATGCATGCCCCACCACTGTAAGACCATGTTCAGGCCGCCATGGGCTTGTGCATGCTCGCGGCTTCAGCCGCATTGTCCACAATGCTGTTTACAAGCGCCCATGTGCAGGTGAGCATGCCCCGGTGCAGTTCAGCGCTAAGCAGTGCAACCTGGTGTGGTTCAGGCCAATGGCGGCGGCGCGGATTTCGCCTCTGGCGGATGATGCCGTCATAAAGAAGATCCCCTTGCAGTGCTTCCCGCGTGACCTCTTCGTGCTGGGCCGCACCATCATGCTGCTGCGCGGCTTGACGCATGCCCTGGACCTCGATGTCCAGGTGCCCCCCATCAGTGTGCATGGAGGCATATGTTTTTGCTCTGACGCCGCTCATGTGAGCTGCAGCGCTGCTGCTGCACACGAGTGCCTGCATGTAAACCCTCTGTACGCGTTGCATGCGCATGCGCCGGTGGTTGCTGTTAATGTATGGATTGCGGCAAGTCTAGGGCCGCTGAAGGGCCGCTGAAGGGTTGTGCTGTGTCGCGACAGCTGGCGCGGCTGTGGCGCCAGCACGCGGATGCCGCGGTGCGGGACCCGCACCTGGAGGCACGCGCCGCGGAGAACCTGCGCCTGGACCTCGGGGTCCCAAGCTGGTGATTGGCGGGTGGTTGCCAGGTGACTCACAAGCTAGATATGTTTGTAGTTGGTGGTGATATGAATATGGAGTGGGTAGCGCCAAGAGTGGGTGCGCTGAAGTGTGAAGTCTGCTCATGCAACTCCTGTTTGTGCACCACCACGTATCAACACTTCACGAATGGCGCACAAGTCAACCCCCCCCCCAAAAATAGGCAATCGTGTGTAAAACACCACACCCGCATGGGTGGGTGGATCCAGGGTGAAACCGAGGTACGACTGTTGTCAACAGGTGTGCTCGGGTCGAGTAATAAGATGAGCAGAGCGTAGGAGCGCTGACAGCCAGGACGAAGTAGGAAACATGGCTCTCCGGTCGCTGGCCAGTGGCGTGGCCAGGCGACGCGCGAGCCTGCAGAGGCTGGCCGCTCCACAGCTCTTGGCTGCGAGGTTCTATGCTTCTGAGGGCGAGCAGAAGGTGAAGGATGTCTCTGGCGTGTCCGCAGTTACCAGGTTGCAGACATGCTGTTTGAGCGCTGCGTGATGCGACCTAAGCCTGTGCCTGCAGCGCTTATAACGGCCTGTCCTGAGTGTGTGTGTGGAGCAAGGCTCTTCTGTCTCGCAGAAGACAGCCCTGTGTCGAGCACTTTATCTTTGCCAACAAAGTTATCGCCAGTGCTATTAGACTTGCCTGCTTCGGCTGACCGGCTAGCATGCAGGACTTGGTTATTGTTGGAGGCGGGCCGGGCGGCTACGTTGCAGCCATCAAGGCCGGTCAGATGGGGATGAAGGTGGCGTGCGTGGAGGGCCGCGGCCGTCTGGGAGGCACCTGCCTCAACGTCGGTTGCATCCCTTCAAAGGTTGCCGAGCGCGCCCGCTCACACCTTCACCGGTTGGGCAGTTTGTCTGGCAGACTGCGGCGGTGCTGTTCTATGCTGCCACCCACTGCAGTTTGTGAAGCGCGGGGTCGCTCGTTACAACGTGCTTGACGCATAGCCTGTTGTGTGTTTTTGCTGCGAGTGCGTGGCAGGCCTGGCGGCGGTTGGGCGGGGCACGCTCTGCCACTGCCTGCCACCGCCTGCGGGCAGGCCTCCAGTGTGCGGCGCACGGTTTGCGCAGGCCCTGCTGGCGTCCAGCCACCTGTACCATGAGGTGAAGAAGAACGCCGCGTCGCACGGCGTGATGGTGGACGGCGTGAAGATGGACCTGGGCAAGATGATGGAGCAGAAGGAGACCGCGGTGGCCGGGCTCACGAAGGGCATCGAGGGCCTGTTTAAGAAGTACAAGGCGCGCGCCCTGCGCGCAGGCAGGCAGCAGGCGCTTGGTCGAGCACATCGTGCCACGTGCTCTGTGGTCACTTGTTTTTTGTTCCAAGTGTTGGCAGCTGGTCTTATGCAGTGGTTTCTTATGCATGGTCTATGCATGGTCGCATGTGCGTTACAGCAAGCCTGGCTGTGCGCGCGTACGGCTGCTCGGTAGTCATGCAAGAAGAGCGGCGGAGCGCCCTGTGAATTGCCGCGCATGCGCTCACCATGCATGCGGTTGCCATGCATGCGCGGATGTGCACGCATAGAGCCACCTCAGTTTTAGGACCATAGAGAGCAGACGGAGGCCGCAGCTGGCCTGCTGTGCTTCCCACAAAGTGAATATGTACTTTGAACCCGAACACAAGATGCAACAAACAGGGCACGCCGTGGCGCGCAGGTGGAGTACGTGAAGGGCTGGGGCAAGTTTGCCGGCCCGAACGAGGTGGAGGTGGCGCTGATAGACGGCGGGACGACGACCGTCAAGTCCAAGAACTTCATGATCGCCACCGGCTCGGAGGTCTCGCCGCTGCCCGGCATCGCCATCGACGAGGAGAGGCGCGCGCCGGCCCGGGCGCGGCGGCCGGCTGCCTGCGCTGCGTGTTGTGGTTCGCCTGTGAGGGCCGTCGCGCCCTCGGCGCTTGCAAATCCAGCAGCACGTACCACCTTTGGCCGCTGTTTTTTAGTCAGAAATCTGTCAGCAAGTTTGAGCGCATGTGTTTGACGAGCACGGGAGTGCAAGCCCCTTGCAAGCTCAGCACTGTCACAAGGCTTTGCGAGATGAGCATGACAGGTGTGCTGCAGAGAGAGAGCCCATCACATAGAGCGTCCATGTGACACCTTGTGCGGCTTGCTTGTGTTAGAATGCAGTCAGCGCGCGTCAGAAGGGCGATCACACATGCCGAGTGTCTGAGTCGGGCGCCTTGCAAACCGTGCGCGCGCGCGGCGCAGGATCGTATCGTCAACGGGCGCGATCTCGCTGAAGGCGGTGCCCGAGAAGCTGATCGTGATCGGCGGCGGCTACATCGGCCTGGAGATGGGCTCTGTCTGGCAGCGCCTGGGCTCTGAGGTCACCGTCGTCGAGTTCCTGGACCACATCGTGCCCTCCATGGCGCGCCGCCCGCGCCCGTGGCGCCCGGGCCACGCTGCGGCACCAGGGCCGCGCGGGTATCCTCATTGCCATGGCCTCGCTTGTGATGCGATGTTGCCAATAATCTCTGCCGGCGACACCGCTGCGCGGAGAGTCGGCACTTGACACAGTCCAACCTGAGACATCCCCATTTCTGGCATGATCTTGCCGCCGGCCTGTACTGTGCGCGCGCCAAATCTGCAAGGAGTCGGCCAGCGCGCGTTCAGCGCCTCAGCCAGGAGTCCTGCCGGGCCGCGCTGACAGGCCGCGCCGGGGCCGCCAGGACTCGGAGATCCGGAAGAACTTCCAGCGCTCGCTGACCAAGCAGGGCTTCAAGTGGAAGCTGGGCTACAAGGTGACCGGCGCGCAGCTGGAGGGCGACGCGGTCAAGCTGTCCGTGGAGAACGTGAAGACCGGCGCGTCCGAGGAGCTGGAGGCCAACGTGGTGCTCGTGTCCGCCGGTGCGGCCGGCCGCCGCCCGCCCGGCTGCACGACTGCATGTCGGCACCTGGGGCTTGAGGTTGCCACAGTGCAGCGGTCTGGTACGACCGTGTGGACATGGCGCATGCAGCCCTCCCCGCCCATGCCATTGACCAATCTCCCGTGCTTCCCAGTCGGCAGACAAACAAGTCTGCAGTGCCTCGCCCTTGCATTGCTCGCAGACAGGGCCCCGCCCGTATGGCTGCACCATGCCAAGAAACCCTGGCCGCGCAGGGCGGCGGCCGTATGTGGAGGGCCTGGGCCTGGACCAGGTGGGCGTGGAGCTGGACCGGCGCGGGCGCGTGCAGGTGGACGAGCACTTCAAGACCACGGCGCCCTCGGGCAACATCTTCGCCATCGGCGACGTCATCGACGGGCCCATGCTGGCGCACAAGGCGCGCCGCCGCAGGGCCTGCGCGGACGGGCTTGCACGCCGGCGGCAGCGCGGGTCTGCGCACAGGATGCTGCTCAAGCAAGCAACTCTGTCAGGCCTGCGTATAAGCCAGCGACTGGCAGGGCGTTGGGTGTAGGGTGTAGGGTGTAGGGTGTAGGGTATGGAGTGCAGGAGACGCAGCGGTGATGCGCGCAGGCGGAGGAGGACGGCATTGCGTGCGTGGAGAACCTGGCGGGCAAGAAGGGCCACGTGAACTACAACACGGTGCCCAGCATCGTGTACACGCACCCCGAGGTCGCGTCCGTCGGCAAGACGGAGGAGCAGGTGAAGGCGGAGGGCGGCGAGTACCGGGTGCGGCGCCCCGGCGTGTGCTTAGCGCGCTGCGCGCGCCGCTCGGCGTGAGCGCTGCGGCGCTACTCGCACCTGCTGGCGCCTGGGCCGTTTGACAGGGCTGGCAGCGAGCAGCAGCAGACTGTCTTGTGTTATTTGCTCTAGTTCTGTGCTGCAAGCGGCTCTGTGACCCTGGATTCCTTCCTGCGTGAAAGTAATTAGCGAGGTGGCGCATGAGCTTGCTTCCCTGCCGTCTCATCACCTCGCCAGTTCCTGCAGCTGTTGACAGCAGCATGCCGTAGCGCATCCTGAGCGCCTGCAGAGGCCGCCGCCCGCGGCCGGGCCGAGCGCGCGCGGGGCCGCCGCGCGCGCAGGTGGGCAAGTTCTCGTTCATGGCCAACAGCCGCGCGCGGTCGGTGTCGGACACGGAGGGCCTGGTCAAGTTTGTGTCGGACAAGGCGACCGACAAGATCCTGGGCGTGCACATCATGGGCCCCAACGCGGGCGAGCTCATCTCCGAGTGTGTCCTGGTGCGCGCCGCTGGCCTCCCGTGTACCAGGGCAGCGTCCCGCGCGCTGTGAGTTATACAGGTCACAAAGCTTTTGCCTGTATAGAGCGCGTGCAGCTTCCCATTGAGCTGCTTGCGCTGGACCCCGGAGGAGCGCTGCAGGTGGCAGGTATTCTTTTGCCAGCAGCCCTTTGTTTCTAGATGGTTTGCGTCGCCCAGGAGTGTGTCCTACACATCTTGCGGCGTAAGGGATGCACGCCCCGGCAGGCGATGGAGTACGGCGCGTCCACGGAGGACATCGCGCGGTCCTGCCACGGCCACCCCACCCTGTCTGAGGCGGTCAAGGAGGCCGCGATGGCCACATATGACAAGCCCATCCACTCCTGAGCGCTGCTGCCGGACCTTGCCCTCTCAGGGCAGAGCTGGAGCGGTCTGCTCCTGATCACGGTAGCATCAAGGCCGCGGCCACCGCCTGCCCTGAATGTCAAGGCCATGGGTTGGCTTTCCGTGCATTTAGCAGCTGGCAGGCCATGCGGCCGTGTAGTCCGTGGAGCGTCCATGCCAGCGCATGGCATGCCGGGCCACGAGGGCAGTGTGCTTGCATGCATGTGCCTGTGGGGTGACCGGGATGGAGGCGGCAGGCCATGTTCTGGGCTGCGGCTTTGTTGCCTTGGTGAGGTGGGGGTGGATTGCATTCGGCGCTGGCAGTGCGGTTGTGGCCGAGCAAAACGGCGCTGTACTGCGGCGTATTGAGGCGTGTACCACAGTAGAGTCTTGCTCCAGGCGTGCCTGTCTGGCCGTTGCACGGCAGGCCGCGATCGCGCCTGCTTTGCAGGCTTCCGATAGTGCATTAGTGACATCTGAGTCGCTAGTGGCATCAGTGACGCAGGTGACAAGTCTGGCCCGCACAGGGTGTGTTCGCTCGTATGGGTGAATTGCAATAAACTTCATACCATAACCCGAATACCTAAATAATCAACCGCTTCCATTGGACAATCGGCAGCCCTTCGTGTCACCTCTCCAAGATTACCTTCCACTGGACGGGCACATGTACCAGCCTGCAGCATGCACACAGATCCAGCATCGGCACCACATGAGCACGCATATTCTGATGATGCATGGCAGGCGGCTGGTAGAGGCCTTGATGTTGCGTGAGCACAGGTAGGTGCTCAGGGATTTCTCTGCAGAAGATGGGCAGGCCGGCGGCAGGTACACCTCGGGCACAACACCTCGAGCAGTCCCGCTATGCAAGTTTTGTTGTCTATGCGCACGCAGTCGTGGTTTCAGTGGCTTCACTTTCTTTTCAGCCGCCGGCGCGCAGAAGTGCTGCGCGCATGCGCGCATCTGCTGATGTCCTGCTCGCTCCTGGCCGGCGCGGCGCCTTGGAGCGGCCGGGGGCCCGGCGCTGCGGCGCCCTGGCCCGCAGCTGACCAGTGGCGCACCCTCACTGCGCAAGAGGGGGCGGCTGGGGCAGCCCCGGCGCCAGCACGCGGTGAGCGGCTGCAGAGTCGCTGCCAGCGGCTGGCATGCAGGCGTGCGTTCACATGCACTGCTGCCTCACTCTGCCGTTCAGGAGGTCATGCCTGCAATCGTCCAGCTCATTTGTTAGCAGCAACATGATCAGCGCGTGCTCGCGCATAAACACAACAGCCAGTGACGCGCGCGCCCACCTCTGCGGACCACATCAAGTCATCTTTTTGTGCACCTGCCACCTGCCCATATCACGAGCGTGTGCACGCTCAGGTGGAGCGCCGGCGAGTGCGCCTGTGCCAGCCAACAGCACGGGGCCGGTCCAGATGTCCAACTGGAACGGGTGCATGACTTTCACGGCAGCGAAAGTGGTGTATCCAGAGTCGGTCGCTGACATCCAGGCGGTACGCGCCTCGGCAGCTATTGCGCACGCCTCTGCACACCAGGCTGCCGGGCTGCAGTGCATTGCCCTGCACCCGACTCATGCCATGCGCTGACCACAGTGCCTTCATAAATGCGCGGCTAGACGTGCGGTACCCATGAGCAGTTTCCGCTGCAGTGCAGGGAAGTTATGTTACCCATGACCCTGTCTGCCGCACGCTGTGCATGCAGGCATGCACTCAGCATGTGCGACTTGCACTGGTGCGCCGCTCGCTCCCGCGTGCGCGCGCGCTGACGCGCGGCGGCAAGCGCAGGTGGTGCGCAACCCGGCAGCATTCCCCTCGCCAGTCATTGCGCTCGGCAGCGCGCACACCGTGAACGAGGCGGTGCTGGCGGAGGGCGGCACGGTGCTGCAGCTGGCGGCTGGCGGCCGGGACACCATCTTCGGCCTGGAGCAGCGGTGGCCGCCCGCGCCCTGCCTGCCCGCGCTGTGCCAGGAGCATGCGGGCACACCAGGGGCCCACAGCACAGGAGACAGAGCTCGATGGTTCACAGCGTGCAGCGCGTGCTGTGCTGCAGCATGTACCATATCTGCCAAGAGCGAATCGCCTCTGTGCACTGCATCACGCGGTGCAGCTGTGCCGAGGCTTGGATGCCAGCAGCCTGCCAGCAAGGGTCTCTGGTGCGGGCGCATGCGAGTCTCGTGCGCATGCGGGAGCGCTGTCTCATGCAGCACTTTGAGGCGCTTATTCATGGACCGAGGGCCTTTGCATGCGTTTGCGGCGCGCAGCGCGGACGAGGTCGTGCCCGGGCAGGGCCGGGTGGTGGCGCGCATGCAGGCCGGCGTGAAGATGCTGCAGCTGCACACCTACCTGGCCGAGCGCGGCTACGAGTGCAGCTTCGCGCCCGGTGCGGCGCGCTCGCTGCGTGCCCGTTCTGCGTCCCGGCCTCTCTCACTCCTTCATAGCACTTGTGGAGGATGGAGCGCGTGTGGTGCTATATTATGCGATCTTGTAGGCTGGGCAGGCTGGTATGACCAGGAGAGGCGGCTGCTTTTAGTGCTGACCTGTGTGCGTGCACCGCAGTTCCGACGTGAACATTTTGTGTTCGTGCTTGCACCAGCTCTCTGTCAACCTTCTAGCTACAAGCGTAGCTACAAGCGCACTTCTACAGGCCCGCCGCACGTCATGCGCCGGCAGAGATCGGCGACGCCACCGTCGGCAGCCTAGCCAGCGGCACGAGCAAGGACTCGTCGCTGGATGCGCCAGGCTACTTCTCGGCGCTCCTGGCCTCGGTCACCTTCGTCGACGAGCACGGCGAGGTGCGCCGGACTGCTGATAAATCGCGCGCGCCTGTGCGCTGCGAGCACCTGTACAATCTAGAGGGCACAAGCATTCCGCATCCGCCGTCCAGGCTCGGCAGAGCGCCGCCCGCACCGTCCCGCACGCGCGAGCTGCACTTCACGCCGGAAGCTGACCGTGCCGGTGACCGGTTGCGCGCCTCGCATGCGTCTCGGTCAGCGGGTTGAAGCAGCACCCGGGGATGCCGTGCCAACCTACCCTACCCTACCATGCTGCGCAGCTGGTGACCCTGGACCGCGCTGCCGACGCGGCCGCGCTGGAGGACTACACGTGCAGCCACAGCATGCGCGGCGTCGCGGTCGAGCTGGCGGTGGCCGTGCGGCCGGCCGCGCTCGTGCGCACGGTCACCGCCTTGCTGCCGAGCGACGCAGCGCTGCCCGCCGCGCTGCTGCGGGCGCGCCCCGCACTGGCAGCATCCGGGCCTGATCACAGCCTCCATGTCATGTTGCTGCCATGTCTATGTCGGCAGCAGCCTGCTGGCGAGTGCGAGCGCCCGGCTTTCCCTGACCTGGCTGCGCTGCTTGCACGCATGCAGCGGCAGGCGCTGTGCGCTGCCCAGGACTCTCAACCAGAGAGCGCGACCCGCAGCTGCGCGCGCAAGCGGACAACGTGTGGGCGGCCGTCGGCCTGGACGAGGCATTCGTGGAGCAGCGCTGGCGCCTGCCGCCTGGCAACGGCAGCTGGGCCAGCCCGGAGGTGCGGGGCTCGAGCCGTGCCACGCTCCACAGCACGGGTCTGGTCCGCTCTGTGCCAGCTGCTGGTGCAGCCATGCGTTGCAGTCATGGCCGGTGGTGCTGACGCTGCCGTCCAGGCACCCACAAGAAGCGGGGCTCCATGCATGCGCACCCTCACCTGTGCTCACATCTGAGCAAGCGCCTCTGCCACTGCTGAGACCTGCTCAGGGGGACCGTGCTGCGGGCTGCCTCTTCACAGAGGAGGAGTCTGCTATGGGTGTCCTGCACACGGAGCCATGGCCCGCGCCTGGCGGCCCTCTGGTGCCGGCGGTGCTTTGGCAGGCGCCCCGCACTAAGCACCTGCCGGAGCAGCCGAATGCACGCGCACGCCCTGCCCCACGCAAATGATTTTAGATAGTGAATATAAGGTCTGTCATTTTGGCTGTGCCTGCTTTGCTGGTTGATTTGAAGGGCAACAAGCAAGCACAGTGCGGGCGGGGGCGGCGCATGCGGCAGACCCTGGTCGACTTCTACCGGAGCTACCGCTTCAACATGTTCAGCGAGGGCAAGTACGACGCGGCGGGCACGGTCGTCGCCAAGACCAAGCCCGTGAACCTGGTGCACCACCGGTACCAGCTCGTCAACCACTACCCGCCCGTGGCCGCCACAAAGGCGCGCGCACGCATGCCGCGGGGCCGCCTGAGCTCTCCCACCTTAAAGTGAAGTATGTGGGCTCCCGACAACTGGGAAGGCGCGCGTATACTTGACTGACTGCTGCCGCCTTCCCGCATGCAGGCAGCTCTGTGTTGCTCGCTCACATGCTGCCTGCCAGCTGCAGTGAGGGCTGCCCCGCTGCGCACCGCTGCTGTGAAGTGCTGCAGCAGACGCACCGCTTGTGTCTGTCATCATGCCTAGCGCATGCGAGGTCCCACAGCTGCACCGCATGCTGCTGTCAATAACTGGCGTGGCTGCTGTGCCGCGCCATGCTGCCGCGCACATACAGGGTCCACAGCTGCACCGCATGCGGCTGTGTTTACATTGCCGCGCCGCGCAGCCGCGCCTGGACTTCTCGTACTTTGAATACCCGGACCTGGCCACCTTTGAGCCGACGGTCACCGCGCTGCTGCGCTTTGCGCGCGCCTACCGCGACCGCACCGGCTTCGCCCCGGGCGCGTTCGCGCTGTACTTTGTGCGCCGCTCCGGGCGGCGCACGAACGCGCAGCTCAACTATGGCGGCGACGCGGGCGCGCCGCTCTTGCTGCCCATGCATGCGGCCTTGGCGCGCATTCTGCTGTCACGCTCCAGCACCACCAAGAATGCAGCGGGCGCACTCTGAGGCCCATGCTTTCGCACGGTTCCATTATAAAGGGCTGGGCCTGCGTGAGACCGATCAGACTGCTCGGATGAGCTACGCCGTGCACTCCACCCGTGCTGAGCGGTGTCTGCGCTCGTGGCACAGCATGCAGTGAGGCAAGTCTAACCAGAGATGCAGCACCACGGAGGGGCTCAGGCGCACAGCCGCGCGCGCCAGGCTGGAGCTTTGTGTTCGACCCCATCTTCGAGGACCCGGCGGAGCCGCGCTGGGTGCGCTTCTGCGCCGAGCTGCTGCCGCGCGCGCGCGCGCTGGGCGCGCGGCCGGGCGGCAGCCAGACCAAGGCGCTCGGCGGCCTGCCGGGCGCGCTGCCGCTGCCGCGCGCGCTCGCGCGGCAGCGCTTCCTCACGCCCTTCTTCCGCCAGTTCCTGGTCGGCTGAGCGCGGGAATGCCCACGTTCAGTTCCAGTGGCGACGGGGTCCGGACATTACTGCATCCCCCATCCCTATGCGGATTTGCAACATGCTCGTCGGTGCAGTGTCATCATGGTGCAGTGAGCTCTGGGCCCATCGCGGCTAGTACACAGCCGGCAATCGGCCAGAGGCTGCGGGAAGCGCGGCGCCGCGGCGCGCGCGCGAGCGCGCCCGCACCGGCTCCTGTCGCCAGCAGATGCCTGACTGCGCGTCCTGTACAGCTGGCACATACATGTGCTGTGTGTGCCAGCGCAGAGACATTGGTGCAGGCGGCTGCCGGGCCAGAGACAATGGGCATGGCAAATGTAAAAGGGGCTGGTAGGGATGGCAATGTGAGAGATGCTGTCGGGACAAAGAAGGGGCATCTCACACCGGAGCAGAGCTGCGCTGTACAGTAACCGACTCCGTGCACAATGCGGAGTCCTATTACCCGCCGTGCGGTGCTGCTGGCGGCGGCGGTCTGCACGCTGCTCTACGCCCTGTTTGCGTGGACGCCTGCTGTGACGCCATGGTCTAGCTTCAAGACCCAGGCCAGCTGGGCGCTGCCCGGGGTGCTCTAGTCTGAGAGCGCAGCGGACGCACAGCCCCACAAGACTGTGCGCGCGGCGCGTGCGCTGCTGGCGCATGGCCGACACCGCACCATGACGTGGGTCATGGTGCGCACCTTCCGACGCAAATCCAGAACAGGCTTGCGACACCAACCCCCGTGCCTGTACCAGGCCGTGATACAGCAAACACCGCGCAGGGCCTTCTAGCACCAATGCAGGCCGGCCGGAACTGCTGCGGCTAGCGCTGCGGCCGCAGGCCATGCTGCACACGCTCGGCGCCAGCATGTCGTGCGCCCCGGCCGAGGCCCAGGCCGCGGAGAAAGCTTCAGACTGCGCCCTCGGCGGCGGCCAGCGGCCCGTGGCACGGCTCGTGCGGCTATGCTTGCTGCACGACGCGCACGAGTGCCCGCCGCGACGGTGGCTCTCCGACAGCGTGCCCTGCGCACACGCGCGATGTGGGCGCAGCGGTCACTGGCGCAGCCTCCCGCGTGACAGCAGCACCGCCGCTGCCGCGCGCGCTCGTGCAGGAGCGCAACACACACCAGGCGCAGGGCTGCGCAGACACCCCGAGCCGCGCGGCCTTCTTTGGCGCGCCGGCGTCGCCGCCCTCGCGCGCGTGCCCGCGGCAGCGCAGCCCGGGCCGCAGCCAGGGCCAGCGTGCACGCCAGGGTGCGGTGTGCGGCAGGGACTTCTTTGGCGCGCCGGCCACGCCGACAGGGCCGCCAGCGGCGGCGCGTCGGCTGCACCTGCCCCCGGGTCGAGCGAGCCCCGGCCGCGCGCTGCTGCCCGGCGCCTCCGGCCCCCGCACAGCAGCGTGCCCTGAGGATCGCCAGCCGGACTGCCGCAACGGCGGACTGCCTGGCGTGGACGTAGGGCCGCAGGGCGGTGCGCCGTTGCGCCTGCGGCGGCCGGGCGCGCGCAGCCCGCCAGGGCGCGGAGCAGAGGCAGGGCCGGGGCGGCCCGCGCCACCGCCGCCGCGCTCATCGCTGGGTGCGCGGGCGGGCGCAGCGGCGCAGAGGCCCCGCGCGCGCACGGGACTGGCTTTTGGCCGGCGCTGGCGACCCCGCGCGGGACGCGCAGGCGGCAGCAGAGGGCAGCGGGGCCTGCGGCGGCCGGCGCGCGGGGGCCCGCGCGGCCGCGCGCCCGGCCGCCAGCCCCGCGGCGGCGCCGCGGGGCGTCTGGGGCGCCTGGCAGCCCGGGCAGCGGGAGGGGGGCGAGGCGCGCACGCGCGGCGCCTGCCCGGACCCGCGCTCCAAGGAGTCAGAGCAGGATGGCGCGTGGCCGCTGGCGGGCTGGCAGCAGGCGGAGGGCGAGGCACTCGCGTGGGCGTACTGCCACGACGTGTACTCTGATGATGAGCCAGAGCACGATGGAGTGTGGGTGCCGCTGCTGGCGGGCTCGTCGCAGGAGGAGGGCGAGGCGCGCGCGCGCGCGGCGTGCCTCGACCCGCACCCTGAGGAGGAGTCAGAGGAGGACCCCGTGTGGCCGCCATGGTCGCGGGAGGAGGGCGAGGCGCTGCGCGCACGAGAGGCCGGCCTCGACCTACACTCCGAGGACTGTAACCCTTCCGAGGATGAGCGTGAGCAGGATGGAGAGCGGGCGCTGGCGGCCTGGCAGCAGGCGGAGGGCGAGGCGCTCCTGCGCGTGGCCTGCCTCGACTCAAACTCTGAGGATGAGACGGAGGATGAGTGGGAGCAGGACGGAGAGTGGGTGCCGCTGCGCTGGCTGGCCGCTCCGCCGCGGCCGGCGCCCGGCCAGGCGCCCGCGCGGCCCGCCGGGCGCGCACCCCAGGGCGCAAGGCCGCGCGGCGGCGGCGCGCCGGCGGGCGACCCGCCTAAGGCTCTGTCGCGCCGGGCGCGCGCCCGCGCCAACGCGGAGCGGAGGGAGCGAGCTCTGCGCACTCTGCATGCGTGCGTGAGCGTGGACCCGCTCAGGCCGGGCGTCGTACAATGGAACGGCCTCCAAGCCCAGCAGGCCGCGCCCACGCGTGGGGCGCCGGACGTCTGGAGCCCGCCCGGGGCGCGGGGCGAGCGGGTCGACCCCGCGCAGGACTTTCTGCGCGGAGGACCGGCGCCGCTCCCGCGTGGGGCGCCCCGCGGCCAGAGCCGGCCCGGGGCGCGGGGCGAGCGGGGGGACCCCGGGCAGCAGGCGCCTGCGGCGCGCGGCGCGGGCTGCACAGCCATGAGCGCGCCTGGGGCGTTTCGCCGCGCCGGTCAGCCTGGCCAAGAGCCCGCCTGGGGCCTGCGCTGTGCAGACGGCGGCCGGGGCCGCTACCCCGCTGCCGCCCCAGGCGCTGGGATCCCGCCTCGGGCGCAGGACGACCGGCGGGCCCCGCAAGCGGGCTTGCCTGGTATGCAGAGCGCGCTGGGGGATGTGGCGGGCCCGTCGTGGAGCGCGCGGCGCGACGCCGCGGTGGAGCGGCAGGCAGCTAGTCCCGCCGCCGCGGCGCGGCCCGGCGGACGCTCCGCGCCCGTTTCTTCGGGGTGCCCGGCGGGCGCGCGCGCGCTGGCGGGCGCGGCGCGGGTGGGGCTCAGTGCCGGCGGCTGCAGCGCCCCCACTGCCGCGCGCGCCGCCCCTGGGGAGCCCCGGGCGCGCTGCATGGGGGATGGCCGCGACCGCAACGCCGCAGGCGCCCCCACCCAGCCCGCGCACTGCGGCGGCAGGGGCGCGGCCGCGGAGGCAGAGGCCGCACACGATGCATGGATCCGGCACGAGCGGCCGCGCGGCGCATGCTGGACCGCTGCGGAGGAGGCTGTCTGGGAGTTGTGGGTGCGGCAGGGGCCGCCGCCGCCGCTGGTTTCGCGGCCGGGGCTGGGGCAGCTCCAGGAGCATCACGTGCCCCCTGCCCGGCCGTATGAGGTCACCGCAGGCCTCTGGGCCGGTGCCGCGCCCACGGGGCCCGAGCGCGGGGCCCCGGGCGGCGGCGGCGGCGGCACGCGCCCGGGGCGCTCACCCTGCGCTCGGGCCGAGCCGGGGTTAGGGGCGAGCGCGCGGCCGCCGCTGCCGGAAGCGCCAGGCGGCGCGGGCGCGGCCGCGCAAGCGCACGCGCACATCGCCGCGCTCGGGGCGGCGGCGCGGCGCGCTCCTCCGGGTTCTGGCGCAGGCCTCGCGGAGCTGCAGCAGGCGTGCCGAGATATTGCCGTCCGGGAGGCGGAGGACGCGCGCCGCCTCGAGCAGCACTTTGAGCAGCGGCGGCCAGGTCGCTCCGCCGAGGCTGCAGCCCCAAGGAACCCGTACGCGCGCCGCCGTGCGGCGGCGCGCGCCGCCAGGCGCGAGGCCGAAGACATAAACGCGCGCGCCACCATGCTCGCGGCACAGGCGCTGCACGCTGTCGACGTGCAGGCCGCGGCGGCGCGCCACGGCGCAGACGGGCGCGTGGCGGGCGGCCACTGGTGTTTGCCACGCGAGGCTGAGCCGGCGCGGGCAGACGCGGCGCGCCCGAGCTTAAGGCAGCAGCGCGACGGGGCAGCCGGCGCCGACCCTGCTGAAGCCGCTATGAGTCTTGGCCGACATGCGGGCGCAGCCACGCGTGCAGCGCGCGAGGATGCCGCCCCGGATTTGCCCGCGTCGGAGCGCAGTGCGCCGGGTGGGCGGGGGACGGGCGAGGAGCGGAGTCTGCCGCTTGAGTGTGGGCCAGAGGTAGCGGGTGCGGCGCGCCCGAGCCCGGGGCGGCACCGCAATTCGCCTGCAGACCCCGATGCGGCCCAGGCCGCAATGCGGTTTGGTCGCCAGATGCGAGAAGCCGTGAACGCGGCGTGCGGCAACGCCCCGCCGGAGCTGCTCGCGCCATTAGCGCGGCACGCGTCGGAGCGCGCCGACACAAGCACGCGGGGGGCGCACGGCGAGCGGAGTCCGCCGCTCGGGTGTGCGCCGTCGCGGGCGGACGCGGGGCGACCGAGCCGGGCGCAGCAGCGCGGGCAGGCTGCGCGCGCCGACGCCGTGGAGGGGGCCGAGTCGCACACCGACCTGCGCTCGCATTGGGGTCCGGAGTGGCCCTGGGTGGGCGTGTTTGGCGAGGGCCCTGGCGAAGCGCTGCCGGACGCGCGCGTGCGCCCCGGCCGCACGCACGTGCGGCTGCCGCCCGACCCGTGGCAAGATGCGCGCTCAGACAGTGGGGACACCGGTGTGCGCCCTGCTCGCTCTCATGCGGCTCGCAAAGGGCGCAAATGAGCACGTGTGCTCTGTTCGCCTCTGCCGACTTGCCTGCCAAGGCCCTGGGCAACGGCCAGGGTCTTGGCGGTATCATGCAGTCTGCGTCCACCAGGCGGCCGCACCGAGCCGAAGCGCGTGCGACCCCATGGGCACAGCTAAGGCGCTGAGCAGGCGGCTGCTTAGGGATCTGGCTGCGCTGCAGGCAGATGGGTCAAGAGTTCTCAAGCACTGCTGTATCTGCGATCCATGAGCTGGAAGGCCGGAGCCACCTCGGGCAGACGGCAAGGCCTGAGTCCGACCTGCTGCGTCGCGCGCGCAGACCACTGGCGCGCTTGGCACGACGTGGACCGCAACCTCAGCGCCCTGGCCGGCCACATGCACCGAGCCGGTGCGCGCGTGCATGCAGCCGCGGCGGAAGGTCCCCTGGCCCCAGTCATATGCTGTGCTGACCCGTCATGCGGCATGCGGCCTGGGTTGGCAGCTCGCTGCATGCCGTGCTCCACAGCGCCCAGCGGCGCAGCGCGCATGCTGACCTTGCTCGGCCAGGCCTGGGCGTCAAAGCGCGCGCATGCCTGCCCGCAGGTTTGTGGAGCCGCTGGGGTGGGTGCCGCCGGCGCCGGCGCCGCCCCCGCCGCCGCCGCCGCCGCCATGCGCATCCGCGCATGCGCACTTCCAGGTTTTGCGGGCGCCGCCCGAGCTGCGGGCAGTGGTCGGCGTCGGCAACGCGGAGGGCCTGCACCGCCTTCTGTGCTCGCTGCCAGGGGTCGAGCCGTGGGCGCCCTGCGTCATGGTGCGCCGCCGGCCGCGCACATGCCCAAGCTTTTCATATGATGTGCTAAACGTTGGTTCTGCTTCATCAAACTCACAGAACAGCCTTGCGTTCTGAGTCTGTGCCCTGCCTGCGCACTTGCTGGATGAGCGCCTGTCCTGGCTACTTGCAGCAGCAGAAACTGTGATTGCTAGCATCCTAGGTGCCTCAGTGTGCAGTAACACAGGATATGTGCGGGTGTGCAGGACGTCGTGTATGCGCTACAGATGTCAAACTAGGTCGTTGGGCACTGGAGGTGTTACCTAATGCTGCCTATGCGCGCGTTGGGAGTTTGAACTGATACAGCAATATGCTGCTCCCCAGACTGTCTGTCTGTTGTCAGTACTGCCTGTGCCTTTGGCCTGTGTGACCTGACCTGGGGCAGAATTGTGCATACGGGGAGCAACAAACCTGTGTGACCTACCTTCTTGAACAGCTTTGTGTATCTTTGGCTTTCCTTGCCGGGGAAAGGTGCAATGTGTACACCCCATTTATATCACACAAGTTGTCTGCTTGGTGGGACGGTAGAAGCCGCAACCAAGCTGTTACAGCAACACCTGCCGCATACTCCAGGCCCTCGCACACGCTGAGCATAGAAACACACCAAAGCTGACAATGCTGAGAGCGAAACTGCGCCGCCTACTCAGCACCGGTCTGGCTCTTGATGATGTCGCTGTCACCTGCGCCAAGTGCAAGCGCGCCCGCGTCAGCTGCCGCCCGAGCGTCCTTGGCAGTGTACTGAGACAACAGTCCTCAGTTGAGAAACATGGTTGAAACCCTATACAAATGGCCTGTCAAGTCCCAGTAGCACATGGTCTGCTCCTGCGTCCACCGGCACAGGCTTCCTGACATTTGGCTCGAGACAGATAGGGTTGACGGGGGGCGCACCGGGGTCGGTGATGGCCAGCACGCACACGCGGTGCAGCTTGCCGCACGCGGTGCCCAGGTCGATGTTGTCTGTGGCCCCGCACCCCCGTCAGCATCTCGCCTTCAGTGCCCACCCGACTTTCGCCAACAGGCCCACGCCACCAGGCCCACCCGACTTTCGCACTCCAGCAAGCCAGCAGAGTAGCAGCGCGGCGACTCACCCGCAAACAAAATTCAGCAAAAGCGAAAGCACAGTCAATTTGAACACTAGCATCTCAGTGGGCGGAGGGCGGCAGTGCGCACTGCCGGTGTAGTGGTGCACGCCCGTCTTGGAGAGCATGGCGTAGTACTCAATCTCCGACTTCTTGGTGTATGGGCAGTTGCTGCTGATGATCACGAGCTTGGCTGCTCCCGCGCCGCACACGCGTCTCACTGCAGGTTGCAGCGGCGTCTGGGTGGCGCGCTGTCCAGGACGCGTGCGCTGGCTGCAGGGCGTGCGTGCGCGCACCCTTGCCAGAGCGCAGGCACTTGAGCACGGTCTTGGTGCCCAGCGTGAACTTGCCGCTCTTCATCACCAGCGCCAGGCGCGAGTTGATGCTCTCCTGCGACTTTTTCTGCGGCCGCGCGAGAGCCACCTCACGTAAGCACAGCGCTCGCTTATCGCGCTTGCCAACATGCAGAGCAGCGATGCTCTAAGGAGGCCGTGGTGGGGTACGCTGCGCGCAAGGGACTCGACAGCCGGCTCGGACGCACCGACTTCTTGCTGACTGCGGACACCATGGCGCCGGAAGTCTACCTCCTTCTCAGCCTGCAGCAACAGCCTAGCTCAGCTCCTGGCCTGCCATGCAACGAACGGCGGCACGCGCACGCGAGGCGCCGCTTTGATACGCGCGCACCTGCCGGCTCCAGAGGTGCAGCACGAGGTTGGGGAGGCCTGCGAGAGCTTGAGGCGCGGCCAAGCCGCCGCGCCTTTCTCGAGCAGGAAAGCCCTGCAAGCCCTAGCCCAAAGCCGCCTCCTACTCGCAGAAAGCAAGGCCTGCTGTCACAGGCGCGGGCTTCGTTGCAGGGGAGTGGCAGCGGCTGCACACCATGGTACGGCTGTTTTGCGCTGCTGCGCACCGACGCAGGTGTGGCGTACGGTGTTCTGATCACTCCAGCGCGTGGTGTTTGCGCAGGCGCCCAAGCCGCAGGCGAGTAAGGAGGCAAAGGCCATCGCGGCTGCCAACAGCAGCAAAGGAAAGAAGAAGGTGGGAGGCGCAGTGCCCTGTGCGCGTGCTGCGCCGCTCGGCTGAGCCGCTGCCATGTCTGTGTCCTGGGTGTGTTCCTTATCGGCCGCTTGCAGACACTGTAGCGTGCGACCAGAGGCACTGCTGAAGGCTGCGAGCGCTTGCGCTGCAGAAATGGTCGAAGGGCAAGATGAAGGAGAAGGTGAACAACCTGGTGCTGTTCGACAAGGTGCGTCTTGTTGTTGTTGGCGCCACAGCTGCCTGTGCTCCTTCTGGCGGCCAGGTGCCTGCGTGAGGCTCCGTTTAGTGGGCACTCCTCAACGAGCGCGCTGGGCGCAGGCTACCTACGACAAGCTGAACGCGGAGGTACCTAAGTACAAACTCATCACGCCGTCGGTCCTGTCTGACCGGTTGCGGGTGCGGCGGCCCTGGCCAAACGCCACCGCTTGGTGCCGTGGTCCCTCTTGTGCCAAAAAGTGGCTGCAGTCTATTCACAGTGCAGCGTGAGCTTGTGTTAACAGTGCAGCGTGAGCTTGCGTTATCAGCCACTGCTGGAGCAGCACGTGTGGCACTGTGCACAGCGCCTCCCAGAGGGCAGTTGGATACGCAGCTGATGCCAAGGGGCTGCTGTCTTTGCCATAAGCACTCCAGTGGCTTCTAGCAGTGCATGCTGTTTATGCTGTGCTACTGTGAGCCTGGGTTGCTATATTGCCTCGCCAAGCACCTGTGAAGTTCCTGATGCCTGTTGTGTGGCACGGCGCTGCCTGGTGTAACGCACCAGCGCCTGTCGGCCCGCAAGGGCTGTGATGATGAGCAATCTGTTGGCGACTGTGCACCCCAGACAGCTGCTGCACGCGCCCGGTGGAATCAGCTATATCCGCGCTATCCTCACGCGGGCTGTGCGGCTGGGCAGGTGAACGGCAGCCTGGCGCGCGCGGCGATCCGGGAGCTGGCGGAGAAGGGCATGATCCGCGCGGTCGCGCACCACGGCTCGCAGGCGATCTACACGCGCGCGACCAATGTCGAGGAGGAGGTGACTAAAGACAAAAAGCCGAAGAAGGGCGGCGACAAGGCCGACAAGGCGGCTGAGAAGGCCGAGAAGCCTGAGAAGGCCGAGAAGCCTGAGAAGGCCGAGAAGGCCGAGAAGGTCGAAAAGGCGGAGACTGTGGAGAAGGCGGAGGCCTGAAGCCCTATGTCACTGGCGGAGTAGGCGCAGGGTAGGGTGGGTCCTGAGGCCCTGCCCTATTGGCGGATGAGGCGGAGGCCTGAGGGTCTGCCCTGTCTGGTTGGTGAGTGGCTGCACCGCGCACCGCGCGGCGCAAACCGCGGAGGCGTGGGTCCTGCACCGTCGCGGCTGCGAGAGGGTTGCGGCAGCAGCTCTGGGAGGGCGGCGCTGGCGGCGCGCCGCGCGGCCGGACTGCGTGCGGGCTTGCCTTGCAGGTCGAGGGAGCCCTGGGTTCTATGGATAAGGGTCAAGCTCTTTGTTTGGCAGGTAGCAGCCTGCCGTTTGCTGCTGCAGTGTGTTAGGGAGGTTGGCGTACAGCCCTGCTGCTCGGGCGCATGTAACAACATGTGTGGGCGATGCAACGTCTCAAAATGACGAACATTTTGCCTATCTGTTGTTTACTGCGCATGAGCTACCTGGTAATCTGCGTTAGCTTGCAGGCACACCGCGACACGTACTGCCTATCAATATAACCACGCGCGCACAGGCTGGCTTCACACAGTGCTTGTAGGTAGACATGCCGGGCACAATCCCAGGCGCCTTACAAGGCGCATCATCGAGTAGGTTCAGATTTCAGGTGTGCCAGGTGCTGGTGCAGGTCGCCACCCGCTGCCAGGCAAGCGCATACCCTGGCAGCCAGGGCAGCCACTGCGGCAGCTGCGCCGCAGCGCGCCCTCGGCGCGGCCGGCCAGCAACCCCCGGGTCACCAGGCCTCCAGCCCGGTGGCTGCCATGCAGGCGCGTAGCTGCGCCGCCTGCCGCGCCAGCCGGCGGCCGTCGCAGCCCAGCGCCTGCCGCGCTAGCCGCAGCTCCTCACGCAGCGCCGCCGCCTGCCGCGGCGCTTAGAGTCAGCGGCCCCGAGCCTGGGTGAGTCTACACCGCTCGGGTGACCCAACAGTGAGCACCACGTCTGCGTGTGCGGGCAGGCCGCCATGAGCCAGCGTGTCGAGCGCCGGCTGCACGCCCCTGCCTGCTGAGCAGGGCGCATGGGCGACATGCCCATGCGCTTGCCGGGCTGGTCGCGTGCATGTTTCAGCACATCATCCGCAGACAAGGAAGCAGACACGGCGCAACTCCTGCCGCACCTCTGCAGCGAGGCTCCTGTGCGGCGGCCGCTGCGGGGGCGGCGGCGACGGCGAGCATGCCTCGATGCGCCAGTGCGCAGCGCATGCGCCTGATTCGAGCGCATTTGGCCCCGCTTCAGCGGCAGGGGCACGTGCACCCATCTGGATGCCGCCTGTGTGCGCGCCTGGGAGGATACCTCCGCGGCGGTGCTCCTGCGCGAACGGGCGAAGCTCGTACTGCCATGCTCTGAAAGCCCATAGCGCAGTATATACGCAGCCACTGTCTAAGCGGACGGGTCAGTGCCTCTCCAGGCCGCATGAAAAGTACCTGTGCAACGAATACATAGCAGGGCTGGGCAGTGCCGTACCTCGTGTCCATAGGCGCATTTGTGTGACAGCGCCTCACCGCAGGGCTCCGCCCTTGCCTGGCCGGTCAGAACGCCGCGCATCTCTGCCAACAGCTCCTCCGTGTCTTCCTGCGGAGCAGCATGAGTGCTGATGTGTACTTCCAACGCACACACTCTACACTCCAATTCAGTCTCCTAACGATGGAAGCACGCCTGGACAGCATGCGCGGCAGCAACACTGGCGGCTGCGTGGCGCTCCGGCATCAGGCAGGCAGATGGACATGGGCATACAGGCAGAGCAGATCAGCGTGCATGGCGCCCTTCGCACAACCGCGGCACGCACTGCGCGGTGCCCAGCAGCAGGAGCGGGCGGACCCGCGACGCGAGCTCGGCGCGCAGCCAGCGCTCGGCGGCCGCGCGCGCGCCGGCCTCGAAGCGCAGCGCGCTGCCCAGGCGCGCGGCCTCGGCCGCGCGCGCCTCCGCCGCAGCGCGGCGCCGCAGCTGCAGCGCGCGCAGCGCGGCCGCCTCCGCCTCGGCGGCCGCCGCCTGACAGCGCGGCGGCAACCAAGGCTTGACCATTCTGTGTTTGGATATTGTAGGCGTAGCGGGTGCACTTGCCCACAACGCGTGCGCAGGCCTCAGAGCGCCTGGCCAGACCGGCCTCGGGCTCGGCTGCCCGCTGCCGCACTTGCAGCCGCGCAGCGACGCGCCGGCCAGCGGCGCCCCAGTCGCAGCTGCTCTGCTCAGAGCGCATGGCGCTTGCTCCGCATGCATGTCATGCGCCCGGAGCCCATGTCCCCCGGAATGGCTACGGTCCTGCGCACCCGCTCGCGCGCGGCGGACAGCTCGGCCTCCAGCCGCGCGGCGCGCGCGGCGCGCGCCTCGCCGGCCAGCCGCTCGCGCTGTAGCGCGGCCGCGGCCGCGGCCATGGCCGCCTCGCGCTGCGCGGCCGCTGCGCCCGCGCCGCCCAGCGCGCGCTCCAGCGCCGCGGCGCGCTCCTGCGCACGCGCTGGGGAGCGTGCTTCTCTGTGTTCCCTGTCCTGTCCCTGTGCTGCAGCTGCGCATGAGCTCTGTCTATGGGGGACGCTCCCTTGATTAATTGCGTGGCGCCCTCACGAGTATCTCCTGTAGAGACAGAGCAATGGCAATTATTGCAGCTGGCAGCGGCCACGTTGCGGCCCGCCTCGCCGCGTCGCATGCAGCCCGCACAGCGCCTTGCAGTCAAGCAACGCCTTAGCTCGGGCGTGCGGAAACGCACGGCATGGCCGGCTGGGCGGCAGCACGCGCGCCTGCAGGCGCTGCCGCTGCTCGGCCGCGGCAGCGGCGGCGGCCGCCGCGGCCGCCTGCGCGTCCTGCAGCGCCGCATGCGCGGCCTCCAGCTCCGCGCCCAGCTCCTCCGCGCGCTGTCGGCACGCGCGCACATGGCCAGCTTGGGAGCCGCGGCTATGCGTGCTCTAGCTACTCATGTATGCACACTTAGGGCGCTGGCCTTGATGTCATTGTGATGGCCTGCAGTGGCAAACAGCTCGCCCTGCAGTCAGGCAAGCGAGTGGGGGCGGCTACGCGAGCCACATCAGCTGCCGGCGCTCGCCGCCGTGCGGCCTGGCGAGTCCGGCCGTGTCGGCAGCGGCCGCCGGGCGTCGCGCCAGCGCCCACTTGACGGCCGCGACTGGGGCTGTCCACTCACTGCCTGCACGTCACAGCTGCAACAGCTGCGCAGCGCAGACGGCGCTCTATCACGCGAACAGCACATGCGGAGCGTGCCAGACCGAGCGGATGCCGGGCTTCCGCCTCGACATCCCTACCCCTGCGCCGCGCACCGCCTCGGCGGCCGCCAGCTCGCCGCACAGCGCCTCGTCGCGGCCGGCGCTCGCGGCGGCGGCCGCCGCGCGCTCGGCGCGCGTCGCCTCGGCCGCGGCCGCGCGGCCGGCGAGCGCGCGCCGCGCGGCGGCCAGCGCGGCGCGCACGCCGTCCAGCGCCGCCTCCTTCTCTGCCAGCTGCCCGCGCAGCTCCAGCACCTGCCAGGCACGGGAACTGAGGCCCGGCGCCCGTGCTGCCCGCTCTGCCGCGACACGCTCTGGGGGGCCGGGGCGCCTTGGGTATGGCTCGGAGGGCTGGGCCATAGTGGAAAGTGTGGCATGGCCGTCCAGCGCGGCCACCTCAGCCAGCCGCGGGGTGCAGGGTGCGGGGCTAAAGGGTAGAGACCGGGGCGAGTGCAGCTTCAGCGGTGGGCGCGCGGCACGGTAGGCGAGCCTGCGGGACTCCTGGGTGGAAGCGGCGTTATCCATAGCAGGGAGGACTCAACTGTGCAGCTGTGTGCTGCGCTGCGCGGCGGCCCTGTAGGGCGCGGATCAGCTGCTGCAAGGAGGGTGGCAGCTGGGGGCGCTGGGCAGGCAGCTCAGGCCAGGCCGCGAAGGCGCGCGCGCCTCCTGCGCACGGCGCGCCGCAGTGGCCTCATGCAGCTCTCCCGCGCGCCGCAGCGCGGTGTCCACCTCAGCCTCCCCTGCCGCCATCGCGCGCCCCAGCCGCGCCACGCCAGCCTGCGCGCGCAGGCGTGCACAGTGGCAGGGCTGCTGCGCTGCTGTCGGCGAGCGCTGGCGTGGCACCTGTGCTGCTGCGCTGCGCACCTCTGCCACGCTCAGAGCTGAGCACAGCTCCATGGCATCAAGCGCGGCGTCAAAGTCCGGCGGCCGCGGTGGCGAGCGGTCTGCACGCCCGGCGCCGCGGTCATCTTCTGGCGGAGGCGTAGCCGCCATCTGCTGCAAGGCACCACGGATGGCTGGCAAGCTGCGTGCACTTGAAGTGCGCCAGCAAGTGCAGGGTGTTACCGCACGCGGCACCTATGGTGCTGAACCTTTACACTGCAGCGCCACAGGGCCTTCGTGGACGTTGAAGGCCCAGGCTCACTCTTCTGTTGTCGAGCTATGCGAGTCGTGTTCGTATGCAACCCTCAGCTCTGACCCTCACCCTACATTTGGCCGGGATTGCTGCATTTGCATGTTGGCATTGCAATAGCCGCCCTTGCAAAGGCGCACATTGCAAGCTCAATCTTGAGCTGGAGCCAGAGTCGCTGCGGAATGGGTAGTCAGGAATACCAGCAATGGCGCGATTGTTTGCAGCGGGTGCACAAGGAGGAGCACTCTGTGTCGCTGCTGCAAACCCACAGTCACGCACAAGACGCGCATGGCATGCAAATGCATGCAGCGGGCAGCGAGAAGACTGTGCACTCCCACTTCCCCAGACCCCGCTGACTACCCCTGCTGGCGCCGGACTATGCGGCGGGGTCGGCGGCCGCGGGCAGCCGCGACAGCAGCAGCACAAACGCCACGCCGGCCAGCGCGCCGCCCAGGTGCGCAATGTGGCCGATCTGCACGCCGGCGACCGTCTTGCCCGCCGCGCCCCTGATGATGGCCGTCTGGGCGACCACCTCCTGCGCAGCCCAGCCACGGCACCTTGAGCGTCATAAAAGTGGCGCCGCCCGGATGCTTTACCTTGACTCAATGCTCGAGGCTGCACTGCTCTAGCATGGGCAGGCACTGCGAGAGTGCGCGAGGCATGCTTTGCATATGCAGCTGGATGAAAGCGCCGCCACTGTACTGAATTGTTGCACGGGAAATGCAGATGCTTGCTCGCAGGCGCATATCGCACGCTGCACAGCTCAGCGTGGGCAACTAATTCTGAGCCATGCAACACGTTGCTGGAGCTGGCCGCACATGCCAGATTTGATTCAAAACGAACTGTCCCAATACAGCGCACTCCACCAGCTTCCGAAAGTTTAAGCGCAGCTTCAGCAGCACTGCGCGCCCGCATCACCCCCAGGGTCAGCTCTGCCTTGGGGCGCAAAAAGGCTGTTGTCACTCACCTGACCACGTCACGCTGAAAGTTCTGTCAAAATTTCAGTGCTCGCGAGCCCCGGCGCACCCGAGACAGCAAACAGACCAAAGACCGCGCCCGACGCGCCCAGGCTCATACAGTTGTGCGGCATGGTAAGGTACGACGCCAGAGACCCACCTGCGCCAGGAGCGCTGTCAGGTGCCTAGTGGCAGGAGCAGGGCATGCTCGACCATGGAGGCACTGCAGGCTAGCGGGCAGGCGCGGCGGCGTACCCACAGAACACACGATGTATGTCAACCAGACTCCCAGCGCGCCCTCCTCCTCCTCTACAATGCGTCCGAACACATACAGCATGAAGATGTTGGAGCTCAGGTGCTCCCACGACGCGTGCGCGAACGCTGCGGTGATGAACTGCCACCTGCGCGCCTCGCACTTCAGCACCTCGCACCGCACGCACGCCTGCCAGACAGATATCGTGCGTGCACAGCGAGCGCGGGACGTAGTCGCGCCTCACTCACCAGTGCGGCGCCTGGTGGTTCAGGTACAGCAGCGGCATGAACGGCAGGTGCAGCAGGTGGTCCGCCACAAAGGCCGCCAGGTTCAGCACCAGCAGCAGGAACACGCCGAGGGACGGCGGCGCCGCGAGCGCTTTCGGCGCGCCTGCGCACTCAACAGAAGCATGGTCTGCAACTGCAGGGGCCTAAGCACAGAGGCTAGACGCCAGGTGAGGCAGCTAGCAGCCAGCAAGCCCATGCTGTGACCAAAGTGCAGGCAGTGCACAAGCTACAGGTACAGGCAGAAATGCTTGCACCTGCCTCAGGCGCAGCCGCGCTGGGCGAGCGTGTCCACAACCTGGGCGCGCCGCCGTTGCCAGCCTGTGCACACGGATACCTGTGCTGTCTGCAGCGCACTCTCTGTGCGTGTATCTGAGGCAAAGAGTGTAAAAACGGTCTTCGGGCTGCGCAGTGTGTTAGCAGCCTGCTTTCCCTCAAGCCGCAAGAGCGGGTGACACAGAGCTGCGTGGCCATGACGCAGTTTGTGTCAAGTTTTGCAAGCCAAGAATACCACAGCCAAGAAGATCACAGCGCAGAGGCTGCCGTAGTGTTGCTTGACCAGTATGGATGTCACGGACTCTGTGCAGAAGCCTGGGCTGTTGTAAATGCTCAAGTCATGACTGTGCTCACTTTGAGATCAAAGTATCATCCAATTGGCTCTGTGGGGTCAATGCATAATCTGTTAAAAGCAACGAAGATCTGTTAGAAGCAAGGAAGACAGGTTGTTACAATGCAAGTGCAACTACATCCAGCCCTGGTCTGCCCCTACAGAACGTTGTCCCACGGCAGTGCACAGCAGATCACACCAGCTTTAAAAGGGAACGTGCACAGAGGGCTGCACCAGTACCGCATACAGGCCGGCCACATAGCTGACTCCTGCAGAGGAGCAGGTATACAGCGCAGCCACGTCTACACATACAGTGCACCTATGCCATCTTAGCCAAATTCTAGCGACCAGGTATGCAGCAAAATGTGCTGATATATTATAAGAAAGCCAATAACAAGCTACCAGGTAAGATATACGATGAGAAAGGCTTTTATGGTACAGACAGTTGCGTCAGCTCCAAACGTGCTGACGACCCTATCATCTGAACCTTAAACATGCGGCAGAGCGCAGCCACACAGCAACGACTCCCAGCACTGCTCAGCCACGCCGGCCCCCTCGTACTCGAGCGGATTTACGGTGCAGCGTCATACGCGCTGTGGAGCCGCACACTGTGCAGCCATGCCCCAGCCTCACGCCCTGGGTCCAGCTTGCCCTCGAGCGCCCGCGGCGCAGCGCTATGACGAGCGCGGCTGCGCCGCCCGGCGCACGTCCCGCCACGCGGCCCGCACCTTGGGCACCAGGTCAGCGCCCCACACCACACCTGCCACGCGGCCAGCCATACGTCAGAGACAGCACAGGCATGCACACAGCCTCACATCATAGACAGCACAGGGGCACAGAGGTCGACTAGCACACACTCTGCATACTGGTGGTTTCTGTCAAGACAGGAGGCATATGCATCCATGCAGGGAAAAAAAGTGGTATGCAGATGCGAGTCCAGTCCAGATAGATGGCCTGCTGCAGACCACGCATGTTCCACCAAGGGCCATCATATGTGCAGCACCACCTTTGACAAAACCCGGCACACCGCACCTGCAATCAAGCAGATGAAGCCAGTGTAGGTGAAGACCAGGCTGAAGAGGACACCGATCGGCGTCAGGCAGAAAATCCCGCCCAGGTTGCTGACCGAACGGTCACAGCCTGGCCGGTACATGTCGCTGCCTGGCGACTTCCAGATGTCTGCATCTGCGCGTCGTATTCAAAAACACATCAGTAAGTCTGCCAAAGGCTATTGTGTCACAACGTCACAACATCACACACAGAGCTTTGTCTGCTTCACAGACAACTGCCAAAACAAAAAGCAGACACACATGGCCTCTTAAGTCGAGTTTCAACAACTACGCGTTGCCACATGTAGTGCCCAGCGCACCCAGGGCCTCAACAACGGCGGCGCCGCAACCCATACAGTTGATCAGACCAATCCAATCAACCACTTTCAACACACATCTTACTGCTGAGAGGCGCACCCTGCAGCACGTGGCGCGTGAGGTCGGCCATGACGAGCGGCACGGCGGCCAGCGCCAGGTAGACTGGGCCGAAGCGGCGCCAGTGCGACCCGCGGCGGCTGAGGGCCTTCCAGTACGTGTACTGCGCCAGGTTGGTGAGCGCAGCCAGTGTGATTGCGAAGCTGATGCTGTGCGAGAAGGCCTTCGCCCCCGCCGACGCAGTGACCCCGAGGAGTCCCGCCAGCAGGAGCGGCCAGCATCAGCTTCCCACTGCGCGCAGGCCAGCGCTGTTCCGTCAGCTCGATGCTCAGGATCGGGTTGACAACCGCCTCGTACTCAAGCACCTCAACACACAGGTTCTCAGTACGCTGCCAACCCTGCCGGGTGAGTGGTCAACAGCACACCAATCACAACCCTTGGCACTTCACGATATAGAAGAGAAATTACAAGCGCGCAACCCTGGCAGACCTTGCTTCAAGGTACATATACCCGCTCAGCAGAATACCAGTGGTCCATTTGGGCTATTGAAATGCATACCCTTTATCAGCTGTATAACATACCAGAAGAGCAACCTTGTGAAGTGAAGTCTGAAGTCTGCAAATCAAGCACTCAACTTTCTGAAAGCATTAATAACTGGCTGTGACACGGAAGCAAGGTATTATGGTGTGTCGCACCCAGCGCAGGCAGCGAGAAGAGCAGGGTGGCTATGGAAGCGGCCAGGCCGCCTGCGTCCAGGCGCTGTGCCTCATCCTTGCCACCCGGCAGCACGCGGCTGGCGACAGTCTCGCCAGCCTGACGTGCGCTCGCCGCCGCCCGCGCCGGTGGCCGGGATCAGGCCCCGGCCTCGCAAACTCCAGCTTCTGGGTCGTTCTGCACAAGAATAACCAACTGTCAATACGTTAAAACACAGCTTGCCAGTTCCAAGTCATCCTGATACTTGAGCAAGCGCATCCTGAAGATGCAAGTCACTTCACGAACGCTTTCTGCCATCCAGCAAAAGACACAGCAAAGAAGCTCACCTCCTATCCCGTATCAACAAGAGAACAGTTGCCTCAGATAAGACAGGCGCATACACTGCAATCCCAGTACATGCGCTACGAAAAACAGCAGGACTGCCACAAACACCTTGCCCAAGCCACCCGCCAGAGCGCTTCCTGTCGCAAGCACAGCCGCCTGCGAAAGACTGCAAGGGTTGCGCGCGCCTCCAGCAGAGGCACGGCGGCCTCCTCGTCACGTGGCGCCATGCTGAGCGCGCTTGAGCACCTCAGCAGGTGTAGAATAGAAAGTCAGCGCCTGCACCAATGCTGATAACTATCTATCCTCTCTCGTCATACGACCACCGTGTGACAGCTTGCAGGCTGCTGACCTACCCTGGGCCCCACAGCCGCCCGGTAGGAGCGTTAGGTTGTCACAGTTCTGCGCAAGCTCTTGCACACGAAGACATGGAGCGCGATCCCTGGTGGAAAAACGTGGACGGGCCCTTTCCTGAGTGGCCGGGCCCTGTCGGCGTGAAGCCTGATGGCGGCGGGTGCCACCGCGCCAGCGGCACCGTGGGCAAGATGGTTGTGCACCGCGCTGTGCACAACCACGACGCCGACGGTGCACCTACCACCGGTCACACAGCTACACAGGGGGTAGTAGCTGCCGAGCACGCCAGCAGGCGGGGCTGTTGGCGCCTGCCTTCCGCGCCTATGAGGAGGTGCATATACCTGAGAGGAGGAGGCACCCACGGCGACCTCCGCCGCCCTCTCGTCGCTGCAACCCTGTCATTATGCAGACCAGGTCTGCTGCGGTATACCTTTGTGATGAACTTAGTAGCGTGCTCCGCACGTGTGCCAACCAAATCTTTTTCGCTGAGCGCCAACGTCGCCAGCGCCTGTGCGCACGTCACCAGCACACCACCAGGGAGTGCCGCGCGCCACCGGCAGCCCGCGTGCGCGATCGCGCAGCGGTGCGCGCGGCGCTAGCGGCCGGCTACGAGGGCTGGCTGGAGGGCGCGGAGCTGCTGCTGGGCCTGGGCGCCAAGATAGACGCGTCCAACAACGCCGGCGACCGGCCCTGGCACTGGGCGCACAACCTGGGCCACACGGCCATGCTGGCGCTCCTGGAGAAGGCGCGCCCGGCCGCCGCCTCGCGCGCGCGGCGCCGGGCCCTGCGTGCATGTGCTGTTGCGGCTCGTCTGAGCGCACCCCTCATGCACATGATAGCCCTAACACCAGCCACATGCTGCAACTGACATATGGCTGTGACCAAAACACATTTGTTGCGTGTTTTGGCTGCCCAAGCTAGACTATGGCCTGTGGCACGTGTATGACACAGACCCATCTGGCATGGTATGCCGGTGCGCTTTTCCCGTTCCTGTTCAGTCAATACAGGGCCCAGCCGGCACTGCCACCTTGGCAGGGTGACCCCGCAAATTCAAAGAGCTGCGAATGCTGTGTGCGCAGCACGGGGCCACGCGCGAGTTTGGCAAGGTGCTGGTGGCAGACCACACGCCGAAAGTGAAGGCATGCGCCCTGCATGGCACTCAGCCGCCTGGTGCCCCCCCCCAACAGTGCTGTCACAGGGCGCCGGGCGGCGCCCCATGCGCGCCTGTGCTGCCTGGATGCTGTCGCCTGTGGCAGCTCTGCACATGCAGCGCATGCATCATGCTCCCTTCATCTCAGGTCTTATTACAGTGCAATTCAGCCCGCCTTCAGTGCAGTACACCCTGTCTGATAGTTCAGGACGAATATAGGCTACTGTGACATGAACGCGTTTTGTGCAGGACTTCTTCCAGCGCGAGTGTTGGGCGCACCACCCCAAGCCCTACGCAGACTTCATGCGCTGGCGCGCGGACGAGGACGCCCGCTGGGCGGCAGAGAGCGGTCGCCTCATACCGGGCGGATAGGGCCTGAGCCTTAGGCTATGCCTTGAATGCAGGCTGGGCTGGCTTGTTGATCAGGGGCAGGAAAATCTGAGGCCTAGGGAGGGACAGGCTGGCACAGCTCTACACTCAAAATGGCTTATAGAGTTGCTGCTTGGCATGAAACGATTGTCTGCTATTGCTGGCCATGTCTTGATGCAGCCAACGGCTGTCCTAGCTGCTAGGAGCCCAATTCGTGAGGTGTGAGAACATGCAAGGTAAGAAATGTCCCGCATCAGAGATCCAGGAGGACACTGCAGACACGCACGCGGACACGCCATCTCCTCATGGGAAGTCTTGCGAGTCTTCAGATATGCGATGGATGGAGCGTTACACCGCACGAGCAGGGCAGCGACAAAACTGTTGCGCCCGCAAGCACGGTAAGCTACACCGCGGACTGAGTTGCAAACTCCCAGTCCGCGAGACTCGCGCTGCAGCTGGACTGGACTCTGACGACAACACACAAGACCTCACAGACAACGCAATTGGGGCGGCGCTGCGCCTGCGCAGTAACTCCCTCCCCAGACAACGACATGCCGACAGTGCGCACTCTGCGGCCCTCCCGTAGCGCCCAAGCAGTTGACACGGCTGTCAACGATACAGCAAACCGCCTCTCCTCCCAATGGGAGAGCGCCCTGCACAGGGTGTTGGGCCCCCCCGCGGGCCCGCCCTACCAGAAGCGTCCAGCGCCAGCTCCCGCATGACGCAGGGCGCGGCCCATGCAGTGCGCAGCACTCGTGCGACCCATGCCCTCCATGCCCTGCTCCCTCAGGGCGCATGCACGCATCGCCCGCAGGCCGCCCCACACCATGCGCGCGCCCCCGCCACAGCGCGGCCTGCGCAGCTGCCACGCTCCTCGCAGCCGCGCCGCCGGGCTGCAGACCATCTGCGGCGCTGCCGCTCTGGCTGCGGCGCGCGCGCGCGCGCAGCGCAGGCTGGGCAGCCTAACAGCCTGAGTGCTGCCCCAGCACGCTGTCCTCCCTCCGGCCCGCTCACAGGCTTCGCCCGCCAACCCCCCGCACGCGCCGCGCGGCACCGCGCCCGCGCGAGTGCGCACGGGTCAGGGGCCAGCGCTGACCCTCATGCGCCGCGGCGCATCAGCGATGCGGCCGCTGGGCGCGCCCCTGCCTGGGCCTGAGGGCGGCCTGCCGGCCGCGCCGGCCCTTTTTCGTACCAAAGGAGCCGGGCCCGCCCATGTGGCCGCGCGCGTACGCGGCCTCAGGGATTACAGGGTCAGGGCCAGGGTGGGGTCAGGGCCGCCCCGCGCCGCCCGCATACATGAATTTCTGCTTCTTCTCCGCGGGCTTCAGGATCTGCGCGCGCGCGCGCCACGCTCAGGCTCCCCGGTGCGACGCGCCCGCAAGCGCGGGCGACGCGCGGCACTCCGCCCTGCGCTCCCGGGGGAAGAGGGCTGCTTTGTAGTTGCGCATATGTTGACGAGCGCGTCGCGGATGCTGGCGAATGGCTGGGCGCAGCGGGGGGGCGGCGGCCGCCCACCTGGAAGGAGCACATGAGCGTCTCGTCGACGCTCATCATGGCGCCCGCGTTGTCGAACTCGCCGCAGTAGTTGGGCGCGCTGAAGATGGTGACCAGCTGCCGCTTTGCGAAGAACTCGTACCCATCCTCCACCACCTGCGGCCGCGCCCTGGTGGGTCAACCCCCAGGTTACCCAGGGACCCCCTAACCCTAGTACGTCGCATCGCGCCCGCACTGCTGCAGCGCCTCGCGCGCGCGCGCGCGCAGCGGCCGCTCTGCACGGGCAGCTCGCGCTGGCGGGGTGCCGCACAGCGGCGGATGCCAGGCTCGCAATGCGCGACGGCGCCGCGCCCCGGCAAAGAAAAGATCCCACCGCGCTCGCCATATGGCGCGCGCCGGTTCAAGACAGCCTGCCCTGCTCGGCGAGACGCCTGTGCACAGCAGCCTGCCCCGCTCGCGGCGCGCCAGCGCCCTGGCGGCTCCCCGCCCCTGCGTTCCCACACGCCCGCACCCAGCACGCAGGTCCAGGACCAAGGCCGAGCCGTGCTTGGTCGTGAGCTCCAGCACAGAGGCCAACCCCGCCCAGCTGTGGGCAGGGGCGGCAGGGGCTGTGCAGGCACATCCGGTGCGCGCGGCAAACTGGGGCCTAACTATGCTTGATCAAGGGCTGCAGCACGGAGGCCAACCCCGCCACAGTAGTGGGCGGGGCCGGCAGGGCCTTAGTGTTAGCGCGCCTGGTGCGCGCGGCAGACGAGGTCCAGGTCGTGCTTGGTCAGGAATTCCGACACGGAGTCTGGCCCGAACGTGTACGACACGCCGCGGTCGTTCTCGCCCCAGCCCTGCACCTCCTTGTCCGGGTCGGCCCACAGCAGGTCGCACAGCAGGCCCGTGTCCGGCACGTCGGTCGGGCGCGGGATGCGCTTTATCTGCTCCAGCGCCTTCAGCTCCGGCGACAGGCCGCCGTGCATGCACAGGATCTGCGCGCGCGCGCGCCGGCGCGGCGTCAGCTCGGGTCTGTCGCCAGCGCCAGGGCTGCCGCGCGAGGGCGATCAGCTTGGGGTGCAGCACCCTTGCGGGTGCCACCCGCAAGGGTGGCACCTCGCCCACGGCCGCCCCGAGCAGCGCCACCACTCACTGTGCACCTCACGCCCACGCCCAGCGCGCAGCGGGCGCGGGCGCCGGGCGGCCGGCCGCGGGCGCGCCTTCTCGTCGACCAGCGCCGCGACGGGCAGGCAGTTGAAGCAGTCTGTGAACGTCTTCCAGAGCCGGATGTTGTACCGCCGCTTGCACTCGTCGTAGAAGCCGTATATGCGGTTGATCGACGCGCACTCGTGGTTGCCGCGCAGCAGGAAGAAGTTCTCCGGGTACTTGACCTGCGCGCCGCGCGCGCCGGGGCTGTGCAAAACCCTCCATAGGGTTGTTGTGCTTAAACCCTATATGGGGTTGCCGCGCAGCAGAAAGAAGCTCTCCAGAAAGTTGACTGTTGACGCTGCTGCGCACGCCCGCCAGAGCGCTGCTGCGGCGCGCGCCGGCGCGCGCGCGGGGCTAGCGCTGTCTGCCCGCTGGCACTCTGCCTGCCTGCCTAATCAAGGAGTTCCCCGGGCGCGGCGGCCGCGCGACCAGCACGCTTCGGCTGAACGCAACAAGGGGGACAGCTGGGCCTGCAGGGCGTCTGCGCCAACCGGTCCCCTGCTATCGAGTCAACACTCCAGAGCAGGCAACCCCTGCCCCCTGCGCGCAGGCAGCCCCCGCCCCTTGCGCGCAGGCGGCCCCCGCCCCTTGCGCGCCGGACGGACATCGCCAGCACGAGCCCCGCTGCGGTGCTTGTTGCCGGCTGCGCGCCTCTCCCCGGATGGCGGCTGCCTTCACACGCCCACCTGCCAGCAACAAGCAGCAGCGCTGCGCAGCGTCCGCGCCCAGGCTGCCACCCCCACCATGTGGAAGTCGCTCCGGCACGCTCGCTCCCCAACACAGTGCCCTCTGTGCTGCCAAGCCTTCAGGTTCGCGCGCCCCTCTCCGGCTGTTGGGCACCGGGCCCCGCCTGCTCCTGGCTGGCAACCCCTGATCCGCTCCATAAGCTGCCGCGCTGGCTGCTCACGCCCGCCCGCCAGGGGCTCCGCACCGCCACGCTGCCCCCTCCTGCCTGGCGCAGCGGACCTGGCGCCACAGTGCACGCCGCTGGACCCAGCGTCCAGTCGTGCCGCGCCGAGGACGCGCGCACGCGACCGCGCCGCGCGCCCAGCTCTTGCCGCCTCTGGCCGCCTGCTTAACACGTCGCTGCTGGCTGCGGTATGGCCCCGCGGTCCAGACGCCAGCTGGCTTGCGGCGCATGCGGCGCTCGCGCGCAGCGCGGGCGCGAACACTTGGTGACTGTGGCGCTGCCAGCGCAAGGCCGCCCGCCAAGGGGCACGCCCGCCGCAGGGCTGCCCGCGCAGGCCCCGCCCGCCCGCTCGCCGGCTGCTCGCGGCGGGCAGCGGCGCGCCCCCCTGGCCCGCACGCGTGCGGCGCGCCGGCGCGCCGCGCGCCTGCCTGCCCCGGCGCGCGCGCGGGGCCGCACCTTGTACGCGAGCAGGAGGCAGATTGTCTCCAGGCTCTGCTTGCCTCGGTCAACGTAGTCCCCCAGGAAGAGGTAGTTCGCCTCCGGCGGGAAGCCCCCGTACTCGAACAGCCGCAGCAGGTCGGAGTACTGCCCGTGGATATCGCCTGGGCCGGGGACTCCGGCCTGAGCGACAGGCCAGGCCGGGAGCCGCCCCGCTGCTGCAACCCTCCAGGCGGAGCAGTAAACGCACCGCAAATTTTAATGGGTGCCTCCAGCTCCAGCAAGTTGGGCTGCGACATGAAGATTTCCTTCGCGGTGAGGCATAGGTGCCTAATCTCCTGCTCTGTCAGCTGCACCTGCTTGCCCGGCCGGCTCTGCCGCACCTCCAGGAGCCGCTCGATGACGTCGTCTAGCTGGCTCTCCTCCATCAGGCCCGGCAGCCTGCCTACATAGCTGGAGGCATGGAGCAGCCCGCCTGAAAAGAGCTTGCAGAGTACAGCAAAAGCGCACTGCATTGCCTAGGGTCTGCTGGCTCCTCGTGCGAGCAGCACACCCAGCTAGGCCATGCTCCGACGGTTTGTCGGCTCCCTCACTCCCTTAAGAGCGGTGGAGGGCGTCCGGACTTTGAACGCCCTCTGAGCGCTCATAAGGACATTTGCAGCAGCTCATGCATTGGGCATTGGCCTGGAATTCAGAGCACGCTGCTGCCGCTTGCAGACCATGAACACCGTGCAGCCGCAGACCATTCACGTGATTGCTGAGAGCGTGGCAATCGCACGCCTGGGCGACGACGCGGCCAAGGCGTTCGCGCCACATGTTGATGTGCGGCTGCGGGAGGTTGTGCAGGCGCGCACATGCCACTCCTCCTAACAGCGTAGCACCTGTCGCTGCCAGACGGCAGGCTGAACTGCCCGTCCCGCGGTCCCAGGATGCTGCCAAGTTCATGCGGCACGCCAAGCGCAGCACGCTGACTACAGAGGACGTCAACGACGCGCTGCGTCTGCGCAATGTGCAGGTCCGCCTGCTGCGCTTGGCAGCTGACCGCAGCACACGCACTGCGAAGCGCACACGTGCAAGCAAGCAGGCAGGCACAGCGTTGACAGAGTGGCCAATCGTCAAATGTTTCATAGCTATCTCACACCGGCACTCTGCCAGCGTGACCCAGGGCCGTGCACGCGCAGCCGCTGTACGGCTTTGCGAGCAAGGACCCCGCGCGCTTCCTGCGCGCGGCTGGCCACGGCGACCCCTTCTACATCCAGGACCCCGAGCTCAGCATCGCCCAGGCGCGCCAGCCCCCCAGGGGCAGCCAGTTACGCCGGCTCTGCTGCGTTGGCCCCCGGCCGAGCTCGGGCACGCAGGTCTGAGCTCGAGACACCCCAGCCCAGTCGGCACGCGCGCAGCTGGCTGCGCGCTAGGGGCACGACAGATGGCGCGCCGTGCACGGCCAGTTCGTGCATGCGGCGTTCCTGGGGCGCCCGAGGACGCGCGCTGACGCGGGCGCGCGCAGGTCGTCGGCGCGCCGCTGCCGCGGTGCCCGTTCGAGGTGGGCGTGGTGCCGCACTGGCTCGCCGTCGACGGCGTGCAGCCGGCCATCCCCGAGAATGCTCCGCTGGAGCGGCCGCGCTCCAAGCGCGCGCGCGCCGCCGCGAGCACCCTAACCCTACCCTCGCCTACGACCGCGCCGCGGCCCGGCGGCGACCGCGCCGCGCAGCTGCCGCCTGCGGCGCAGGCTGGCGCTGCGAACCCTGCGCTTGCAGAAGAGGGCGAAGAGCGCGCCCCTGCGGCCGCCGCTGCGGGTGCGCTGCCCTGTGGCGCGCCTGTGCATGCCTCTTGCACTGACGCTGAGCTTGGCGGCGTGAGCGGCCTGCGGCGCGCCGACGCCCCCGCAACATCACTGGGCTCTGACCACACACAGACCCCGCCCACATGCACCCACCGTGCTCCAGCTACGGGCGCATGCGCAGCTCAGGCGCCCTCCTTGCTGGCTGCGCGGCCATGCCTGCTGTCCACCCGTCGCTTGGACGCGCCTGGCGTGTCCGTGGCGGCGCCGGCGCTGGAGCACGACGTGCTGCCGTGCGCTGCAGCTGTGGACGGTTGGCGCCGCAGGTCCGCCGACCTGCAGGGTTTCGGAGGTTCTCAGAGGAGGCTTTGCCGCGCAGGCCGACAGCTGGTGAGCGCGGAGGCCGCCGTGGCGGCCGCGGCCGTCCCGGATGCGCCCGGCGCGCCCGCGCCGCTGCCGCCGGTCAAGCACGTGCTGTCGCGCGAGCTGCAGCTGTACTTTGAGCGCGTGGCGGCTGTGCTGCGTGGCGCTGGCGATGCGCCCGCGCAGCGCGGCGAGGGCGGCGGCGGCGGCGCTGGCAGCGGGGCGGCCGCGCTGCAGGTCCAGCGCGCGGTGCTTGCCAGCCTCGCGAGCGACCCAGGTGCGCTGCGGCGCCGCGCGGCCTGCGCCCCAGTGTCGCTCCTGTCCCTGCTCGACCTGCGCCGCAGCGCGGCGCGCGCTCCGGTGCGCCGCAGCGCCAAGCGGCGTGCACTTCAGTGGCGCCGTCCCGGCATGGTCTGCGACGCGGCACAGCTTGCGCTCCGGAGCGGCGAGTTGGCGACAAGCCGAGCGACGGAGCGCACGCTCAGGGCCCCGTTACTAAAGTACATGCTGCAGGTGTTCGTCTAGTGCGCGCTTGGCGGCGATCCGCTTGGGAGGGACAGGCTTGAGTTGGGCTGATCAGGTCAGCAGGGCTGGCCTGCGGCGCGCCCGCGCCGCGCAGCATGCCTAGCGCTAGCGGTGGGCCCGCGCTGCGCCTCGGCAGGCAGCGGCGCCTCGCTCTGGCCGCAGGCTTGGTCAGCCGCTTGCCATGCGGCTGATCCGCGCGGGGCTGGCAGAGTGAATGTCTTGCACCCGCCAAACCTGGCTGATTATGGGCGCAGGGCTGCACGCGCTGGCGCCGTACTTCACGCAGCTGATCGCGGAGGAGGTGCAGCGCAGCCTGCACTCGCTGCCGCGCCTGCACCTGCTCCTGCAGGCGCGCCCCCCCGCCGGCCGGCGCTTGCACATCAGGGACTCCACACTGGCTAGTGCGCCTGCCCCAGCTCACACATCGAATTCCCGGACACTCCTGCATCGGTGCGCCCGGCGCGGCTGCCGCGCCGGCCGGCGCCGGCCGGACCGGCCACGCATGCAGGCGCCCAGGCATCCAGCACGTTTGGGTGTTGCAGGGGTCCTGCTTGACAGGGTACGCGCAGCCCCACTTGGCCATCCGCGCGTAACCTGAACTGCTGCAGTGGCCTAGCCTGCCCCGGCTCTGCTGCCCGCCCAGACTGCTGACCCCGCCGCAGCCCGAGCCGCGCGCCGATGCTGGCGCGCGCGCGCGCAGGCCGCGGGCGCGGTGCTCGCCAACGCGCGCCTGAGCCTGGAGCCGTGACTGAACCAGCTGATGCCGGCCGCGCTGACCCTGACCCTACAGCGCGCGCGCAGGCCGCGGGCGCGCTGCTGGCCAACGGCCACCTGGGCCTGGACCCGTACCTGCACCAGCTGATGCCGGCCGCGCTGACGTGCCTGGTCGCGCGCCGCCTGGGCCCTGGCGCGCCGGGCGCGGACCACTGGGCGCTGCGGCGGCGCGCGGGCGCGCTTGTGGCGGCCGCGTGTGGCCGCTTTGGCGCCGCATACGAGAACCTGCAGCCGCGCGTCACGGCGCAGCTGCTCCGCGCGCTGCTGGACGCGCGCCGGCCGCTGGCCACGCACTACGGCGCGCGTGCCTCTGCTCGTTCCAGGGTTAGGGTTAGGGTGGCGCGCTCGCCGCGCACTGTGGCGCGCGCGCCCGGCCCGCCCCGTCGGGCCTCTGCCGAAGCAGCGCACGCCAGGCCTGGGCGATTTTGCTTTGCGGCCCCTCCTTGAGCCTTGACCAGCAGTCCAGGCATGGATGTCTTGAATAGAGGGGTTTTTGGGGGCGCACAGGTGCGCGGCTGCTGCCGCTGCGGCGCCTGCAGCGTACCCTGAGCCGTATCCTGGACAAAGCTGACTGGCCCTGCCGTAGTCAACCCCTGAAAGTCCCCTGCAGGCGCAATTGTGGGCCTGGCGGCGCTGGGCCCGCGCGTGGTACGCCTGCTGCTGCTGCCGCATGCGCCCGCCTACTGCGCTGCGCTCGCGCCCGCGCTGGAGCCGCCTGGCGGCGGCGGCGCGCCCAGCGACGACGCGCGCCGCGCCGAGGCTGCGCATGTCCACGCGGCGCTGGCCACCGCTGCGACTGGCGCCGTGCATGACCTGGCGCGCGCGTGGTGGGCGCCACGGCATCACACAACCCCTGCCTGGGGTTCTGGCCCTGAGGGCTTCTCGGCATCATCACACCCATGCCAGAGGCTCTGGCCCCCGAGAGCGCATGGGGCGGTGTAGCTGCGCAGCCGTCCCAGCAGCACCTTAGCAAGCGACGTCAGCAGCGCAGCATCTGGTATCACCTGCCAGGGCCAAGCGGCGGCCCTGCATGACCCAGCTGTATCTGGTAAAGCCATGCTGCGGGCGCTAGCTGAGCTCCACATTGTCGTCCCGCGACATAGCCTCCATTTCTGAGACATGCGCGACAACTGCATGGACTGAAGTTGGTGGGCTCCGGTCTCCACACTGCTGCCCGCTGAGCGCCAAGCGGAGGGTATGCAGGAGGCCGGCGGGCGACTGCTACGAGCTGCGCGCGCGTCCCGGCGCACCGCACGGCACGGCGGCAGCGGCCGGGCCGCCCGACTCCGAAACCCAGGCCTCTGCTGGCGGCCAGCCAGCCAGGAGCGCCGCGACCGGGCGGCCCGCCCCGCTCCTGCGCGGTCCGCCGCTCGCGCTGCCGCGGCCCGTCGCAGAGCGGCCTGCTGCTGCCGCAGCAGATGCGCCGGCGGGCAGGCCCGCCAAGCGGCGCACGCACGGCGCCGTGGCGCAGGGCCGGGGCGAGGCGCCTGATAGCGCTGCGCCTGTCGCCATGGACGTCGACGGGCCGCCCGGCGCCGACAGGGCCGGGCCTGCGGGCGCGCCCGGGCGCGCGGGCGCGGGAAAGGTTGCAACCGGCGCGGAGGCGGCCAATGGCGGCGCCGCGCGGCGGCCTGGCGTGGGAGCGCGGGCGGAGGGCGGCCGTGCAGCGAGCGGCAATCGGGCAGCGAACGGCCATGCTGGTGCAAGAGGTGGGCGGGGCGGCGGGGGAGAGGAGGAGGGCGACGGGAGGGCTGCGGCCACGCTTGCGGACGCCTGGCGGGAGGACGCGTCTGTGGGACCGGTGCTGCGCGCCGTGCAGGAGGTGTTCGGCGATGCGCTGCTGCCGTATGCGCCCGCGCCGCTCGCCGCGCTGTTCCTGTGACCCTGGCAAGTAACCCTGAATTCCTGTTTCTTGGCGGAAGTGTCAAGCGACACGCTGCTGCCGTACGCACACGGCCACATCGCCGCGCTGTACCTGTTACGCCGCATGCATGCATGATGTGGGGGCCATTGGGGTTGTAAATTATGAATGAAAGTTAGTCATCTTGTGTTTGAGGTGGTCCGGCTTGTCTGTAGTGCTGCACCAGTGTATGTCGCTGCAGTGTGTCTGCTGCGGCGCCCGTCAGCGCACATGTGCGTCAGAGCACATGGGTGTGGGAACTGAGAGAGGCTCTGTATGGTACAAAACTGGAGGCAGTTGCATGTGAGGAGCACGCATGGTTACGCAGTGAGCCAGCATTGTAAAAAAAGCCCGGTGTGTGCACGTCGAACAGGTGACACCTGGCCACAAGCAGAGCAACCGACACCAGCAAGGCAGCAGGCACTTGCAGAACAGAGAGGGCGCCTGACAATGCGGTATATGCAGCCGCCTTCTATGCTGCTGCAACCTGGCTAGGTACACCAGCTGAGGCACGGTCCAAAGTGGTGCTCAGTCAATTATGTGCTCAAGGCCAGCATCAAAGCCCGACTCCGCGCTCACGGCGAGCTGTGAGGCGTCATGTACCATGTCGGACGACGATGGCGTACAAATGAACTACCATCAACACACCGGGAACGCCAACACGCCTGGAAAGACGCCACCTCGCAGCGCGACACCAAATAGCCCACATATTGTGCCGCTCTCAGCGAATCACCTCTCAAATGAATGAAAAAATTAATGAGATTTGCTGCTCGAGCCGCTGACATGTATGTCCGCCATCATGCAACAGCGTTGAGCCTAGTGTGGCCAGCATAATTGCAGTTCTTTCCTCCCACCCACCCATGCGCAGGCCTGGGAGGCTGTAAAGAGCGGGTTCGACGGGGGTGCCGCCAGGGTTCCAGGTTGCGCGCCTGGCTTTGGTATGCATGGCCACAGGCGCGCTGAGGGGGGCCTAGACAACGGGCGATAAGAGCTGCAATCCACATTCTGGCTGCGACAGGCTGCCGCACGGGTCCTCGCCCAGTGCGGCGCGATGCACCTGTGTGCCCTGCTCCCTGAAACGGCCGGGCTAGGCAGGCCACGTTGTGTCTGCTACGCCTGCCCAAGCCGCGCCAGGGCGCGGGACGCACCAGACCTGCATTTTGCAAACCAGTTGGGTGACTGTGGCACCCGTTCAAACCCTAGGACGAGGCAGCTGTTGCGGTGCAGCCCGGCACCGGCTGGCCCATGTACTTCTTGATGTTCACCAGGTGCTTCTGGATGATCCTGCGCGCGGCAGCACGCGGCGGAGCGTTCACAGGCTGCACGGCGCGGGCACTCGGGGGGGCCCCAGCAGCTCACAAGGCCCTGCAGCAACCTATACTTCTTGCAACAACCAGGTCCATATCCTGCAGACTCATGTATATTGGGGCGCCGATACTGTAGCAATACATTCGACATCACGCAAGGGGCAGCCTTTCACCTTTCGAGCTGTGCAGACAAACAGTCATCGCACCGCGGCTGTCCCGTCCGACGAGGCACCCCCAAAACCTCCACTAGCTGTGCACGTCCACACCCTCTCTCCATCGAGCAACCTCACGCCTGCTTGGACGGACGAGGGTGTGGGGGGAAAGGGCCGCCGCACCCCCACACGGAGTCGCCGGCGTTGACCGCCGTGTCGTCGCCGCCCTCCAGGCTCCAGCGCCAGAACAGCGCGCCGCGCAGCGGCCCGTTGGCCGCGAGCGAGCGCTCCAGCGCGCCGTACACGTCTTCGTACACGCCCTCCTTGTTGCCGCGGCCGGACGACTTGCCAAACTCCTCCAGCAGCAGCGGCTTGCCGAGGCCGGCATCGGCCGTGATGTGCGCGTTGATCCATGTGCTCGGGAAGCGCGCGTCCTGCGTGAACCAGCTGCGCGCCGGCGCGCCCCGCGCGGACGGGTGAGCTCGCTCCCTTGCAGGCGGCAGTGGGAGCCAAGGTGCTCCATTGGTGCGGGCCGTGCACCGCGGCGGGTGCTATTGCACCGCAGCGCGTAGTGCGCGCCAGCAGGTCTAGCCCCGCATGGCACTGCCAACACGCGCATGTGCGCAGGCGCATCGCGCGCTGCTCTCTGCGGGAAGCGCAGCGCGGCCGCGCCGCATGCGGGGGGGCAGCAGGCAGCCCTATCCCTACCCCTATAGTGCGGCGCACTTGTCGGGCCACATGTGGAACGCGGCGAAAGAGATGTCGCTGCCGGAGTGCTGCGCGACAAAGTCCTGGCCGACGCCACCCGCCCTGCGCGCGCGGCGCGCGTCGGGGCACGCGCGGGCATGCGCGCACGCGTGAGGCGGCAGCGCACGGCGCCCGCCTGCAGGCGGGCAGGCGCGACGCCCCGCAGTGCAAATCCTGGGTGCGCGCCAGTCACCTACCCCACATAACTCTTAGCTCTCACCATGGGCGAGCCAGGCACGAGTCCATATGGCCCCAGCTTGCGGCCATGCAGGGTGCGCGTCCGGGGTGCTGCGGCGACCAAGACCGCCGCGTGTGAGCCCTGGTGCCGCCTAGGCACAGGGTGGCGCCTTGGGATGGCGTGGTGCGTAGGTACAGGGCGGCGCACCAGCGGCTGCCCAGGACCTGGACGTTGTTCGGCAGGCCCCAGGGGTTCATGTCGGCGTTGGGCCCGTTGGCGTCGAAGAAGCCCTCCTCGCCCACCGTCACCTGGCTCCCAGTGTCGAAGTCAGGGTTTCCCAACCCTGACTTTGTGGGGAACATTTGTGCTGGGCGAGCGCAGGCAGGCCTGTGAAGCTGCCCCGCGCCACCGCAGGCTCGCTCGCCGGGCCCTGGACGTTGCCACGCGGGCGTGCGTTCGCCAGCGCCGAGCTGCTACAGCCCCGCAGCTGCCAGGCCGCGCTTGCGCAGGAGAGGCACGGGGGAAGCAAAAGCAGGCACTGCCCAAGCGCGGGCGCGCGCCATGTGGTTGGGGTCCACGCTGCGCAGGTAGCCAGCCATCATGTTGATCCAGGACGTCATGCGCGGCACGCACCATGACGTACTGTTCTGGGCTGCCGGGCACCGGTGCTCCTGCGGCGCCAGGCCGGGGGGTGGGGCAGCAGCAGCCAGGCAAGCACTTACAGCAGCATTGCGCGTTTGCAAGGCCTGAAGTGCAGCCCCAGCCGCAAGCATGAGGGGAGAGGGCAGGCCCAGCGTCGCGGCCGCGGACAGGTGGCTTCCAGGCGCCCCAGGCTCGTAGGCAGGATTTGAAGGCGCGGCCTGGCCGCAGCTGCTGCGCATGCAGGCCGTGTCATCCCAAAGCCCACCCCGTCCCACAGCCCTGCCCACATGCCCGGCGCGGGGCCTAGGCGTGGCGCACGTTCACGATGTCCCATGCAAAGATCCTGCGCGCGGTGCACCAAGCGCGGTCAGCAGTGTGCTCACAGCATGCGAAGCAGCTCAGAAGAGAGCTCGCGCTCAGCAGGCGCGGCCACTTTGCGTGTCACTCAGAGGCCGTGGCCGCGCACAGCAAAGCTCTTCCCCGCCGATCAGGCAAGTAACAGGCGAGTAAGAGCAGGGGTTGGAAAGGCGCTCGAGTCCGTCACAGCGGCCCCTTTGCCCAAGGCGGGCGCACGTGTCGTCGTCGCGGTACAGTTTGCCGGTGAACACGTTGCGGCGGGTGGCGAGGTCGCTGTAGTGCTTCTTGACCATGTTGTTGAAGTTGTCTTCGAGCCAGAGCGAGTCGTTGGCGTCCAGGGGCGTGTTGGTCCAGTTCAGGTACGCCAGGCGGCCGTCGCCGACATGCGGCTCCAGCCAGTTGTTGAACGGCACGATGATGGCCTGCGCGCGGCAGCGGCGGCGCTGGCTTTCGCTCGCGCCCCTTCCCGGCGGCCTGGCTGGGCGGCTGCACCTACTGTGGCAGCCCGGAGCAGACCGCAGGCAAGGGCCGCCACGCACGCAAAGACCCGTGCATGCACTGCCACAACTGCCACATGCCACGCGTCCTTTTTGCTGCTGGCCGGTGCGGACCGTATCACTGCCTGCACGCATATGACGATGGTGTGTCAGCTATGAAAGTAGACCGCTGGGCCGCACCTTGACTTTCCTGGAGCCCGCGACCGCAAGGAGGTAGTCAAAGCCCTGCCAAGCACCCGACACACTCAGTGCATTTTGAGGAGCTGCCCGGCGAGAGCAAGAGGGAACTGCGCAGCAAGGGAGGTGGCTCGCGGGGGGCCTCCGTCCCTACCTTGAAAAAATATTCCGAGTTCACCCCTGCGTAGGCGGCAGCAGCTGAGCGCACATTTTATTTTCCCCAGGTTGGGCCTTGCTTGTGTTGATAAAACGCTGCAGCTGGAGCGCCGCAGCGGCGCGGGGCAGCACCCGGCGACGTCTGCAGCTCGAAGCTGGGGTCCTCCCCGTGCGCAAATAGCCGCACGATGTTGAAGCCCGCCGCGACTGCCTGGTTGGCAGGCAGGCGCCAGTCAGCACATACACTATCAAAACTATATAGGCAACCACTGGCGCGGCACTTGACGTCGGGGTGCAGAATGCAAGCATAGTGCTGGTCACGACACTGCTGGCCCCCCTTGCTGGGCTCGCACCTGGTCAAATATGGACGTCACGCCGTTGACCTGTGTAATGGGTGAGCCTGCAAGGCAGCACATCCCGCATGAGTAACAATATAAAACCGCACTGAGTACAACTGAGCTGCACCCCACTCACGTTGCATCACCTGGTGATACACTTTTGTCAGTAACGTGCCGCTCTAGACAGCAGCAATGAGGTCCAGCGGCCTGCAGCAGGTCAGCAGCAAATCAAGCGCACTCCAGCAGCCCAGGCTGGGGCCGCGCCTGCTGGCAGGCCACTGGCGGCGGCTGCAGCCTGCCTGTCCAGGTCAACCCAGCTGTTCCACAATCCACAAGGTTTGTTAGTTGCGAGGCTGCTGCGCGGGGGTGTTGATGCACAAGCGACGGCCAGAGCGCTTGTGAAGTATTGTAGAGTGGCGCAACGCCCTTGCAGACCTGCTTTTGCTTCCTAGGTACACCAGCAGGCGAGCAAGCACGGGGCGTCATGCATGGTGATGATGCATTATGATGCATAATGATGCAATACATCGCAGCAACGCACCTGTTCCAACCCACAGGCACGAAGTTTCTGCAGGCTCCGTCCACAAAGTAGGTGCCGAACGGCCTGATGAAGCCGGTGGCTGCAATGCTGGACGTGTTGCCAGCCGAAGTCTGGTTCGCCGCGCTGTTCTGCGGCTGAATGCTAGGCGCAGGCGCGCTCACAGGCGGGATGCTAGGCGCCCGGGTGGCCTGCGACACAGGCACCGGCGTGGTGGTGGGTGCGTTGGTCGGCCGGACGGTTGCTGGCTGCTGGAAGGGGCCCTGGAATGGCCCCGCATTATTGTCAAAGCCTCCAGACGGAAAAGTGTCAAAGAAGGGCTGCGCCCCACACAGCACCAGCGCCCCCAAAAGCACTAGCACTCGCTCCATAGTGGCCGCTTGCTCTCAAAAATGGCCAAGGCTCTGCTTATAGTCTCACAAAGCAGGCAGAAGTGCCCTGTTTAGGGTCAGCAGGGCACTCCTAGCTGCTTCAGCTAGGGGTGCCCACACATGGGCACATGCCCTACACGCTGCAGCGCAGATAGCGCGGCTGCACGCAAAGCGCACTGTCTGTGCTTATGAATCATAATTGTCTGTGCTTATGACTCAGAGCCTACTTAGCATGCACCTATTATGAGGGCCGCAGCTAGGGAGCGTACAAGCACAGTTTGCTTACCATGCCTCATTGTGGAAATGCTCCAGAGCTCTCATCCATGCACAACACAATGTACAGCCAAAGGGAGGCTGGCTACCTGAGCAGGCCCAGTTTGCCAACATGCATTGTTACCCTTTCCTCTTAGAGGAATGAGGTGGCACGGGCCCCATGTTCAGCACAATTTCTGTTGCTGCAGGTGTGCGCAGCCGCATATGCATGCGTTGCTGCGGCGAGCCCAAATGAACAAGTAGTCCTCAAAGTCTCACATGCAAATCACATAGGCGGCATGGCCCTGCAGGCCGCGGGCGCAAAGCGCGAGCGCCGCGGCGCGCTACCGGGCGCCGCCGCGGCCGCGCTCGCCGAGGCAGGCGTGCTCCGTGGCGGCGCACAGGCTGGCAGAGTGCCCTGCCAGCGCAGCCCGGGCGCCGGCGAGTTCTCCTTGTCGACGGCCGCTGGCGGGCTGAGCGCCCAATGCGCAGGGTATTTGAGGGCCTGGCCAGCGTCTGCGCCGCGGGGGTGCGCCGAGCGCTGCAGCGGCGACAGCACGGACCTGCGGCCCGCAGCCAGGTCAGGACGCGCGGCGCCGCCGGCGGCCGAGCGCTGCCGTGTGTGCTGGCGACGGAGAGCGCTGGAGGGAGCTGCTCCTGCAGAGCAGTCGCGCTCCTGGGCAGCTCTGCACCGAGCTCTCACAGCCCTGGCACACGACAACAGCAGCGCCCTGGCTCGCCAGCGCGCGCGGGGACCGTACCTGGCTGGTCGGCGCGTCAGGGCATGGCCGTGCGAGAGCAGCTCGCCTGCGCTCCTGTGCGGCGGTTGCGCCCGGGCCGCCTGGGCCTTGCGGCCGGACCGCAGCGCCTCCTGCTCCTCGTCGCGCGGCGCGAGCCAGCCGTCGGCGTCTGCTGCGGGGCCGCCGTCTGTCGCGCGGACTCAAAAGACCATGTGAGCGTGTGGCGTGAGGCTGCACTGCTCGTACGATGAGGGAGCTGGCAGGGGCGTCTCGCGGTGCAACACTGCCCGCGAGCTGGCCGCAGCCTGAGCGCAGAGTGCCTCCTAGCCCAGGCGCCAGCCAAGTGTGCCTTGGTGCACACGCTCAGCTGCGTGCACGGCACGGGACATAGGAACACGGTGCAAACCCTAAAAATGCGCCTCCTGAAGAAGCTTTACAGGGCTGCAGGTGGCCAGGTTAACCTCCCTGCTCTGGCACGACGCAAGCCTTCGGCCGGACAGTCGCGCGTTGAGGTGTACCATGAGCGGGCGCACCTGTCAGCCAGGCGCCTGCGCCCGGACTGCCAGAGCCGGGCGCCAGCAGCTCAGGCGAGGGCGGCTCTCCAGCTTCCCATGCTGGTGCCCCGGCACAGCGCCGCAGCCACCCTCCAGGGCTTGCGCGCTCCCGCACAGGCGCTGCAGCTGCCAGGCCCTGCAAGCCGCTCCCCACGGCCCCCGGCTGCTGCAGCCGCGCGGGCGCGGGCACGCAGCACCCCCCGGGGGCGCCGCTCACGGCTGAACCCCCTGCTGCCGCCCTCGCGCAACCAGCGGCCTCCCCGCTTGCGCCCGCCGCCGCCGCAGCGCTCGCGCTTGCTGGCTCCAAGCCCCGCGGGTCCGCGACACTCTTTGGCGGAGGACTTTCGGCCGTGGGATTCGGGCTCTGTGCGGCGCGCGCGGCGGAGCTGCGCATGGCGGCAGGGGAGCCCTGGGACGGCCCGCCGCTGCTCTGTGCGGCCTCGCCAGTGCCGCGAGCTGCAGGGGCTGATGCCGCGCTGGGACGCCCGCTGCCTGCGGCGGCACGGCAGGCTTGGCTCTGTGTTTACCAAAATGCAGCCCCAGCTCCGCCCGGTCTGCCAAGCTCTGGCTGCATACAAACCTTTCGATGAAGCATGCTGCATGACATGTGTTAGACGCATGCAATAGATGCGCACCCAGCACATCGCGGTCACATGCGATTGCGCATCAGGCCGCGGGGCGCAGGCCTGCGCGCCTGAGCGGCCCTGCGCGGCGCTGTACGCCCGGCCGCTGCGGGTCGTGCGGGGCGCCGCCGCCGCGGCCGCGCTGCTCCGCTCCGCGGCCTCCAGGAGCCGCTTGAAGTGCAGGACGCCCTCGCGCACCTCCTGCGCACCGCGGCCGCCCTCAGCAGAAATGCGGGCGTGGCCGACGGCATGCGCTGCAGGCCGAGCGGTCACGCATGAACGCAGGCCCAGCTGCATGGCCTCAAGCGCGTAGGCAGGGCGTAATCTCTCGGGGGCCCGCCGGTGTGGGCAGTGATGCACTGCTTGTGGGCATGCACCAGGCTGAGAGCGTGGGGTGCTCGAAGACATGGAAAAACGTTGTTGCTCGACAGGATGCAGCTCTGCGCTCATATCTTTCTTGCTTGCCTTAGGGAAAGCGCAAAATCATGCGACGCGCCTGAAAGGCGGCTGTTGCCTCGAGCGCCGGGTCGAGCGCTTGCAGCCGCGCGCCGAGCATGTTCAGGACCGTCACGCAGCGCTGCACGAGGCTGGTCCGAGCCGCCACGTCCCCCGCCGCCCGCGCCTCTGCCTGGCGTGCCGCCGTCAGGAGGTCGGCGGCCGCCGCCAGCGCGTCGGCCGGCTGGAGCGCGGCGAGCGTGCGCGCGTCCAGGGCCTGCGGTGAAAGCGCGTGTCAGGGCCTGCGGTTAAAGCGCGTGTCAGGGCCTGCGGTTAAAGCGCATGTCAGGGCCCCAGCCTCACAGAAGCAGTGCGCGCGTGCTCGCACCCAGGGCCTTGGCAGCGCCGCATGCCTGGTCCTCAGCCTGGCAACCTGCGGAGCGCGACACGCGCGCAGCGCGGTCTCACGCGCGCACCGCCGGGGCTTGCGGTGTTTCCAGGATAGGCTTAGGGTAGGGCCGCGCCTTCAGGATGCCAGACAGCAGGTTGAGCGCGTTGTCCTGGACGTAGGGCGGCAGCGGCGCCGCGCCCGTTGCCGCGCCGGCCAGCTGGCCCAGCGCGTAGGGCACCGCGTCCGCCCAGGCCGCTGCTGAGCGCGCCGTGCGCAGCAGCGCGAACGCGTCGCGCGCTGCGCGCACCAGGCCGCCGCCGCATGCGTAGTTCACCTGCGCGCGCCGGGCGTTAGGCCGGGAGACGGAGGCTTCAGCAGAGGAGTGAGCAATGCTAAGGGGCAACGCAAGGCTGTGAGCCTTCCGGCGAGTGGTGCCCAAGCCATATGTAACATATGCGCCAGAACAGAATGCAGCTCAGACGTAGCACCTGCCACACTCCGCACATCCTACCTTGCGCGGGGCCTCACAGCAGGCGCTGGGCACCCGCAGCCGCGCCAGCCCCAAGCCAGCCACACTGCGACTCCTGAGGAGCGCGTGCCACGTCTGGGGCGACATTCGCCTCGCCCCCAGCGGCGCCGCACCATCCCTGCTGGCCCGGAGCATGCCGGGCGCGGGCGGCCCGCGCCTGCAGGAAGGCCTTGAGCAGGCGCAGCAGCGCGCGCGCGTCCAGCTGCGCGGCCAGCGCGTCCGCGCGCAGCACCGCGGCCAGCTGCGGCAGCGTGGTGGCCGCCAGCAGGTTGCCGACCACCTCTGCCCCGGGCCCGCCCGCCACGTACGCGCCTGCGCGCCGCGCCGCCGCTCACGCCCGGACGTCTTGCTGCGGAGGAGGCGCACCGCGCTGCCTCATCAGCCTGGAGACATGCGTCTGGCCCTACAATGGAGAGCTGCATGCTCCTAGATTGTCTCGTGTGGCTGGGCCGGCGGCTCCGCCCCACCCTCGTGCAACACGGCCGGCCAACAGCGGCCACCGGACGCGTCCAGGGTGGGTACCCGATCCTAGCCTAGGCCGCCGGGCAGGGCGCGCACGCAGGAGGTCGCAGGCGGTGGCCGCCAGCGAGCCGACCGAGGCCTGCAGCGCGGTCGCGATGTTGGCCTCGCGCGCGGCGCGGCCCTGCGTGAGCGTGCGCTCCACCGCCAGCTCGGTCTCCAGGAAGTCCAGCACGCGCCGCTGGCTCTCCAGCTGCGCCTCCTGCCCCCACGCAAGCGGGCGCGCGACGTCTTTACATTCACTTGACGCTCTGCCTCAAAAGCCATTGCTGAGTTCGATTCGATTTCACCCCAGTCTCAGGTCATCCCTGCCTACTGAGCTGCATGCAGTGACCCTGGACGGTTCAGCAGCACCTGCGTGCCTGCTGACACGGGAGTCGGGGGTGCACGCCTGGTGGGGTGGCGCGCCACAGGCGCTCGCCACGGCGGGCGAGTGTGGTGTGGCTCACCCAGTGGTCCCCATGCATGTGCATATGGGCGTTCAAGCAGGCTTGTATGCATGCGGCGCACCTTGTCATGCAGCTCGCGCTCCAGGCGCGCGCGCTGCGTGCACAGCTCCTGCGCGGCGGCTGCCGCGGCCGCCAGGCCCCTGAGGTCCTCCGCCGCGGCCGCGATCTCGCCGCCGCGCACGTACCGCACCTGCCATAACAGCATGCTTCATGCTGGCGTGCACAGGGTTGTACAATAGAACGTAGTAAGCGCAATTCAGTGTCGTTATGCGGTCACGCTGCTCTTTGGCTGGCAGGCACACTGTATGACATGACGCACAGCGTATGTTATGGGTACGATCACTGATAGTGCTACAAGAATATAAAGAGTGTGCCATGCACAGCGCATCCGCGCCTTGGGCGCGGCGGTCAGCGAGCGGCAGCCCTGCGCAAAGCCCAGCGTGTCCAGGCTGGCGTCGGTGTCGGCGGCCTCCGCGCTGAGGCAGGCGAGCACCAGCAGGCGCGCGCCGCCCGTCAGCGCATCCTTCAGCAGCCGCGTGAGCGGCGACTCGTTGTACGGCACCAGCGGCGGCCGGCTCTCCACCTCTGCATATCCGCCAAGGTCTGTCAGGCTAGCTCACCATGTCGAACTTTATGTACTGGTTGCCCGTGCACAGAACACAGCATGAGCTGCCTAATCAGCATCACAGCGGCACCGCCACTTGCGTGCATCCTACTCGGCGTCAGCAGGGTTGCATGGCTCCACTGCAGGCCACACAGCAGTCATAAAACACAGCGGGCACCACTGGGATCATGCAGGCACATGCAAAGTGCATCTGCATGTGCAACATCTCCTGACATGTATCGTTATCAGAAACTTCCAGCATGGCTGACACCTTGTTCTGCACGGAACGCCATTCGACTTACGGCAGGGCCAGGCACTCATGCGGCAGACGCACCCCCGGGAGGCGCGGGTCTTGCAGCCCGCCGCGCGCGCTCGCAGCGCGCGGCGACGACGCGGCGCAGCACCAGGAGCGCCGCATTGATTGCGCCTGCCAGTTCGCACCAGCCGCCCTTTGAGACAACTGACCGCGTACAAGGCACAGAGTGCTCTGCCAGGCGTTCCAAGCTGAATCACGGATGTGAAAAGCAAACTCTTAGACGAAGCGTACTAGTTGTGCCTCGCTGCGCCGCCACGCAGGCAGGACATGCAAGAGGTCCGCCACATTCATGTTTTACAGGCTGTGTGGTGCCGGTGGCGCTTGCACCTGCTTCGCGCAGGCGCTCGCCCACGGCGCCCGTGCGCGCCTGCCGCTCACTGCCGGCCAGGTCCACCATGTGCAGGCGCGCCACCGACGCGGCCCCCGCCTCGCCTGCGTCGGTCAGCGACTCCACCTGCGCGCTCGCGGAATTATCCGAGCTGAGGGCATGCTGATCATGGCAGATCAGCACTTACAGCTACCACGTACGCGAGCTGTGCTCAGCAGAGGCCCTACCTGCGCATTTTTTGCTCCTGTAATTCAGTCACACCTGGTGGTCTGCCTTGTGGCTGCTGGCATGCTCCAACAAGGCAGCGCACCATCTTGCATCGTGGGGTGCATTTCATGCACGTGCAGGCAAGAAGCGAATGGTGGGGAAGAGAGCCGCCGACCTTGAAGACAAAGTCGACGAAGGAGCGCGAGGAGGACGCGTTCATGCGGTGCGCGCCGGTGCGCGCCTCGCGGCGCGCGCCGTCCAGCAGCGCCAGCACCTGGCCGTCCATGCGGATCTTCATGCACGGCAGAGCTAGCGACCAGCGCACTGCATGGATGGGTGGGTTAGGGCTGGCGCTCTTTACTTCACCAAGCCTAAGTCAGTACGCAGTGCTTAGAGCTGCAATGCATGATGCTTTTCAGAACAGGCTCATTGGCGTGCCAGTAGTGCCTGTAGAGGCACTTCTCAGACGCAGCCTTTTCCCCGCTGGGCAGGCTCTGGCATGGTGATATCATTGATTGGAGTCAGCAGCATTGTGTGGCTCTGCACACATGCAGCTGAAGCACAGCTCGCACCTGGGCAATGCCTGCGACATGGGCCTCGCGCGCGCCCACGACATCATACAGGCCCTCTGCGTTTTGCCGCAGGTCCAGCTTGGCATGCGCTCCTGCATGCACACATGCTTATGAAGTGAAGTGCTTACGAAGTGCCAGTCACTTCGGGTTACGCATCAGCATGCTGCGCCTGCAAAAGAGCTGCTGTCGGAAGAACCCACGTCCTGGGCAGCTGTATCCTGCGTTGGTGTGTGTTTTCCCGCTCAAGCAGAACAGGGCAGGTCTCTCACAGCGCTGCTGCAGAGCAGGGACGTATGGGTGGTGGAAAGGTGTGCCTGGGCCAGCGAGCAGGTCGCGCAGGTGCTCCCCGTACAGCTCCACCGCGGAGAGCGTGATGAGGTAGGAGCGCCCAGAGCCGGCAGCCGCTGCCACACGCGCAAGGAGCTCGGCCGCGGCGAACGGTACCAGGCCCCAGTCGGCGCGCCTTGCGGGGTTGCCCTGCGCGCGCAGAGTGCGTGCCAGGTTAGGAAAGCTGTGCAATATCATCTTCGCCAAGTCCAAGCATACACAGCACTACTGATGGTGCGTAACATGCATGAGCCCCACGCACGTCAAGGAGCACCAAATAGTCGCGTGACGCAGGCTACAGGCACAAGTGAACGAGCTTGGTCGCCCAGACGTGCTGCGCTGCAGTGCAGACCTGCATCTGGTACGTCTTGCCGCTGCCTGTCTGGCCGTATGCCAGGACTGCCGCACTCCTGCCCTCCAGCACAGCTGCGCCCTTGCACACACTGAGCCCTTGGTGCTTGCGTAAATATCCGCTCACTGGGCAGTGGAGTTCACAATTACTGTATTTGCGCTCTGCTGTGCAGACATCCAAACTCAGCAGAGCATACAGGAGCGCTTGCCAAAAGCATGCAGGGTGTTGCGCACCGCTCACAAGTCCCGCGGCCTCCTTGTACACCGGCAAGCGGTCGGCGCCGTCGTAGACTTCATCAAACGTGTCAGCGCCAAACTCGCGCTGCGCGCACGCTCTGCCTGCTTGTGCACGACTGCCTCGGATACGTGTGCACCATGCGTAGAGCACAACGAGGTAGCTCAACCAGCAGATCCAGGCTGCGCACACCTCCTCAACAGCTGCTGCCTGCCTGAGCTTCCGCAGCGTGAGAGTGCGCTGCTCCGGGTTGTGCGCCAGCGCGCGCGGCCGCGCGGCGTCTGGCTCCAGCAGCGGCTTCAGCACCACGACACACTTGACGCCCGTGGCCGGGAAGGTCGCGGGGTCTGTTATTGCCTTGCTGGAGATGCTGTCAAAGGCCAGGCCCAGCGCGCGCGGCCGCGCCCGGGGCGTCCTGAGCGGAAAGCCAGTGCTGGCGTGGCCAGGTGTGAACGGCGCAGGCGTGCCGCACGGCGTGCGCTGCTCGCTGTGCATTGTGCACAGCGAGCAGCTCGCAGCCTCGTGCGGGCAGCCTGGTTGCAGATCTACTGAGAGTTGTCGTGCGCGTGGTGGGATGCACAAAACGTGTATACCAACAGGCTGTACATACAGAGTGCAGGACTGTGCTCCTTGTTCGGACCGTTGCGAAACGAAGCTAGCTGTCCTCGCTCGCGTTTGCGTCAGTAGGGCTAATTGTAGGTTTGTTTCCTGCCACACAGGCCCCGAGGTGAAGCTCAGGCAGGAGTCACCTACGTCATCTTGCTCCCAAGACGCCTGGTCTGCCTAAACGTCGCCCAACAAGGAACAACAGTCACAAGCTTGTCTGTGAGGTCACACACGAGCTGACAAACTTGAAGGTGCGCACACTGCTTCCCTGTGTATTGGTCTCTGGACTGGCACCACATCCTTGGAGAAGCGATAGTAAATCCTAGGTGTGGTGGCGTGCAAGGGAGTACTGGTTGAGCAGCAGTTACCATATCTGTTCTATCCTCACCTGGTGCTTGAGCACGTAGCAAGCATAGTTCGTAGCCCTGTACCTGCTATAGCTGGCTTTCTTTAGAACGTATGCAGTGTTTCTTCTTCTGCAGGTGACTCAGGTACGCCGCTGTGGTACAGCGTGGAGGTAGCGCAGCGCAGCGTATAGCGCGGAGGTACAGCGTTGACGGCACACGCCGGAGTGTATCAGCCGACCGTGTGTGGTGGCAGGCAAGATGCTGAGGGGCGCGCTCTTGCGCGCCGCGAGGACTGCAGCGCAGCGCTTGCCAGCAGCGCTGGCTGCAACGCCTGCCTGCGCGGCATGCTGCTCCCAGGGAGCGCGGCTGTTGCCGGCGTCCAGCGCGTCTGGCGCGCCTGCTGCGCTGACGCGCGACCTGCACCGCCTGGCCTTCCTGCCCGCGTCCGTGCGCGGGCTGCACGGGACAGTGCGCCCCAGGCGCTCCAGCTTCACGCCTACCCTGCTTGTGCAAAGCTGTGCAGGTCGGGCGCTGCGCCCAGCCTAGTGCAGCAAAGCGCGCTTAGCTGTGCAGGCGCTTGGCTTAACCTGCCAAAGCGACCCTCCTGAGCAGAGCCGGCTCCTGCTGTTTCGCTCGTGTGGCTGCGCGGGCCTGGCTTCACCGGTAGGCGCGGCGCGCAGGGCGCAGCGCTGCAGCGGCCGGCCGAGGACACTGAGCACAAGGGCGAGCCCAGCGTGGAAAAGCCGCAGATCCGCCACGACGCCGGCGACACGCGCCACGACGCCAGCGGCGAAACCAAGAGCAAGACGTATGACGAGGGCTACATCGCACCGCACCCGGGCTCCGCTAACCAGGACGAGCCGGACGACGACACGGCCGGCACCTACATGATGTCGTGCGCGCCCAGTGGTGTCCGGCTGAGGGGACCGGGAGTGCGGCGGCAAGGGTCCACGCCTGTAGCGCGTCTGCACACTGTTCGGGAGAGGCAACCAGGAGTGCAGCGGCAAGGGTCCAAGACTGCGGCGCGTCTGCTCGCTGTGACGCTGCATGCAGACCATGTGCGCGGCGCCCTTGCACCCCTGCAGCTGTAGGTCCTGGCACGCCTCACGCGCTGTCGGCACAGGCAGCGTCCGGGCACAAGGCGTGCCTGGCGGCGCGCAGGCACCCGGTGTATACGCCAGAGTACGTGATGAGCATCCAGCCGCGCCACAAGAAACCCGAGTCGGCCATGGACTGGACGGGCTACTGGACGGTGACAGCCATGCGCTGGTCGTTCGACACGCTCACCGGCTACCGCGCGGACCGGTTCATGAGCTCGTCGCGCTGGCTGATCCGCATCCTGTTCCTGGAGACGGTCGCCGGTGCGCGGCCGCGCCAGGAGGCCAGCATGTTTGTCTGCGGCGGCGTTGCGCCAGGCCGCTTGGGTTGGCTTGACGCCTGGCAGGTGCTGGGAGCCGTGATGCGCAGTGCTGGACTGTTTGGCACGAGTGCAGCTCACAAGTAAGTGTGCGAAGGAGTTGTGAGCCTGGTGGGTCCTGGGCAGTGCTGGCAGATGCTGCATGTGTGCCCGTTAGGCGCCTGGCTGCTATGGCCTCGTCCGATGCCTTCAGGTCGCAGCAAAAGCGATGCAAGGTGCCCGCGACAGACGCATGCAGCCGTGCACGCACGTGCATGCATGCCCGAGACTGCGGAGCGCGCGCAGGCGTGCCCGGCATGGTGGGCGGCATGCTGCGCCACATGCGCTCGCTGCGGACCATGCGGCGCGAGTGCGCCGACCCTCCCGACCGCTTCCTGTCTGTGCGGGCGTGCTTGATGCTCTGTACGTGCATGCACGGCGCGCGCTCGCCGCATGAAAGACCTGCGGCTTCAAGTGTTGCTCGCCTGTCGCATGTCAGGTGGCAAATGTCCCAAGCCCGTTTTGCCGGGTGGGTGCTGCCGTGCGGCTGCATCCCTCTATGCGCAAGTTTAAGGCGGCGAGCCTGGGCATGCGCGCAGCCATGGCTGGATCCACACGCTGCTGGAGGAGGCCGAGAACGAGCGCATGCACCTGCTGACCTTCCTGACGCTCAAGGAGAAGAACCATTTGCTGTTCCGCACGCTTGTCATCGGCGGGCAGGCGCGCCCACGAGCCCGCTGTTTCGTTGGGGCGAGGCCTTGCGGCGCTGACTGTCCCAGCAGCCGCTCTGCTGGTGAGACGTGTGTTATAAGGTGTCCAAGCCAAGCAGAACTGTTGCTGGTACAGACTGTTGCTTCAGGGTGGTGGCAGGCACACCGATCCATGTCACCTTTGCTGTTGAGTCTGGCTGAGTGCGCTACGTTGGGTGTAGCTGACAGTTCAACCTGCTTGCAGGGCGTCTTCTTCTTGCTGTACACCATCTTCTATTCGATATCTTCGCGGCACTGCCATGCGTTTGTTGGGTGCGCGCTCGTGCCCGAGCAAGTAATGCACTTCTGCCTGCGCCGTTTCCCTGCACCTAGTGTCATGGGTTGGAACTGGCATGACCTCAGTTCTGGCGTGGGTTTATGTTGGAAGCAGCCCCTCAGCCTGTGCGCCGCGCATGTGATTGTCTGCCGTGCTGAGCTTTTGTCATGCGGAGCATGCTGTGGCTCGGGCATTATATCATGGGCCGGTGGCCTGCACGGATGGCTGGTGACCTGCACGGGTACAAATGGCGTGTGCTCTGTGCTCAGGTACCTTGAGGAGGAAGCCGTGAAGACATGTGAGGAGCCCCGTGTTGCTAATCTCGAAATCTGCTCGTGACTGCTTCCCTGTGTTTTCAGCTTGTCAGATACACCCAGCGTGCCTTGTTTGCTTGCTGCTTCTGCCATCATGGACAGGCTATGACTTGTCTGCCACTGCCTTCATCACAGACAACACAGACGTTGATGGGACATTCGATATATGCTGAATTCATGGTAATCAGCTGCCGCGTCCTGACTGCGCCGCGCGCCGCGCAGACACGCACTTGCTGCACCAGATTGACAGCGGTGAGCTGGAGGAGTGGAAGCACCACCCGGCGCCGGCTATCGCGCGCAACTACTGGAAGATGCCACGTGATGCCACCCTGCGCGACGTGCGCCCGCGCCCCCTCAGCGCCGGATCTGCAATGGCTTTCCGCGTACATCCACAGAAGTTCAGTGACAAGGGCAGCCCTGTGTGGCGTCTGCGCACCCAGCCATGGCCTGTGCGGTTGTATTGTGTCTGTGTTCTGCCTGCAACTAGGGTGCTGGGACGTCCGAAAACGCTGCGGGTGCATCATGCACAGCCGCTCTGAGAGCCGATATAGGAGTGCTCAACACTCACGTTATCACCCATGCCCGTCCGTGGCATCCAAGCCGCCGGGCGCGTGGGCGCTCAGCAGCGCCCGTGGGCGCCCAGGTGGTGCGGGCGGTGCGCGCGCGCAGGCCAGCGTGGCCCTAAACCTAGTCCTATCACAGCAAGCGCACTGACGACCTGCGCGCAGGTGGTGCTGGCGGTGCGCGCCGACGAGGCCTGCCACTCGCACGTCAACCACACCTTCTCGGAGCTCAAGACGCATGAGAAGAACCCTTTCAGCGGCAAGGGCAGCGAGCTGGTCGCCTGAGCGCCAGGGATGCCAGCGTCGCAGAAGGCGACAGCGAGCTGCGTGGCGAGCGCCACGGCAGCTCGCAGCAGGGCAGAGCAGGGTGGGCACCTGGGGGTAGCGAGTAGGATATCAGGGTATATAATGCGGGAAGCGCAGCTACAGGCACACTGCCCTTGTGCCAAGAGCAGGGGTTGAGTTGGATAGGACTTGAAAGTGCAGTAGTTTTGTGGCATGACACTCGTGTCATGCCATAATCGGGCGAGGATTGTGCGCAAGGCATTCCTGCTGTCAGGCAAGGCGGCGTGTCCGGTGTATGGCTTCATACCAGGAACAAGAACGTCTGGTATGGTAGCGGTATGGTAGCGGATGAAGGAAACATGGCGCCCACCGTGCTCATGCCCGACACCTCAATTGCTTCTGTTGTCGCTTCAGGTATGCTGACACAGTGGGCGTTCGAGGTTGCTGGCAGAGTGTGCTTCAAGATAGTGTGTTGGTTTGGGTTGGCGTGCATCAACCAGCTGTACGCTTGCAAACATGTTTGCCTGCGCTGCATGCATGTCTATGACTTAATTGACTTAATTGGTTGCATGACCGTAATGTCGACAAGCTTTTTGCTCGAGCTAGAGATTTGTGCAAGCAGCATGTTTCTTAAACTGCACCCTATGTAACGTAGGACTTGAGCTGCCACGTTACACTTAAATAGTCGTGCGCACAGTGCTGCCTGCGCCTGTCACCAAGCACTCGTCGTTCAGTATCGACGGAGGTTCATAGTGAGAAATAAAGAAAAACAGTTGCTGTTCCTGCTGTGTCCTGCTCTTCAGAGTTGTATTTTCAAACAGAAAGCTTTTCAAAGAGCACATCCAGGCTTCCGCAGCTGACCTGGTGGATGTAGCACGCAAGCCGCGCCGTCGGGGTCGCTCAGCCGCGGCGCTGCGCAGTGTGGCAGGATGCCCTCCGTGGCGGACGTCCCAGACGTCGCCGCCGCGCTGTTCACCAGCCAGCACCGCGCGGTGAAGCTGGCGGGCAAGCGCGGCCTGCGCGCCGCGCCCGCTGGGACAGGCTCGGTGCGCCTTCCCCTGCTGTCGCGTGCCGGGGCTCACACCACACACAAGCGGGAGCACACCTGTGCAGCGACGGGCGCTTTACCTGCCCGCCGGATAGCTTTTCGCTGCACTGCGCCTGCGCTGCTAAGGTAAGGCCAGAGTGGTTTGACGCCGGCAGGTGCAGTGCGCGCTGTAGTCTTGAGCGCTCAGAGCTGGGGCTCCCTCCTCTGCAGACCTGCTGTAGGCTGATATGTTCTATGACAACACCCAGGATACCCGCACACTACGCCTGCGCATTCACGTTGAGGCACTTCAGTGCTTCTCTCCGCAACAGCGTGATATAATGGGGGCCCGTGCCAAGCTGCTGGGAAGCGGTTATGTGTGTGTGGGCACTCCGTATGCAATATCAGAGCGTGCGCTTGCCGTCCCCCGATGTCGTGCCCCTCACGATTATTCCCCGTTCCATCTGCCCGACCGCGCGCGTGCACGCAAAGCAGCCACTTGGTCCACCAGAGGGAGCGTGTTATGCTCTGGCGCCAACACAGTGGCGCTGCTGGGGGCAGTGCTTCGACATGAGCGAGGCGCTGAACTGGACGCAGCGCGCGGGCGCGCACCCGCCCAGCCGCTTCAGCCCGGCGTCGCTGCCGCGCTGGCCGCGCGCCACGTGCACATACATGCGCGCACCCCTCGCCGCGGCCGCGCCCCCTCGCGCTGCGGATACTCTCCTATGCCTGCTACGAATGTTCTTGCTGCGCAAGCTAGGGGCCAAGAAGGCGTTGTCAACTGCCAGGGCGAGTCTGTGCCGGCAGGCCTGCATGCAGCGCCGACGCTGGCGCGTATCCCATCCGCAGGACCGGCGGCTGCGGGGCCCCCGCGCGACCGGGCACGCGCGCGCGCAGGCTGCGCTCGGCGCGGCCGAACCCTGCGCACTACATGCGCAAGGGCGGCGGCTCGCTGGTGCGGCCGCTGGCGGGCCCGGCGGCGGCGGCGGCGCGCGCAGCGCGGCCCGGCCCCGCGCCGCCGCGCGCGGGCGCGTACCGGCGGCGCTCCAACCTGCCCAACACGGCCTTCCGGCGCTTCTACGAGCGCGGCGACCTGCCCATTGCCATGGAGCACCGCGGCATGAAAAACGTCATCCGCTGGAAGGCGCGGCGGCCGCCCGCGACCAGGCAGCACGCCCGCTGGACGCACGCCCGATGGACGCATGCCTGCACGCTCGGCGGCCAGAGCTGTGACTGCCAAAGGACCAGGGGCACTGCTGTCTTGTGTCACTAAGGTTGTAGTTTGTTTAGTAAGGGATTCGCGACTACAGGTACCTGTGAACAGGGGCGGCACGCGCGCCACGCGTGCCCGCCCGGACGCGCGCAGGTGGACCTGGACAAGCTGGACTACCACTACCTGCCCCTGTTCTTCGACGGCATCCGCGAGACGCAGGAGCCCTACCGCTTCCTGGCCGTCCAGGTCGCCCGCCCCGCCCTCCTGGCGCCGCGCCCGCGCTTGCACCCCCCAAGGCGCGTGCGCTGCGCTGAGAGCGTGCAGAGCGGCAGCGCCATGCACGCGAGGGCCTCTGGCGACAAGGGAGTACAGCGGTAGGACCTGCCGTGCTCGAGCCTGGAGTACCAACATGGCGTAGGGCCACATGTGCTCTGCTGCTGCCTGACTTCTGCAGAGGCCCGGCGCGGCGCTGGCTGCTCCAGGGGCCGCCGAGCTGCCCGCATGGGAGCCCAGCCAGCGTCATGAAGCACTGCTCGCTCCGGCCTCCCGCCTGCAGCAGCAGACAAACCGGGTGGCACAGTCGTGCATTGCCCTGCAGGGCGTGGAGGCCCTGCAGGGTGTGGAGGCCCTGCAGGGGCAGACACCCTGGGTGGCACAGTTACATGTGCAAGAACCTGCAGGGCGTGGAGGACCTGCTGAAGGCCGGCGGCGCCAAGGTGCTGCCGGTGCTGCCGCAGCTCATCATCCCCATCAAGACCGCGCTGAACACGCGCGAGCACTTGGTGCGGGCGCGCCCGCGCCGGGCGCGGCCTGCCAGCGCGCGTGCCACGCGCGCCAGGCCGCACATACTGTGCAGCTCTCGTGCACCTGCATGAGAAGTCCTCAGAATATAAGTATGTTTGCATGGTACGAATGTGCCTGCTGTGCTTCAGAAGCTGCACAGCATGCGCCTGTTGGAGCGGTGTCGGCAGATGCTCAACCAGTCTGGTACCACGTGAGACACAGCCGACCGCGCGTCTTACTCGGGTCCAAACATACAACCTAGAGTGGAACAGAGAGCGGCCCGAGCGCGGGCAGGTGATGTGCATCGCGCTGCAGCTGCTGCAGAAGCTGGTGCTCAGCGCGGAGCAGATCGGCGAGGCGCTCGTGCCCTACTACCGCCAGGCGCGGCGCGCTGTGGGCCGTGGCACGCGCGTGGCAGTGCACGCACGTAAGAGGGTTGGTCGTGTTTTTTTCAGCCCACGATAGTGCACAGACAGGTCAAGCGCGCGGGGTGCATGCATGCGTGGCCTCCTATGCCTTGAGGCCAGGGCCGTCAATGTTTGAGGCAGAAAGCCGAGCCTGCACTCGATTGGGGCCCAGCCGCACATGCAGTCATCCAGTGTCACGCCACGCAGCGCAGCGGCTGGCTGGACCACTTAGGCCGGCTGCATCACTGCCCTGCTGCAGGAGTTCCGTGTCTGCTGCTCAGGACATTTTCGCGCCTCACAGGAGCGAACCCACGCTCCGCGCGCGCGCGCAGCTGCTGCCCATCCTGAACCTGTACAAGGCGCGCAACAAGAACCTGGGCGACGCGATCGACTATGCGCAGCGCGAAGCCACATGCCTTGGCGAGCTCATCGCGGCCGCGCTCGCGCTGCTTGAGCGCACCGGCGGCCCCGACGCGTTCATCAACATCAAGTACATGGTGCCCACATACGAGTCCGCGCTGCGCTAAGGCCCCGCCTTAGCTCTATTAGCGGCTGGATGCTGCATGGGACAGAGGTGTGGCAGCGCCGCCCCTGGCACTCGACCAGGCCAGCTGTTGAGGCGGGAGTGGGCGCGTCTCTTCTTGTCCTTTTGGCACCACACAGCGTCTGGCCCATGCCGTCTGGACCCAGGGCACACACACCGCCCTGGTGAGGGGCGGCTCTAGCCACACATGGGATCCCGCTGCGCGGGGCAGTGTGCCCCAGGGGCAGCCTCCCCGGGACACCTTTGCGCCTGTGGGGCCGGCGCGGCCCTTGTGCCAGGCACTGTGCCGCAGAAGCGGGTTTGAGGAGCCTAGATGGAATATGCGGCCTCCCAGCATGCTCTGGGCGTGACGGTTCTGCAATTGAGAGATGCTGCGGGGCCGCAAGGCGCCGTGGGCTATAGGCCCATGTGCTAGGCATGCTCTTGCAGTACCACGTCACATCATCAGCACTCCCCTCTTACAGCAATGCTCGTGGCGGAACCGACACTGCCACAGCGCCTCCTATCACTGCTCAAATACTCACAAAGTCATTGCATGCGTTCTTACCCTGCGCACAAGCTGCCTCAATGAAAGAGCACGCACTTCAGCAACTTGCTCACCGCTCTCTGCTGCACCGACCGAACGCCCGTCAGTGCTCGGCATGCACATAGTCCAGGAACACAAAGCGCTGCTCCAGCCAGCGCAGCGCGAGCAGCGCCGCCGCGCTCGCCGCCGCGCCGCCCAGCGCCGCCGCCAGGCCCGCGCTGGGCAGCCGCGCGCCCGCGCCCAGCAGCGACGCCGCCGCCAGCGCGGCCGCCGCGCCGGCGACGAGAGCGGCGCTGCCGCAGCAGTGCGACTTTTCAGCAACGCCCAGCATGTCAACACCATTTCACTCACCAAGGCCCACCTCAATGAGCCATACGCACCAGCCAACAGGACTTGGCCCCGTGATGGGTATGCAGGGTAGGGTAGAGCAGGGCATGGTAGGGTAGGGGCACCCGGTGTGCATGGCAGCGGCGCGGGGCCGCACCGCTGCAGCAGCCCGACCGTGCGGAACGCGCGCGAGCAGCTGGCGCACTGCGCCGTGTGGCTCTCGAAGCGGTCGAGCAGCTCGCGACGGGTCAGCGGCGGCGCGGCTGCGGCCGCGGCCTCCGCGCCAGGCGGCCACGGCAGCGGCGCGCCCGTGAACCAGCGCCGCGCGGCGGCGACCGCCGTGTCCATGGACGTGGGCAGGTAGTAGTGCCGCCGCCACTGCCCGCCCACCCGGCGCAGCTCGCGGTCCTGCGCCGCGCGCAGCCCGCACGTCATAACTCTACCCCACCCTCCCAGGTAGTAGTGCCGCTGCCACTGCCCGCCCACCCGGCGCAGCTCGCGGTCCTGCGCCACGCGCAGCTCGCAGGGTATGCCCTACCTTTCCATGGCGCCGCGCGCTCGCACTTGTGCACGTACGGCGTGGCAACATATGCACTTCGCTTTGCGGTGAAGCTGGAGCTGAGCGGTCTGACGGCAGCGCACAGGCGCAAGCAGCGCCGCACCGGCGGTGCCGTGCAGCTTCACGAACATGGGCAGGGGTCGCCAGCGGCCTGCGTGCCGCGGCACGACCAGTGCCACTACAGCCCTAGCTGGAGGGGAGACAGAGTGGGTGAAGCAGAGGCCGCGGCGCCCTGCCCGCGCGCCTGCATGTAGAGGAAGCAGTTGTCGCCGTCGAGCACGGCGTGCTGGCTGAAGTGGCCCAGCCAGCGCGGCATGCGCGTCACGGCGAAGCGCATCAGCGCGTTCGCGCCCGCGGCCGGCGTCACCATCGCGAAGAACAGGCGCGCGCGCCCGGGCGCGGTCGGCACGCAGTGCGTGATCATCTGCACAGCACATCGATGCTCATAAACACTTGCTAATGTAGACTGCTTGCAGCAGCAGTCGTCCCAGCAAGATTAGCACGTTTATCTCGGATCTGCATGCACCATCACACGCAGGTCATGTACACACTCGTGCTTGCAAGAAAATCAAGTGACTGGAGAACCTGAACCCTGTCTTTCTGTCCTCCCTGGGTGCCCGTGGCATGCACAAACCTGCGCCCGACCGCCACGCAGGCACATGCTGCGCATGCTTGCGATGCGCACGCACGACTTCGGCATCAAAGTCGCACACGCAATGGCGGCTGCTCAAGCAGCCTACATGCGCAACAGCTGCAACACACACGCATGTCATGTGTGTCAGTGCACCTGCAGGCCATGGGCGCGCATGCCATGCGCATGTCAGCGCACCTGCAGGCCGCGCTCGCCGAAGCGGTAGCGCGCGAGCGTGGGCGGCTGCCACAGCAGCTTGTTGCGCGTGCGAGTCGCCGTTGGCGCCTTGGCGTGCGGCGCGGCCACGGCCTCGCTGGCGACCTGGAAGCCCTCGACGGGGTCCGACGCCAGCGCAGACATCCTGCGGAGCCGCGCCTAATAGCTTTTTCTGTCTACTCTGTATACTTGAGGCAGCGCAGACATGTTAAGGCTTAGGTAACTCAACCTAGATTTCCTGGCGAGCATGATAGGCATGCTGGCCGAGCACAGGTCCAAGCGCAATGAGCCGTGCCCTGCTCCAAGCACAGACAGGAAGGGTCTACAAACCAAGCTTCACTGCCAGCAGCTCGCTGCAGCCAAAGTCACCGCACTCATCGTCGTCCCACGCCACAAAAGCTGCCCAGGCATCTGCTCTCAATGCTGTCTGGCAGAGCCCTGTTGTGCCGCGCCCGGGGCGCGCCTGTACAGCGACGGCTTGGTGCGGTCCGCACCGCCGATCACGCCGTGGTGCGAGAACGGTACGTGGCTCGGGTCCAGCACATTCTCCACCAGCACGTCCACGCCATACCTGCATAGAAGCCACCGTCAAGATCCACGCGCTGAGTCAGTTAGCCGCTTTAAACACTGCATGCGATTTTTTGCGCAAGTCGGACGACTGGCAATTTTCCCATGCTGATGCCCAAACAACGCAATTATTCGCATTCAGTCCTTCGAGACGTCAACGAGTATTTGCGCCAGGCTGGGCTGCGCGCCTCACCCCAGCGCAAAACGTGTGGAGACTGCTGTCATCGCATCATACCAGGCTGGCCCGCTGAGGCAGCGCACACATTGCGTGCCATGCAGCTGCCACCCGTAACCAGTAGGGACCGGCGCCAGGTCTACGGCCCTGATGGTAACAGATGCAGGCGGCTGGGCACGCCGAGCGCCGGGCGCGCACGGGACGTCGCGCATGAACCAGCCGGACAGGTACAGGTTTGGCGTCCGGGTCGTCCAGCTCCTTCACCGCGACAGCCGGCGTGGCCGCGGCCTCCGCCGCCGCGGCCGGCCCGCCCTCCGCCCACACCCAGAGCAGGCCGTCGGGGCGAACCTGCGCGCGCGCCCGGGCCGCTGGCACAGGGCGGCTTGCTGCGCAGCACTCTGTGCGGAGCCCCCTCCTGCACAAGCTCCTGTGTGCTGCAGGCGGGCACGCGGGACCATCAGGCCCTGCTTCCCAGCCAAGCCTGTCCGCACCTGCTCTGCATGTTGTAGCACACTGTGCGGTCTGCCCAAGGAAGAATGCACCGCGCGGCACAGAGGTGGGACATGCATCAGTTATTGTGCCACAGTAAGCTGGACCTAACACAAGCAAGGAATGCAGGCGGCAGCAGGTAACCGAGCGGCACAGCATCAGCGCGCAGGGACCGCGCCTGCGCGGGGTGCACCACGGCGCACGAGCGCGGGCTGGCGAGCGCGGCCGCCTCCGCCCGCTGATCGGCCGCCTGCGGGATGCTCGTGCAGGCGCCGTCGCCCGCAAAGCGCCAGCCGTGGTACGAGCACATGAGCGTGCCGTCCGACGGCTCAATGCGCCCCTCTGCACGCCACGCGCCCCCCACCATGTGATGAGCCGCCCGCACTGCATCCGTTTTTCAGGGCGCAAAGCGCATCAGCACCTGTGCAATGCGCATGCGAAAGCACATGAACAGTTGTCCTGCTCCCGGCCATGCGTTTGCTTGCACCGCGCATGCGCAGCAGGAGCCCCGCACAACCCGCCAGAGCCGTGCGGGGCGGCCGGGCCGGCCGCGCGCCGGACAGCGGCGCCAGGCGGTGCGGGCACTGGTCGGCCATGGCGCGCCAGGCGCCGCCGCCGTCGCGCCAGAGCACCAGGCGGCGGCCCAGCAGCTGCGCGGCGGTCGGGCGCGCGGGGTCCAAGTCCGCAACAACCGCGAGCGGGTACCTGGCAGGTTGTGTCAGTTGTATCAGCTTCGCTGCCCGACATGCTTGCCATCACCTGGACTTCAGCTGGCAGACTCAGGCGCTGCGTCCTTACTTGCCGAGCAGCGCCTGCCTACGGCGCCAGCGCAGCTACGGTATTGAGGAGCTGAGCAGGGCCTTGAAACAGCTGTGGTGGTCTACACGGGCTTCTTCGCGCCACTGAGCGCTCCACTAACCTTCTCTTTGACGAGCGGAAACAATAGACAGGCAGAGAATACTTCTAACAACATGAGAGCTCTACAGCTCAGGACACGCGCTGTTGTTGGCACAGATACTTGCGGCTCTCCCGCAGCACAAGCCGTCTATCAACGCCATGCTGAGCCCAGGCGCACCACTGCTTCAGCCAGTTGAAGCTGGGCGTGTGCGACTCTCCCATGTCCTGCTGGTCCACGCGCCCGCTCGGGCTTGCTGCGCGGCTGTCGCGCTCGGCCTGCGGCGCACCTTGCAGCACCGGCGGCGCGGCTGTGGCCTTGGCAGGGTATGCAAGGCGCCTCCCGCGGCTCACGGAACGGTACTGTGGCGCCTGCAGAGTCAGTCGAGGCACTGTTGGCGCCTCCAACAGAGACCTACCTTGACATATCGTTCGCAACAGCAGTGGGACAGCATAGAAACGCGCCTGCACGACGTGTACAGGCGTGTGAGCACGCTGTGGTGGCGCGAGACCAGGACAGCGCGCCGCCGTCTTCAACAGCGCCATGATGCGTGCTCGTGCGCACTAACAAGAAGGTTGATAGGTGATCTGACACTGCCGCTGGTGCTCTGTTTATTGCTGTTGCTTGAGCTAGGCTGTGTCGTATTCCCTCTTGCTAAGCAAGCCCCCGAGATCCGGAGCGTGGCTTGCTTGCACGCTCCATGTATGCATAGTTGTACACTGCTTCGCAAGCAGGAGCTCTGCGTTGGAAAACCAGCAACTACAGTAGTTGCCAGGCAACCGCGTGCCAGGCATGCGTGCTCTATGCCAACCAAACACCGTGCAATGGGGAACACCAGCGCAGCACAGGGCTCGCAGCAGCGCTTGTGTCACGGTGTGCACTGGATTGGCACGTTGAAAGAAAAGAAAGTGTGTGGGAAGACTTCTGACTTCTTACAGACACGCCTTTATACTGACGTCTGATTTTGAGGCACAGGCGCGTGCTGCGGCGCACAACGGCGCTGCAGCACCTAAAAAGGTAGTAGTCATTGGTGCTGGCTGGTGAGCAGCACCGTGCACCACAGCCAATTTCACTGTTTCACCTAGGAGCGGCATCTTTGTCTGTTCCTTTGGCTGCAATATTGGCTGCTATGCTCTTTGTCTGTTCCTTCGGCTGCTGTATTGGCTGCTATGTTGGCTGCTATATTAAGGCAGCTGATGACGGTGTTTGTGGTGTGTGGCAGGGCGGGCCTGGGAGCGGCCTGGCACCTGGCCAAGAATGGGTACACAGTTGACGTTCTGGAGGCAGGCCCAGGCCCAGGCGGCCTCGTGGCCGGCTGGACGACTGCTGGCGGCCGGAGCGTTGAAGTGGGCATACATGGGTTCTGGTGAGCGCAGCTGAGCTAGCCAGTCAGCAAGCCTCTGCCGTGACAAGCTGCGAGCGCCTTGAGGGCAAGCTTGCTGACAACATTGCTGGTGCCTCTGCTCCTCAGCTGTGCCTGTGCTTATTCAGAGTGCGTCACTGGTGGGTCCGGCTTGCGCCTCCACATCGGAACTCCGGTCAATTATGTGACATTCATAAGACATAGCCAGGCTGGTGAAAGAGTGCACACTGTGTAGGCGTTTCCCAGCGCATGCATTTGCATACTATAGTGCAATGAACTACCCATGAGATGCAGTCCTCGGCATGGCCTGCACTGTCAAGCAGGGGCAAGCGCCATGCCCTTGTGCATGCACCGCTCATCATGACGCGCCCTGTTTGTTAAAGGAGCCATGACCGTCCCAGGCGGGCGTACTTCAATATTTTTGCGCTCGTTGAGGAGCTGGGCCTGGACCCCTTCACGCCCTGGACGCGCAGCCAGCAGTGGTCGCCGGCAGGCCTAGAAGTGGACGCGGCGATATTGCAGGCACGTCCACGCCTGCACACTAGGGTTCACAACCTTTTAGTTGCAGCGACCCTACACTGCGACCCTACACTGAGACAGTCATGCTCTCTGCATGCCCCAACGATAAGCCGTGCTGCGGCGTACGATGCATGGGCGCGCCCGTCACGGCCAGCCGGCGGCCCCGCGCGGCCGGCCGGCGGCCGGCCGGCGCTGACGCGCGGCCGGAGCGCAGGACCAGCCGCGGCTGCCGACGCCGATGGGCCACTTTGTGTACAGCCGCTTCCTGCGCCTGCCGCTGGCGGACCGGCTGAGCGCGCTGCCGCTGGTTGCGGCCGCGGCCGACTTCGACGGCAGCCCGGCCGCGTGGCGCCGCTATGACGCCATGTCGGCGCGCGAGCTGTTCCGCCGCGCGGGCGTCAGCGAGCGCCTGTACCGCGACGCATTCGAGCCGATGCTGCTGGTGGGCCTCTTCGCGCCAGGTGACGCGCTCGGCGCCGCCCGCCGCGCGGGCCGCACACTCTTGTCACATGTGAGCAGGGCCAGGGTGTAAGAGAGGTATGCTCAGGCACAGGACGGTGAGACATCATCATGTCACATTTCAATGTCTGCCTTGCGAATCAGCGTTGCGGTGGTCTAAATTTAGGCTTGAGTGGCGCTGCCGCGCCAAACACGCCCTCACCTCGCCCGAGCCCACAAGGACGTGTTTAAGTGCGTTTGTTTGGCCGTGGTGCGGGAGTCAGGGCTGACAGCCGCATGCACGAGCCAGAGCTGACAGCCGCCTGCAGGCGAGCAGTGCTCTGCGGCGGCCGCGCTCGGCATGCTTAAGTTCTTCCTGCTCAACCACCAGGCGGACTTTGACGTGAAGTGGCCGCGGGGTGCGTGCCGGCCCGCAGCCGCTCAGCGCGCCGCTACTTGCCCCACCTGTGCAGCCTCACTGCCCCTACATGCCCATCTCTGCCCTAAGATGCTGCATCTGGCATTGCCCGTCCCGCATTGCTGGCACTTGAAGCAGCGGTTGTCCCCCCGGACGGGCGACCCGCTTGTGCTCCTCGCTCCGCCTCAGGGCCGAGGGCCTGCAGGCATTGAAGAGGCCGAGCTCTGTCATGCTACCATGGCCCCGCGCGACCGCAGGCACCATCGGCGCGAGCATCATGGCGCCCTGGGTCGAGCGCCTGCAGGCGCTCGGCGGGCGGATGCGCTCGCAGCACCGCGTGCGCGACGTGCGCCTGGACGGCGGCGGCGCCGTGACGGCCGTGCTGGCGGACTCGCCGGACGGCCCTGTGGTGCGCGCTGCCCCGCGGGCTCCCCTGCGTCTGGGGCGCAGCTTCACGAGCTGCTCTCAGACCACCGCTTCTGCTTGAGGAGACTAGTGCCAGTGCAGCGCGACGTCCTCATGTTTTCGAAGGCGTGCTCGCGTGCACACAAGTCTCCAGCGTCGCCGCTCGCGTGTGTTTCGTTGCGTGTTTCGGTGCGCGGAGGGCGCTCAGGCGCGCCCGCCGCGCGCAGGAGCTGGAGGCTGATGCCGTGGTGATGGCGGTGGGCATCGCTGGGCTGCAGAAGATCGTGGCCAGCAGCGCGGCGCTGTCCTCGCGCGCCGAGTTCCGCGCCGTGGCCAACCTGGGCGCCCTGGACGTGCTGGCAGGCATCGATCCCTGAGCCAACCCTACCTTAACCCACAGCGCGCTTGCTTGCCGGGCCCCTCTGCTGCCGCCTGCGCCGGCCGGCACCTGTGCCATGCCGCGCGGGCTGTTAGACGGGCGGTTTGCGCGCATGCCGCTGTTTGCTTGCATGGCACACGGCTCTGTCGCATAGCGCTTGAGAAGGGGCTGCATGTCCGCGCCGGCTCACACCGGCCAGCTCAGTGTCTTCACGGTGCGTGAGCATGCAGGCACTGTAGATGCGATTCTGCATGTGTGCGCGCAGTGCGCCTGTGGCTGGACCGCCGGGTCGCCATCCCGCGCCCGTCCAACGCGTGCGCGGGCTTCGACCCGGGCGTCGGCTGGACCTTCTTCGACCTGAACGCGCTCCACGTGCGGCCCCAGCCGCTGCTGTGCGGTATAGAGTTAGGGTTAGGGCTAGAGCATCAGCTAGAACTGTTTTCGACTTGAATGCGCTCCACGTGCGGCCCCAACCACCCCATCGCGCAGCTGCGCAGCGCGCGCGCGCGCGCGGCCGCCGCGCCCGCAGCCCCCTGGGCCCCGCGCACGTGCAGCCTCTGATGCATCGCCGTGCTGCTGAGGGAGGCAGACAGGGTGCAATATTGCATGCGCCTGTTCGTCGTGCACTCAGCGCCCACCCTCATCCGCGCAGGACGAGTACCGCGATGAGCCCTTCACGGTCCTGGAGGCGGACTTCTACGGCGCCAATGCGCTGCTGCCGCTGTCCGACGAGGCGCTCGTGGCCAAGGTGCGTGCTGCCCGCCTTGCTGGCCTGTGCCTGCCTGCCGCGTTTCGTCAGGCTTGCCTGGTGCGCCCAATACCGTTCTGACACGGTAGGAACTCGGCAGTGCTGATCGAATATCTGCTTCTGCAGGTTGTGCACAGGTGCCGCTGTGGAAATTTGGATGTCCATTGCTGCTCAGCGAAGGCAGTATCGTGGCGTTGCCACACATGGTCTAGACACTACATGGCGGCCATATGCATATGGCATCGCCTCGGGCACTGCTAGCAAACAGCTTGCGTGACAGACTTGTTATCTTGAAATGAATTGATGCAGAAAATGGCGCGGAGGATGACATGCGCCCTCGCTCCCAGGTGCTGCAAGACCTGGCGACCTGCGTGCCCGGCTTCTCGGGCGCGGCCGCGCTGGACCACTTTGTGGGCCGCTTCCCCAAGGCGGTCACGCACTTTGCGCCCGGCAGCTACGACGCCTTCCTGCGCCCGCGCACGTCGGTGCCCAACCTGTTCGCTGCGGGCGACTGGGTCGTCGACGCGCACGGCTCCTTCTCGCAGGAAAAGGCGCGCCGGCCGCAATCGCTGGGCCGCCCTGGGCTATGGTAGGGGTAGGGTTACCGTATCCCTGACATTAGGCTGCTGCTGCCGGGCCGTGCGGTTGCGGCGCGGCGAGCAGCATCATGCGGCATACATGTCATGGGCCGTGACGCTTATTGTCGTGACCTGGGTGTCGTGAGCGTGCACGCGTCCTCGTCATGTTCGGCCGTGACGCGGCGCCAGCGCCGCGCAGGCGTATGTCATGGGCCTGGAAGCCGCAAGCAACGTGGTGCGGTGGTGCGGTGTGGGCGCGCTGGCGGCCACGCTGCCGCTGGAGCCCGAGGAGGCGCACGTGCTGGCCGCGCGGCGCGTGCTGCGCGCCGCGCAGCGCGCCGCTGAGCTGAATCCGCTCGCGCGCCTGCTGCCGGCCGGTCTGGCGTGAGGTGTAGGTTTAGGGTAGGGCTAGGCCTACCCTGGCGTGAGGCGCCGCCTCAGGCGGCGAGGCGCCGCCGATTTGCGGCCACGTCTGCATTTCGCCGCGCCCGAGAGAGCGAGAGAGGGGGCAGCCGCCTGCGCTGGCCAACAGACTGCCGCCGCGTGCGCGCACGCCGCCGGCCGTGCTGGCAGCCGGCGCGGCCTGGCGCGTTGAGGCATCTGCTGGCGCATGCGCGGCAGATTAGCAGTAGACACATAGCAGTAGGCCGCGTCAGCGCACAACGCCTTGTGGTAAGGTCCTTGCTGGAGCGGCGCATGTTGCAGGTGGGTGCGATGACGGCAGTTGTTTCAGCTCGGACCGAGAAGCGCGTGTGATGCTGAGTGGGCCGCATTATGCCGCGGCATGTCTGGTGACTGTGCTGCAGAGAGCTTGCCAATGTGTTTGCAGGCGTTGGCCTCTGGCATGAACCCGTCACATGTCAGGGTTGCTGCACCATTGTGATATGAATAAATGTGTGCGGTGTAGTGTGGAGCGGTGCGTGCTGTGGTGGCACGAGTGCAAGCAGAGAGCTGGCAGCCCTTCATGCATGGATGCGCCATGCCATACAATGCCGACAAAATTGCCAAAAAATGCTGCTACAGCCCAGCACGTTGGCCAAGTAATACTGCGACTCCACCACTGCACTACTTGCATTTCAATGCTATATCAGTAGCAGTACAAGCACCTGCAGGCCCTCAACAATGAGCGCCGAACGTATCCCTTGTATGGCAATGATTCTTTTACCCAAAAAAAAAGTAATGTTCTGCAGCGCAGGGTGATCAGTACCATGAGTTATACAAATGTAGCTGCGGGGGGCGGTGCGACGGGTATTGACAGCAACTATCCAACCACCCTGAGAACTCCAACAAAAACCAATGCAATTCAGCACAAAAAAGGACCTGCAGTGTACACCCATCATGCAGCCACCCCGGTGCCTGTCTTGAGGCCCTGCTGGCACAGCAAGACAGGCACCTGCGGCAGCAAAGCCAAGAGGCAGCCCCCAGCCGTGCGCCCCCCTCAAGCCGCATGCAGGCTTCATGACATGCACGCGACCGGCGGGCCCCCCGGCACGGCTACGCCCTGCGCCGTCAAGCGTGGCAGCACCAAACGCGCGCGTCTCGACTGCCTGCATGCAGGCTCACTGGGAGTAGCATGCTAGGCTGATCAGGGTAGGGTTCGGGTCCGCCCATCAGGTTGCAAAGGGGCTGCGCGGGGACACGAGCGCCCGCCGCGGCGCCTTCGCGCCCTCCGCCGCAGGTGGGCCCTGCATCGGCTGGGCCGCGCCGGGCCCGCCCGCAGCCTGCGCCATACCGGGGGCCGCCGCGGGGCGCCCATTGCCGCAGCCCATGCCCTGCCCGACCAGACACAGGCCGCCTGCTCGCGCAGCCCCCGAACACGCTTCCGCCGGCCGACACACGGCGCCCGCCGGTGCCCCGCCTGGCTGCGGCTGCGCTGCAGCCTCCGGGGCACTCTGAGCGATGTGGTCCGCACGCGCGGCTGCATGCGTCCCGTTCTGGCTGGCCGCTGCTTGACCATCAACGCCCTCGGCATCCCCATGCAGGCTGCTAGCATCCGCCTGGCCGGCGGCCACTTCCACCCCGCTGCTCCGGCCCGCGCCGCCCGTCTCCTGCCCCACGTCCGGCCCCTCCGCTCCTGCTGCCGCAAACGGGCTCACGATGCAGCGCGGCGGCTGCCGGCGCGCCGGCGCGGCTCGTGCCTCCGCGGCTGTGCCGCCGCCGACCGCGCGCTGCGATGCCGGCACAGCAGGCGCGCCCGACGCGCCGTCCGCCGTGTACGCCACGCCATCAGGAACCCCGAAGGGCTCAGCGGGCGCAGCGAACGGGCTCACAATGCACGGCGGCAGCTGCCGCTTACGCGGCGCAGCAGGAGCCGCCGCGAGCGCGCCACCGCCGCGGACAGGGCCGGCGCGTCTGGCGCGCCACCCGCCGGCAGTCCATCGTCCTGAAGCCCGCAGGGCTCGGCGGGCTCAGCGAACGGGCTCACGATGCGCGGCGGCGGCTGCCGCTTACGCGGCGCAGCGTGGGCCGCCGCATGCGCGCCGCCGCCGCTCACGTCTAGGGCCGGCGCGCCCGGCGCGCCACGCATTGGCAGCCCGTTTCCCTGAGCCCCGCATGGCTCGGCATGCGCGGCAAAGGGGCTCGCGACGGGCCGCGGCATCCGCTGCGCGTGCCCCGCCGCCTGCCCGGGCCCGCACGGCGGTCCGCTGCCTGGCTCCTGTGGCGCCTGCATGACCGGGAGCGCATGTGCAGCATCGTCCCCAAGTGCCCCTGTGTCCGGCTCCCCGCACGGCCCTGCGGGCGCGGCGAATGGGCTCACAATGCGCTGCGGCGGCTGCCGCCGGGGCGCCGCTGCCTGCCCCATGGCGCCGCCCGTCGCGGCCGCCGGGTCGGGCGCCGGGCTGGACGCGGGCGGGGGCGCAGACGCGCCAGCGGGCGCGCCCGTCCCTGCCGAGTCAGGCTGCACCCCTTGCTGCCCGCCGTCATGCGTGGCCGTCGCGATCGCTGCCGCCGTCGCTGCCGCTGCGGCCACGCCCGGCGAGCTGGGCTTCCGACCGCCAGCGGGCAGCGCTCCTGCGCCCTCGCCGGACGGCTGCTGCGCAGATGCGGTCTGCAGTGGATTGCCATGTGCCGTGGCGTGCTGGCTGTTGTCAGCGTCGCCGCGCACGTGCGCCGCCTCCGCGGCGCCCGGCGCGGCCCCTTCCGCAGCGCCGCTGTCGCGCACGCCCGCCGCGGCCTGCGGCGCTGCCGCCGCGGCGGCGGGCCGCGGCGGCGAGGCGGTGTCAAAGAGCGTGGGGTCGGCCGCGGGCACCAGCGGGAGCACGCCCGCCGGCGCGCTCGCGCTCGCCGCGTCGCTGCCCGCGAGCGCCTCGGCTGCGGCGCCGCCCGCCGCGGGCGCCGCGCCCCGGCCCCTGACCCCCGGCCCCTGGTCCGACCACGGCCCCGCGCCGGCCGGCGGCCCGCCGCGCGGCAGCGGCATCGACACCGTCACGCGGTCCAGGCCCACGCCGCCGTCGTGCGGTCCCGGCGCGCCGCGGCGCGCGGCCTGCTCGGGCGCCGCGCCACCGCTGGCGAAGCGCACGTCGCCGGCGCTGGCGGCCGGCAGGGCCGCGGCGGCGGCCGCGGGCGGCGCCAGGCGGCCGTCGGCGCCGAGCACGAGCGGCGCCGGCAGCGCGGCCAGCGCGGCGACGAGCTGCTTGGCGCTCGGGCGCGTGGCCGGGTCCTCGGCAACGCATGCAGCAATGAGCGCCTCCACCGCCAGCGGGCACTCCTCGGGCACCCTGCGCTCACGCGCAGCGCCATTGGCGGCGTGCAGACAGGGTTACAGTAGGGTTGGGCTGAATTGGCGGTGGTACGCAGTCACAGACAGTCTGATCTGACATTTCGTAACGGCTGGCGGAGACCCGGGGAGGCCCCGCAGCTGACAGATCTGGCGCCACCACGCGTTGCCAAAGGCTCCTGACACTGGTCAGACACGTTTCCTCCACCTGCATATGAAGAGCCTTGGCTTAGACAGCGCAGCATCCCGGTCAATGAGGCCGGCAGGGGCGCCCGGGGCAGCAGGGGGCGGCGCGGGGCTCGGCGCGTACCGCAGTGGCCGCAGCGAGCGCCCCGGGGGCGCCTCGCCCGCGGACAGCTCCCACAGCAGCACGCCGAACGAGTAGATGTCCACCTGCGCGGCGCCGGTGACCGGCGTGAGCTCTGTCCACACTTGCAACCGTAAGCTCTGTCCACACTTACAGCCGAGCGCCGGCGAGAGCGCTCGCACACGAGCACAGCCGAGCGCTCGCGAGCGCTTGGCACGCCCGGCCGACAGGCAGGCACATGAGCACTCGAACACGCGCATGTAGGGTTAGGGTTAGGGTTAGGGCGGCGGTGCGCCGCGCGGCGCGCCTTCTCGGTGCACGGCTTGCCCAGCAGCACCTCCGGCGCGGCCCAGGCGAACGTGCCCATGTCCTTGAGCGTGGTCAGGAAGTCGGTGCGCAGGATCTTGGCGACGCCAAAGTCCGCAATCTTGGCCGTCCAGTCCCGCGCGAGCAGCACGTTGGGCGACTTCAGGTCCAGCAGGATGATCTGCGCGCCCGCACGCCGCCTCAGCCCTCCCTTCTCCTTCTCGACAGCCGCCCCCCGCGCGACGCCAGCCGCCGCTGGCTTCAGTGCTGTGCTTGCTGCTGTCGCGCCCTGCGATACCCCCATGGCGGCACAGAGCTCCTTGCCTTACTGCGCGTTCTGCACCCGATCGGAGAGGGCGGCGGGGACGGGCTCTGCTTCCAGCGCCCTGCCCATGAGCCTGCCGGCACACCTGCCGCACGGCCAGCAGCGCGGCCCACAAGCCCCCTGCCGCCAGGGCGTGCCCTGCCACCTTGATCCCCGCCTCACTGGCGGCAGGGTCTGTGCATGCCGTCCCCTCCTGCCCGAGAGCTCGCCGGTGACCCAAGCCCGCGGTAAGCGGCGCGGCCGGCGAGCCCGCCGGCCGGGCTCGGCAGCAAGCCGCGCGGCCAGCACGCCCGCCGCCCGAGCCGCAGCTTTTCGGGTGTAGGGTGCGTGCGGGCCGCGCCTTCTTGTCGTGCAGGAAGAAGAGCCCGCGCGCGACGTCCAGCGCCACGCGCCGCGCCAGGCCGGTGTTGGGCGCGGGACGGCCGCTGGGGCCGGCGCGGCGGTACCAGCCGAAGCGGCCGCCGGCGTCCTCGGCGAGCGCGCGGAACAGGTCGCCGTTCTCCATGTACTCGGTGACCAGCACCGTCTGGCCCTCCTGCAGGCAGGCGCCCACAAACCTGCGCACGTTGTGCAGGACTAGGGTTAGGGTGACGCGCGGCAATGACGCGGAACAGGTCGCCGTTGTCCATGAACTCGGTGACCAGCACTCTGGCCCTCTGCAAGGCAGGCGCCAACAAACCTGCGCGCGCGAGCAGGTTAGGGTTAGGGTTAGGGTTAGGGTAGGTGACGCACGGCGCTCGAGCCCGCCTCCGCGCGCGACGCGCACACCACCTGGCGTCGGCGCCGGCAGGGGCGCGGCGGACAGAGCGCGGGCGGGCCGGGCTACTGCCAAGGCCGCAGGCCGCGGCACCGCGGCGCTGGGAGCTCGCCTGCGCGCTGAGTGCGCAGCGGCAGAGCGTGGGCGCCCGCGCGGGGCCGGCGCGGACGGGTCCGCACAGCGGGGGGCGCACTGCACGATGTTGCGGTCATGGCAGGAGCGCAGCAGGAAGATCTCGCGCCGGCAGGCCTCGGCGAGCGGGCCGGCCTTGGCGCTGACGGACAGCTGGTCGCAGTAGATCTTGACCGCCACCGTCTGCACACCGTTCACCAGCGCCTTGTACACCTGCGCGCCCCGCGGCAGGCGGGACGGTCAGAGTCAGGGTACGGACTGACTGTAGGTCACAGTAGACCCTGACGGCCACCGCCCACACGCCGTTTCGCCTGCGCCTTGTACACCTGCGCGCCGCGGCAGGCGGGCTGGTGGTTAGGGTTAGGGTTAGGGCAAGTCACATCAGACCCTGAGACTGCCGCCGCCCGCACGCCGTCCGCGCGCCTTAGCGGAACGCGCGCGCCCGGCGGTGAGGGGAGGGGCGGCGCTCGCCCGCCGGAGTGCCGTGCAGGCAGCGGGCCGCCCGGGCCGCGCCCTACTCAGTCTTCCGCTACAGTCCGTGAGCAGCAACTGGAGCCGGGAGCAGCATTGGGCGCAGGCGCAGGGCCACCGCAAGGCCGCCGCGTAGCATGTCACGCCGACGGCAGCACCAGTTTCTCGACACACGGGAGCGCCTGTATGGTGCCTTTGCGTGCACCGCTTACAGGGCCCGCGTCTGTGTGCGGTCGGGGCTGACGGCGCACCCGGCCGGACGCGCCGGAGCCCAGCTCCCACTCGGAGCCGTCCGGGCGGCGCAGGATCGCGATGTTGGCGGGGTCGATCTCCCAGTCGCTGCCCAGGCCCGGCAGCATCAGGCTCTCCTGCGCGCGCCGGGGCCGCACAGAGGTTAGGTTCACACAGGGTAGGGTAAAGTATAGTATAAGGTCAAGATGCAGGGCTGCGCGCCGCGGCTGGCAGAGTCCCAGAAAGGCAATGCCGGTGTGGCCCAAGAGCTCAAACAGGGGTGCGGGACGTGCGGCTGGGACGCAGAGTCCATCCGATGCGCCTGACTCAGCGCTCGCGTAAGGCGCATACACACCAGGCACGCGCCGCCAGCGGCGTAGCGCGCTTGCGGGCAGCGCTGGCACAAGGGACAGGACTGGACATGCGCCCACAAACCCAACGTGTTTGCGCACAGGTCAGCTAGACAAGTGCCCTGGCGGCAGCCAGCAGTGGGTGCGCTCTGAGCACCAACGCATGCCGGTGCGTGGCAAGGTCTGCCTTATGCACGAGCACGCGTCAAGGGAGGTTTGGGTTCTGTCAAGTTCGGGCCCGCCCAACTGCAGCGGGCGCCCGCGCCTGCGCGCTGGTCATGCAGCCGCTCCGCTGGCCCGAGCGCATCTGCTCGACGATCGTGCTGATGGCGGTGCTGTCGTCCTTGCGCAGGCCGCCGCTGTAGCTCGTATTGTTGCCGCTGGCCGCCCGGCCGCTAGCGTCGTACATCTTGCGCGCCTTTGCCAGGCGGCGCTGCCGCGAGCGCATGTGCCGCGCCATCCACACGCCCAGCGCGAGCACCACGGCCAGCGCGGCCGCTGCGGGCACCACCGCGGCCGCGACCAGTTTGCTTACCTCGCTGCCTGCGCGCGCGCGCGCGGCCCGCGGTTCCCATACCAGCGCTGCTGCCGGCAACCTAAACCCTATATCAGTACTGCTGGCATTACCAACCCTAACCCTATAGCAGCGCTGCCGCCGGTGCAGCCCTGCGTGCTCGCCTCGCGCTCGCCGACCGCACTTGCGCTGTGTGGCGGCGTGGCGCTTGGGTGGTGCGGCGGAGTCGGCGAGGCCCGTCGGCAGGCACGTTCCGCAGCAGTGAATCGCCGCCCGACCCTGGCCTGCGCCATGCGGGCTGCGCACCGCCGCCGTCCGCCGCCGTGGCGTTGGCGCCGTCGGCGCTGCCGCCGGCGTCCCACGCGGGCTGGAAGCCCTTAAGGGCGAGCGAGACGATATCCGGCGTGCGCGCCTGCACCAGCTTCAGCAGCACGCCGGTGCTCACGATGTACTGCAGCTGCGTGCGGATGACCGCCACGCCCTGCCGTGCGGCGGGCGCTCAGCCCCGCGTCATCGCATAGGGCGCTCACACAGAATCGAGCTGGAGCCCACCCCCAGGCTCTTGGCTGGGCTGTCGCATCCTTCCCTTTAACATGATCGAGCAGTGTCAGTGGACTCTGCGCGGATGTTGGGAGGGTCGTCCTCGCCGGCCTTGCCGGCTGTCGGCCCTTACCTTCAGCCTATGTATGCGCAAGGCAAAGCAGCACGACGTCCTGCCCAAACGCGGGTATAGATGCACGCGAAGCGCAGAGCAGGCTGCGCAGCCGCCAGCGTGGCGGCGCCTCAACGGCGGCCAAGCAGACACCCAGGGCCATGCCCACGGCGCGCGGGGGCGCACCGGGCCCGGCACGTCCTCGACCTTGACGCCGATCATCACCGCCGGCTGCGGTGCGAATGTTATCTGCGGCGGCGCGCTTGCGGGCGCGGCGAGCGCGGCCTGGCCCGCCGCAGCTCCGGCCGCGCCCGCAGGCGCGGCGGGGCCAGGCGCCCCCTGCGCCGGCAGCTGAAGGAGCAGGCGGCGCTGCTCGGCCGGCTGCGCCTCGCGCAGTGCCCGCGGCTGCGCGCGCGCGCCGGGCCCCACGATCCGCCCGCGGCCCGTCAGCCAGCCGCGGACGCCGCCCAGCCACTCCTGCGCGCCCAGGCGCCGCTGAGGGGACCCAGCCTGAAGCAGCCGGGGCCCCGTGCGCAACGCGCGCCGCCGTGACCCTACCCTGCCTTATGCCGCCGCTGGCGCGACCAGACTAGAGCCGAGTTGCGCACGTTGTCGCCACAGAGCCCCTTGCACTTGCTCACTGGCGGCATGGCTACCCATCGCGCGTAGCGCAAAAACGGATAGGAAGCGACCCGCGGCCCACACCGCAGACCCGCGGCCCACACTGACGCGCATCTGCTTCGCAAGCAGTGCTGCGCGTGCGCACCTGCGCGCTATCGTCGGGGAGCAGCGCCGCGGCGCGCCGCGCCTGCGGGCCCATGCGCCGGCCGCGCGCGTGGCGCACGCGGCGGCGGCCGCGGCCGTGCGCGCCCCAGGGCCGCGCCCGGCCGACCCGCCCCTCCCCCGCCTCCCCCGCGAGCGCCCCGCTGCCGCCGGCGCGCCCGCCGCCGGCGCGCCCGCCGCCAGACGCTTGGTCCGGCCCGCCCTCGCCGCCGCGCTTGCCCGCTGATGCGGCCGCCAGCAGCGCGCGGCGGCGGCTGCCGGTCCCGCTGTATGCGATCGGTGCCAGCTGCACCATGCTGATGATGTGCGTGTTGGTTTCGTTCATGTAGTCAACCGGGCCGCTGGTGAGCAGGTCGGAGAGCGCATGGAAGACCGCCGACGACAGCTGCGTGGTGCTCGCCTGCGCGCGCCGCGCGGCGCCGCATCGGCCGCGCGCGCGCGCCCAGGGTGACCAGGCCAGGACGCGCGAGCGTGCAGCAGCTGTCTTGCTGCATCGGCGCCGCTTGGAGGCGGTCTTGAGGGTGGCGCACGGCGGGCGGACCGGCGCCCTGCGGCTGCCGGGGGGCGCTGCGTGCGCGCGGAAGCACTCCCCGCGGGCAGGGCGCCGGCCGCGGGTCCGCGCGCGGGCGCCCAGCCTGCCGGGCGGGGCGGCCGGCGCTGGGCACCCGGCACAGCAGGGGCGGCTGCGGGTGCTGCTGTGATTTTGGTAAAATTGCCTAACCCTACCCTCAGGGACCCTACAAACGAGGCCGGGCGCGCCTGCGCCCCCGGGCCGATGACCTCCAGCTGGAAGGTGACCATCTGCTCCTCGGGCTGCCCGCTCGGGCCGCCCGCGCGGCCCGGCGCCGGGCCGGGCGCAAGCGCGCCGCCCGGCAGGACGTCCTCCGGCCCTGGGGGGGGTGGCGCTGAGGGTCAGGGCCTTGACCATTCCGCGCGGCGCGCCGAGCTCAGCATTACCCAATACCTGGCTTTGAGCATTGACATGCTCCCAGATGGCGGCGTGGGGACACAGGCTCGGGCGCGGCATGCTCTAAATACACGGCAGGCTGCATCCGCCAGGGCCGGCATGGCAGCCGCCTCCCCGCCCATGTCAGCGCAAAGGTGCAAACCACTCTAAAACTGTTTGCAGAGGCCTGCTGCAGGCGGGCGCAAGCCGCCGGCCGCGGGCGCGGGGCGCGCACGCGCAAGCGTGTGGGGCCGGTCCGAGACGCCCCAGATGCGCAGGTCGGCCAGCTGCACGCTGGAGATGTTGAGCCGCGCCTGCTGCAGCCGCGCCAGGAAGCGCCCGCTGTTGACCAGGTCGGACGTCTGCGCGCGCGCGTCACGCCGCGCGTCGGGCCTCGCCTGTTAGGCGCCGGGGCCCCGCGCAGGCGGCCGGGATGTCGCACGGGGTGGCCGCGACAGCGCTCACTGAGCATGCGGCGGCGCGCTGGAGGCGCAGCAGTGCGGGCTGAGGCAGCGCGCGCGCGGGCGCGCCTTGTTGTTGACGTCCGTCGCGTTGACGGGCGCCTTGAGGTCCATGCGGATTGCGACCATGGTGCGGTTCTCGCACGCGCCGCCGGCGCCGCTGCCGCCGTCCGCCGGCTGCGGCTGCGGCGCGGCCGCGCCGGCCGCCGCTGCCTGCAGGCTGCGGCGCGGCACGCCCGGGCGCCCCGACCAGAGGGCCTCGCGGGCGCCCCGCGCGCGCTGCACTGCGCCCGCTGCCGCATCGGCCTCCGCCAGCGCGCGCGCGCGGCGCATGCTGCCGAGGCGCATCTCGTCCGGGCCGCCCGGCCGCGCCGCGGGCGCGCCGGACAGGCGCGGCCGTGCGGCGGCGGAGGCCGGGGCGCCTGGCGCGGCCAGGCCTAGGGGGCTGATGGGGCCGGCCGCGCGCCCGCTCGGGCCACGCGCGCTGCTGCCGGGCGCGGCCGCGCCGCCGTCCCGCTCAATCTCAAGCCGCAGCGCCGGGTGCTGCTGCCCCTCCTCATGCTCCGCGTCGACTTCAGCCTGTAGAGCCAGGGAAGCATAGGGTTCCAAGTAGGCGGATGCCGCGCGCAGCAGGCGACGGCGGCCGCTACTTGCGACGGGCGACAGCGGGCTGCACACGGACACGTTGGCGATGGCGGTCGGCACCACGTTGTCCCAGGTGGTGAAGTCCAGGCTGCCCGCGAGCACGCCCAGGCACGCGTCCAGCAGCACCTGCGTGGCCAGGCCGTCGGGGCCCTCCACCTGCGCAGCGCGCGCCGCGTTGGGCAGCGCCCCTCTGGACGCCGCGGCACCGGAGCAGCGCCGGCGCCCAGCACGCAATGACCCACAGCTCCCCGGCGCCCCTCCCCGCGCCCTGCCTCCTCGCAGCACGCTCTGCGCGTCTTTGGCACGCTGCTGCAGGAAACACCCGCAAGTGCAAGTGCAAGGCTACCTTGGACGTCTTTGCGAACACGCTGCGTCGCACACCGCAGCATGAGGGGGCGCAATGTCGCCTGTTCAGGCGCGCCTGCAGCACGATCTGCGCAGAGTTGGGCGTCGTGCTGTTGGGCGCCACGCGCGCGAGCCGGGCCACCGGGTTGGCCTCCAGCGGCAGCGCCTTTGCGGGCGACCGGCTGGCCGCCGGACGCGGCGGCGGCGGCCGCGGCGCCGCCTGCGTCAGCCGCCGCGCCGCGCCCGCCGCGCCCGCCCCTGCGCGCGGCGGCCAAGCGTGAGGCCGTCGCCGCCTGCAGGAGCACGGACAAAGACCTGTGACAAATACATCTCAAGGCGGCCTGCGCCTGCATGTCGAGCCGATCACGGGCCTGGCAGAGCCGGCGGCCTCGTCTGGAATGGAAGCTTGCTTCGCGCGCTGTGGCACCGCCTGCGCTGGGCGTCGCGGTGCATGTGCATGTGTAGGTCCCAGGGGCATTCTGCATAGGTGGGGCTACCTGTGCCTGCTGGTGGTGTGCACACACAGCAAGGAGGTGGCGACTGCCCAGCCCCACCCGCTGTTTTCACGGGCGCCCCTTGTTGGGGCCTGCCAAAGCTGGTCAGGCAGGTCGCCGCAGAGCTTGCCTGGTAAGCAGGTGAGGGCTCCGCGGCTCCTGAAGCATTGCAGAGACAGGGAGGGTCGCAGGGGCAGGGAAGGGCAAAGGCGCTGGTCTCTAACACAAGGCGTGAGACAAATTGCAGCATTCCAAGGCAGACATGCGCGTCGCTGTGGTCGCGTGTCCCAAACTTGCCACGGAGGGACGTCTACAGCATGCAGCAGGAAGTTCCAGCAGCCGCGCCTGCAGCATGACAGGAGAGCAGGGCGAGGCACGTGAGCAGGTGCAGGACGCTGCTTCGTGCGGCGCCCGCCCGCCGCGCGCTGAGCATTGTACAGCGCATGTCCCTGCGCGGCGTCAACCAGCGCGTCTCCAGGACCAGGTGCTGGCAAATGCATAGATGGGCAAGTCCGGCAAGGCGCACATGGCACAAGCAATAGAGATATATTACTCCTTGGTATGTCCTTCATGTGCTGTACTGGCAAAGGGCAGCAAAGGCGCACGCCAACCTGCCATGATACCAGCGCATGCCTGGACGCACAGGAAAGCATACTGACTTGGCAGAGGCTCTGCAGAGACGGGTCTGCATAGAGCGCCGCCTGGCATGCAGCTTGCAAGCCCCCTGCTCAGGAACGCACCGCACAGGTTTACGGCCTGGATGCGCGCAAGCGGCGCCCCTCCAGCATACAGCGCTCCACTGCCGGCTCCAGCCAACTATCACGGGGTTATTGGTCAGGCGGAGCGCTTGCGAGCGGCCTGGCACATACAGACCAGCCTGAGTTTCTTTGTGCGCTGATCAAGCATCAGCTCGCCGCAATGCCACCAGAACAGCAGCACATAGACATACCCCGTCACTGTGTGATCCCAAAGGCTGAGGCTCTCCCCCTTTTGGTGTAGCATCCAGCAGTGATGGCGCAGTAGCTCGCGCAGTTGCAACCCTAGACGGGGCGCAGCTCCTCCAAGAGGGCAGCTCAACTTGGTGGCGGTGCTGAGCGTCCACTCGCGCGCCACAACAAGCAGGTCGAGAGGGGTGAGGGCAGCGAGCTCAGTATGTCTACAGAGAAGGTCGTGGTTGTGGCGGTGGACAACTCCAATGTGCGGCGCCACATTGGCTGCCCCAAGCCCGCTGTCTGCTGCGCCGCTTATCACAACAAAATAATGGCTGTTTTGCAGGACCCCTTTGTGAGTCGCCGCTGACGAGGTTGGCATGCCGTCTCTCGCGCGCAGGAGTGCTTGAAGGCGGTGGACTTTGTGAAGTCCCACTTTCCAGGCGAGGCTGTAATCCCCCCTGCGTGCGTGGTCAGCCTGCAAGCCAGTGCCAAGCACTGCCATGACCGCATGTGCCCCAGGCTCAGGTTAACCGGCTGCGGCGCGAGCTGCGCACGCCGGCGCCGTGTCGGGGGCCTAAGCTTTGTGTTGAGTGCGCAGGCTACACGTACAACCTCGTGCACGTCCAGACACACTCTGTCCCCGCCCCCTTCACCGCGGACGTGAGCACGAGGCCTGACCGCGTGGCCTATGACGCGGATGGCCACGCCTTCGACACCAACACAAAGCTGGACAAGGAGCAGGCGCGCGTTCGCGCCCAGTGGCCTCTGTGCTCTGTCCTGCGCTGGCGTGGGCGCGCAGCTTCGTCACGCTTGCTTGCTGCTTGCTGCCCCAACGTCCTACTACCTACTTGCTGCCGACGGCCTGGTGTGGCTTACCTGCTGCGCTCGCAAGGTTTGACAGGAGACGTGGCCGCCAGAAGTCCCTGTGTGCTGTGCAGGTGGCGACTACGGAGCACTTTCTGAACCAGGTTTTCAAACCCAGGGCTGGCTCGGAGGGGGCACAGGTGCTTGCTCCCCTTAACGCTCCTCACTGAAGCACCTCAGTGCTCATGAAACGCGGCAACCTGTGGGCAGAGTGCACGTGCACCAAAAAACTTGGTTCCTGTTCCGCTCACACGGCTCGCTGTTGCTTTGTCTGATAAAGCACTTCACAGACTGTGCCAACGCATGTTGCGGCACTCATGCACCCACACGAGGGCACTCGGCACTTGTTTCTCTCTCTGCTCTTCACCACACCCTGCACACTTGTGCTGCACGCCCTCGGTACATGCACTGGAGAGCACGCAGTCATGCCTGCGCCCCTGCCGGCAGGTGCACGCGACACTGCTGCACACCGGCGGCGACAGCAGCCGCAGCGTGGGCGACGCGCTGTGCCGCTTCGTGGCCAAGATTCAGCCCGCCGCGCTGGTGATCATGAAGGAGAACAAGAGCGCAGTGGTGCAGTTCTTCCTGGGCTCGGTCAGCCGCTTCTGCGCTTCGCACAGCACCGCGCCAGTCATCATCGTCCCGGCGTAGTGAGCCGCCATGCGTGCGGGCGCCACTGGTCAGCAGGCGCAGCCTGCTCGCACGTGCCATAATGGTAAGCCAGGACAGTGTGCCGGTGCTGCCCGAAGAGGCCTATGTGGTGGCTGGTGCACTGTCCGCCAGGCACATGGTGGCATGTTTGCAGCACGCTGCTCTGTGCCGTGAGGCTTTTGCACGGTTGCTGCGCAGTCAAGTTGGGGCGGACGCGGCCTGATTTGGGTGTCTGGTTTTGCTTCTGTACATTAGTCACTGTGTGTGTGCGTGTCAAGGTTGTCGGGAGTCCCAACATGCACAGATGACAGCGGTGCCTGGCTGAGTTTACTGGCAAGAACCGGGGCACATAGCCCTGGTGCATACCTCCATGGGCTTGAGCAAAAATCTTTCCATCTTGACAGGGTGTCCCGTAACCAGGTTTCAGCCATGTACAGGGCACGTTAGGCATGTTTAGAGGTTCATCTGATGCAAGTCCAGATCGTCCTCTACTTGCAATGGCAAGACATTTTTCTTGCCCTGAGGATGCATCATTGGTGTTGTGCTGTTGTGTAGCACTAGCACTGTGACGCGACATATGTCAGCGCAATCAAGGGAATTTGAGGAGCTGCTGGGCATGGTTGCGCACATAGTACTGCATCACTTGGCCCCAGAAGGTTGTGTGCTTACACTGGTGAAGTCACTCTAAGACATGCTTCCAGCCGAGTAGCGCTGCACAGAAACTTGAACCTAAATGCAGCAAAGCACTGTCCAAAATGCCAGATTGCAACCCCAGAAAGAGCTGACAGCTGCGCTGCAGGACAGCAAAAAAAAGACAGCAGAGTTGACTGGACAGACAGGCACAGTGTGCTGGTGCCAGCAATGCTATGCAAAGCTATGCATTGCCAGCAATGCATAGCATGCAGTATAAAGAATACAACTCGCTTGCAACAAAGTGCTTGACGCAGCCTGCATGCACATGCCTCTCGCAGTTGCAGGAGGCATGGTAGGCGTCTACATGGGGCCGCCCTTGCTTGCACCATCCTCTCTTTCTCTGTCAGGTGACCTCGGTACAAAGATCACTTCACAGCGCGCACCAGTGGCAGCCTGGGCCGCACCCGTCCCCCCGCAATCTCAACCATACACCATGGTAAGGTGTAAGCCGCTACAGCACGCATATTATGCGCGCCGAACCACGCCTTCATATCTTACCTGGCAGCAGCCACAGCCTGCACAACTCACTGCCTCTATCGCAGCCAGGCCCGCAGACGACACAGCTATTCGGCAGCAGCCTCAGGCTGCTCTGCGCCTGCCTCCTCCGTCAGGCCATCCTCGTCCTGCGCCTCCTTGACCTGTTCGCGCATGCATGAGCCATTGGTTCATGACAAATGATAGAGACAAAACTGCTGCCGGGCATGCACTCTGCAACACACAGCATGCATGCGCAAAGTGTCTTCTGGAACTGCACTCCACTCTTTCATGGTCTGCAAAGATGCAAACACTGGTGTGCACAGTGGCAAGCAAGCTTGAGCACAAAGCTGGCAAGAGTCCCAAGACCTGGCAACATGTGTGGCAGCATGTGCATTGCGGACAGTGTGTCTATGAGCCATGTGCCGTGCCTGTGCAATCAGAGGCCGCAGGCGCAGGATGTAGAACATCTCCAGGTAGCGCCGCGCCTCTCGCCGGTCCAGCTTCTTGACATACTTCCAGAAGCTGTGGAAGCAAAATTATCAGCTTAGCCATGCTCCAGCATCAACTTGGTTGCTGCGTGACAAAATTGCATGATGGACGCTCTACTCTTCGAACCATGTCCGTGTAAGCGTGTACAGCCTTCCCCACAATGGTATTTGAGGCTATTGACCTGTCATCAGCTGTCACGAGCAGCACCATCACAGCATCACACAACAACCTTCCATGCATTTATCACGGCATTGCAAGCCTCTGTAAACATCTTATCGGGATCACCTGTACACGCGGCTCAGCGTCATGAGGCGCTCCGCATAAATCTCCCAGGTGTACCTGTAACAAACACGCGTGAGCAACGAGCCGGACACAACCCCATATATGCACACACGGCTTTGCTATCCGCCGCCAATCCTGCTGCCTGCACTTGTGCATGGCAGCAGACTCCTTCCAGCAGTCAGCTGAAAGCCCAACGACCCAAAAACAGTGGCATCCGCATGCCTGGACTGTCAGCAGGGCCCATCAGCAACAAGAGATAGCAGTGGGTGCTCTGGCGCACACCGGCTCTTGATGCGCTCGAGGCCCGCCCGGGACAGCTTGTCCCACATGCTGACCTCGCTCGCGGCCTCAAAGAATTTGGCGATGATGTCGCCGGCCGCCTCCGGGTGGTACGGGCTGCGCCCGCCCGGCTGCCTCAGCTCTGTCCAAGGGCACGACTTGCAGCCAGTGTTGGGTGAGCACCCCTTCGGCAGCCACCGAGGACGCACCCTTGCAGTCTGTAGCATTGCTCCCAGCAGCCCCCTGGGGTGCAAAGCATGCCACAGCTCTACTCCTGTATCAATGCTGAGCCAGCGGCATTCCAGATCACTCACACAAGTCCTACTGGCACCGAAACTCAATCCAGTGCACCAGACACGGCCTGACCGCATCAGCTGGCAAGGCGCAATGCCTCGTGGCGCAATGCTGCGACTGGGGTGGGCTTGAGACCAGGACGGGAATTGATACCTGGGATGCACCCCACCCATAGCTTCATGGAAGACAGTGGTAACAGCTCACAGAGCGCAAGAGTGCGCCGTGCTCACGCGCAGGCAGGCGGGGGGGCGCACTCGATGTGGTAGCCCGAGATGCCGTTCTTGATGATCTCGGCAGGCCCGCCGCGGTTGGTCGCAAAGCACGGCAGCCCGCAGGTCATCGCCTCGATGACGGTCAGCCCGAACGCCTCGTACAGCGCCGGCTGCACGAACGCGCCGCGCGTGTCTGCGCTGCCCGCGCCGGCGTCAGCAGCGCGCCGCGGAGCAGCGCCACCGCAGTGCTGTAGCAGGCCCAGCAGCACCCAGGGCAAGCCTGTTGAACACAAGCAAAGGTGCGTGCTGGGCATGGCGGTGTGCAGAAAACAAACACTTTGATACGGTAGGACACATGTGAACAACAAAGATAAGGCTATGAGCCTGCTCGCACCACATAACCCTCAGCACAGCACGCAAGCCGGAGAGCTCTGCTCATTCATACGCGCCTGCGATGCAGCGGTAGAGCTCGCCGTTAAAAAAGCGGTCCTTCTGCGCGATGAGCCAGCGCAGCTGCCCGTCCAGCTTGTGCTCGGCGATGATGGCGTGCATGCGCTCGCACTGCTCCTTCTCCTCCACGTCCTTGGTCTGCGCGTTTGCGCGCGCGCGCTCGGCCTGGGCGCCTGTGCTGGCTCACGCTCACGCACTCGCCGCGGGAGCTTTGCTCGAGCGCTTGCCACACACGCCCAGCCCTACTCATGCACAGAGGACGATGGCGCGGCGTGACAGCTGTGTGCGAGTTCAAGGCACTGCCCGAATTCAACCTCGGCCCTATCCCCGCACAAGCGCAAATAGCAGGAATTGAGAGCCAGACCGCCTTGCTGGACACCACATGGTGGTTCATGAACTCACTCTGAGGTCCAAGGTTGCACATCTTTCCTCCGACGGCATGGCGACCTCATCCCGGCCCTCACAACGTCCTTTCCTATATGCGGCATGCACGGTATGCGCTGTCCGCCCCGCCCATCAGGCCAACGCAAGGCACGGCACAGAAACCCTGGACGCCAGCCGCGCGCATGCACGGCGCGCGCGCCTGCGACGGGTCCACGACGCCGCCCACGATGACCAAATTGCAGGCAGCGCGCAGGCGCTGGCTCTTGGCATAAAACTCCACCAGGCCGGTCAGGTTCTTCACGCGGTCCAGACGTGCCATGGAGAACAGCACCGGCTTGTTGCGGTCCTGCCGCGCAGCGCACGGTCAGTTCGCGAGCACGGCCTGGCACGCGCCCCCTCATGCGCCTGCCCTCCAATGCAAGCTGCGCTCCAACGTATGCAAGCCCTTACTCACAAACACGGGGCGCAAGCCAACACCAAACCAGGCCGCAGCAGTAATGTGGTTCCTCCCAGCCTGGGGCGGCTCGCGCTTCGTGCTTGACCCGGGAACGCGCATGAGCCGGAGGCCAGGGCGCGCCTTGAGCACGCCCTTGGCGCGCGGCGCCTCGTCCGCGCCGAAGAGCAGGTCCTCGATCGCGGGCTGGAACTTCTTCAGGCGGCGCTCCGTCTCGAAGAAGGGGAAGTAGACCTCCGGGTCCGCGCCCGGGCTCACGATGTTGAACTTGGGGTCGAACACGTCCACGCCCTGCGCGCGCGCCGCCCCTGGGGGCCGCGCCGGGCTGACCTGCATGGCTGCACCGCTTCTAGCAAGTGCCCCGTGCCGCCAAGCGGAGGGCACTTGCTTCTGCACCTGCAATAGCACTGGCATCGACAGTGTCATTGGGTACAGCACGAGGGAGAAGCACGAGCAGCTCTGTGCGCGGAGCCCGAGGGTGGGCGTGCCCGGACAACGCGGTACAGGCCGGGCATGGTGAATGCAGTGTGGCTCTCGTACTGGCCTGCGCGCAGAGCAGGCACGTGTCAGCTGCCAGACCGCGCCACATGATCGTCTGAGGAGTGCGCTGACTGCGATTGTTGGCCCTGCATGCTGGCGTGCCCGCACGGCGACATGGGATGCCATGTATGCGGCAATATGACGCGCACGCACCCACGGTATCCGCATCGCCGGCGATCTCCTGGTAGGTGGATGTGATGATGAAGTCCGAGGAGTTCATGGCGATCAGGTCGGCGGTGAACTGGCAGCTGAAGTGGTACTGGTGCTCCAGCTTCTTCCTGCCGCACGGTATAGGGTAGGGTTTAGGTCTGCTTCCCCCAGCCCCCCCAAGCCTTGATCGCCTCAGAGCTGCGTACTTCATGTCGGCGGGGGGTGCTTGCAGCACTTCAAGCATCTTGCCAGCGGCGCCGGAGCGGCAGCCTTGCGGGGGGCGCACCAGTACACGTCGGCGTCCGCATACCTGCGCCCCGAGACACAGCAGCGCATCAGACTTCACCGCACATATTCAGTCGTGCCAGTTGTACCAGGTGCCGGGCGCATGCAAAAGAGCGCATGCAAACAGGGAGAGACGCGTCTGCGGGCGCGCACTTTGTCTTCTCCAGCGCGTGCGCGATGGTGCACATTGTCACGTTGAGGTAGCTGCGCGCGCCGCGCGCCACCGCTTAAAAAGCCTGAGCCGCTCGAGCAGCTTTAAAAACCCTCCCGGGTCAACACCCTGATGGCTCTGCACCCCCTGCTCATAACCCAAGTGGCTCTCACAGCGCCCGTGCGCTTGCCCAGACGCGCTTGCCCAAACGCAAAGAGGCGCGCGCCTGCTCAGCAGCGAGGCGACCAGGTTGCCGTCGCTGTAGTTGCCGATGATGAAGTCGGGGCGGCCGCCGAGCTCCTTGCGCAGCTCGCGCGCCACGTCCATGGCGAACTGCTCCAGGTACGGGTACACCTCGAACCTGCGGGGGGGTGCACGTCGGACCCAGGCTCCATGCAGATCACTGCTGTGGTGAGCATAACACAGCATGGAAGTGGTACCCACACCGCAAGGTGCCTGTGATTCAAGTCTTGACCTGAACCGAGAGGAAGCACCGGGCGCACAGTGTGTACAGACAGGGTCGGTGCAGCATCAAACGTCGCTCACAGACCATGGGCATGCTTGGACTCCGGCCAATGCACTTTGCTGAAGTGGGCGGTGTAAAGCGTGAACAGGGGGCCGACGAGGGCTTCAGCGCACCTGGAGATCCACTTGCGCAGGATGCCAGCCTTGCTGCGGAAGGGCACGCGCAGGATCTTGGCATGCTCGGTGCCCGTTATCTGCTCGAGGCGCTGGTTGCAAGAGGTGCCTGCGCAGGCAATGATGTCAATGTTTGTATCTTAGACGCGCAACCTGATGAAAACAGTGGATACGAAGTTAAATTGAACATGGCGCATCATGCCCACATGCTTGCAGGCCGCTCACTGTGCGCAGACAGGTTTTGGCAGGTGTGGACACCCTCTACCTCGGTAGAACTGCGCAGAGCCCGCGGGGGCAGCCGCTCCATTCGGCCGCTCCATGCAGGAACCGCACAGCCCCAGCCTTGGCAGTCACAGTCATGGGCCGGGCGGCGGGGCGCGCCGAGCGCCTCCGGGATGAGCCGCGTGATCACGATGATCTGCGGCGTCATGTTCAGGCCCTGCGCATGGATGCGCTTGAGCATCTCGCGCTCCAGCGCGCGCACCATGTCCAGGATGTAGACCACCTGCGCGCGGCCGGCCGGCGCGCTGGGCAGCCTACCCTAGTCCCCACCCGTGTGTCTGTAGTGGCACACAGCGTCCACCTGCTGCCTGTGGTCCGGCACGCTCGAAGGCCACCGCTGGCATGCTCTGCAGCATCCTCCATTCTGCTCTTCCTCTGTGCGTTACCCGCCGTCACTCTCAACACCCGCGTGCGCACATGAGGCATGCGACCTTGGACAGATACCCGTATAGTCCCAACACCAGTTCTGCGGCAGCCTCGCCGCACACACCAGCAACTGAACCGCGCCCAGGGCGCGCGGGCGGTGCAGACCTGGCCGCCAGTGTCGGGCTTGCCGAGCACGTCCTTCTGGCCGAAGAAGCCGTGCGGCGACAGGATGGCCACGTTGAAGATGAGCGGCAGGCGGCCCAGAAACTCCTGCAGCAGCTCTGCATCCGGCGCCTGCGCCGCGCGCGCGCGCGGGTGAGGCGCCGACAGGGCAGCGTGGCTGGGGCGGCAACCCTAAGCCTAACCCTGTCCTGCACCGCGCGCGCGCGCCGCGGAACAGCGAGGGCACCGACATGCAACGCGGCCGAGCGGACTGTGCAAGTGCTCATACAGGCCCCGCTCAGCATCCTGGCTTGCGCTCCCGCAGCACTGAGCGCGGGTTCCCAACGCAGGTCACTGGCCTCCATGCAGCCGCGCGCGCCCCGCAATGCGCCCTGGCATAATCACCCCTCCAGCTGCACACCAGCCGTGCTGTGTCTTTACCAAGTCTGGCAATGCGTGTTTTGGCAGGACCTAGGCGCAGGGCTGCACAGGCGAACAGGCGAGAGCTGCAAGGGCATGCGGCTGCAAGTGCGTGCGGCCGACCTGCAGCAGCTCCCCGAGCAGGTGCATCGTGTCCAGCGTGGACCCCACGGTGTCGCCCCAGCCGCGCTCGAAGCCGATCTTCTGCAGCTCCGGCGCCACGGTCGCGATCGGCGCCTGCGTGCGCGGCCTGCTACCTCTGCGCACAGGCAGCGTGCGGCCGTACCCAGCAGGGCGCGGACAGTGTTCCGTGCATGCCGGTGCGATATGTGCATGCCCTGCTGGGCGCGGCGGCATTGCTGTGCGCGTCAGCAGGCGCGCATCAGACACCGGACCTGGCAGGCACCGAAACCGAGCCCCATGACATCAAATCTCATCCATAAGTGACCGCAACCTGACGCCAGGTGCAGCCGCCCAGCTGCAGGCCCTCGCACATCAGTACAAGGGTTGTCTGCGGAGAAGCCCAAGGCCAGGGCGGGCGGGGCGCGACCTGAGCGTCGGAGCGCCGCAGCAGCTTCTCGGCAGCAGTCAGCGCCTTCTGCATGGCCTCGACGTCCGACAGGCGCTTGCCGATCATGAGCGGCTCGCCGTTGTTCTGCAGCGTGCGCAGGAAGTCGTACAGCGGGTTGAACGTGGCGTGCGGCGAGTTGAACAGCCGCGAGGATAGGTGCCTGCGCGCGGGCGCGCGGCGTTGGCCGGCGCAGGAGCGGCGCGCGCCGCGGCGCGCGCGCCGGCGCTCGGCGCCGGGCGCTCGCTGGGCGCCACTCTGACGTCCGGCCTGGCGGGCTCTGCACGACAGCACACTGCCTGTAGGCCTGCTCCAGCTGTGTGCGCCGCTGCCATGCCCCCTGTCTTACAGACTGTAAAATAACACACCGACCTCAGGGCTGCCCCCCGCCTGCATCAGCCGCATGCGCGCGCCTATTCAGGAAGCGCACGCCGTCGCCGATGGAGGTCGGGCGCGACATGTGCGGAAAGGAGGAGTCGAACGGCTCCAGGTCCACCTCCAGCGTCCACAGCCGGTCCCGCACGTCCAGCTGCTTGCCTGCGCGCACAGAGGGCCAGCGGCATTACGCGCCAGACATGCGACATGCTCCCCAGCGCGCTCTACTTGGGAATGCAGTCACATGCGGGCACTGTGTCAGCAGAGCCAGACACACTGCCGATGCTCTGGTGTGGAGTGACATGAGCAACCATGACGAGGAGTTCTCGCTGCAGCCCCTGTAGACAATATAGGTGCATGTCAATTACGACTTGGTGAGAATAGTGGGAGTGCTTCGGCACGGGGAGGGCGTGTAGGACTGGAATGTAGCAGGGAGTACGTTGCTGCGCTATTCCAGTGAGCTGTGCACTGCTTCACACCTGCTTCAGTCAGGCCCTCCTTGAACTTGAGGTAGTCGGACGTGGTCAGCTCCTCGATCGTGAGCGTGTTGATGCAGATCCGGACGTACTTCCAGATGCCGATGTTGGGCCGCAGCGCCAGCCCCATACACGGCTCAGACACCACGATCTGCATCACCACCAAAGGGCTCAGCCGTGCTGCGCGGTGCCAGTCGAGACACGGGGGTGGACTGCAGCTTTGGTCAGCTTGAGCGCCACGTGGACGGCCTGAATGCATCGGCATCTGACACTGGCGCCCTTTGCGACATCGTGGTTGAGGAAGACCTCTTGAGACAGCTACCGTGCAAGTGCAACATGTTTTGCACAAGCACGCATGCACACATGCACTGTATCAATATACATCACGCCGAACAAAGCCCCTCGGCCCTGGAGCCACCAGGTCGGGCGCCCCGCGCCCGCGCACCTCCTGGCAGGTCTGGGCCAGGCGCGCAAAGTCGCCGCCCATGAGTTCGGGCTTCTTGCGCTCCTCGGCAACGCGGGTCAGCTCGTCCACCAGCCTGTGCGGCAGCAGGATGCCGCCGTTCTTGCTGCCCTCCGCCTGACACCTGCGCGCGCGGCAAGCGTGAGCTGTGGCATGCCTTGGCCAGCCGCATGGTTCCGGTATGCGCGCAAACGCTTCCGTGCAGTGCACTCTGTCATATGCTGACACCGCGCACAGCGTGATAAACCAATACCCTGCGCGTGGTTTGATTACTGGCTTGCAGAAACTCATGCCGCTCAGTTCTAGCAGGCAACTGCGGCTGCTGTGCGCAGAGCTCCACCCAACCACGCCAACTTAAACCCCCGTGCTAGGCAATGCACATCGTTTAAGTTAGGGCTGACGGAGGCGGCGCACCGTTGCAGGGCTACAAGGACTTCGGGGCGGAACTCGTCGATGGCGTTGTGCACATCCTGGGCGCAGGGCGAGTACGACTCCGCAAACACCAGGGCTTTTGAGCGCGCGCGCGGCGAGTCAGTGATGCCGGAGTGCGATGCAAGGTGGGCGTCCGGGCTGCACGCGCCGCCAGCGCACGCCTGGCCGCCGCCATTGCCTGTCCCGAGCGCCCCAGACAGTCCACTCACGTCTGCACGGGACTGGGAGCAAGGCACGGGCAAGCATGCCTGCAGCAAGCGCACCTGCATTCGCCATTACCTCTGCCGCTGCTCCCGCTCTGTCACCTGAAGGCCCCAAGCAGTCATGGAAGGCGCGCAGGTCGTACACTGGTTCTGACAGCTGACACTCGGCCGTCAGTGTGAGCGACATCTTTAATGAGCGCATTGCAGACAGCACGGTGGTCAGTGAACGAAAGGAGCAAGGGCTGTGTGACCTGGAGAACTGTAGGGACGTTAAGAGCGGCTGCAACTCACCCAGAGAGGTTCACTTAAGGGCTATACGCCGCGTTCATCCTTTGTACTGTGAGAGGCGTCGGTGCCTGCCCAGCAACGGCACGCGCAACAGGCAAGCGCAATGCCAAGCCGAGTCTCTTCAAGGGGCTCTTTTCCAGCTAGCCCACTCCTGTTTGCAGATTAGGTTGACCTCGTCCGATTGAGCCACTGGTTCTATTAGCCCTGCCCTACGATGAGCCTGATGTCAGCAAGATCAAGCGGCTCCTGGATCCTGCCCATGGTTTGAAGGCGCTGCTGCGGAGGGCTGTAGCTCGAGGAGTGCACAAGGCCAGCAAGAGCGGTTCTGAGGGAGGGCAGGGGCGGCGCGCTCTTGCGCGATGCAGCAGGGGCAGGCGTTCAGGGACAGCCTGCTGTCCGAGCTCCTGCCGCTGCGGGTACTGACCAAGGTGGGGCCGCTGGCCAGCTCCGGCGGGCCCGGCTTGCTGCTGCGGGAAGGGGCGCAGCTGCTGACCCTCGCGCGCCGCGCCGCGCGCAGGTCGCGCACGTGCAATGGCAGGTGCTCGTGTTCCCGTACACCGTCTCGCTGTACTGCCTGTCCTGGTTTGCGGCGCTGCTTCTGCGCTTCCTGGTGGTCGCGGGCGCACCGCCCGCCGATTACACCAACAAAGCAAAGGCACGCCTCCCTTGGCAGCGGCCCCTGCAGGCGCGGGAGGTGGGGCTGTCGGTCTTGGCGCACGAGGTTTGGGTAGAATTGTGTGTCGCGGCGTCCCTGTTGGGCTGGGCAATCTGCGTCTACAGGTGCGCAGCATATGCCTAGCTCTGCTGCAACCTGCTGACGTGCAGCATCAGATGGTGTGGTGTGGAAGCTGCACTGGATTCCCGTGTTTTGGAAGTGCGCGTGGTCACAAGCACAAGTGTGTTTGCTGTTTACTGACCAGATGTGGCACGTGCGCACCACCTTATCTGTGGCTTTCGGTGTGCTGTGATGGACTGGGGCGCAGTGACGGGTGCGCGCGGTATGCCATGTGGCCGCTGACTAATGTTTGGGGGTGTGTGGCAGCTGCGGGAGGTGATGAGTGTGGTGGAGCATATGCACCAGCGTGAGGACGCGTATCGGCGGAAGATTAAGGTGACCGCGCCTGGTTGTCTGCAAGCGCTGCCTCTCTGCGCTGCTGTTTGGCGAACAGAGTTGGTTATGATAGAGCGCAATGTTGCACAGCCACTGAGAGCACAAGAGTGCGTGCCTCTTGCTAACAAGCAGAGGGCGGCGCCCCAGGAGCTGCAAGAGGAGGCGGAAATACGACACCGCGACAAGCGCAAAGCCCTGGTGAAGCTGCAGAAGGTGCGCGGGACGGGGCCTGCCCTCAGCGGAGAGGGTGTGCTTGCAACCTCGTCTGTGTCGAGCAGGTTGTGGAGCGTGCCCCTGCCGCAGCCCGCCACCTGCCTTGCTCGGGCGGTGTGCTTGTTATGTGGCTCTCTCTCCGCGCTCTCCACCACCTTGTCAGCATAAACAGCTCGTGCGTGATGACGTTCCAGTTGCTCGTTGAAAAATGAGAGCAGACGCCACGCGCGGCTGTGCGCGCAGACGCGCGTGGCGCTGGAGGCGCTGCAGGCGCAGGCCGGGCGCGGCAGCGCCGGCGGCGGCGCCGCGGCGCAGCCGCCGCCGCGCCTGGCGATGCATGCGAGCCTGGTGCTGGCCACGCTGTGCGCGCTGTGGTTCTGCAAGCACGAGGTCGTGTCGTCCATCTCGCGCAAGATTGTGTCCAGCGTGATCTTCCCGGTGCGCGCCTGTGCTGCCCCGAGTCAGGACGTTCAAGTCGAGTCACTCACTGGGAAACTGAAGGGAAGCACCGGGGTCTGCACTTTTGCAAGTCAATTTGCAGCTAGGCAGGTCGCCTTGTGCGCTATGCACAGTGTTTAACTGGAGGGATTAAGCGATGGCGCGCAGCCTCGAGGTGTGCGGGTGAGGTTCTGTGTGACTTGGTTACAGTGGTTATTGTGATGAAGTGACGTGGAAGCCTGCCTCTGCCTGCACTGCTGTGCAGCGCTGGCACCGACGCGCGCGCGGGCGCGGCGCAGATGTGGTTTGCGTGGGTCTGGTCGCTGTCGCGCCGCGCGCCGATCGGCCTGAGCATTGGCCTGTACTGCTGCGCATGGTTTGTGCTCGGCTTCGTGTCGTGCAGCTGGGTGTCGGGCGCGCACCTAGACCACACCTGAGCCGGCGCCTGCCCGCGCCGCGGCCACCCTGCGTGCACAGCGAGCGCGCCCGCGTGGCAACCCAGGCGACGCGGCCCCGGACCGGAGCAGTGTGTGCGGGTCGGCGGCTGCGCCCGTGTGCACGGTAGCTATAACGAGCAGGCGAGCGGGCTGCTTTATTTCGGCAGCTGTCGTGGTCTGGACTGCCATGTGTCAAGTGACACGCCCCTGCATTTCAAGACTTGCAGACTCACTTCTGTTTGCAGCAGCCCGCATGGCCGCCCAAAGGCATGGGCTTGTACAGGTTCTGTCTTGGCTTGCTGCTTTCTGGCTGGGGCGTTCTGTAGGCGTGTTCTGTGGCTGGTCCGGGGAGGGTGAGAAATGCTGCACCTGGCCTGGCCATGTACATGAAGTATGTCTGGGCAGGAAGCGTGCACCAAACGTGCACCCTTGCTCAATCTCTTTCCTGGGCCCTTGTGGGATGCATGTCTGTAAAATATATTCGCAGGACAATCAGGCACTCACTACAGCACTCAGCGTCACAAGCCCCATCTCTTCACTATACGTGCTTGACGCCCAGGGCAGGCTTGAGCGAGTTCTGGCTTGCGGCAATGAACAAGGGCGGCGACAAGGCTGGCCTGCAGAAGGCCCCGCCCGCGACGCAGGAGGAGCAGGCGATCATACGAACGCGGATTCTCACGCAGGTCTTCACTAGCAAAGGGGAGCCGCCGCTTCGCAGGCAAGCCCGAGAAGTGCTGGAGCTGTCAAGCGCTGACACATGCGAAGTGTTCAGCTTTGAGACGCTGCTATGGGGACCAGGCTGGCGACGGCATGGGTGCAGTTCGGGCGCGCTCTGGGCGCCAGCGCCAGCGAGCGCGCGGCAAAGCACCAGGCGCTGCTTATGGAAATTGCCAATGTGGAGTACCTCGTGCGCCCCTCCGTTTTTCATACCACCTGACACCCTGAGTTGACGCACGTGTGTGGGACGCCCCGCCGGCACGCCTGACGCCTGTTTACCGCATGTTGCTAGGCGCGGCGGCATGCAGCAATCTGCGGCGTCAACCATAGGGAACAGGCAGAGCTGGAGCAGCAGCACGCAGAGCTGGAAAGCGCGCTCACCAGCGCAGCGACGGCGACCGACGCTGCGCGTGGGGACCTGGCGCAGGCGCGTGTGCGCAGGACAGAGGAGGAAGAGTATGAGGTGTGTTTCAATCAGCCCTGTCCCGTAGCTCTTGCACTGCCAAGCTCGCTCTAGCCCTGACTGACCAGGCAGCACTGCTAATTGGCGCTGGCATGCTGAGCCTGTGCACGCGCTGCAGGTTTTGCGGCACGACTTGATGAAGCTGCCCAGCCGCGCGGCAACCCATGCAGAAGCAAACGCAGTCACTGCCGAGATCGCTGCCCTGCAGACTGAGGTCGAGCGGGCGGACACCATGACGGAGGTGAGTAGCAGTAGCCGGAGCCTATCGGACGATGGGAGTCTCGTGCAACTCTTTATGGCGACCTTTGCAACGCCTCTCTACTGACACCGGCGTGATGGGGCCACAGCTGCGCCGGAAGCAGTTTGCGGCGTTCCTCCACTGCTTGGACGACTTGCAGGTCGCGCTTGCTGCTGAGGCAGCCAGTGAAGATGGTGAAGCCGCGCCCGCGCCCGCACTGCTGCCGCTGCTTGCGCCGGTGTTAGCTGGGGATGTGGCCGTGGCAATGGAAACATAATCGAACTCACCGAATCCGAATGCGCTCTGGCATGAACTCGCTGTAGCAGCCAGTAGGCCAGAAGGCTGTGACATGCACACGTGCAGCGCTCTGCCTTGCTGGGGTTGTGTTTGCTGGCGTTTGCTGTCAGATGCGTGTCTTTCCAGCTGGTATACGTATGTATCATGCTAACAAGCTCGAGTCTGGTGATTCCAGCATGCCTTCAGGAGCAGCTGCTTTTTGCATGCATGATGGCGAGCACAAGGGGCAACATATGTGCATGATGGCAGGCACATGGGTCAGCAGCAGTGGTGCATGTCCTGACCTGCATTGTACTGACCTACAGGTTGCTGAATGCAGTTGGAAACGCGGGCTCTAGGCTGTGCAGACAAGCTCTTACTGTCTGCACCTTCTCAGTGGTCTGCACCACCTGTAGGCCTGCGTGTGCGTGCCAGCAACTGGTGATGCCAGTGTTTGGTGGTGACCACCCCCTGGAAATACCAGGCACTGCCTGTCACCCTACTCCGCACAAGCCTGCTTGACCTTTCAAAGGTGTCTGGAAAGTTACTGCAATGCAAGGCCCAATTCCAGTGTGCCAACCAGCTGCTAGCACTAGCCGGTCGGTCAGATGCACTTGCCCCAGCCACCTTTGACAGCAACAAAGTTGCGTGCCTAGTACCGCTTTTCAGGCGCCAGTGCCTGTCTGAGAGAGCCGTGGAGTGCGCGCACATGGAGCCACACGAGCTCATCCTGAGCGAGGTGCACATGGAGTCTTGCCCTCCCGGGCGGCACGCATGGGTGACCGAGTTCTTCTACACAGAAGGGTACCAGTCCAGACACGAGCAGCCGTACACAGGCTGCGCGACAGTGGAGCAGGCACGCAGTGCCCCGGCTTGTCGGCGCAACTCTGTGCACCACATGCTCAGGCAGGTGTAAAGTGTCTTCGTGCACAGGCTGTCGGCCGGGACAGTGACGGTGACCTCGTGCTGCCGCGCAGACGCGCCCGCGCCGCGGCCTTCACCATCCACCACCACTTGAAGACGCCGCTCGCAGACGTTGGCCTCCAGGTGCGCTACGGCTGCGTGCATGCTGCACGTCTGCTTCTGTCCCCCTTCCATGCACTCTGTGCAGGGGTACAGAGCTAGTTACATAAGGAGCCGATGGCGCAGGTGTGGCGCGGCGCGCTGCTGCTGGCAGACTATGTGCTGGCCAGCGCTGAGCGGCTGCGGTCCTGCGTCGGCCTCGAGCTCGGCGCGGGCGCCGGTCTGGCGGGGCTGGCGCTGGCGGCTGCCGGCGCTCGTCGCGTGTTCCTGACAGACACCGGCTCGGCCGTGCTTGACCAGTGCAAGGTGACTCTGCGGCGGTTGAGCCGTTTCAGCACCCGCGTCTCTGCAGAGACGCTCAGGCGCTCGTTGTACGAGCACACGGTTGTGCAGGAAGCGAGTGCGAGACTGCTATGCACACGCCTGTGGTTGACGGCACGCGTTGTGTGGTGTGGCAGCGCAATGTGGACGCAAACCAGCACCTCTTCCCGAGGGCTGTAGCGCTGGTGCGCGAGCTGGACTGGCGCGCTCCCCTGCCGACCCCGAGCTGCCCGCAGCGGCCCAGCACGGCCCAGGACGCGGCGCCGACGGAAAACCGCTACGCGTGGAGTCCGGACAATGCGGAAGAGCTTGAACAGGTCAGGCGCCCCCTCAATCACAGGCCATGCTGTCGTGGGCCCGACAGATTTTTTACCAACCAGCCTGCCGCCGGGGACGTCATGCCCCCACCTGTATGCTACACAGAGGCATGGACCTCCATGTCATGGTGTGACCCATTGGGAAGTGTGCTACGAGTGCATGCTCGCAGTGCGGCCATGCAAGTGGTGCACCCTTGGGCCAGCAGGTGAGCGTGGTGCTGGCGGCCGACGTCGTATACGATAACCATCTGACCGATGCGTTCCTCGACTGCGCTGCACAGCTGCTGCGGCCGCACCCAGGCGCGCGCCCGCCAGCCCCAGCCACCCCGGCTGCTGCTGGCTGCAGTCCCGCCTGCATGCGTTTGCTAGGAGCCGCACGTCTGGCCAGGTGCAAGCGTGTGCGGGCGCTGTGCGCGCACCGCGCCGGGGGCTGGACGCGGCCGCCTCAGCCTGCCGAGGCCGCTCAGGCCGCCGGGAGCGGCAGGCCGGCGCGCGCCGGAGCTGCTGCTGTGCGTGGAGCGGCGCGTCTGCTTCACGCTTGAGGACCTGGCGCCCGCCGCGCCTGCCTTCGACTACCTGTGTGCGTGCGTTGGGGGCCGCCGCCCGCCCGGCGCTGCAGCGGCGCCCGGCGCGGCTGGGTTTCGGCTCGGCGCCGGCGCAGCAGAGGCGGCCGTGGCAGGGCCGGGAGGCTCGGGACACACAGCGGGCGTGTCTGGGTCAGCGCTGTCACAGCATGCAAGCGATGGTGCTGCATGCGCGCCCGGCGGGCGCGGCGAGAGCGTCGATGGTGCTAGGTCGGAAGGGGCGAGCTGTGCTGCGGCGCAGACCCCGGAGGCGCCAGGCGGGTGGGAGGCCGGGCCTGGCGGCCAGCGTGGCTGCCTGAGCATGACTCGTTTGGACTGCAGCTCTGTGCCGCAGGTGCTGGATTATGAGCGTGGCAGTGACTTGGAACTGTGGCAGATGGGCTGGCAAAGTGCAGAGCCTCAGTGAGGGCAAGAAGGCACCATGTGACAAAGGTCCATTTACAGAATCCAGCTGCCCTGTGGTGTTTTTCTGGCAGAGATACAAGGCTCAAGTCCTACACTTTTGGGAGAGCCTGTATGCATAAGCCTGCGTAGTGTACACTTATCACAGCACAGCAAGGCCATGTGCTGCCGCCAGGGCCGGCAGGTGCAGCTTGGTCCGCTGCCCCCACTCTTCTGTACAAGCCATGGCTGCATACCGCCAGGAGGTTGTGTGCATGCCGCTGGCACCCACAGTGCGCACCAAGCTGGCCACAGCGGGCTTCAGGACGGCAGCCGACCTTGAGGGCATTGGACCCGCGGACCTCGCCAGAGGTAGCTCAGCACCCGCACAATGCAACCAAAATACCTGGTTTATGCAGTGCTCCATCCCATGGTTTGGCTCCATCACCAGCTGGACCCGCTGCTGCAGCATCTTTCAGTGCCAATACGGACGCGCTGCAGAAGCGGAGCTCTCGCATGAGGACGCGCTCACCGCGCTTAGGGCTGCCGGCGTGGGCGTGCAGAACGGCGGCCTCGCTGGTGCGCTGACTGCACACTGGCACTCTGCGCACAGTGGAAGAGCGAAAAACCAAACATCAAGATGCGGCGCCACACATCGCCTTGTTTCGTCAGCGGTCTCGCGGCACAACTGCTCATGCTGCGCAAGTGCAGGGGCGAGCACTAGCCCCTGTCGTTTACAGATTGCAGACATGGTCCCACCTCTGCAGGCTCACGGACTGCGGCGGAGCTCCTCGTGCGCGAGTCAGCGGCCAGGCGAATACTGACCTTCTGCAGCGACCTGGACGATGTCCTCGGCGGCGGCGTGGCGACAGGGCAGCTGACAGAGTTCTGTGCGGACCCGCTGCCGCTGAAGACCGTGTGTCTCTGAGCTGAATTGCCGCACGTCCACCGCCCGCCGCGCCTGCCACCAAAGTCTCTTTCACAGCAGGCCTGGGCCCACCTGCTCTGCTGCACTGCTGCCCATGCAGGCAGGCGTGAGGCGCCGCCCTGCGCGCAGGCGGCGTGCCTGCAATTGGCAAGACGCAGCTAGGGTGCGCAGCCGGCTTCCTGCGCACAGCGGTCCTTGCACCACAGCAACCGCTCATGCATGACCCTAAAGTGTAGAATCATCACCTGTGGATTGCATGTCAACAGCATGCCATGCATGCCATGTTACAAGCCACCACCCATGCGACGTCTGCATCGTGCTTCATTTTGCTACCATTTTGCCGCAAGCTGATGCTACTCCAGCCTGGTATATCTCTCCAGTGTCACTCGTGCTGCTAAACACTCTCAAGGCATGCATATCTAGAAGCCCCCTTCATGGCTGGTAGGGGGGTGCCCGCGTGCAGGATTCAGCTCGCGCTGGACGTGCAGCTGCCCGAGGAGTATGGCGGCCTGGGCAGCCAGGCCATCTACATCGGTGCGCCGCCTCCCTGTGCACTCACGCTCCCCTCGCAGCCCAACAGCACGATGCGTGCCTGCTGTGCTGAGCGTGACGGGCATTGGAACACCCAAAGCTTGCAGCCGGCCATGGTATTTCGCAACAGGCAACGCAACAGTCAACACACAACGGGTAGGAGCTGCCTGTTGGCTGACACTTGTGCAAGCTGAAACATACCGTCACATTACACACACAGCGTGCGCGTGACGCGCACCGCGGCCGCGCGCGCGCGCGCAGACACCGAGGGCAGCTTCATGGTGGAGCGCGTGGCCGAGATGGCGGACGCGATGGTGCTCCACCTGGAGCGCCTGGCCGCGCGGCCAACCGGCCCGGGCCGGCCCGCCGCGGCGCGCCACACCCCTTTCCCGCACCCTTGCACCACGGCTGTCTGCGTGGCGGCACACCCAACAGGCAGCAGCCCTCCTCAGCAGCGTGAAGCGCGCCGGTCCTGCCGAGCAAGCGGCTGCGCCCCGTCCCCGGCCCTGCTACGCGGCCAGAATAGCATGCGCCGCGCGCGCCCAGGGCGAGCTCGCACGTAGCGACGCGCGGTACGCGCGGAGGGTTTTAGAACCTCCTAGAGGCGTGCCGGGGGCCGCAGGCGCGGCGGCTGACGCGCGAGGACCTGCTGGCGGGCATCCTATGCTTCCGCGCGCGCGACTACCTGGAGCAGGCGGCCGCCGTGCAGCAGCTGCCGGACCTGCTCGCGCACCACCCCAAGGTTAGGGCTAGGGTTAGGGCAAGGCCTCTCCGCTTGCTCCCTGCAGCTCCAAGCCGCGCTGCCTTTGGCTGCACCAGGCTGCCCCGCACCCCTGAGGCTGTCGTGCGCCCGGGCCGCGTCGTGTCAAGCGTGTGGCCCATGCGAGGCCAGTCCGCTTGCCGTGGACCCTGGGACGCAGTTATCAAGACCTGGGCCGCGGTTTTGGTGCGGGCTGCGGGGGTAGCTGCGGCTCATGGCGCGCGCATGCGCATGCGCTCTCAGCGCACCCGCGACCCGCGACGAAATCCGGCTTCGGCGCGCAGGTGCGCCTGGTGGTGCTGGACTCGGTTGCGTTCCACTTCCGCAGCGACTGGGACGACATGGCGGCGCGCACGCGCACGCTGGCGCTGCTGGCGCAGGCGCTGATGCGCCTGGCCGAGGCGCACGACGCGGCGGCGCGCCCTGGCGATGCAGGCTCGGTTTCATGCCAGGGGGCTGTCCAATGTCCGACTGTGTGCTTGGTGTGAGTGAGTGGCCGTGAGGCGTGCTGCGCGGCAACCAATGTGGCCAGGCATTGCGAGGTGTGCGTCGTCACTCAGGTCGACCGGGCCATGTGCCTTCAGCGGCGGTCCGCCACAGCATGTCAGCGCATGACGCTGTACGGGTACTTGCTTGATAACTGCATGGACAGCTGTCCAAGAGCAATGGGCGGTCGTCAACATCCACCACCGTGCATGTGGCAAGCGCTGTTCAGATAACAGCAGGAGCTGCTGCAACCCAAGTCGCCGGCTGGGCACATGCGCGCCCGCGGGGCGCCTTTGACGCCCGGGCTGTGCGCCGGCGCAGGTGGTTCTCATGAACCAGGTCACGACAAAGGTCACGGGCGACGACCAGGCCAAGCTCGTGCCTGCGCTCGGTGCGCCCCCCTTTCCTGCGGCGCCATAAACCCCGGCCGGGGGTTTCGGGGGCTGCCCATACTGCCTTTCGGACGGCACGGCGCGGCGGCCGGCGGCGTGCAAAGCAGGCGGCGTAGGGCGCGCAGCTGCCCCGCGCGCGACCGCGCCGCCTCGCACCTGCTGCAGGGAGTGTGGCGCATGCGGCCCCGCCCGTCGCGCGCGCGGCCACGCCCGCGCGGGCGCGCGCGCGCGCGCAGGCGACAGCTGGGCGCACGCTGCCACCAGCCGCGTCATCCTGCACTGGCAGGGCGCCGCGCGCGTGGCCTTCCTGTATAAGTCGCCGTCGCTGCCGGCGCGCTCGGCGGAGTTCCTGGTGTGCGCGGCGGGCGTGCGCGGCCGCCGGCCGGCCAAGCGCGGCCGCGCCGACGGGGACTGAGGCGGGGCGGGCGCGGGACGCCGCCGCACGCGCACGTTTTGATGCGCATGCACGTCCTGCGAGTGGCGGGTTTGTTGCGCGACCGGCAGCGCGCACTGCGCCTGTGGCGAAGGCGGCTTGCGCAGACAGCAGTGCTCGAGATGCACACCTTGCGCCTCTTTTTACAGCGCATGTAAACCAGCTCTACCCGCAGCGCCAGCGCAGGCTCCCGACCGTCCCGACCCGACTGTCTAATCAGGCACGTTACAGTGCGCGCTTGCGCGCCAACCCCTGCCATAAACATATGTGGCCAATGCCCAGACAGTGGGCGGCGCATTCCAAAAGAATCACAGACAGGCCGGGGACAGGACAGATTAGAAGTGCAGCAGGAGAATGCTACAGCGTCTACTTTGGGCAAGCTCCCCCCTACATTGGGCAAGCTCCCCCGGGGCCCTTATCCCCACGCACACAGGCTCAGCAGAAGTCGCGCATGCGCCACACCCCACCTCACACCTCACTCCTTGCCCCATTACTGCACACACGCATCCAGATCTTCTATGATACAAGCGGGCACACCGCGCTCCGAATTGACCCAATATCTAATCCGACTTCGCTAAATTCGCCATGTGCAGGGCGTGTCTACCGACCGAAACCCACGCGTGTGCTGTTGCAGCGAGTGTGGTCGCTGGGCGTATTGTGCGCGACACGACCATCAAGGTCACAGCAGCGACGTACCCAGGCCATCGTGTTCATGCGCACAGCATACTGCTAATGATGGGCGCCCACGGCAGGTTTGCTCCACCTGCAACGTAGCTACTGAAGACCGCAAGGGCTGCTTGAGCCAGTACCCTGAACTACGCCCTGGCGTGGTGGCACCTAAGCCGCATGACACAGCATCTGCACGGCAAGGGACCCCTCAGCAGAGCACCAGTGGCAGCGCAAATGGCAGCGATGCGCGCCCAGCGCACGCCACACACGCGGTGCGACCCCGTGCGAGCCGCACTGGGGAGCTCAGCAGCGCCAGCCTGACTGACCCCAGCCGCCGCAGTGCGCTCACTGCCGCGCTCGTCTGACGCATGCGGCGAGTCCCGGGGCTCGCCGCGCCTCGCAGGGCGCCTCAGGCCAGGCTGCGGGCGCGCGGCGACAGCATGCTGGCGCGCTGCATGTGCAGGTCCGGCTGCGCGCCGAACGAGGGCGCCATGATCTCGAACAGGCCGTCCGGGTTGTCCTGCGCCACCCAGTGGCCTGCGCGCGTGCGCCGCCGCCGGATCTGCATATGCGCGCCTGGACAGGCGGTGGGATGTACCGGGCGGCAGGGAGCACCGACCTGGGCCCCCGCGTGAGTGCCCGCATGCGGCGCTCTCTGCAGTTGACTGCCTCACACTTGCAGCACGCCGCGCCTCTCGCGCCCGCCTGACGCGCACCTGGATCCATGCATGCAGGCACTCTTGCCAACAGCGCCGGAAGCGCCCCGCCGCGCACCGGCCTGGCGCAGCAGGTGCACGTCGTGGCCCAGCGCGGAGATGCGCTGCTCGTCGCCGCCGGCCCAGCGGTAGTTGCTGCCCTCCGCGCGCACGAACGACACGCGCACGCCCTGCGCCGGGCGCCGCAGGAACGGCCACAGCGACGTGGCCTCGTAGCTCGCGTACATCTCGCCGATGCCCGTCAGGTCGAAGGTCCAGGTCAGCCCGCGCCTGCGCCCCGCAAATCGACTTTCTAATTCACCCACATATATTTTTATCCTGAAGCTCCTCACCTGACACCTATGTGCGCCCGTCAATAAAAAATACTTGTTCGGCCGTCCTTGCCTTGCCGGTGCACGGGTGGCGCGGCCATTCGCAAATAACGCTCGACCAGACTTAGCAAGCCACTGGCATAGGAGTGCGCCAGGCGCCGGGCGGCGCGCACCCGGGGTCGCCGGGCGTGATGGGCCGCAGGTTGGTCGTGGTCCAGCGCGCGATGTGCGCGGAGAAGCCGGCCTGCAGGAGCTGCTCCTGCAGCGCGCCGCGGCTGACCAGCGGCAGCGGCACGCGCCGCAGCGCCGCGATCAGGTCGGCCGGGTGGTCGCGCCGCTCGGCCTCGCCCGCGCGCACCTCGCCCGGCAGCGCGTCCAGCACCCACACCTGCAGCGCGTGGGCGGCAACTGCTAGGGGTGCTGACAGCCCGGCAGCGCGTCTAGTACCGACGCATGCGATAGTAGCCCCACCAGGCCACGGCGACCAGAATGTCCACACCAAAGGCGGACAGGAGCATAGGCAGCGTTTAAAATGCATTCGGCCGCGGCGCGGCCGCAATTCGCATGCACGGCCAAGCAGGAGCGCGGCCCTGCAAGCCGCACGCGCTCGGACTGCCAGCAGGGAAGCGCCCCCGACCCCGTGCGCAGGCGCGCCTGCAGGGGCCGCGGCAGGCGCGAGCCGATGCGCCCGAACTGCTCCACCATGCTCATGACCACCTTGCCGCCGAAGCTGTGCCCGACCAGCACCTCCGGGAACAGCTTCAGCTGACCCAGCAGCTTCAGCACGTCCTCGGCCGCCGACTCCACGCTGTGCGGGCGCGCCGGGCGCTGCGCGAGCTGCGTCGACTCGCCGTGGCAGCGCAGGTCCACCAGCAGCACCTGCCACGACGGGAAGCCCTGCGGGAGCGGCCGGGCGCCTCAGAGCAGGACCCCGCGGCATCGGTCCAGCGGACAGAGGCGCAACTTGGCTTTGCTTGGGCGAGGTACCAACTGCTTCTACACTCCGCACCATCTTTATTACTATGCAGGAGTGTGCTTGACAGGCTGTACAGCAGGGTGGCGAGCGGAGTAGACTTAAGCACATCTCATGACCTGCTGGCAAACTTTCGCAAGTTGAGCCTATCACAAGGTGGCTCCGAGGTGGCTCTGGAGAGCACACCTCCACGACGCGGCGCGCAAACGTGTTCAAGTTGCGCCGCGAGCCCAGGATCCCGTGCAGCAGCACGCACGTGGGTGGCGGGCGACCATATGGGCCCACCTCGCTCCACCGCACCTGCGCCGCCGCCGTGGCGCACGTGTGGTCCAGCTCAAGCGGCCACCCCATCGCAAACTTATCAAAGGCAAAGGTGAGGGCACGGAATCGTTAACAATATGCCTATAAGCCCACCAGGCACAGCTGGGAGCCGGAGGACAGGAACAGGGGCGGGTGTGCCATCTTAAGGTCTGTCAACCTCACCCGCAGACGGCGTAAGCTCACACCTGGCACTGTCACAGCCCTGACTTGTGCACGATCACGCTGGCAAAGAGCGTGGCGCCCGGCAGGCGCCCTCGCACCAGTGCGCCTTGCACCATCTCGTACGCGACCTGAGGCTGGCTCAGCTCCGCAGGTTTGACGCGCGACGTGGACACAGTGCGCTCCAGGCTGCGCCCGACTGCTGGGGCGTCCAAGATGCCGGCCGCAGACGCCACCACACCGCTTGTTCCGAGGCGGGAGGCACGAAGCTGCGCGGCACCCCCGCAGCATGTTTTGCTCGTAACGCTACGGCTATGTGGTGGTCAAACTCCAAACAAAAGTAAGCGGCAAGCACGGCCTGGGCCAGGGATGTGACAGCGATGTGAAAATGAGAGCGCCCACGGTCAAGGGGGGCGTGTGCCTGCCAGGAGGCGCCAGCTGCCCTCAGCTCCCGCGCGGTGCACCTCGATCTCAGCGCGGCTGCGCAGCCTTCATTCAGGATGCAGCGCGAACCCACAGCTGCGCGCCCCGGGGAGGCCAGGCCCCGGCCCGCGCCCAGGAAGGCGGGGCTGGTTGCGGCAGCCACCCGCAGCTTGGCCATGACCGGCGCCAGCAGGCGCGCCGCCGTGTCAGACACTGGCACGGCGCACAAGCGCTGGAGTCCTCAAGGGCGCGTGCGAGGAAACTTCCACTTGTACTCCGACACTCCTCCTACGACCTCGTTATGACTGCACTTGATCACGTATGGTGTCACAGTGGCCTGCACGCTCTTGCTCCTGCTCCAATGGTGTCAAACAATCGCGCCTATATTGGCTCGGCCCGTGCTTCCCCTGCCTTTTTTTTTCAAGCTCCCTGATCTGTCTTTCAAGTAAAGGCCGTATAAGTGGTGTAGCAGCGGCAGCCCAGGCAGAATTTCTGATTAGTTACAGAGCCTTCCATCTGTTTTAGTGGCTGCAGGGCATGCATTCCTTGCGTCCTATCAAGTAGATAGATAGGTGTAACGTTCAGGCTAGGAAAAAAACCCAATCATGAAGGCAACCCCTCACTTGGGCTGGAACTTGAGGGACTTGGAGTTCACGCAGTGGCGCGCGTCCGTGGGCGTCCGGAAGCCCTCGTTCTCGAACACGTGCCCTGGCCCCCCACGAGCTCGCCCTTACACATGTGCACAGACAAAGAGGGTTGCGTGTGTCTCTAGCAAAGTACAAGGTTCAAACTCAGCCAACAGAAAACGCTTCAATTGCTCAAGCCTCAGCAGTAATTAGAGGTGCTCATACGGCACGACACGACAGATATATGTGACGCTTGAAGAGCAACAGCATGGGCCACAACAGGAGGAGGCACCAACGCGAACGGGCAAGGGAGGCACCTAGGTGGCCGCCGCACTTCGCGCACGTGATCTCGGTGCGCTTCATGCCCATGGTCACATCCACGTGCCGGTCCACCGTGCCCGGGATCTCCGCATAGAACGCCGGCCAGCCGCACCCGGAGTCAAACTTGGTCTCAGACCTGCACGGCGGACGCTCAGTAGTGGTACTATAACAGGCGCTGGAAGCGGTGTTGAAGGAGCAGCCGGGTCGCACGTGTAGAGCGGGGTCCCGCAGCCACCGCAGCGGTACTCACCGTCGGCCTTCATCTTGTTGTACTCGCCTGCCACAGCAATTAAAGGTAAGGACAAAGAGTGTGTGATGAGAGTGAATTCACATGCGCAAAACGACAGACTTGCGTAGGCTCGCACCGCTGCCTGCGGGCTCTGTCCCTTTCTTCCGCAGGATACGGTACTGCGCGCACCACAGGGACGGCCATCACAATCATGCGGTTGCTTGCACCAGCGTGAACAAGTCAACCTACTTCAGGCATATCAGCTCAAAGCACGCAACACACAGTACGCGCTCACAGCTGGCATACCTTTACACTACAGCACAACAGGCAAAAGCCAGAGCGCTTGAAGGCCGTCTCAGATATTCAGCATCGCGGAAGTGGGACAGGCGGTCACTGCAAATCAGTGCATGCAGCACACGCGCGCACCTCCTCGGTGCCCAGGACCTCCTTCCACGTCTCTTCGGGGGTGGACTTGTCCAGGTTGGTCTGCTGTGTCGTCATGGCTCGCACAAGCGCTCGAGGCTGCAGGCGGGGGAGTGCGGGTGCGGTCGCTCGCCTCAAGAAAGTGTGCCGGGTGCTCAGGCTCGCGGCTACGTGCAGCGCTGAGCTTACCATCTTCAACTTCAGGGGCGCGCGGGAAGCTCCGTAGCCACACCACCCAAGCGGGGGGCCGGCCGTTGGGGGGGCCTGTAACGGGCCATCCCCTTGTAGACCCTAGCAGGCTGTAAAATGGTTCGACGAGCAAGACATTAATAAGCTGTGAAAGAAGCAGCCAACTCGTTGTTCCTCGGTAGCATCATCTGCTGAAAGTCTTGTTTCACTTCAATTGGCACAGGACCTCCTGTATGTGCTTACAGGCCTTGGCCCCACCACCCAGTCACCTCTGCCGCTCTTGCACCCTCACCGCTCGATACACGAGCAAAGCCCGCATGGCACACTTGAGGGCCGGGCAGCGCCGCCACGTCAATGGCTTTGAGCAACCCGGTGCTGCACACCACCGCATTGGCGTACCTGGGACCCCTGGCAAGCCACACGCGGCATGCAGCACCATAATCGCATGCATGCCTCAGGCATGATGCCTGAAGGCGTGTCATGCGGCCCACATGCTGCGAGGGTTAGACCGCCCGAAAGCCATGGCAAAGCCCACACCGGGCAGTGCAGCTGTGGATGCTTCTCTGCCTCGCTGCGCACTCTGCACATCTCGGAGAGCCAGCGCTTGTACTGAAAAGAATTCTACACCGTAGGCCTCGCATCATCTATTGCTATTTGCCATGTTTGCGACGCGCATGCAGCCGCCGCGCGCAGATGACCCCAGGCCTGCTAAGCAAGCCGCTCCGCGCGCTGCCGCCGCCCGCCGCGCCACATGGCCAAGTCCACGAGTGCAGTGCGCGTCCTCCAGATGATGTAGGTCGCGCTGCAGTCGATGCCTCCTCGCTCGTGCTCGCTCACAGTCGACGCCTTGGCCACGCCAACGCCACCCGAATGCTCCGCCATGAGGGTGTTGATGTGGGGCGCCAAGCCCAAGCAGGCGGTGACGCTGCAGGCCGCGGCGGCGTGCCGATCAGCCTCCTCAGCTGGAACAGGCCGACCCGTGGTGCCGCACGGCGCCATGTGTGGCGGCATGGTAGCTGCCACACAAGGCGCCGTGTCGATCTTGGGACCAACCACCGGGCCCGCCCTGGACGCAGCCGCAACGTGGGTATGACCACTTTGCAAGCCAGTCAGACGTATGGCCGCCCAGGCGCCTGTCCAGGGTCGACGCTAGCAGCCTGCGCCGCACTGCCGGCCCCGCGCACTCCAGGGAACCTGTGTTCGCGCTGTTAGCACAGAGCTTCTGACTGGTGCAGTCAGGCTGGCACTGGCGTGCGTGCATATCGATCGGGCAGGACACGGCGCGTGCGCTCACACTGGCAGAAGCAAAGAGGTGCGCCGGGGTGGTCGGGCCGCCGCCTGATGCGTCGCCGCCGCTCACAGCATGATAATCTGCATGAGCTGCGAGACGCATGCTCACACCATCCGCAGGGTATTCAGAAGCTGGACAGCCAAAGTCCGGGGCGTTCAGACATGCCGCAAGTGCGTGCACTGAGCTACCACAAGACTCATCTCGCAGGTGCTCTAAGCAATCCCATGCCAGAGACAGTTCGTGTTCGAGCGCTACCGACGAATGTAGTGTTCCCTATGCATAATACTCGAGATGGCCTTCAAAACTAAAAGACCCACAACCCCGACTACCCGTCCAAACCAAGGCTATAAGACAGGCGAAGGCAGTGCAGCTGCCCTTTCTCTCTTTGCAACCCTGCAAACCTAAGAGGGACCATAGTTGCTGCCTCACAGCCCTGCGCATGAGATGGGGGCCCCGGGCGCTCAGGCCTCTGTCCCCTGCGCCTCCAGCGCCGCCGCCACCGCCGCCCGCTCTCCCGGTCCGCCTGCGACGCGCTCGCTGCGCTGGACGAGCCGGGCGCCTGGGAACTCTGGGGGGACACCCGACTTGTGCGGGCAGTCTGCATCATGTAGCAAGTATAAGCTGACACCCCAAGACAGGTTGGGCGCCCCAGGCGCGCGCTGTTGCGGACCCGCGTTCGCCCCATGTAGACGGCTAATGCAAGCACATTGAACATGCATGTGGGCCTGCTTGACGCCACGAGTCTGACGGTGAAAGGTGGCTGCCCAGCCTTCACGGACGGCCGCGGCACATCAGGCGCGCTGAGCATTGGTGGTGCTGGTCCGCGAACGCGCAACAGGCAGAGGGTGAGAGGCGGCGAGGCGACGGCCGGGGTACCCCGGGCAACCGCGATGGCGAGCGCGCGGTCGCCGAGCACGGCCGCGTGCGGGCTGCGCGCGCGCGCCGCCGCGCATAGCTCCGCGGCGGCGGCGAGCGAGTGGCGCTCGGTCAGCGCGATGGCCTGCGCGCGGACACATCCCCCGCGCGGCGCCGTTGCATGTACGAGCTCCTCTTTTCGTGAGTGCATGACATAAGAAAAACGGGTATCCGGGGGAACAGGCTAGCCTGAGCTGCGATGTGCAACAATCTACCTACCTACCTGCAAGGCCCCAGCAGCCACGCGCGAGCGCAGCCGGCGCGGCCGCCTGCAGCGGTGCTTTGGCCGAGGGAAGGGCGCACGAGGCGCACGAGCCCGCGGCCTGCAGCAGGCCGAGAGGCGCGCGGCCTGTCCGAATGGCGCGACCGCCACCTCGCATGCAAACAGTGCAGGCGGGGCATGCGGGGGGCGCCGGGGCGCCAGGCAGGGCACCCGCAGCCAGACGTGCGGCGCGGGCGTCGGCACGGCGGCCGCCAGCAGGCCCGCCGCCAGCGGCAGCGCCCAGCCCGCCCAGCCGGCGTCGCCCGCGCGCGCGGCCGCCACGTCGACCGCCGCCGCCGCCAGCGCCGGCGCGGCCGGCGCGGCCGCCGCCAGCTCCTCTGCGCGCGCGCGCCGTGCACGGGCTGCTGCGCTGCACAATAGACGGCACTGCACCAGCTTGTGACCAGAGCACTGCGCAAAGAGCAGCAGCGGCCCGCCCGCCCTGGCACGCTCACGCGCGCGCGGCGCCGCCACAGCCAACGGCGCAGCCGTGAGCGCCGACCCGAGCAGCGCGATGGGCCGCAAGCTCCTCTGCTTGCGCGTGGCTACGCCTGGCAGAGAACGCAGCAGCCAAGTACGGTAGAGCGGGAAGCGCACTCTACGAGCACTGCCCGATGCGCGCATGTTTTGCAGCGGCACACCGCCCGAGAGGCAGCAGGAGCCGCGGCGCGGGCGCGAGCAGCGCAGGCGGCCGCGCCGCAGGAGGGGCGCACCGAACAGCGCGACGGCCTCGCCCGCTTGCAGCCGCGGCAGCACGGCGAGGAACTCGGCCGCGACGGGCCCGTCGTCGCGCGCGGGCGGCGACCCCAAGACGCGCTGCAGCCGCGCGTCCTGCGCACCACGCACACAAGATGCGGGTCACCAAGTGCCCCGCCCGCGGCCGCTGGGCCTGCTGCACGCAGTGAGGCCTGTGGTGTGCAGCGGAACTCGGAGGCACGCCTGGCCCGGCATGCTCGGGACCTGACGAGCACCCCAGGGTGGTGATACTGCCCAGCTCTTGAACAGCATGACGCGCCGGCGCCCTGCTGTGCTGGGGCATGTGGGCACGCACGCTGCGCCCTGCATGCCCGCACTGCCAGCGGCTTCACGGAAGCGCACTCGGACGCGTGCAGGCAGAGCGCAGCACGGGAACCAGCGAAGGTGCGTGGTGCCTTGTGAAGGGTGTCACTGCTGTGCATTCTGTGAAGGTTACGACGCGGGAAAAGTCAGCAGCAGCGGCACCTGCAGCGCATCGCCTGCGGCCTCGAGCGGCTGCAGCGCGCCGCGCGCACGCTGCCAGCCCGCATAGCGCCTGAACAAGCGGCGGAGCGCGCGGAAGCGCGCCCGCCGCGCCACCGGCGGCTCCTGCACCAGCGCGCCACCGTCGCCGTCGCCGCCGCCGCCAGCCCTCGGCTTGGCACCGCCGGCATGTTGCGCCAAAGCCGGCGCGGCCGCTGGCGCGCACTGGCTGCCCTCGCCCCAGCCGCTCCAGCCCGCCCCGTCCGCCCCAGGGTCGGGGCCGGGGTCAGGAGCGCCCGCCGCCGGCGCAACCGCGGACTGGCCGCCAGCCGCGGCGGCCTGCGCGCCGCCGGGGGCGGGCGCGCACGCCGCGCCCGCGCCCGCAGTTGGCGGCTCCGGCGCCAGCAGCGCGGCCGACGCGAGCGCCAGGTACTCGCGCCAGACGAGCGCTTGCAGCTGCGGTGCGTCAGGAGTGCCTCTCAATACCCTCTCATGAACTCTCCTTTACAATATTAGCGCCAGGTACTCACGCCAAGCAAGCACGTGCAGCTGCGAGCGCGCGCCGCCGCGCATCAGGCGCTCCTCACAGGTCCTACCATAAACCCTGTTGTGAACACACGGCAAGGGGTGCAGCTGTTGGGAGCCTGCGCGCCTGGTCGCATCCCGCCGCGGCAGCAATGCCCAGCGCGGCCTCGGCCGAGCCCAGCGCCGCGGCGGCGTCGCCGCTGAGCGCCTCGTACAGCGCCAGGTTGAGCGCGGCCGCGGCGCGCTCCGCCGCGCCCCAGGGGCGCTCCGCCGGCGCGGCCGCGGCGCCGCCGGGCGCAGCGATCTCGCCCTCCTCAAAGTCCTCTTCCTCGCTCGCCGGCCTGCCGGACCCCAGTGGGGCTTTGCCACCTCACGGGGGCGCGCCGTGCTGGCCAGGGCCGAGCGCTGGCAGGGCGCTGCACAGTGACGCCGCGCGAGCGGTGCGCTCCGCGTCGGCATGCACGCATGCACGGCCGTTGCGCATGTGCTCAAGCCTCCAGACCCTGCTTCAGCCTCCATGCACCTGTTTCACGCCAGAGCAGCATGGGCAGACCCAGGCCTGGCCCCTCCATCGCCTGTGGAGCTGGGCCGCAGGCGGCCCACAGGTCAGGTCAAGAGCCAGCCCGTGCCAGAAGCGGGGGCTCACACACTGGGCTGCTCAGCGGGCGGGTCCGGCCGCGCCGCCCGCGCCCTGTGCGGCGCAAGCGCTGCTCTGCCTGAGCACCGCACAGGGAAGCAGGCGCGCGCGCACCTGGCCGGTTTGGCGGCCGCCGGCGCCAGCAGCGCCGCAAACGCCGCGCGCACCGCCGGTGCGCCGGCCAGCGGCTGCTCGCCCGCTGCCAGCGCCGCCCACCCGGCTCCCGGCCCCGCGCCGGGCCCCGCGGCGCCCGCCGCGCCCGCGCGGCCCCCCGCTCCCTCCGTCGCCGCCGGCGCTGCGGCCCCTGCTGACGCCGCCGCTGCGTTCGCGCGCGGGCGCTCCGGCCCGCCCGCGCCGCCAGGCCCGGCCGGCGGGCCCGCCGCGCCCGGCCCGGGCGCCGCGCTGCGGCCCCGGATCTCGCCAGAGCTCGCGCTGCCGCTCGTGCTGCGGCTGGACGATAAGCCAGCGGCGGCGCCGCTCGCGCTGCTCGAGCGGCTCAGGCGCCGCGGCGGCGTGCTCGCCGGGCGCGCCCGCGGCCCCGAGCGCGAGCGGCTGCGCCTGCGCCGCCCGCGCCCGGCCGCGCGGCTGCGGCTGCGGCTGCGGCTGCGGCTGCGGCGGTCGCGGACGCGCTCGCTGCGGCGCAGCGGCGGCGGCGTGGCGGGCCGGCGGCGGCCGCCGAGCGGGCCGGAGCTGATCGGGCGCGCGCGCGGGCCGCGGCCGCGCGCGCCCGCGCGGGCGTCGCGGCTGCGGCTGCGGAGGCGGCTGCGGCTGCGGCTGGCGCTGCGGCTGCGGCGGCGCCTGCGCGGCGGCGACCCCACGGGGCCGCGACCGCGGCCGCGGCGGCCGCCACGTCCGCCGCGGCTGTCCATGCGCCGCACTGGCGACCGCGCTCTCAGGCCGCCGCGGGGATCTGTGTAGAGGCGGCTGCGGCTGCAGCTGCGGCTGCGGCTGCGGCTGCGGCTACGGCTGCGATGCGGGGGCGGCGTGCGCGTTTGCCGCGGCCGCCGCGGCACAGACGCGGGCGGCGCAGACTCTGACCTGCGTCGCCCTGACTCTGACCCTGACTCCGACCCTGACCCTGACCCTGATCTTGACCCTGACCCTGACGAGCTGGACGCGCCCGAGCTCTGCTCGGAGCCGCGCGCCGGCCGCGGCGCTGGGGCCCCAGCGGCCGGCCCGCCGCTCGCGCCTCCCGGGCGCGGGCCCTGCGGGGCGGCCCGAGATTGTCCCGGCGGCGGCAGCACCGAGGCGGCCAGGAGCGCCAGCGCGGCGGCCGGCCGACCCTGGCAGAGCATGTACGCGCGCGCAGCCAGCGCGCCCACGGCCGCCGGGTGCAGCCTGACCAGGCCGGGCTCCCGGCCGCGGCCACCGGCGCGGCCGTCCAGCCGCGGCGCGGCACACGCCGGCAGCATCGCGGCGGCCGCCTCCAGCGCCGCGCGCGCGGTCGCCAGGCGCTGCGCGACGGTGACGGCGCCGCCCGGGGGAGCCTGGGCAGGGTTAGGGCTGGCGGGCGCCGGCGCCGGACCCGGCCTGGGCTGCGCGCCGGCGGCGGCGCCCGGGCCATGCGCCGCGGCGGGGCCCTTCCCGGGGTGCGCCGCCGGCCCGGGCGCCGCCGCGCCGCCCGCGCCGCCCGTGCCGCCCGCGGGCGCGGCGCGCCGCCGGAAGCCCTGCCGCAGCAGCGTGTAGAGCACCGCCTGCGCGGCGTCGGCGGCCGCCACGGCTGCCAGCTCCCCCTCGCCCGGCACGCCGGAGTCTGCGTCAGGGTTACAGCCCCCGGCGCGCCGCTGGCGCGGCGCCGCCGCGAGCAGGCACGCAAGCAGCGGCACCGCGCCAGGGGCGCACGCGGCGGGGCCTGGCGCGGGGTCGGGCGCCTCTAAGCCCAGCACCGGGTGCGCGCCAGTCGCGCGCTCCCACCGTGCAATTGACAGCGCGACCGCGCACCGCGCAGCGGCAGCGCCGACGGCCGCGGCCGCGTCGGCCGGCACGGGCGCGTTCTCCTGCGCAAACGGCGTGCGTATGTTCAAAGCCCTGTCTGACCCTGACCCTGCCGCCTGCGTGCTGCCGCCCGCTACCTGCGGGCCGGAATTGCCGCTCAGCCCAACACAGCAGCGCGGCGCGCTGCCTGCATTGAAAGCGTGTGAGGGCACATGGCACGCGCCGCGGCAGGACACTGCACGGCTCCATGATTTTTAGCACAACACACAACCTCGACATCGGCCGCCGCACCAGCAGGCCCACGGCGCGCGCGGCGGCGGCGAGCGCGGCGCGCACGCGCCCGTGTGTCGACGCGGGCGGCGCCGCGTGCCAGGCCAGGCCCCGCGGCGCCTGCCGGAAGCCCAGCCGCGACAGCGCGCCGTCCGGCAGGCGGCCCCAGGCCGCCGCGTGCGCGGCCGCCAGCCAGAGGGCCGCGCCGAGCGCCGGGCGGCCGGCCGTGGCGCGCAGCAGCGCGCCACGCGCCGCCGCCGCCAGCTGCGCGGCATCCAGGCCTGCGGCCGGGCGCGCGGCGGTCACGCGCGCGTGCGTGCCGCATGGCCGCTATGCAAGGGGGCTGCGGCGGAAGGTGGCTGGGGTGCAATGATCGGCAGGCGCTCCACGATGCGCAGCATAGCGGACACCCTGTGATCGGCGCCCTGTGGCGGCCTGGCGCGCGAGGCGAGGCCGGCCGCGCCATGCCTGCGGACGCCGCTGCCGCCCGGGGCAGCGGCCGACAGAGCCGCGCCTGCACCCGGGACGCGCCCTTGCATCCCCCAGCGCACCTTCATAGTACCGGTGGGCTCGGGGCTATTCGAGTAAGTGCCATGCACGCTCACGCAGACCAACCCCAACTCCCGAGGCCGCCTACCCTGCTTGGGAGCGCACCGGCTGAGTCGCCGCGGGCGGCCGCCGCGCCGCCGCCGCCGGGCTCGGCGGCCAGCGCGGCCACCCACGCGCCCGCCGCGCCGGCGGGCACGCAGCTGAGCAGGTGCAGCAGCCGCAGGCCCAGATCCACCACCTGCTCCGCGCGCAGCGCCGCGCCGCCGACCGGCAGCCCCGCCGGCCCCTGCGCGGGCGCGTGCGCCCGCCCCGCGGGCCGGCCGGCCGCACCAACGCTTTGCGCGCGCCCGGCCGCCGCGGGCGCCACGCCCGGCGCGCCCGGCGCCGCGCCCGGCGCCGCGCCCGCGCCGCACGCCCCCGGGCCGACGCCACCGCCGGCGCGCGCCGCTGCAGGCGCAGGCGCGGCCGCGGCCGCGGCCGCGGCCGCCCATGTCAGCGCGGGCGCCGAGGCCGGGCTGCTCGGCGCGCCGGCGGCGGCCGCGTCGCCGCGGCGCGGCTGGCGCGTGTCCGGGTCGGCGCTGCCGCCGGGCATGTCGGGGGCGGCGCCGGCGTCGGGCGTGGGCGGCGCGGCGAGCGCGAGCATGCCGCGCTGCAGGAGCGCCGCGCGCGCGCGCCAGTGCGCGGCCTGGTGCGCGGCTACGAGCCACAGGCGGTGGCTGCCGCCGCCTGCGTAGCGCAGCGCCGCGTCCGCCATGGCCGCCGCCTCGCCTGCGGTAAGGCACGAGGCACTGTCATCAGAGGCCAGCTTATGCCCGCAAAACAGAGCCGCAGCGGCGTCCGCCATGGCTGCGCTTGCGCTCCAGGGGAGGATGCAGGGAGCCTGCTGCGGCTCATGTGGCTCTTGCATCCTGTCAATGGCAGAAGGCAGCGGGGTGCCGCAAGCAGCGGCGCGGGCGGCGCCGAGCGCGCATGCGCGCCTCGTGCTCGGCGGCGGGCGCGCGCTCGGATCCTGGGGGCCTGCTGAATCCAGTTTCGCATATCGCAGGGCATGAGGGCGGCACCGGGCGAGCACGCGCGGCGCGCGTACAGCGGCAGGTACACCGCCCACAGCCGCGCGTCGCCCGGCAGCCGCTCCAGCGCGCTCGCCAGCACCTTCAGCGCCGCGGTGACCTGGCCATCTGCGCGCGGGCGCGGGCGCCGCATCAGGCTCGCGCGCGCGCGGCACCCGCGGCGCGCTTGGCCGACAGACCGGTCGGGGCGGCGTTGGACAGCGGCCCTGTGTGCACACGGCGAGGCACTCCGACACGCATGCGTGCAAACTGGCGACCCCTGCAAGCCTAGCGCCGCGGTGCACCCCGGCGGTTCACCACCGTGAACAGGCACCGCGCGCGCCGCTGCAGGTCACACGGGAACGCGCACCCGCGCCTAGCTGTCCACCGCCCTCCCCTGCACGCGCCCCCGGCCCCGCCCCGCCGCCAGGCACGAGCTGAGGGCGGGCAGGGCGCGCGTGCCTGTGATCGCGGCGGCGTCGCCAAAGCGCACGTGCTCCAGCGCGTAGGCCAGCCAGCGGCCCGCGTCGCGCGGGGCCGCCTCCGCGGACGCGCGCGCGCCCGCCACCCAGGCCGGCTCCTCCGCCTCCCCCGCCTCCTGCTCGAACGTGCAAGAGTCAGCGGACCGGCGAGTCGCTGCCAACGCTGCTGGACACCAGCCCGCCGTGCCGCACATGCATCTACCACCAACTTTATACGGCGGGGTTCGCCAGCCTCCGCAGTAAGCGGCCCTCTAGCGAACAGATTGCAGTTGAAATGGAGCCAAAACGTGACACTAGGGACGCCTATCGCTATCAGATGCTCGCCCGCAAAGCGCCTGCTAGCTGTGCATGGCAGGACGGCTATGCGCCTGCTGCAGGCTGCCCGGCCCAGGCGTGCCGCCTCACGCCTTTCAAACAAGCAGAGCGGTTGACGGCCCCGCCACACAGGCAGGGCCGTTGAGCGAGCTGCTGAGAGCAACAGCCTTTGCTGCCGCGCCCTGGACGGGCGGAGCGCGAGCGCGGCCTCACGCTGGTCAGGCACCGCGGCAGGGGCCGCACCGCGTCGGTGCCGGCGCCGGCGCCGGGCGCGTCGCCGGTGAAGTAGCGCCGCGCGTCGGCGCCCTGCGCGGGCGCGGCGGGCGCCGGGGCGGCCGGCGCGGCGGGCGCCGGCAGCGCGTAGCCCTCCCACGCGGCCATCAGCCACCAGGGCAGCGCCGGCGGCGCCATGGCCGGCGCCAGGAATGTGCTCCTGCAGCGCTCGGCCCTACATGCTTCGGAGCTGTTTCAAGAACCCAGAACTATTTAGCACGGAGCCAAAGTCCCTACATGCTTCGGAGCTGTTTCAAGCACCCAGAAGTATGTAGCACGGAGCCAAAGTCTTGGTGCATGCAGGCAGCCATGCACACAGCACACGACACAGTCCCACTGCTTCCAAACGAACCAGCAGGCCCTCACACTGAGGAGGCTGTCTGTGCTGCGCCCTTGCAACACCTACTACTGCCTGGCTCAGGTAAAGCGACACAGAAACGGCGGGCGCGCCTGAACAGGCGCGCGCGCGGTGCCTGCGCGCCCCGGCCGCCCGCCGGCGGCGGCGCCGAGTACTCCGGGACGGCCGTCTCCAGCGTGACAGCGCGCCGCGCCGCTTCGTCCACGCGCGCGCGCTTGGCGGGCAGCCCCGGCGCCTCACCCGGCGCTGGGCCTGCTCGCGCTGCAGGCCGGCATCGGCCCCACGCGCTGCCTGCTTGGCCTGGTGTTTGGCGCATGCTCATAGCCATGGTCCAGCGTATGGCCCGGACAAGCCCGCAGCGGAGCCCGCCCCAGGGCGCCGCCGGCTCGGCAGGGGCGCGGCGCCGGCCGAAGCGCCGCACCCAGCGCCCGCCGCAGTGCCGGGGCCGGGCGCTAGGGACCCTACCCAAACCGGGCGCACCGTTTCCGTCCGCGGGCGGCGCCGCGCCGGGCGCCCCCGGCAAGCGCAGCGGGACCCGCTGCTCGGCGCCGGACAGCACGCGCGCGGCCGCGGCCTCCAGCGCATCGCCGGCGGGCGGGTGCGGCGGCTGCGGCGGCGGCGCGCGCGAGCCGGCCCTGCGCAGCGCCACAGCGCGTGATGCGCCGCCACATTGCGGCAGGGCGCCATTTCCACACCAGGCTGGGGACCGGGAAACCCAGGCGTGGAACATATCGTCAACCCTCTCCTGCTGCGCTGCGTGTGGAGCGGCGTGTGGAGCGGAAACCATGCAACAAAGAGCATACGGCTATTTGAGCGCATTAGCCTTGCCGCTGCAAGCGCACGAGGCCCACCGCAGCAACTGTGCGCGCGCAGCAGGGCGGGGCGGGGCGGGGCCGGGGCGGGGGGGCGCGCCGCTGCGCCAGCGCGTGCAGCGCGGCCAGCACGCCGCGCGCATCCAGCGCATAGTCGCGCGCCATCTGGAACGCACACGCCGGGTCGCGGCATGCGCCGCGCGCCTCGAACTTGCACAGCGGCCAGTGCGCGTCCAGGCCGTGCGCGTACGTGGCCGACGCGAGCGGCAGGCTCGAGACGCTGGCGTACGTGGGGCACAGCCTGGCGCGCGCCGGAGCCCAGGCGCTGTCGGGAGCGCGTGGCAGTCACAGGATTAAAGTAGGGTAGGGAAGGTCAGAGTAGGGTATTTCGGCTGGGCCCTTGGTGCTGGCGAGCAGCAGGCCTGGCGCCTGGGCTGCGACTGTGCCCACTCACGGAGGGCTCGCATGCTGCTGGACCTGGCATGCCAGGCATGCACCAATGCAGCCGCAGCAGTGTCCACTTTCGGCAGGGCCCCTGCAGGGATGCCAGCAAGCTGCGTCCAGGCGACGCAACCGCGCACGATGCGTCGCCCCGAGCGGCCTGAGCGACGGGGCGGGATGCATGCAGCCTGCACGCCCCGGGGCGCACCGGTACCCGCCAAAGGCCCTTAGGGGGCTCTCATACGGCTGCGCGGCGCCCGCGGCCGCCGGCCCCGCGCCCTGCGGCGCCGCCGGCGGCGGCTCGGGCTGCTCCTGCAGCAGGGCGGCCCCGGCCAGGCGCGCGGGCGCGGGCAGGCCGGCCGCGCCCACCGCCGCAAACAGCAGCTCCTGCAGCGCCGGCCCGGCCTTGCCGGAACCCTGGCCGCGGAGCGCACAGCGTCAGCCGGCGCGCCGAGGGTTAGCGCTGGCGGGCGAGTGCACGAGCCCGCTGCTACCGTGGGCGCCAACAGCGCCATGCGCTCCGGGCCAAGGACCCGTCGCAGTTGCCGGACACGCGCAGGACGATCAGTGCGAGCGCTGCAGCAGCTTCTCGGGTGAAGAGGCAACGGCCAGGTGCGGGCAGCAGTGCCAGCGCTCGGATTCGCGGTGGCAGCGACAGCCACAGCGCAGACGCCAGGGGCCAGCCAGAGGCGCAGCGCGGGCTGCGCTGGCTACGCCGCGCGACCATGCCGGGGCGGCCCGGCGGCCTGGCGGGCTGCGCCAGGCCGCGCGGCACCCGGCCGGGGGCGGGGCGGGCGCGCCTGCATGGCGCCGCTGGCGACCCGGATTGTGGTGACGGGCGCAGCGTAGGGTGATGGGGTAGGGTCACGCGCCTGCACGGCGCCGCTGGCGACCACGATGGTGATGGGCGCGGCGCGGCCGCCGCCCGGCACGGGCTTGGCCGCCTTGCGCGCGGCCACGGGCGCGCGCACCAGGCCGCCGGGCGGCTCTGCCTCCTCCGGCTCACCGGCCTCCAGATCGACCGCCGCCGTGCCGGCAGACTCTGCGTCCGCCGCGGGCGCGTCCGCACGGGCGGCCTGCTGCGCGGGCGGCACCGCCGCGCGCGCGGGCGCGGGCGCTGCGCCAGGCCCGGCAGCCGGCCCTTCATAAGGAGCCGCGCCCACAGGCGGCGCCGCGCCCGCCACGGCAGGCGCCGCGGCCGGCGCGGCCGCGCCGCCGGCGCGGGCTGCCTGGTGTGGCGCGGCGCCGCTGCCGACAGCCGCCTGTACCGACTCTGCCGCAGAAGCGGCGTCCCCGCGCGCCGCTGTGCCCGCCGCGAGCGGGCGCGGACCGCCCAGCGCGGCGCCGGATGCGCCGCCAGGATCCGCAAGCCCGCCGCTGCCCACCGCGGCAGCCCAGGCGCCCGCCGCGGCAGGCGCTGCCGCAGCGGATGGCGCCGCGCTGGGCGCGGGCGCGGGCGCGCCCTGCGAGACCGCGCCCGCCATGGGCTGCTCAGCACGGGCTGCCGCAGGCCCGCCGGCAGCATATGGGTGCGGTGCGGGCGCGCGCGGCGCTTCCGTAAAACGCCGGCGCTTTGCCGGCGGCGGCGCTGCTGCCACCGCCGCCGCGTCTGCTGCGCCGCCCGAGGTGGCAGGCGGCACCGCCGCAGGAGGCTGCACAGGCACAGGCAGCGCCTGCGGCGGCGGCGGCCGCGGCGCGGCAACAGCCGGAGCGGGCGGCTGGCGTGCGCCGCCGCCCGCGCCGGCCGCGTCCGGCGCCGGCAGCACAGCGCGCGCCGCCGCGCCTGCCGCCGGCATGGACTGCGGTTGGCGCGGCGGCGACGGCGGCGGCGGCGGCGGCACCGCCTCCGGCGGCGGCGGCGGCGGCGGCGGCGCTGACGGCGGCGGCGGCGGCGTGTCCAGAGCGGCGGCGGCGGCGGCGGGCTCACTAGTGCGGGCCGCCGGCGGCGCGCGGCCGCCGGCGCCGCTCGCAATGGCGGCCGGCCGCCGCGGGTCCGCGGCCCTGCCATGCGGCGGGCCTGCGGGCGGGCCTGGCGGGGGCTCACCGGCCTGCACACTCTCAGGCCCCGTGGGGACGCTGCCGCCGGCGCGCGCGCCAGGCAGCGCGGCTGCCGCGCCTGGCGCAGGCACCGCTGCGGCCGGGCCTGCTGCGGTTGGCGGCGGCGCGGCGGCTGCGGTGCCGCGCGGCGGCGCCGCCGCTGGCGCATTCGTCGCATCTGAGGACCGCATCGGCTGCGCACCGCTGCTGCGCGTGCCAGCCATAGGTGCTCCGCTGTGTGCGGCGGCCGCAGCGGCAGCAGGCGCAGATCCGCTCGCGCCAGCTGGCAGCGGGCCCTTTGGAGCCGCCGCCAGCTCTGCGGGCGCACGCGCCGGCAACCCCGCGGGTGCTAGCCCGCTGGGCGGCGGCGCCGCTGTGTGCGCGGGCGCAGCGGGCGCCGCCGTGTGCTCTGTTACCGCAGCCGCCCATGCTCCTGCAGGTGCTGGCCCGCTGGGCGGCGGCGCCGTTGCGTGCGCGGGGGCGGCGGGCGCCGCCACGCGCTCTTTCACCGCGGCCGCCCATGCTCCTGCGGGCGCTGGCCCGCCGGGCGGCACCGCCGCTGCATGCGCGGGCGCAACGGGCGCCGCCGCGCGCTTTGTCGCCGCGGCCACGGCGGGGGCCGCGCGCGCCGGCGGGGACGCACTGCGCGCGCGCGCGTGCGGGGGCGTGCGCGCGCGCGCGGGGCTGCGCGGACCGCGGCTGCGGCTACGCGCGCGTGCTGCGGCCGCGCCACGTTTGATGGGCGGCGACCTGGTCCTGCGCATGACAGCAATCCCAACTGAGCCCGCGCTGCTCGCAACTGGATTGACCTGGTGCAGGCATAACAAGGCGCTCGCTCTGTCTCGCAATGAGCACAGCTTGTATATACACCCCCAAACAGTAATCAAACTGTATAGAGGTCAGCCGAACCGCAGGAGCATGCAGTCAGACACACGCAGGCGCGTTAGAGAGTCATGTCGCAGGGGAGAGCTGCATGCGAGGTAATCGTGCCGGAGCACTGTCAGGGAGGCCTGCGTGCGTGTCAGGGCAGCGCGCGCCACCCCGGGCCCACCTGTCATGCTTGGAGCGCAGCGGCGCGCGGCGCGCCGCGCCTGGCGAGCGCCTGCGGCCGGGCGAGCGGCGCGCGGGCGGCGACCGGCGCCGCGGCGGCGTCCGCGTCCGCCGCCGACGCGGCGAGCGCGAGCGGGAGCGGCCCGCGCGGCCGCGCGGCGCTCGCTCGGGCCCTCGGCGGTCCGAGCTGTCCCGCTCGCCGCCGCGCCCGCGGCCGCCGCGGTCGTCGGCGTCGCGCGAGCCCCGGCCCCTGCGCTCGCGGCCGCTGGCGTTGCTGCCGTCGCTGTCGCGCTCGCGGCTGCGCTCGGCGGCGCGCAGGCGCTGCACGCGCCGCTCCCGAGCGGGGCTGCGGCTGGGGTCTGCGGCGGCAGCAGACCCGGCCTGCCTCCCGGGCTCTGGGCTCTGCCGGGGACTGGGCTGCGCGCTGCTTGGTGCCGTGCGCCGCCCGTCAGCACCAGGCTTCAAGCCAGCTCGGGCATCAGCGCCCGTGTCCCCTGGACCCTCGGCTGCCGCCTGGCCAGCGCCCGCGCTGCCGCGCTCAGCAGCGCCCGGGGCGCGCGGCCCGGTGCCGGCTGCGGCTGCCGCGCCGCGCGCGGCGGCTCCCGCGCCGCCGCCCGCCGCGCCGCTCGGCTCCGTCGCCACGCGAGGCCCCGCCGCCTCGGGCAATGCGGGCGCCGCCGCTGCCTGCCCGCGCGGCCCGGCGCGCTGCGCTGGGGTTAAGACGCTGTTCTCGGCGGGTGGCGCCGGCAGATTAGGCGCTGCCGCCTGCGCAACCTCCATCCAGCCGCTCCATCCAGAGCCGCTGGGCGCCGGGGCTGCTCCGGTGGCCGCCCCAGCCTGCTCAGGCGCGCCCGCAGCCCCATCGGGGCGCACGCGGGCGGGCGCGGCTGCCGGCGCTGCGCGGCCGCTGAGCGCCGGGGCAGGTCCGGCAGCCGGTGCCTGATCATGCGCGCCTGCAGCGCGCGCGCTGGGCGCAGGGGCACTTTTGGTCGCCGGTGCGTGACCGGGCACGCCCGCAGCCCCGCCAGGCTGCGCCGGGGCCGGCGCAGCTGCGGGCGCCGCTCGACCTCCGGGCGCTGGAGCAGCTCCATTCGTCGGCGCCTGATCAGGCGCGCTCGCGACCCCGCCAGGCGGCGCCCGGGCCAGCGCAGCTGCGGGCGTCGCGCGGCCGCTGGGCGCTGGGGCAGCTCCGGTTGCTGGCGTCGGATCAGGCGCGCTCGCGACCCCGCCAGGCGGCGCCCGGGCCAGTGCAGCTGCGGGGACCACGCGCCCGCTGGGCACCGGAGCAGTTGCGGTCGCCGGCGTCTGATCAGGCGCGCTCGCGACCCCGCCAGGCGGCGCCCCGGCGAGCGCAGCTGCAGGGGCCGCGACACCGCTAGGCGCCGGAGCAGTCCGAGTCGCGAATGCCTGATCAGGCGGCGGGCCTGCAGCCCCACTGGGCAGCGCCTTGACAAGCGCAGCTGCGGGGGCTGCGCGAGCGCTGGGCGCTGGGGCACTTACGTCCACTGGCGCCTGATTAAGCGCGCCCGCGGCCCCGCCCGGCAGCGCCCGCGCGAGCGCAGTAGCGGGCGCCGCGCGGCCGCTGGGCCTGGGCGCCTGGCCAGACGCGGGCGGCGGCAGAGGAGGCTGCGGGCCGGCGCTGCCGCCTTGGCTGGGCTCCGCCACCGCGCCCTCAGCGCGTGCGCCGCGCTCGCCGAGCTCGCCTGCGGCACCCGCGGCGCGCGAGTCGCCCGGAGACGCCGCCGCGCCGTGTGGAGGCGCGCGCGGCGCTGCTGACCCCGCCTCTGCCGCGCCGCCCGCGGCGGGCAGCCCCGCAATCGCGGCGCCGCCGGCCTCTTCGGCGGCGCGCGCCCCGTCGGGAGGCGCGGCCACGACAGGGCACGCGGGCGCCTGCGCGCCTTGGGCCGCGCCTCCCGCAGCGCCCAGACCGCCGGCGCCCGGGCCGGGCGCGGCGCCGGCCTGCGGCGCCGCCGGCCTGCCCGCGCCCTGCAGCGCCTCGACAGCTGCAACGGCGGCGACCCGGCCGGCTGTCTCGGCGCGCATCAGCGCGGCGACCCGCAGCGCGAGCAGCGGGTCACGCAGCGCGAGCAGCGGGTCCGGCGCCGGCGCCGGGCCCGGCGCCGCCGGCTGTGCAGGCAGTGGCGCGGCCGATTCCGGCAGAGCCTGATCAGGCGTCACGCTGGCCTGCACCGCGGCAGCCGCAGGGCCGGCCCGGCCGCCATCCCCGGCCGCCGGCGCCGCTGCCCCGCCGGCCACGCCCGCCGCCTCCTGATCCAGCCCTAACCCTATCCCAAACAGCTCTGCAGGCCGTGGGCTTAGGGCGCCAACGCCCGCGCCAGCGGGAGCCGGCCGCGGCTCGCTCCCTTCGCTTGGCGGGCGAGCCGGGCCCGGCTCCAGCCTGGGCCATGGCGCAGCCGCTGCAGGCGGCGCCAGCAGCGCCGAGCGCGCGCGCAGCCGCTGCAGGTGCTCCTGGCGCGCGCGCTGCGCGGCGCGGCGTGCGCCTTCCAGCTCGGCGCGCTCCTCTGCGCAGCGCACGGACCCAGGGGATCTGTCAGCTGTTGCCATGAGTGCGACTACCTCCACAGCAGGCGCCCGCGACATTGCCCAAAGGTGGCGCGTTTTGCGCGCACGCGCAGCTGCCGCGGGGCATGGGTGCTCCTGGCGCATGCTGCGCAGCACAGCGCGGGCCAACGCCGCCTGAGCGGCACTGCCGCAGACAGCAGAGCGCGCGCCGCGTGACGCAATGAATCTGCCACGCACTATTTACGTTTAGACAGCAGGGACGCCGCCAGGCCGCGCCTGCGTCCGGCGGACGCTGCGCGCCTACGCCGCCATCAGGCGCGCCGCGCGCGCCGCCGGCCCCGGCCCCGCCGCCGACCGCGGCCGCGGCGGACAGCAGGGCGCGCGGCGCGCCGGCCGCAGCGCCGGCGCGCGCGGGCGCGGCCGGCCCCAGCGCGGCACGCAATGCGGCGGCGCGCGCGCGCGCCGCCGCGAACGCGGCGCCGCCCTCGGCGTGCAGCTGGTCCAGCACGCGCTTGCGCAGCAGCAGCGCGTCCTTTCGCAGCTGCGCGCAGCGAGGCGATCAGGGTTTCAGCTTCAGGATTAGGGTTTGAACAACTCAGGGAGCTGCAGGCAGCGCATGCCCGCTGTTTGCGCAGCCGCCCAGGCGCCCGATCGACGCACGAGGCCATGCCGGGCATGCCGCGCGGGCCGGCGACGGCTCCGGCAGCGCCCTGCCATGAGGCTGCGCGCCGGCCTCCCATTGGGAGCTCACGGGATGGCACTGCGAGCGCAGGACCGTCCCGCTGCAGCACCCCCGGGCGGGGCACCCGCGCACCTCCAGCTGCGCGAGCTCTGCCAGCATGGCGTCCGCCGAGGCCGGCAGCTCACCCGCCCCCGGCGCGTCGCCCAGCACCAGCGCGCGGCTGCCGCTTGCGCGCTCGTCGCTGCCGGCGCTGCCGGCGCCCGCGTCGCTGCCGCCCGCGCTGCGCGCGCCGGAGCGCCCCGGCGAGCCCGACGAGGCCCGGGAGGACAGCCGGTCTGTCGAGGCGCCGCTGCGCGGGTCGCTGGCGCCGCCAGAGCGGGGCGATCCCGGCTCGGAGCCCGACGCGCTCGCGGAGCGGCCGCGCCGGCGCGGCGGCCAGCCAGCGCGCGCGGCGCGGGGCGACGCGGCGCGCCCGCTGCGGCCGCGCCGCGGCGAGCGCGAGGCGGCGCTCTGAGCGGCGCCGCTGGCCGGCGCGTCCCGCTCCTGGCGGGCCTCGCGTGGAGCGGCGCCCTCCTGTCGATCTCGCGCTGGCGCGCTTGTGGAGACCGCTGCGACCGGCCCCGCCGCGCCCGCGCTCACGGGGACGGGCTGAGCCTGCGCGAGCCGCAGCTGCGGCAGCGCTCCGTTGGGCGAGCGGGCGGGCGCCCCGCCGGGAGCGGAGCGGGCCGCGCCAGCAAGGCGCGCCGGCGGCGCTCCTGTGGCGTGCGAGGCAGCCGCGCCTGCTGCCGCGCCGGCCCGCGGCGCGACTGCGGGCGCCGGTGCGGCAGCCGCGCCAGGCTGTGCGGGGGCGCCGCGCCCGCGCGCCGCGGCCGCCCCAGGCTGTGGGGGTTCTGGGCCGGAGCTGGGGCCGGGTTCAGGGCCGGCGCCGCGCGGCCGGCCGAGCGCGCCGGCGGGCCGCCGCGCGGCCGCGGCCGAGCGGATGCGCGCGACAGCGCGCGCGGCGGAGCCAGGGCCAGCGGAGTTGGGGGCCGAGGGCAGGGCCGGCGGCGGGTGTGGCGGGGCGTGCTGTGACGACGGCGCGCGCGTTGGCGACCCGGCCGGCGTTGTGCCCTGCGCGTGCACGGCCGCCCGGTGGTCACAGGTGATACTGGTGCCCGTGAGCGCAGCTGCTCACCGGCTGCAGCCCCCACTGCCGCCTTTGTTCAGGGTCACGCCTGTTTGTTGACTTGCAAACCCTGCAGTATGCGCTCTGCACGCGGCGATGCCTGGCCGCGCGTGTGCCTCCGGGATGCGCATCACGCAGGCGGGCCCATGATAAGGTCCCCAGCACGCCGGACACGCCCAGCGTCGGCGCCGCACTGACAAGAGCCGCACGCGCTCCAGCTGCTTGGCAGCCGCACCAACGCTCGACATCTGAGGACGGCCCCTCTGTTATGCATGAATACGCACAGCGGGCGCGCGCACCAGCCCGCCGATCCCGCCCTCGGCGGCCAGCGAGTTGAGAAAGTCTTCGGCCTCCTGCGCGGCGCCGCCGCGCGGCGTTGACGCGCCGCCGGCCGCCGCGCGCAGCGCCTGGCCCACGCGACCGGCGTGCGCGCTGAGCCGCGCGCGCTCCACGCGCGCCTGCTGCAGCCGCGCCTCTTTGGCCGCGATCTGCCGCAGCCGCGCCGCGCTGTCAGGTCCAAAAACGCTGGGGGGTGGGCAGCAGTCCGGCACGGTGCATGTATTTACAAGCAGGCCCCGCGGGCTCATGTGGCCTCGCAAGTCTGTGAACAAACTTTGCCCCCCCAACCCGCTGGTCAGCGCTGCTACAGGACGGCAGGGGAGATCTGCGCGATCAGTCCACCTGATGCGGCCCGCCGGCAGCAGTGCCTTATGGGCTGCCAGCCTGCCGTGCTCTGATAGTTTGTTGTAGGCGAAACAACCGGAGCAAGAGCACACCTGCGCCCGCAGCCGCTGCAGCTCGCCGGCGTCCGCCGCGGCGGGGGCAGACGCCGAGGGCCGCGCCGCCGCCGGGGCGCTGGCCGCGGCGCGCGCGCCGGCGCGCTGCGGCGCCGGCCAGCCGGCGCCCGGCGCGGCGCCCGCCGCGCCGCGGCCTGCGCCGCGCCTGGCCGGCGGCGGGGCCGGCGATGGCAGCTCGCCCTCCTCCGCCTCGTCCTCGGCGTCATCATCCTCGTCGAACATGATCACCAGCGACGGCGTGTCCGGCAGCGCGGCGTGCGGGTGCGAAAAGGCATCCAGGAAATGCGCCGGGAGGCCGCCGTGCGGCAGCAGAGGCATGCTGGGCGTGCGCCCGCGGCCACCCAGGCTGGCGGCGGGGTTCATCGGCTGGCGCGCGCGCGGCGCCGCTCACGCCGCCTGATTCCGCGCACGGCTGGCGGCGTCGCGCGCCACAGCATCCTGCCCGTCGTCCGCAGGCCGGTCGGCAACGCTAATAAGTCCGCCGTTGTGCCGGCTTGCAGACGAGCGGAAGCGGGGCCTGAGGCAGGCGCAGATGCACGGGTGCACGCGACAAAGCAGCGCACTTGTCAGTGGGCGCTGGAGGGCGCGGTGTGCATCACGCGCGCGACGCACACGCAAAACACCTTGTTGACAACGGTGACGGCACTTTCACCGGGACAAGCCTTGGCAGGCAGCAGGTGCGTTCGTGCATGAGGCAGGCAAGTCTACGACCTGATGGGCAGAGACTACCAGAGGCCGAGGTGGTGCCGGTAAGCAGGCCGCGCAAATGTCCTGTGCTGCGCATGCTGCCGCTGCATTTGGGGCCTGCGCAGGGTTGCTGATTGTCTGTGGAGGCCGAGGCGAGCCCACTCCTTGTGCCTTTTGTCCACATCGGAGCCTGCTGCACGCTCGACAAAGCCAGCAGGGAAAAGCTGCTCAGTGCCCAAATTGCCGCCGCAAGCAGCCAGCCATTCGCTATCGGGCGGTTGCGCAGTTTCTGACCTGCCCTTGTCCAGACCGCCGGCAGCCCCATGTGGCGCCGCGCCCTCGCCAAGGGCCTCTGCGCAGCGGCGGCTTGCAGGAGCGCGGCCGAGCCGTCGGCGCCGGGGCTGTGGCGCGCGGCCGCGGCGGCCGTGCAGGCGCCGAGCTGCAGCAATCGTGCCGCGGCCGCAGCCGCGAGCTGCCTGCTGCAGCGGCGGCCGTACGCCAGGGCAAAGGACCCCGAGGACGAGCCGGAGGTCCGGGAGCCGGGGGCCAACAACCCGCGGCTGAAGGAGCTGGTGGAGGAGATTCTGACGCTCAACCTGCTCGAGATCTCTGACCTGACCGAGATACTGTCCAAGCGGCTCAACATACCCGCGCCGGGCAGCATACAGTACAACTACGGCCCGGTCGGCGCGATGCCCGCGGCCGGCGCGCCGGCGCCGGTGGCCGAGGCCGCGCCGCCGCCAAAGACCGAGTTCGACGTCAAGCTGGACGGCTTCGACGCGGCGGCAAAGATTAAGGTCATTAAGGAAGTGCGCGGCATGACCAGCCTCGGCCTCAAGGAGGCCAAGGAGCTGGTGCGCGCCCGGCCGCCCCTGTCGAGCTGCTGCGCGCTGCGGGCCACTCGCTCGCTGCTGTCCTGCGACCGCTAGAGACTTACCCGGTCTGGCAGCGCCGAGCCTCCTGGGCAGAAAGAAGCCCACGATTTTGCACCATGACCTTGAGGTGGGAAACCTGTTGAGAAGAGTTTACGTTGCATGCCCTGACCTGGCTTTGGGCGCTGGGGCGCCGCAGGTGGAGAAGGCGCCCGTCCTGATTAAGGCAGGCGTGAAGAAGGAGGAGGCCGACGAGCTGAAAAAGAAGCTTGAAGCAGGTGTGCAAACGCGTGTGAAAGCCGCGCGCGCCAGGCTCTCGCGCGCGTGTCCATGCACGCCTGCCTTGCTCAGTCTCTGCTGTCTACCGTTTTGCATTTGCGCTGTGCTGGTGAAGTACACTGACCGTGCGGCAGCAAGCTCAAGCATACATCCGTGGTAATCGTGTTTGCCTGGCGTGCAGCTGGCGGAAAGATCAGCCTGGAGTAGGCGCCTGAGCTGCTCGGGAGGCCTGGGGCGGGCGGGGACAGCCGCGGCTGTGCACCGTCACGCCGCGTGGGCGCGCGGGGGTCACCGCCAGCGGTTGTGCCGCATGCCGGCATGGCTGGGCGCGCTGTACAAAGCATGGTGCGGGCAGGGCAGGCTCCTGCAAGGCATGCCCACAGGCTAGGCGTGTCGGGAGGCTGGCACACGGGCGGCTGCGTGCAGGCGCTGCCGGTGCTAGACAGCGCCAAACATCCAGGGGTACCCAGCCGCGGGTCTTGGTTGCGTTGCGCATGCAGCCTGGCAAGTCAGTGCGCTCGTGTTTTATGAGCCCCTCGCTGCGTGGCATCATGCGGCCTTTGCCCGTTTCCCGGGCGTCCGACCTTCTGCTGCTGCGTCCGCAGCGTCCCTGATGTGCGTGCCAGAGGCGTCCTTGTAGACCTGTGCGCACAGGGACTGCCAAGTTGCCTGCCATTCAACTGGCGACAGATGTGCAAAACATGGGCCGGAGTGCCCTTTGCGTGACTGCGCATGCATTGTCATGCGCCACGTGTAACACATGCAGTTGGGCTGACACACATGTCTGCAGCAAGTATGCACTATGAGATGTACACCGGGCAGTGCTTCGCATGCAGCACCCAGCAACTATGTCGCGTTTGGAAACACGCGCCCGGTGTGCAGCACCCAAGAGTGCACGCAGGTTTACGGGCAGACCGCCTAGAGCAACGTTTGCTGTATTCAGCGCATTGGTATTGCCGAGGCATGCGCGCCACGCGAAAACAACCAGCATGTGACGCCCCGCAACCCCGCACATGGGGCATCATGAAGCACTAAGAGGTGTGAGCCCGGCACATGCACGCTGGAGGCCTGCTGCAGAGGCCGCCTGCACCTGGATGAGCCGCCCGGCCGCCTGGAAGGCCGCGTTGTGCGTGACGGCCAGGACCTGGCGGCTGGCCGCGCCGGCGCCGCCCGCCAGCTGCCTCAGGAGCGCGGCCACGCGCGCCTGGTTGGGCTCGTCTAGCGCGGCGTCGACCTCGTCCAGCAGCAGCACCCGCTGGCCGGCTCCGGCGCATGCGGCCTGGCGGCAACGACCCATGCGCATGCGGTGACTGGGGCCTTGTGACAGGGCACCTCGCGTGCGCCTGGAGGTTGCAGCCCAGGCACATACACCTGCTGGGGAAGTGCAAGAGCATCTTCTGTTTTTGCCTGTAATTCTATCTGCACTGCAGTGATCTTAAGGCTAGGCTAAGACCTGAGACTGATGGCATGTTCAAACGACATAAACATTGACAACATAATGTGCTGCCATGGTATCCGTGTTTGGGCGGAGCCGGGCCGCCGCGGAAGCAGGCGCAAAAGACACAGGACACGGAAGCACCGGGGAGCCTCACCGCCAGCATGAGCGCGAGCGCGACCAGCGTGCGCTCCCCGCCCGACAGCCGCCCCAGCGCCGTCTGCACCGGCCCCGGCGGCTCCAGGCCAGCGCCAGGGGCGGCCGCCGCGCCGCCGCGCGTCAGGCAGAACTGCACGCCCTCATCGGCCGTCCGCCCCGCCCTGACCAGGTCCAGGCCATGCGCGGGGAGCAGGCCGCGCAGCAGCGCCTGGAACTCTGAGCGGATCGCTTCAAACGCCCGCTCATTGGCCTGCTCGACCTGCAGGCGTAGCTCCTGCCCCGTAAGCAACATCCTGGCCGATACTTCCAATCCCACATACACTCACATGCACCTGATGTGAGGCATACGTTTAGACTTGAAGATGCACCTTGGTTCGCGAGCCGCGCAGCCCCGCATCCAGGATGTCGACAGCGCTGCTGAGCGCCGCCGCCCGGTCCTTGACGGTGCGGAGGGTCTCCTTGCGCTCGCGGAAGGCGCTCTGCGCCGCCGCATGCCCATCAATGTGCATGCTGAGGTGGGACAGTTCTGCAGGAGAGCATCACGGGTCGTGTCACGCAGAAGCACACCTGCAGGGCAGGCGGCAGCTCCTTGGCACTGTTCCGGTCCAGCGCCATCTGCACGCGCACCGCGCAGTCCTTGCATGGTCCGCGCGTCAGGCATGGCATGCAGGCCGGGCATGCAACGCAGGCCACCTTGAGCTTTGCGCGCGCAGCCTGCATCCACCGGATGTCTGCTGCGCTGCGCACGTGGCTGCCGCTCCCCGCTGGCAGCGCCGGGCTGCTGGCCAGCAGCGGCGCGAGCTCGGGCGCCTCGCTCGCGAGCGCGTCTGCGGCGCTTGCGACCCGCTGCACCTCGTCCTGGACCTCCCGCACGGCCTGCTGGGCCTTTTGAAGGCGCGCCTCCGCCTCCGCCACCTCCTTCTGCAGACCACCCGCACCAGAGACACCGCTCATAAGTTTGTCAAGAGCCATCATGAGCACAGCAACCTACGATAAGCAAGGTGCAGCAACGAGACACCAGATGCTGCAGGCAAGGCACGCTGTGGTGCGAGTCTCGCTCGGGCAGCCATGCACCTCCAGGGACGCGACCTCGGCGCGCAGCCGCGCGACCGCGGCGTCCCGCTGCAGCGCGTCAGCGGAGGCCTCGGCGGCCTCGGCCTGTGCATCCCGGAGCGCCTGCTGGTCGGCGGCCAGGCTGCCCCGCGCGCTTGCCAGGCGGGCCTTGGCGTCCTCGGCGGAGAGGCCCTGGTCGGCGGCGCGCTCGCGCGCGCGCTCCGCGGCCTCCTCGAGCTCCTCCGCCTGCATGGCAAGAGACATGTCATCATGCGCCAGGGGGATGGCAACCCCTGGCGCATGCCAGGGTTCTTTTCACACGTAGTAACTTGCTGGGCTACATGGTGGGCCGCGTATGCAGGCGGGTCCTGCAGCATTGTCTGCCGCTGGTGTGTCTGCTGGTGGTCACCTTGGCGCTGTCTGCATCTGCCGCCAGCGCCAGCCGCTTCTCTTCCTCCCTGCAGGCACACGCCGACCGTGTTGGACACACTCACATGGTGCAGGGCGCGATGACGCACACTGGCGGTGTGTCGGTCAGCGCCCCACCGGAGGCGCTGCAGGTGGGCTTCAAGCAGCGGCGCGCTGCTGCGGCCCGCAGCCGCGGCAAGCGCCGCGTGCAGGCGGCGCTTCTGGCTGGCGTTTGCGGCGATGGCCGCCGACAGGTCGGCGGCATCGCGCGCAGCTTGCGCGAGCTGCTGGCCTTGCGCGCGCATGCCCGCCATGTCCTGACCACGCGACAGCGTCATGCGCGGTCGCCAACATGCACAGGGGCAGCCTGGAGATCATGAAACCTATGTGAACACTGCATTAACTTGGCACCTTCTTGCGCTGTGCGAGATCGCATGCGGCGTCCTCTTCGCGTGCCATGACAGCTTCCAGGTCTGCGCGGACCTTGCTGACCTTGGCGAGCTCCTGCGTTTTCTCTGAGAGCTTTTGGCGCAGTGTCGCGGCTTGCACCTGCGACCCAGGGCAAGCCAGCAGTTCATGTCACCAAGTGAAGTGCTCGCTCTGGCAGTCCGGTGGCAGCGCCCGGGCTTGCCACCTGCAGCATGTCAGCCTCCAGCTTGCGGGCCATCAGCGACTGCCGCCCTGCAGCGCCTGCACCCAGCGAGCCGCCCTGGAGCGAGCCAGGACGGCTGATGCGCCCCCCGAGCGTCACGGACGCCAGCCGGAATCTGGTGGCCAGCGCAGCGGCGACATCATCTGTGCAGGCGACGGGCATGCTGAAGGCGCGCAGCAGCACTGGCTGGAGACTTGGATCGTACGTCAGCAAGTCCGTGGGCATGATGACTTGCCCTACACGGACCAGAGCCACAACTCAGGCTGTCTCACAAATACAGGTACATGGGCATGTAAGTCAATGTAACAGCTCGAATTAATCCAGAGCTAGCCTGCAGGGAGCTGTGCTTGCGCCTCGCGCTGCCGGGCAGATTGGTTGCTCACAGAGAGCGCAGCAAGCGGCCAGATCCTGTACTGCCGCCTCTGCGGCGACGCCGCGAGCCAGCCCAGCAGCGCGCTCGCCTGTGCTGATGATTGCACGACCGCCACGCCCAGCTTTTCACCTGGCACAGACCGTCCTGTCACTCCATGCCGCCATGCATGTCTCATCCCATGTGTGCCTAAGAAAATGCAGATGTGCGTGCACACCGCAGAGGACGCTCAGCGCAGCCGCAGCAGACGCTGCCTGATCGTGCGCCTCCGCCTTGAACTGGAAGCACTGGTGGAGCATTTGGTAGGGGACCGGCGTGGGAGCCCCAGTCTGCCCAAGGCTGCCCAGAGCGCCTGTCGCATGCCGCAAGCGCGCAGCAGCGGTCTGCGCCTCCCGCTCGACAGCACTGCGGGACACGGTGCACTGCGCCTGGGCTGCAAGAGCGCCCTGCAGGCTTCGGCGCGCCGCAGCCGCTGTGAGCTGCAGCTCCTTCTGCTCCACTTCAAGCCTGCACGCAGCTTGGTCAGCACATGCAGTCCATGCAAGCGGTTGCATCAGGAGGGCAGCGAAGAAGGCAGGTGCGCATCGCGCAGGCGCAGACCTGGCGATCTCTGGCTCAGCAGCCCCAAGCCGCGCTTGCTGGTCGAGCGCTGCTTGCTGCGCGGCTTCTGCGCTGCCCTGCGCGTCATGCAGGCGCACTTCCAGGGCCTCAACCTCTTCCATGAGCGTATGGTGCACAGCTTGCTCGTCCCAGTCTGCACACGTCAGGCTCAGTGTCAGGCCTTCACGTCAATGGGAATTAAGAGCCTGCGGTCTGTTGAAAGTGGAAATGTGCAGCTGCCCCGAATGTCTATCCGGTTTAAAGTAGCACCTGGTTGCGCCGCTGCGGCCTGCAGCTTTGCCAGCACCGCTCGGTGGTCGTGCAGAGCTGCCGCGGACAGCCTTGCTTGCGTGCAGGCAGCCGTGCTCGCGCTCTGGGCCTTTGCCATCGCCTCTGCAGCCGCACATGCCGTGGCCAGGCGGTCCTCAAGCACTCTCACCTAACAACCGCCGGTTTTGGATCCTTTCAAGTCCCCAGTGGCCTATGCAAACGCGCCTCTGCTGCGCAGTAAACATGTCTTGCACTTGCAATGCGCAGTCAGCAGCATACCTCTTCCTCTTTCCCAGCAATGGAGTGCTCGAAAGCCAGCAACGCACTGCTGTCAATGCATGGGCCGGAACAGCCTGCCTCCCCAGCCTGCTCGGCCTTCTTTGCGCCAAGCTGGGTGGTCGCAGTCAGCAGAGCCGCCTGCAGCAGCCATAACATTGAGGCTAACAGGAGTTCGGGCAGTAGCAAGGCGCATGAAGCAAAGCGGGTGACAACCTGCAGGTCGTTAGCCACAGTCTGCAGGTCTGCTAGCTTGGTCCTGGCAGCATCGCGGGCAGCGACGATTGCTACTGCGAGCTGCTGGCTGGTGTCGGCCAGCTGCGCAGTCTGCTCTTCCAGAGCCGCCAGAGCGGCGCAGTTTGTCTGGTCTGTCACGACTGCGCCCTCCTGCCGGAGACCAACATGCATGTTTCTTGCATGTTGGCCCCCACACATGTGGCCCAGTTCTTACAAGGTAGCAACCTTGCCAGCCAGCACAGCTCCTGGCAAGCTCACCAGCCTGCGGACGTTGCTGGAGATGCTTGCCAGGGCTGCACGCGTTAGCTCCAGTTCAGTCACCGCTGCCGCGGCCTCGTCCTTCCAGTGGGCCAGCCCGGACACATCCTGGATGATTTGCGCTATCTGTGTGGGACCTGCGCGGCAAGGCATGCTGTGTGAGCGGTGTTTTTTGTTTTTTTAAGTAAGTGTGCATTTGCCCAGGTCAAGCGCGCCGCACATTTGCAGTCAGCGAGCGCCGTGACTTCGGCCTGCTTTATCACCGACGCGCGGTCCAGGAGGATGCCCCTGTCACGTAGGTACTCCTGCACCAGGTGTTGCTCAACAGCAGGGATAATAACTGAAAGCTTGCATGTAGGCCAAGGTGTGCAAGCTACCTTAACCTCCTTGCCAGTCTTGAGCGTGAGCTTCGTGAGCTTGCCTCCTAGTCGGAACGCACGCAAGCCGTCTGGCGTGAGTGCAGCGGCGACCCATGTGACCTTGCGGCCTTCAGCAACTGCAAGCTGCACCTCACACGCCTGCGCAGTGCAGAGGGGTGAGCACCGCGCGCCCTCTTGTCTCGCTGCTTGACGCGCACGGGAGTGACACAGGCGTGCCAAGCGCACCTCTTCACAGTCGGCATTGTGCAGGTCTGCGAGCCTGCCGACCCCCAGGCTTGTTGCGGGGCAGGCGGCAGCAAAGCGCAGGGCATCAAGCAAAGTGCTCTTGCCGCAGCCGTTTGCACCGACCAGGATGCTGAGGCCAGTGTGGAACTGCACCTCCAGCCAAGCGCTTCCCACAGACTTGAATGCTTTGACGCGAAGGCAACTGATGTGCGCCCCAGGCATGCCGTGTTTCACATGCTGATGGTCACGAGCCTGGTCGCAAGGCTGCTGGCAGGAGGCCGTGACGATGATGATGGCACTTGAGCCAAGTGGTTGCTCAGGCTTCCATCCCGAGGGATCTCCTGGGCCAGGCTACATCAGGCAGTTCGAAACTCGTGCTGGATGCTGTTTGATCAGATGTATAACTATATTTAGACTAGATTTAGTCTATACTATGTGTAGACTAGACTATTTTGGTGCTCATGTAGCTCACAATGAAGCACCAAGGAGGCGTCAGGCAACGCCGCACTTCAGTTCAGCTCCTACAGCTGTAATCATGATGCACGAAGTGCAGAGCAGCACCTCTGCGCTTTATGTCCTGAATGCAAGCTTGAGAAGCCCCAGCCGGGGCATGCAGGCTTGCACTGCAGCCTAAACCGTGCAAGCCTACCTAGCTAACAAGCTCTGCACAGTCACCCGGACAGCAGTCCTGCAATGTCAGGCAGTGCACCAACACACCAGACAATACTTCGTGTAGTATGGATGAGTCTCCACTCACTGCTCCAGAGCCTCGCAAGCGAGCCAGAGCGCGCTGGGGACGAAAACAGCTGTAGTGTGCAGCGCCTGTGCGCTGACCACTGGCGCCTGTGTGTGAGGACCTGTGGCCACGCGAAATGGCTGTCTTCAGTCCTGAAAGCCGCAAGGCTTGCAGATAGGGGCCTGGCAGGCGAGGCCATCTCGGAGCTAGCACAGCGCTGGTGCGGGTTGCTGCTACGCACTTTGCAGGGGTTCGTGCGCTTGTTTCTAACCCACTGTGTGTCCTCCACAGCGTGCTGTCTCGTGACATGTCAGACAACCTTGCTGCGTGCATCATCAAGGAGTGCTTCCCAGTTGTGTGTGACACGCCAGAGCGCATGCATGCCGCTGCCACTGAAATGGTCTACCAAGTGATTGCGCTTGCAGCCTCAGGCCAGGCCACCCCGGTACGTCTGCTGTGCAAAGAGCATGGCACGAGCTATGTGATACATGCGAACATCTGCAAGCTGACCTGATGCGCCAGCAAGCAGGCTGACCTCGTGCGCGAGGCATTCATATGGCGTGCAGTGCTTGACATCGCTCCTACAAGTCAGGCTGCCTGCGAGCAACTCTGCATGCTCCTGCTGCAAGGCACGCTGCAAAGCAAAGCACCTGCTTGCCAGGGGCTTGCATGGCTGCCGCCGTGACATGCGTGGACATGCACGCAGGCTCAGACAGCAGGACCGGCGGCCTTGCCCCTGGCTCGCGCATGGCAGTGCTGTTGCGTGCCTGCACGCACGCGCCGACCGCCTGTGGCGCATCACGTGCAGCATGGGCTCACCTGGCTGCCCGGATGGCAACAGTGAATGCCTCCGCATGGAATCTGCTTGGACCTGACCTGGTGTCGCTAATGTCAAGCAACCATGCTCCGATGCCAGTGCGGTGCGCGGCGGCCGGGGGCATCTTCGACGGAGCCTTCATGAACGCCGACAGCATCGGTGATGAGGTCTGCCACCGAGCAGCTTCCTGCAGCCGCGCCCAGGCACCTTCCTCCTGCCACGAGGAGCAGGGCATGCGCAGGCCTGGAACGAGGTCTTGCAGATGCTGCGGAGCATGCTCGTCAACCCTCGGCAGCGCATCCCTCCGCTGCAGGAGCTGGTCATCGCGTCTGCTGGTCGCATGCTGCTGCATGACACAGTGTCCCAGGTGTGCGCATGCCACGCCTGGCCGCCAGGCTGTGATGCGGCGCGGTGGTGATCAGCAAGTTTGGAGTAGACAAACAGCAGCTAAGATACCAGGGCAGTGCAGGGCTGCGATGAGCAGCTGCTGGCTCTGCTACTCGAGATCTACGAGGAGACGGCTGTTGGAGGTGCCTGTGTCGCCAGCGCCATGCACTTGACGCTTTCAACGCTCGCGCGCTGGCCCATGACTGGCGAGGAGCGCATCATTGGTGCATGCGCGAGGCTGGTGATGCCCTTTTCAGGGCTGCAGGCGTCGTCGACCGCCATGCACTCAACCAGCACACATCTCTCTTTACTGCCCCGCCTGCACATGCAAGTCCTGTTTGCGGCGCTGCCTGCTCACGCATGTCCTCTTTCCGCTCTGCATGCACATGCATACACGTTCTCCGCAACGCAGGTATGTGCGGCCCTGGACAAGCGCGTGCTGTACATCAACATGCACGACCTGAGCCTGCATGCCACGTCCAGCGAGGAGCGCCTGCTGCGCCGCCAGCTGCGGCTGGCGGGCCGCTTGGTGAGGGAGGCCGCTTTTGCAGGCGCTGTCAGCCAGCGCGTCGCCATGCGCATGCAAGCAGCGGGGCTGCCCTGCCTCCAGCCAGATGCGGTGCAGGCCTGGCTAGACAGCGGAGACTGATGTGAGCACAGGTGGGGATGAGCCATGCTCTGGCTCCATGCATGCACTGACGGCGCACGCACTTTCGCCTGCGCTGGCAGCATGCACTCGCGGGCGGTGCGCCAGAATTTTCGACGGAGCTGCTCGTATGTGTGTTGCATGTACTCATGCATGTCTCTCCCTACTCCAGCCCGGCGTGGTGTCAGCTGGGCGGCCCGTAGGCCCGATGCATGCATCATACATGATGTATGCGGCGGGCTGGAAGTCCCTGCTCTCACTGTGGGCCCGCTTCTCCACTTTGCGCCTGGTGCGGCGAGCAGCTGCGTCTGGTTAGCGCAGGCGAGCCTGTGTCGAAGGCAACACCAGCGAGTATGGGGCTGGTCGCGTGCAAGCGCGCCTCCTTTGCCTGTAGCCAGGAAAAGCTGTACAGCCCTGCCACAGGCCTGTGCCCACTCCGTAGTGTGCAGGCAGACAACATGTAATAGAACGAGCGGTGAACTCAGCTAAAGCAAGGGCATGATTCATTAACGATTTTCGACCTCTAACATTTTGAACGCCAGCAGGCAGCTGTTTCCAAGGGCCCTCCCTACCCTTGCTGTCGTGCTCTGGTGTGTCCTTCCTCACGAGTCAGTAGCGTGTGCCACCGCGGTTTGTGGTGGTGATTGCTTGCTCTGGACCACTGTATCAAGGGCGCGCAGTGGCTGGAGCAGAGCGCACCAATGGTCGCTTGACGCGCTGAGCTCATCCTTGGTCAGGTTCATATTGAAGCGGGAGAGAAGAGCAACACCGCAAGCGGCGCCTGGCACGGCAGCGCACTGATGCCGCCCAGCTTCGCCCGGACGCTCACAGACGCCAAGCAGCGCCTGCTTCATGGGCGCCAGCCCCTGCGTTTCCAGTTGGAGCTCGTTCCGCATGCCGTTGGTGCGCCCCCAACAACTGTCCTTCAACCAGGGTAACGCACACAAGTGTGCACGCAACAATACATGGTCTGCGCAGTCTGGCTTTGGGTGTCTCAGTGCGGCTACGGTACCTTGCTTGCGATGGATCCACTGGTGCCTGCCCTTGGCCCCACGTGACGCGCCACCTATGCCCGCTATGGCGGACATAACGCGCCAGCTGTGCATGCGCAGATGGCCTGCCGCCGGGCGTGGAGCAGGTCAGCATCCTGTGGCAGCGCGGCGCCAAGCTGCAGTACAGCAAGCCCGCGCCTGTGTACGAGGGATGCGCGGAGTGGGAGGGGCAGGTCCTCAAGCAGGCGCGCCTGCCCGCTCCCTCCAGACCTCAGCTGCCTGGCCTCCTCCCAGCGCCGTGGTCACAGCATCCAAGGCTGCCGCGCTGCTGGGGCAGCCCTGACGTGAAGCTGACTGCTCGCTGCGCAGACGGCGACTATGTACCGGGACGGGCCCGCCTTCGTCGCCAAGCCCTACGTGCTCAAGGTGCAGGCGGCCGAGGGCGCGCGCGCGCGCGCGGCCACGGTCGCGCGCTGCACCGTCGACCTGGCGCGCCTGTGCGCGTGCAGCCCGGCCGGCGCGCGCAGCTCGCTCTGCCTGCCCCTCAAGTGCGCACCGTGCCCCCGAGCCCCATCGTCCCTCAAGTCGTGCAAAGCGCAGCCTTGTCAGCAAGGTGCAGCAACGGAATGGCTAGGCATCGCAGTGTTGTGCTGGGAAGCGTGTCGCTGTAAGTGAGGAGCGCGTCTGAATGAACTTCGTGAGATGATGATGTATTGGTTGAGCTGCGCTCCTGCCTAGGCTGGCGGGCCAGGAGAGCATGGGTGTGACCACGGGCTTGCTGCTGCTCAGCACACTGGTGAGTTGTGCTCTGTGCAGCCATGCATCTGCCACTCCATGTGTCGAGGCGCCACGCGCCGGCCGCCTGACACATCCGCAGCCTGGCTGCATGCGCCGTTCGGCTATGCGCGGCTGCAGGTGCAGCGTGCACAGCGCATGGGCACCCAGGCCGTCAGGTGACATCGGGGCCGCGGCGCAGGCCGGCGGGCACGCTGCGCATGGACGTGTCTGTGGCGTGGCTGCAGAACTGCGCGCCCGAGGACGACGCGCTGACCGAGATGAGCCGGCTGTCGCTGGGGCCGTCGGCGCCGTCGTCCGCCGGCGGCGACGAGCCCGGCGCCGTGCGCGCCGCGGAGGTCCTGCGCGGCGCCGACCAGGCACGCGGCTCGGCGACCTTGAGGCGGCACCACTGTGTGTAGAACAGGTCGTTTACTGACGGCAATCAGCTCTTGGCGGTCGACACTAGGCAATATCGAGCCTCCCGCGAGGTCGTCTCTGTCTGTGCTGGACTGCGAGCGCAACTCGTGCGCTTCGGGCTGCTGTGATTGCAGCGCAGCCTGGGCTGCAAGCCAAGGCCATGCAGGACCGTCTCCTGGAGTCGGAAGTTGAGCTCAGCGCGCGGCGGCAGGACCTGACCGGCTTTGACGATGGCGGGACGCTCAAGGCGCTCCATGGGCGCGCTGCGGCGCCGCGGCCCCCGCGCTCGCCGATGCGGGCGTCCGCCTCCCACCCCGACCCCGCCCCCACGCACTCCGTTGACCCGCCGCCCTTCATGCCCTGCCTGTCCAGCCCGCCCGACATCTCGCGCGCCGCGATACGCGGCGCGTGGGCGGCGCCGGCCAGCCAAGGGGGTCCGGCCCCCAGCCCGGCCGCGCGGCCGGCCGCGCGCTCCGCGGAGGCGCCGCCCGCGGGCAGGTGGGCCCGCGCACGCTCGCCGGCGCCGCTGCAGGAGGGCTTTGAGGGCTTCTCCGTGCAGCCGCCAAATGAGGTGCGGGGGGTTGCTGTGGCTCAGCCTCTTGGTGATGGGTGCGTTGACATGTGCGGGCCAGCAGCACTGCTTGATGGTGTGCCCTGCGCCGCCTGGTGGGGCAGTTGGCGTGTCTCATCACACAATCTCTGCTGGCGATGTCACACAGCCATGCTGTTTGGCAGACCAGTCAGCGCACGTCGGCAGTGCCTGCCGTCGTGGCCTCGCTGTGGCGCTGGGCGTGCCAGGCAGCCGTTGCCCTTCACCGCTCTGCATGTGGCTCCGCCGCTTCATGGCTCGACGCACGCTCACTATTATGGTGCTACGCTTGCGCAGCGCGACCTGGCGACGCCCAGCCTGCAGCGGCCGGTGCGGCGCATGCCCACTCAACCGGAGGAGGCCGCTCGCGCGGAGGGCGCTGTTGCGGCGCGCCACCGCAGGTCTGCCCCCAGCATTGGGACATTGCATGGTCGGGGAGTGCAACGCGGGTGCTGGTCAATGCAGCTGTGCCAGCTGTTGTCCCTGTGCCCGAGGCGCGGCCCGCATGCTGATGAAAATACAGAGCAGCGGGCAGCGCACAGCCTGCTGTGGCCGCGCGGTGCTGCCTGCATTGCTCTGCGCTTCAAGCCTTTGCCGGCCCCAGCACAGTGGCCAGCTGCATTATGGAGAGGGAGCGTTGCCACCGCGCAAAGGCTGCAGCTCTGGCGGCGAGCGCCCCCCTCCGCGCAAGGGGTGGCCTGACGTGGCAAGGTCTGCAGCCGCCTGACGTCCTTGCGTACGGCCGCAACAGGACGGTCAGTGACCCGGCGTGCCTGGCTATGGCCCCGGGCGCGGACGGGGGCACGGCGCGGGGCAAGGCGGCGCACGCAGGCGCGCCTGCGTCGCCGGGTTCGCCGGCCTCGCCCGAGGACTTCAACCGCGTCGTGCAGGAGGCGCGCGCGGGCGCCCGTGTGCGTGTGTTTGCACTCATCAAGGCAGGGCTTTAGCGGTGTGGCTTGTGAGATGCCTTGCAGCCTGGCGCGCCCTGGGATGCGTGCAGCAGGTGCGGCCTCGGCCAGGCTCGTGCGCGCCCCTGGAGCTGCCTGGGCGGGCGGCTCCGAGAGGCGCATGCGCCCTGAAGGGGGCTGAACATGTCACTGCTCTGCTGTGAGGTCCGGGCGCAAAACCAGTAGTTGCTGTGAGCGGCAGTGCTATGAGACGCTGGCGTCGTCTGACAGCGAAGGCGAGGGTTCCGGCACGCTCGCCTCCGTGCGCCGCTGGTTCTCCGGCGCCCGGCGCCCGTCCGAGTGCGCGCGCCCCGCAGCCGGCTGCGCAGGATGCGTGTGCCGGGCCGCCGCGCGTCCGAGTGTGTGTGACGAGCGGTTGAATGGTCGATGCGGCGCGCGAGGGGACTTGGTTGCCGATGCATGCTTTTGAGGAGCTGTCTCGCATGGTTGCTACGGCTTGCTCACAGTGGCGCGCGGAGACCCGTCTGTGCTGGCACCGGTGTGGCAGCCTGCTGCGCTGTGCGTCGCCGCGGCCTAGCTTGCGGCGTCGCCGATGGCCGTGAAAGCAGGTGAGCCAGCTTGATGCATCGCCGCTGCCGCGGCGCTGCCGGCAGGTCGCAGCCGGGGAGCCCTGTGCGTGCATCGGACAGCGCGGACGCGGGCGCCCACACGCTGGCCGCATCTGTGGAAGCGCTGGACGCTGTGAACAGGCGCGCAGCGCAACCCGAGCCGCCAGCGCCTGCTGTCGTTGGCCGCGGCATGCAAGTTGCTGTTGCCACACATCCACTTGTGTGCATACCAGACTGTGTGTTTGCTTCGGCTCGGGTGCCAGCTGCGGGAGTGGGCGCCAGCGGGGGGCAGCGATGTCACAACAGTATCGTGTGCTTATCACAGCGCACAAGGGCCAGAGAGCGTGGCTGGCGGCCCCGTGCTCTTTTGGCCTTTGGTGCACCCCCTTGTAGCTGTTGCCAGCCAGTATGGGCGCCATCACGTGCCTGACTGCGCCGGTGGGCAGCGGCACGGATGTGTTGCGCGTGGAGGCATCCTGCGCGGAGGCCCTCTGCAAATAAGAATCTGATGCGCTCATACTGTCTGCTCCGAAGCACTGTGTGACGCCTGTGATGCGCAGGGAGGGCGATATCGAGGCGCTGCGGGAGCGGTGCAAGGCAGCGCTGCGGGCGATCGATGCGGAGCGGCTGGCGCGCGGCCAGGCCGAGCGCCGTGCCGCCCGCCTGGCCCACGACGCGGAGAGCCTGCGTGCGCCCCGAGGGTCTTGCCTTGGGCCGGAGCCTGTGTCATGGGGCGCCCGGAGTGTGGCGTCCCCGCTCATGTGCGGCCAAGGGCCGGCCACATGATTTGGCTGTGAAGCTTGAAGTGTACTTAAAAGCTTGTGTAGGGCCGTGGGTCTGGTAAAATCATAAAGGCTCGGGTATATAGAGTGTGGGACACTGGAGGGCCGATGTGCAAGCGCTGCACAATGCTGCGCCTGCCTCCTCGGCTGTCCGGGCCTGTGGGCGCCGCCGCAGCGCGCCGCCGCGGTGCCGGCAGGCCGGGGCCGAGCGCGCGGGCCGCGCGCGCAGGCTGCGCCAAGGGCAACCTGGCGGCGCGGCTGGATGCAGGCGGAGGGCCACCGAGTGCTGCGTTTCAAGTCGGGCCTCAGTGCGCGGGCCGCGCGCGCAGGGTGCGCCAAGAGCAACCTGGCGGCGCGGCTGGAGCAGGCGGAGGGCCACCTGATGGCGCTGCTGCGTGGCCGCGAGGGCAGCATCGGCGAGGTGGTCGAGGCCAAGCTCGCGCTTGCGCAGGCGGAGTTCGAGCGCCTGCGCGTGCAGGCGCGCGGCCCGGACCCTGCTCTGTCCCGCGAGGCTCTGCTCCGCCCCCGGCAGCTGTGATTGCGGTGCGGTTTCCGTCTCGTGCGAGCACCAGGCGCGGGCGAGCTGAGCGCGCGCGCTGCGGCGGCGGCCTGCGCTGCTGTTCTGCCTGGCCGGCGTGTGGATCAGAGGGACGCGTGAGTGGCACTTTGCTTCGCGTCACGTCCGCCGCCGCATGCTCCTTCCGCGGCAGGCGTTTTACTGCTGTCAGCCTATATGCAGATACATGAACAGGGATTTTGGAAGGAGCGCCTGCAGACGGAGCCGCCCCTCCATGCTTAGCGGAGTGGCTTGACCATTGCCCCGCGCCGCGCGCAGGGCGAGCTGAACCAGGAGCGCGCCAAGACGCGGCTGGTGCAGGCGCGCCTGACGAGCACCGAGGCCGCGTACCACGAGGCGCTCAACCGCCACCTGCCGCCGCCGGCGCAGCTGGACGGCCCGCCGACGCCAGGCTCGTCGCCGAGCCTGGAGGCCGGTCCGGCGTCGCCGCGCGGCGGCGCGAGCTGCGCTGGGCCGGAGCGCGCGCACTGGCTGCCATCGGCGGTGTCTGCGCCGGCGACAGTGGCGGGCAGGTGACGTGAGCTGTGATCCACAACGGGGCCGGCTATCCCCGCGGCTGGTGTTCACGCCTACTGGCTTCGCCAACGCTGCGCGGCGGCCCCGTGCGGCGCGCGATAAAGCGCGCAGTGGCTCCATGTTAATGGCGGCAGTCGTGTCCTGCACTGCCCAGGGTGGCGAGCTGGATGTGGTTCGTGACTGAGGCATTTTGGACCGCCTGCTGCCGACCTGCTGCCCGCTCAACCTGGCGTGGTAGGTGCCAAGCTGTGGGCAGCATACGTGTCCCGATGTAGATAGCCTTTTGCAAGCAACGAAGTGTTTAGCGTGCGTTGGTACAAAGAGTGAAAATCCGCAAGGCACCTAGAGAGTTAGAAGCAGGCAGCTTGCTAGCGCGTGGCCCGTGCACGTGGTGTTTCAGTGGGTCTTAGGCAAGTCGCAGCGTAGGGCGTGTGTCGACCCCTATGTTGTCTGTGTAGTTGCAGCTCTGGCCTTGCCTACAGAGGCAGCCGTTCTTGCAGTAGTGGCGATCGACAAGCGTTGGAAGTGCGCGTATGGCGCGCTACAAGCTTGCCAACGCTCGAGGTCTGTAACGGAACGCTCAGCTCAAATGCGTCCTTCCTGCTCCGATAACAAAGGTGCCTTCATGGAAGCCAGCTGCAGCTGTTGATTTCATATATTATGTATACATTGTACGTACAATGTTCACATGAGCCTTAGTAAGGCAGCCTTACGAAGGAGGAAAAAGAAGAACACAGGCATTTTGAAGGTTGCTCGCTGAGCCCTTGCCCGCCGTTTAGCTCGCTATTCAGCTTGAAGTGACGGCGAGGTACATATATGTAGTCAGAGCACGACAGGGGTGTATCTGCGTAGCCACAGGCAGGCGTTGGGCACGGTCCGTGGTCAACAAGAATCTCCCAAAATAGCCTGTGTGCACAGGAAACGCAACTGTCCAGTCTCAGCAGCTCAAGACGTTGTGCACTGTCATGTACAAACGCAGGCCAGGGAGGACCAGCGCACGGTGGCAAACGATCGTGAAGCACATACTGCTGCACAGCAGGTCTGTAGTAGAGCAGCATTATACATACCCCCTGCTAGGAGCCTCAGCTGAGGCTGCTAGCCACTTGCGGAACACAGCACCGCAGTTGCAGCATTAAGGAAAGGTAGCCCGCACTGAAACCAGCGCAGGTGCGACCCCTGGACAGACGTAAAACAGGCAAACGACATAGCAGTGTGCAGTGCAGCACCAAAATTCAGTCACCAAGCAGGCTGAGTGGTTACAACAGAGTGCAGCGCTCCAGACAAGCCAGTCCACACGCACTCTGAACTCGCTACCGGCCCCAAAGAAGAGCAGCACACCCCTCTACGAGGCGAACACAACAAGCAGGCCACAATACGCTCTGCCTGTAGCTGCGCTGCTAGCTCCTGTTTGCTGATGCACGGCCACGCGCGCGGCTGCAGCAGCAGGCCTGTCGCCTGGTCCCTCACTAGCCACGCCGCTCCGCATGCCAGCCGCACCCTGGCACTATACAAGCTGCAAGCCCTCGTCTGCACAGTAGATGCCTCGTCTTCACCGCGGCCGCTTGCCTCCGCTGCCGTAGCTGCTCCTGTCGCGCGGGGGCGCCCCGCGCTTGCGGTCTCCGCTGCCGCCGCCGCCCAAGGGCACGCCACCGTCGCCACCGTTGCCGCTGCGACCAGCCCCGGGGTGCCCGGGGAGCGGCGCGTGGTGGGGATAGAAGTCTTGCGGGAAGCCACCAAAGCCGGGGGGCGCGTCCGCGTGCTTGCCGAAGCGCGGCGGCGGCCCGGGGCGCGGGCGCTCGCGGTAGTCGCCGCCGCCGCCGCCGCCGCCGCCGCCGCCGCCGCCGCCGCTGCCGCCGCGCGCCGCAGCCTCGCGCTCCTCATGGAAGCGCACCTGGTGCTTCAGCGTGAACACCTGCTGCCCGCGCGGCCGCCCGTCAGCTCCGCTGCGCACGCCGCGGGCGCTCACACGGCGCCGCTTGGCTGCGCCGCCGCGCGCGCCGGGGCTATGCCCCTCGCGCGCCCCCGGCGCTCCAGCATGAGCTCGTCCCGCCGCACGGCAGCCTGCCCCAGGCACGCCGACAGCAGCGTGCGACCAGCGCCCTAACCCTAATCCTTATCCCGCGCGCGCGCCTGCAGCTGCAGCTCCTCCGCCTCGGCGTCCAGCTGCGCCGCCGCGTCCTCGAGCTCCAGGTACGCGCGGCGCATGTCGGCTGCCGCGCCGAGCGCCAGCGCCAGCTGCCGCTCCAGGCCCGCCACGCGGCCCTCGCCCGCCTCGCGGCCCAGCTCCTCGTTCTCCTCCTGCGCGCGCGCGCCGCGCTCGCCGCCGGCGCCTGGTCGATCATATGCAGCAGGTCCGACGGAACCTCCCTTCTGCGCCTACCCTATAGGCTGTCGAGGGGCGCCTGCCCCATCTTGAATTGAATATCAACTGGGAGGACGGGCGACGGCCCCGGGCGGCCGGGGGCGGGCGGCCGCGCCTGCAGCGCGCGGCACTTGGCCATGAGCAGCCGGCCGACCTTGGACTCCTGGCTGAAGTGCGCAGCCTGCAGCTCCTCGCGCAGGCCGCGCGCCTCACGCCCGGCGCCCTCGGCCTCGCCGCGCAGCCGCTCGAACTCGCGCGCCACCGCCGGGTCCAGGAGCAGCTGGCGCGCCTGCGCCGCGCGCGGGCGCGGTCGGGCCGTGCGGGCGCGGGTTGGGTCGTGCAGCGGCTGTGAGCGGCGTACGCCTGGGTCCGCGCCGGAGCCGGCAGCGGTCGGGAAGTCACGGCACTTGCGACAAGGACGAGAGGAGTACAGTGTCGCTAACCGCAAGCAGACATCTGGAGAGCAGGGGCTGGTGCCAGCATGGCTCAACATGATGGGCGCATCAGCAGTGCTGCACCGTGGATTGGCCAGCATTTTGTGATCGACCCCACAGGCACAAGAGCCTACCAGGAATGACGCCGCTAACAGGTACGCTTTCCATGCCATGCTAAATAGCATGCAAGATACCATGCCAGCGCACCATCAGAGCAAAGACCTCGGTAAACTCCAACAAGCTTGAAGTCTGCGCATGCCCCACGTGGCACGGTGCTGCTCGCGCCTGGGCGACGTGCGGGTCCGCGGCTTGGCGCGCGGCAGCCAGCTGCCGCCGCAGCTCGATGTTGTCCAGGTTGCGCTCCGCGAGAGCCTGCTGCAGCGCGGCATCCCGTGCGCGCAGCGTCGCCGCCTGCTCCGCTCGAGCGCGTCATGCCTGCTGCCATCTGCTCTCCGACCAACCGCTGCCAAAAACGCAAACACTGTCTGAAGTGCGCCGGGGCGTCAGCGCTGCTGCAAGAAAGGAAATAACTGATACAGGCTGGGCACACGCTTGAGCGTCACAAGGCAGTTCTTGGGAGGCCCCGCTCGCAAGTGGCTGGCTGCAGGGCACGGTGCGCGCCTCCTCTGACAGCTGCTTCTCCGCCGCGCGCGCCGCCTGCAGCGGCTGCGGCGCGCTGGCGGGCTCCGCAGAGCGGCCCTCTGTGCTCGCCGCCTCCGCCTCCAGCAGCGCCGCCTGCAGCTGGTTCGCGCGCTCCGTCGCGTCCTGCAGCTGACCCTGCGACACCAGGGATAAAATTGTCCTCCTGTTGCGACACAGCCAGTGCGTCAAGCACGGCGTGGCCGCCATGCGGACCAGCTGGATTGAAGACAACTGCAACAAGACTTGGACCAGCGTTATATGCGCGCACCTCCAGGTCTGCCTCACGTGCTTTAGAGTCAGCTAGCTGCTGCCTGAGCTCGTCCTCCTCGCCGTGTCCGCTCGGGCTCGCGCCCTTGTCCTGTGCAGCCAGGCGCAAGCCATGGGATGCGTTTGCACTATGTAAGCTGGCAATGCACAGCGGAGCTCGCCATACCTGTTTGGCGCTGAACAAGGGCTCATAGGCAGGCAGCTGCGGCTCCTCGGCGGCGGGTGCGGGCCGCTCATACTGCGGCACAGCCTCGCCGTATATCTCTGCGCCATATATGTCGTCCTGCGTGTGCAGAGGCGCTGTCAGTCACCATGTGGAGAGGTCGGCGCAAAGCGGTGCCGGGCATGCATCGGCCGCATCGAGCGCTTGCCTCGTCCATGACTGCTCCCCAGACCTCCCAGCTTGCTCCAGGCTATGGCACCATACCGCACAGAGCACGCTGCTGAGCAGGCAGGCCGGTCGCTGGGCGGGCTGATCGCGCGCGCGCTTATGGAATCACCAGAGGGGCAGTTTGTGGGAACAGATGGCTGTCTTGGCGAAGCTACTGGGCTAGCTTGCTTGAGTCAACTGCGGCTTGGAGTCTGCTCTCGCTTTGTGCAAGCACACCCTTTCTGAGGTCTGGCTCACCCTTCTCAAAAACGAAACGAGCTAGTACTCTGCTGCTGCTGCCTCGACAGCCGCTTCACAACTGCGCCCAATGCCCCTCTTTGACAACCTGTTCAAGGCGCCGGGCGCGCCGCAGGGCGGCCTGTTTGCGCCGGACAGCAAGTTCAGGCGGCTCGGGGGCGGCACGCCGGCCGCTGCGCCAACTGCAGGCTCGCCTGCTGACTTGCCACAGACCGCGAAGAAGAGGAAGAGTGCCGGCCTGGGCGATGGAGTGCGGAAGCGGCAGAAGGGCGGGGCGGCTGAGCCCGCCCGGCACGGCGACGAAGCCTTGGAGGCGCAGGGCAAGCGTGTCAAGCGCGCTGTGAAGGCCGCAACGGCTGCGGCAGGGCACACTGAGGCGCAGGCGCCCGCTGTGCAGCCTCACGCGGCCTCCAGCTCGCCGCGCCGGCACACAGGCAGCCTGCCGGACACGTCAGCTGCGGCGCACGCGCAGCCCGCCTCCGGGAAGAAGGCGCGCAGCGCGGCCAAGGCGCTGCCAAACGGCGGCATCCTCGACAAAATGGCTGCCGCAGGCGGCCCCGCCGTGCAGCGCGGCGCTGCCGACCCGCTACCGCGCAAGCGGCACAAGACCACAGCTGCGGCTGTTGCGGCGCCGCGCGCGGTAGCCGGCGCAGCGGCGGCAGAGGCCGGCGGCGCGGCGCCAATGCGCGTGCGCACGGCGGGCCTGGACGGCAGGGCTGCCGGCGGTGGCCTGGCGGCGGCGCCGCTGGGTCGCATGGCAACCAGCGAGGAGGCTGAGCCTGACGTCGACGTAGACGCGGAGGGCGGGACCGGGCGGGCGGAGGGCGCGGCCGCGCAGCCGGAGCGGGCGCCGAGGCTTACGCCGCAGCAGGAGGCCGAGCGGCTGGCGCGCACCGTGTTCGTGGGCAACCTGGCGCCAGGCATAAAGCCCAAGCGCGTGCGGCACGCGCTCGCGCAGTGCGTCCTCGCCCCCGGCCTCCACCCCCTCCCGCCTGGCGCAGCCTTGATACGCAGGCTTGCCGGGTTGCGCGGGCGGCAAGACGGGCTGGGGGGACGGGGTGCGCCAGCCGCAGGCAGTGGCAGTGCGCCTCTCTAGGATTGGCAGGCGCAGCGGCGGCCACGGGGGCCCTGCAGTGCAAGCCATTGGCGCTGAGCGACAGGCTGGCGCCAGGCCTGCGGCCTTGCTTGAACTGCGGCCTGGAGCCCGTGGGAGGCCTGTTTGGGCAGCGCGCGCGGTCCGCCGGACCGCGCGCCGTCGCGCGCGCATGCTTCCCGGGGCGCTGGACCCTGCGCTGCCAGGGACGCCAGACTCTGCGCTGCCAGGGCTCCAGGGGCGCCCTAACCCTAGACCCTGCGCGCCGCTCAGGTATGGCGCGGTGGAGTCGGTGCGCCTGCGCTCGGTGCCCGTCAAGCTGGACGTGAAGATGCCGCGGCGCGCCGCCATCCTTACCGGCAACGTGGCCGCCGACCGCGGCACCGCGCACGCGTACATTGTTTTCGCCGACGCGGCCGCCGCTGCGGCCGCGCTCGCGCTCAACATGACGGAGGTGCGCTGCGCACGTGGCAGGCCTGCCGCCGCGCCGTGCTCCCCACTGGTGCTGTGCGGGCCTCCGCATGTGGCCGTGGGGCGCACCGCGTCGCCGGCAGGGGTGCGCCAGTGATGCCACGATGTTGCGGCCCGTAGCCGGCAGGCGCCCATGCCCTGTTCGAGCAGTTAACCGAACAGATGCGCAGACAGACACCTGGACAGTGGCGCTTGTTGCCAGGAGCGTCTGTGAGTGGTCATGGTCGCCGGGCCACACATGCTCTGCATGAGACACCTTGCTTTTCAGCGGATAGTTGTTGTCGCGAGGCTAAAGCTGCATGGGGGCGGCCCAGCTGGACGGCCTGCACCTGCGCGTGGACCTGGCAGCCAGGCCGCGCGGGGCGAGCAATGCGGGGACCGGCGCGGACGCCGGCTCGGCCAGCCGCGGCGCGGCCGACCCTGGCGCGGTGCTCTACGACCCTGCGCGCTCCATTTTCGTCGGCAACCTGCCGTTCGACGTGCAGGCGCGGCCCGCGCCCCGCCGGTCCGCGGCCGCGCGCCTGCCAGCCCCTGCAAGCGTCCAGATGCAAGCAGAGCGCGCGTTAGGCCCGAAACTCCGCGCAGGACGAGGAGGTCATCCGCGCGTTCAGCCGCATGGGCGGCGCGGCCGCGGGCGGCCCGGCCGGCGGCCCCGGAGCAGCGCTCGCAGGCGCCGCCGCGGGCGTGACGGCCGTGCGCGTGGTCCGCGATGCTAAGACCAACGTCGGCAAGGGCTTTGCGTTCGTGGAGTTCGCGTCGCCCGCTGCCGCGCGCATGGCGCTCGCGCTTAACGGCACTGAGGCGCGCTGCGGCGGCCTTGCTGCGGGCATGCTTGTGTTGTGTCATCAGCCTGTGTAAAGTCTCTCGGGCGTCCTGACCCTGCATGTCTGCAAACTTGAAGACGCCGGCCCTCCCCTGCCGCGCGTTGGGAATAGGCATATAAGTATGTTTGTGCCCATGGCAATAGACTTGTGGCTAGCGTATGCAACCTTTGAGTGGCTGCAACCGGGCCCCCGCATGAGGCAAGAAAAAGCTGTGCTTGCGGCCAAGCGCCTCAGCGCCTCTGTGCGGCATCTGACCAGGTGGCGGCGCTGCAACCGCAGGTGCGCAAGCGCGCTGTGCGGGTCACGCGCGTGGCGGCGCCGGGCAAGGCCGCGCGCGCAGGGCCCTCTGCGCTGACCACACGCTTCAACAAGGGTGCGCCTAGCGTGTGTAGCCGGGACCACCAGTCCATGGGGCGAAGGGCGTCCGAGCACAGAGCTGTCCTGCTCCTTTGCCGGCACAGTGCATGAAGGGGACCGCCATACCACAGGCGCACATGGCGTCTTGTGGTATTGAGCTGTCCTGTGCGCGTGCAGGCGCGCGAGCAAGCGGTGCGCGCGGCGCGCGCGGCGCGCGGGCGGCGGCCGAGCCGGCGTCCGCCTGGCAGGGCTTGCGCACCAAGGGCCGCGGCGGCAAGCTGGCCAGCAACCCCGCGGCGCGCACCGTGCGCGGGAGCAGCGGCGGCGGCCGCGGCGGCGGTGCTGCTGGCAGGGCGCTCGGGGTTGCACGGGGGGGCTCGGGGAGTCCGGGCGGCGCTGGCAAACGTCCCGCCGTCGCTGCGCGCAAGGCAAAGGCCCGCGGCCTGCCTGCGGCAAAACCCAGTGCGGCCAAGGCGCGTGCGGCGAGGGAGGCACGGAAAGGCGGCGCGCGCAAGGGCGCTCGATGAACATCATACAGTGTCGTGGTAAGTCACGGAGTTTGCAAAGCTGCCATGCACACATACCTTTCACCGCTGTAGGAAGGGCAGTCAGGAGGCTGCCATGTGTCAGGCCAAGGCGCATGGGCCACCCTGCAGTGCAACTTAGGCAACTAAGTTCACAATTGTGGAGGCCAGAATACTTATACACACCGGTGCAGACAGGGTCTACCTGACGGACACGCCCACGGCCGATACAGTGTACTCGCTGCAGCCATACACCTGCAACCTGTGCTGTCTGCTCATGCCTTGTTGTGACGATGCTACATGATTGGATAGTAGTTGCAAACACACACTGTTCCACGCTCTTGGCACCCTGTTCTTCTAATACCATTCTATGCGGCAAACCTTCAACACGCATCCGTCAACCAATAATGCGTACCGGCCTGAACCAGAAAAAAATACCGTGCCACATGCGTGGCCGTCAATATGTTTTGCACATGCGCACGCGCAGGCCAGCCTAACCAATCACTTCGCTTCAAGCGCATTTCAGTTCTTGACCCTAACCAAAGCGCAGGCAGGTCTGCCGCTCACGCGTGGGTGGCTCTGCCGCTCGCGCGTTGCAGCCGCCAAGCGGCCGTCGCCTGGCGCTCTACCCCTGCAGACGACTGGAGCAAAGCAATGCTCTCTCAGTGTACACTTGACGCCCTAGGTCCTACGTGTACACAGGCCCTCTCCTAGGACCTGGCCTGCCAGCAGCTCCGCGGCAGCTGTGGCGCCCATCCATTTCAGCGCTTCCTGTACATCTGCGACACCACCAGGCGTCAGCACCACCCCGTTGAAAGCTCAAATGTGCAGTGCCAATCACAGAGAGCCAGCCGATGAGTCAAAGATGACGCTGACTTGCAACTGATACCGCTGCCTTGCAACTGATACCGCTGCCTTGCAACTGATAATGCTGCCTTGCAAGTGAACAGCACAGATGATTGGCGAGCCACGCTGACCGGAACAGTGCGCCCACATGCAAGGCACCTGCGCTCCGGCCTGCAGCGCGCACCTGCACGCACGCCTGTTCCCTGCCGTCCACAGCGGTGACGGAGGACACCTTCAGCACACCCTTCTCCGGGCAGCTGAAGGTCTCCACGATGCGCCCTGCACAGCGGCAGCACTGTCTCAGCTACAGCGCCGTGGCCGGGGCGCCCGGCTCCCCGGTGCTGACCGGGGCGCAGCATGCTTGGTGACGCGACCTGCTAAGCAGCCAAAGCAAGCGCGTGTGCAAGCAGTGCGAGCTCAGACGGAACGGCAGCAAGCCAGGCCTGCACAGGGTCTCAGCCCCAGCTTGTTCGCGCCGGGGCGCGGGCCCACCCGGCAGCGGCTGCTCGAGCTGGATGTCGATCTGCAGCCCCTCGGGCACCTCGCGCAGGAAGGCGCGCTGCTCGCCGCCTTTCTTGTCGCGCCGCCCCATGACCGTCTCGCGGCCCAGCAGGAAGTCCTCAGAGTGCTTAAAAAAGGGCACCTTGTCCACCTTGTACGTCGTCCGCATGCCTGCGCGCCGCCGCCGCGCGTCTGTGGGCAGCGGCCAAAAGGCGCGAGCCTGCACCGCCACCCACGGCGCACCAGCGCGCACAGGCATGCTGCGGTGAGGCCGGAACGTGCGACAACCCTCGGTGCACGTCCCACCGCGTGAGCTGAGCCAATGGGCTGTAGGGCAGAGCTGCCACTTGACAGCACAGTGCTAGTGCGGAGCAGCGGTGCCAGCCCCACAGACTTGGCAAGCGCGTGAGCGCGCCGTCGCCAGTGTGCTCAATGCCAATTCCGTTCATCAGCTTCATCGCGGTGGCTTTCTGGATGCCGCCAATCTGCAGCAGGTCCAGCTGCCGCGAGTAGCAGTCCAGCTGCGAGCGCTCCTTGTCCTGCAGGCGCAGGTACTTCAGCAGAGTGACAACGCACGGTGCCTGCACGCCTCCAGCCGCGCTCGCAGGGCAGCAAGCAGCGCGGCACAGACCGGCACCTTCTCCCAGCGCCCAGACAGGTTGAGCCCCTTGGTGCCCGGCATCGCTCCCAGCATGCAAAACTCGGTGAGCGCGTTGTGTGCAATGTGCGCCACGGACAGGAGCGCAGTCATACACTGCTGACGGCCAAGCTGCGGAGGTTGGTTCAAGTACTGCGGTTGCAACTGCAGAGCCTTACATAAAGGGACTGGAAAAGGAGACGGCCTGCTAGGAACACGTCGGTAGGCATGCGGGACCTGAGCTCTCGCTAGTGCTTCATAATCATTAGGCAACTCAGGCGGTGCCTGGCTGAGCGTAGATACAGAGGAGACGCGGCGCTGACGATGACTGGGGCTGCGCTGCCGCCTTGATGTTCAAGGCAGTGCGGGCTGGCACCTACGCATTCACTGTGAGCAGACTGTTCGCGCCGTGCGTGACCCTCCTGCAGCACAGCAGCGCGCCTGGGAGCGGGTACAAGGAGACACTTGCGCCGTGCGCCGGCAGCGCTGCACCGGCGCGCATGTTTGCATCACATTCAAGCGCGGACGCATGCCGCGGGCATGGGCCACGAGTGTGGCCCGATGGCTTGGACGCGTGCCAGAATGGGGCAGCTGTAGGCCACTGCCCGGTGGGTGCAGAGTCCAAGGCGGAGGCCACGCCTGGCGCCAGCGTGCGGCCGCTCAACATCGTTATGCTGGTGCGCCGGGCCTGGCAGGGCAGTCGCACTCTTGTTTTGCTTGCCAGACACTTGTGGTGGACCCCAGCTGCAATAGGCGTTTCTGCTGTCTGCACACTGTGTTTCATTTGCCAAGACGGCAATACATGGTGGCACGAAGAAGTCTGCAGGCCAGGCGCCTAGCGTGTGCGCCCTTCTGCGCAGGCTGTCGGCACGCAGGGCGACATCCAGCCCTTTGTCGCGGTGGCGCTGCGGCTGCGGGAGTTGGGCCACCGCGTGCGCGTCGCCACGCACGGGCCGCTACAGGCGTTTGTGGAGCGGTATGGGTTGGAGTTCTACGACATTGGAGGCGACCCGGCGGTGCTAGCGGAGTTTGCAGTGCAGAGCAAAGGCGCGCGCGCGCCTTCTCCAGTATGCCCTTGCCGGGCATATGGGACAGTCTAGCTCATGTTGGATGTATTGCACCTATCTTAGTGTACGCTCCTGACAGCGTGCATGTATGCATATGGAAGCGGGTGAGGAAAACACTAAAAGTTTTGTGGAATGGTTGAATTTGGATTCATGGGAGTGATGCACATCTCTAATCGGCGCGTGTATGTGAGTACTTTCATGTCTTGCTGAGGATCACCATTGACGCGGGCTTCAACCCGTCAAAATTCAACTGACATATAGCAGGTCTGGTCTGCCATTGCTCAACACGAATACCTCTGGCAAGGCTGCTTCTGGCAGACACGTATCATTTGCTACATGGCTGGAGTCCCACGTTGCTGAGGAGTGGGAGGCCTGCACATGCACAGTGAGCTGTCTCTTGCAGGTGATACGGGTGCCGCGCGGTGCCGTGAACCGACCTGCCTTGGTGCGTGCGGCAGGCGTCTTCCCGCGCGGGCCCGGCCAGGTGTTGAAGCTGCGCGCGCAAATCAAGGCGTATGTGGCGGGTCAGCTGGCGGCGTGCACGCAGGCGCACCCTGCGGCACCCGACGAGCCATTTGTGGTGCGCCGTTGGGCCGATAGTGTCGTGTTGCTGAAGGACGCGGTTGGAAGCGCAAATGCACTGCAGCAATGCGTTGTCCATGCCAGCATGCCTGTGCCTCCGGATGCAGTAGCATGTATGTCCATGCTTGCATTTGCGGGCAGTGAACACTGGATTATTGATGTGTTGGCGCTGTACACTCAAGCGAGCGGGGCACTTATAGAGGTTGACAGGCCTGAGTTGGTGGCTGCTGGAGAGATGTGTAGCAATATTATATGAGATTGTGGTGTCCAGTCGCAGGGTCACGCAATAGCGGGTAATATGATGTTTGCCTGATACTGTGCTCTGCGGCGTGTCACCAGGCAGACGCCATCGTTGCAAACCCGATTGGGTACGCACATGTGCACGTGGCGGAGGCCGTCGGGGCGCATTTGCACATCCTGTTCACGATGCCGTGGCACGCCACGTCGGTGCGCGCCTTTCCTCACACCTGCTCAAAATCTTGCTATTGTAAGCTCACGCCTGAGCTCATTGTCCAGTGTGCGGCGGTAGGACCCCGGTGCGCCTGTTGTCATTACATGTGCGTGCTGACACATGTCATGTTTCACGCTCTTGTTTTTCTGGGGGCCCTGAGGGGCGCGCACTGTCCGCGCCAGGAGTTCGGGCACCCGCAGGCGCGCTTCTTGCACGAAAAGCGCTGGCGGCTGTCGCCGGGGGTGCAGCGCGCCCTGCAGCCGCTGCTGGGCGCCATCAATCGCGCCACGTTCTTCGCCGTCGACAGCGCCATGTTCACCGGCACGGTGCGCGCGGACCGGCCGGGTGTGCCGCGCGGGCTGTGATTGAGGACTACTTTCATGCAGATGCGTCTCTTTGGCGTGGTACATACTGCCACCCATTGTATGAAGAAAGACAGATGGGCGTCCAAGCGGCGCGTGTCAAGACCTGGGTAGCACTCAGCATGTGATGCGGCAGAGGCGCGCGGGACTGTGCGCCCGCGGTCTAGTGGTCGTGGGTCACTGCAATGTCAGCCTGCTAAGGGAGGTGGGCCCGGGCGCAGGCGGACATCCTGCACACCTACCGCACGCGCGTGCTGGGCACGGGGTCGCTGTTCCGGCTGCGCCACTACCACCGGCCGCTGGCGCACGCGCCGGTGCCCACCTCGTACACCTTCTCGCCCGCGCTGCTGCCGCCGCCGGCCGACTGGCCGCGCCACGTGCACGTCACCGGCTTCTGCCGCCTGCAGGTGCTGCGCGGATGCTGACCTGCGCCTCTGAGCTGTGTGGCCTGAAGAGTATTGAGGAAGCAGCTTCGTGGCCAGGATTCACCAACGTTGCGTGGCGCGCATGCTGTAGGCCAGTCAACTGTTTCCTGAAGTTTGCAAATATAACCCATGTCTTGGTGGCCGTGCACCTGACTCACACGTAGGTGTGATGATGCAGCGCAGCATCTGCTGACACGTCTGAACCGCTCACAGGCCACGGCGGCGACCAATGGCTACACGCCGCCGCCGGAGCTGGAGGCTTTCCTGGCCGCGGGCCCGGCGCCGGTCTACATCGGCTTTGGCAGCATGACGCTGCCAGACGCACAGGCGAGGGTCCAGGCGCATGCGTCCACAGCTTATGCCCCTCGTAACACTTTTGCCAGAAGTGTTTGTTTGGTGCCTTCACAGAAGTTGTGTAGTGGCTGAGCCAGCCCCGGCAGCACCTGGGAGCGGCGCTGATCCTTTGGATTGTCACGGTGCTGTGCGCACGGTGCTGTGTGTGTGCAGCAAACCCCTCAGTCGTAGTACCCAGTGGGCGTGCGGCCGGTGGCGTGCAGGTTGCCACGCGGACAGTGTTTGCGGCGGTGAGGGAGACAGGCGTGCGCGCCATCATTGGCCGAGGTGCGGCAGCCGCTGGCGCTGTTGTTGCTTGGCTGTGCTTGCCTGCTGCAACTGTGTGCGTGCTCAGGCCAGGCTGAAAAGATGGGGCCCGCTCAGCCACATAGGCTTGCTTGCGGAGGTGCTCTGTGTCTGCGCACAGCATGTTTCTGAAGCTTGGCAGGCCCGGTGCGTGTGCACATGCGTGGAGGGCTGCCAGGGTTTGCTCGTGGCTGCCACAGGCATGGGCGCCCACGCTGAGGGGGGCGGTATCGTGGGCGCAACATTTTTTTGCACGGTTGAGCTGCGAGACAGGTGACTGCAGCCGGCAGGCCACCCACGCGACAGGGTGTGCATGCGGCAGGGTGGGGCGGCCTTGGCGCGGTGGACGCAGGCGACATCCCCTCAGGCGTTCTGATCGTTGGCGAGGTCCCGCACGACTGGCTCTTCCCGCGCTGCACGGCGGTGGTGCACCACGGTGGCGCAGGCGCGCTCCTCACAGTTTCGTGTGCGCCATGGGTGCTGAGCGCGGAGAAGGGGCCGGGGCTGTGTCGTGGGGACATCGCGTCCTGAGGGTCTGCCCTGCGCACTCTTGCTGCGCCCTGCCATGCATGGCTGGATGTGTCCTGGCACGAGGCCGCCCTGCTATGTGTTGCGCACATTTCACATTTCATTGGACCCAACTCCCAGTTTGCAGTGATGTTCGCAGTGGTGGTAGACATTACAGCCTGCAGCCACTGACACAGCAGCGCGCGGTCGAGCAGGCACGGTGGCGACCGGGCTGCTGGCTGGCTGCCCCACCATGGTCGTGCCCTTCTTCGGTGCGCCGGCCCTGCGCTTTCCTCTGTGTGCATCATGCTGTGCTTGGGCGCGCAGTGCCTTTGCAACCATAAAGTCATTTCCATGTGCGACATCCATGGCAGTGAGCTGAGAGCCGCAGTCGAGGCCCCTGTGCCAGGAATGGCGGGCAAGCGGGCATGCAAGCTGCGCATGCGACCCCCGTGCATGCGCGGGAGCAGGGGACCAGCCATTCTGGGGCGAGGCGTGCCGGCGCTCGGGCGTCGGCCCCGCGCCCGTCGACATCGACAGCCTGACCGCGGAGCGCCTGGCCGACGGCCTGCGCACGCTCGCCCAGCCGCAGGCGCGCCCCAGTCCCCACCTTATCGTCCACAGGCTAGGCACGGGATGCACGAGGCTGTTATCGAGCACCGCATGCGTGCACAAACATGAGCAGCCTGCTGCGAGTGTGCTTGCGGTGTCCTGGCCGGTGCAAAGCCATGCGCTGTGGCGTCGATCTGCTGCTGCGCCGCAGGTGCGCGCGGCCGCGGCGCGCATGTCAGAGCGCATGCGGGCGGAGCCCGACGGCGCGCAGGCCGCTGCAGACAACATCCTGTGGTGCGCGAGGGGCCCCATGCCAGGCTCTAGAAGCTCATTGCAGGCTGCTGACCACTTGCGCCATTGAAACGCGGCCTGGCTCCGCGCTGCTGCGGTCCGCCGCCGTTTGGGCCAGTCTGCCACACTGCGTGCTTGTGCTGTGAGCTGATAGTGCCTGTTCGGAGGAAGCGCCCTGTCTGCCGATTGTATATTAAGCGAATGATCGCGCATGGGTGCGGAGCTAGGCTGGGCTCAGGGGCCACAATGCTTTATGTGACTGCACAGTTAAAACAAAGGTAGACGGACAGATCTTTCTGCTTGCACAGGCACTATGCATCGTATGCGGCGCAGCGCGCGCCCGCACCGGCGCGCGCGGCCGACGCAGCGCCGCTCGCGGCCAGAGCTGCGAGCGGTGGTGAGCCCGCCGCAGCGCTCGGCGGCGGCGGGGCGCTGCTGCTGTCGAGCCCTGCGCTGGCGCTGGGCCCCGCCGCGGACGGACCGCATGCGGCTGTGAACGGCGCCGCAGCCGGGTTAGCCAGCGCAAGCCCTGCTGCTGCGGCGCTCGCGGGGTGCCATGCAGGGCCGGGGCACGACGCGTGGCGGGAACGCCCCGCAGTGCACTCGCCTGTGGAGCGGCAGGGAGCTGAGGGGCCTGGAAGCGGCGACGGGGAGGCCGCACTGGGGAGCGCGGCGGCAGGCGGCGGCAGGCCGGACAGCGCGCGGGAGTGCTGCTCCGGGCCCGCGTCGGGTAACCCTAACCCACGCCCTGACTCTGCTGACCTGTACCCGGGCGGCATGGCATACGCGGCCGCGCCAGCTGAAGCGGCGGCCGCGCCGACCTCCCCGCGACCCAGCGAGAGTGCGGCAGCGGAGGGCGCGGGCGCGGGCGCAGCCCCCGCGCCGCGCGACAGCATTGTGCAGCGGGGCGACAGCAGCATGCTGGACACCATGGAGCGCGGCTGGCACGGCTGCGCCAAGGGGGCGGCCTGCGCGTGCGCTCGGGGCGACTTCTGCGCGTGCGGCGCGTTTGCCGGCGCACACCTGCCGCCGACTCTGGCGCACCAGCAGAGCGGCTGTATGCACGAGGGCTATGTGAGCGGCGCGCCGCTGAGCTACAAGCGGCTGCCGCTGCTGACGTGGTGGGTGGAGGCGGCGTGCGCGGCTGGCGGCGTGCTGCTGCTGCCGCTGCTGTCGCTGACGCCGTGCAGCACGTCTGCCGTGCGGGCGGACGCCGTCAGCCCTGGCTAACCTAGGGTTACCTGCCGGGCAGAGGGTTGGCAGGCCCGGACGGCATGCGGCTGCGTGACACGCGACTGCTGGCGCTGCTGGCGGGCCTGGGCTTTCACGCGCTCTGCGGCGTGCCGCTCTGCCGCCGCTGGCGCCGGCGCTGGGCAGCAGCGGGGCGGCGCGAGGGTTGCTATAGTGAACAGCCCTGGTGTGGCACAGCGGCAGGTCTTGCAGCCAGTCACCCGGTGACATGCAGGGTACGATGCTGAGTGCGAGGCTGCTGAGCGCGCCAAGCAGGCCCATTGTTCAGTCCCTTAGGTGGGGCGCACAGGAGCGCATGGTTGTGATCAGCTCTTACGTGGCCTGCGTGCTCTCTTTGGTCATCAATGTACAGACACCAGACAGGATCATGAAGAGGGTGCCACCCAGGCTGGCCTTGTTGAGGTTTGCTGAGTACACTGTGCATGTTGAGTGCACCGCCGTGGGTGCGCTGTGGTGCAGGGTGTGCCCCTCTTCATGGCAAGAAGCTGTGCGTGCCACTGGCAGACCGTGTGGCACTGCCCTCCCTTGGCCGCCAAACCAGCCTGTGCTTGTTGCCTGCCGGCTGGAAATGGAGACTGGCATGCAAGCAGACATGCACAGCGTGTTGGTGTGACCGCATGACTGTGCTGCCTGCGCTGGTTCAGGGAGTTCCTCCAGCGCATGCCTGTTTACAGTGGCAAGAAAATGCAAATAGTACGCTCACCATATCTCGTGACGGTTTTGGTATGCCAGTGTTGCCAGGTGCGCACGTGTGTGGCGGCTTTGCTCGCAGCCTCTGTAGTGACATTATTTCTATATCAGGTATTCGTTAGAATGATGCCAGGAACATAGTGAAAGTGTGTACATGAGCAGAGTTGTTTGTGGTGTTGCATGTAACACTTTGCCTTGCATCTATTCTGCTACTGTAGCGAAAAGGTGTTTGCAACCAGGATTTATATCTGCTTTGTAGCACATTGCAACCATATTGTTAGTCAGAGCTGCAGCAGCCTTGCATGTCTGCATGCCAAAAGTGAGAACAGGTCAGATGTATATGAGGCGTACAGCCCATACTTAAAACATCAGACAATGTAATCAGCTTGGTGACAGGAAGGGCATACCTCCCTGTTACAGGTGCATGGCGAGCTTCATAGAATTGAAGCATGCTCACATGCCACAGTGTGATAATTTGTGGGGGTAGGCGCTGACGAGTCGGGGTGTGGCTGCCTAACCCTAGCCATTGCTTGTACACCTTTCAATGCAGAGGTGACGAGGCAGACCCGGCTGTCAGTCGAGGCCCTGCGAAAGCGAGAATCGGCTATCAGTGGTGCAAAACATGCGGTGCCCGTTCGGTTTCTTGGGCAGCAGTGCGCCTGCGCCTGCCCCCAATGGCAAGTGCCCCTTTGCGGGGCTGCTGGCTGCGCCTGCAGGGCCCGACAACAATATGGACAAGCCGGCAGAGCCCGGACTTGGCACACGGCCGCCCACCAACTGCCCCGCGCCTGACAAGGAGCGCAGTGGCCCGGCTGCGGCGGCCGCAAGCGCAGCCACGCCTGCCGTCTGCCCATACGGCTTTGGGAGCGCAGCTCAGAAGGACGACGTGCTGGCCGCGCTGCAGTGTGCGAGGTATGACTTGCAGCTCTCTCACGCCTCCTTGCTGCATCTAGCTTACCTAGAGCTCACGTGTCTCAGGCAGAACCGAACAATTCTCCTATGCGCGTGCGCAGGTGCCGCGGCCTGTACTACGACGCGGTGCGGACCAGCTGCGGCCACTTCTTCTGCCGCGCGTGCATTACGCGCGACGGCGCGCAGCCGCTGTGCGACTGCCTGCTCTGCGGCGCCGACATCGCGTCTGTGGACGCAGAGCCGCAGCTCCAGGGTCAGCTCCCTCCCAGCCCCTGTGTGCAAAGCGCTGGCACTGCGGCGAGCGGCTCTGCCCAAGGAACTGTGACGAATGGCTCTGCCCAGGCCGCAGGCGGGCCCTGGTGCACGTTGCAAGACCTCGTGCACACGCTGCAAGCTCCCGCTCACTGCTGAAGAGCGCGCTCAGCGACCCGCTTACTGCGGCGCAGGCGTCGTGGACGCATACATCGCCGCGGCGGGCGCCGCCCCCGCAGCCGCGCGCAGCGCGCCGGACGCTGCAGCCGCCGGCGGCGCCGGCGGCGCGGGGTCTGGCGACGGCGGCGGTGGCGATGGCGGCCGCGCCGCATTTCTCCTGGACACAGCGCTGCGCTCCATGGCCGGCAGGAACTTTGTGGCGGCACGCGCGCGGCTGACGCTGTGCCGCGCTGCTCTGCTGGCCCGACTTGGGCTGGGGCCGGAGGAGCACGGCGGCAGCGGCGGCGTCTCTGGTGGTGCGGCGAGCGCGGCCAGCTGCGAAGAGCAGGGAGGCCGCAGCGAGGGCGCAGCGGCCCTGGGCCGGGCCGAGCCTGGGGCGGGCGACGGCAGTGGCGGCACCGGGGCCGCTGCCGCAGGGCAGGCCTCACCGACGGCTGAGGGCCGCGCTGCAGCTGGCGGCGGCGGCGAGGCGGGCAGCGCCGGCAAGCCAGGCGCGGCCGGCCGCGACAGCGGTAGTGCCGCGGCAGCTGGCCACAGGGAGAGCGCCAGGGACCCGGTCCGGGAGGGTGGCGCCGGCGGCAGCGCTGACCAGCTGGCGTGCCAGCTGGGCGCCGTGTGCGGCTCCCTGGTGCGCGCCCAGGCCAGGTGTGCAGGGTGTATGTATACACTGCAGTGGCTACACGGTCTGCCGCACTGCAGGACTGCCTGGGACAGAGAAGCTTGTGTGCGCACGCTGGTATGTGCAGAGACGCGTGCCGTCGCACTGCAGACACGCCCTGCTGGCCCGGCCTGGCACTCCTGTGACGGCGCCCCACACGCCATCTCATGTGCTGGTCGTGTTCAGCAAAAGCACACAGAAGCGTCGCGCCAGTGTCACTTCCCCCCCCTGCTTTCAGTCTCAACTACGCTCCTGCCAACCAGGCATAAGTCGCGCTGCCCCCCGGCCAGCGGCGCGGGTGTTGCAGTGGCTGGCTGTGGCTCGCTTTGAGCTGCCCCGACTGGAGGTCTGGGACGCGCGCAGGGCGACTGCTGCAGAGCGCTGGGCGAGCCGGATGCGGCGGCGGGCGCGTACCGCGAGAGCGTCGCGCACCTGCGCCGCTGCGCCGCGCCGACGCGCGATGCGCTGCGCTGCCGCGCGCTGGCGGCCAGCAAGCTGGGCGACCTGCTCTATGCGCGCGGCGCGCTGCCCGCGGCGCTGGCGCAGTACACCGACGCGCTCGCCGCGCGCCGCGCCGCGCTCGCCGCGGCGACCGCCGGCGGCGGGTCTGCAGCGGAAGCCCTGGCGCTGACATGCCAGGGTCAGGGCCGGCGGGCGGAGCCTGCGCCCGGGGCGGCCGGGGCGGGGCCGGGGCGCGCCGCGCCGGGCGGCGCCGCGCGCTTGAGCGGCGGCGATGAGAACGGCGGCGGCAGCGGCGGCGGCTCCGGCGGCGGCGGCGGCGGCGCGGAGCTAGGGGTGCCTGTGGCGGAGGCGCTCGACCACGCGACCTCCCTGTGCAAGGTGGCCGACCTGGAGCAGGCGCGCGCCCGCTGCCGAGGCGCGCTAGGCGGGGCAGAGCCGTGGCTGCCGCAGCTGGGCTGCAGCGGCGCGGCGCGCGAAGCGCCGCGTCGCGTGAAGCGCCGCGCCCTGCGCGCGCTGGTAGGTGTGGGCGTAACTGGCAGGCCTGCGGTGCCATGCGGACTGGGGCATGGCGGACCGGCCGCACCGTGAGTGTGGGGTGGACAGCGAGCGGGCATGGGGCGAGGGGCGGGCGGGGCGCTCGCGTTCTCGGCCTTTTGCCTGTGATGGAGCGGTCTATCTGGTATGCCGTTTGTGGGGAGCGCCAGGCTTGGCGCCAGATTAGGCACACAGAGGTGCTGTCTATGGGCCGTGCGAGGGTTTGTGGCCCTGTGCATGTGGGCACATGCTGTCACTTCTGACCTGCTCCTGCCTGCCGGCGCGCGCAGGCGCTGGGGCGCCAGGCCGCGGCGGACGCCGCGCTGGCCGAGGCCGCGCAGACACTGCAGGTCGCGGGGCCCGCGGCCGTCGCGGGCGGCAGCCCGGCGCTGGTCGCCAAGGCGCGCGCGCTGCGCGACTTCCTGGCGGGCGGCGCGTAGGCTCTGCACTGATCTTACACTGGATAGGCTTTCGACTTGTTAACGCCCCAGGCGAGCAGCGTGCAGCAGGGAGGCGGCTCTAGATTTCGCATTGATATGGTTATGACGCGAGCACTGCACTCTTTGTGATTGTGGACTCGAGAATGTGGCTCCTGGCATCTGCCACGTGCCGGACACATGTATGATAAGGGTGCAAGGCCCTGTACAGCGCCGCTGCTTGCAGGCTTGTCTGAGTGTAAGACTTTCGTAGTGCGCGCGCTTTGACGTAAGCTGTGCTATGGCCCTGTGTGTTGGCCCTGTGTGTGCTTTAACAGCAGGGTTCGGCATGGCGGGGCACAGAGCATGCCCAAGCCACTACCAGGTTGGAATCCACTCATGAACATCCGTACACTCACAGCGGTCATTGCACCACTCTGCAGACACAGGGCAGAACGACCGCTGCTGCGCAGCACCTCTGATAAGCAAAACAGGGGTCATGATGCTCTGGCAGTCAACGGCAAGCTGAGCATGCATGTGTTGTGCCTGCGCGCTGCATGCAGAGGCGCGATCATGCAGGAGTCTTGCTACATCGACCATATATTGACCCAAACACACAGCGTGTTCTCCAACGTACTGCAACAACCCGACCGCATCGTCATCATCGCAACTTGACCAGCGCTGCGCTGACTGATCGCCGCAGGACAAGCATGCTGCGCTCAGGGTACGTCGCTTCCGCATACCCGGGAACGCACAGGCGCCGCGCAACGCCGGCCACCATGTGGGCGCTGCCAGAGCATGCCACGCACCCCAAATAGCATGCCTCTCCCGCGCGCAAACCTCCGCCAAGCCAAACCCGCTCCAACAGAAAGTGCTCGCTGCGCGGCCGCGCAGCTGCGCGGGGCCGCGCTTGGCCGCCGTGTGGAACTTCCGCTTAGGGTGTGCAGCCCCGCCCCGACCCGGCCGCTCCCGCCGCCGCCCGGCGCCGCGCTAGTTGACCAGCTGCACGGCCGCAATGGCCGGGAACTTCTCGCGCAGCTTCTGCGTGACGGCCACGCGCACCGTCATCACGCTCGCGGCCGGCCCCGAGATGCGCACCTTGACGATCGGGCCGTCGTTCGCCACGAGCTCCAGGCCGCCGCCGCCCGTGCCTGCGACGCGCCGGGCACGGGGCCTGGGCACCGGGCATGCCCAAGACATCGACAGCAACAGCGCCAGGACGCAGCTTGGCGCTCATGTGTGCTGCCGCTCTCGGCGCCAAGGCAGGGGTGCACGGATGCCGAAGCACGACCAAACCTCTAAGCAGCTCCTCCCATCAGCATCGGCTGAACATGAGCAACATCATCACGCCCCTCTATTCTGGCGCTGGTCAGGTCACCTGGGTCAAAGTCGCCCTGCAGCACGCCCAGGCGCGCGCAGGCGCGGGCCGCACCGACGAGGTAGGGCCGGATCTCGTCCAGCACGGTCTCCAGGTTGTCCTCCGTCAGCTCCAGGCCCATCTGCTCATCCATCAGCTGCTCGATCTCCAGGATCTCCTGCGCGCGCGCGCAGCACCCGCGGGATCACCCTGGGCGGCGCCCCTTGCTCCCGCGGACTGGGCGAGCCTGCACAGCTGCCGCTTGGCGGACGCCGCTCCCCAACCGCTCGGCGCGCTGCCGGACGTACTCCGCTTGGACATACTCAGATCGGCACGGGCAGGGGGCGGGGAGCGCCGGGCCGCTGCCAAGGCGCGCACGGGGATCTTCTCCTGCAGGCGGCGCTTGATGCCCATGGTCATGGTGGTCAGCGAGGACGGGCAGGAGCCGCAAGCGCCCTTCAGGCGCAGGTACACGACCGGGCCATCAATCTCCGCCAGCTCCACGTTGCCGCCATCTGCCGCCGCGCGGCCGCCTGTCAGCCCCGTCAACGCAGCAGACGGGCCTGGTGGCCCGCTTTGCGTGTGAGCCCCGGCGGGTCCAACACGCCCCCACGCGCGCCTGTACCCAGGCCTTCAGCGGCTGCGCCTCCGTGTGGCCCACGGCGCAGCCCATCACACCTTGCTGACGCTACAAATACACGTCAGGAAGTGGCTCCTCCGCAGCGCTTGACACTCTCAGGTTGAGAGTGTCCAGCGGCTCACCAGCGCACGCGTTGCTGCCTGCACACAAGCAGTGTGCAGGCACCCTTGGCGTTACCACTGGCGCTGCTGCCCAAGTGGGGCCCACGCCTGCCACAGGGCCACAGCATCCTGTACTGTTGCGAGAATGAAGGGGCCCGTGCCTGCCACCAAGGCTAGCGCAACCTGCGCAGCCGCGAACAGCGGGGGCGCGCGCCTGCCATAAGGTAGGGCCGGATCTCGTCCAGCACCAGCTCCACGTTCTCCGCCGTCAGCTCCAGCCCCGTGCCCGTGTCCGCCGCTGCCGCTCTGCACACGAGCGCCGGGCCTGCGCAGCCACCAAAGCATGAGCTCGCGCCCTTCTTACAGATTTGTCGTTCATTCCACTCCTGCCCTGTTGTGTGACCTTATGCTGCGCGTACGCGCGACGGTGATACCGCCCTGGTGTCGCGCGACAAGCGACACTGGGAAGCTTGTGCACCTGTGTGCGGCGGGGGGCGCTCGCACTTGATAGGTCCGTCCACGCTCGCCGCCGATAGCCAGAGGTCCATGCTCGCCTGCCGCACGCGCCCCCGGCCGGCTGCTCTGTGCGCTCGTGGCGCGCGCGCCCGCCACTGCCACCGTGCACAAAAGGCAGGCTGCCTGCTGACGGCCGCCCAGACGTGCTTGCTGCGCAGCAACGCTGGGATGCTGTGCACGAGGCTGCAAACCGCAAGGCGGGGGAGGCGCTCATGCTGGAAAGGCGTGCAGCGGCGCGTATGCAGTGCTTAGAGCAGGCGCCTCTCTGGCCACTGTCTAGATCCACAGAAACTGCTGTTCTCTTTGTCCGCTCTGTTTATGCTCGTGAGCACCTGTGCTTGCCCTATGATCTCAAACAGGGTAGGGACTCTCCATCAACCATCATTCATGAATGTGTTAATTAGCCCAACCAGCAGCGAAGACAATCACACCGTGCTTGGGACTGGATCCGGCCAACTCCCTCGCTGTAAACTTCTCAGTGACAGTGGCACGTAGGCTGCACCCCACATGCCTAGGTCCTTGACTACCTCCCATCCAGAAACGCGGCCTTGCTCGCATATGAGGCAGACACATCATATGCATGGACGTAGCGGTATGCCGCATTCCAGGCGAGCGGGAAGAGCGTCCCGCCCGGCGTTGGCGCCCAGGAGGCTGCGTAGATAGCGCTCTGCGCGTCACCCTCCAGCGCACGCCGCGCCGGCTCCGGGAAGAACCTGGGGCGAGCACACACGAGCTCGGAGGTTGTGGGACGGCTTGCCTGTAAGTTTAACACTCGGCTCATCTGCAAGGCCGCATGCAACCCATCACTGCACTCTGACTGCCAAGTATAGAGTTGGCATAGGGTTGCATGGCATGCTGGCAACGGGCTGCTGGCATGCCAGGGGACGGCCCACCAGGTGACGTTGGGCGGCGCAGGCTCGGCCGCGCCCAGGAAGCTCCATGCGCCCGCGTCCCAGAACTCCACCCAGTCGTGGTTGCCGCCGGCGGGGTTGTTCCAGCGCGGCGTGCCTGCCGCGCGCCGCGCGCGCAGCATTACGCGCCTGCCACCCCAGACGGGCGCCACCACACTGCTGCTCACAGTGCCGCCTGGCGCCGACACGAGCATCGCACTCGCACTGGCCATGCCTGCAGAGAGCTGCTTGCTCGCCGCAGCGTGACTCTGCTGCACACTGCTTTGCGGGGGCCTGTTGTATGCAGACGCCCAGCAAGCATGTTACAGAGTTGGCACCCGCGCCCGGCGCCGTCCAGCTGCTGATCGCACAGTGGCATTATGGCTCATCAGGCAATGGCCATGGCTCACGTCAGCAACGACCATGGCTCGTCAGCGCCGCGGGGCGGGCATGGCCAGCCGGCAGGCTTGCGGGGGGCGGCGTGCCCGCGACGCGCGCGGGCACGCCCACGGCGCGCAGCGCGTCCACCAGGAAGATGCTGAGCCCGGTGCAGGACGCGTAGGTGGCATTGATCACCTGCGCGCACGCGCATTGCGTGGGGGAGCTGGCCGCCGCGGCGCTGCTGGCGCGCGCCTGCCCAGCAATGTCGGCCGGCGTGCGGGCAGAGTCTCGCGCGCGCATGGAGGACTTGTCCTGTGTTTGGAGGTGAAGAAAAAAGGCAGCCAGACAGGTGCGTCCTGACAGTGTGCATGCATGGAAGTCATCGAGTACCGCGCGTGTGCAGCATGCGCAAGGCTGCCGGTGATACATATCATGCAGGCATTTCGTGCAGCGTCACACAGCTGTGGGGCGCGCATGGCAGCGTGCGATGACCACAAAGCCCGGGCGCAGGCGGGCTCGCTGTCACGCGGAAGGACCAGAGCAGGCACCCAGGCCCTTCCGCGAGCCTGCCAACCAATGGACAGGCTCCGGACGCAGAGCGTGGACGCGTGCGCCTGCTGCGCAGGCCGCGCCTGGAAGGGCGACAGCACGTCCGGCGTGGAGCCGGCGCGGAATTTGATGCCCCACAGGCGCCACGCGCGCGCGTTGAGCCGCAGCGCGGCCTCCGTCAGCGAGCGCGCGTCCGCCGCCAGCGGCGCCAGGCGCGCGCGGAACAGCGGGCGCCAGCGGTCGCGGCGCTCGTCCAGGCTGCGGGCGCACCACGCGCGCGGGGCCGTGTCGGGCCGCCTTGAGGGCAAGGCGGTGCTGCCTGGGGTTCAGGGAGGGTTCTTGCATACCCTACTGGTGGCCAGAGCGCCGCCAAGACGCGCGGAGCAGCGTGGAACAACTTCACGGCAGACATAAGGCTGCAGGTCAATAGTCCAAGCGAAGCACGCCTGCGCGTACAGGTGCCCAAGACAGCCGTCATACTAGTGCCAGACATGGTTGGGACCTGCACTTCTGCACGCGCAAGCACCTGGCATATGGAAGCACGTAGTTCAGGAAGAGCGGCCAGGGGACGTCGCGTGCCCAGCTGCTTGCGCCGCGGGCTTGCAGCGCCAGGTCAACTGTCTCTTCTATGTACTCGGACGAGAGCTCAGAGGCGTCCGACGGCGGCCAGGATGCGCGCAAGAAGGCGCTGCAGACCGCTTTGCCTGCACGGAGCCTCGAAGAAGATATCAAGATGTAGTGTCGAATAGTGCTTCTTTTTGCTCTGTGTTACAGCTAGCCGCAGTTGAGTGCAAGTGTGCTTCAACACTAAGCATTAAGCAAAGAGCGCACGTCTGCGGAGGCTGGGTGGTGTTTGGGGCTCAGTGCACCCGTGCCAGCTGCCAGGCTGCTCAGCACGGAGACGAACATCACAGCTTGACCTTTGCTCTGCAGCATCTTGACACTAGCTTAATGGCACAAGGCTCAGCACTCCAGGAACTCGGCGCATCGTCGTCATCATACGTCACAGCACACAAGTCAGGCAACAAGGCTGGACACGCCTTACTTTTGTTTGCGCTGACCTTTTAAATCACTGCTGCTCGGCCAGCAGCTTAATATAAATGCTCACTCATTGACATGACACAGACACTGTATGGAGTCAGTTTTGGCAGGCCTGGCTGGAGCACCCCAGACCTTGTTAACCCTCGAGCTTGCATGGCACGCATGTGTTCTGTACAAAAACTCTTACATGCGCTTGGCCGGGTCCATATACAGACTATGCTGCCCGGCAACTACAAACCACCTCCGTGGAATCTGGAACACCTACAACACCATCCATCTTACTGCTATCTAGCACACCCATCAGGCATATGCACAGCAGTTCTGCCACACGTGTGCAAGTCTGCCGTGCCTTGAGGTCTCTATGGACGGCCCAACAAGACTAACCCAAGCAAACCCATTCCTAAGCGCGCGCAGGCGCGCATGCATGCACTGGGTTCGTCATCATCCCAGGTCTACACAAAGATATGTGCAGCAGCCGCAAGCTGACCGCATGACAAAGCATGCGACCAACACTTCTTCCAACCTAAAAAACACATAACAAGCACAGAACTGCCCAAGGCCAGCACGAAATACAGATGCTTGCATCGCTTTTAGCCAGATGCAAGCAGTCTCAAAGCGCGGCTCTTAGACCTACTTGCATGCGTTGGAAAGCAACTGAACCTGTGGCGGCAAGTACCGCAATCACCCAATTCACCCTCTTCAATCTAGCGGGGTAGCGCAACGCTGTGCTCTGCTTGCACAATGCAGCCCTTTTAGATCCCAGTGTCAAACCCAAATCACCCAAGAACTAGCCCTGGTGCAGCATACCAAATAACGAGGCTGTCCAGTAGGGGCTGCCACCACCCCCTCATGCCAGCAAAATAGAGATGTTCATCATCAGCAGAAAACAACACACCAACTGCTTGCGCACATGGTGCTAGCACGTTGGCACAACTAGGATGTCATGATAAGCATGAATAAGAGCTGCACAGTTGCTAGACTCCGTAGCTGCGCTAGTGTTCAACCGCGGCTATCGGCACAGTAAGTGCGCATGCTAAAAATCTACATGCGGACACTTCTAACACACCCAAACAAGCAGTGACTGCGACAGGCGCGGGCGCCTGCAGCGCCACGGGCAGTCCGCACACCACGCCGGCTGCATAGCTAGGCGGCACGCACGAGGTCTTCCCGAGCACAGGTGCCCACAGTCATACACGCGCTTGCGTCGGCAGCTGCATGTCCTTGCGCGCCCTGAAGAAGATGAAGGAAACTAGGGCGCCTAGCGCTTCTGCAGTCCCAGAGCTGGAGGTAGGCGCCACCGCCTGTTTGGACGCATGCGGTCGGCGCGCAACGCCAGCCGCGCGCCCGCGACATGCGCATTCAGCGCGGCCTCGAAGGCAAACTGCCACGCAATGTGGTGCGCGGCGATGGCGCGCACGGCCGCGCGCTGCCCGGGCGGCGTGCGCGGGTCCCGCAGCAGCGCGCGCACCCGCTCGCGCTGGCGCAGGGAGAGCGCCCGCTGCTCCAGCCTGGGAGCCACCATGCCCAATTCGCCACTGGAAAGACTTTGTGTGGGCATGTCTGCGATGTCCCTGGTCACACACAGACAGCGCGGCTTGCAGCCGGGCGGGCAGGTGCAGACAGAGGACAAGCGCATGTCTGGCAGGCGGTAACTGCACTGGTAGCACATTTGCACATGCACAAGAATATATGCGGCGCGCCACAACTCCCAAAGCTTTGAGGGAAGACAACCCCCCACCCCCGTGGGAGTCACCTGCGCTGCTCCACTACAGCAATGTCGCCGGCCAGGCAGGCCACCGGCTGCGGAGAGGTGCAGCCCTGGTCGGCGGCCGCGCGGAGAGCGGCGCACACGGATGCAGACATGCCATCCACGGCGTCCAGAAGCGCACACATGGAAGTGTGCACAGGCGCAACGAGAAGGTGGTACGCCGCTGCCGCGCCGTCACACGGCACCGCATCCTGCACCTGCAGCAGCACCCTGCCTCGTGAGGACACCTTCACGGACCTTGCGTCAAACGCTCAACTCTCCATCAAATCTAGTCTCGTCTCGCGTGCACCACTGCAACACACTGCATTTTACAAACGCAGCAGCATGGCTGACCGAGCATGAGCGCCATGTTAGGACAGGTAGTTTCTATACATGTTCGGTTGCAGATGAACACATAAGCGTGCCTGCTTGCAGAGCAGCTCCACGCTCGACATCCGCACATGCTGCCCCAGGAGGACTTGCAGCGTGTCTGCTACTACCTGCAAGCATAGGCGGCACGTCAGCCCTGCAATGCTAGGGGGCATGCAAAGCAAACACCTTGGCGCTTGTGTCCGCACGCTATGTTCTTGGTCACATGGAAAATCTGCAAGAGCACCTACATGAAGCTCTCTGCCTGCCGACCTTTCTGCTGTCCTCGATCGCACCTGGGGGAAGACGCACGGCCCGCGCGGCCAGAACACTGTTTCCCGCATGAGTGCACCCTCCACGATGCCTGCATACAATGAGGTTGTGATTTTGTAGAACACGTACTGGACGTTATGAAGCGTTGTGAGCACAAATACAGCAACAGATACCCCTCTTCACCAGACCATGTCAAATTGTTCACCCATGCTGGCCACTCATGCAGACTACACAGGCTGGCAAAACAGCGCATCAAAACTCAACCAAGCACATCTGGGCATGCCCTCATTGATACAAGAGCATGGCCCTCACCGAGCCGCTTCACGAGGCGCTCCTGCAGCGCGCTACCCGCCAGCGCGTCCCCGCAGCCCACCTCGACGTCGTGCCCCTGCGCAGTCACTCCTTCAGCCGCGACGCACCCCTGCCCGCCATGCGGCCTCTCTCAGCCGCACCCGCACTCGCGTTGCAAGCTGGGCCACACCGGCGCCACAGCACACCTGGTTGGCTGTGTGGCCGGCGGCGCGCTGAGAAGCTGTGAGGACGGCACTGTAGTAACCGCGCAGCAGCTTGGCGCTGCCCAGGTACGCCTCGGCCAGTATCGCCTGCGAGGCGCTGGCGGAGTACCTGCGCATGGCCGCTGCATGTGTGCAACATGCAATGGCATGCATCTGTGAAGTTGAATGAGGCTGCAGCCAGCACCGATCGCGTGTGATCTCTTGCAGCCTGTGCAAGCCTGACTCACGCAGCAGCACATCCCAAAGTTTGTCAGCAAGTGCAAGAACGGCCAACTTGGGACGCTGTCGGACGTCCTTCGGCGACCTGGCCGAGGCGCACCAGGGCAGCACGAAGCAGGTCACCACCAGCGGCAGCACGCAGCCGAGCGTTGTGCTCGCCATGCTCGCCAGGTAGACAAACGAACTGCCGACGTCGCTGCTGCAGAACGGGCACCTGGATGTCCCAGACAGCTCAGCAACACCTTCCTCAATGTAAGGGGCATGCACGGGCCGACCTGACCCGACACAGCACTCTGCAAATTAGTAATATGGCGGATGTGAGTATTGATCGACGCGTGTGTCAGGACCCTAGGGCACAGAAAAATGGGAGGCGGCATACAGCCAGGGCCTGGCAGGTGCGCACGGGTACTGGCAGAGGATGACTCCCGTGAAGCCGATGCCCACCAACATGATCCCGTAGCGGACGGGCGTCTCCCCGATCAGACCGATGAACCAGATCCAGGCTGCCAACAGGACCTGCGTGCACCACACTGGCGACATGACAAGGCTTGCATGCATAAACGTCAAGGCCTTTGCACGGTCCTGTGTCTGCTACAGATCCAAAGCATTGCGCCACGAGGAAGGTTGTCTGAGGAGCAGGATGGGTGAACCGCATGCACAGCGGTGAAAGCAAGGCTCAGTGGCAGCAGGCCATGTCATGTCATACTGCTTGTTGGCGCATAGGCCGCAGGCAGCGCACCATGATTGCATACGGGTTGGCAGCCACAGGCTCCGACAGCATGATCGCGAAGCCTATGGATGACCCCAGCGCGTTGCCAACCACGCGCATGGCGAATTTGTTCACGGTCATTTCTAGCTTCTCGTTCATTGTGATCGGCACGGAAATGTAAGAGTACGCGGCAAACCAGTCGCTGGTGTTGGGCACCTTGGCCTGCAGCAGGATGCAGATCACCAGGGACGCAGCGCAGGTGAACCTGCAGGCAGCAGCATGCGCGTGTCAGGCACAAACTCAAGCGTGACGATGTCAGGCTGTTCGTAACAGCGCTATGAAGCCCGCACCAGAACTTCAGGAAGAATTGGAACCAGCGGCTCTGAAGCCGCCTGTGCAACCCGCCTTGCCGCATCTCCTGCACAGCAGAGTTCAAATGTTAGGCAAGGTAAGACGTAAGCCACATAACAGACTTGAGCACAGATGACCACTTGAGGTCACAGGCCGGGTTGTCCACCATTGGGTACGTGCCTGGGCATCACTTGCATGACACAGTCGCACTGCCAATACGGCAGAAACGACAGACCAGGAGTTGCTCATGACCCCACCTGCGGCAGCCGGCAAGCGTACACGCTCCACAGCCGCTTGAAGGCCGGCGCGCACACCAGCAGCCTCAACAGCGGCGCCAGCCAGGCCACCAACACCTGGCAGCGCGTGCTGCGCAGCCCTGCTGCCCATGCGTCAGCCTCCGCGCCGCTCTCGCTCCCCCCAGCCGCAGGCTTTGCCTCCGCTGCCTCCGCCGCCACCCGCGCCTTTCCGCCCTCCTCGAAGAGCACGTCGCAGCTCATGCGGCGCGACGTGTGGAGGCTGCCAGTGCGTGCCATGTTGGACGCGCGCTCGCTGCCGGCCAGGCTGCGGCGAGGGCTGGCCGCGCACTGGTGCGGCGCGCTGCTCGCAGGAGCTGCAGTGGCAGCCGCGTCAGCGCGCTGGCTGTCCATGCACTGCCCCTCGGCGCCGCTGGAAGTATGTGCCTTCCCTGCCGTAGCTCCATCACAAGGCTCCTGCTCTGCGCGAGCAAGCACTGCGTGCTGCACGTGCGTTGGCTTGCTGCCCACCTTGCACCCTCCGCAGCTGGGTGTGCCAGCAGAGCCGGTCTTGCCCGCGCTGGTCTGCGCGAACGCCGGTCTCGCATGCCGCGCAGCCGGCGCAGTGAGCTCGGCCTTGGGAAGCACCGCCTTGTCTGCCACCAGCACCGACGTGGCGCACGGCCGCGCCTTGGCCTGGGCAACCCCGTGAAACACCTGAGTCCTGCAAATGTGCAGACTCAAGCGCGCATGCAGAGCATGCATCATGACTGCCACCTGCTCACCGCGCCTGTAGAAGTCCGTGACCAAATGTGCAATTTCAATACATATACACATATATACATATATACATATATCCAAAAACATGCTGGGCCTGTCAATACATGCTTGTTAGACGGGATGAACGCACAACAGCACGCATCAAGAGCTGGGGTCCTGTAAAGGGGTGTCAGAAAGGGCAAGCAGTGAGCATGCCTGGGACAGCGATGCAGCAGCGATAGCATGCTCCATGGCGGCCATGGCAGAGGACGGCGCTCGGCCTAACAGCGCAGGCAGCTGCATCGCGCATGCTGCGGCAACCTCCAGAGCATGCATGGCGTCCACCACTGCGACGGTCTGTGCGGCTGCAAACAGCAGCATGCTCGCCTGCACAGCAACCCGTGAAATGTGAGCACCAGGTAACAGATATGTTAAAAGCCAATCAGACCTCCCAGCTTTTGTGTGAGACGGCGTCTAGGCCCGACACTGGAACACATCACCCCTGAAGTAACGCACTCATCATAACGCCCCTTCGGTGTCTGCAAATAGCAAGCCTCTCTCGCCTGTTGAGCAGACAGGTGTGTCTGACCTGGGAGTCGAACTCCGCCAGCGAGCCCGCGCTGTGGCGGGCGCCGAGCTGGTCCCAGTAGGCTGCTCTGCATCTGTCCACTCCAGCGGCCAGGTCGCGCTTGCACGCACCCCACCCCGGCTCCAAGGGCAGAACAGCCGCAGCCTGTGCAAACACTATGCATTTCAATGTGCAGGTTGGTGCAAACACTGCAGCAACATTTAGCAGAGCAGCAGTGAGTGGCCTGCACTCGATGCGTGCAATGCTATTGCCACTGGCGCACACCTTGCTCTGTGATGGAGGCTTGCGCAGCACAGCTGCTAGCCGCACACAAGCAGCTGCAACGAGCGCGTGCGCGACGAGGCAGGGCTCGTCCACTACTGCACCGTCGCCAGCAAAGCACTGGCGATAGCACTGCATCAGCAGTGGGCTGGTATGCGCCTGCATACGTGCAGATTGGCATTAGCGCTTGTAACGCGACGTAGATAGTTGGAACTCCTCAGCATTGGACTACTGAGGTGCCTGCAAAGCATCCATTAGGTGCAGAGACACAGTGACCTTGTATGTGTCATGATGCATGCAATCTTTAGAGTCATGTTTATGGGCTGATTGCTCATCGCACCTCCTGCAGTATGATCTCGAGACTGTTCGCGCGCAACAGCAGCACCTCGGCAGCCCCAATGAGAGCAGCCCAGTGTGACAGCTCCATGGGCACGCACTGCAAACAGGCCGGCTCCGCAGCTGCCTGCACAAGCACATCATCAGTGAGACTGTGTCCTAGACTTGCCCGACAGCCACAGCGCAAGTACTGTTTCACGTGAATGGATTGAACATGCGGTGAAGACCTGTCTGTACACACAAATGCTAGCTCATCCACGATGCACAATACGCCATTGCTCCTTTCCAGTCACAGCCTAAAGCACAAAACGCACCCTATGCAGCTTCATCCGTGCACTCTCCAGCAGCGGCCGCAGCGCAGCAGCTGCGCAACCCCCAGGGCCGCCAGCTGACTCTGCTAGCACTACGTGTCCAGGCTCGCTGGCGCGCCTGCTTGCAGACATAAGCTCGTTGAGAGCATGATGGTCTGCAGTCATATAATATGTGTGTATGAACGCACTTGTGCGTTCATACACACTTGACACGCGTATGAATTGCACACTTACAATGGTGCCTGACGAGCACGTGCATGTGCACATGCCTCCCGCAAGAGCAGGGTTTTCCTGAGTAGCACGCAGCCAGCTCCGGCATACACCTAAAAACCTGAGAACCATGCGCACCCATGTAAATGCAGACCTGTCAACTGGCTCCTGTGACAAGGAAGCTCTTGCTATGTACGCATCACAGTGGCGGGCGTACCGCATATGCCGTTTCGCCATGTCATGCGCCCCAGCATGGTGGCTGGACACGTCAGATGTCCACGACGCAGCTCCTGGCTCACAGTTCACATCAGGATGTCCTATGTCGCCGTCTATGCTCGTACGCGCCGCGGCCTCCTCAGGAGCAAAGATCTTTCCAGCATACCTGACCAGACACTAGCCGCGCTTACGCAGTGCCTGCCCGGGCACATGCCTGCCTCTGCATGCACGCACAAAGGCGTCCACGAGCTTACGCATGGCTCTTCTCGACACCTGCTTGCCAGACTCGCACATGACAGGTGGCATGAAGTGAGCTCGCCATGGCAGCAACTCTTGCAGCACTTACCTGCCGGATCCATAAGCGAGCTTGGCGCACCCGGACACGCTCTGCCCCAGGCCCTCGATCGCGTCAGCGAGGGAGAAGCGCATGTCATTGCCAGCGAGCGTGCTCAGCACGAGGACTCCGCAGAGCGCTGTTACGCCGCCTGCCAGCGTTCCGCCAGCGATGATGGGCAAGACCACCTGCGGCCACGGTGAAGTTTGGGCGTGCAACACAGCGCTCAACGCACAGTTGTGGCGCGTCCAGCCAGTCAGTCACAGGTTTCCCCAACACTTCTTGCGGCGCACCTGCAGCCAAACGTCCCTGACGGTGGCCTGGTACTGCGCCAGCAGCACGACGTAGCCATACGTCAGGTTGGCTGGTATGCCGATGGCAAGCGCGAGGGGCATGGCCGCGCATGCGCGCACGCTGGCCAGAGGCACGAGCGCGATGCTGCCGAAGACACACAGCAGCAGCGTGCGGAAGCGGACTGCTGCGGTGAAGGCCAGGCTCGCCTGCACGTCAGCAACAACACGTATAAGCCGAGCAAATGCCTTGCAAACCTGCCCAACACAGCACCTGCGTGACCTGTGACGAGAGCAGGACAGCAGCAGCGTACCACTGCGCCGCCGAGCGCGGCAGACCACCAGGTGAGGCCGATGTATGCCACGCCACCTAGCAGCTTGTCGCCGAGGGCGCTGCTCTGACTGGTGAGCAGCGAGGCCACCAGGTACTGCGTGGCTCCAAAGCACGCGTGTGGCCACGTCACAGCCGGCAGCAGCGAGAACAGACTCACCACAACCTGGCCGGCCGCCAGTTGCACTCCTGTGTGCGCAGCGCATACGCCCTCACAGGTGTCACTCGGCACAGGCACACACCGCGCTGCGCTTGCGCGCTGAGCGCAGCACGATCACTTCTAAGTGCGCAAGTGTTCGGCGAGGGCTAGAGTGCCCATAACCAGACCGCGTCATAAGGTGAACTTTGCACCAGACACTGCAGGGCACTTTGCTCCTGGACGGCGCACCTGTCTGACACGCGGTGGAGCGTAGGAAGCTGCGAGCCTGCTTCACGCAGGCAGTGCGAAAGCGCCCGCAGCAGCTCTGAATGGATGTCGCCCCGCCATCGCGTTTGCCGCCGGTCACTGTGATCACGTGGACGCCTCCAGGGGTCTCTGCGCTATGCGCAAGCTCCATGCGCTTGCGGATCCTCAACCCCTTGACGCACTCCTCTACCTACTTGGCACCCCCCTGGGCCCAGCTATCCTTTGTACTATTGGTTTCTTTCCGCACTTGTATTAGGTGCTCTTTGCGCAGCTCACCCAAGCAGGGAGCTGAGCTTGCACCTGGACATCTTGTCCCGTTCCAACCTTGGCATGTAACGTGGCGTCACAGATAGAGCAAGGCTTCTTCGTCAGTGCCACCCTATGCGTTGGTTGTGGAGGGGCAGCACTGCAAGCAAAAAATATATACCGCTCCAAGAATTGGCACAAGCCCTTTGCAACATGCTGGCACGGCATGCCACTGCGCCGTTGCAGCCATGCCGGCGCATGGCTTGGTCACGGCAGTGCGCACGTTTCTGTTCCGCTGCGAGCTCAAGCCCCAGGTGCCTGCCGCGAGCACACTGTCTGATATGTACATAGGCACTTTTCCCTGTCAACATAAAAAATTGTTGATTGCTTGCGCAGGAGTGTGCTTTTCCTGAGCCGCGTGTGGCCAGAGCCCTCCAGCAGCGCCGCAGGCGTCCGAACTTCTGCCCTGGCCACGGCATTTGCTGACTGGGGCTGGACCGTCTCGTACCTGAGGTATGCTCGCCTCCTGGCACTGGCAGTATCAGCGCCAGTAGCCTGCACCTATTTGTTTACAGCAACCAGTGGACGTTGCTGCGCTTTTGCTCATTTGTTTGGCGGCGAGCTGGCCCAGCTTTGCTTTGGTCACAACATCAGCAAGACTGCTTTCCCAGCAGCGCTGCTGACGCCACGAGCGCCGCAGCCCAGCGCGGCGCAGCGAGCACTCCGCTCGCCTGGCTGCGGAGGGATGCCGCGTGTTCTGCTGCCCCATCAACCGGGAGGCGGAGCTGGCGAGCGTGCTGGCCGCTGTGCAGCCGCAGGTCTGCATATTTGACCGGTGCAGCCCAAGCTGTGCCATTTCCCAGCGGGCACTTTGAGAGACGAAGTGCAGCCCTCACATGTGCATCTTCCGCTGCATGGAGGCGCACACACTACGCTGCTCTGGTGCCTGCTGCGAGCAGCGAGGTGGCTGCCCTGTTCTGCCTCGCAGCGCTCACTGGCCCGCGAGACGTGGCAATGAGTCTGTCACCCTGCAGACCCGATGAACTTTATAGACCTGGCGACTCTCCCGCCGCGCTGCAGGATGGCCAGCGAGGAGACGTTCTCCTTCCGCGTGCGCGAGCTGGCGCCCGCCGCGCTGCGCGTGCTGGACATGCAGGACATGGAGGCGCTGCGGCGCGGTGCGCCTCCCGGCTGCGGACGCCCACGCCGACCCGCAGCCATGGTGTGCGGCAGTGCGCAGAAGTCTGAAGGCAAGACGCGCAGCCAGGCCGCGCCTTTGTCATACAGCTCACACAGGCAATGCGGGGAGGTGCGAACATAAGGCCATACAAAATCATCATTCGAAAGTGGACACGGTGTGTTTGTTGCTGAGATGCTTGTGTTGTCAGGGCGGCAGTCTGTGATTGAGGCTGGAGGCAGCGTGCATGCAGCGCTCGCGCATGTGCCCGACGCTCACGCACGTCTCCTGCAGCGCGAGCTGGCAGCAATACACAGGTGACACACTGCTTTCACATGTGCATGGGCAGCCAGCACGTGTTGCATTGAGAGCATGGGCATGCATGCGCGCCTTTTGAATCGGAGCTTGAGCAGTGGTTTCCAGGCTGAGTGCGCTTGGCGGGCAGCGGGGCTGCAGGTGTGACCTGACGCTGGTGTGTTCGCCCGTGGAGCTGCTCCTGCTTCAAGGGCGATATTGCGTCTCGCCCGCCAAGCTGTGCCTAGCACCCTTTTTCGTGCAGGGCAGCAGCGGCCCCGGTGCGTTTCTGCCGTACATCGTGTCAACCGCCATGCACATCCTTACTCTTGGTTGCAGTTGTGGTGTTGACCGGACTGTGAGCATGCGTGCAGCTCGGCGAGTGATAGAGGGTCTGCGCGCGCCGCAGCGCCCGACTTTGGTGCTCGGCAGCACTTCATGAGCATCGGCAACTGGAGGCATGCGCCGAACATGGACGCCGCTGCGTGGGCGTGCCGCGAGGTCTGGCCGCGCATGCGCGACGCGCTTGCTGCTGCGCCCGCTTCGGACACCGCATCAGGCCCCTCGCTTGAGCATCCTCAGGCTCCGGCACGCGCTGCTGACAGTGAGGCCGCCTCAACGGCCACGTCCCAGCTGGCAGGCGCATCTGGCGGCCGGCGCGGCCCGCGCCGGACTGGAGGCAGCAGTAGTGAGGAGTGCGCGGATGGCCCTGCAACCCCCGCTTCAGCGGGCGCATCCGGCCACAGCGCAGCGAGCAGCCAGGCGGGCGGCGCAGCAGCGGTTGGAGCGCACGGCAATTGGAGGGCAGGCGCGGCACCGGAGCTGCACCTCTATGGCGCGTATGAGTCGCACGCCGCGCGCAAATTGCATGCCCCGACGGAGCGCGTGTTTGTGTGCGGCCATGCGCCGACTCTGGAGGTCCGCCGCCTTGCGTGCATGCATATAGTCGTGGATCCATGCCGTGGCCACCTGAGCTAAGTTGTCCCAAGTCATATGGTGGCCTGTGTGCGCCATGATGCAGCGCACACCCCGCGTGGTGTTGACGCTGCGCCACAGTTGGCACCATCTCCATGGCCTTCATAGCACGTGTGCGTGTGGCGTGCTGCTCACGCATCTGTGGCCTGCGTGCATACGGCGTGCTGTTCATGCATCTGTGGCCTGCCACTCAGAGCGGTATACCAGACGGTGCCATCTGCTCCAGGTCATGCACTCGTACCGCGTGCTGCTCGCGCCGCTGCGCTTCGGCGCGGGGCTGAAGGGCAAAGTGGTGGACGCCTGGGCGCACGGCCTGCCCGTCTGCACGACGCCCATCGGCGCGGAGGGCATGCACGACGCGAGCAGCGGCGGCTCGGAGGGCGCGGCGCCCGAGCATGGCGAAGCAGTGCGCAGCCTGTGCTTCGACACTGCGTGTGCCTGCGCCGTTGAACATGATAGCACCAGGCCAGGTCGGGAAGACAGGCGCGGAAGTGTGTTAGTCCCTGACATGCGAGCGGCCTTGGCAACGGGGTTGATGCTGCGCATTTGCCTCACCAGGTGTGTGTGAAATGATGACCTCGAGTGCCTGTGAATGAGTGTGAAGGATGGAAAGCGTATGTGCTGTAAACCAGATGCGCCTGTCGCACCTCCCAGGAGCCGATGCAGCAGACACGTTCAGGGCCCCTGCTGATGTAGTGTCCTGGGCGCGGTGCAGGCCGACAGCGCCTGGGGCGGCCTCTGGCGCGCGACCGAGCCGGCTGCGCTAGCCGCCGACGCGGCGCGGCTGTACACCGACCGCCGCCTGTGGGCCGCCTGCCAGGCGTCCGGCCAGCGGCTGCTCGCGACGCTGTACGGGGCGGACGCCCGGCTGGCCGCCGTGCGCGCCGCGGTCGAGGGCGCGCTGGCCGACCTCGAAGCGCGGCGCGGGCGCGACTACGTGGGCGCGGTGCTGTGGCAGCAGGGCCTGCGGGCCACGGAGTTCTTTGCGCGCTGGGTGGAGCTGAAGGAGGCGCAGCCGGTCGTGCAGCCGGCGTGGCAGGCGCCCGCGGGCGACCCGCGCTCCCCGCCGCCGTGACCCTCGGTGGGAGGCCGTGGCGGCGAGCTGCCGGCCTGGCCGTGCGCCGGCGGCGCGCAAGTGCTGGGCGGCCCTATTGCAGCAGGTCCCTGCGCGTGACGGCGGACGAGGCGAGCGAAACTGGATTCAGAGGGAGCACAGCTCGTCGTGCAGCCAGCCTGGCAGGCGCCCATGGGCGTCCGGGCCTTACGGCCAACACCCGTGAGTGCATGCTGATACAGCGCTGTCTCGACCTGGACGTGCGCTGGCGGCGGGCAACACGGGTGCTGTGTTCTCATAAACTACTAGACGGAGACTTGCAAAGTGGCAGCCAGTTAAGCAGCCTGCGTTGCGAGTGGATGCGGACGAACCGGCAGCCTACCACTTGCCAGTGTTAATACAGTGTGTGTCTTGTATCAGAGTATCGTCTATGAGCAAGCACGTTCTTGCGGTGCCTCCCTGGCATAGGTGTCGCGCCACGCGCGTTGCAACCACTGCGTACTCGCAACTGCACTTGAGCAACTCTGCTCAGCTCCCCTGACACACGGCCACAGCAGAGCGTAGCAAAGACCCTCAAGCGTGCGAGCTTTTTTTTGCAGCAGTGCTACATGTTGCAGCCAGCGGTGTCCTCCTGTGCCTCTTGTTGAGAGGCAGCTCTGCAGAGTGCAGTCCTCCACATCCGCCTGTGCCCCAATCTGCCTGTTGCGTTCACGGAGGGGCAGGGTAGCGGGGGAGCCAAGAAAGTTGCCTCCAGTTTTTGCAAGGGGCACACAGCCCAGAAGGGTTAGGTTAAGCACATGGCCTTGCTGCCGCGAACTGCCCCACAAGCTTCAGGATACTCTGCGGCTGCCCGCTTGTGACGTTGGTGTGCCAGGATGGCGGTCAAGGGGGCGAAGCCGATCCCAACGTACACAGATGGGGACGTCCCGAAGTTCAGCATGCCGGTCGACAGCGAGCACAAGGCCAAGGCCATCCACCTGTTCTCGCTCAAACGGCCGCACATGCTGGCCTTCCACCTCAACTGGCTGGGTTTTTTCATCACCTTCCTCAGCGCCTACGCCGCGGCGCCGCTGATTGACATCATCCGAGACTCTGTCGGCCTGCACCAGTTCGAGGCCAACCTTGCCGGTATGCCCCGCCCGAGCCTGGCCTGTCTGTCCACCGAGCTGCCGTCCAGGGGTGCTTGTGGCCCAGCTGTGGCCCTGGGCAGTGGAGCATGCATGCACGCGCTTAACCTAGCAGCGGTGTGTCCGGCGCACACCGCAGCTGAGCAGCCAGGAAGTGCACCTACAAGCCAGCGCTGACTCCAGCGGCCTCTGTGTGGCGCAGGCGTGTTGACGACCTCGGGCACCGTGTTTGCGCGTATCGCGATGGGGTCCGTCTGTGACTACTTTGGCCCGCGCTACTGTGCGGGCCCACGCTGGCAGTATCACTGCTGTGCCTGTGCCGCGCCTGCCGCGTGCTCCGTGTATGGCTGGTGGCAGCCACAGTCAGTTTTGCGCCCTTTACTCCCGCTTGAGGCATGCTCGACGCGGCAGCGGCCGCACGGGCTGATGTCCGGCCTTCTGTCGCGCAGCCTACGCCTTCCTGCTGTGCCTCATGGCGCCCGTCGTGGCGGGCATGGCGCTGGTGACCGACCACATTGGCTACATCATCGAGCGCATGCTTATCGGCTGGTCGCTGGCCGCTTTCGTTATCTGCCAGTTCTGGAGCAGTATGATGTTCTCGCCCAACGTGGTCGGCACCGCCAACTCCATTGTGGGCGGCTGGGGCAACGCCGGTGCCGCCCCGCCTTTCCGCCCGTCAGTGCGCGCTTTCCCTGCGGGCTGTGTCCGTTCGCTGGGCTTGCAGCTCATCCTCAGAGCATGTAATTCCTGCATGCTACAGCGCTTGCCCTACGAGCGGTGCCAGAACGTCCTCATCCGGGGCTTGACCAGAACAATAGCAGGGCCGCACACAGCACGTGGAGTATACTGCCACTACCCTTATTGCAGGGCGCACTGGGTCTGATTCCTTGGCTCTGTGGGAACTTCCTGGCGCCCGCATCGCTCTGATAGGCTGGTGGGCGCGCGCGCGCACCCAGGCGGCGGCGTTACGCAGATCGTCATGCCCTACATCACCGTCGGCATCGCGCAGCACCAGCCGGAGAGCGTGGCCTGGCGGTACGCGTTCCTGGTGCCCGCGTGCGCCTTCGTAGTCATCGCCATCCTCATCATGACCTTAACGCAGGCGCGCCCCCTGCGCGCGCCCCCGCCTGCGGCGCGCGCTGCGGTGTCTGCGAGCCTGTACCTCTGCATGTGCGTGCTTGTATGGCTGCACTTGTGAGATACGCGACAGTCGGGCGCGCCACCCACTGCATAACCGCGGGCAGGCGCAGGGCTGCGCCAAGGGCGGTCGCTGTCTTGCCCGACCCCGCGTCCTTGCAAGCACATGGAACCTCACAATGCGGCGGCGGCCCAATTCACAACAGTATACAAGCAGGGGCGCGCCGCAGCAATGGCGCAGACCCGCACTGGCCCCTGCAGCGCACGCAGTTTCATTCTGACGCGCACGGCGCCCGCTGCAGGACCTGCCGGACGGGCAGTACCACCAGCTGGAGCGCACCGGCAAGAAGGTTAAGGCCAACCCCATCCGCGAGCTGGGCGTCTCCTTCTGCAACTACCGCATGTATGGCCTGGCCGCCTGCTACGCCTACTCCTTCGGCGTGGAGGTCCGCCCCCGCCAGCGGCCGGCCCGGCCAGCCTGCTTTGCGCGCCACCTCAGCCCCCACCGGCGGCCGGCCAGGCCTCCTCGCTCTGCGCGCGCCCCCAGCCTGCTGATTGACACTGCCGCCTGGCGGTCGAGCGACGCCGCGGCGCGCTCGGAGCGAGCCTGCGGTTGCGCGCACGGCCGCGCGAGCGGCCAGCCGCGCCGCCGGCTGAGTACGCGCGCGCCGGGGCGCGCGCAGCTCGCGCTCGACAACGCGCTCGCGCCCTACTTCTCCACCAACTTCAACATGAAGATCACCGACGCCGGCAACCTGGCCGCCACGTTTGGCATGCTCAGTGCGCGCCCGGGCCCCTGCGGTGCCGAGCGCGCCCTTGCTTGCACACGCCTTGCCCTGCTAGCTTGCACATGGCCCAAAGCCGCTGTGCCGCTGCGCCGTGTATCGTGCTGTGTGCCGCGCTGCAACTAAGCGACCAAGCTCTGTACAGCGATTTCCTGAGAGGTGTATGTAGAGAGCCTTTCACAGTGATTGCACTGGGTCAATGGCGGCAGTCCTCAGGTCGGGCTTGCGCTGCTCCTGACTGTGGCCGCGCGCTCGCAGACTTTGTGTTCAGGCCGTGCGGCGGCATCATGTCTGACCTCATGGGCCGGCGCTACGGCATGCGCGGCCGCATCTGGGTGGTCTTCATCGGCCTGGCGCTCGGCGGTGCGCGCCTGGCCGCCGCACTGAGCATGGCTGTGCATGCGGCGCGGCCGGCGCCTGTCTGGCAGGCGTGGCCTGGCGTGCATGCGTGCCATGCATGCAGGCTCCTCGTGAACTTCGGTCAGCGGAGTGGCAGGTCATTGTTGGGCGTTGCTTGCATCTGCATGGCTGCCCTGCTTTCCTGCCAGTGCAGCGCGGGCTTGGGAGGGGCCTCCCGCCAGCAGCGGCGAGCGCGTTGGGCTGTCCGGAGCAGCAGGGGCGCGCTCACTGCGGTGTTGACTGCGCGCGGCAGGCGTGTGCGTGAGCCTGATGGGCGTCGTCCACAATTCGCTGGGGCTGACCATGCTCTTCCTGGTGCTGAGCGCGCTGTTCCTGGAGGTGCGGAGCCTGCAACGCAGCAGCGCACTCTGTAGGGGTATCACTAGGTTGGGAACCGGGAAGCCAATGCACAGAGACACTCGTGACCAAGGCGCCCTGGTCAGGCGCTTGCTGGGTGTGTGGCCCCTGGGTGTGCGGCGCACCAATGCCGTGGCTCTTGTCGCGTGCTTGCGGGGATGCTGTGCGCCGACCCATGTCTGCTGTGCAAGCTATTGGGGTGCCCTGCTAATCTGGTGCTCGACATGCGATTCTGCTGACATGTTTCTGCAACCCTGTCCATTGGCTGGGCCCAAGTATGAGCTTTCAGCTGTTGCGCCCCCTCATCAAGTGCTAGGTTGGGAAGTGGCCTGACACTGCCACGTTGCCCTAGCCCGGGCTGCCCCGACAGAGCACAACATTACCAGCCCGGCCTGCCTGGTGCAGGGCACGTGCGGGTCGGTGTACGGCGTGGTGCCCTTCGTGTCACGGCGCTCCACGGGCATTGTGTGCGGCCTGGTCTCGGCTGGCGGCGCCGTCGGCGGCGTCATCAACCAGGCCATCTTCTTCCTCAACACGCCCACCAAGGGCGCCTATGGTGCGCATTCCGGCCTGCGTGACGCGCGCGCGGCCTGCAGGTGGCCTTGCATGCTGGGCGTGCCAGGGTGGCCTATTTGTGTGCCCAGCCATCTGGCAGATTGGCTTGTGAAGCCTGCAGGCGCACTCTGCGAGCCTGTGCCGTGCAAGCTGTGTGTGTGTGAGGACTTCCCTCTCGTGCAGCTCCCACAGATACAACATGTGGACCCACCCACTCGTCCACCCAGCGCTGGTAGTGCCCTCGCCTCGCGCCCCGGCGCGTGCGCACTCCCTGCAAGCCTGACGGCACGCGCGCGCCGCCGCGCAGTGCTGGCCGCAAACGACGCGTTCAAGTGGATGGGCTGCGTGATCGTCTTGGTGGCGTGCGTGGGCGTCGCGCCGCTGTACTTCCCCATGTGGGGCGGCCTGTTCTGCGGGCCCAAGCCCGGCGTGACCGAGGAGGACTACTACTACTCCGAGTACACGCCCAAGGAGCGCGAGGAGGGCTTGCACCTGGCCGCGTCCAACTTTGTGCGCCCCGGCGCCCGCCCCGCCGGAACCCTCGTTGAACCCTCATATAGCTGCTGCAGTGTGCAGCATCGTGCTGCCATTTTTGAATGTGCGGTATGCACCCCCTCTGCCATATAACCCATTCACGCGACGGCCAGCCTGGGTTGCCAGAGGCTGTGTCGTGCTGTGACTGGCTGCAGTGCGCGCACCGCGCACCCCGCCTGCCGCGCCTCCATATCACTCATTGTGGCCGCACCCTGACGCCGCCTGGCGCGCGCCGCAGGCGTTCGAGTCGCGCAGCATGCGCGGCATGAAGCGCCTGGCGGCCGACCCCATGTACCCGGCCACCGGCCAAACCATCGCCAAGCCGGGGCCCGACCCTGCCAAGGTTGCCAGCGCCAACGGCGCGCCGGTCACCGGCAACGGCATGGGTCCCGCCGTCTGAGCCCGATGGCACGTATACCGGTCGCTAGGCAGCTGGCCGCCCTGGTCGCAGGAGCCCCGCGACGGCGCGCCTGCGGATGGCCGCGGCGCGCCTGCGGATGGCCGCGGCGCGCCTGCTCTGACGCGCGGCGGGGCGGCCGTGCTACAGTCCGGCAGCACTAGCATCGGTCGTGTGTGGCTGCATGCCTTCTCCTGCGCCGTCGAATGGCAGCGGCGGCAGCGCGCCAGGAGCTTCAGCTGGTGGGTGCGACTGCTCGCTGCAATTCCGTCCAGGCTAGAGTGGTGTTTTTAGAGCAGCACCTGGGTATGGCAGGCAGCCGCGCCAGCAGTGTCTGCTTGCAGACGTGCTGCCAAGCCTAGACGTGAGCGCACGCATGGGCTTCGCGCGGAGGCCTCCAGGCGCAAAGAGGCAGCCCGAGCAGGCGCACCATCACGCCTGAGCCGCCGCACCGGGCGATGCTGGGGCAGGGGCATCGTAGACTGCGTAAAAGGCACTGTGGCGGGTCAGCCAACCCCAGTTAGCTTCTTTGACATGTCCGGAGGCGGCAAAGGGGAGGAGAGAGAGAGGGGTCTCCGCCTGACGACAATGCCGCCTGCCAACAGCAGTGCAGCAGCAAGAGCTTGCGGGCGCCACCCCAGGCTCTCCTCTATTGGGAACCCCGGTGTGGGTGTATACGGAGTGCATAGGCGCACCTATCGAGCTGGTTTTGTAAGTACTGCAGGGCTTCCTGCAGGGGGACCCGCGGACTACAGATGGGGATGTCCGTGGTTGCGGGGTGCTCGTGCGCCTGGGATGTTTGTTGTTTTTGGCTTGGTGCCAGTATTATTGGAAACGCCTCGTCTTGACGGAGGCGCACAAATCTTGGTTTCCCGAAGTGAGGGCCCATCATTGGGCCGCTGAAGTACGCTCGCCACATAGGTTGCTGTCCTCGCTACGCGTTGCGCCCGCTCCGGCGTGCAGGGTGTCTGGACAAGCAGCCCTCATGGCTTATACCATCAGGGTGACTCTGTGTTCTGTTTGTGTTGAGGTTGGGAGGGGCGAAAGCAATGGGGGTTTGAAAGCAAGGGAAAGCTCGTCCAGCCTACGTGTATTGTAGCGTCTGTACGTCAGTCGCTTGCCAGGCTGCAGCATGCATGTAAATGCCGTTGATTTGAGCCCACCTGCGCTATGCCGGCAATGATGGCCCACAAAATGTCAATACAGCAAATACTGCCATGTTTGTGCAAAATGCACATTGAGCAGGCCCACACGAGCTTGTCAGGTGAACAGCCATGCGCTGGTTGTACGCCGCCCACAAGCTCTACTCGCCTTGCCACGCCTGAGAACACCGCCCATTGAGCCTGTACAAACCTGGTCTGCAACAGCAAGCACTGCAGAAGCTCTGGAGCACTGCTGGACAAGGCAGGTGTCCGGCATGGTACTCCGCCATGTATGAGCAGATGAACAGGCTCTTGGGTCGATGCCGTGAAAGACACAAGGAACGGAACACGGCATGGGCAACTCAGGCCCATGCGAAACGGGTTCGACCGCCCGAAATCTCCGGTTACACAAGCACGAGCTGGTGCGGCCTGGTCAGCTTTGGGTGCTTACAGAGACCCCGACCAACAAACAGCCCGACACCTGCCATCGGTTTCAGCGCGTCGCCAAGCGTCACCAGCAACATGGCCAACATGCGCCCGGGCGTAGCGCAAAGCCTGATGCCAGAGAGGTTCTTGTGCATGTGGCATGAGTCCAGGGTGCGCGCAGCACACGGTTGGCGGAAGTCCAGCCCCCAGTTTGCACAGCATGCACGCCTCAGCCATAAATGTGCACAATAACCCTACCCCAGCAAGCCAGGACAGCGAATGCGCTCGCTTCGCCGTGGCGACGGCCTGCCATGCATGGCCGAGCAGCGCCCCGTGCGACAGCCGCGCTTTCATCACGGGCGCTGCAGGAGCCCTGGCGGCAGGAGCGGGTCTCGCGCATGGGGCCCCAGTGCGAGGGGCGGACACCGCCCCCGCCTACAGACGCAGGGTGGCCAGCTCGCGCAGCAGGCGCGCCTCGGCCGCGGCGGCCACCTCTGGCGCCCCGCCGGGCAGCGCCCAGGCGACCGCGACCGGCCGGCCCATGCGCAGCGCGAGCCGGCGCGCCAGGCTGGCGCCCGCGCCGTACTCCCCCGCGCCGCCGCCGCCGCCGCGCAGCAGCACCGTCGCCGGCGGCAGCTCCGCGGGGCGCCCGGGCCGCGCAGCGGAGGGCGCGTCCCTCGAAGGGCCAGGCCCTGGAAGTGCTGCAGCGGCCGGGGCCGAAACAGGAGCAGCTGGGTCGCCCGATGGCGCTGCGCCGCTGTGCACACCCTCGGCGGCTACGCACGCCGGTGATCGGCCGTTCGGCAGCGCAGGGCCGGCCACGCCAGCGCCGGCGCGACCGGCGCCAACGCCATCGCCCGCAGGCGCGGCAGCCAGGGTCAGGCTGCCCATGGTGCCGCCGGCGCCGCCGACCCACACGTACAGCTGGCGGCCCAGGTCCACCACCTGGAAGTGCAGCGCTGTGTCGTGCGCTTCGTCGCTGAAAGAGTGCTGCGTCAGCGCGAACTGCGGCGCGGCAGGGCTGGCGCCCGGTGCGGCCGCTGTACGGCTAGGCGCGCTCGCGGCCGCCGGCGCGCCGCCGCTGGCGGGGTGCGCGTGCTGCAGCGGCATGCGTGCCGGCTCCCGGCCAGGCGTGCGAGCTACAGCGCGTCGATGAACTCCTTGAGCTGCGCGGTCTCCGCTGGGTTCTCAATTGCGCGCGCGCGCTCCCACATCACCGCCTTGATGCGGCACATCGACTTCTTGACCTGCACCGTCACAGCAAACCACTACAAGTGAGACATCAGTTGCACGGTGAGGTCCCAGGCAGTCACAGATGCTGTGCATGCACACTGTTAGGCAAGGTGCAGCAGCCTGCAAGTAGAGAGAAAATAGCTCACACTCAATTATGCAAGTATAAAGGTATGGCAGGCTGGCGTCGCGCCTTCTGCAGGCGGAACGAGCCGTCCCAGTGCTGGCCCTGAGCCTGCTTGCCGGTGCGGGTGTGCTCGTCGCGCTGCGTCAACAGCAGGTTGCGCTCCTTCAGCAGCACATACCACAGCTTGTGCAGATCGTCCCAGGACTTGACGCGCAGCTGCTTGGCCTGCCACGCGCGCCCTGCGCGCCGTGCAGAAGCGTTGAGTGCGGGCACACATTCTCTCTGGCTGCTGCTGCACGCCTTCTCGTGGATGCTGCTTCATGCGTTCTCTAGCTGCTGCTGCACACGTGCTGTGTATTGCACACACGACCTTTACATCTTCCTGGCCTGCGGCGACTGCGTGCAAAGGCCTGACCTGCCAACCCATGCACAGCGGCACCTGCACCACTGACAACTCCTACTCACCTGCTGCTACAGCGCCCTGGGCCTGTGCTCACCGACAACAACCTTCTCTCCCTCGGCAGGCGGCTTCTCAAAGAATTCCTCCAGGCCGCGGAGGCTGGGCGCGGTGGACACGGCGCGGCGCTGCAGCAGGCTCGGCCTCAGCGCGTGTGCCAGTGCGCGCAGCAGGGACATGAGCGGGCTGTGTGAGCCTCGGACATCTGCTCTGTGCGCTAGGCTGCTGGCTGAGAGGGCATATGGCCTAACCCTGCTGATGTCAAGAGCAAATAAATTTTTGGGCTGAGAAATATTGCCATATATGCCAGCGTGCAAAACACTCTGACGCAGGCCATTGGCTGATACACGAATGTGATTCATTCTTTGCCACCTGGTGAGATAGCATTCTGCTATATCACAAAGCAAAACTGACACACAGACGTAGCTGAAACGGCCACGCAGTTCACACACACTGAGACAGGGACCGCACACACTGGACCGGGTTCACAACAGCACATGACAGACCCCCAAACAATGCAGAGTGGCACAGCCAGCGCCGCTACTCTTCCCGCGGTTTCAACCGCAGCGCCTCCGCATGTAGCATGACTGCCTGCAGCGCCGCTTGCCCCGCCGCATCCATGCCGCTCGTCAGCGCCTGCCGCGCGGGACAAAGTGTCAGGCAGCCTCGTCCGGAAGGGGCCGAGCTTCTGCCATGAGACATACAACCAGGCCTCTGGCGTTGCATGCATAACATCAGCACCGCGCAGCCGTGCACCTGGAAGCGCGCGGGGCTGTGCGCCTGCACGGCGCGCAGCGTGTCGGCCACCACCGCGAACGGCTCCACGGACGCCAGCGCGGTGCCCTCCTCCTCATCCTCCGTCCACTCGTTCTCCGAGCCGCTCTCCTCATGCTTCAAGCCCTGCGGCCGCGCCTGCGGAATGAGGGCAGCACATGCAAAGCTGCAAGGGAACCGCTTCGAAGTCGCATGCTCATCATCTCAGGCATTGCCTCATCTGCAGCCCTCTGTCCATGCATGCCAGGCACGTAGGACCTCACCATGCATCCCATGCATGCAATTGGCAGCCATCCACGCACCCCGATCCGAGGCATCAGCAGTGACCTGCAAGGCCTTGTAGTAGGCTGCAAACACGGAACCCCCGCGGCCCCCGCGGCCGGCGCGCGCACTTTCCGCCGCGCGTGCTCGCGCGCGACGCGCTTGACATAGTCCGCGTCCAGCTCCTCGTCCTCGTCGTCGCCCAGGCCGCCGCTGACGGTGCCGCCCAGCTGCCCGCCGCGCCGGCCGCCGTTGGCCGCCTCCGGCGCCTCCTCCTCGTCATCGTCCTCATCCACGACCTCGTCGTCGTCGCTGCCCTCCGCCGCGTCGCCGCTGCCGTCCTCGTCCTCCTCATTTGCCGCCAGCTCCTCCTGCGGGCCGCATGCAATTGAATCACTGTAGACCTAATAAAAGAAAATCTGGCATCCTGAGCCAGGTGCACACTCACGCCGCTGCACTCCCTTCTCAGCAGAGCGCTCTCTCGCAATTTTCTCCCGCCGTGGCTCGATGCCGCGGCCCTGCCTTTACCTGCAAGCTGCTTCCAGATGTTGCCGGTGTACCATGGTCAGGACCGCATGCGCCTGATGCAGCGTCAGCGCGGCCAGCAGGCGCAGCAGGCCGGCCATGAGCGCTGGTGGCTACCGCGCATTCAACAATGGGGTGCTGGCCTGGCCAGATGCGCGCCTGCTGCTGCTTCAGCGCGACCAGCAGGCGCAGCAGGCCCGCCATGAGCTGCGGCAGCCCGGCCGCCACCTCCGCCGGCAGCCCCGCGTCCGGCGCGCCGACGACCGCGGCCAGCGCGAGCGCGTTGACCTTCTTGTCGTGCATTCGCCTGAAGTGCCGGTGCTTGCCTGTGCGGTGCTGCGTCGCAAAGATCATCTGCGCGCGCGAGGGCATGGCCGTCAGCGACACAGAATGACACAGGTCGGGAAGCGGTGCGTGCTCTGCTCGCTCGCTTGTCAAGCTTGCGGGAGGCCACAGCTGTGCATGCATGTGCGACGGCCGAGCCCTAGCACAGGGGCTTATGACCTAACAGGCAACTTAGCCTGGAGGCAGCGACAGCAGGCGCGCCCACGGCGCGCCTGAAACCACGTGGAGAAGAAGGCGGTCAGGCGGCCCTGCGCCTGCAGCTCCCGCAGCGCAAGCGCCGGGTTGTAGTACAGCGCGTCGGCCACCACGTTGACCAGCAGGTCCTTCAGCAGGTTCTTCTCCGCGCTCGGCAGCCTGCGGCGCGCGCGTTCAGCGCCCCGGACGGCCAGGTGCTGCAGTGCCTGGCTGCAGAACTGCCGGGCTACGCTGCGGGTGAGCGACCGTGCGCATCCTGGATTCGCGCTCCTGCCGAGCGCAGCGCATGGCCCTGCTAACGAGTCGACGTATACAAAGCTAGACTAGCTTGGCTTCCAGACGAGCACGGTGTCTTCACATACACGTCTCACGGCGTGTGCCACATCTAGCAGCAGTGCCAGCACCAGGCTGCTGCAACATGCCACCTTCCCAACAGGGTCCTCACACGACAGGGTCAAACCCCCGTCAGCGCAAGCGATCGCGCCCCCGGCTGCCCGGGGCAGCGGCCGCGCCTGTCGAGCGCGAGCGCGATGTAGTGCCCGACGCACGCGTCCACGCGGCCGCGGCAGGCCTGCAGCACCAGCTCCAGCACCTTGGGCGCGCACTCGACCTCCGCCTCCGCCAGGTCGTCGTTGCGCAGCGCCGCCGCCGCCATCGCCGTCGCCTGCAGGAAGTTTGCATAGATATATGCTTACAGAGATATGCGCTGCGCCGGCCGCCGCCGCACAGTGCCGCACAGGCTGGCGCCATGTCGCAAGGGGAGGGCACCTGCTGCAACCCTATAGAGCTGCACCCACCCCCAAACTCAGGAAGACCTCTGCGCAGCACCCATGACCTACTGAGCGCCTCCTCCCTCGTTTCACACCCGGAATGGCATGCGCAGCCTGCCACCCTGCCACCCTGCGGGCAGGGTGGCAGGGCCCAGTCCGCGCCTGCTTCAGATACGTCGGGTTTGACAGAAAGGTCTCGGTGCCGCGCGTGATGTAGTTGTCGATGGGCACCAGGATGTGCTCAAAGTAGTCAACCGCCCACTCGTGGAAGCACTGGTGTATCTGCGGCCACAGCGACCAGACGCGCTCCGAGATCTGCGCGCGTGCGCCCCGCTCCAGTTACGCAGGCGCTTGAGCGAGGCGGAGCACACTGGCCCAGTGGAAATAGTGCGCAAAGCTTGCCAGGCAGCTCTCCCTTGTGTAGCGCACACGCAGAGCTACTGTGGACACTGCAGGACGTAGCCTTACGGGAGAGCGCATGTGCAGGAACCACATTCCCAGGACCACACTTTCAGGAAGCCCGCAGGTTAGGGGTAGGGAGCGGTCGGCGCGCGGGGCAGGCGGCGGACCTCCGGGCTGAAACAGGTGGAATACGCCACGATCCCGAGCACGTCCAAGGGGTACAGGGGGAGGGTATAGGGAAAGGGGTAGGGCAGGGTAGGGAAGGGGTTGGCGCGCTGGGCAGGCGGCGGACCTCCGGGCTGAAGTAGGTGAAGTAGGCCACGATCTCCAGCACGTCCTCGAACACGTCCTGGCCCTCCGTGCTGACCATGCGCTGCATGATGGGGAACAGGATGCGCTCCAGCTGCGGCAGCAGCTGCGGCAGGCCGCTCACGCTGCGCGCCCGGGCGCGCCCCAGCCCTCAGAGGCCGCAGGGCATGCCTCAAATTCATGCTGCGCGGCAGGGCGCGCCCCAACGCTCGGAGACCGTGCGCGCGCGGGGGGCGCCGCGGCCTGCGCGGGTGTCGGCTCTGGCAAAGCTGGGGACGCAGCAGCGCAGACCGGCGGACATGCGCAATGTGATGCACCGCTCTTGCTGCGTGCTGTGCACACACGTGTTCAGCAGAGCTGCATATTCGCCTCCTGCCTCCCTCTGAGCGGCACTAGGAGGGAGGAAGGTGGCTCAGATGAAAGACATGCACACAGCTTGCCACAGGCAATAAAGCGCACCTCTCCAGGACGGTGTACAGGGCGCGCAGGCAGCCGTACGCCGCCAGCGCGCCCTCCCCGTCGCCGTCATCATCGTCTTCGCCCGCGCCGCCCTCCTGCGCCTGCCGGCCGCCTTGCCTGTCAGTATTGCATTGTCTGCCCACTCGATAAAATTGCTTGCATGAGGGGCTGCACGCAGCTCAGCCTGTCAGGGCAGGCCAGCACATTGGCCCGCCAGGGGGCCGGCTGTGCAAGGGCACGCGCTCAGGCGGGGCCGGGAGGGCATGGCAGGCCTCAGCTAGCAGCACTACCTCAGTGCCCTTGGCTGCGCGCAACGTGCATGTGCAAGCTTGGAAGTCCAGCGATGGGTTGGGCAGCAACGAACCAGCTCACCCCGTGCAGTTGAACCCAAGATCTCCGTGCAGCACATCGACCAGCTGCTTCGAGTTCATGGGGCCTGCCACAGGGCGGGCTGTGCAAGAGCAGGGGCTGAGGCAGGGGCCGGGAGGGGGCCCGGGGCGCACGCAGGCGCGCCAGAAGGCCTCGGTGAGGTGCTGGCAGACGCCGACCGCGTAGGGCGCCATCTCCTCGCCAAACTTCTCCACGATCGTCTCCAGCGTGAACACCAGGTCCTCGCTCTCCACCTGCGCGGCCGCCGCGCTCAGGCGCGGCGCGTCGTTACTACGTGTTGCATGCGGCCGCGCGAAACACTTCTCCACGATCATCTCCAGCGTGAACACCAGGTCCTCGCTCTCCACCTGCGCGGCCGCCGGGCTCAGGCGCGGCGCGTCGTTACTACGTGTTGCATGCGGCCGCACAGCAAACTTCTTCACAATCGTTTCCAGGGTGAACACCAGGTCCTCGCTCTCCATCTGCGCGGAGGCCGCGGGGCTCACGCGCAGAGCGTCGTCGCTACGTGTCACACGCGGTTGCATGGCAGCATGTGCCAAGCTGCGCGTGTCTGCACCCTCCTGCCCATGCCCCGTATCAAGTGCATCAACAGCAACCACGGTCGTGATTGATCAGCCAAACAGCAAGCTAGTCCACCCTTTAGCTGTCACACATGCTGTCCTGCCTTTAAAACACCTTGTGTACGACTGGCGCTGCAGAGCACACGCAGGGCGAGGCAGCGGGCTGCAGCAGCGCCGCGGCGCGCACCACCTCCACCATCAGCGCGAAGAGCAGGTTGAGCAGCTCGGGCAGCAGCGGCTTGATGGAGTCCAGGTGGTCGTCGTCAAAGGCCTCCACCAGGTTGCGCAGCGCGGCCACCGCATCCACGCGCACCTGCGCGCAGCGGGCAGGTTCAATCACAGCATCTCCATCTCAGCTTGTTACGTAGGCAAACACTCTATCCCACCCTTTCTGCCAGCACCGCCATTGCAAACGTGAAGCGCACCGGACAGTGCAACAGAGCAAGGCAGAGAGCGCAGCCAGCAGGCGAGCTGGCTCAGGCTTGAGTCATGCTCCTCCAAGGCATGGGGCGGTCCAGCTGAGCTTGGATTCTTCGCTTTCTGCGCCAATGATTCATGCTGCATTCTCAGCATCAGGGTGCTGCGGCGCACCGGCAGGTCGGGGTCGCGCAGCAGGCCCAGCACGCGCTGGAACAGGCTCTGGAACGTGGCGCCGGCGCCCGGCGGCAGCAGCGCGCCCGCGCCGGGCTGCTCGCGGAAGCGGATGTCCGCGAACTGGCCGGCCACCCAGGCGGCCTTGGCGCGCAGGTGCCCCGCCGGCGACGCGAACGTCGGCAGCACGTACTGCACCAGCATCGGCTCCAGCTGCCGCTTGTAGGGCTCCTGTCCCCCGCGCGCGCGTCGGCAGGAAACGCGCTTGATGGTCTCTCTGGCGCTCCTTTGATGACTGGGTGTGGGCATGCCACTTCCTGTCATTGCTTGTAGAGCTCCTGTCCGCCGCGAGCGCCAGCAGAGCCAGCAGCCAGGACACCTTACTAGCAAGTAGGCAGTGCGGCTGGCTGCACCCGTCTCAAAACAGTCCACACAGTGTGTGTGGCACACACACACATACCCTTGTAACGATGACCCCCGGTCACAGAATGGCGGCACGCGTTCAGGCGGCGCACGGCACCAGCCCGTGAGGCCGCCGCGGCGGAGCGCGGGGGCGGGCAGGGCGGGCGCGCCTTGCTCTTCAGCACGTCGCTCAGCGCGCCGACGGCCAGCAGCGCGCCGTCCATGCGCCGCACCTGCTCCAGCGTGGCGCGCGCGCCGGCCGCCTGGCGCCGCGATGGCGCCCGCTGTCAGGCGGCGCGTGCTGGACCGGCGCGGCGCGCATCACCTATCCAAGCAGAGCGTGCGCGCATGCCCCGCAAGTGCATGGCAGCCCCGGGGCTGCAGACGGGCAGGGCGGCCCTGCTCTGCTGCAAGCGCGGCAGAGCAGGGCAGGCGCGGGGTGGAGCGGCAGCCAGCGCGCAGACGCATGCAGAGCATGAGCATGCGGAGAGGCACGCGGCGCTGCAGGGCCGGCCGGTAGCAAGCAGCGCGGCCGTGCATCAGAGGCGCCTGCACATGGCATGCGCATGGCACAGGCTGGGCTGCTAGGGTAACATGGTAGGGCTTGGATCAGGGGAAGGCTCCTTGCCTGGAAGTCGTTCATGGTGCTCACGCACAGCTCGATGAACGTGTCCAGGTTGCCGCGCGGGCGCAGCTTGCACAGCTCGTGCACCAGGTTCATGGCCGCCGTCTTGGAGTTGTACATCTCCTCCATGATGTCGTAGCCCTGCGGCGCTCCGAGTGCTCAGACGCGCGCTGTCCCCTGGCTCGGCCACCTCCCTTGCCTCGGCTCTGGGTCAGCGCGGCGCTGAGAGCGCCGACACACCACTCCAAGCGCGTCTGCGCTGCCTGCCTGCGCTGCCTGCCTGCCTGCACTGAAGCGCAGGCAGGCCCTGCACAGGCAGCCAGTAAGCCTACATACTCAAACCTGGCTCCCTTTGCTATACAACATGCCCCCAGCGAGACAGGAACAGGCCTCCAGGCAGAGCTCTTGCACTGTCGACAGCTGACAATGTACACTTTCACTGGTCATCCAGTGAGCCGCAGGCAAAGCGACTGGGCAGGGCAGTCCAGGCACGCAACGGGGTCAGGCACACCGCAAGGGAACCGCCTCAGCACCCATGACGCAAAAAGGGAGGCACAGCAGCATCGCGCCCGGGCCGGGGCCCCCGGCGCGCCTTGCGGATGTACTCCTGCGGGTCGTCGCGCCAGAGCTCGGCGTCCTCGTCGTCGAAGCACATGGCCGGGAACACGATGGTGGTCAGCAGCTCGCCGACCGCCGGGCGCAGCAGCCTCCACGTGGACGCGAGCGCGATCGCGTCGGTCACCGACTGCAGCGCCAGGTTCATCACGCGCGGCGACACGTACTGCCCCTGCGCAGGCGCGCCCGCCAGTGGGGCAGCAGCTTCCCCGAGTGCAGCAGCATTACAGAGCCCCTGCACCCATGTGCAGCGCCTGGTACTGTGAAGCGCTTCCTGTTGCGCGACGCCACGTGCTGCCCCTGCGCAGACGCGCCCGCTGGTGGTGCAGGAGCTTTCTGTTGCGCGGCGGTGCAGAGCGGCCCTGCACCCATGTGCGGCGGCTTGGTGAAGGGGAGATTCCTGATGCGCGGCGACACCAAGTGCTCCTGCACCATGTGCATGCCTAGTACCAATCAGGACGTAGTACCCTGTCACGACTTGCGGGCGGGCCGCCAAGCACCAGCACCTGCCGCTCCAGCTGCGCCTGAAAATGCAGCCGCAGGTGCGAGCACACAGGCGCGGTGCGCGCTCGGGCGGCGGCCCGCCGGAGCTCGCGCGGCCTCAGGCTGTAATTGGGGCCGCGTGCGCACGCTGTGTTGAGGCGCAGCACCCTGGCCGCTGTTGTGCTTCCATGTAAGAGTGAGGGCTTCAAAGGGTTTAGGGTTTCGGGCGCAGCGCACCGCCGGCACGAGCGCGAGCAGCTCCAGCTGCGCCTGCAGGAACGCGCCGCTGCAGTGCCGCTTCCACAGGTCGGCGAACGCGCGCTCGGGCGAGCCGGCCGCCAGGCCGCGCGGGTCGCCGTAGCGCTTGAACAGGCGGTGCGCCACATGCAGCGTCCACTTCTTCACCTTCCACCAGGGCCAGGCCTTGCGCAGCTCCGGGTCCGCCGGCTGGCCCTCCTGCGCGCGGCCAGACCTTGAAGGCCCTGCAGGGTCCTTTGGGGTCTGCCTGGAGTCGCGCCGGCATGCAGCGCCGGGCCCTCCAGGCTGTCCCGTCGCTTCACCATGTCAGGAGAGGCAGCAGGCCCTGAAACATAGCCCTGTGCTGTCTCTGCAATGCATGCGTTTATGAAGGCGTACACAGCCGGACACCCAGCATGAGGCCACCCTGCACCAGGGGGCTTGACTTGCGGGCCGCGGCCGGCGCTCCCGCGCAGCCGCCGCTCCACGGGCGCCTGCGGGCCTCGCGGCCGCTGTGGCACGCCGCATGCCTTGCGGAGCTCAGCTTCCCCTTCAGCTCCAGGTCGCAGCCCAGCGCAAGGTGACGCCACAGACCGCTGCCGCGATCGGCATCGAGCGCACAGGCGCGCGCTCCGCCCCTCGCCAGGGCCCCTGACCCGGCCCGGGCGCCGCGGGCGCGCCTGCGGCACCGGCCGCCGGATGAGCTCCATCAGGCAGCCGGTCCAGCCGGTGAACTGGTCGGGCCGCAGCAGCACGGCGGGCACGCCCATGAACGTGGCGCTCCAGAACGTCTTGAGCACCAGCTTCAGCAGCTCGGCCACCTCCAGCGACGCGGAGTTCAGCGCCAGCAGGCTCTGCGTGGCGAGCAATTGATGGTAGGTTTTCACACGACGCTGAAAACATGCTAAGCACCAGCTTCAGCAGCTATGCGAGCTCCCGCAACGCCGAGTCCAGCGCCAGCAGGCTCTGCGCGGGCCGGGGGTTGACGTTGATTCCCTGGCCTTGTGCGGCTGAGAGGCAGACACCGGCGCATACCTCCCGGTCCTGGGCCTCCAAGTGCGCAAGCCTGCCAGCCGCAACCCATGCGCCTGCTGTGAAGAGCCACACGGCCACCACCACCCCCCTAACCTACCCAGGTCCCTGATATCCCTACCCGAACCCTCGCCCCACAGGAGGATGCTCTGACGGGGCCGACCGCCGGAGCACGTCCACTTGGCGAGGCTATGAAACCCACACCGTCACGAAACACGGCAGGCCTGCTCAGGTCTGCCGGGGGCGCGCGGGCGCGCGAGCATGCCTGCAGGATTTGCAGCAGCGGCGGCAGGAAGCCGGCGACGATGGGCGCGAGCGGCCCGCGCTCCTCCTCGTCCTTGAACTCATACTTGCGCGCCAGGATGCGCAGCGCGTACAGGCCGCCGCGCATGCGCGCCTGCTCCTGCGCGCGCGCGGCGGGCGCGCGCCTCAGCGGCGCACCCGCGCGGTTGTCCGCCTGCTCCCGTGCTGGCGCTGTATAGGAGGACAGCCCTCTGCAGCGGCCGCCCCGCGCGCGCTGCCAGTCTCAGGCGCGCGGCGGGCGACCAAAGGAGCGGGCCTGCACGGCCACGCGCCTGCATCGGCGCGGGCAGGCGGCGCGGCGCCAGCGCGGCGACTGGCTCGGCGCGAGGCCGCGCGCGCGAGGCGGCGCGCGGCCTGGGCGCGCGGCCCGGGCGCGCGCCTGCGTGGCGAGCTGCGCGGTGACGGCCGGCAGGATGCCCGGCCAGGCGTCCGGGAAGTCGGCGTACACGACCGACTTCAGGCACTCGCCCAGCTGCGCGCGCACGAGCGGCGGCGCGCGCACGATGCCCTCCAGCAGGTTGTCGCGCACCGCCGCCTTGTCGACTTCGGGGATCGGGCTCGCCGCGCCGCCTGCCGCCCCTGATTTAGCGTCACCCCACTTCACATGATATGTTTAGGGCGTTGCTGACGGCGCCGCCCTTCCAGCGCGTCCCGCACTATGCACCCCCGCCTCGCTTATGTCCGCACTCTGCTCATAGCAGAGGCATCAGAGGTGCGCGCCAAGGCCGTCAGCGTAAAAAGCATGGGGCACCCTTGCCGAATGAAGGTTCGGTAGAGCAACCCCTGCATGCACCCGGCATGGCAGGGGCGGAGCGGCCACCAACAAGCACGCATCCGCCGCAGCACCTGCCTGCTGCGCCTCTCACCGGAGATGCCAGGTCACGGCCTGTCCGCCTGTCTGACAGTGCACGCTTGGGGGCGCGACTCCTGGGTCAGGTGCCGCGCGCCTGTGCCCTCCCAGTCGCGCCGCACGAGGTTCTTGAACGAGATGGCGGCCGCCTGGCGCGTGCCCATGGCCACGCTCTCCTCCACCGCCACGCGCAGCAGGTTCACCAGCTGCCCCGGCGAGTGCTGGAACTGCGCGCGCGCGCCCCAAGGAACGGCTCAGCCGGCGTGTACGCCGCCGTGCGGCGCGCGCCCGCACGGGCGCGCACACACGCTCCAAACAGCTGCCGCCGCCACCGAGAGCTGGAAGTGCGCGCGGGCCCCAGGACGGCTCAGACCGGCGTTCCCGCCGCCGCGCGGCGCGCGCCTGCACGGGCACGCACACGCAGCTTCCGCCGCCGCCCGTGCCACTGGCGGGTGCGCCCGAGCCGCCACAGAGCGGCGAGCACATCGGCTGCGTGTTTAAGTGACAAACAACGCGCACAGCGCGCGCTCCAGCCCTCACTTCAGCAGCCGACCGAGTGGCCCGCCCTGGGCTCGCACACGTTTACCCCACACACTACATACGCCCAGCGGACAGCGCCTGCGCCGCCGGCTCTCCAGGCCCTTTGCCATGTGCTGCTCGTCCCCTACTCAGGCTATAGGAACGGGTGCGCGTGCGCGCTGTACCCCTCAACCGGCTATCGCAGGCCAGCCTGGCTGCTCCTAGCTTGTAGCTCGTCAGGCTGAGCGGCTGCACCAAGCGCGCCTACCTATGCGCCGCACGGACAGGTGAGGTCTGACACCAGGCAGTGTAGCAAGCAACCAGCATGCAGACCACACTCGCATGACCCGCACGAGCAGGTACGATTGCGCTCATGACCAGCAGCGCTGATGCCCTGGTCGCATGGTCATCCCTGTGTTGCAATACGAGTGCCCTTGCTTGCGGCCGGCCCCGGCATAACCAAGCAGACACTATGTACTGACAGCGACAGCCTCTCGCAGGGCGATGCATATGCAAAGATGGAAAAGCTACGCAGGCAGCTCAACACTTGCTGCCTGGTATAAATTATCTGCACGCCTACTTGTGCTGGCAAGCCAAGCAAACATGTGTGAAGCCCATCTACATCCCCACCCGGTCGTCGCCGGCTGTCGATCACATACTATGAAGCGTGGGTGCCAGGTAGCAGCCGTGTAGGAGCCATTCGTTGAGAGCGCTTGCACACCCCAGCTAAACATGGCCTGTTTGCCAGGACGCCCGCGTGCAAACCACTGCCGGCTGAGTGCGGCAGAGGTGTGGCCAGGAAGACTACCTGCAACAGGGTCTGCTCGGCCGCCTTGCGCTGCTGCGGGTTGCTGCTCTGCGCCGCGCCCAGAATCGTGCAGAGCTGGCTGAGCTCCATCGCGTGCTACCACGCCCGCGCACCTCCTCAGCGGCAACTGTTGCACGTGCAAGATAGCGCTGGCAAGCACCCCGCAGCCACCTCCGCTGCATCAGCAGGCGCACAGGATGGCAGATGCCGCCTAGCTAGGTCCAGGGCTGCCACACTGCGCAGTCGGTGCCGAGCATGCCCTGTCAATTTTTGAGCGAGTCTATCTCGTGTAACCTCGCATTCGTGTATGTGTGTCAGAGTACCAGGCCTCCGTAGCCTTCGGTAGGCGTAGGCGCAGGCGTCCTCCCAGCTGTGGATGTGAATGGCATCGTCAAACGCAGGACATGCGGGGTGCTAAGAGTAGATGGCCTTGCAGCCCACACCCAGTGATACTGATGATGCGGCTGACCTCTTCAGCCCCAGCCTGTTCATCAACGAGAGGTGTGGTATGCAGCCGTGCTTGTTGCCGCCAATGCAGCCGACGCACACCTGTCAAAGTCTGCATGCGCGCGCAGCTATGAGCTCCAGGACTTTCGTTTTGGACTGCGCAGCCTGCGTCTGCTGTGCTCGCCGTCAGCCTCCAGTGCGCGCCTTCCCTCGAGCCCACTCTCAGTGTCCCTGCTGCCATGCCACTGACGGTCTCCGCTGCCTGGCAGCGGACTATGACCTGACAGGGCAAGTGCTGTGGCCGGCCGCGCACCTGCTCGCGGCTTTCATAGACGCTCGCGAGGGCCACCTCGCCAAGTGTGCAGGCGCTTGCGAGCTCGGCGCGGGCCTGGGGCTTGTCGGCCTGCTGGCTGCGCAGGTGCGGGCGCAGCCAGTGCTGCATACCTGCCCACAACTTGCGTTTTAAGGCTCCACCGCACCCACAAACAGGCAATGACTTTTAGCTCACCTCGTCTGTATGTGCTCTTGGCGCTGTCTCTGGGCTCTCTGACGCCATGTAGTCCTGTATTAAAGGCACTCACCTGCCAGCGCCCTTCGCGTGCGCCGCACCTGGCGCAAGCAGAGCCGGCTCTCAGGGCTGCAGAGTCCGCTCCCGCAGGGCAGGCCTGCCCAGTCACGCTGACCGACCACAGCGACGTGGTGCTCAGCGTGCTGCGCCGCAACGCCGCCGCCAACCCCGGGCCCCACCCGGTCAGGTGCGCCACTGGCCATGCCACACTCTCATGCTTAGAGCCTCCACGGAACATGCATTTGCGCAGGAGTATACAGGTGGTTGATGACAACGAGAAGCCCTGAGAGACACGCATTGTGCTCAGAGCGGCACATGCGCCTGATTCTGATTGGCTGTGTGGCTGGCCTGCACGCCAGTTGCGCTCATGCGAGGCCGCCAAAGCCCTGTGCGCATGCAGGGTCTTGCCACTTGACTGGGGGAACGGCGCGGGCATCGCCGCGGTGCGGCAAGCGTCCCCTGGCGGCCAGGCGCGCCGGCTCATGCGACAATTCCTGTGCTCGGGCTGCAGCAACCTCACTGCGCAAGCCTCACACACAACTGCCTCAGTGCCGCAACCAGGAGCCATGGCTGGCAGCTGCCCAGGTCAGCGTCTTGCCATGGTGTGCTCCAAATGATGGGCTTATTAGAGACCCCGCGCTATTGCATGCTATCGTGATACTGCTGTGCTCCGAAGGTCACACCCCGAAGCCCTAACTGATGTCATCGCGCGCGCTGCGTCAGGGCTACGACCTGGTGCTCGGCGCCGACGTCTGCTATAGCGTGAAGGCGCTGCCCGCGCTGTTCACGGCGGCCGCAGGCCTGCTGGCCCGGCGGCCCGGCGCGGAGTTCTGGCTTGGATACGTGTCCCGGTGCGCCCGCGCATGCTGCGCGGTGACATCAAGGTTTGCTGAAGTCACAGCGCAACAATAGGCACATGTTCCGGCGCCAGGGTATGGCTCTCTAATGTACTGTCATCTCTGGCAGCCTGTGGCGTCAGGCAGGCTTCCCTGTTCCAGCATGCCCCGACGCGCGCCTCTACAATGCGGCAGGGCGGCGGGCATCGACCGGAGCATCCACGCGGAGGCCGCCGCCGCAGGCCTGCAGATGCGTGAGGCGCCGGGGACGCGCCAGCGCGTGCCCGGCGGCCTGGAGGGCGTCGTTTACACGTGCTGTCATGGCGACATGGCAGACACAGGAGCCCAGTGACCAAGTGGTGTACATGGTGTACACGCTGCTTATTCAGCGTGTCGGCAGGTGCAGTGGTGCGTTTGGGGGGGCTGGTGGCCGCAGGACCAAAGTTCGCAGCCAGCCAGAGAACAACGAATGCCTGTATCATGTCAAAGTGTGTTTACAAACGAGTCCAGTCAACACTGACAGTGTCAGTCTGACAGCTGCATGCACGCGACAACGTGCACCATGTCCGCGACCTGATGACGATCGGTGACCGAGCCACTGCTTCTCTCTTGCTGTCTGTAGTGCACACCTCTGCCTGAGTGCTGAAGAGGGTGATGTCTGCCTGCGCACAGACGCCTGTTGCGCGGTGGCGCCCCACAACGCCAGCATATGAAAGACACCGCCCAAGCTCTGCTAACACTGATACACTCATTCAGTCAGCAAATGTCCTGGTGTTAAGCACCACTCACGATACGTGCGCCACTCCACACCAGGCTCACACCAGGCTCGCTTGCAAAGCTAACCCACACTTGAAGCTAACCCACACTTGCATACTTCCCCAAAAATCATTGTCGATTTTTTTTCATACCAGAACTTCTTCATACCAAAACTCAGGTGGCCAGCACGACATCAGAGACCATACGGCCTCGTGCAACCACTTGCCAACAGCTTGCTCAGCAATGCAGGAGGCCTGGGCCGGTATTTAGTCCAACTCGAATACCCAGTCGCAACCAAAGTTGAGTCCAAGCCAGCAAAGCTCTTGCACTGTGTAAACACAAACCACTTCAGAACTTACCTGAGTGTCAACCCTCACAAAATTCTGCACCACGACAGGCCTGATACTCTCGATTACATAGGCGCAGAGTGCGCAGGCGTGACCGTCGCACTCGCTAGCGGCCGGAGCGCCTCGGCACGCGCCCGCCGCCGCCGGAACCACCCGGCCATGTCAAAGGAGGCGCTGAGCACGGGGCGCACGTCTGGCGCGCGGCTCAGTGCCTCCAGCAGCGGCAGGAGAACGTCCAGCAGGTGCCTGGCAGAAGGGTTTCCATTATCAAAGAGGCACCAGCTGTTTACGCTTTCAGACACTGAAAGGGGTTGTGACCTCACCTCAAGTACTTGCTATGATCCATGAGCATGGACATGCATGCGGGATGCAGCCCAGCAAGCTGACACAGAAACAGTCGGCACGCATCCTAGGCACAAGGCAGTGTCGTAAGTTTGACAGCATGCACATCAGGCGCCACATGGGGGCGCGCCGGTCGCCGAGGTTGCCCAGGAAGGGCGCAATCGGCACGCCGTTGGCGGGCTGCGCCAGGAACGCCCACGCGCTGTCATCCACGAGCACCACGCGCGCCAGGTCGCGCCCCAGCCGGCTCAGGTCCTTGACGTGCGCGCGGCCTTTCACGCACGACGTCGCCTCGCTGTCGCGGGCAGCCACAGCTTCAGCTACCGTTCCTCGGCACTCACCCCTGCCTGCATCTGGCACCTTGTACGCCTCTCGCTCAGCTGGAGGCACCGTATTGGCCAGCCTGACCACGCAACACTGTGCGCTTATGCGGCACAGGCACCCACAGCGCAGCTGACAGTATGAGGAAAGCGCATGCGGTCTGACGAGCGCGCGCACCGGTAAAGGCGGGCGGAGAACAGCCTCCTCTCTGGGTCCAATGCATCCAGCAGCGGCTCCGCATAGCCTGCCAGATGGGGCCGCTGCTCAGTCAGAGCCCCGACCCCTCCTGCTCCTCATGCATCACTGGCCAGATACCGCATCACCCACAGCCCTGCATGCCACGCACACTGTGCAGCGTGCTATGGACGGCTTAGTGGGGCTAGCGGACACTTCCATCGTTTGTGCTTGCTAGGTCTAAGCTTGGTCAGCGGGGGCCGTGGGGAGCCATGCATGGTGTACTCGGGCCCGCACCCTTTGCGCTTGCCGTGAAAACCACGACGTCAGCAAAGCCGGACAGGCGCAGCAGGAACTCATTGAGGCCGGGGCGCTGGAAGACTGCCAGGCGCCCCGCGCCGCCGGCGCTCACGCTGAAGGTGCTGTGGCCCCGCAGCACAGGCGGCTCCTCGCCATGCGGGAACGCGCATACCAGCGTCTCGTCGAGGTCGAGGACCACCTGGGTCGCATACGGAATCAGTCATCAACGTTAAGGACAGTGACTGATTTTGCCTGCACGGCGCTCCGCCACAAGCACGCCAAGCTGCAGCGGCTGTGTCAGCTGCGGGCTGTGGACCGGCGTGCTAGCACGCTTGTGTCTTCTGAAGCACACCGAAGAGGGACACCTTGCAGCAGCGCCAGCCAAGCAGTTGGCGCACCGTCAGCCTCGGGATGCTAGGCAGAGGCCGCAGCAGAGGTGCTTGCGGACGGCCGCGTCCACAACATGCAGTCACGGGCACCGCTGTGCGTGCCGTACTGAGCGCCTTCACATCTTTCAGCGTAACAGTGGCGCTGAGTCGCGTATGGCCGAGGGCGGACGCCTGAAGCAAGCTCAGTACGCGCAGGAACAGGGACACCAGCGCGGCCAAGCAGTGCTGATAGGCCTCTGACAGCCCCAGGGCAGCCACGCGCAGCGCAAGCACGGCCTCAACCACCAACACATGGCAGAGCTCTGCCATTGGTATAAGCTGCCAACCTGCTGCAGCACAGGCCCATGCTCAGAAGCCAGTAACATAGAAGGGCACGAGTGCTGCAGGAGCCGCGTAGGCCAAGCTTTCTACCTGTTTCCAAAGTGAGCTAAAATGTCGCCAGAAATTGCAAGGCAGCTGAAGCTGCTGAGGCTGCTGAGGCTGCTGAAGAAGAGCTGATGAGTGGAGCAACTGCTAGCAGACAGATCGCACGGCCGCTCTGGTAACCTCACATAGCTGTCCGAGTTGAGTGACGCACATCACGGGATGCAAACACGCGTTGTGGTTATAGCGTAAACGTTTGGCTGTTAGAGTGACGATCCGAGACTCCCGCCTACCTAGGTAGCCTGCACTCGGCCGCGATTTTGCACCTCGCGATCAATCCACGCCCGTGACGGGCCGTAGCCCCTACTAGCCTAGTAGGGCCTGAACTGCCAATCGACAGCGGGCTGTCTGCCTCCACATGAGCTGCAGGTCGGCTTTGCGAGGCATTACTCGGACTTCCGACCTTGGCATGTCCGCAAGATTGTGCATACATCATGCTAGCGTTTACAGGACAGCCAGCACATCCCAGATCGCTTGGTTCTGCCGAGCGGCTGACCGACCAAAACCATAACAAGCATGTTTGCACGAGACTCCATGTTCGCCCCTGGCTGCCCTGCCTGCTGCACTGGCACACAGGCCATGCAGGTTAATCAACAGTTGCCCAATCACGCCTGTTGCACTCGCTGGAAATGCGAATGGATTCTCACATTAATTTAACACTTCGAGCTGCTCAGGTTGACACCTACACTTTTGTGTCAAAGTTCAGGCCGTTTGCGTCAAGAAAAGTAGCTATGGCAGCCAGGATGGGCTGAAAACCCCCCAGAAAGGCTGCCATCTCTGGCAAGAGTATAGTGTCGCCGCCCGCCGGTGCCAGCTGGGCGAAGAATGCCTCGCGCGAAGGCACAATCTGCATGCGGCCAGAGGCGTCCCGGCACTCAGTTGGTGGGAAGGGGCTGGCAATTGGTTCTATTCCAGCTACCAGCCTGAATCATGTTCTTACGTTCCTATACAGAGGCAACAAGGAAGTGTGAGCAAGATGTGCATGCACAGACATGCCACAGGGACAATCATAAGGGGACCCAATGCATGAGGTACCCTGCGCTCAATGCATACGCCGTCATGGGTGTCCTGCAGAGGTACCATGCATACCTGCAGCTCCAGCATTGTGCGACCAGGGCCGCGCCTTCAGGGCCAGCGTAAAGGCCGTGGACGTGAACCAGCCGTGGTGCCGCTCGAGCGTGGCCGCGTACGCAGCGCTCGCGGCCGCAGCCAGGCTCAGGCTGCTATTGTCATGCATGCGCTGCAGCAGCTCCACGATGAAGTGCATGGCCCTGCATACTGCCAGCGCTCAGAATTAGGCCAAACAGAGAGCACAGACGCAAGACCAACCGAACGCGCAGGCAGGTGCACACTGTGTACACCTTATAACGTATATACAACGCAGCAGGCAGCTGCGCAAGTACTCGCGGGCTCTTAAGGCAGGAGTTGAGCAGACATAAAGCTGCTATTGTACAGCCCAGGCACGTGGGCACCTCTTGAGCCAAAGCAGCGCGTTTGTGTCAGACTGCGTGCCGCGCTCCTGCCCTCGAGCCACCTCGTCCAGTGCAATGGGGAACAGGTCTGCATAGCGTTCCGGGTTCCTGGCCTGCGCGGCGGCCAGGCGCTTGATGTTTCCGCCAATGTCCGAGCGAACAATGACCATCCCCGTGCCCAGCTTGTCTGCGCGACACAGCAGAATGTGTAAGTCCAGCAGTCCACCAGCAGCACAGGCGCTTGCACCAAACGCACTCGGCAAGCTCTGCAGCAGATGTTTGCCGTGCGTTGAGGCGCCACACCCACTGGCACACACTCGTCTGGGCAGGCTCGCACCTAGGACTGGCAGCACCTGTTGGCACAGCTCCAAAAAAGCAGACGTGCTGATCGTGCCATCTGGCGCACGGACGCCGCGCGCAAGCTCGGCCAGGTGTACAAACACGGACCCCATCACGATCACAGTATTGCCAGGATCCGCAAGCTGCCGGGCTGGTGACCTTCACTAGCCCCTCAGCTGCAAGCTTTTCTGAAAGTGATTAAGACAGCCCGCCAACTTTTCGACAGCTGTTGAGGCTGCAGTTGAGGCTTGCCTGGTGGCCAGGAGGACGCGCACTCGGCAAGTAGCTGCAGCGTTAGTGCGACACCATCACAGTGTGTGAGATGAGCGGTTGCTGCAGCCCACCTGCAGGTTGATCGGGGAGCGCGCGTCATCCGCTCGCGCGAAATGACGCAGCGCGCAGCTAGCGGAGCAGCTCCAGTGGCTGCCAGCTGTGGCAATGGTGTTGACAGCCTGATGCTGGTCATGCGCATCGGCCAAAGCCCTGAACGGCGCACAGGCGAGCAGAGCAACGCTCTGGCTTCGCCCGCACGGAGCTATGCTGCAGGAGTGGCGTTCACGCCGGCCAGTGGCAGAAGCAGCACACCCTCACAAGCGCCAAACGCGCGAGAGTGCGAGGGCGCACCGCTTGTGGACTGCAGCGCTGTGGGCGAGCGGGGACTGTGCCGGCAGCACACGCCGGCAGCGGCACCGAGCACTCGTGCTCGCCTCGGCTGTGCGCACAACCTGGATGCAGACCGCCTGGCGCGCCGGTGCGGGCCCACTGGGTCCCGGCCCAGCACAGCTTCCCGGTCCGCAACGCGCACACTTGCACAGGCGCCGTCTGGTCAGGCGCAAGGCGTGCAGGCGTGCACATGTACTCACAGTCGCATAGCAGCCAGCTAATATACTCCGTGCTCCAGTACAGTGCCTGCCGCTGCGCAGGGCCCACCGCCGGCGCGTGGCGCAGATCGTGGCTGCGCAGTGGCGCCGCTTCGTGCTGCTGCGGCGCACGGCTGACCTCGCAGCCGGCCAGCGCCGGCGCGTGCTGCTGCGGGCCGGGTTGGAGGCGCTCGGGACAGCTGCTGCACAGGCGCGCGGGCGGGCGTGCCGAGAACTTTGCACGTCAGGAGCTGTCCTGTGCACTTTGCACGTAACATTACTGGGCAGGTCGGGGCTGCCTGCGCGAGCAAGCGCGCGCTCCCGTGTTTGCACGCACGCTGCTCATGCTGGCGCGCTTGGTGCGCGTGGCGCGTCACATGCGTGCCTGCTGCTGGCACAGTGTCCCGCATTACCTGAGGTGCATGGTACAGACCCGCGTCTGCACTGCAGACTCACGCATCATGACAGTGCAGCGTTGCTACAGGGCCGGCTCGCCTGGCGCCGCGCGGCGATCTGGGACGCGCAGCACGGCAGCCGGCGCCTGGCCGCCTGCCTGCGCTCCTGGGCGGCGTTGGCGGCCATGCGGGCCGCTCTCCGGGAGCTCGAGCACACCGCCGTGGCGGCGGCCTCGCGCGGACTGGCGGCGCGCGCGCTGGCCATCTGGCGGCGGCGCTGCGCGGAGCGGGCGCGCCCCCCGGGCTCCTGGTGCTAGGGCTTGGCCGCACCAGGCTCGGCAGAGGGTGCCGGGCCTGCGCACTACCCGGATGCATGCAGGCTCATTGAGACCTTTGCAAGGCTTGAGCAGGCACGTGTGAGCTATGCAGTGACATCCTTTTGTTCTGGTCCGTCTGTGGTTCATTTCTGGAAGCATTGCCCTGCTTCTGCCTGCCGCTATATGTCATCCCGTCCAAGGACTGCAAGAAGATGCCCAGTGTGTGCAGAGGTAGCGTACGCTACAGCACCTCTGGCAGCGCAGGGGCATCGCCGAGCGGCGGCCGCGCTCGCAGCACAGCACCGGCGAGCCGCGCTGCTGTGCGCGGGCTTTGAAGGCTGGCACGCGGCGGTGGCCGAGCCGCGGCGGCGGGCGCTGGCGGCGTGGGCGCATGCGCGATACGCGGCCGCATTTGCAGCCTGGTGCCGGTGCTCACCCCGAAGCCAGCTTCCTGCTGCCAACTCGTTCGCTCCTGTGCTCTCCTACCTGCAGGCTCTGCACTGCACTCTCTTGCCAGCAGCATGCCGCGCAGTCGCGCAGCCACTGCGCCGGCCGTATGCATGACACTGCTGCGACGCGCTGGCCACCGCCGCCAGCCGCGGTCATGTACATCCTGAGCTGTGAACGGTTGTAACCTTGTTTCTCTCTGAGAGTGCTGACAGGGCGTCTCAACACTGCTGCAGGCACGTGCGCGCCGAGCGGCAGGCGCGCGCGGCGGCCAGCGCAGCAGCCGTGGTCGCGCGCGCTGGGCGGCTGCGGCGCGCGCTGGCCGCATGGGCGGCCGCTCGGTGGCGCTCCAACGCCGCCGCGGCCAGCGCCGCGGCGCACGCGCGCACGGCGCGCCTGCGCCGCGCGCTCGGCGCCTGGGTGGTCGCTGCCGGCCGCGCAAAGGCCGCGCAGGCCGCTGCGGTCGGCGCGGCGCGCGCCGGGCAGCTGCGGCGGGCGCTCGCGGCCTGGGCGGCCGCCGTGCGACGCGCGGAGGCTGCGGCGGCGGGTGCGGACGAGAGGGCGCGCGCTGCGCGCCTGAGGCGCGCGCTGGGCGCGTGGGTTAGCGCCGCGCAGCAGGCAGAGGCTGCCTCGGCGCGCGCCGACAGCGCGGCGCGCACCGCGCGCTGTAGGCGGGCACTGCGCGCCTGGGCGGCGGTGGCCTGTCAGGCGAGCGGCCTGGAGGCCGTCGTTTACAGGACGGCTCGGCGGCGGCAGCTGCGGCGCGCGCTGGCCGCATGGGCGGCGGCGCGGCGGCGCGCAGAGGCCGCGCAGGCCGCTGCCGCCGGCGCGGACCGGAGGGCGTGCCTAAGGCGCGCTCTGGGCGCCTGGGCCGCCGCGGCGCGCCAGGCCCGGGACCGGCAGGCGTCCGGCGCCTGCATACGGCGGGCGCTCGCAGCGTGGCGCCTTGTGGCGGGCGCGCGCGCCGCGGCGGGGCGCGGCGCGTCGGCGGCGACCGCACAGCGCCGCGCCGAGGCTGTGGCCGCGCGCCGCTTCGCCGAGCGGCTGCTGTGCGCGTGGCGCGATGCGGCCTTTGATGCGGCGATGCGGCGCTTCCAGGCGCGCGCCTCAGGGGCATGCGACCCGCTTTGCGTGCAGGCCACTGGCAGCTCGCTGGCCGCGGTCACTCGTGTAGGCTCTCTCCTGTTCTGTGCGCGCGCTGTCGTCTTATTGTGCAAGTTTGACGAGTGATCTGCTTATCATTCTGACCCTGCACATGACGGCATGCCTTCGCTCCTGGCAAACCCCACATTCGGCGCGCCAGGAGGCGCGCGCGCGGCGTTTCTGGCGCGAGCACGTGCAGCACCGCGCGCTTGCCGCGCTGCGCGACGCCGCCGCCCCCCGCTGCGGCGCGGCGCTCGGTCCTGAGCCCGACCCTGCGGAGGGCGCGCCCGAGGCGCCGCCGGCGTCACACACACGTGGCCCCCGGTCGCCCGGCGCGCCGCCCGCAGCGCCTGCAGCGCCCGCCGCCGCGCCCGCGCAGCGCCGCGCGCCGGCGGCTTACCCAGCCGCAGCTGCCGCGACCGCTGCGGACCAGGGCATGTGCGGGAACCCACAGCCGCGGCGCGCGCTGCCGCCGCCGCGCGTGCCCGCATTCCTGCAGGGCCTGCAGTGGGGCGCCGCGCATGACCCCTGCCCGCTCCCGGGCTGCCCCGGGCGCCGCGCGGGCAACCCCTTCGCCCCGAGCGGGTGCGACGCGGGCGGCTGCGCGGCCAGCACGTGCGCGGCCTGGCCGGGCGCCGCGCTCGGCTGGGGTGCCGCGGCGCCGGGTGCAGCCCTGCCTGCGACCGCATGGCACCCGAGCCTGTGGGAGCCCGGCGAGCGCGCTGCGGCGAGCGGCGCGCTGGCCACCGCCGGCCCGCGCCGGCTGGCCGACGAGGTTGCCGCCATGGAGGCCGCGGTGCGGGAAGCGCACGCGCTGCGGGGCGCCGCGTCAGCAGCAGCGGCCGAGGCTGCGCGTGCGCCTGACGCTGCGCCTGTGTGAATGTGCCATTGTATTTTGTTTGCCGAGCCCCCATTCCCCTACGAGGGGCATGAGTCGAGTCGGTGCACACGCAGCGGAGCTGCCAATGTCTCGAGCCAAGCACTGCGCTCATGCGCGCATTCTGGCCGGCCCTCCATTGCTGAACCTGGGGCGCCGGCGCAGGCCTCGAGAGCGCCGGCGCGGTGGCGGCAGGCGCGCGCGCACGCGCCGAGCGGCTGCGGCAGGCGCTTGCGACGCGGCGGCCCGAGCTGCAGCGGCTCGCCGCGCGGCTGGCCGAGCTGCAGGCCTGAACGGTCGCGGCGCGCCCGCGCAGCGCTGTGGCGCTCCATCGCCGGGCCGGCTGGCCCGCCCGCTCGGCGCGAAGCGATGGGCGGATGACGCGACGCGCTCACGTGATGGGAAGAGCAGCGCTTGGGCCAACATGAGCGTCTCCGTACCAGCTGGCCTCCCTGCTCCATGATGCTGCAATTCTGTCTTTGTCACGTGCCAGAATGTGCCGTCAGCGCATACCCCAGGTGCGCAATTCACCAGCGTCCTAGGCCTTCGTGTGCTCGCGCGGCCTCTGGCACGCAGGCTGCCTGCCCCGCTTGTCTCACACTTTGGGCTGCCTGCGCACTGCACACCGGAGCCACCAGGGTGCTACCACTAGCGCCATTGCATGGCTGCCTGCCTTTTGCGAGAGAAAACGTCCACACCCGGCACCCCATGTTCACAAGTGCCCGATTTCGGGGCGGTATACTCTGCTCGCATAACAGAGTGGCCAGCATCATGCCCGGTGCTGCCATAACATGCGCTCACGCCGCCACATCCCACTGCCTCCCATGAATATGACACACCACATTTATTCTGCAGCACCAGTAGCAAACGCACCGCACCAGCCCTACAGGAATCTACAGAGCGGACGACACGCTGTTCACAGTCGCCAGCGTTCAAGAATATAGCTAAACTGACGTGCTGTCCAGCAGACCAGCGCCTCTCACAGGGCGCCCCCAAAGGACGCACAGTCTGGTCATGGCCGCCCTCCGGCGGCGCCTGCCTCCCAGGCAAACAAAGGAGGTCGGTCACGCTACGCGCCGACGGGGGGTCCAACGCCCTAGGTCTTGGGCGCTGCCGGCAGCCAGCACACGTCGGAGACCGGCATGGACGTGCCCTCGTACAGCCGCGTGACCTTGCCCACCAGCTGCTCCACCGCCGGCACGAGCGCGTCCGCTTGCGTGCGCGCCGACGCCTCTGCACGGCGCCCCTCGTCACTGCACCTCTTCGCTCGCTGTGCGGGAGCCACTGCGGGTGCCGGCACCATGCTAGGCACGCAGTGGCTTGCTTGTTGTAACTGTACAAAGCAGAGGGCCTGCGCTGAACAGGCTGCCGTGCGCAGTAGCGGCGGACTGGAGTAGCCTGCAGGCGCTGTATTTGTCAGCCTCGGCGCGCCCAGGGACTGGCAGCGGGGGGCGGTGTGTCCCAGCGGGGGGCGCCGCACCGGACTCGCCGATGCTGTGCAGGAAGGAGGCGCGGTCTGGGAGCAGGAACATGGACGCGCGGATGGCCGCGCGCACCAGGTACGTGTGGATCGGCGCCAGCGTCGCGCTGTACGCCTCATTTGCGGCCTCCCTGCCCCGCGTGCGCGCGCGCCGCGCGTCGGGCGGATGGGCTTGCTGGAGTTCTCAACCATTCCTCCCTCAAAATTACCTATTGCAATCTACTCTCCCGAGAATGGCACAAATAGTTTGCTGATGGAGTGGGCGCCAGCATGGAGGGCGCAGCCGGGGGTTAGCGGCGCGGTGCACGCTTGAGCAGACACGGCGAGCAGGGACGCAGGGGCAGGTGGCCACCGCTGCGACCTGCGTGCTAACCCTCCGCGTACCCTACCAACAGCCACAGGCAGGCACACCAGCGGCAAAGCACCCCCCATCGGTGAGGCGTGCGTGAGATGGCAAAGCCCGCTGTGCACAGGGACCAGGCTAGGTCAATCGCAAGCCCTGGCCATGCAGGCAGAATCTAGGTGCAGGATAAACCTCAAGGCCTTCAGAGCCCGGATGCCAGACTCCTAGTCGGCACACCTGCTGACATGGCGTGGCGCGCAACGCAGGTCAGGGTCAGGGCTCGCACCGCAGGCTCACAGCCGGGTCGGCGGCCAGGCGCTGCAGCAGGCCGGCGATGAATGCGACGCCTGACAGCAGCCGCGACAGGTTGCGCGCGCCGCTGTTCTTCGTCGTCACCGTGCCCGCCTGCGCACGCCGGCCGCGCCGGCACGTCAGCCCTGGCGCCCGCGCCTGCACCCGGCGCCCACTCCCGGGCCTACGCGCAGCCTGCTGCGCGGCAGCAGGGCCCCCGCCCTGCTCCGCTGCGGCCGGCCCGCCCGCCGCCGCGCACGTCGGCTGGAACAGTGCCGGGCAGCGCCTGGTGCCGGCCCGGCTGGCCGACCGCCCAGCCCAAACTGCAGCGGCAGGGGGCCAAGGCCTTGGCAGCAGTGCAACGCCCGCGCTGCCTGCACCACGTCACCCGGCGCCTGCAGCGGCGCCTGGCTGCAGTGGCTGTGCGAGCTCATCACGAGGCCCTCTCCCACCGCAGTCTCTCAGGCGTGGCTGCAGCGCCCTGGTGCGCCCACCTTGACATCCGCCTTCACCACGTCGTCCAGAGTCGGCAGCGTCCCTTGCACCTTGACGAGCGTCGCGCGCTGCACGCAGGCGACTTGGGGTGAGCTGGCAGAGACAGCCTGGGGTCCAAGCCCAGGGCCGAAACACGAACGGAAGCGCCGGCCTGCCATACGCAAGCAGTGCGGACCTTTGCCTCCATCTCACTCTTGGCAAAGTGAAAGACGGTGCCTGCGCCGTCAAGGAGTGCTCAAACAGCGCACGTTGCGCAAGCTTGTAATCGATTTAAAGCCAAAGGCCCAAGGTACTCCAGCGCCTCAGTCAGACGATGGTGCAGCCAAGGCAGGGACCCCAGACAGTGCTTTGCAGCAAAAGCAGTTCCTGGCAGTTTTAAAGTATTTTCTTGGGCACAACAGGAACTGGCGCCGACAGTTCGGAACTTGGGGCACTCACCCAAGTCATCAAAGACAGGCAGGATTGCTTCCACGGCCTCTACGAACGCCTGCGTATTGATCTGCGCCTGGGTGTCCAGGCTCTGAAAGGCACGCGTCAAGCTAGGCAGAAACTTGTCGCTGCGGCCCGCTGAACCCATCCCAAGGCGCCACCCCCCTCCTCAATACAGGCCCGTTCACAAAGCGATGATTTTACAATCAAAAGGTGGCAGGGCCAAGGCAGCTGAGCTGCTCACAAAAGCGGAACCACTCAGCTGCCTACGCCACTCCCTGGGTAGCTCACTGTCCTGGCAGTGAGTGTCGCGGGGTCCCCAGTAGGTTAGGGTTAGGGTAGGGGCAAAATCCGGGCTAAACGATAAAGTTTTGATACAATTGTGTCTGAGGCAGTGCGAAATAGCGCCCTGTGAGCCCACCAGACGCAATGCAGGCCTCCGTTCTATGTAGGTCAGATGCCAGTGCGGGCCAGGCGCACTGCAGGTCCGCAAATGCAGCCAGCTCCTCGCACGCCACCCCCCGCGCGCCCCCAGCGCACACTCCGCTGAGGAGCCAGCAGGCTGGCGCCCGGCCTGCCAAGCGTGGCAGGGCTGTGGCCGCAGCGGTGGCCGAGTGCCTTACCGCCAGCGCCGCGGCGGAGCCCCTGGTGCTGGATGTGGACAGGGCCAACCAGCATGTGCGCGAGGGCCACTACGAGGCGGAGCTGGTCCAGCTGCAGGCGCGGCATTGGCAGCACCGCTGAATGCACCGCGCCTTATCGTGCTGAACTCCCTTGGAGAGCTTCCTTCTTTCAGTGCAGCTCTGCCGGGCAGACTCAGCTGAGCAATGCTGTTCAGACGTTGCACATCTGCACACGCCTCGGAATGCTGCAGGCATGTGCCTGTCAGCCTGGGTAGCTCGGTGTGTTGTGAAGCGCGGACGCAAGAAACCAAGAAAATGCTACGGGTGCAGGCGAGCAAAGACGACCACGAGCAGCCCAGCATCGCGTCAGTGCTGCCGCCTCTGGATGCTGGCACAGCCGCGGTGGACGTCTGCGTGGTCGGCTGCGGGCCGTCCGGCCTGGCGCTGGCGGCGGAGCTCGGCGCGCTGGGCCTGAACGTGGGGCTGATTGGTGACCCCCGCCGCCCCCCAGCGCGGTGCTCAGTCACCGCCATGAGCACCCAGACGCATCCGCTCGTCTGGTAGGAGAGCCGGGGGCATCTGCGGGCCGCGGCGGCGCCCAAGCGCTCACGCAAAGGCTGCTACTCTGCATGAACTGCTCGACTTGTGGTCCACTGCTCTCGAACTCAGTTCATAGAGCGAACCCTGCGACCAGAGCCCAGGCCCCCCTAGGCTGGCGGGGCGCGGGTGCGGGCTGCAAGGCGCGGCCGCCGGGCGCAGGCCACGACGCGCCGTTCGTGAACAACTACGGCGTGTGGAGCGACGAGTTCGTGGAGCTGGGCCTGGAGGGCACGCTGGACCACCGCTGGCCGGACGCGCACTGCTTCTTCGGCGAGGGGCGCGAGGTCCGCGTGGGGCGTGGCTACGGCAGGCGCGCGGTCCCCAGCCCGCGCCCCGACACGTCCGCTTCAAGCAAAGTCGGGTGCCAAAGCGTAGTTACACACTCGTCCCAGCACTGCTGACAGGGCAGCGGGCTGCTGGCGGTGCCAGACCTGTATGCGCCGCCCGCCCGCCTGCACCGGGCCGAGTTTCGAGCTCACGCGGGTCGGCTGATGCAGCCGCCCGCCGCCGGCTCGGCAGGGTGTGCCGGCGGCGGCTGCGCGCGCACCTGCTGCGCGCCTGCGCGGCGGCCGGCGTGCGCTTCCGCGCGGGCGAGCTGGTGCGCCTGGAGCCCAATGCGGCCGGCGATGCCGCCGCGCTGGCGCTCGCCGACGGCGGCATCGTGCGCGCCAGGTGCGGGGAGCTCCGCTGGTCTCGCCAGGCGCGGTGTCCGTATCCACCACTCAAGTACTACACATGACATCGAGCGGAGGGCGTCCTTGTGTTGCGCTGCGCGGGCGCTAAAATGCTGACTGCCTTCCCGGAAGGCCGCATGTACGTGGAGAGCGCGCACGTCTGCCTGTTGTGTACAGGCATGAAAGCATGCAGGCAGGCGAGTGCGCAGCGCAGTATGATGACCAGGTCCGTAGGGAGTAGCCTGCGAGATTACTGGTTGCGACTGCCTGTGGCCTATGGCATTGTTGTTGCTACCTAAGAGCATGAGGGTTGTGCGCGGCAGGCTGGTGACGCTGGCGTCGGGCGCGGCCGCGGGCAAGTTCCTGCGCTACGAGGCGGTCGCGCCGACCGTGGCGGCGCAGACGGCCTACGGCATCGAGTGCGAGGTGACGCGCCCGACGCGCGGGGCGGCGGTGCCGTGCACGCTGTCTCAGGAGCCTGCGCAGGGTCGCAACCGCGCGCTGACCTGGCGCCTGCTTTGCTGGCGCTGGACCCCAAGTTTGCAGCCACAGCAAGAAGGTTGGTCATATTATTCTTGCCTTTCTTGCTCAGTTGAGAACATCGCACAATGGCCAGCAGTTGCACTGAAACATGGGCGCTCGCTGCATGCTGGCAAAGCTTCCCCGCTCTGCTGTTTGCTGTCGGGGCTGATGCAGGTCTCCTTGTCGTGCAGGTGGAGGGCTACAGTGAGGTGTACGACGGCAGCTCCATGCTCTTCATGGACTTCCGGCGGCACCACTCCGGCGTGTGGGCGGGCGCGGCGCCCAGGTGCATCCCGCACGCCCGCTGCTCATCACTCTGCTCTCCGTTTTGTGGCACATCCGTGGCACACCGCAGCAGGCGGCCTGCGAGACCATGGCCTGGCGTCCTCGTGCACCCCTGGCCAGGTGCAGCGCTGTGCGTGCCGGCCTGGCACGCGCAGCGGGCTGCTGCAGGCAGGCCAGCGCCCGGCTCGCCGCCCCGGGGGCCTGCGACGCGGCCCGGGGCCGTGCGACGTGGACTGCCTAGTGCTGCTGGGCGGGCGGCGGCGAGCGCGCTGTGCATGCTGCAAGGCGCCCCGCCGCAGCGCAAGCGCGCCGCTGTGCCGAGACGGGGTGCGCGGGGGAGCAGGCTGCGTGCGGGCGAGCACCCCGCGGGCGGCGAGGGTCTGTGGGGCACGGGCCGCGAGGCGCCCTCATTCCTGTACGCGATGCCAGTCAGCGGGCGGCGCGTGTTCCTGGAGGAGACGTGCCTGGTCGCCAAGCCGGCGGTGCCGTTCGCGACGCTCAAGCGACGCCTGCACCGCCGCCTGGCCGCCATGGGCCTCAAGGCGCGCGCCGGCCCGGCCTGCCGCGGCGCCGCCCCGGCTACCTTGCGCGCCGGTCCCCGCTCTGCTCGAGGAGCAGCCCTGATCGTCGCCGCAGCAACCTCGTGGCATATCCTCGTGCCGCCCCAGGAATGTGCGCCTCCGTCCGCCGCCGCCTGGGACTGACAGGGCTTGTCTAGCCCTAGGCGCGCACAGGGCCACAAGCATGCAGTGTCTGCCTGGTCAGCAGAGCGCGCGCCGTGCCGGGCGGCATGCGCATGCCTGGCGGCCGGCGCGTGCGCGCATGAGTGCCATGGCGCGCGCCGCGTGGTGCCCGCTGCAGAGATGTGACCAGATGCTACGCGCGCGCTGCGGCAGGTGGCGCGCGTGATCGAGGAGGAGTGGTCGTACATCCCGGTGGGCGGGCCGCTGCCGGTGGCCGGGCAGCCGGTGACAGCATTCGGCGCGGCGGCCAACCTGATCCACCCGGCGACCGGCTACTCCATTGCGCGCAGGCGCGCCCCGCCCCCTGCGCACGCCCGGCTGCCAGGGACCATGGGGAGCCGTGGCGCGGTGCACGTCGCGCTGGAAGCGAGCACCAGAGCGTGCTTGAAGCAGGCGGTGAGTGCTGCAGAAGCTTTGCGCTGTGACTGGAATGACATGCCTTCACCATCGCTTTAACTACACGGATGCAGCATCACTCGGCCTTGAAAAGTGGTCTGCACCTATTGCACTCATGCCTGTGCACAATCATGCCGTGCAGCCTGAGGGAGGCGCCCGGGCTGGCGGCGGCCATGCGCGACGTGCTCGCGCGGCGGCTGCCGGTCGGGGAGACGGCGGAGGCGGTATGGGCGGCGCTGTGGCCGGCCGAAAAGCGGCGGCAGGTGATGCCTTAGCGCGGGCCTTGCGCGCGGTGTGAGTGCGCGGAGCACACTAACACTCTACACCTAACCTAAGCAGTAGACAGAGGTACACACTTTGAGTGTCTGCTCTGGCAGGGACCCATGGCGACCCGTGCTGTCCTCTGCACACCGTGCACATGCCTCCACCATCCGGCCCCGCCTCCTCGCGCAGGGCCATGCCGCAACTTAGGTCAGGTGTTCTGCCAGCCTCAAACATGCGCTCATGCAGCCTCATGCGCGGCATGGAGCTCGGTCTGAGGCTGGGCGGCACGTCCCTGCATTGGCCCCGCCTCGTCCGTCGGAAGACTGCACCACCCGGCGCTGCTCTGTTGTGGGCGAGCCCCTGCAAGGCCCCGGCGCTGCTCGTTTGCCGGTGCGAGCGCGAGCCCTGCAAGGTGGGAGCGCGAGGCCTGCAAGGTTGCATACATGGGCCCTCATGCCTTACAGTCGCTGCATGCCGGCCACAGGCCGCCTTCCACGTGTTTGGCATGGAGCTGCTGGCCAGCCTGGACCTGCGCGCCACCAACCAGTTCTTCCGCACCTTCTTCCGCCTGCCGGACCCGCTCTGGCGCGGCTTCCTGTCCAGCACGCTGGGCAGCGGGCGGCTGGTCGTGTTCGCGCTGGCCACGTTCCTGTTGGCGCCGCCGGGCATCAAGCTGGCGCTCATGCGGCACCTGGTCACCAACCCGGCCGGCGCGTACCTCGTGCGGCACTACCTGGGCGCACGTGCGCGGCCCGCGCGCCTCTTGTGCTGCTCGCACGAGAGCTCGCATGCAAGCGCATGCAGACTTGGATGTCTCTTTGGCTCTGCCAGATGCACATGCAGGGCAGAATTGGTGCCATGCCAGCGGGTAGCACTACTGACCCTCCCAACCTGCACTGATGCTTGATGATGTCCATTTTTTTTAATTACCCAAGCAAAAGCCGAGCAAAGGTAGGCGGCAGGCTGTTAACAGCAGCATTTCTGCACGCAGGCGAGCTGTCGGCGGAAAAACCCGCGGTTAGTGACGCAGCAGCACAGGCGCGGGGCGAGAGCGCTGCCAGCTTACCACCTGTACGGCAGGGCGTAAGTGTGCCATAGTTTGCTTCATGACAAGTAGCGTTTTTTTTCTGTAAAGCATGGCTGTAGCAACACCAGCACAACCACATATCCATACATGGCAGGCCTATTCCAATGCAAATAGTGCCTGCCAGATGTGCTTACCCTTGGCAACAGTGGAAGGGTCGCACTCGCCTTGCAGCGAGCTCGCTCGAGTGCTCGTGCTCGCGCAACACACTCAGGCAGGCCGGGACAGACATACATGTCACAAGATGGGGTGGAGCCAGACATCGCCAGCGCCAGGCAATAATGTGGAGGCCGTCAGGGTGGGCCTGGGCGCTCTGCTGCAGGAGCCGCACCTGGCCGCGTACTGCACAGACGATATTATCAGGAAGTGAGCTGGCACTGTCAGGGGGTGTGCAGCGGGTTGCTTGTGACGCTCTGCTGGGCCTTGCCATGTTTAAAAGTTGAGCTGGCAACAGTCAGGCGTGCACAGTGTTAAGGAGGCGCGCATTGGGGCTCTCGCTGCTGGTTTGGGTGCTTGGCTGAATGCACTGAGGTAGGCAGCAAGCGCGTATTGTTGGTACGTAGTACGAGAGTGCATGGTGCACGTGCGGCAGGTACTTGAAGGCGCGCGGGTGCGTGCCAAAGGCGATCAAGTCTCTGCAGAAGACGCTGCAGTGGCGGCAGGAGTTTCGGCCGGACCTCATAAGATGGGACCAGGCAAGCGTGACAAGCGCCCCAAGCGCTGAGCGCCTTCCCCGTCCTCTTGGAACAGGCCTCCCTCTTTGCCAAACTTGGAGGCTAACAACCAGACTGTTGCAGGTGAAGCACCTTGGCGTGAACGGACGTGTGCAGCTGCTGGGGGAGACTGACAAAGAGGTGAGAGCAAGCGCCCTTGCGTCCTGAGCGAAGCGTTCTTATCGACTCGCCACAAAACCTTATGTTGCTGTTGGCCGCGCAGGGCCGCCCCATCGTCATGTACCGCCTGAGGCACGCCCCAGCACAGCTTACAGCTCGCTGCTGTGTTCATAGGAAGACAATTATTTAGTACAGCAGCAGTGCACCTGGAGGCGTTGCATTGATTTGCACCTCAGCGCTGGGCAATTCACGTTGACGTAGCAGTGCAGCAGACACTTTCGTGTCACGTGCAGCTGAGCGCTTCCTGGCAGGGGCAACAAAAAAAAGTCGTCTGCTTCAGTGCACTGCACCTGTACAATACCCCATAGCAGCGTCGTGCCACCCCGCGCAGGTGCGAGTCACCAAAGGGGACGACGCACGAAGACTACCTCAGGTACTGGGTCTATGTCCTGGAGAGCGCTACCGCAATTGCCAACAGGCCGGGTGGTGCGCCTGTCACCTCAACGCAGTACGAAAGCTGCTGCTGGTTTGCCTGTGCAAGAGCCGCAGGTTTGCTGCGCCTAGGAAAGATGTGCTGACATTTGCTGGCCATGCCCGTGCCCTGCGCCTCCCGTAGAGCAGGAGCGAGTTGGCAGTCCGGCTTTGCTGTGCGACTGCTAGCGCCGTCGCGCTTCAGCTATGTCCTGTGTCTGTCTTACTGAGAGGCTGCCGTCTATACAGAGACTACAGGCAGCTGGTGTGGTGGCGTGTAGGCACTGGCAAGTGCACGGCCGTGTTTGACATGGAGGGCTACAGCTCGCCCGGCACCGTCATGCCCGCCTTCCACGTGCGCCACACAGCCTGCGCTCCTCCCGACCATGTCGCGGTCCGTGTGGGCGGTGCATGCGCGTGCATACGCTGCTGGCGGTTTGGTATGAGCCGCTCGCGTCGCAAGTTGTGCGAGTTGCAAGTTGTGCAAGTCGCAAGTTGTGCAAGTTGTAAGTTGCAAGTATGCAAGCTGCGAACAGCCCTGCAAGTGGTCATCCGGCTGCAGCGCGCATGGTCACGTACGGTCAGAGCAGAGCGCGTTAGGCGGAGCCAATCATGGGTGGCAGCGTGCCCCCCGGCTAGCGAGCGCAGGCGCCGCATGGTCACTGCTGAGAGGTTTGGCGCGCGGGCACAGACGCGGCTGGAGGCGCTGTACATGGCGCAGCAGTACTACCCGGAGAGCCTGCAGCACGGGTTCATCTGCTTCCCGCCGATGCTGTTCAACGTGCTCTGGCACGCCGTGCAGCCCTTCCTGGACCCGGTCACCAAGTGCGCTTCGCTCTGCCGTTCAAGTAGAGGCCGCCTGGTGGCTGGATGCTGTGAGGAGTTATGCAGGTTGTCTCACACCAAGCAACTTAAGCTTCGTGACAAAGCAGTGCTGCGCGGCCGCTGGCCAGCGCATGCGTGGGCAGGCTGGATATGGCATTACAGAGGTCAGTCCTGGGCTGCTGCGCCGCAGCCATGCTGCCCTCAACAGCGCCCTTGGAGCAGAAAATCGCATGCGTGTGAAACAGCGCATGCTGAAGGGCTTCCTGTGGGACAGGGCAAAGCTGACGTTCTGCAGCACGCGCGAGGACGCGGCGGCGGCGCTCCTGCCGCGCATTCGCGCCCAGGACCTGTACATCAGCCTGGGTGGCGAGCGCGACGACCAGGCGCGCCCATGGGTTAGGGTGTAGCCCCTAAACCTACCCTATGGGGCACCTCAGGGCGCACAGTCTACTCGCACGAGCAGGCCGTGCGGCGGACCCGCATGTCGGACTGCGCGGCGAGTGCAGCGACCCCGCGCGCCCACAGGCAGCCGAGGTGGGTCCGTGTGAGGCAGGTACTGGGATGCCGCAGGCCGTCCTGGCCACCGCGCACCGCCGTGGCCTGCATCGGGTAACCGCGGCGGCGCCAGGCGCACCGCTTGTGCTGCGCAACGAGGGCGTCCGCATGCCACTACCCATCGCACAAAATAAAAGAGGGTAAGAAAAGGAAACGCAATTCTATAAAGGTGATGGCATCATTCAGATGGACTGACCTCAGCGCCTGCGCGGTGTGCGCAGGTGGACCGCGCCGCCATGAACGCGTTCCTGCACTCGGTAGACGCGGCCAGAGCGGCAGCGCAGCCGCAGGCGCCGCAGGGCGCGCCTGCCGCCGGCGGCGGCGCGCCGGCAACCATGGCGGCCGCGAGCGCTCGGCCCAGCGGCACACCCGCGTGAGCCGCTGGGCGCGCGGGACTGTTCGGCAGTAGGAGGTGCCGCGGCACCCCACCGCAGCACTGTTCTGAGCAGCGTGCTGCATGCGGTTGCGCTGCAGCACGCGCCTCCTACTGCCGCGGTCACGCTTTAACCCCGAGCACGAGCGGCGTGTCAGCATGAGGCATCCGCGGCGGGCGGCATGCGGGGCGGCGGGGTCGCTGTGGGCATCTCCGCGTGCGAGATATGTATCTGCGCAGTCTGCTGACTATCGTCACGCATCGGTAGTGCGTCTGCACAAGCTGCTGCGGGCGGTCAGCAAGGCCGGCTGGTCAGCGCAGGGCTAGACAGGCTGTGTGCGCCTGCGGGTGCCCTTCTGTACCCCGAGTCTAAGCTGTGGTGCCTCGGCAGGGGCGTGGCCCGCTTCGAGTCAATATCGCAGATATCTTGTCCCAATGACGTCTTGTTTTGTGGCTGCATTACGTGTCTGGAGCCAGCGCATCTGATTCCCACATGAATGCAGCGTGCTCTTATGAGCCCTCTGCGAGCGGGTGATTTCAGCGCATGGCTGCCGGCGTGTCGGGCATTTGCCCCTGCATGCGCGACTGCCATGGGCCCCGGGCCATCAAGGTGCCTTCTTTGTGTGAACTTAGGTCAATTGGTGAGTTGGTGAGCGAAACACGGCCCCTTCCTATTGAATTCCAGTCCCACTTCGATGTGTGAGCTGTTTCTGCATTCCACGTTCGTGCACTCCATGTGCAGCAGCAGAGGCGTGTGCGCATCATGACAAGGGCATCAGGCATGCTCACATGGGTTGTGCAGCTCTGGTGGCCAGCCAAGCATGCTCAGCGACAGCACAGAGTGACCTATCTTGTAGTCCATGCACATGGCCTTGCAGGGAGTCAAACTGTATAGCGTGCATCCGGTTGGGACTGCGTGATCAGCAAGGTTGCAGCCCTGGCTGCTCTAGGCCTGCCTGCCCGGCCGCCTGACGCGCGGTACAGGGTAATGGATAGTGGTCTGGTCCGAGAGGATTGCACTGTGCAACAGTAGAGAGGCGCAAGTATTGTGTGGAACAATTTGCACATGACCTGCATGTGTTGTTCCGCAGCACCCACAACAACTTTGTTACCACAACTTTCTGTGCTTTGTCGTGCGTGCACTTATGCAGGGCAAGGCAAGAAAACGCAATGTGCGCTGAAGACTCAAGGCTGCAAGTATACCAAGTTTGTGAACAGCCTGCTTGTCAAAGTGTCTCAGGCGACAATACAGCGCCTTGGAAGTGCGTTGGAGCACCTGAGTAAGTTGCGCAGCACGTGCATGCCCTCACAAAACACACGGGTCTGAGCTGTTGGTACAGTGACCTTGATCCCCAACTTATCGACACGCTGAGTAATAAAGCTACCAGGTGCAGCACAGTGCCCCTGGCTGGGCGACAGGGTGCAGAAGTTTCTGACGTGAGACATGCAGCCGCGCGGTAGAAGCAGGTGTCATGCAACTGTGGCTCGAGCTGCTCACGCACAGCTGCTGCTACAAGTCCGCTTTTAAACGCTTGTAGAAGCGCTCCATTTTCTGCACGACAGCGGTCCCAGGTCAGGCGCACAGCTACACTGACATGGAGTTATGCAGGAGTGTCTTATGATTGGTGGCTACGCCGCGCCTTTCGTGCATATCGATTAAGCAGCCACCCCACAGTGACGCCAGTGATGAAAGACACTGCAGCAATCTTGGCACAGTTTTCCTGCGTAACCATTGTTGCGGCATCAGTGTGTCGCGCTGCTGCTCAACATCATTACTTTCACGCCAGTGCTAGCCTCTCAGAAGTGGAGGACACTTTGTAGCCTGGTCTGGGTTGGCTGCAGCTCAGCTGAGCTTATTGGCCACTGTGAGGGGTCTGGTGGGTCCAATGCATGCTCCACATGAGCAACATGCAAGACATTGGAATCAGTCCTTACAGTTCAGCTCGGGACCTGGGTAACTTCCCAAGATGACCACAATGCACCTGATCTGCGCTCCTCTCGGAAAAGCAAGCCACTGAGGCCTAAGAGGTGGCCCCGGGCACTTCAGCACTTCGGGCGGAAGGCAGCAGTAACACACGCAGGAATCTGTGTTAACCCCTGTATGCCCAACACGCTGTGCAGCAGCAGTTCCCTGGTCCATGTGACAGCGCCCACTGCAAATGGCAAGGGGCCGTGCAAATACAGGCACATACATGTACTCCCATGGCGTGGTCGATCCTATGCCACGTCACCCAGGTGCCTTGAACCCAGAGGGACCTATAACACTCTGCACCAGGCTGGCAGCAGAGGCGCTATGCTCCCGCACCGCATCCTGTGCCATACCATCTGGATCCAGAGCGGCCCGGGCCTGTCCACGCACGGCGCGGCCGCGCAAGTCCGCCGTGCAGGCGGAGCGGCGCCGGGCCGGCGCGCCGCGGCCGCGTGTTACCTGCCGCGGGTCCTGGCGGGCCCAACCAGCGCGCGCTCGCCCGCCTGCTCCACGCGCGCCAGCAGCGCGGCCGGCAGCAGGCCGTCGCCGGCCAGCAGGCGGCCCAGGTGCAGCCAGAGCTCCACGCGCTCGCGCGCGGTCAGCTGCCCGGCCGCCTGGCGCGCATGCGGCGGGGGCCCGGTCAGCAGGTGCAAGGCGCTCCGAGGAGGAGGGCGCCCCAGATTGCTCCCTCCTTCTGGACGCCGTGTGCAGAGGGTCCCGGCAGGCTTTGTATTGGCATCATACGGATGGGGACACTGCTGCTCAGCGACCTGGCTTTCAGGAGCTGCAACGCCAGAGCGACCAACACGGGGGTCGAATGGCAGGCGGACGCACACGTGGGGCAGGCCACTTCCGGGGCACCATGCAAAATGCCTGAGGCCCCTGGCAGGCTTGGGCTGACGGCACCCCGTCCGCGCAGGCCTCTGCCTGGCACCCTCGCGTGCCGGGCAGGCAAGGCAGGGCGCAGGGCAGGGCCCGGCGCGCCTGCAGCACGCCGCCCATGGTCACCGTTACCTCGCGCGCCACATAGCTATTGAAGTACAGGTAGCTGAACACGGCCATCACCACCTGTGCCGTGCGCGCGCGTCAGGGCATCGGCGCGTTCATAGACAAATCCGAACCCTAACCCTAGCTAGACACGGCCATCACCTCCTGCGCCGCGCGCGCGTCCCGCGTCGGAGCGCGAAGGAATGGTTCTGTGGCTGCGCACACTGGGTGCGCTCCCATGTTGAGGACGCGCATGCACGCTCAAACGTTTGCACACTTGTTGTATCTGGTGAGCTCACGCCGTGGCGTCGTGGCCATGTTTCTCAAGGTGAGATGTGAGGACATGATCAAGCGTATGATCCCTGGGTCGTGCTCGCATGCAAGCTCTACAACAGGGCCCGCGCCTGGCAGTCCATGCGGTCGGTCATGCCGCCGTGCCCCGGGATGGAGTCGCCAAAGTCCTTGATCTTGAACCCGCGCTTGAAGCCGGACGCGAAGAAGCCGCCGAAGGGCGCGATGATGGACGCAAACATCGCGAGCACCACCGCGTGCAGCTGCGCCGCCGCGCGGCCGCGGCGTCAGGAGCTTGAGCTGCGGGCCCGGCGCGCTCAGGCTGGGGGCGGGCCCGCCGCCGCGCCACGGGCACAAGTCTTGGACGGTGACAGCTTGCGCAGCAGAGGGTGATGGTCGCAGTCCACGCCTCCGATGCTTTGGGGCTTGTTAATGCTGCAACCCTGGCAGCTTGGTATAGCTAGTATGCCACACGACACAGCAGGGCGAGCGGCGGAGGGCCAGGCTCCTGCTGCTGCTTCAGCACCCCCGCGTCGTCAGCCATCGCAGCGCCGCACAGGCGGGCAGTCTGGGGTGCTGGCAGCACGGACACCACAGGCGGCAGGGTGAAGCGGAGGGAGAAGGCGCGGTCGGCGGCCTTGCGACCGCGGCACGCCTGCATGGGCCGCGCCACGAAGCTGAAGTCGGCGACGCGCTGCAGCAGGGCGCGCGCGGGCGCGGGCGCCTCCGTGAACGTCTCGACCGCCTGCGGGCGCGCCGGCGGGGTCGGGCTCGCGGCCCGGGTGCGGCGCGCGGGCGGCAGCGCGCCAGGCTGGCTGCCAAGCCGGCCACGGGCGGATGTGCGATGGTCACAGTGTGTTGCAGAGTCACGCCTGCCGAAAGTGTGGGTGACGCGTCGCTGCATGCCAGGACGCCACCAGCATCAGAGTGCACGTGACAGAGGGCAGGGTTGGGTAGACCCCGGCCGCGCGCCTGGGCCTCCAGCGACGCTGGCAGCAGGTCCGTCAGGTCGCGCACGGCAAAGAGCGTTGGCACGTAGATCTCGTCCGGGTCACACCGCAACCTGCCAAGCGACAGGTCCTGCGCAGGGCACACATGTCAGCAAGCCAGCGCACACCCTCGCTTGTGTGCCTCGCACCTTCACTGCTACTAATTATGTTATAATTCAGTGAACCGTTTTTTTTGGGCACTTGGTCATGGAGCAGGGACGTCGCACGTCGCGCCCGGCAGGCGACCTGGCGGGCCGGAGCGCCCTGTGGTGACAGAGCCAGAACTGGCGCTGGCGAGGGGGCGCGCCGTGCGCGGGCAGATCATCCAGGACCCGCGCGACATGACGTCCGCCAGCAGCCACGAGCACAGCATGGTCAGCACCAGGCCGCCGAAGAAGCCCTCCCAGGTCTTCTTGGGCGACAGCTTGATCAGCGGCGTGCGCCCGAAGAAGAAGCCTGCAGCGCCGCACGCTGGCTCGGCGCGCGTGGTTCCCCTGCCTCGCAGGGCTGCGAGGCAGGGCTGTTCACAGGCGGACGCGCTCCGCAACGCGCTCTGCAGCTTGCCTGGACAGGCACTACCACATGCCGTGCAGCGCCCCACGCGCCCACCCAGCCGACCGCAGCAACACGGAATGCACGAGCGTGGTAGGCTGGTTGACATGCAGACCGGGGGAGCAGGTCGGGCGGTCTGGCGGTGCCCTGAGCACAGGTTAGGGTTGGAGCAGGGTTTTATGCACCCGCCAGGTAGGCGCCGATGTCGTTGACGATGACCAGCGAGCAGGGCAGCAGGAACCAGATGACGCCGTCGAAGATGTTGGACACGAAGAACGAGGACGGCACAAACACGAAGAGCAGGATCAGGTGCGTCCACGCGTACTGCCCAAACTGGTACAGGTAGCAGCCCTTCTCCAGGCGCAGCACGAACGACACAAAGCCTGCCGGCGGCGGCCAGCGCCGCGCGCGTTGGACGGTGCGTCTTCCTGCAGGCGCATCTGCCTGGGCAGCAGTGCGGCGGGGCGCCTGCCAGCGCCACGTGCTGCGACTCGGGCGCCTGGACAGCAAGCGGTGACATTCTGAGACCTGACATGCTCTAGCGCCTGCCCGCCCCACTGCCACGCCTTTCGGCCACCCTCTGCCACGCAGCAAATAGTCCGCCGCCGCGCAGCCCCCTCCCACAGCACGGCACTCCCGGGAGCTGTGCCCGGCGGCATCGAGCGGCGAGTCTCATGATCTCCCTGCATCTGATCATTCCCCTGCGTGTCGCAAAACCAAGCGCCGCCGCCGGAAGGGCTGCGCGCCGCCGCGCATGCGCGCCGCGCGGCACACCGGCGGTGTACAGCGAGAAGGCGATGATGGTGTGCTTCTTGAGCACCCAGCCGAACAGGTGCGCCAGGCGCGCGTTGGACGTAACCTCCACCGTCAGCTGGACCTGGATGAAGCGCAGGTACACCCAGAACGCGGCCACGCCGAAGAAGTACCACTGCGCCGCGCGGCCGGTGCCCGGCGGCTTGGGCTGCTGCCGCTGCGCGTGCTCCGCCAGCTTGAACAGCTCGCGCACCATCAGCCACTGCGGCGCGCGCGGCCGCGCGGTGAGCGCGGCCGGCAGGTCCGCCGCGCTCGGCGTCACGCGCCGCGCGCTCCGCGTCGTTGGACTCCCATTTTCTGCCAGTGCTGCAGGCAGGCGCCAGCTTTCTGCTTCTCCCACGACCCCAGCCACTGCTTGCTGTTGACAGACCACTGCAGGCTGTAGCGCCTCGACTTGAACACTCTGGACCACCATGAGCGTGGCCCAACAGCCCACCATCACTGCCTCCGTCACTCCAATTCCAGCGCCTCCCAATGGAGGCACTCTACCTCCCACTGGAGTTGTCCGCACGGAAGGGGGCCCACGCGCCTGTATGCCGAAAATCATTAACATGAGCGGCACATGCCCGGCCCAGATGAAGGCAAAGAAGCTCCCTATCAGCACCAGCGTGGATGCCGTGCGCACTTTGAGCGACCGGTACTTGTTCTTCTGCGCGCCGCAACCGCCGCAACGCGTCAGCGCGGGCGCGCAGTTCCCGCCATGCTGGCACGCAGCTCGGGGCAGCGGCGCTCGCACCGAGTCCAGCAGCAGCGTGACCCCTGGCGTGTTGTTGTGCAGGTCCCCATCCTGCCTGCTGCCCTGCAGGCGGCAGCATTAACCGGAGTTAGCTGCCACTCCTGCAGCTTAGCCGTGTGACTGCCCGTCGGTGCTGCAAGGGTCACCCTGCTTGTGCTGGGCTGCCCCGCGCGGTCCTCCCGCTCCTCATAGGACGCATAGCCGTCGTCAGACGCTGGAGCGCACTGGTGGTTGTTCTCCATGCGGGCTCGCGCAGACCCCCCTCCGTGACTCAGCCCCCAGAGCCCCGCCTTGAGCGGCCACTTGTGAAAGGCAGGCCTGCGGCCACTGGTGAAAGACAGTCATCTCGTGACCTAGCTCGGTTTGTTTCAAACCTGCGCAGCGCAGTTTGAACGCCCAGCTGCTTTCTTCGCGGATAATGGGCAGCAGGCCCATCGTGTGCAGCAGCTGTTCTGTGCCCCCGGACTGCAGGCCTCGACACTGCAGCACTCAAGCTACATTCTTGGCGTACTTGGCACGCAGCGCATGCCTCAGGCTCATCAGCGTGGCCAGCAACAAGCCTTCACTGATGCCCGCCGAGGGCCAGTGATATTGCAAATACAACCACTGCGTGCTTGAAGGCCCCTTTCAAGCCGCGTGATGGGGACAGCGCGTGCTCTGCTGCAGGTGTGCGGCTCCCTGTCTGGCGGGGTTCGCCTTGAACCAGCGAGGTCACAGCTGTGAGTCAGCCGCCTCTGAAGCACGCTTGGCCCGCAGCCGCACACATGCCAGCCTGCGTTTGCATGGCCACACAGGGGCGCACGTCACGACCGCCAGAGTATCGCCAGGGCCTGGTGCCGCCGATACGCTCCTCTGGCCTATGCCTGCAACCTCTGTTCGCGGCCTGCGCGCAGGGGGCAGGCTGCGCCCAGGTGATGGCCGGCGTGTCGCCCTCGCTCGCGGCGTTCGTGCTGCTGCTGATTGGCGCGGCGCTTGGCGCGGCGGCCGGCGCCGGGCTGATGTGGTGGCGGCACCGCCGCCAGCTGCGCTACCTGCAGCCTGCCAGCCCGCGGCAGGCCTACGCGGCGCGCTACGCTGCCTCGCCACAGGCGGGTGCCCTCGCCCAGCTGCTGCCCCTGTGACCGCGTGCACGCGCCTCGTGTGCTGTTCTTGGTAGAGCGCAGCCTTCTCTCCCTGCAACGCCAACACTGGACATGCTGTGCTCAACCACTGCTGCTCAGCTACTGTACTGGTGCCTGCGCTGACGCCAGCAAGACTGCGGTTGCGCGCGCAAGGTCGGCAAGGGCCGCGTGCCGGAGCCGCAGCCCGGTGCCGAGCGCGAGCTGATAGGCGCGCGCCGCGCCGAGCCCGGGCCGCTCGCGTCCTCCGTCAACCACCTGTCATGTGCGCAGCGCGCCCGCCTCGACCTGGTCTCTGAAACAGTGACAAGCTCGCTACGCACAGCACCCTGTCATCCAGATGCACGCTAGTGACCTCAGGGGTTTGAGTGGGCTCCCAGGCCCAGCAGAGGGTATGGGCTGCTCTCAAGGGGTAAGGGAGTACGCAGGGAGGGTGCAGACGTCAAGCAGTGCAGCCGTCAGCGCTGACGCCCCTGCCCCCGCGCGGCAGGCTTGGGGCCGCTCCCCAAGGAGGGCCTGCTGCCCGCGGACGGCGCCGCCAGCCGGCCTGCGAGCTCCCGGGCGCGAGGCGACCCGGCCAGCCACACGGCCGCCCCCGGCGCCCCTACCTGGGACACTATCGAGCTTGAACCTGCGGGCAAGCAGGCGCCCCGCTCGCCGCTGCCGGAGCGCGGCGACGCGCGCCCCGCGGGCGCCTTCAGCGCTCGCAGCCAGGGCCCCGACGCGCGCGCGCCGGCCGTCTCGCCCGTCGCAAGCCCGCCGGCGGCGGGGCCAGGCTCCGGCGCGCTCGCGGCCGTTGCCGGCGCGGGCCGCGCACTGTGGGCGGCGGCCGTTGGCCGGCGCAGGGCGGACCGCGCAGAGGCAGGCGCGGCGGCAGAGGGGGACAGCGGCGGGGCGAGCGAGAGCGAGGGCGCGCTTGCGCAGGGGCTGCGGTGCAGCGGCGAGCTCGGGCCCAAGGTGCGCCCTGTGCGAGCGGCGCGGCCGCTGCGCTGGCCCTGATGCAGAGGTGGTGGCGGCGCAGGCCGGTGAGGCGGTCTGCGCGCAGGTGCGGACCAGCCACATCGACGTCAGCCGCGCCGGGCTTGCGGCGGCCGGGCTGCAGAACCAGAACCCCAACCCCAACCCCGGCGGCGCCGCCCACGAGCGCGTGCGCAGCCTGATCGACTCTGGTGCGGCGTACCGCAACCAGGCGGCGGCCGGGGGCGCGCTGGCGCCTGCGGCGACCCTAACCTCGACCCCAGCCCTAGCAGCCGCCGGCCCCGCCAAGGCGGACGCGCGCTGCACGGTTGTGCACAACGGCAGCAATGGGACAGGCGCCCCGAAGCCGGCGGCGGCGCCGCACGGGTCAGACGCGGCGGGCGTCGCCGGCCAGGCGTCAGCATGGGCCGGGGCGCGCGCGGGCGCGGAGCAGCGGGCGAGCGGCGCCGCTTGGGGGGTACCTGGGGTTGCGCATGGGGGCATCGGGGTGGGCAACCCGTACGGGCCGAGCGCCGGCTGGATGGCCGGCGAGCTCGCGCGGCGAAGCTTTGCATACTCGCCCAGCGACGCCGGCCGCAGGCGCGCCTGCCAGGCTCTGCTTGAGCGCATGATGGTAGCCGCCTGTCCGCCAAGGCTCCCTGCGCAGCGCCGATGCCCTGGGACGCCCCGGCCGCATGTTGTCACAAAGCGCGGCATGGACTCTGCATACCGCATACCTCGTGTGAGCGCATGAGCGTGTCCATGCACCCAAAAAATGGCTGTGTGGAGGCCTGCCGAGGCAGTTTCGCTTCGGCTGCACCTGCTCGAGTACGCATGCACGACCAGTTCTCCCAGTACATGCTATGCCATGTAAAGAGCGGCCGCTGCCACAATGACACCACATCGCCAGGCACATGCACAGTCCGCACGCACATGCCGAGCGCCGTCCTGCCGCGACGCGCAGCAGCACGGCCTTCTCGGACGACGACAGCGGCGGGCTGAGCCTGCGGGAGGCGGCCGCCGCCGCGCGCGCGCGCCCGCCGCCGCCCGGCGTGCCCGCGCTGCACCTGCCCGGCAGCGGCACCAGCCGTAGTGCGCGCCCAACCAGGCCCTGTTTGAAGTGGAGGGCTTTGCCCAGGCGCCACCAGGCCGCCCTGCTTGCTGGCACTGCCAGGGCCGCCGTCAGTGCGCGGCAGCTTAGCTCTCCCGGCCCTGCCACGCATCACGGATCGCAATACGCTCGTTGCCCTGCATTATCGTCCCTCGTGTGGCCCAGTCGCGTATGCTTCAGACGCAATAATAATAAATCCAACATGAGCTCAAGGGCGCTCCTGGTGTTGGCAGGCAATGTGCCGCCGGCGCTGCCAAAGCACCTGTCGCCCGCGCCGGCGCGGTCGCAGCTGCTGCCTGGGCCGCTCGCCGCCGCGCGGCCCGAGGCAGGCGCTGGGACCCAGGGGCCCCCCGCCGGGCGCCCCGCCCAGCCGCCGCCAGCCCGTGCGGCCGCCGCGCCGTCCCCGCCGCCGCCGCCGCCGCCGCCGCCGCCGCCGCCACCGCCGCCGCTGCCGGCAAATTTGGCGCCGGGGGCCGGCAAGCCGCCGACAAGCAGTGCGGACGTGCGCGGCGGGAGGGCGACCCCCAGCCCCAGCAGCGGCGGCGGAGACATGGGCAGCCTGGCCACGCAGGCGGCCGCCATGGCTGCGGCCCGGATGCAGCGGCAGGCGCGCCGCGAGCGCGAGGACTCCAAGCACAAGGCGCGCGCGCTTGCCCAAGCCCTGTCCACGCCAGACAGTCCGTCGTACGGGGCACGCTGCATGCTTACCTCATCTTCTGCTGCCGCTCCATGGCATACACATGCTGGAGGCCTCCATGCCGCTCATATGGTCTTTGGCGGCGCCTCGGCGTCACCGTTGAGGTGTAGGGTACTTCCTAACCCTGTTGCTGCGCAGGCGGCGGCGGCGGTCGGCCGCGCGTACGACCTGGACGAGCTGGACGAGGAGTGGGGCCCGCTGCTGCAGCAGCTGGACGACCTGCTCATGCAGGCGCGCCGGCCGGCGCTGGACGCCGCGGAGCGCGCGGTCGCGATCCGCTCGCTGCTGGTGTCCACGGCGCGCGAGAGCGCGCACGCCGCGCTCGCCAAGGCGCTGGGCGACGTCGAGCGCTTCCGGCGCGCGGTCGGCGCGGCCGCGTAGGGCTGGGGCTAGGGCTAGGGCGCCGGCAGGGGCGGCGCGGCGCGGCGGCCCGACGCGGGCGCCGGGCTGCGCTGCCCGCTCGCTGCTGGCGGCAGGCGCACCTGAGGGCGCCCGCCACCGCGTCCGCCAAGAGGTTACACGATGGCAGTAAATGCTCTGGCGCGGACGTGTGCGTAGGGCTGGGGTAACGGAGGGCATGCCGCCTGCCCCTGGACGCCGTCTAGCACAGCTGTCTGTCCAGCGACCTTCCATGCCCTGCTGGTGTCTGTCGGCGCCCGCTCTCTGACATCTCCATGCTCAGCGAGGCGCTCCCAGGCCTGCAGTCACCTGGCGCGGACAGGGGTGGGGCAGGTGGTGGTCTGCAAACACAATGAGGAGATACACTTGGGGCCTGACGGGACGCCAAGCGTCTGTCTGGCAGTGCCTGGTAAGTCCACCCGTGGTGTGCGTGCAGACGAAGTAGGCAGGCGGAGTGCAGCACATGCAGGTTTGCGCTTGGCACATTAGGGGCATCAGCAGTCCAGGATGCTCGAGTAGTAGGGTCTGCCATGCGCCCTACCCTGGTGGCCGGGGCGACCAAAACTGGGTGGGCACCGGCCCAGCCCTGTCTGTCTGGAGCAGGCAAGAGAGCTGGGTCTGCTGACCTCAGCCACAATGTTGTTCCACAGGGCAGTGAGGATGCTGGTCAAGAGACGCATATGTGCACTTGTTCAACATGAAGGATGTAGATACGACGGGCCAAGCAATGCACTGGTTTACCACAACCTCCACCAGACAGAAGGGCGATGTAAACACATCGGGCAAAATGCGCCAGACTCAGCAGTCCTAGATAATTGGTGCTCCTTTTAGGAGCAGTGTTCACACGAGCACAAAACTGCACCCCCCTCGCCCTTCAAGGCGCAAAGGGTGTGCCACTGTGCAAAGGGGAGCGCCGCTCTAACGTTGCCAAACAACAATGCTGCCTACTGCTTGGCAGAACGCTGCCAAACGCGATCTGACACCACAACAAACGCTTGACACGCAGGTTTCGCCTCACAAACCTCCTGAACAGGCCCTAAATGCGCGTCGGGATGCCCGCCGCAGCCATGTGCGCCTTCACGGCCGCGATGGGCACCTCGCGGCGGTGGAAGATGCCGGCGGCGAGCGCGGCCGACGCGCGCGTGCGCGCAAACACCTCCGAGAAGTGCTCCGGCTTGCCCGCGCCGGACGACGCGATGACCGGGATTGTCACGGCCTCCGACACCGCCGCCACCAGCTCCACGTCGAAGCCGGCGTTCCTGCGCGCGTCAGGCAAGGCAGGCATGAACAGGGGCAGTTGCGCGCCGGAGCTCCAGGTCGGGGCCAGAGTCCCTGACTGCTACTGCAACCGTAAGCAGAGGAGGAGTGCCTTGCCCGACTCACGATGAGCATTTTGGATCCGGAGGGACCACGGGCGGCTCGCGTGCCTTTCCCATGGACAGCATGCGGCGCTGCAGGCGAGCAGCGACACTGTCGGAGGGCTCGTCGAGCCGGGCCACTGCGGCCATGCGTGTCCTGGTCGAAGCCCTGGCGGGCAGGGTTCCGGGCAGGGTGCTGAGCAGGGGGCGCCGCGCACTGGCCGTCGGTGTCGATGCAGTTGAGCAGGATCTCGCCGGCGCCCAGCGCCTCCACCGCGCGCGCCAGCTCCACCGCGTCGATGTCGCGGCCCTCGCGCCCGCCGCGCACGGTGCACTGCGCGCCGCGCCCGGGTCGGCGCGCGGTGAGCGCGCCGGAGGGCTCGGGGCGCGCGCGGGGGCAGGGCGCCGACGCCCAGCAGGACCCCCATGCCTGAGCCCGGCCGGCCCCAGCCATCAAACAATCGCCCACATGTGCAGTCGAGTAGGGTTTGGTGACAAGGAGGGCACGGCAACACGTCTGCGTGGCATGGGATGTCTGGATGCAGCTGGCCGCCCAGCCACAGCGCGCGCAGCCGCAGCGCGGGCTGCACCTGCCACCAGCAGTACGCCTCGCCGTGCGGGCCAAAGTCGGCGGTGGCGGTGGCCGGCCGCGGCGTGTCGGCCGGGTCCGCGACCCAGACGCGGCGCGGGTCGATGGAGACGACCACCGCCTGCGCGCCGTACGCCTGCGCGCGCCCCCGGCGCGCCTGTCGGGCGGGTCGCGTGGCGGCAGCGCCGCCGCCAGCCTGCCTGAAAAGCAGCGGCGCTGCCAGCGGCGCCGGCTTCTGCAAAGGCCCCACGCCAGCTGTGCTCGAAACACCAAAGCGCAGTCCGAGTGCACGCGCTTGACCCTTGCTGGCGGATGCACGCCTGCACATGGTGCGCAGTGACTCAGTGATGATGGGAACCTGCATGCGGAGCGGCATGGGCGCCGTGTGGCCAGTGCAAACGTCCAGGCGCCGCCGCCAGCGCAGCATGCTGGCGGGCGCGCAACCGGGAGCGCACCCACGATATCTGCTCGATGGCGCTCTCGCCGGTGCGCTCGCCGGAGCGCAGGTACGCCTCCGCGGCGTCCACCGCCTCTGTGCCGATGGACACCTGCGCTCAGGCAGCCGGCGCTCGCGCCTGACGCCGCGCTCGGGCCAAGCCGCTGCATGCACCGCCGCACCCTGCAGGTGCTAGTCGGCACCTGAGGAAACAAACGCTCCGCGGCGGCGCCGAGCGCGCTGCGCCGCCGGTCAGCATGGCGCTGCTCGGCAGGCTTGCAAGGACCAAGGGGCAGAACGGCACAGTGTGTGGGCTTGCAGTGCGCTCCCCCCCTGCGCGCGGCCCCGGCCGCCCCGCGGCACGGCGGGGCGCCCAGCGCGCCTTGTCGGCGCCGGAGCGGAAGTACTCGGCGGCGACGTCGAGCGCGCTGTGCCGCCGGCCGTCGCCGTCTGTGAAGCCGCGGATGCCGCCGCCGACCGTCAGCGGCACAAACACGCCCTCGGACGCGCGCCGCAGCACCTGCGGCAGGCAGGGGCCGCCGCTCGCAACCCGTGCACTGCGACGCCCGACGCATGCTGCAGGGCCGCGCGCAGGCGTCACAGGCTGTGACCTATGCAATTGAACCAACAGTGATGTTTCCCAGAACTCCCATATACGTGCCATATCACAGCCAAGTTCTCTACAGGCCACATGTGGCGCGCGGCGCCGGCGCGCGCCTCGAGCATGGGCAGGTCGGAGAGCGGGAAGTCGCGGAAGCCGGTGATGTTGAGGAACGTGACCTCGTCCGCGCCCTCGGCAAAGTACCGCTGCGCCAGCTCCACCGGCTGGCCCAGGTTGCGCACCTGCGCGCGGCGCGCCGCGCGCGAGCTGGGGAGCGGGGCTGACGGGCCGGCGGCGCGCGCGACCCCTGCGCAGCGCGGCGTCGCGCCGGGTCCCGCGGCCCGGCGCGGGTCGCCGGGCGGCGTGGCCCTTGTGCGGAGCCTGCCGTGCCGCACCCGCCGTCGCCGGCTCACGCGCCCCGCGCGCCCCTCGCGCCACCCTGTGACGCACCCGCTGGCAGCCCGAGCGCAGCGCGCCGGCGCTCTCAAGACGTGCAGACAGAGGCCCTCCGTCTAATGTGGCATAGCTGTGGGCACGCCTGCCGCCATGCTCACTCATGCTTATAGCCTAACAAACCCTAACCAAGCGCCAGCCCACCTCGTTGCCGCCGGCGCTCTCGCGCACGTCGTACTGGTCGCCCTTGGTGACCACCAGGTCGCCCGCGTCGTTCGCGCGCACGTCCAGGCACGCGATCACGCGCTTGGCCAGGCCGTGCGGGCGGCCTGCCGCGGCGCGCGCGCGGCCGGTCGCAACATGTTTCCAGGTGCGTTGGATTTTCGTGAGGCGGGAAAGGAGTGCTTGAGGGTCGTCTCGCCTTGCAAGGTTGCACGCCGGGCCCACCTGCAGAGCAACGGCTGGGGCTGGGGCCTGGGATCAGCGCAAATTTATTACTCATGCAAGTCCCCAGTATAGCAACAGGACCACAACACCCCCTCCCCACCCGTCCCTTCCCCGCTGCGCGCATGCAGTCTGCAGCGCAGCCAGCGGCGGCCGCTCATGCGCCAGCGCCCATCCTCATGCAGGCGGCGCACCGTGCGGCGGCAGCGCCGGCTCGGGCGCGAGCGCCGCGTCGCTCGCGTCCAGGAACGCGCGCAGCATGTCCAGGCCCGCCGCGCCGCTCTTCTCCGGGTGGAACTGCGTCGCGTGCACCTGCGGGCCCCGCACGCACGCGCAGTGGGCAGATATGTTCAGCCCCCCATGCGTGCTGCCCAGCTCTACCAAAGGCGCGGCCCACAGGGTCCGCATGACGTGCTGCGCCGAGGGAGGGCCGCCTGGTGCGAGGGCGCGCAGAGCCGCGTGCGGCCAGACCTGTCTGCATCCAAAAAGGCGCACTTTGCGAAAGAGCTGCTCGACAAGCCCTTCCCTGTGTTTGCACAGGGTGATGCTCTGCCATTGCGGGCGTTTGTCTGACGCATGTGCCTTGGCGCTGGCTCGGACCACAGTTTGCGGGGCTCCTCATCCCTGCCTCTTTGCCGCATCATGGCACGCTCCAGCAGCCCTCCGCCCGACGGCCGCCTGCACAGGGCAGGCCGCGGCCGGGCAGCACCTCGCCGCGCTTGACCGCGGACACAAACTCGCCGCCGTACTCGGTCGTGGCGAGCACCCAGTCCGCGTTGGCCGGCTCGGGCAGCGCGCGGAACGTGTGCACAAAGTAGACGCGCCGGTCCCCGACCGGCTCCAGCAGCCGGGACGCCTTCCTGGCGGCGCGCGCGGGACAACGTGCTGATCTATGAGTATTTCGAATTTGCCTGCGGCAGGCAGCATCACCGCAGAGCGGCGCTTGCTCAGTCTCACTAAGCGCCTGCGGCGCCATGCCGGGCGCCGGCGCGCCGGGCCGCCGGCCGCAGGCGAGCGCGCCCGCCGGCGCGGCGCCCGGCCGGGCTGCGCACCGCTGCAGCAGGTCGTTCCAGCCGATGTGCGGCACGGGCAGGCCGGCGGCGGCGTCGAAGGCGGTGACGCGCCCCGGCACGAGGCCCAGGCCCTCCACGCCGCCGTTCTCCTCGCTGCCCTCGAACAGCAGCTGCAGGCCCAGGCAGATGCCGAGGAAGGGCCGCCCGGCCTGCGCGCACTCAGCGCTCAGCGCATGCCCCCGCCGCCCGCTGTGGGGCCTGCGCGACGCGGCGGCGCGGCGCCGCGGCGCGCCCGCGCCTCGACGCGGACGCTCCCTGACCTGCGTCGCATTGCAAGCGGTATGGACGGTCCGTTCCCACGCCCTGAGCTTGCTGTACTGTACGAATGCACCTCACCGCGCTCCACACGTGCCGGCAGGCCCCCAGGCTTGTCCCAGCCTCCCGCAGCCGGGCGAGCTGGCGGCCTGGTCGGCACAGTCGCGGGCGTGCCTCGGCAGCCCTGGCGGCCCTGGGCAGGGCGAGAGTGAGCGCACGCCTCGGGAGCGTCCTGTCAGCGCGTGCCACGAGTGCAGGCGGTCGCGGCGCGCAGGGCCTCGCAACGGCGCCCGGGGGCTGCAAGGCCCGACCGCGGGCGGGCGGGCACGGGCCGCGCCTGGATGTACTCCTTCAGCGGGTCGATGTAGCCGCGCCGCGCGAGCACGCCCATGGCCTGCTCATAGGCGCCCACGCCCGGGAACACTATCCTGTCGGCCGCGAGGATGTCCTCGGGCCTCTCCACCTGGGGCGAGCGCGCGGGCTCGGCGGGCGGTCTGCGTGCGGCCTCCCCACCAGGCCCCCTCCGCAGCTGCACCTAAGCTCTGCCTTGGCCTGTTGGCATGAACACGGGTGCGCTCTGCCCAGTGCGCCGTTGCGCTGGCTACCCTTGCAAGCCACGCTTGCACCGTCAGAAGTGATGCCGGGCCGCTCGAATAGATGGCAGGTGCGCGGCCGGGAGTGCTGATGCAACGTGCGCCCACGCACAGCTGTTGCTGCATCGTTACAACCGCAAGTTGCCTCCGTCCATCGTTACAGCCGCCAGCCAAGGCGCACCTCCTTAAGCGTGTAACCAAGCTTACGTATGGCATTGCGCACGCTGCGCACGTTGCCGGCGCCATAGTCCAGCAGCGTGACCTCGCCGTGCGCCTCCTGGGCACGCACGAGCACGCTGCATCGCCTGCAGAGCGGTGCCGGGCTGCTTGGTGCGTGGCCACTGAGTGCGAGTGGCGCCTTGTGCTGGGTCAGTGGCTGGGCGGTGGATAGCCCCCGCATGGTAACTTGCACGGTGACACACACTGCCGCCCACACTGCCACACTGCCGCCTGGACTACGCGCTTTTTGTAAGAAGCTTTAAACACACGCTAGCTGCTCCCTAGCAAATCAAGCTACACACCTAGCCGAATGGGGATTGGCAAGCTCCTGACCGAGGACAACCTGACTACAAAGTTCCCGAGTCCTGTGCTTCCTCTTCGAGTTGTGTTCCTTGGCCAGGGCGCTGAGGCAGGCACTTTGAAGGGGCGCTGTACTGGCAGAAGGAGTGCGGCGGGTCCGGACCGCGGACGGGCGCGCACGCCGATATGGCTGCAACGCAGCTGTACCGGCAAACTAGGTGAGCATAGAGGCGCGGAACAGCACTCGGGTCTCTTTGACGCACTGTTCAATCAACAACTTGCTCAAGCTTTCCGGCCTGCCAGGCTCGGCGATAGCCTGGTTGAGGCACTGGACGTCCTGGTCGAGGCGGAGAAGATCAGCCCGGAGCTGGCGATGAAGGTGCTGGCTGAGGTGCGCCGCGCTGCTGAAGCTAGAGACTCCTTTGCACTTCCAGGCTGCTCTTGCCATCAGCCAAGGCACACTTAGGCAGTAGCACTCGCGACAAGCTTGCTGTCAGGCAAGGCTTGTACCCGCCTGGCCTTGTCCGGCATGACACTGCGCTGGCTTGCGCTTGCAGTATGACGTGTCCTTCCTGACGACGCTCCAGTCCAAAGTGCGGGCGCGGACCACCTTCAAGGGCCACCTGCACACGTACCGCTTCTGCGACAACGTGCGGCCGCGCCCTCCCGGAGGGCCCCTCCGCGCTCTGACCGGCCGCTCGTACAAGCGCTGCACGCTGCCTCACTGAGCTGTTGGCGATTGTGGCTGATACACGGTTGTAACTAGGTGAATGCTACTTTTAAAATTTTTTACAAAAAAGAAAGGTGGGGCAGGTGTGGACGTTCATAATGTCGGACACCTCCTTCCGGACCGTGCCGAGCGCGCACAGCGGCGCCAGCTACACGCCGGAGGTGGTGGCGGGCAAGGTGAAGATGGTGTGCGTGGACGCCAAGCTGGTGGAGAAGGACGCGGTGGAGCAGCGGCAGCAGTAGCCCAGACACAGCGAGAAGGGACAGCAGTAGTCCATACACAGTGAGAAAGGAGCGGCAGCAGCAGTAGTGCAGACACAGTGTGAGAGGAGCGGCGACAGCTTTAGTCCAGAGACAGTGAGAAAGGAGCGCATGTCAGTCGGGTTTGCTCCTGTTTTGAGAGAGTGTGCCGTTTGTGCTTCTGCCTGTGTGTGCACACCAGCGCTGTTTTGCAGCTACAGAGCTTGTCCTTCAGGGCGCAGTGCAAAGCGCTGTCGTCGACAAATACCTACTATTACAAAGAATGGCTGCAGCACTGACCTGACAGAGATGCCTCAGGACCCCGAGCCCTTGTCAGGCGCAACAGAGCAGCTACGCACACAACACGTCCGTACACGCTGAAAACATCTATAGACAGTGTGCACAGCACCTCAACAGAGGCGCCTGCTAGGCCTATGACGGGGCGAGGCGGCCCGCTGCATACCCCCCCTCCACCAATAGCGGGCCTCACTGCCACGACCGTTATACAGATGCTGCTGCACTGTGCTGCCCGGCACAACCAGCACCCCCCAGACAATGCGTTCGCAGTCCCAGCAACCCCTGATTCCTGGAGTTGTGCACAAGTGCACGAGCCCGCGCAGACTGCCCACCCGGGCGACACGCCTGCTCGGTGCATGCCCCTGCCGCTCCTAGGCTGCCCCCGAGATCCGCCCCACACGAAGAGGGCAAGCACGCACATGGTGAGCATGCGTCACATGCTCAGCTCCCAACAAGACATCCGGCGCTGCCGCGGCCACTACTGCGCCTCTCGGCGCAGCGCTGTTCGCAGCAGCATTGCGCCATGCAGCGCCGCGCCGCACCTGCTGCACCCCGGCGCCGCGGCCCGGCAGGCTCCTGCCTGCGCTGCACGGTCTTCCCGCCTTGCAAACCACGCTCACGCTCGGGCGGCTCACGCTCGGGCGGCGCCCCTCGCATACCAGCGCCGCCGCAGCGCCCGCCGCGGCACTGTCAGCATGCGCACGCAGCGCAGCGCTCCGGCTGCAGCGCGCGCAGGGCGCGCAGGTACGCGCCGCAGGACGCCATTGGGCTCACCTAACCCTAGGCATAACCCTAGGCGATGCCGGCCGGCGCGGTGTCCATGGCAGAGGTCATCTTCTTGTCGCCGTTGAGCACGCTGACCTGGCCATCAGCGTCCACGTCGATGATCACGCTGTCGCCCTCCTGCGCGCGCGCGCTCGCCGCCCGTCAGCTGGAGGCCCGCTCCTGTCGACCGCCTGCGGCGCGGCCGCTATGCGCGCCACCTCAGCGGCACCAGCAATCCCTGGCTGTGGACTCGGCGGTAGGCTGAAGCTGCGTCAGACTCAGCAGCGATCGCACAGCGGACCATTCTGTGAGGTGAGGCGCGCTCAGCCTCACGTCCCTCCGCCGCACTGTGGTGGCTGCTGCAGTGATGTACAAAGCCTCAAGCCTGAGAGTAGCATAGTCACACGCACATGCACAGGGCGCGCCTTAGCGTCCACAGAACATAACACAACCTCAGAGCAGCAGCCACACAGCCAGACAAGGGCCAGATCAGACACGGTCTCAGGTGCGCGGGCGCAGCGGCGCGCCTTGATGTCGCCGGCCAACATGCGCTCGGCCATGCTGTCCTCCAGCAGGCGCATGATGGCGCGCCGCAGCGGCCGCGCGCCGTACGCCGGGTTGTAGCCCTCGTCCACCAGGCGGTCCTGCGCGCGGCGGCGGGCGGGCGTGACGCGGAGCGGCATGCCGCATCAGCCAGCAGCACAGACATGCACTGCGGCTTTGGTTGTCCAGCCAGCGCCCAGTGCCCTCTGGCGAGACTGGTCCCACGTCGGTCAGCCGCAGGCCGTCGCAACCTGGGCAGCATGAGCTTGCCCAGACAGCTTGGAAGAGTGTCACCTTGCAGGTATGACTTGCCGCCATGAGTGTTCGGCGGCCGGCAGGCAGGGCTGCTGCGCCACGGCCGCGCCTTGAAGCGCTCGGTGACGTCGATCTTGATGCCCTTGCCCTCGGCGCGCACGAAGACCTCCTTGAGCATGATGTCCGCGATCTGCTTCACCTCCGCCTTGGTCAGCTGGCGGAAGACGATGATCTCGTCCAGCCGGTTCAGGAACTCGGGCCGGAAGTACTGCTTCAGCTCCTCGTTCACCTGGCCGCGCGCGGCGCGCGCCGGCGTCGGCAGGGGCGCAGCCCTACATAACCCTATCCACGCCCTAACCCTGCGCCCTGCCAACGGAACCAGACAGCGCTTATCTTGTCCGCGCGTCTGCTGACTACGCAGGCGTGCAAATCGTTCCGCAGTCGCTGCGCGCGCTTGCCAGTACCCACGAGGGGCATGCGACGCCCACCCCGGTCGCAGCGCAGAGCATGCGCAGCCGGTGTCAGGCCATGTGCTCACGCAGCCATACGCAACTTCTGTAGACTGCGATTCTGCTGCAAGCGCCCCTGCTGGGGCACAGCAGCCACAGCCACATGTACAGCAGCGCTGAGCGGCCGCGCGGCGCACCAGCGTCTTGATGCGGTTGTACGAGGAGTCCTCCTCGAGCGTGTCCAGCTGGAAGCCCAGGCCGCCGCCGCCCTTCTCGATGACCGAGCTGCCCACGTTGGACGTCATGATGATGAGCGTGTTCTTGAAGTCCACAGTGCGGCCCTTCGAGTCGGTCAGGCGGCCGTCCTCCAGGATTTGCAGCATCTGCGCGCGCGGCGCGCCGCCCTCGCACCACCGCCAAGTCTGTCTCCCACTACACCTCCGACGCAAGCTCAGACCGTATCTGGTGTCACAGTAATTCAAGTGCATGCACAGAAGTGCACAACTTACCAATCTTGTCCTGAACTGATTACACCGCGAGCACATGCCACAGGCTAGCAGCAAGCACCCCCCAATGAATTACTAGACAGCAAGCACCCCCCAGGTGGACGCGGACCACAGCTGACAGGCAGCCTGCGGGCGCGCACCATGTTGAACACGTCCGGGTGCGCCTTCTCGATCTCATCAAACAGCACCACGGTGTACGGCCGCCGCCGCACCGCCTCCGTCAGCTGGCCGCCCTCGTTGTAGCCCACGTACCCTGACGGCAGCAACATGCATAGCATGTCAGCAAGATGAATGTGCAACAAAAAGAGAAGAGCGGAACAGCGGATGGGCGACCAGGCACAGCATATTGAGTAACAGCAAACAGCTCAGAGAAGCGAACTTTCGACCTCGAAGTACAAAGATGTGGTGGCAAGCCCCCCAACTTATGCAAGACATTGTTAAACACCAGCACGGCCACTCTATCTGCCATGCTGACGCTCTTCATCCTGTTGCTGCCCCGCCGACCCCGCCCCAAGCATGGCTGAAGGGGTGCAAACAAGGAGCATGCAGCGCGCTGGGGCCCCGGCCGCGCGCGGGCGCGCACCGGGCGGCGAGCCGATGAGCTTGGACACGGTGTGGCGCTCCATGAACTCGCTCATGTCCAGGCGCACCATGGCGTCCTCGCTGCCAAAGTAGTAGCTGGCCAGCGTCTTGGCCAGCTCCGACTTGCCCACGCCGGTGGGCCCCGAGAAGATGAACGACGCGATGGGCCGGTTGGGGTTCTTGAGGCCAACGCGCGCGCGGCGGATTGCGCGGCTGATAGCAACCACCGCCTCCTCCTGCCCAATCACGCGCTGGTGCAGCGTGCCCTCCATCTTGATCAGGCGCTCGCTCTCGTCGCTGGACACCTGCGCGCGCCGCGGCCGGCCGTCTGTACAATCGTCGCGCTGCAGGCATTTGAACGGCCCATGCGCTGCAGGTAGGCGCGCGCCCTTGTCTAACCCTAATTTCAACCCTTGCTGCACACACAGATACTGCCCACATGCACCAGCTCATTCCAGCAGCCCACTGATGGCATGCTCGCGCCTCTCGGGCACGTGGGCTGCGACTGCGCGGGCGTGGAGACGCGCGCGCGCCTTCTCGATCGGGATGCCGGTCCACTGCGCCACAATGTTGGCGATGTCCTGGTCGGTCACGAGCGGCCCGGTGCCCTCGCCGGCCTCCTGCTCGGCAGCCTCGCCCTCCTTGGCGCCGGCCGTGATCGCGCTGATCTGCGACTTGAGCTCCATCTCGCGGTCGCGCAGGGAGCCCGCCTTCTCGAAGTCCTGCGCCGCGCCGGCACAGCCCGCATTAGCACGCAAGCAGCGCTCACCCCAGCACGTCACCGTCGCCAGGCACCCCTACCTGGCTGTCCGCACCTAGTATCTCGTATGCATGCAACAGGCCAATTTGCTGCACGAGCACATGCATAGCTCGGCCTAACATGCAGTCATAACTCCTTGACACCTACGAGTCCTGCCGCTGCGCTGTCGCCTCACGACACGCTCGGCATGCGCGGCATGCACGCTGCGAGCGCGCGGCGCGCCTGCCCGCGCACGGCCGCATCCTTCTCCTTCAGCAGCGCGCGCAGCTCCTTGTCCAGCTCGCGCGCCTCCTCCGGCAGCTGCGCGTGGCGCAGCCGCACGCGCGAACCAGCCTCGTCGATCAGGTCAATCGCCTGCGCAGCACGCGCAGCTTCAGGCACAGCATGTTGAAATAACGCTTGAGTGACTGCCGACTGTTAAACCAGCCGTGTATGCTGACACACATGCTCACTTACCAGACACGCCTTGTGAGCAAATCAATGACACCTGCCACGTCGCCGCCCCGGAGCTGCACCGCACATGGGCGTCAACAGCCAGGTACGATGCGGTGCACAAGCCAAGCGCTCTGCTCAACACAGGCGCCTTTTCAGTAGTCCAGGGCCGCGCGCGCCTTGTCCGGCAGGAAGCGGTCGGAGATGTACTGGCTGGAGAACTTGGCCGCGGCCGACAGCGACTCGTCGGTATAGCGCAGCTTGTGGTGCGCCTCGTAGCGCTCGCGCAGGCCCAGCAGGATCTCGTACGTCTCGTCCACGCTCGGCTCCGGCACGTGCGCGCGGCCGGCCGGCGTCAGCGCCCAGGCGGCGTGCGGGCACCCCACTCGGCAGCACGCTGGGTGGTAAATACGGCCTTGACCTACCAGGCACAGGCACAGCCAGTGCCACGACGCTTGTGCCACGCACATGGCATGCGGGCACATGCATGCACGGTGCACCTTCTCCATGACAAGCTGGCACTGCTGTGCACCTTGGCTGCACCTGCAGAGGAAGCAGGGCACACGCAGGCCCCGCTGTAAAGCTTCTGCTAAGTTGCGCCATATTCTGCACACCCACTTCGCTATATGCTTTTATCACGGAGGCTAATTTCCAAGACACCTGGCGCAGCTGCGCGGCGGGGCGCGCATCTTGACGGGCTGGAAGCGGCGCTCCAGCGCGGGGTCCTTCTCGATGTGCTTGCGGTACTCGTCCAGCGTGGTCGCGCCAATGCACTGCAGCTCACCGCGCGCCAGCGCCGGCTTCAGGATGTTGGCCGCATCGATCGCGCCCTCGGCCGCGCCCGCGCCGATCAGCGTGTGCACCTCGTCAATCATCTGCGCGCACCCAGCCGCCCGGCTTGACACCAGCCTGTTCAGACGACAGGCTAATCAATGCAGGCCGCAGGGTCTCGAGCACGCCCTCGCCTGCTCGCGCAGCGCAAGCAGACAAATGCGCAGCAGGTCCGCATGCCAGCATCGCCGCACGCGCGCGCGCACCAGGATGATGTCCGAGTTCTGCTTGATCTCCTCCATGAGCTTCTTCAGGCGCTCCTCGAACTCGCCGCGGTACTTGGTGCCTGCCACCAGCAGGCCCATGTCCAGTGTTACCACCTGCGCCGCCGCCAGAGCCCTCGTGAGCACTTTTCCTTTTTATTGAAGACATGGGCTGCATGCGAGTCTGAGCATGTGACGACGCGCGCCAGAGAGGCGCCTGCCGCGGGCGAAAAAAACAACGTGACGCTGCTTGCTCAGCTTACAGAAATCGCGAACGTGCACGCGCATGACAGCACACGCCCAAGGGCGCGGCCGGCTGCATCAGCAGGTTGGCAGGCGCGCCCGGGTTGCGCCGGCCGGGCACACGTTGGGCAACACGCTGGAGCAGGGAGCCGTTCGCGCCGCGCCTGCTTGCCCTCGATGGTCTCCGGCACGTCGCCGGCGGCAATCTTCTGCGCAAGGCCCTCTGCGACCGCGGTCTTGCCCACGCCCGGCTCGCCGATCAGGCACGGATTGTTCTTCGTGCGCCGGCCCAGGATCTGCGTCACGCGCTCAATCTCCTTCTTCCGGCCCACCACCGGGTCCAGCTTGCCCTGCGCCGCCGCGCAGCTCCCTGGGTCAGCGCTTCCCAAACACCCAGCCGCCCTCCCCGTCACGCAGCCTGGAAGCATTCGCACATGCATGCGCCGCTCCAAGGTGCGCCCTGTCGGCGACCTGCAAGCGAAATTACATGCACGCCCCGCTTCCAGGTCCGCCCCATCGTTGTCACTCTTACCACTGGCAAAGGCGCGCGCGTCGCTGCGGGCGGCGCCGACCCGCGCGGGCGGGGCCGCGCCTCGGTCGCCTGCGTAGTCAGGTTGGTGCCGTACTCCTCCAGAGTCGGCATCTTGTTGCTGCTGGGTCCGGAGCCGCCACCCACGCCCACCGCCTCCTGGCTCTCGCCCACCATCCGGATGACCTGCGCCGTGCACAACCCTTACGTGTTGATATAAAAGCACATCTCAGCACATCTGGTTGCACTGTTGCCCCGGTGCAGCACACAAGCTCGATCTCATGTAAGAGACGGTCAAGCAGAGCATAGACGCAAGGCTATGCTTCAGCCTGGCTTCTGCTGCACAGGTGCAAGAGGCACTGCTGGGGCAGCGGTGCAGCAGTGCAGCGTGGTAGGTTGCGAGCCTGCAGCGTGAAGGACTATTGTCGCTGTGTGTGGGGGCAGTCCGCAGCTGCTGCTGCAAGGCGGGCTGCAAACGGCAGGCAGCACAGCAGGCTGCGCGCCTGGGTCCGGGTCTTGGCCTACAACGTGAAAAGACGACCGCTGCTGTGCATGGCGACAACAGGCGACAGCTGCGGCAGCAAGGCGAGCTGCAAGGCAGGCCGCGCGCCTGCGTCCGGATCTTGGCCTGGTCTGCGCCCAGCGTCTCCAGCACGCGCGCGGCCACGCCCTCGCCCTCGCGCAGCAGGCCCATCAGGATGTGCTCCGTGCCGATGTAGTTGTGGCCTGCCCCGCACGAGCACACGATTGGTTGGGGCCGCGCTGTCGCTGCGCTGTCGGCAGTGCGCGCTCGGCGCTCCAGTCACTCGAGCAGTCTTGGTTGCAGCCAGCCAGCCCAAAACCTGGTGTCTGGTGGTGCCTCCCGACATAGCAGCACACCAACCGCGCTCGGCAATCCATACCACTGCTGGCAATCCATACCACTGCTGCCACAACACACGGGCTGCCGCTCAGCGCCCCCACAAGTTTTGATATCACAGCAGCCTCTCCGCCACGCACACTCGGTGCCAGCTTGACGAGCCCTGCGGTGGGTATCAAGGTGCCCAGACACGAGGAAGCACGCCGGAAGCAAAACCACACGTGACCACTTGTGACACACCGCACCAGGCACCGAGCATGACCCTCTACACCTGTACCGCCTGCAGCTGCGCGCCGCATGCCGCAGGCACGGCCGCTAAGCAACGAACTACACAGGACACCAGCCACCGCCAGGACAGCGCGCCCCGGCCCAGCTAGACAGCAGGCCACACGCGCCACCCAGACACAGGCAGGCGCTGCACCACGGGGCACACCCCTGAAGTGCAGTGCGGCGCCGACCAGGGTGCTCCTGCTGCAGGCGGGCAGTGCTCTGCGGCCCGGGCGCGGGCGCCCGTGCGCAGCGCAGCGGGCGCGCAAAGCGTGAAGCTTCCGGCTGCAGCGGGTGCGCACCCAGGTGGCGGGCCTCCTCCAGGGACAGCTCCAGCACCCGCTTGGCCCGGGGCGTGAACGGAATCTCCACGGCCACGAAGCCGCTGCCGCGACCAATGATCTTCTCCACCTCTATCCGTGCGTCCTTCAGGTTGACGCCCATGCTCTTCAGGACCTTGGCCGCGATGCCGGTGGACTCGCCGATGAGCCCCAGCAGAATCTGCTCCGTGCCGACAAAGTTGTGCCCCAGCCGGCGGGCCTCCTCCTGGGCCAGCATGACCACCTTGATGGCCTTCTCTGTGAAGCGCTCAAACATCATGCGCGTCGGCGCCCGCCGGCCCCTGCCCGCTGGCCGCGCGACCGCCGCGGAGAGGCAGCGGCCGCTAGCCGCTTGCCTCGCCCCCGCGGTGTCCACCGCGTTGGCCCGGCGCATGCCTGTGTAGGTGCCCAGCTGCGCGACCGCCGGCCGGCGGTGCGCGCACGGCGCCAGCGCCGCGAGGCCGGCCTGCGCGCCGGCTTGGCCGGCCGCGGCTCGCCGCGCAGCCATGCGTGCGCTCAACGGACCGGTCATCACCCTTCCCTGCATCCTTCTCACGCTCTGTCAAACTCTGCTGGTTGCGTGCCGCCCCAGCAGCGATAGGGATGGCCTTCGCAGGGTTTAGTCAGCCAGGTCCGAGGCTCGCGAGGTGGTCAGGCCATTCGCAAGGCAGGTCCTTCTAGCAGCATCCGACAGCGTGTCGCCATGCAGCACGCGCTCGCAGGCCGCCTCAGCAAGGTCCAGGACTGCACGTGCAAACATGCAGCACGCTCGTGCCTGCCGGCGCAGCGTCTCTCGGTGCAGAGCACACGCTTTGCTCGGCGAGGCTCTGTGCTGGCGCTGCAGCCGCAGAGGCGGCGGCCGGCGCTGCAGCGTGCCGCGCGCCTGCACGCACTAAACAAGGTGTGCAGCATCGGCAGTGGCCGCGTTTGTCCAGCCATGGTACCGTCGCTTGCTGCCGAGCTTGACCTCGGGGTATGGCTGTTACTGACCAGAACGCCAGCGCTGCGCAGGTTGACTCTTTGAACACAGAGCAACTCGAGGTGGCTATCCAGGAGCGCGACCGGCCGCTCATAGTGGACTTTTACGCCAACTGGTGCGGCCCGTGCGTCCTGCTGGCGAAGGAACTGGAGCAGGCGCGCCCCTGCGCGCTTGTGTGCGCTCGGCATACGGTGAGGGACTGCGTACCTGGCAGGTCTGTCAAGGCTTGCGGAGGTCTGTTCCAGGCTTGCGTTGACCTGTTGTGCATGCAACGCTCGTCGCTCAGTATCGCGGTTTTTTTAATGTGTAAAGTGTGTGTTTTTTTTTTGAGCAAGAGTATATCAGCGTCTATGCTGAGCTTATGGTGCCAGCGGTGAATGGCTGTTGCAGGTGGAGCAGTACTAAGCGACACTGCGGCCGCAGGTGGCAGCAGAGCTAGGGGATGCAGTGCGCATTGTGAAGGTGGACGTTGACCAGGAGCAGGCACTGGCGTCGCACCTGCAGGCACGCCTGCCTGTCACTCAATCATGTACAGGCGCAGACTGCAGGACAGGCTGTGTTTGGACTGGTTTGGAGCGCTTTTGGTGCAACAATGTAACAGTTAACTGATGCGCGCAGTAGCTGAGAGCCACAGTCGGTGCCTTTTTGCAGGCGTGCCAGCTGTGCTGCTTGTCGTCCAAACGACCTGCAATATGTGCTACCTTTGCCTGCCGTGTGCAGAAGACTTTGTTTCGGGCGCTGACTGGCTGGCTCTGAGCAGGGCGCTCGCATGCGTCGCGCAGATCCAGGGCCTGCCCACGCTTGTGTTCATTGGCATGGACAAGGCAAAGCCCGCGCTGCGCTTGGAAGGCCTGCTGCCGGCCGACGCCATTAAAGACGTGCTTAAGGACCTGAACGCGCCGATGGTTGGCGCGTGACGAGCGCAGCCTGAGCATGCTTTGGGCGGTTGGGGTGCGCGCTTGCGAGTTAAACAGCGCACACTCAGGTAGTGTTGCTGCGGAGGCGCGGGGACTGTGCAACGAGCTGCGCATGCAGGACTGTGGACTGAAGCATGCTACCGGGTTTGGAGGCCGTGCCTGAAGCTTGTGGAGGAGCGGAAAAGATGTCGCATTCCATAATGACAGGCAAGGCTTCGTGTGTCATGGGTATGAAGGCCATTTCCCATGTTTTCGGGGGAGTTTGGGTGATGGGCGTGCCAGTTGAAACATACCATTGACAGTGATGGGCTTTACAGACCAGCTGTGATCAGATGTGCAGCCTGAAGCAAGAGGCCTTACTGCATGCTGTTGTACATGCACATAGTGTACTAGTTTGCGCACAGTCCTGTGTACCTCAACAGACAATGTCTCCCAGGGGTGCAAGGCTCCTGCGCTAGGCGTTCAGGCTTGCATGCGTCGCAAAGTGGCATTCACGAGCGGTCGCTTGAAGGTAGCACAAAAGGCTGAAGTGAAGGCAAGTAAGCCGGATCAGCAGTTCCCCTAAAGGTGGTGAAAGGTCCACTGTGCCTGAAGGAGGCGTGGCTCATGCAGCACATCAGTCGTGTGAGCCCGCGCACAGAATGACCAGCCCTCAGCCTACGCACGATGCAGAGTCCACAAACAATGTCATGCGCAGCAGCCCTCCTGTACAGACCGAGTGGCCCCGTACAACGGTCTGGAAGAGCTTGGGCATGCGACTCTGTTTCGTCCGCCTAGGCCACTTTTCAAACAGAGCTGTGTGAGGCTGCAGCAACTCAGGGTGCAGCTGGAACGCCCCAAAGGTGCCAGCAGTCCCGGGCCCGATGCATTGCGTCCCCAGCAAAATACGGCGCGCTGACGCAGGCGCGCAAAACGGAGCAAGACATGCAGGCAGCAGGCAGAACAATTAAAAACAGAACTAGAAGCTCAAATGCAACCAAACCCCACGGGCTGCAAAAACTGCTGACCCATGGCTTGAACGCACGCAAAAAGAGTTTGCTGCATGCTTGCCAAGAGCCAAAAACAAGCAGGCCTGTCACTTTGCGCCTCCGGCTATGCTGTTCACACGAGTATGCCGAACGGTCAGGACGTGTGATCCGGATCTAAGGCAGCGCGCGCCACACGACAGCGCCTGCTACTCATACAAGGACAGCCTTGCACTGAAATATGCCACATGGCAGAAGCGCTCTGAAGAGCCTGCGGCGAGCTGCCACCACTACAGGCAGGGGCCTGCAGGGTAAGCGCCGGGCTACTCACATCTTGTGGCAGCCCCGCACGATGGCAGCAAGGCTCCCCCATCATGCGAGCCATGGCGCCACGCTCGCACTTCATCACTGAAATAGACACCTTGATCAAGGTCCTGACACCATCCATGTTCCTGGGAGACACCCTGCAAAAGGTATTCACGGCTGCCATCGCCCCAGCGAAGCCTGCCTCTACTCGCACAAACCATCCGCCAACCCACGGCCCAGTTGCTTGAGTGTGCGCGGGGGCGCTCACATCAGGGGTATAATCTGGGGCGGGTGGCAGGTTCGAGGGCTCCCTCACTGTGGGTGCAGACGCAGACATGGCAGATGCAACATCAGCCTGCATGCAGGTCGCAGGCGCTGCCCGGCCCACCAGCCGTTCGGGCCTCTTGCGCTAAGTGCCCGCGCATGCAACAGCACAGCGCCTGGTCGTGCACGGGCGCCGCCGCACCTGCCAGGCCTGTGCAGGCAGCCGCGTCGCGCGCGACCGGCCAGGCCCCCTCCGTCTCGATGAACAGGTCAGCCTGGGGCCCGCGGCAGCCTGCTGAGCCGCGCCTGGGTGCCGGTGCAGCGGCTCACACATGCCTATCTGGCGCATCATGCGCCACTCTCAACCACGCCCGGGCGCCGCACGCTTGCGAAGCAGGACAACTGCATGCACGCCGCATACCAGGAAACCAGAGTGGTGGCCAGCCTGGCGCCACATGGCCAGCTGCTGCTGGTACAACTGGCCACCTACCAATCATGTCCCTTCTCTTTCCATGACACCGGCTGCTGCTCTACGGGCCAGGCGCAGGTGCAGCACACAGGCTGGCTGCTGTCGGCGCAGGGATGCGTGCGCGCCTCCATGAACCCGAGGCACAGCGCAAACAGGCTCAGCACTTGCAGCAGCGAGGCGAGCCGAACCCGATCCAAAACCTGCCGCAGCGGCAAGCGGCGTGTCAGGCGCTGCCGCTACAACTGCATCCGACCTCTGCTCTGCTTGGTGGCAACGCAGCTCCGCTGCTGCACCACTTGCGCGCGCCAGCTTTGCCGCAAGGCGCTCCACGCAGGGCTCAAGGCTTTGGGGTGGTAGCAGGCACGCATGCACGAGCGCACGCATGCTGAGTGTGCTGTGTGGCTGTGGTCTCGAGTGCAGGTCAACACCACAGCCAGCCTCCTTTACCCCCTAGCCTGGCTGGAAGGGGCGGAGGCAGTCCCCATGGCGCCACACGCTGCGCACATTGCCTGCCATCTGCTGGGTCCCCAGCTGCAGGGGGCGCCACAGAAGCAGCCCCGAAAGGCCGCGCACCAGGAGCGCGCAGTAGATGGCGGTGACGGGAACGGGCATGCTGGGCGCGCCGCGCAGGTCGGTCTGCTCCCTCGCGAACAGAATCGTGAAGCCGACCTGCAGGCCGCGGAGGCGTCCTCACCTAGTGCTCAGCTCAACAACAACTAGTCAGCCTGCATACGACCACTCCATGACCCCTCTCCCACCCATCGACCTGGAGCCTTGCCCTCGCAAACATGCCAAACGACGCCGGGCAGCAAACAAGCTCTCACTGCAAGTCTGAGACTGCGCCTCTGTGACTCTTGACCGCAGCATGTAGACATCGAAGACCTGCAGCAGGGTGGTTCGCACCATCATGATGGCAAAGGCTGCGACCAGGGTGAGGCACTTTATGCGCTCGTGCTTGTAGACGGCCGCATTGCTTTGCCGCAGCAGCTGCGCCGTCAGCAGGTGCAGGCACACCGAGGAGCCGTGGTACAACACAAGCGCCAGGCACCTGCGGCCCGCCAGCTGCGTTCACAGCTGCGCCACCAGCCAGAGTGCCGCTGGAGCCTGGGCGCCGTGCAGCAAGAAACACATTGCATCGCTTACAGCACAGACACTCCAAAGAGCAAGCATATGCCTCTCAAGAGGATGCCGGGCCAGCAAATAGCACACAGCTGCGCTCACAGGAGCTACGACCCTTGTGGAGCACAAGCGGACTCTTAGTGCAGCAGCTGTGAACCTGCAAAGCCCGACCTCCTGCCCACGGCACAGGCTCCTGGGGTCAGTGAGCGACCTCTCATCCTTCGACTACAGATCCTGCAGCTACGCCCCGCATGGGGCGCAGCAGAGCCCGAGTAACATCCAACGCGAAGGCACAGGTCCTGGCACCAGTCTTGGGTGTAGCAGGCTCACTGTGCTACGGCACACCCATGCACAGGCCCGCCCACCTCCGCGTGACATGACGGATGTACCAGCATGCACAAAGCTCACACACTTATACGCCGGCATCGTGTCCTGAGTATTGCGTACAGAGCAAGCGCACCGCACGCGGTTGGAGAGCGTGTTCAGCGCGAAGAACAGGCCGCCCGCAGCGATGGCCAGCGCGCCGAACCAGGCGCGTATGCCGACGCTCAGCCGCGCCGAGCTGTGGCACTGGCTGGCAAGGAAGCGCAGCTCAAGCGGGTCAGGGAAAGCGAAAAGCCGCGGGAGCGGCGCGCTCGCAGCCTGCTGCCGTGTGTCGACCCTGTCTTCCATTATCGGCGGGCAGGCCAAGAGCATGCTGGTGCCGGCAGTGGAGGAGGTGTGCAGTACACCAACGGCAAGCAACATGCTACAACTCAGCTTGGCACATCATGTCCGCACAAGACACCTTTGTGACAGGAGTATCTCACAAGTGAACGATATGCGCCCCATCGCCAGGCGCGGCCGCGCCACTGATCTGGCAACGCGCAGACCGCGGAGTACGATCGATTATATAAGCTAGCTTAGGCACAACGAGAACGAGAACAATGAGGGGAGGCATGTATCCCATTCCCAACGTATGTTGGCAGAGACGAGCTGCTGAATTTTGGCTGATACACGGTTGCAATGCACTCATTCAAAAAGCACGTTATGCAGTGAGTTTACCAAAGTGAGTGTACTGGTGCCTGGCACTGGAGGCTGGAGAGGGGCAGCGCTCCAACGCGCCCCTCTCCACCCCTTACTTTGCTGCAACACAGGTCAGTAGCTGGGCCTGCAGGCCACACAAAACAACTTGAATCCACAGCAATGTTGCTCGCAGTGCTCATGCCCAAGCGCCTGATGTCGAGGAACGGCTTGGTGCAGAGGAGCGGGCGCGAATCACAGCCCAAAACACAGGCCCGTCTGGCCTGATGATCAGGCCCAGCAGTATTGCTCGCAGTGCTCATTCGCAGTACTCATGCCCAAGCGCCTGGTGACGACTCGTCACTGACGAGTGAAGCTTTGGTGCAGAGGAGCTGGCGCGAACCACAGCCCAAAACACACGCCCGTCTGGCCTGATGATCAGGCCCTGACCTACCGCCCAGAGCGCCAAGGGCAAGAAATGCCGGTGCAGGGCGGTCCGCAAAACACTCAGCATCCCTCAGGTGCCAGGCAATCAACCCCGGCTGCTCGCCAAGGCCACATGCACACAACCTGGACATAGTGCGCCGCCATAAAAACCAACACAATTCAGCACACTGGTCTGAAGGTCAACCCCTCAAGCATGGGGAGCACCTGAACCCTCCCACTGCCGGCTCCCCAAATGCTTCCACAGAAAACATGCCCGGCTGCATGTGCAGAGCGGGAGGCGTACGAGCCTCCTCCACAAAAGCACACTTGGATACTAAGCAGAGCGATCTGCTAGGCGCCCCGCCTCATGGCTGCAAGTGCAGCACAAATTTCAACAAACACGGCACACTCCCATGCAGCAACCAGGAGGGCCGCCTCCCTCCTGCCGGCCACAGGCTGCGGCAGCACGCCAGGCGCATCAGCGTCTCGGGCAATGCACCTACTGCCAGCAGGCCCTCGCCGTCGACAAGAGTTCAAAGCACACAAACCAGTCGCCGGCCGCAGACCTTGGACAGCGGCCAGGCCTTCAAATAGCAGCCGGGACAGCGCGGTCTTGCTGCGGCGCACGCGCTGCCGGCCGAGCGGCAGCATGCGGGCCGGCGCAGGCACGGCACTGCAGCGACGCCAAACACACACACTCTACGGGAGCTGTCCTCGTGTCCCTGAACAGGCAGGCGGCACTGTGCTGCGCTGCAGCGCTCAGCAGGGCGAGCTGTCGGCGGCGGCGCGTCAGGGCGCCGCCCCGCGCCAGAGCGCCGGCACTGCCGCCGCCGGCAGCCTGCGGCACTGCAGGAAGGCGCGCCGCGCGAGGCCCTCCGAGCGCGCCAGGCACGCCAGCGACAGCCCTGCGTGCCAGCTCGCCCCTGCTCAGCCGGAGCGCACGCTGGCAGTGCGCGCACCGCGTGCAGCAGCAAGAGGGCAGGCGGCGTGCGGGCAAGGCGTGCATCCAGGCGCGCCTGTGATGAGCAGGCACAGCGCGACATCCGCCATAAAGCCGGCCAGGCCGCCGCCGCACAGCAGCGCGCCCGCCTCCTGCACCGCCAGCGAGCACAGCAGCACGGCCTGGACGTACAAGGCGGCCTGCAGGCGGATGCCGTCGAGCAGCACGCAGGCGCTGACCACCACGTGCAGCAGCACCGGACTGGCCGTCGCCCCCAGCAGCTCCCTGCCGCCGGCCAGCAGGCAGTTCTCCTGCGCGCGCACGGCGGCCTTGTGATGGCGGCGCGACGGGTTGCTGCAGGCCGCTGCGTGAGCAAGCTAGCCGAGCCAGAAGTCTCGAGCACAGAGCGCAAGACATTGCGAACTAGCAAGCCGCAGAAAGGCAGTATTTTGGAGACATACAGCAATCCCGTGCAGTGGCAGACTTACAATGATATGCAGTGTGAAGAGTGCGCTGGCGAAGCAAACACGCGCCTGCACACCGCGCACATCTCGCTCGGGGCGCGCCTGGCCGTTGAGGATGAGGAGCACGTGCAGCAGGCACTTTGTCCTCTCGTGCTGGTGCAGCCGCTTGTCGCGCAGCAGCGCGCGCGCAGCATAACCCAGGAGCAGCGCGGTGGCGCTGTTGGAGGTCACGAGCAGCGCGCGCCTGGGCACACACTGACGGTTAGGTAGAGCGTTACAGCACGGCGTCCTGAGCTGGTGAGAACATAGTGCCACTCGCACCTCGGCGACAGGCGGAGCGTGTATGCGGCACAGGCCTCCTTCCCCGCGAACAGTAAACACAAGAACGACAATAAGACGCGCTGAAGTGCAGACGTTGACACCGTTTGCGCCGCCGTGCAGGCCATGAACACCACCTCATGGCCCTGCCAGGCAAAGGTCAGGCCACTCATGCGGTGGCGCGCAGTGCGCCACCCGCCTGCGCCGTGACAGGGTGTGGGTGGACGTGTGCGCAGCGGCGCGTCATAGGGCAGCACAGGGGCGACAGAGAGGACGCCAATAATGGAATAAAAATGCTCGTGACCGTGTCAGTGCTTGGCGATCCAGCACACTCGTTTCAACCCGCAGGAGCTGCGGCTCGTACCATTGTAAAAGCTTCTAGAGAGTCTGAGGTGTACAGATATTTTAAGGAGCTTTTTACGTAACTACCGGCTGATGTGTTCCTCAGGTGCAGGCCAAGTGGCACATGAGGCACATCAGTAACACTTTACAAATGCTGGCATGCAGAGATGTGCCCGACCCGGATCTAATGCTGCGCATGACGCATGACGTTGCATGATTTAATCTACAACAAGCCACACTGTTGCCACACCTCCCTTCAAAGGCCCAAACTGGCGGCCAGGGCGGCTCATACATGCGGCTGGATGTTCCTGGGTAGAATGCATTGGCAGCAACTCTCTGAGAGTGCAGGAGCCCAAAGCAGCGGCTCCTCATTCGGTCTCAAGTCGACTTTGCAAACATCCCCAGCGCTGCGTAAAGCTTTGGGAGGCTGCGGCATACACATGGCTGGAAAAACAAAATAAAATGTTAGCTGGGCATTTCAGTCAGCCAATGTTCCGTCCTCAGGCCGCATTGGGCGCGGCGCATTTTCTGCCTACAAAACAGCAATGTCAGCACGCTGTGCCTGCTTGCATCAGGGCACCAGACCATCGGGCCATAGGCAGACCTCCGGCGCGGCACCAGGCCCCGCACGTGTGCACCAAGGCGCAGAAGGCATGGCCATGTCCCTGGAGGGCTGTCTCACGCGCGCAGAGTCAGCGCGCGCAGCCTCAGCGCGACGCACGACATACCCTTTCGCGCGCGGCGTATCATTCGCGCCCATTCACTCAAAGTGTGGGCATGTAGGGCGCGCAGCGCTGGGGCGCGGCGCCGCGCGGCCTGCGCTCGCAGCAGCAGACTGCGTGAGCCGCTGCGCAGCGTACGCACAGTACCTTCGGCATGCCACAAAGAGCTGGCCGCTACAACATGTCCTTGCATGCCCTACCCGTGACCGCCGTGGACTGCCGCTACGCACAGGCCCAGGCGCGCGGCAACGGCAGGGCGCCGCGACAGCGCCTCGGCGCAACCCCGCCGTCCCCAGCCCCCGCGCGCTTCGCATGTGGCAGCCCTCCCTGGTGCCCACCGCCTGCCGCCTGCCGATGGTGAGGCGCCTAGGGCTGCACGCAGCACGGGCACGGCGCCGCGACGTAGGCCGCGCCCCCAAACATGGCGTCGCCGCCGGCGCCCCCGCGCGCCGCACGCCGCCGCGCAATGCGCGCACGGATAACGTCCAGCGCCGCTGGCCGCGCCGCGCCGCCCTCGTCAGTGGGCTGCGGCAGCGGCGCCGGCCCGCCCTCATCCTCCTCCTCCTGCGCGGCCACCTCCGCGGCCATGACCGCCTGCAGGTGCGCCAGGCGCGGCACCAGCGGCCGCGGCGCCGCCGCGCTCGCGCCTGTCGCGCTCGCGCCCGCCGCGCTTGCGCCCGCCGCGGCAGCCGCGCCCGCCCCGGCCGCGCCCGCGCCGCGCGCCGCGCCGCCCGCCCCACCACAGGTCACCGCCGCGGCTGCGGGCGCCGCGCGCTCCGCCAAGCTCCCCATGGCAGCGTCGTCTCGCGGCGCCGCCGCGGCCGCGCACGCGCCTGCAGCAGGGCTCTGCTCGCGGCCGTGCGCGGCTGCGCCGGGCGCGGCGCGAGGCTGCTCAGAGCCCTGGCCGCCCTCCGCACCCTCCGAGCCCGAGCTCAGCATGTAGGACAACTGCAGGCTGGCCCCCCGCTGCACGCCCTGCTCCGGGCCCTGGCCCGACGGCGGCGCCTGCTGCGCGCCCCGCAGGTCCCCCATAGTGGGCGCGCGCCGCGCCCGAGCGCCCCGCGCCCAGCTCAGGTTGGGCGCGGAGGCGGTCAGCGTGGCGCGCTCGCGCGCAGATGCGGCTCCCCTGACGCTGGCGCGGGGGGCCGCCCCTGTGGGCCCCCGGGCTCCTGCTGCAGGCCCCGCGGGCGGCTGCACGGCGTTGCCCGCGGGGCCCGCAGGCGTCCCCCGATCACGGTGTGCTGCTGCGGGGGGCGCCGGCTCCGGCGCCGGCGCGGCGTGCGGCGACGCGCCGGCGGCCGGCGGCGCCGGCGGCAGCGGCGCCGCTGCGGCGCCGGGCGCCCCCTTGGGCAGCGCGCTGCTGGACGCCTCATCGACCGCCTGCACGCAGCGGCGCAGGCTCAGCGCGCGCCAGTGCTACCCTACCCTAACCCTATGTCGTTAGCAGTGCCTCAGGAGCATCGGGCAAAGCAGGCAAAGCAGACCTCAGCCGGTCACCGAAGGGCGTGTCGCGCGCGCCTGCTGCGCCGCGGCCTCAAGCGCGCCCGCTGAGCCCGCGAGCTGCGAGCCGAAGGAGAACGCCTGCGCGGACGGCGCGGGCAGCGCCCCCGCGCCGCCCGGCCCCGCGCCGCCCGGCCCGCTCAGCGCCGGCTCGGGGCCGGTCGCCTCGGCCGGCCGCCCCGCCGCCGCGTCCCGGCCGCTTGCGGCCGGCGCGGGCGGCGCGAGTTCCGGGGCCGGCGCGTCCGGCAGGCCGCCGGTCGGGGTCGCGGGCGCACTAACCCTAACCCAATCGGCGGCGGGGCTGGGCGCGGCCGCGGGCGCGTCGCGCAGCAGGTCCTCCAGCGGGCGGTGCAGGCCGGCCAGGCGCGACAGCGCCTCCAGCATCATGTTCTCGCTCGCCTTCATCCAGACCATCTCCTTGATCTGCTGCCGCGCCTGCGCGCGCGCGGGGCGCGCCCTTGGCGCCGGCGGTCTTGTGCGCGGGCGCGGGCGGCGCGGATCGCTCAGGCGCACGAGCGCCTGCCGCAGCATGCTCTTGCCGGCCAACCTATGCCATCCCCTCCACACCTTCTACAATTCGTATGCAGCACCGCGACGTGCACAAATGAAGTGCACTGATACACTAACGGGCGTGCGCCCCGCGCGCACGCGCAGCGCGTTGTTCGGCACCGCCGGTGCTCGAGCAGCACGCAACCTTGCAAAGCATGCTACCAGACCGTGCTGGAACCCTATCAAGGGTTTCTCACCTCGGGCACGCGCTCCACGCACGCGCGCAGCGCCTCGCCCGGCACCACCAGCGCGCGCACCGGCCCGGCCGCCACGACGCTCGCGCAGCGCTGCGCGGCCGACGCGAACGCCGCCATCTCGCCGACAAACTGCCCCGCGCGCCGCACGGCCACCAGGAACTCGCGCGGCCCGCGCGCGAGCGCCGCCGTCGTCTCGCGCGCGCGCGACGCGCCCTGCGCGCGCGTGCGCACGCCTCGGCGCCGGTCCCACCGCCGCGATGCGTGCACGTCAAGGGCTGCCTGCTGCACACGCGCCGGCCGGGCGGCAGCGCTGCGGGAGCGCTGGGCTGGCTCTGATGCAGCATGTCAATGCAGTGCATCCATCGACAAGCTGGTGCCTGCATGTGTGCTCTGATCCCAAAGGTGTTTGACACGCTGCAGTGGGGTGGGTCCGCAGCAGGCTGCCAGGGGCCAATAGCCCTCACCTCCAGCAGCGCGAGCGGCAGCTCATCGCCCACAACCTCCGGGACCCCGCCGCCGCCGCCGCCGCCGCCGCCGCCGCCGCTGTCGTGCGCGGCGGCGCCGGCGGCACCGGCTCCAGAATCGGTGCCGGCCTCGCTCTTGGGGCTGGCGGCGGCGTTGGCCGCGGGCGCGTCGCGCGCGGGCGCCAGCCGGAGCAGCACGTCGACCGTGCCCTCCAGGATGTACAGCAGCTGCGTGCCGGTCTCGCCCTGGCGCAGCAGGAAGTCGCCGTCCGCGAACGCGCGCTCCGCCAGGCCGGGCCGCAGCACCTCCAGCAGGTGGTCCTGCGCGGGGCGCGCCTGAGGTGTGCATGGTGTAGGGTATAGGGTAGGGGGACCTGGGGCAACCCCAGCAGGTGGTTCTGCACGGGGCGCGCCGCGCAAGATCGCCCCAGCCGCCCGGGGGTGTGCAGGGTCTGGGGTGTAAAGTAGGGCTGGGGTGCCCCCAGCAAGGGGGTCCTGCGCATGGCGCACAGCGCGGCCTCTGCGCCGGCCGCCTGGAGAGGTGGTGCAGGGCGAGCGGCACCGGCGCTCGCGCGGGCTCCAGGCGGGCACTCGCGGCAGGCGTGCGCCGGCCGCGAGCCGCTGCAGCACGTTTACAGTCGATTCCACCCCACCACCCGCACCATTCGCATGAGTCGCATCATGACACTGGTGACTCAAGACAGAGGGGGAGGATGACAGTGTCACCCGGCCGCACTCCGCAGCGGGTGTGTGACGCGGGGATGTGGCGCTACGGCTGCTGCGCGCGCCTGTCGCGGCACGTCCAGCACGTTGATCGTGGCGAGCATGTCCGGCAGCGCGGCCGCCAAGGGCGAGCCCGGCGGCGTGCGCGCCAGCGCCGCGGCTGCGCCCGCCGGCGGCAGCTCGCCGCCGCCGCCCGCGGCGGGCGACAGCCCCGCGGCGACCATCTCGCGCACGGTGCGCAGCGGCCAGGCGCCGCGGCGCGTGACCCAGGCGTGGCGCATGACGCGGCCAAGCGTGATGCGCTCGCGCGGGTTCTGCGCGCCCCGCGCGCGCCGTGGCCTCACGCGCTGCGCAGCCGCGGCAGCAATGCAGCAGCTGCCAGGCCTTCCGCGCCCCCTCTCTCATGCAAGAGCCTCGCCTGCTCATGCGCGCGGCCCGCCCAGCATGCACCCCCGGTGAGGCATTGTCTGCGTGAGCACCCCTCCGAGCGTGGGTCGCAGCAGCATGTGGTGTCATTTCACAGAAAGCGTCCACAGAAAGCGCCCACGCCCTTTATGCCTTTATGCCTCTCGAGCTGTCCCCTGTGTCGTGCGGCCTGCCGAGCGCCGCACCTTGCACAGCATGCGGCTGAGCAGGTCGCGCAGCTCCGCGGACACCGCGATGTCGTCCGGGAAGCGCAGCGGCTCCGTCTGCACCACCTGCATGCACGGCCCCATGGAGCTGGGCTAGGGTTAGGTTAGGGTGAGGGCCACCCAGGCGCCGGCTAGTCAGCAGGCTGGCGCATGCGTGCCATGCAGAGGCGTGCGCAGGAGCTTCATAAATACGAACCTGTTTGTTTGGCGCGCCGGCAGGTTCAGAAGCGCATGTGGGCGAAGCTGGGCATGCGCGCGCTGCGGGGGCGGCCAGCCGCGCGCCTGGAATAGCTGATAGACGCTGGGCGCGGAGAACGGGATGCGCCCGTACACAAAGGTGAACAGGCAGGCGCCCAGCGCATACACGTCCGTCGGGCGGCCCCTGCGCGGCAGAGCCGGCACTCAGGAGCCGGGCGGCCAGACCTGGGGTCTGGCTAGAGCTGCTGGCCCGAAGCACCCTACAGGCCACCCTGCATATTCAATAAATGTGACATGGCGCAGCGGCCCAGCTTGCCGATAAAAGCCATGCAGGCATGTTGCTTGGTTGCATGCGCTGGGTGGCACGCTCGAGGCAAGCCACCCGGCCGCATGCGAGCGCCGCTTCAAGGGCAGCACCACCGCCAGCGAGGCACCTGCCTCGCTGCCGTTCAGACAGGCTGCTGCGCGCCGACGGCCCGCCCGTTCCGCAGTGCGCGCGGGGGCTTGCCGGCTGGTGTCGGGCACACAGCCGGCACCGCAGGGGGCTCGACCTCCCCCTAACCCTATTCTATCCAGCGGCCGAGGCCGCACCGGTAGCGCGAGTGCGGGCGCATCATCTCCGGCGCCAGGAACGCGGGCGTGCCCTGGCAGCGCTCCAGGTACTCGTCCGGGCCGCTCAGCACCTGTCGCATCATTAGCAAGAGGCATCAGCATGCCTTCGACCTCTTTGCTGCGCTTGCAGAAGTGCTGTGTCCATGCCAGGCACGCAGCCGGAACAGCGGCCGGGGCGCGGGCGGAGCGCGCGCGCGCGCCTTGGAGCAGCCAAAGTCGGACAGCGTGACCGCGCCGCGCGCGCTCATGAGCACATTCTCCGGCTTGAGGTCGCCGTGGACCACCTTGTTGTGGTGCAGGTAGTCCAGCGCCTGCCGCGAGCCGCGCGCTGGTTAGGGTAGGAAAACCCTACACCGTATCCTGTTGGTGCGCGCTCGCACGCCTTAGCCCTCGCCCCCCCCCCCCTTCGCTCCCGGTGCTGCAGCCACGCCGTCATGCAACACGAGCAGCTCGGAAGCTCTAACGCTGTCAGCCTCCGGTGTCAACGCACTTGGGGCGGTGTTGACTTGCTTGGCGCGCCGGCCTCTCATGACTGCGCTTCTAGACGCAGTCAGACATGCGGGGTGCGGGGCCGGCGTCCTCAGCGCGCCTTGCACATGTCGCGGAAGTACTGCAGCGCCAGCGGCTCCGGGATGCGCCGGCCGCGCTCCAGCGCCTCGCGCGTCAGCACGGGCCCGCCCTCCATGTAGTCCATCACCAGCAGCATCTTGTTGCCGCCAGGGTCGTCCACCACCTCCTGCGCAGGGTTAAGTCTAGGGGTGATTCTAGGGTCGGGTGCGCGCCACGCGCTGCCCGCCCCGGACCGACAGGGAGCGGCGGGAGGGGCGGCAAGTCATGAAGCTGCGCCATTCCGTCTTGTTGCGGCCATCCGCCACCAGCAGCAGCCCAAGAGAGCTGCTGTTTGTAGGCTAGCGGGCGTTGAGCGCCTGCGCCCAGGCGCGCCTCGCGCGCTGCCAGCGACGGTGACCGCGTGACAGCCGCGGGCGGCGGGCCGCGCCTGCAGCGTGACGATGTTGCGGTGGCGCAGCGTGCGCATGATGGCCACCTCGCGGCGCAGGTCGCTGAGCGCGTTGCGCCGCCGCTTGCCGCCGGCCGCGCCCGCGTCCGGGTCGCCCTTCTTCACGATCTGCGCGCGCGCGCCCCGCATGGGTTTAGACCCTGGCACACACGGCACACACGGACTGCCTCGCGCAGGCTCCCATGCTCCCCACTAAGCAAGCCAAAGAGCATGGGCGTTGTCACCGCGTCATTCGCCTGTCGCGCGTCTCGGGGCACACGTGTTCGGGTCGGCCTCCATCCACACAGCGCGGTGCATGGGCTCGGCACCCCAGGCCGCCCGCATGCAGGCAGACGATGAGCGTGGGCGGGCAGCGCAGGACACTCCTGGCGTGGTCACACCCAGGGCGCCTGCATCATGCCCGCACAGCCCTGCAGGCTGCACATGGCAGTCACGCCTTACTCACCGTCGCCACCCCCGGGGAAGCATTACGAGAACGCTTCCGCTTCCAAGAAAGTGCACAGAGTCCGGGCGGGCGCCGCGCCTTGACCGCGTACAGCCGCGTGTCGCACATGTCCAGGCACAGGAACACGCGGCCGTTGGCACCCTTGCCCAGGTACTTGATGACCACGTACTGGTTGACAAACGTCACGCCGCGCAGCTTGGCCAGCTTGAGCGACGCGGTCTCCCTGGCGGCGCGCGCGGCGCGCTCATGCCGGAGCGCGCGCGCTGCTCGGCGCAACCGACGCTGCTGCTAAGCTCCTAGGCTCTGTAAGCTCGGCTTCTGAGAAGACGTAATGCATGCATGGCACCTGCTCACAGAGCAGATACGTGGAACTGAGATCTTTGCTCTCACAGCCGAGCCTGCAAAGAGCCAGCCGCTGCGGGTGTATCCGCCGTAGGTGCTGCCCTCGCCACGTCTGCGCGGATTGAGCGGGAGCCGCCCTGAAGGCGCTCACCATGGCGGCGACCTGCTCTAGCCCTATCCTGCAGGCGCGCACCGCAGCGGCGCCGGCGCGCGCTTCTCCGCGATGCCGAACAGCGACTGCTCGCGCGGGCGCGCGGCGGCGCCAAGCCTGGCGCCGCCGCGCGCGCGCGCGCCGTCACCGGCGGACGCTCCGCTGTGCGAGGAGCTGCCGTCCCTCACGTCCTGCATCGCGCACAGGCATGTCATTATCTGACATGCTTGTGAAATGGCCTGCTACCAAGGACAAACAAGGCACATGCGGCCCCGCGCTGCAACCCTGGCCTTAGCATCATCCAGGGATGCTGGGAACAGCGCAATTAGGGCGCCGCCTGTGACGCATACACCGGCACGCGCTCGAGCAGCCCACCACTTGCTCTGGCACCCTTTTCGCCACACTTAGCCATGCGCGCAGGCTAATCGTCCGCACAGGCTGGAAGTATTTATGCCCCAATACGGCAGATGCTCGAGCAGAACGCTGCCGGCTGCTGCGCTTGTGTCACCGGGCGCCTCTGCGCGCCTTCTCAGTGAATTGGTCCCAGTCGCCGGAGTCGCCCTCGTCGTCGCTGTCCGCGGCGGGCGTCGTGCGCCCCGAGCTGCTGCACTCGGGCACGCTGCTGCATGCGCCGCCGCTGCCTGCGCGCGGCGCGCCCGGCGGCGCGCGTCAGGCCCGCGCTCCTGGGAGGCGCTCCTGGCGGAGCCGCATGCGCATGCCCTGGCTCTCCAGGCAGCGGACAGGGCCGCCAGCGTGCGGCTCTGCGCCAGCAGCGCGCGCGCGCACCGCTGCCGCAAGAGCCGCCCTTGGCCGCGCCGCGCGGTGCGCCCGCGCCGCTGCGCCAGCTGGGCGAGGCCGGGCCGCCGCGGCTGGAGCCGGACGCGCCGGCCGCCGCGGCGCCCGGCTTGCGGCCGCGCGCCTTGCCGCCCGTGCTGCCGTCGGCGACACTCTCAGGCGCAGTCCTGCAGCGCAAGGGTAGGTTTAGATCAACATAGACGTTGTATGTGCTGGGCCAGACAGCTACCACCTCATGCAGTGCATCAAGCACAGCACCTCCCGCTGTGCGCGGCGCTCGCTCGCTGCGCCCCGCCCACGCGGGCCCTGCGCCAGGGGTGCATGCGCTGGGCGAGGCAGGGGGTGCATGCGCTGGGAAGGGCAACGCAGTTAAGCTCCATGCAATTGAGTAAGTGCAGCTAATATTTGCCATGCATGCTGCTCCGCACACATGCATGCACCATGGTCAGGCAGCCTCATGTGCTGCCACGTGCAGAGCGTCTGAGCCCTCCGCGCGGCCACCCGCCGTGTCAGGCTGCACAGACGTTCTGTATGAGCAGCACTCGCAGGGTCAAGCACGGCAAGCGGAGCGTGCACTTGCTTGGCAGCAATCCTTACCATACCCCTCTACCCAACAGTCTTGACGACATGTTCTCAGAGTGGCAGCATGCCACGAGCGTGGCACGAACGGCTGCCCAGCAGCACAGCTGCCCCGCTACTGTGCACCGCTCACTTGCACTCCCGCACGGCAGACGCACGGGCACCACCAAGGCACAGCAGGGCGCTGTGGCAAACTCGGGACCTCCAGTGCGCCCTCCAAAAGGTGCAGTGCATCTTTAAAACTTTAAATCTATGGGACACTCGCCAGCAGCATCCTTGGGGCTGCAGCACGGAGTAGGACTTGCAGGCGGCCAGAGAGACCCACCAAGCGTGCGTGCCTCGCCTTGGGGCCCGTGCGGGCCGCAGCGGTGCCAATCTGCACTAGTCCAAGGGGGCAGAGTCGAGGGCAGATGCCCACCCGGCAGAGCTGGTGCAGGTGTGGCTCGCGGGCGCCACCGCGGTCAGCTTGTGCCTCCTGCGAGCGGCCGCGGCCGGCGCGCGCCCCCGCTTGCCGCGCCGCGCCGGCCCGCGCGCGCCGTCCTCCGAGGCCGCCGTGCTCGTGCATTGCCCCATAGGAGTGTGCCGCGGCGCACTCTGCTGCGGCCTCGCGCTGCTCAGTTGAGGGGGCTGGCCGCCTCAGATGCTGGCCTTGGACGCTGGTTGGGCTTCTGCATGCCCGCTCCAAGGCGGTCCTGCCCGGCTGCCCGCCTTCTCTCCTTGCCAGTGCCGCCGGCGCCTTTTTGAACGGGCTCTCCCACCAGATTCTACGGCGTCGCCGGGCGCCCAGAGTCCCGGCCTGTCGGAAGTGTAGATGCCCGGCAGGCTTTCAACCAAAAGAGCGCGCCCACTCTCAATACACGCCGACACACTGAAGGAAGCTGACAGGGAGCAGGCGGTCAGCAAGCTTGGCCGTCCCGAGAACGCACAGGCACATCGACAATGTGAGATCATGCAAAGCGGTAGGTTTTTGCCTCGAGCTCCAAACTTTGGCCTCAACTGTTTATGCGCTGCCTTTTACGCTGCTTTTTAACTGCAGGCAAGTGCTGCCACAACCCGCGGGCAAGGTCGGCAGGACTAGTGGGGATCCGCAGTGCATGCACTCCCGCACGTGCCTTACGCCTCGCTCCTCCCTGGGCCTGCGCCCTGCTGACGCGGCGCGGCAGCAGGATGGGAGTCCAGGCACTGTGGCACGCGCTGCGCGAGGAGGGCCTGCTCATCGTAGTGCGTGGCAGCGATGGCGAAGCCGGGCCGCACAGCGTCGCCGCCCAGGACTGTTCGCATAACTTTTTTCGCTCTGGGCGTGCCTGCCAGTAAGACTTGAGGCAAGAGAGCTGTACAAGGTGGGCGCTCTTGAGTGCTATAAAGTTGTTGTGAAGACGAGGCGTCGCGCTTCACCGCTCCTTGTCCTGGCACTGCTCACGCGGCCTGGCAGGTTGCAGGGCGTGTCTTGCCCTGCAGAGGTCAGAGCCGGACTGGAAGAGTGTGTCCCTGCTATGAGTTAGCGGAGTGCGCATGTTTGGCCCACGCCCCCTTCGCCTTGCTGGCCTGAATAGCCCTTCGCCACGCACAGCCTACAGACATTTCCGTCCAGTTGGGAGTGAGAGCAGGCTGGTTGTCCAGGTGAAGCTTGAAAGCTGACGCGGGCGCCAACGCCCGCTCCTCCTGAGTGGGTCCGGCAGCTGTCAGAAGGGGACCTGGGGTGGCAAGTGGATGGTACAGGCGCACGTAGCGCACGGCAAGTGCAAGTATACCGGGAGGCACAGATGCGCGTGCGGCAGGGGCGTCCCTAGCGCTCCTGGGTTGCAAGCAGGGTCAGGCTGGCGGCGCGCACTGCGCTGGCGGGCAGATTAATCGCGGCGCCCGGGCCTGGTGTTCTGGGTAGGGGGGGTGGGCGTTCGGCGCGCGCGGTGGGCGCGCTGCAGCAGACGCATGCACATCAGGGGCTGCACCAGGGTCCAAGGAAGCGGCGGGCGAGGCGAGTCCTGACAGGCTCGGGCGCGCGCGCGCGGCCGCAGGTGGACGGGCGCGTGATTGCGGTGGACCTGGCGCAGTGGGTTGTGCAGGCGTGCGAGATGCGCATTGAACCTGGCTCCCAGACGCGCGAGGCGCGCTGCGTGCGGATCGCCTTTGAGCGCGTGCGCCCCGCCCGCCCGCGTTGGGTCGCGGATGGGGGGACCCCGGCGCGCTCGCTGCACTTCCAAGGGTGTCTCTGGCGGCCCTCTTGACCGAGTGGGGACCTCTGCGCGCACGCACTCCCGGCCGCGCTGCTGTCGTGCCCCGGCTGCCTCCCAGTGGGTGCGAACGCGGCCAGCCAGGCGGCTGCGCACGGGATGTCCAGGGCTTTCAGGCCCTGCTGGCCCTGCCGGGCGCGCAACAGGCTGCCGCTGGGGGGTGCGTCCTCAAGCACCTCGCTGCGTCCTAGCGGCGTGTGGGCCGGCGTAGCCGCGCATGCAAGCAGGCTGAAGCCCCACCGGTCACCTGTCGCGGGCGCTGCCCTGACTGCGCGCGTTGGAGCCAGAAGCGCCAGCGAAAGCCTACAACAGATATGCCCAGCACAATGTCACCAGGACCTCATGCATCTCTCCCAAGTAGCTGCTTGAATGGCGCCAAACTGAGAATCTGCATTAGAGGCAGGTCCATGACTTTGGTATAGCAAAAACCCGGTATTCAGCGAGGCAATCCCACGCGTGCGCTGTGCCGCACATGCGCGGCGCCTATCCCTGAGCCCAAAAGTGTTGCTTCTGCAACATCATGGACCTGCCTCGGGTGCAGTGGTGCAACCCGCCACCATCCAAGCAGCTACTTGGGAGTCATGTACACGTTCCTGGTGACGCAGTGCTGGGCCTATTTGGTGTATGCTTTGGCCGGCGCTTCATGTCTCCAGCGGCGCGCGCAGCCAGGGCAGCGCCCGCGCCAGGTAACAGTGGGGCTTCAGCCCGGCTTGCACGCGCAGCCACGCCAGCCCCTCGGTGCCGGGAGGCAGGGGGGTGCTTGAGGACGCGGCCCCCTGCGGCAGCCCTGTCACCGCTCAAGCGGCTGCTTGGGATAAAAGTGTGCGTACCTATTGACACAGTGCTGGGCGCATCTGCTGTTTGGCCTGCGCTGGCGCATCTCGGCTCCAGCGGCGCGCGACGGGGCCGCCCGCCGGCGCGCGCGTTGCGGGCCGACCCGGAACCGCGCCGCGGCGCAGGCGCTGAACTGGCTGCGCTACGGCTGCGTGCCGGTTGGCGTGCTGGAGGGCCGCGCGCCGCCGGAGAAGCGCGCGCTGCAGCAGCAGCGGCGCGCCGCGGGCCCCCATCCCGAGTGGTTAGGGTTAGGGTTAGGGTTACCGTATGGTGCCATAGTATGCGGCGGCTAGTGAACCTGTGGGGGGGGGGGCACCGCTAGTGAACCTGTGGGGCAAGGCGCAGCACCCTGCGAGGGCTCTGAGCTGGGCGTTGCGGGGAGAGGCACTTTGCATGATGGCCAGTGCTCCCGAGCCGGGCTCTCGCAGCGCGTGTCCTCCGCACTGCTCGCAGCCGCTCTGGCGCGGTGCGCGGCGGCGGCGCAGCATGTCGTGCGCGCCGCGCAGGCTGGAGGCGCGCCACCCGCAGCTCAAGGGCCTGGGCCTCGGCGGCGGCGGCAGCTGGCCCTTCGAGCGCCTGCTGCAGCGCGTGGGTGACGTGCTGCGGGCGCTGGTGCGCCCGCCCTCGCCAGCGCTGCCCCGTGCTTGTGCCTGCCGAAAGTGCACGCGCACGCAGCGTGAAAGGCCGTGCACGACCCTGATACCGCCGCCGGCCTGCCCGATGCGAGCGGGCCAATGTGGCGCTGCGTGCAGTGCAACATAGGACGCACGCCGAGCTTCAACGAGCATGATGTTGCTGAGAGAGCATTCTGCGTGTGGAGTCCGTCTTCCGCTCGCACCAGTGCCGCTCGCCCGGCGTGTCAGTCAGGCTTTGAAGAAAAGAGTGGGGCATTTCGGGGCTCTCAAGGCTTGCATGCAGACAGCGAGGGCGGCCAGCGCCCTGCCCCCCCGCAGCAGGCCCAAGCTCTGACTGCGGCAGGGCCTGCCGGTGGTCGCGGCGCCGGGCGAGGCCGAGGCGACGTGCGCGGCGCTGGACGCGGCCGGTCTGGTGGACGGCTGCGCGACGGCCGACGCGGACGCGCTGCTGTTCGGCGCGCGCTGCGTGTTCTGCACCCTGAAGCTCACGGCGCGCCCCGCGCCGGGGACCCGCTGGGGCGCTTGCTCCAGAGCGCGCGCTGTGTGCACCCTGCGGCTCACGGCGCGGCCCGCGCCGGGCACGCGCTGGGGCAGCCGCTCCGGGACGGGCGATGCTAGGCAGCAGCACGCTTGGTGCTGCGGCCCCTGCAGCGCGCATGTCTGTAATACAGACCGCGCTGCGCGGCCCTAAGCGAGGAATGCGCCGTGCGCGGATTGGCCGGCCATGTGGGGCTTTGTGGGCGCGGCAGACAGCGTGGCGGCGCGCCGAAGCGGAGCGCGCTCGCGCCGGTGCTGGCACCTTAAAAAGCTCTGTGTTTGTCTCGCTAGCGCCTGGATGCGCGCAGCCAGACAGGTTGCGCGAGCGGCGCAGACGCTGGCGGGACGTGAGAGCGAGCTCGCGCGCGCGGACATGGCGGCCGTGCGGCGGCTGCTCGGCCTGCGCGCCGGCGGCGCGGCCGCGTGCACCGCGCTCGCGCTGCTGGCCGGCGGCGATTACGACGCCGGCGGCGCCGACGCGGTCGGCGCCGTGGGCGCACTGCGCGTCGTGCGCCACCTGCTGGACGGCGCGGCGGTGCGCAACTAACTGGCAGGGTAGGGTAGGGCCGCGTCAGTGGCAACCTTCAGCAGCGCCACCTCCTGGGCGGCGGGGCGGTGCGCAGCTGGTAGCCAGGGTAGGGTAGGGTAAGGTTGGGTCAGTAGCTGCCTCCAGCAGCGCCACCTACCGGACGGCGCGGCGGTGCGCGCGCACTCGGCACCGGCCGCACGTCCGCGCACAATGAAAGATTTCGCGGGGGGATGCGTGCCTGGGCCCAGGCTCACTGCGGATTCGCATGTGCGGACGTTAACGTCCTGCGGCTGGTGGCATGCATGCCTCGGTTCTTGCCTGCGCTGCCCCGGGGTGCAGCGCTGCGCACGACCATTGCGGGAGTCCATGCGCCCGTGCGCTCGCGTGCGGCGCGCAGAACGACCCGGCCGGCTGGTCTTCTGAGACTGGCTGCAGGCCGCGGCGGCCGTCGGCGCGCCTGCTCTGCGCTGGTCACATGCCTGGGCGTGTGGTCACACTTACAACATACGCCGTGAGCTCAGGCCACGATCGGCCCGAGCCGGCGCGCGCAGCAGGGGAGTAGGACGGGTATGGGCAGACCCAAGCTTGCAGGGGTGTCAATTGACGGCCGCCGCGCACGCGGCAGGACGATGCCGGCGTGCTGGAGCGGCTGCAGGCGCTGGTGGCGGCGGGCGCGGACCCCGCGCTAGAGGGTATTGTCAAGTGCACAGGCGCGCCCGCGGCCTGCTGCTCCGCGCCGGCTGTGTTCAGGCGTGCCAGGCCCGCTCGCCGATGCGCCCGCGCCGTGGCCGCACAGCTCCGCTGCTCGGGTTGCATGGCGCATGCCAAGGCGTCGTAGGCACATGCCAAGATATCTAAGCGCGTGCCAAAGCGTGTGCACGGACATGGCATGCTTAGGATTCAGGCATGTGCCAAGGGCAAGCACAACCCGACCAGGCACGGTGCCACATGTGCGGAGCGACCGTGCGCCTCCATCCACGACACACAGCTGCTTCTGCGGATGCTCTGGCGGGCTTGCCCTGCCAGGGCAGCTCCTGAACCCGGCGGCGCCTCCCGTGCAGCGCCGGCGCCGGGGACGCCGCCCGCGCGAGCGGGGCGCCGCCGCCGCGCGCAGGCTGCAAGCGCTGCAAGCACGAGGGTGGGCGCGCCAACGCGGTGCCGCGCCACGGGCCGCGCAACCCGTGCGCGGCCTGCGGCGCGGCCGGCGGCGCGGCCGGCGACGGCGGCCGCTGCGCGCCGCGCCCGGGCGCCGCGTGCGGTTGCGCCTTCCACGCGCGCGCGGGCGAGCGCGCTGTGGCCAGGGTGCGCCGGCCCTACCCTATATATACCCTATCTCCTTGCAGATAATCTGCAAGGCGCTCTTGAGCAGTGTCCTGGCTTCCAGACTGCACGCAAGTCCCCATGGTTCATCTTGTTTCTGTTGCCTTTGTCTCACACCACCGTCGCGCCACAGGTGATGGGCCGCGCGCACGGGACGCCGGGCTTTGCGCGCAGCGCGGCGGCCGCCGCCGGCGCGTACCGGGGGCAGTTCGAGGAGGCGGCGGCGGCGGTGCGCGCCGCGCGCGCCGCGCTGGGCGCGCCCGCGGGCGGCCGCCTGGCCTGGCGGCACCGGCCCGACCCTGACAGGGTGCGGCGCCCCACCCTGCACCCTGCGCATGCGATGCGCTCCTGCGCGGCGGGCGGCGCGCTCCCGCAGGCGGCCGCCCCGGCACACGTCCCAATGTGGCCCGATGCACACTGGCAGACGGCTCGGCATGCGGCCGCAACCGCGCGCGGGGCTGCCGCACGGCCGTCGGACAATTTGGGTTACGCCCCGCCGCAGGTGCACGCGTGTGTGGAAGTGGCGGGCCTGCGCTGGGCGCCCGAGGCAGTGCGCCGCAAGCTGCGCCCGCTGCTTATGGAGTACGACGCTACACACCCGAGCCAGCAGGTGGGGGCGCGTCCCAACGAATGGCTGCTCTCAAGTTGGTCTGGTGCAGGCTGGTGGTGCGCCGCTGGGGTGCGGCGTGGTGCGCCGCCCCCGGGGCGTGGCCGTCGGGCCGCACAGGCGCAGGGCTGGCAAGCGTGGACGGCGGAGCGCCATTGTGCATGCCAGCCGTGCCAGCACCTTGTTCACAGTGCAGGGGCCATGTCTGTTGCCCCACGATCGGGCGGGCGCATGCCCGAGAAGCCCCATGAAATCCGGCTTTCAAGGCCGGTCTCACGTTGCACCCAGTCGCGCACACCGCACATGCGCCAATGCTGAGCTGGGGGGCACTCCACAGGCGGAGTTTGCGCCAGTGCGTATCCTGAAGCTCGCCGGGCAGCGCGGCGCGGCCGCCGAGGCGTCAGGCTGCTGGCGCTACCTGCTCGAGTGGCGCCGCATGGACGCCGGCAGCCCAGCGGTGGCGCCCCTGCCCTCCTGCCTGTGGCTTGCGCCCAACGCGTCTGCACCCTGTTTGCACAGGGTGCAGGACCCGGAGCCGGCAAGCGCTGCGGTCCAGAGCAACGGCTGCCTGTGCTGCCTGTGCTGAGCCAGGGCCGAGCGGCGCGCAGGATGTCGCTTCCGATCGGCACTGGCTGGCGCCTGCGCCCAGCGGCGCGCGCCTGGCGGCCGGCGGCTCTGGCGCAGTTGAGGCCGAGCCGGAGGCGGCGGGCGGCAGCGCGGCGGCGCGGAGGCCGCCGCGCGCCGAGGATGAGGCGCATGCCAGCTCCGAGGCGCGCTCGCTCAGGCGCGGGCCCCCGGGCTGGGCCGCCGAGCATCAGGCCCTGCTGACATGAGCGAGCGGGATGAGGACACACCGCACCGCCCTGCGATCGCCTGACTGTAAGGTGAGTGCATGCGCGTCAGTCATGTTGTACGACGTTGATTGTGAGGCTTGTGCTGCAGTGCCTGGTGCCCTTGGGGCCGCGCTTGAATTTGTCTGCCATGGTCGAGGAGCACTCTGGGCAGCGTCCCCGGCGCTGACACGCACGGGCTTGTGTGGAGTCCCAGATCTGACAGTGGCGCTTCCGACACACTTGAGCGAAGCCGGACGGCATGATGACGAACTGCTGCTGAGCGCATTTCTGGTTGGCGTTGTGCCATCCGCAGATTTGCATCTGGGAGACCCTGTGTGCCTCCCAGCTACCGGCACCGCCTCAGGGGTCTGCGGGCGAGCAGGGGAGCGGGCTGCGCATGCCACGCGGCACAAACACAGAACCCGGGCTCGCATGATGCGAATCATGTTAAACGCCAGTAAAGACGCACAGGTCTGGGTTTACAATCCCCTCGCCCGCCTGACAGGTGCACGGCGGTCGAGGAGCACTGGCCGGAGCTGGTGGCTGACTTCCGGGCGCGGCGCGCAGGCGCTGCAGGCAGCAGAGCGCAGCGGCGCGCCTCCCGCCGCGCCGGGCCCGTTGCTGCTGCAGGGGCTGCCGTCGCAGGCCTGCCCGCCGCAGTGGCCGCGCGCAGGGGCTTGCGACTCTATACTGTGCGACACCGCATTGGCCCTGCAAATTTGCCTGCGGGCACCGCTCCATGGATACCCACCTCAAGCCGGAGACGGTCCACTAAGACACTCCTGACATATCTCTTCCTGTGCGCAGGCCCGGCGCTGCGCAGCCCACCACAAAGGCGCTGGCGGGCATGAAGGCGGGCATGGCGCGCTTCGTAGCCGCGGGCGCGCGCTCGGCGCCCGCTGCCTGCGGCGCGTGCGCGCCGCGGCCGCCCGACTACGGCCTCGGCAGCCTGGGCGAGCGCCGCTCGGGGGCAGGGTCAGGGCCGGGGTTGAGGGAGGCCCCTGCGCCGGTGGCGGCTGGCGTTCGGTGCAGCAAGAGCGCGGCGGGCGGCGAGGCCTTTCAGTGCCCGCACTCGCCGAGGCGGGCCGCGGCGGATGCGCCGGGCGGCCGCGGCGCGCCCGCGCCCGGCACGCCCTCAAAGCGGCGGACGAGCGAGGGCGTGGCGGCGCCCGGCGGCGACTTGGCCGATAATGCCCCAGGGCAGGCAGCGGCGGCCGGCGCGCGGCCCGGCGAGCCCGGTGCCAGCACGCTTGGCTCGCCCGCCAAGCGTGTGCGCCCGCCCGCCAGCACCGCAGCGGCGGCCACGGGGGCCGGCGCGCGCGGCGGCGGCAGCGGGAGCGCCTGCCTGGGGTCGCCGCGGCCTGGTCGCGGGCGTGGCCGCCGGCGCAACGCGCCCGCGACCGGGCCGGGGGGCCGGCAGTTGATGCAGCAGCAGCTCCTATTTTGCAGCCCTGGCGGCGCGGCGCGCTCCCAGGACTGTACGCCGCCCGTGCGGGACCAGCGCGGCACTGCGCCAGGTATGCGCTCCCCCTTGAGTCTTGGGCGGCAGGGTCGCGAGGGGTGCTGAGCTGCACATCGCTTGCTTTTTAGCAGTGCCGAGCTGAAAGCGAGGATGCAAAGCGTTGGCGCTGGTGCAAGGTCCTTGGCCCTCGATAGCCTACGTTGCGCTCTGAATGTGCTGCCCTAACCCTACCTTAATAGGGGCTGCAGCAGCGGCAGGCGGTGCGAGCCCTGCGGAGGTAGTGGACCTGTGCACGCCGCCCAGCCGCGAGCGCAGCTGCGCGGAGGCCCCGCCGCAGGCGAGCGGCGCGCCCTGCATGCGCTCCGGCGGCTCTGTCGTTGACCTCACGCAGGACGACGACTGACGCACTTTCGCGTCAGTACATTGCCAGTGTGTTATTGCCATCTGCTGGTCTCAGCAGGAGTTCCCGGGATGTGTATTGCTTGACGGCCCGCACTGAGACCTGGTTGTCTTGTGTTGACCGGCACACATTGTGCTGTTCCCCGCTAGTTGCCGGAACAGTTGTTCTCCGCTGGTTGCCAGAACCAACGTGGGCGAGAGGACAAACACAAGTAGCCAGGGATATTGCCTCATATGTAGCCCTGTGTATGTCTGGCGCTTGCAACAAAGATGAGGCCGCTGTGTGTGTCGTGGAGCTCAACTAGGCATAACGTAACGCATCTGGTGCATCCTGTGCAGCTCAAGCTAAAGGGCACATGTGACACTGTCGCTTGTGTAGTGTCTGCGACTGTGAGTCGAGCAGGCGCTAAAACAGAAACACGTGTGTCTCGGGCATGCGTTATTGCAGGCGCGTGGCGCAGCAGCAGCGCGTCCTAAGCAACACATCTTCTATGTCTGCAAGGCAGCGACAACCGCTACGCTCCGCCTCTGCTTCTCAGACAGCTCCCCTGAAGTGAGGGCAGCGTGCTGCGACCTGTTGTAACCTGTTGTGCTAGACAACAACTGCTGAGAGCGCGCAGCCTTGGCCCCACCCCCCGCATCAGACCACCCATAGCAAGACGTTCCAGCAAGATGTCAGTGCATCCTAAGACCTAGCACATGCCCTGCCCCGTGCTCACTGGGTGAGCACGCCCAGCAGCTCATCGTCGCGGTACAGCGCAAATCTGCGGCAGCAACAGCATCAGACTCCTTTTCGCACATTCACATGCATGAAGCAACTCTACATGCCATCAGAGGTCTGGCACAGGTGACAAGCAGTGCTGGAGCATGGAGGGCAGCCTTGGCTTTCACTTGTCATGCCATAAGGCACTGCACAGAGCGTCCCAGCACGCCGCGTGAAGCTCTGACAACAGACCGCACAACCTTGCAGCCCTCCACACGAGTGGGCAATGCAGCACAACGATGGGCAGTGCAGCCAGTGTTGACTGCATCAGTCCTATGCTACACAGCATGTCTCGGGCCAGACTGCAGCAAAGCACCAAACACACATTGGCAGTGGGCACACAACGAAGAGCAGACAGTGAGCGCACTCGTTGCCGCTGTCCAGCTTGACGGTCGTGCCGCCATACTCGGGCAGCAGGACGGTGTCGCCCTCCTTCACCGCCACTGGGATGATGTCGCCGTTGAGGCTGCGCCTGCCGGGGCCCACGGCGACCACGCGGCCCTCGCTCATCTGCGGCCACGGGCACAAGACGGTGAGGAGGCCGCGCAAGCGCAGGCTTTCTGTGTGGCCTCGCTCGTCTCTGTGGTTGCTCGGCGGGCCCTGGACACGGTGAGTTATGTTTGCGCTCCTGCAGCGGCTGCGAGTCGGCAGCATGTTCGGCGCTCCAGCAGCCATCCGCACTCACATGTCAACATAGGATGCCGTAGCACGGTCACATACAAGGCATGTGTGAGCGCTCGCGTCGAGCGTGCAACCTCTGGAAGCATCAGCACGCCGGCACGCGGCGCCGCACCTTGCTGGCTGTCTCCGGCAGCAGCACGCCGCCAGTGGTCTTGGTTGGCGGGGCCAGCTTCTCGACCAGCACTCTGTCCAGCAGCGGCACCAGGCGCTTGGCGGCCATTGCGCCGCCCGCGCAGTCACTGGTGTGCGGAAAAGTCAACGCCGCACCGCTTCCCTCAACCCTCAGCTGGACTGTAGCCTGTCCTCTCCGAGCGCTCAGAGCAGACGCAACGTCGGCCCATGCAACCCTGGCCCTACGGGGGAAACCTATCTGTAGTACCTCCCGAGCAGCAGTTAACTTCCGCCGTCAGTGTGTGTGAGCCCGACGACTGGGGTGCTCGCTTGAGAAGCAGGTGCGTCGAGAATCGGTGATTGCGAGGTGCTAGCTTGTCCTTTTCTGTGCTGCTTGGCAAGTCTACCACCACCGCAAAGGACCACGACACCACACGCCTGGCAGCGCTCTGAGCACTGGGTGTGCACAGCTCGCAGGAACTCTTCGAGTCCGAGTGCACTAGGGAGAAAGTTGCGCCTTCAGCTTCATTGCGAGGTCAGCTGCTTCCCCGCTGCACTCCCAATCTGTCACACTCACTCCAACACTGTCGGCGAGCGCGGATGGCGGCGAGAAGCGCTGTTGGTGTATTGCCAGGGGACTTGCCTTCTGCCCCCGACTTTCTTAGACCGAGGCTGCCCGGCTGCCAAGCGGTACCCCCGACCTGCTTACGACACTGGCTGTGCAGGTCGGCCGGTGAGATGGCGCGCACACGGACACGGGCTGCCCTGCTGCTGGCAGCGGCCGTGGCGCTGCTGGCAGCATGCGCGGACGCGCAGCACGCGTTCTGCGATAACCTGGCCGAGTACCCGCGCGGGCGCCCCGAGGCGCCCAACTGGACCAACGCGGTGGACCAGCTGCGCGCGGAGGTGCAGGCGGCCGACCAGCCGGGCCAGGTGCGGCGCGTGTCCGCCTGCGCCCTCCAGCCCGGCCGGGGCCGCCCGCTCACAGCTCTGCTCGCCCACAGCTCTGGCCGCGAGCGCGGCTGCGCTCAGCCTCACGGCGCCAGCTGCTCGCACAAGCTGACGCTGTGCGCCACGCCGCTGCATCACCCCCATCAGCCTCTCAGCCAGCCTTCCCCTAGCTGTTCACCATTTGCCAGTGCTCTGCTCCCAAGACAACCACCGTCAAGCGTACTCACCTGCAGATGCCCCTCTTGACCGAGGCTCTACCCTTAGCGCCGACGCAACAAGCTTGCCCAGGCTGTTGATTGATTGTTAAACAGAGTGCGCTGCGGCGGGGCCAGGGCTACGACCTGCTGCTGTACGGCGCGTCGATCTTTGAGAACTGGCGCGGCACGGCGGTTGGCATCACCTGGCGCAACAGCCAGGGCATCGTGGAGGCGTACAACAGCACCTTCCCCAACCGTTACCGCACGGACGTGCTGGCCGTCTCCGGCGCGTGCTCCCCCTCCTTTGCCAATGGCCTGCTGTGTGCAGGGCAGGCAGGTGAGCATGCAGGGGAGCGTGCTGAGCGTGCCGCGCAAGCAAGGCTTGTCTGACGCCTGTGCGCACCGGCGAGCCAGTTCCTTGTCGCTGTTGTGGGGCGATGATGGGGGAGGGGGCTGCCTGGCATGGCATGCTCTGCTCGCGCTGCATTCCAGCCTGCCTCGCCGTCAGCGGGCGTTTGTCGCTACCACAGAGCATGCAGGAGGGCGAACAGACACAGGCAGCTCGGCGCCTGGCAGGACACTGAACGGCAGGTTCATCGGGCCTTCCGGGGGGCTGACAGGCTGCCGCGGCGCACGCAGGCGACGACGAGGGCAACCTGCTGTGGCGCCTGCAGGCCGGCGAGCTGTACACGGCCAACCCGCCCAAGGTCGCCGTGCTGGAGCTGACCGGCAACAACGACCTGTCGGACGCCGACTGCCGCTTCAACAAGACCGACATCGACTACGCCGTGCCGGGCACCATCCAGCGGTGCGCGCGCGCGCCGCGCATGCATGCAGCTGCAGAGTTTTAGATAGCGCCGGCCTGGTATCTGGTTGGCCCCGGCAGGGCGGAGCAGCGCCCGGCCGCTTCAAGTAGCGCACTGAAGGCCCCTGGGGCCCCACACGGCGCAGCACACCTGCCGTGGCAGCCAGCTCTCTTTACCTACAGGTTTAAGTGGGCGCCATGGAGGTTGGGGACACCGGCTCTGCCGCTGCGTGCCGAGTCTGAGACGGCGCATGAGCGCAGGGTGAAGGAGGCGGTGTCCATACCTGTGAGGTTAGGGTGAGCGACCCTGCCCCCGCGCGCGCAGGGTGAAGGAGGTGGTCTCCATGCTGCGCTGGGGCGGGCGCAACAGCGTGCACGTCGTGCTGATGCTGCTCACGCCGCGCGGCGGCGCGTACTGGGCGCACCCCGAGGAGGGCCTCGCGTCCTTCTGGCCCAACCGCTACACCGACGCCATCAACGCCGTCAACGACGGCCTGCGCGTGCGCGCGGCCCCGCGTCCTGATCCAGGACCTGGCTCTATCACCATATCGTGCATGCGCTGGCACAGAGCGCATGGCCCTGTGAGAAAGCGCAGTCCTTCTGGCCCGTCCGCTGCCACCCCGTCATCGGTGCCAGCATCCGCCACAACATGTGCTGGACCTCGCTCTTTTACATCCCAGCCTTCATCACAGGCTACCCCATACCCGAACCCCATCGAATGCCAGGAGCCTGCGCCCCTCAAACCAGCGCCCCAAGCTCGGGCCCTCACGAGTTACTTGTGCCCTGCGCAGGCGATTGCGGCGGCGGACCCCTTTGTGAGCACGCAGGACTGCGGCTACATCTGGTACAACACCACGTTCGGCCTGCGCACGCCCGACATGGTCACCGACGGCATGCACCCGACGCTGCTCGGCACGCAGGTGCGCGCGCCGGGCCCCAGCAGGTCCGTCAGTGCCGTGCACTCCACAAGCGTGCTGCCTGGTCCACGCCCTGCAGGCCACACTTGACGCCCGTCCCGCGCCGGGCTTGCTGTACGCAGGCGGGAGTGGTGCAGCCTGCGGCGGAGAAGCGGCTGCGTGAGGGGCTGCCGCCTTTCAGACCTGGTTTCCCAGGGGCACCCTGCCCCCTTGTCATGTCGGCGAGCGCGCGGTGGGGGCGTTACCCAGCGCGCGCGCGATGGTTCACACGCTGCAGGGCGCTTGCGGCGGGCCCGCTCCCTGCCGGGCCGGCGAGCGCGAGGCGCCTGACCCGGCGCGCGCGCGCTGCTGCGTCCCTCTCAACACCGTATCTCCCGGCGCGCAGGAGTTTACGCGCTGCGTGGCGCGCGCGGTGGACCCGCTCATGGCGGCGCCGGGCCCGGAGCCCTGGCGCGACTCGGGCCTGGAGCGCCTGTACCAGGGCCTGCCCTTTTGGGTCAACGCGACGGCCAACTCCACCACGGCCAGCCCCGCCAACACGGCCAGCGCCCCCAGCGGCACCCCCACCGCCCAGGTGCCCTGCCCGCATGTCCTGCCCTACCCTAGCTCACCCTATAACCCTACACCCGTGCGGGCTGGCGGCCCATGCGGCAAGCGCGCTGTGTCGCATGCGCGCGGGCCTGCGCTCCTGCGCCAGGCGCCTGACGCCGGACGCGGGCGGCAAGCGCACTGTGTGGCGCGCACATGGGCCCTGCACTCCTGCGCCGTTCGCCTGACGCCAGCCGTGCGGGCGCCGCGGCAGGTGGCGCAGAGCAACTCGTACGGCAACCTGTACGGCGCGGCGCCCGCGCCCGCGCCGTCCGGGGCCACCTACTACCTGCGCCGTCTGATGGCCTGAGCGCGGCCGCGGCGCGGCCGACCGCGCCTGGGCAGATGAGGCCGCGCGCATGGGTGCTCTTGCGGAATGGGCCGTGGGTCGCTGAACGGCCTTCATGGTGACATGCAAGGCGGCGCCAGAGGCGCATTGGCTGACCCGGGCAGCGCATGTGCGTGTGACAACAGGTAGCGGACATGTGGAAAGAGGGGGGCAACATGCAGCCCCTGCATTCGAGGAAAACCCCTGTGTTTTGTGCACAGCTTGCTTTCGGGTGCCAGCCCCCTCATGCTTAGCTATGTGGGTTCAGGGACGTGTCAGAAGTACTTGGGGACAGCTTCAGCCCGAACGGCCACCACGCCTGGTGGGCCCTGCGGCCTCGCCCGGCCCGCGCCACGCTTGGTCCTGCCTGTTGGCAGCGACCGCCTGTGTGCCAGCAAATGCCATTGCCTCTACCCTGTCTTGGGCTGCCGCCGCGTTGTTGCCCGGCGATGCGTGGCTGGCCCCGCCAGTGGGCCGAGCCCACGCTGCTCTGCAGCCCCTCGAAGTATGCCACCCTGCCGCTGCATCGCCTCAATTTGCCATCATTCCGTATTGGCCAGGTGCTCTGCTCTCTGCGTCTCTGCTCATGTACCATGTAATGTGCTCCATCGTAGCGTTCAACACACCCTGAGGGCGCAAATATATCAACATCTCATTGCGGGCCGCCCTGAGACAGGGCCACTTGTTATGTACGAACCAAGCCAGAAAGGCAGCCAGCACCCCCCCAGAATGGTGAAAGCATCGCGTTCGTACCTGAGTGGGCAGAGAAGGCCTCGTATTCTGAGGACATGCATTCCGCGTGCGCATGCGTACAGACGACACCTTACACGAGTGAACTGACACACACTCACCTTTTTGCCTAGCTAGCGCAATGCAACGAGTGCGGCCCCTCCAGCAGCAGGCCGAGCTCATGCGACCACGAGCGCCTGCTCCGCGGGGTTGCTCGCAGCATCCCTGGCCGGGATGCCGAGCGGCGGCGCGGGTCGTGCGTCCAGGCAGCCGCTGTTGTCCACCTTGAACAGCTCCCAGGGCTCCTGCCGCAGGGGCGGCCCCATGACGCGCTCGGCAGGCTGTTACATATCTAAGTATTAGTTAACGACCTCTGTCAGGCGCACACGATACGCCCGGCCCGGGCACACGATACGTGCTGCTCATGCTGCGCTGCTCCGCTGTCCGGGGCAGCGCGAGGAGCAGCCGCGCGCCCCTGCCAGCGCCGTCGAGCGGGCAGGCGCAACCTTGGTAAGAACAGGCAAGAACAGGCATCGCTGGCAAAGAAAGAGCGGCGGGCGGGCGGCGCACGATGCCAGCCAGGCGCAGCGCGGCGTCGATGCGCGGCGCGGCCGCGGCGGCCGGCCAGGCGCCGTCGCGTGTGCACAGCACCGCGCCGCTGTACGCCTGCCCCGCGGCCGCCGCCGCGCCCGAGTATGCGAACAGCGCCCAGGACAGGTCGTCCGCCACGTCCACCTGCCTGCGCGCGTGCGCGCTGCGGGTGGGCCGAGCAGGGTAGGAGTAGCGTTACGTATAGCTTGCTGCATGGCGCGCTGTGTATACGATCCCTGCATGCATGCGCTGCCGACGATGCGCCTGCCTCACCATGCCCTCGGCGACTGGGACGCATGCGGGAGGCCTAATGCACCAGCTCTGCTCAGTGAGCCAACGGCGAGCCGGTGAGATCCCGAGCGAGGGCGCGCCGCCAGAACTCGTTGCTGATGACGCCGTTGTCGAGCACGGAGAAGAAGAAGGTGCCCGGGCGCTCGGCGCGCCGCACGCGGTAGTGCCGCCGCCGCCACACCAGCTCGCCGTCAAACTTCCGCACCTGCGCCGCCGAGCGGCATCACAGCTCGCGGCCACGGAACAGCGTGCATGTGCTCAGCCCATTGGCAGCCGCCAGGAAGGCTAAAAATAAGCGTCGTGACTGCAGCGGGGGCGGCAAGCGTGCGCACCCTGAACACTGGGTCGTACCACAAGCTCTTGCGCGCCTTGCCGCGGTAGAACAGCTGGAACTGGCAGGGGAATTGATCTGCGCATCGCACAGGCGGCCCGCATCAGGCGGCCGCGCGTAGCAGCAAAGCAGCTGCGCTGCTGCTTGCAAGCCAAGCACGCTTTCAGCTGCATAAGAGTGACTGGCAAGGTGCCACATGCGGGCAGGGGTTCAGGCAGGGTGCCTCACCGTAGGCGGCATTCTGCCCCGCCACCACGCGCCAGCTCCACTCGTCCTGCCCCAGCCACCTGCGAGCACACGCCCCGACTGACGCCCGGCCCCCCGCATCGCGGGCCCCGCGGGTGCCGGGCCTGCGGCCGGCCGTGGCCGGGAACGCCGCAAGGTAGGGCAGGGTAGCCCACCCGATGAAGATGCCCTCGGCCGTCTCGTGCGTCAGCGGCGCACCGCGGAAGCGGGCCATGGGTGGCGGGTCCGGCAGCGCGGGGATGCACGCCTGCGGCCGCAGCAGCCGCTCAGGTGCGCGCGCCGCCGGCGCGCCGGAGCGCTCCTGTACGCCGGACTGCGCTGCTGCACGAGCAACGAGCGCACAGGCCGCAGCGCGGGCTGCTGCGCGGCGCCCGCGCTCTGAGTGTAGCACAGCGCATGCGCCGCGCCCAGCCCGCTCAGCTCATCGCTGTCGCGGCACTGCACGGTGTGAGGTCTGCGCGTGTAGGCCGGGGCGCGCACGTCCTTGCCCAGGCAGTTGTGCTTCTGCAGGATGCAGAGCGAGAAGTCCTGCAGCAGCGCCGACTCGTGCGACACGATGCACCGGTACGCGCACACCTGCCGCAGCCGCACCGGCCCTTCAGGCTGCTGAGGCATGCGCACCCCTGCCGTCTATGTCCGGCAGGAGCGCTCAAGTGCGCCCTGGGATGGCAGCTTTAACAAAGGCTGAACGCACGCAGCATACTCCGCCAGCCCCGTCAAGCATGGCCCTTTCTGCCGCATTCGCGGACCGAGGCAACGGCCGAGCGTGCACTGCGGGGAGCGCACGCGCGCCATGGTAACCACGCAATGTCGTCCAGCCCCCGGGGGCAAACCCTCCAGACACAAGAGAGTGACACTAGCAAGTGCTCCACAGCTTTCCAGGCTGCAGCATCTTCCTCATCTCCTCATCGTGTGCAGCCGCGCCCAAGGCGCGGACCTGGTCGGTCGGCGATCACGCCTGCCGTCAGCCCTGACCCTACCCCTTACCCCACCACCGCACCTCGCGAGCGGGCACAGGCCGCGGACCTGGTCGGTTGACGAGCACGCCTGCCGTCAGCCCCAACCTTACCCCACCACCGCATCTCGCAACCCGGGCTCAAGGCGCGGACCTGGTCAGTCGGCGAGCACGCCTGCAGGCAGTCGAGGCCCGCGCGGCAGTCCGGGTCAGCCAGGCAGGCGGCAATCTCAGGCCGGCAGTTTCGCGCCATGCATGCGATCGCACCCAGCCCGGTCGCGCGCAGGCTGTCCACCGCAGCCACCTGCGCGCCTCAGGCGCTCACACGCGCGCAGTTCCTTACCAGCGTCTCAAGCGCGAGAGGGAGGGCGGTCTAATCGAGCGAGGGACCGGGGGAAGCATGGGCGCAGAGCGCCAGCCTAGGGTACAAGCCGAATGCACGCAGCCACAGGGACGCGGGACTGGCTGGGACTGGCTGGCCTGGCATGACATCAGGTGCAAGCAGACCAGCATGCACACGCCTCACACACTTTGCACTTCAAAAGGCATGTCGAGCAACGCGCACATGCCCCACACGCACCGCATGCATCCCCGTACGCCGCATGCTCAGCGCCGTGACTGCCAAGCGATCACAGGGTGCGCCCGTGCATGCGGCACAGGGAGCCGGAGGCGGCTCACGGGCGGCCGGCGCGCGCGCCTTGGTCACATAGGCGTCTATGAGCGACAGGAAGATCAGGAGCAGGTCGTCCGACTGCTGGCGGCCCCACAGCTCCGCCAGCTCGGCCCGCAGCCGCAGCGCGCGCGCGGCCGCCGTGAAGGGCAGGCGCGCCAGCGCGCGCTGCCAGGCGCTGTTGGAGCGCATGCGTCTCAGCACGTGGCAGAGGTCGCCCTTTTCACCTTGTGTGGGCTGTGCACGGACTCAGTGCGCCCTAGACAGCATGAAAATGGGCGCTTGTGAGCCTAAGGGCAGGAGGTGCACAGCTGAGCCTGTCTCTAGAATAGAGACCGTGCCTGGTCGAGTCTGGTTTGGCGGAGTGGCGCACCTGGGCTGCGCGACGGGGACGCCGCCCAGCCGCGCGAGGGCTTGCAGCTCCGGCGCCGAGTCAAACACGGCCACTGACGGTGCGCCCGCCAGCAGGCCTGGCAGCCACCCCCTGGCCGGAGTGCTCTCCACGCCCGCGACAAAAGCGATGTCTGCCGTGCGTGCTGCAGCAGCCAAGGCATAGTACTCTTCGCTCCGGTCATCCTGCGCTGCAGGCAGCTCATTGAGCAGCTGTCATACTCCTGTGAGGCCGCAGTGTGCTGGTTATTGCCACACGTGGGAGCGTGACCCCGCCGGGGGCCCGCACCTCCAGAGCCGTGTCCGTGAAGACCTTGAGCTGGAAGGCAGGGTTGCTGAAGGCTACGCGCCGCGCCATGTGAGCCAGCACCTCCGCCAGGGTCACGTCGGTGTTACCAATCGCGCTCAGCTTGCCGTCCGCGACCACAGCCACCAGCCGCGCCAGCGGCTCCGCGCTGTCAGGGACTGCCAGCGCTGCTCCGTTGGAGGCGTCCACGGCCGCACGGGCCGCGACCAGCCTCCCAGGCTCCCGCGTTGGCCGCTGCAGTGATGCATGCGTCTTCTTTGCAGACGCACAGCCTCCGCGCACTGCACTCTGCGCTCGGCGAGCATGCCGCGGGCCTGGGGTGACGGGGGCATACGGCAGGGACGCCTGTGCGCAGGCAAGTTTGTTTGCTTGAACTGCATGTGCGCTGCACGTTTGTCTCAAGCCAGTGCAGGGCATGTTGCAAGCACGCTGGCGCAAACTCCTAGGCACTCAGCTGGCTGAGTGCATGCGCATTGCTGGCATACAAGCTGCTTGCACAAGTCCCAACATTTCTCTAATGTTGCAGATGCTAGGGGACATTTGAACATGGGGTGGGGGAAAATTGCTGGAGTTTACACATGCAAATACATGCAAATAAGCTATATCAAGCACAAGCAAGCATGCGCTACAGTATGTTACTTGCGAACACCAAAGAAGCAGCCCACACACTCGCATAGCTGAGGGCAGGGTGTAGCAGAGCCTGCCTCGCGCTCCGCCCCTATCGGCGCCGCCCCTCCGACCACACCGCGCCGCGCGCCCTCATAGCATCCCCGCTGTCTCGCCCTCCGTAAACAGCGTGCCAGGCTGCGCGTCCTGCATGAGCGCCGCCTGCGCCGCGCCACAGCCCTCCGATCCATTCTCCTCCGAGTCGTTCACCTCCAGCTGCGCGGCGGGCGCCAGCGGCGGCTTGAGCTCGCCGGCCGGCAGCTCGCTGCTCATGGCCATGCTGTTCGGGCAGGCGCCGGCCCGGTTCTCCTTGCCCTGCTCGCTGCCGGCGCCGCTGCGCCGGCCGCCGCCGGCGTGCCGCGCGCCGGCGGCGCCAGCGGCTGCGCTCAGGGTGGGGCTGCCGGCCTGGCCCTGCTGCGCGGACGCGGCGCCGGCCGCGCGCGGCGACGGGTGCGGGAGCTCGGGTGCGGTGGCGCCGCTGTGCTCCTGGCCGCGCTCCGCGGCGTGCCCCGCAAGCGCAGCGCCCCCGTCCACCTCCATGTCGCCGTCGCTCTCCTCGTCCTCATCTTCTTCTCCGGCGGAATGCCCTGACACGGGCATCGTGCCGCGCGCGCCCAGCCCGCGCTCACCCGAGGCCTCGCCCTGCACCCGCGGTCCGGCCGTGGTGGGCACCACAGCCGTGCAGCCCGGCGGAGACGGCCCCGGCGCATGCGCGGCGGGCGGCGTGGCCGCCGCGGCACCCGCTGGCTTTGCCGGGGCGGGGCCGCCCGGGGTCAGCGGCGCCGGGCGCACGGCGCCGTCGGCAGCAGCAGCGTCGGCGCCCGCATTGGCCTGCGCAGGGTAGGGCAGCGTGGGCTGCGGCAGCAGGCCGGCGGACGCGCCCGGCGCGTCCGACGCGGCCTGCGTGGCGCCCAGCGCGCCGCCCAGGCTGAGGCGGCGCGCGCTGCCGCCGCCGCCGCTCCGCCGCCCGCCGCTCCATGCCCTGTCCACCGAGTCGGGCCTCTGCCAGGCGGGCGTCGCCAGCTGCCGCGGCGCACTCCCGGGCGCGCGCGCCGCGGCGGGCGCCGGGCCGTCCGCCGAGGGCTCGGCCGCCGCGAGCGCAGCCGGCGCGGCGTCGGCGCAGAGCAGCGTCGGCTCGGCCAGCGTGGGGTCGCATAGTGCCAGGGCAGGCTGCGAGATGTGCCCGCCCGCGTCGGGCGCGCCGCCGCGCGGCGGCGCGCCGTGCGTCTTGGAGGCGGCGGGGCCGGCGGACGGCCGCGCGGCGTCGCTGCCGCCGCCGCCGCCGCCGCTGAGCGCCAGCGCGCCCTGCCCCGCCGCGCGCATGGCGTCGGCCGCGGCGGCGCGCTCGGAGCGCGCGGCCGCCAGCGCGCGCGTCGCGTCCGCCTCCTTGCGCTCCGCGTTGCCCTGCGCGCGCGCGGCGCGCCGCCCTCGCTGCAATGCTCCAGCGCCAAGGCGCCCTCGGCGGCGCACTTGCAGGGGACGCGCCTGGCAGAGTGCGTCGTCATGGCGCACGCAGCAAGCGCTCGGCACAATCGGTCAGACAATGTCCCCCGCACCATGCTTGGACCCCGCACCCAGCGCCAGCGTGGCATGCCGCGTGCCTGTCAGGAACCTTGCGGCGCACTGGGGTAGGGGTTTCAAGGTCAACGTACAAGGCACGCGTCGCGCTCTCGACAGGGCTCTGCCGCATGCCTGGCAGACCCTCTTGTCTACGCTGGTCGAAAGGCTACACCCCAAGCCTGGCAGACACACTCATTCCAAAATAGGCGCGGCGCACCAGCACGGCCATGGCGGTCTGCATGCGCGCGAGGTAGGCCTCCAGCAGGCCGGCGCGCTCGCGCTCCGCGCACAGCGCGTCCGCGGCCTCGCCCCTCGCGCGCTGCGTGGCCGCCAGCTGCTCCTGCAGCGCCGCCGCGGCCGCCCTGGCCTCCGCCAGCCTGCGCGCGCGCGGGCGCCGCTCAACCTTGCCGCGTGTGTGTTTCCGGACCAGGGGCCAATCAGCGTGGCCGATCTCCCTTCTCTGTCTGAGGGGGACAGGCTGAAACACACCTCACCCCTGCATATGCTCTGCCTCACGCTATAGCCCCGCTGCCTGAAGCGAACTGCCGAGCTGGTGCAAACTGTGATGCAGACCGGCACTGCGGCCGCCGGCTGCGCCCGCACCCGCTATGCGCATTGGCTGCAGCCGCCTTTGCCGCCTTGGCGTCCGCGTCCGCATGCTCCGCCTGGCGCTGCATTTTTGCCGCCACGCCCTGGTGCACCTGAGCGAGCAAAGCAAATGCGCCCGTTACAGACTCCGCCATTTAGCACATGGGGACGTGCAGTCCCCCGACGAACCCTTGTTTACAGACACTGGGCATGTAGGGGCGTGCCTCTACGTGCCCAAGGTGTGCCCAAAAGTGACCAGCAGCAGGCAAGCACTTGTCCTTGTCGCCCATTCGCGCAGAGCGCACGGCAAAGTGACCCGGCCAAGACATGTAAGCCATGCTGCGGGCGAAGGAGCCGGGTGCTGAGCCTGGTCACATCAGCAACGACATGGGGCAACGAAGCGCTGCGCCACCGCAACTCGCGCGGCGCGAGCGGGCCGCACGCCGCCGCCAGCGATCGCGCAGGCGCGCGCGCGCGGGCAGGGCGGGCGCGCGCCTTGGCCTCGGCTGCCAGGCGCCCCGCCATCTCCTCCGCCTGGCGCCGCTCGCCGTCCGCCGCCGCGCGCGCCGCCTGCACAGCCGCCAGGCACCCGGGCCCTCTGTTCGGCAGGGCCTCGATCCGGTATGTAGGCCGCAGCCCGTGAGCGCATCCGAATGCGCTCGCGCTCCGCGGAGCGCTGGGCTAAGCGGTGCTGGGACGGGCGTGTCAGGCAAGGCCGGGGCGCTGCAGCCTGGAGCACCCAGAACGCAGCAGCCGCGTCCAGGCCCGCTGCCCCAGCGCGCCGGGCTCACCTCGGCATCGGCGCGGCGGGCCGCCTCGCTTTTAGCGCGCTCGTTTGCCGAGCGCAGCGCGGCCTGCAGCGTCTCGGCCTCCGAGCGCGCCTCGGCGGCGACGGCCTCGGCCGCCTCCACCTGTGCCGCCGCGCGCTCCTGCGCCTGCCGCGTCCACATGCGAGGTCGGACACAGCATCCGCACGTCTTCTTGTGCACATGCGCCCTCCTTGCGGCCCAGTCGCAAGAGGCACTGGCTGCGAAGCAGGCAGGAGGTCCTCTTTCTCTACACCCTACCCTACCCTTGAGGATGCAGCCCTCCATGATGGCACGGCTGCCCCTTAGAGAGCCGGGCTGCCAAGGCATGGCAGTGCAGGCAGCCGGCAGCGGCAGCTCCCAGCGCACCCGCGCCTCGGCCTGGGCTGCGCGCTGCATGGCTGCGGCAAGGTCTGCGGCGGCCGCCGCCTTGGCCGTGGCGGCGTTCGCCGCGGCGGCAGCCACGGCGGCGCTCTCCTCGCGCAGGCGCTTCCTCAGCTCCTGCGGCAGGCAGCAAGGTGAGCGCAGAGGGTACATGAGCTCAGCTCGCGCGTGCCAAGCCACACGCCCCCAGGTCGCGCGTGGCAGGCAGAGCCCCGGCAGCATGAAACGCCCACACGTCACATGGCTTCTGCTGCTGAGGCCACGCCGAGCATGCGCATCCGGTCGGACGGATGCGGGCAGCATGAGCAGCGGTGCGCTAGGCCAGGGTCCTCCGTGAAGCTTGAAGGCGCCGCTGACCGTCCGAGGCCATGGCCAGAGCGCGGAGGCCAGCCCTGGGGCACCATGGAGTGCCGCAGGTCGCTGCTGCCCGCCTCGGCTGCCAGGCACAGCACGACGCCATCCCCTGCTCATCCCCAGAGCAAGACCCGGCACTTAGAAAGCCCTTGGGCACCTCGTTGGTTCGGCGCATGACGACGAGCACGTCATCGCCGCCCTCCTCGGCCGACGCGCGCGGCCGCTTGTTGCCTGACGCGCGCGCTGTGGGCGAGCTGGTCGGGTCGCCGCTGCCCGCCCCGTCCGCGCCGTTGGCGGCCGCATCGGGGCGGCGCTCGGGCTGGTGCGCGGCGGCCGCGGGGGGCTCCGCCGGCGCTGGCACGGCGCGGAAGACGTACCTGCGGGCCGCCCGCGCAGCCGGGCTGGGTCGCAGTATGCCTTCATCAAGGGCGCCTGGACCCCGCGGCTGCGCCTGTGTGCTCAGGTGTGCGCAAATGCCGTCAGGGTCTGCCAGCCCCGCTCACCGGCCCCACACAGGACCAGGGAGCTGCGGCGGAGCTCGCCGTGGCGCGTGCAGCGCGCGCCGGCCCCAGGCAGGTATGCGGCGCCCCTGCTGCACCGGCCGCTTGCATCACATGCAGACCCAAACGTGTCGACGAGGCCCGGGCGCGCACTCGAGCAGCCGGTCTGGCGAGCTGTTGGCGGGCGCCAGGCGCACGCGGTCGCCTTCCTTGAGCGCCCGCGGCTCGTTCTTCTCAACGCGTTCGCCATTGATGGCTGTCCCTGCAGGCAACAGCAGGGACGCGCCGCTCAGATTGGCCGCTGCAGCAGCGGGCACAGCAGGCACGCCTGAGATGGTGACGTGACATGTCTGCAACCCTGCGCCTGGCGGCGCCCCTACCAACGTGCGCACCGTTTGTGCTGAGGTCCTCGAGGAAGTACCTGTCCGGGGCCTGCGCGCGGGCAGGCAGCGCGTGCGTGGACACAGGCGACATTCTCGTCTGCCTGGAGCGAAGCAGGGAGCGCGCAAAGGGCGTGTGCGCAGCCGCGGCCCCACCTTGTAGATGCGGCAGTGCGTGCTCGATATCTGGACCCAGTCGCCTGGCAGCACGTGCATGTGCGCGCCCTTAGGCGCGCGGCCAATCACCGTCTCCGCGCTGAGCGCCACGTCGCCGACCTGCTTCGCTTTTGCGCTGTCTGCCGCAAGAACAAAGCGCATCTCCATCTCGGCACAGCGCTCACACCTTCTGTGCCCCTCCTGCTTTACCTCACAGTCACCACATCGCATCCTTAGCCTCGCGCTGATTGTTGCCCGACTATGAGTGCTGCTTGATGTAGCTGTGTGTTTGCTGTGCTATGACATAGCACAGCACAGCACGAGGTTATGCAGCCGGTACAGGGCTTCTTTGCTAGCAGTGAAATTTGCAGTGCATGGGATGTGCCCTGCGCAAGACCATGCGACTTGCTGCAACAACTCATCGGCATAACAGAGGTTTGCATCGACCAGAGTATGCGCCAGCATCGCAACCTGCGCGTAAGTTCTCAGCACACACCTTTAGTCGGGGCAAATCAACCTTGCATACTGCGACCTCACCCGTGCGCTCTATGTCAGACGTGCGAACCGCACGCGGCGAGGCCCACAAAAATGCCGACCTGGCGGCGTGCACGCAAGCAGGGCAGCCCCCTCTATCTCTTGACACATCGTTATTTGGGGAACGCGAGCGCCTACCAAAGCAGCGTGCAAGTTTGCAGCGGGCTGAAAGCAGGCCATGTGGCCGTGACCGGGACGCGCCCAGCAACCCCGGGATCAGGAATAGCCACCGCCCATGTACATGCCGCAGGGGCACCCGAAGGGTCAGCGTGCGCAAGAGGCGCACCTCCCACCCACGCTGGCCCACAGCGTGAGCAGCGGTCGGGCGCCCGCGCTCAATGCAAAGCGGAATCATCCCGCATGTTATGGCTTCAAGGCGGTGGCCCAGGGACGTCCCGAAGGAGTGTTCGCTCCATGTTCCACAGCCTTGGGCCCCACCCGCCCACAGCCAAAGCCCAAGGGTGCAGAGCAGGGTTGGGCTAGGGCCCTACCCTACCCAGTGACAGGCGGCACCCCATGCAGAGCCGGCCCCGCGAGCCTGTTTGGTGGGCGAGCATTGCAGCACAGCAACCAGCCACGCTGCGCTGTCCCGCCGCATCCAGGCAACAGAGGCTGGCTTCTTTCGCTCCGCTTGGCATCATCCTCAGGACTGTTGCTGCAAAGCAATCATTCCCATCACGGCCCCAGTGCTTGTATGCGGAGCATGCATAAGTGGTGCCCAAGCCTCCCTTGACCACTCGATGCCATTGCAGCGCTCCCAGAGGCGGATGAGAGCCGGTGCCAGGTGGCTCCGCTGCTTCAACATTCAGGAGCGCACTTCCGGTGTCCGGCTCCCACCCACCCCACACCCACCCCACCCCACAGGGTGCTGTCCCAAGCAGAGGCGGTAATCGGTGCTGCTCAGAACAGCTCTCTCGCTTATAGCACACAGATTATGCCGCAGACTTGTCAGCCCCCCCAGGCGCCGGCATCAGCGCTCCTGGTAGCGGTAGCGGTCGGACGGCCGCACGCCCGGCGCGGTCGCGGCCGGCCCATCCTGGGGCCCCGCTCCGCCCGCGCCTGCGGGACCAGAGTGCGAGTCATTTCGAGAGTCCTGAGTGGGCCGTTATTGCAGACTCCTGTCACGGCATGCCTCAGCAATGCAGGATCGTGTCAGCCCAACAAACAAGGTGCCACACCACACTGCGCTGGCACCCTCTTCATCAGCGCCGGCCCTCACGCTGCGGCTGCAAGCGCCTGGCATGAAGCAAGCAGGGATCACAGATGGTGAGCACGCCCCACCAGTGACTGGGCACACACGATTCCATAGACCTACACACTGGAGCAGGGCTTCCAGGCGCCCATTCCAGGGCAACCTGCACAGCAGGGGCTGAGCACGTTGACGGCAAGGTCTTCCAGAGTACAGGTCAGGGTTTTGCAGGGTACAGAGGGACGCGCCAGAGATGCCCAGGTCGGAGCGGATGGCGTCCAGGCGCGAGCGGCGGTACTGCGAGTACGGCACCACGGCCGACTTGGCCGCCGCGGGCGCCGGCCGGCCGACGCCGCCGCCGCCCGCAGAGGGGGCCGCCGCCGACGCAATCAGCGGGCGCTGCATGGCCGCGCCGGCACCCTTGGCGGGCTTGGCAGGGTACGGGTCGGTGGGCGGCTCATACGCCGGCGTGGGCTTGGAGTGCACTGACTTGACGGGCGCGCGGCGCCGCCGGCAGAGCAGCACCGCTGCGCCTGCGCAAGCGGCGCACGCCAGTGCGTGAGCTCCTCCCCGCTGCGACATGCCGACGCCGGGTGCGGTCACACTCGGCAGGCAGCCATGCGGACATGGGTGCCTGGTACCCTAGCGCACTCGAAGTTCCGATGTTCCCAAAGCGGCAAGTGCGCGGCGCCGCCGGCACAGCACCGCCGCTGCTCGTCTCATCGCTGCCCGTCTAGGAGCCGTGGCCACCCCAATGCGCTGCGTGTGCTGACTCAGTCCTATGCGGCTGACACCCCTTGCCTACCTGCACTTTTGAAAAGCAGTCTCCCAAACAGCCGCGTCGCTGTGCCCCTCTGCTGTGTCAAGCACGCCCTTTCTCGAGAGTCGGGTGGTGACACTGTTTGCCAGACGCCCACACGAACACTAGGGCGGGCATCCATTTGGGCGACGGCGCAGGGCCGGGCAGGCGCACCGGCCAGCGCGAGCGCTGCGAGCACGCCAACTACGATCCCCGCAATCGCGCCGGCAGGCAAGCCGCCGCCGCCGCCGCCGCCGCCGCCGCTGCCGCCGTCGGGCCGCACGGGGATTGTCGACAGCGGCGCGGAGGAGCTGCGCGCGTCGGCGGTGGTCAGCGGCGCGGGCGCGGGCGCCGCGTCCGCGCCGGCCGGCGGCGGCGACGGCGCGGCCGGCGGCTGCCCGGTTGTCAGGCTGTCGATGCTGGCGCCTGCGCCCGGACATCACACAGCCCCTTCAGGCCCATGAAGTGGGATGCAGCACGAGCAAAAGCAGAGATGCAGTATATGCATGGACAAAAAACCTGAAGCCTGGTGCATCAGCAGCCATTCCCCTTTGGCAGCATTTGCTGGGAATGGCGTCCAAGGCGCCCGCGCTCCCCCTACGGTACACCCGACGAGCACAGGCGCATGCGAGGCGGCGCACCGGCCGCCTTGAGGTCGGCCAGCGTCTGCCCGGACGCCTGCGCGCCGGCCAGCGCGTTGACGACCTGCTGCACCGCGTCGGCCGGCGCGTCGGCCGCCGTGCGCACCAGCACCTGCACCTGCGACCCGGCCGGCGCCTGCGCCAGGCGCCGCCGCGCGGGCCGCTGCACGCCAAACGCGGGCGCCGAGCCGGCCTGCGCCAGGCCCTGCGCCGCACGGGCGGGCGAGGAACGCGTCAGAGCCGCCCGGGGA